>Ga0209026_1000080_pt1 | contig 198295 bp, 185 predicted proteins | sample AraplaCL_Col_mCL_FD_184262 | JGI IMG/M metagenome (GOLD analysis project Ga0209026, IMG submission 184262) | Arabidopsis root microbial communities from the University of North Carolina, USA - plate scrape CL_Col_mCL (SPAdes) (version 2) | ecosystem: Host-associated > Plants > Roots >... | reverse complement strand
GCTTCATGGTCGTCTCTCCGTGATGCTATGGAGCAGGCCATTCCTGACTCCGCGACACCATCATTGTGAGGGACGACCACCAGACCCACAAACCGAGCTGGCTGGGCTCCGCCCGTTACACCATCTAGAGCCGGATGATTGTAGATCGGATCGATCTACAATCTGAATCCGCCCAAGAATCAAAGAAGCAGAGCATGATATCGCCCGAGGGCCGCGCACACCTTCGGCGTCATGCTCTGAAGCCGCGCTGGGGAAGAAACGCAACTTGGCCGATGTGTCCGCTGCCGCCGCAATGCGCGGCCGCAGGTCAACTCAGATGCCAGGCAATATAGAGCAGCGTCAGCGCGATCACCCATAGTGCAAAGCGGCCGGAACGGCTGTGCTTGGCCTCGGCCGTGCCGATTGCTTCCGCCGTCTGCGGATCGAAGCGCAGGCCATTTTCGCTCATATGCAGCAGTTCGTGGTGGAATCTCTCGGTCTTTGCGGCGATCTCGGGTGCTGCTTCGGCGAGCTTCACGGCCGCTTTCAGGCCATCCCGCAGATCGGTCATGATCCGCTTCGGGCCGAGATTGGTGCGAATCCAGTCGCCGACGACCGGTTCGGAAGCCTTCCACATATTGAAGCGCGGATTGAGCATGCGCGACACGCCCTCGACCACGACCATGGTCTTCTGCAGCATCACCAGCTCGGGCCGCGTCTCCATGTCGAAGAGTTCGGTCACTTCGAAGAGCAGGGTCAGAAGCTTGCCCATGGAGATCGTCTCGGCCGGCTGACCGTGGATCGGCTCGCCGATCGCGCGGATGGCCTGCGCAAAGCTCTCGGTATTGTGGTGTGCGGGCACATAGCCGGCCTCGAAATGCACTTCGGCAACGCGGATATAGTCGCGGGTAATGAAACCGTAGAGGATTTCGGCGAGGAAGCGGCGTTCCTTCTTTCCCAAACGGCCGACGATGCCCATGTCCACGGCGACAATCATGCCGGCGGCATCGACGAAGAGATTGCCGGGATGCATGTCGGCATGAAAGAAACCGTCGCGCAGCGTATGGCGAAGGAAGGACTGGATCAGCGTATCGGCGAGCACATTGAGATCGTGTCCGGCAGCCTTCAGCCCCTCGACATCGGACATCTTGACGCCGTCGATCCACTCCATGGTGATGACGTCGCGCCCGGTACGCTCCCAATCGACCTTCGGAACGCGGAAGCCTGGATCCCTGTCGGTGTTTTCGGCGATCTCGGAGAGCGCGGCTGCTTCCAGCCGCAGATCCATCTCGACTTTGGTGGTCTGCTCGAGCGTCTTCGTCACTTCCACGGGCCGAAGGCGCCGGCTGGAGGGCATGAAGCGCTCCTGCAGCCCCGCGACGAGATACATTGCCTTGATATCGTTGGAAAAACGTTGACGCACACCGGGCCGGACCACCTTGACGGCAACACGCTTGCGGCCTTCAGCCGTTTCGACTTCGGCAGGATGTACCTGCGCTATGGAAGCGGCGGCGATCGGCTCGCCGAAGCTGGCATAGAGATCGCCGATCCGCCGGCCGAGTGAAGCCTCGATGGCCGCCGTAGCGGTCTCATGCGGGAAAAAGGCCATCCTGTCCTGCAGCTTCGACAGGTCGTTGGCCATATCGACACCGACCACATCCGGGCGCGTGGCCAGGAACTGGCCGATCTTCACATAGGAGGGGCCGAGCCGCTCGACAGCCTGGGCAAGCCGGTCGCTGCGGGCCTGGCTCTTTGCCTTCCTGCGGGCGAAGACGCTGACGAAGGATTTGGCGAGGCTGACGGAAGGAGGCAGCCCTTCCGATGGCAGCGCCACGACCACGCCTTCGCGCACGAGCACCCAGCCGACCCGAACAAGGCCGAAATATGCGCTGAAAGCACTCATATCGTCTCAAGGTCTCGGAATGTGGAGGCCAAAAGCCGGATCGGGTGACTGGATATCATGCTTTAGAGCTTCCAGCCGGAGTGCAGCGCAGCGATGCCGCCGGTGTAATTGGTGAAGCTCACGCGCGAGAAGCCGGCCTCGCGGATCATCGTCGCGAAGTCCTGCTGGTTCGGGAACTTGCGGATCGATTCCACCAGATACTGATAGGGCTCGGCATCGCCCGTGATCGCCTTGCCGAACTTCGGAATGGCGTTGAAGGACCATGAGTCATAGACGCGGTCGAGCAGCGGCAGATCGACTTCGGAGAATTCGAGCACGAGCAGCCTACCGCCGCGCTTCAGCACGCGATAGGCTTCCTTCAGTGCGACATCGATATGCGGAACGTTGCGGATGCCGAAGGCGATCGTATAGGCATCGAACGAGTTGGGCTCGAACGGCAGTTCCTCGGCATTCGCTTCGACGAAGGTGAGATTGTCGGAAAGCTTCCTCTTCTCTGCCCGTTCCGCGCCGACGGCAAGCATCGAGCCGTTGATGTCGAGCACGGTCGCATGCGCTAGCCGGTTCGAGGCTTCGACGATGCGGAAGGCGATGTCGCCCGTGCCGCCGGCAACGTCCAGAACCTTGTAGCCTGCTTCCTTGCGCGGGTTGAGCGCCGCGATCATCGCATCCTTCCAGGCGCGATGCATGCCCATGGACATGACATCGTTCATGATGTCGTAGCGCTTGGCGACCTTGTGGAATACCTCGTTGACGAGGCCCTGCTTTTCGCCATCGGCCACTTCGCGGAAGCCATAGGATGTTTCCATGCCGCCATCGGCGGAGGTGCGGCTTTCTGCCATCGGCTCAACTCCGTTACACGACAGCGCCGCGCGTCGTATGTGACGTGCAATGGCGCTGTAGCACTTTAAATCTGCTGCATAATTTAATCCTTAAATCCGATAGGGTTTAAGGAATTATGCAGTATCCAGTGGCGGACCATAGCGAAATCGCGTTTGCCACGCTATCTCATCAGCCGGATCACCAGCCGCAATGCCTTGGGCTATAGCTCAGATCATAAGCGGTTGAAACATAAAGATGGATAGCCATGCCGGAATTACCAGAGGTCGAAACCGTCAGACGAGGCCTCGCGCCTTCCATGGAAGGCGCTGTTCTGAAGGAGCTGGAGTTGCGCCGCAACGATCTGCGTTTTCCGTTCCCGGCCGATTTCGCTCGGCATGTGGCTGGGCGCGGCATCAGGTCGCTGTCGCGTCGCGCCAAATACCTGCTGATCGATTTGGATGACGGCAAGACGATCGTCGCGCATCTCGGCATGTCCGGCTCGTTCCGGGTGGAGGCGGGTGCGGTGGCCGATACGGCCGGAACCTTCCATCATCCGCGCTCCAAGGACGAGAAGCACGACCACGTCATCTTCCATCTGGCGGGTGCCGGCGGCGATGCGCGCGTCATCTATAATGACCCGCGCCGCTTCGGCTTCATGGACATCGTTCCGCGGGTCGATATGGCGAGCCACCCCTTCTTTCGCGATCTCGGCCCGGAGCCCACCGGCAACGAACTCGGCGCTGATTATCTGGCTAAGCGTTTTGCCGGCAAGGCGCAGCTGCTGAAGAGCGCGCTTCTGGACCAGAAGAATATCGCCGGTCTCGGCAATATATATGTGTGCGAAGCGCTCTGGCGATCTCACTTGTCGCCGCTGCGCGCAGCCGGCACGCTGGTCACGGATGCGGGAAAGCCGACGGAGGCGCTGCAGGGGCTGGTCGTCGCCATCCGCGAGGTCATTGCCGACGCGATCGCGGCAGGCGGTTCGTCGTTGCGGGATCATATCCAGGCCGATGGCTCGCTCGGCTATTTCCAGCATTCCTTTTCCGTCTACGATCGCGAGGCACAGCCTTGCAGCACGCCGGGCTGCGGCGGTACGGTCAGTCGCATCGTCCAGGCAGGGCGTTCTTCTTTCTATTGTGCCGCCTGCCAAAGCTGATTGAAGGGCCGAAACTATTTAAAGGGAGAGACAAATGGCTTACGAGACCCTCATCATCGAAACTCATGGGGCCGTCGGCCTCATCCGGCTCAATCGGCCGCAGGCGCTGAATGCGCTGAATTCCACCGTGCTTGCCGAGCTGAAGCAGGCCTATGCTGCGTTTGATCTCGACGATGGCATCGGCGCGATCGTGCTCACCGGTTCGGAAAAAGCCTTTGCCGCCGGCGCAGATATCAAGGAAATGCAGTCGCTCGATTTCGTGGATGCGTATAAGAACGACTTCTTCAGCGGCTGGGCCGAGATTGCCAATGCCCGCAAGCCTGTCATCGCGGCGGTCAGCGGTTTTGCGCTCGGCGGCGGCTGCGAGGTTGCGATGATGTGCGATTTCATCATCGCTTCGGAGACCGCCAAGTTCGGTCAGCCGGAAATTACCCTCGGCGTCATCCCCGGCATGGGCGGCTCGCAGCGTCTGACGCGGGCCGTCGGCAAAGCCAAGGCGATGGATCTGATATTGACCGGGCGAATGATGGATGCGGCGGAGGCGGAACGCTCCGGCCTTGTGGCGCGCGTCGTACCGGCAGACAAGCTGCTCGACGAGGCGCTGGCCGCCGCCGCCAAGATCGCCTCCCACTCGCGTCCCTCGGTGCTTATGGCCAAGGAGGCGGTCAGCCGCGCTTTCGAAACCACGCTCGAGGAAGGATTGCGCTTCGAACGCCGGCTGTTCCATAGCCTGTTCGCCACGGAGGACCAGAAGGAGGGCATGGCTGCCTTCGTCGAAAAGCGTAAGCCGGCCTTCAAGAACCGGTAAGGACCAAGATTCCGGAATTACGCGGGTTTGGCGAGAATCCGCGTTGACGCCGGGGCTCATTCCGGTTATATGCCCGCCACAGTTTGGAAAGCCGCTCTGGTTTTCCGCAATTGCTCCCGCATTGCTGGATGAAGTGGCCGCAAGGCCCGCGCCGCAACGATGGAGTTTTGTTCGAATTCTAAGAGAGGCATACATGGCCAATACTACCTCGGCGAAAAAAGCGACCCGCAAGATCGCCCGCCGCACCGATGTCAACAAGGCTCGTCGCTCGCGCGTTCGCACGTTCGTTCGCCAGGTCGAGGAAGCCATTGCATCGGGTGATGCAGACCGTGCAAAGGCAGCCTTCGTTGCTGCTCAGCCGGAACTGGCTCGCGCAGCCACCAAGGGCGTGCTTCACGCCAACACTGCTTCCCGCAAGGTGTCGCGTCTTGCCAAGCGTGTGAAGGCCCTTTCGGCTCCGACCGCATAACTTTCAATTAACGATTTAGTCGTTAGAGTTAAGCCCGGCCCTTGTGCCGGGCTTTTTGGATTCGGCCAAAAAAATGCCGCATTGCCAAAATTGGCCGGCCGAACATGTCATTGAAGTGACATAAATATACGTTTAAAAACAATGGCTTGCGGCAGGATATCCCAGCTATGGGTGATCTGCGTGACGCATTGCCGGCTCACAACTGAGTCAAGCGGATTTTTTATTTTTTTGTTTTGAAAGCTGTGAGAATCGCGCCGAACGGGAATCTCTTTGATTCAACAGCGATTCTTTTTTGAAGGGCTTGTGACAGTCAAAATTGGCCTCCGGAGTCAATGGCCGCCTCTTAATTTTGTGTAAAATTCATCGTTGATATCTGCCCTCGATCCTGCCTAAATGCATTTCAACAAGGGGCGCGGACATCACCTTAAACGGCTTCGGCAAAACACCGTCACTTCAGGCGGCGTGGGTGGTTTTGCCTCTTGTAACGGAGCAGTTCAGCTCCGTTTTTTCAAACAGTTGACGAGTAAAAGCCGGAAGCGGCAACGCTTGCGGAACGAGGAAGCTTGTCTGTCCTTTGTAGCCTAAGTCGATGGCGCGGCTGCGGGGAGGGGAGAAAAATTGACAGCCGCTGGGGCAGCCGATCGGAGTACGAGGGCCGATTGCTGTTCCGCTTACAGACGCCGAGACGAAGGCTGCTTTAAAGAGCGGTTTTCGCCACAGTGTTCTTGTAAGGCCCGTTGGCCGGGCGTGGCTGATGAACCGGTATGCGGCGCAGCTTGGCAACGAGCGCGACCTTCATGCCATGGCGAAGACCTAAGGGCGGCGGTATGACGCTGTCTCGCCCTATAAGAGACTGTGGAAGGCGGCACTATATGCAGATACATACGAGGGCGACGGGTGCGTTGGAGAATGGGGACAATGCGCAGGCGTTCGGTGCGGTTTGCTTAGAAGCGGCGGGGGAAAAGGGCGACGTGGCGCATAACAATTTGTTCGAGCGCGTGAGTGCGCGCTTGAAGGCCCAGGTTGGTCCCGACGTCTATGCCAGCTGGTTTGCGCGGCTCAAGCTTCATTCGGTTTCCAAGAGCGTCGTCCGTCTCACTGTTCCGACGACTTTTCTGAAGTCGTGGATCAACAATCGCTATCTCGATCTGATCACTAGCCTGTTCCAGGCAGAAGATGCCGAGATTCTCAAAGTCGAGATTCTGGTTCGCACGGCGACCCGGCAGGGCGCGAAGCCAAGCGCCGACGAGCAGCCTGTGGTGCCGGATCAGGCGGCTGTTGCGCCGATCCGTCGTGCCGTCGCTCAGCCGGCGGGCCAGGCCGTCGCCCAGGCCGTGAGTGCGGCAGCTGCCGTGCGGCCCGCAACGGCGGGCACGCCGCTTTTCGGCTCTCCGCTCGATTCCCGCTTCACCTTCGACACCTTCGTCGAAGGCGGCTCGAACCGGGTCAGCCTTGCCGCTGCCAAGACCATCGCAGAAGCCGGTTCCGGCGCCGTGCGCTTCAATCCGCTCTTCGTTCATGCAACGGTCGGTCTCGGCAAGACGCATCTTCTGCAGGCGATCGCCAACGCAGCCGTGCAGAACCCGCGCGGCCTGCGCGTGGTCTATCTGACGGCGGAATATTTCATGTGGCGCTTCGCAACCGCGATCCGCGACAATGACGCGCTGACGCTGAAGGACTCGCTGCGCAATATCGATCTGCTCATCATCGACGACATGCAGTTCCTGCAGGGCAAGATGATCCAGCACGAATTCTGCCATCTGCTGAACATGCTGCTCGACAGTGCCAAGCAGGTCGTCGTCGCTGCCGATCGCGCTCCGTGGGAGCTGGAATCGCTCGATCCTCGCGTGCGCTCGCGCCTGCAGGGCGGCGTGGCGATCGAAGTCGAGGCACCGGACTATGAAATGCGCCTTGAGATTCTCAAGCGCCGTCTCGATGCCGCCCGTCTGGACGATCCGTCGCTGGAAATTCCGGCCGAGATCCTCTCGCATGTCGCTCGCAACGTCACCGCCAGCGGCCGCGAGCTGGAAGGAGCCTTCAACCAGCTCATCTTCCGCCGCTCCTTCGAGCCGAACCTGACGGTCGAGCGCGTCGACGAACTGCTGGCACATCTGGTCGGCTCCGGCGAGCCGCGCCGGGTCCGCATCGAGGACATCCAGCGTATCGTGGCCCGCCACTACAATGTCTCGCGCCAGGAACTGGTTTCGAACCGCCGCACGCGCGTCATCGTCAAGCCGCGCCAGATCGCCATGTATCTGTCGAAGACGCTGACGCCGCGCTCTTTCCCGGAAATCGGCCGCCGCTTCGGTGGCCGCGATCACACCACGGTTCTCCACGCCGTGCGCAAGATCGAGGAACTGATCTCTGGCGACAGCAAGCTGTCGCACGAAATCGAGCTGCTGAAGCGCCTGATCAACGAGTAGACCGAGCGATCGGCATCGACAGCAAATTCAACGGCCGGCTTCATCGCCGGCCGTTTCTTTTGTGCACTCCCGGCCGTCGGCCGCAGGGCCTGCAACCGACGCATTTCATCGGCATGGTGTTGATTCCAGTTGGCCTGGCGGCAATCGGTGGAAGACTGTTCACCCTTCCTTCAGGGGAAGGCCACGTAGTGCCGGGCGGGTGACCTGAGTAAACTCTGAAGTCTCTATTGTGTCTTCGGGGATCACCCCCACCCGCCGCTTTGCGACGACCTCCCTCTCAAGGTGGAGGTGCTAACAAGCGAGATCGGCGACGACCGAGTCGAGAACCAGCATTCCCGCAGGCGTGCAGCGCAGGCGGGAATTGCCGATGCGCTCTATGAAGCCGTGTTCCAGTAAAAATGCCTCGCGCTGCGGATCGGGATCGCGGCCGGAAAGCTGCTGCCAGCGGGCGAGATCGACGCCTTCGCGCAGCCGCAAACCCATCAGCAGCAGTTCGTCGGCCTGCTCGTCGAATCCAAGCATTTCCTGGTCGATCATGCCGTGACCGTCGCGTTCGACCGTCTCGAGCCAGCTTTCCGGCTTGCGTTCGGTGGCCGTCGCCAGCTTCTGCGGTCCGCGGGTCAGGCGCCCATGCGCGCCGGGGCCGATGCCGGCATAGTCGCCATAGCGCCAATAGGTAAGGTTGTGCCGGCTTTCGGCGCCGGGACGGGCGTGATTGGAGACTTCGTAGGCGGGCATGCCCTCGCGCTCGGTAATCTCCTGCGTGGCCTCATAGAGCAGCGCCGATTGATCCCCATCGGGCACGATCAGCTTGCCGGCCTTGTGAAGGCCGTAGAAGGGCGTTCCTTCCTCGATCGTTAGCTGATAGAGCGAAAGGTGGTCGACCGCATAGGAGATCGCCTCTTTCAGCTCGCGCTCCCATTCCTCGACGGTCTGATTGGGGCGGGCATAGATAAGATCGAAAGACATACGCGGGAAGATCTCGCGCGCCAGCCTGATCGCCTTCAGCGCATCCTCGACATTGTGCAAGCGTCCGAGGAACTTCAGGTCGCGGTCGTTCAGTGCCTGCACGCCCATCGACACGCGGTTGACGCCGGCCGCGCGATAGCCGCGAAAGCGCTCCGCCTCGACGCTGGACGGATTGGCCTCCATGGTGATTTCGATGCCGTCGGGTACATGCCAGGTCCTGGCGATGCCCTCGAGGATCGCGCCGACCGTCTCCGGCTTCATAAGGGAGGGGGTGCCGCCGCCAAGGAAGACGCTGGTGACCGTTTTCGGGCCGCTGATCATCCGCATCGTCGCCATTTCCTTGAGGAAAGCGGCGGCGAAGCGCTCCTGGTCGACCGGCTGATGGCGGACGTGGCTGTTGAAATCGCAATAGGGACACTTGGCCGCGCAAAAAGGCCAATGGACATAGACACCGAAACCGGGCTCGCCGGTATCGGGCAGCAATTGCGCCCCGCGCATCAGGTCCTGTGTATCCACGATTTCCACGAAGTGAGCTTACGCCTCCAGGCAGGTTTCGACAAAGACCTTGAAGGCGCGGGCACGATGCGACAGCGCGTGCTCGTCGCCGCGCTTCCAGCCATGTTTCTGGTCGGCGCTCATCTCGCCAAAGGTGGTCTCATAACCCTTGGGTTTGAAGATCGGATCGTAGCCGAAGCCTTGGCCGCCGCGTGGCGGCCAGACGACGGTGCCTTCGGCCTCGCCGCGGAAAAGCTCGGTATGTCCGTCCGGCCAGGCAAGGCAGAGCACGCTGACGAAGCGCGCCGTGCGGCTTTCCGGAGAACTGGCTCCAGCCTTTTCGAGGGCGGTCTCGACCTTCCGCATCGCCATCGCGAAATCGCGCGTGCCGTCAGCGGTTTCAGCCCAGTTGGCGGTGTAGACGCCGGGATCGCCGCCAAGCGCATCGATGACGAGGCCGGAATCGTCGGAAAGAGCCGGCAGACCGGAGGCCTGCGCCGAGGCAAGCGCCTTGATCGCGGCGTTTTCCTCGAACGTCGTGCCGGTTTCATCCGGTTCGATGAAGTTGAGGTCGGCAGCCGATTTGGCGGTAAAGCCGAAGGGGCCGATCAGGTCCTGTATCTCGCGGATCTTGCCGGCATTGTGGCTGGCGACGACGATGGTCTTGGTGTCGAGCTTGCGCATGTGCTGTCCTGTCAAAGGCCCCAGATGCGGGGTTCGGCGCATTCCAGGCTGTTGCCGGCTGGATCGCGGAAATAGATCGATCGGCCGCCGTTCGGCCAGTGAAAATCGGCTTCGATGGCGATGCCGGCGGCTTTCAGCTTCTGCGCCATTGCCTCGATATCGTCGCCGTCCACGCGGAAGCAGACATGACCATGCCCCTTCGTGCCATGCGGTGGCACGGGCAGGGCGCCCGGCTCGTGCGGTTTGACCGTTTCCTTGCTGTTGAAGATCAGCAGTACGCCCGGCCCGCAGCGATAGAAAACGTGTCGGTTGCCGCCGCGCGAAATCTTCTGCAGATCGAGTATGCCGCCATAGAAGGCCTCGACCGCATCGAGATCGTCCGCATAGAGTGCGGTTTCAAGGACGCCTGCGAGGGCTGGGTCAGCCATTCAAGATATCCTCAGGCAATGGCCTGCTTCTGCAGCTCCACCAGTTCGGCGATGCCGTTCTTGGCAAGGTGCATCAGCGTGGCGAATTCCTCTTCGCTGAAGGGGGAGCCCTCAGCCGTTCCCTGGATCTCGACGATGCCGCCCTTGCCCGTCATGACGAAATTGGCGTCGGTTTCGGCCGAGGAGTCCTCAAGATAGTCGAGATCGATGACGGGTTGATCGGCGAAGATGCCGCAGGAAATAGCGGCGATGTGGTCCTTCAGCACGCGCTCGACCTTGACCATGTTGCGGCTTTCCATCCATTTCAGGCAGTCGTAAAGCGCGATCCAGCCGCCGGTGATCGAGGCCGTGCGCGTGCCGCCGTCCGCCTGGATGACGTCGCAGTCGACGGTGATCTGGCGCTCGCCCAATTCCTTGAGGTCCACGACCGCGCGCAGCGACCGGCCGATGAGGCGCTGGATTTCCTGCGTGCGGCCGCCCTGCTTGCCGGCGGCAGCTTCGCGCTTCATACGCTCGCCTGTGGCGCGCGGCAGCATGCCGTATTCGGCCGTGACCCAGCCCTTGCCGCTGTTGCGCAGCCATGGCGGCGTCTTGTCTTCCAGGCTTGCCGTGCAGAGCACATGCGTATCGCCGAATTTCACCAGGCAGGAGCCTTCTGCGTGCTTGGAAAAATTGCGCTCGAACGATACCTTGCGCATCTGGTCGGTTTTTCTGCCTGAAGGCCGCATTCCACTCTCCTGAAAGTTTGTTGACCGCTTCTACGACCCACAGGCCGCTTTTGCAAAGGAAAAGCAGGCGGCAGAGCCGCTTGGCGGCCACGGCTGCATTTTTCCCTTTTGCCATTGCTAACCGAATGATTATATTTTGGCTAAGGCTCAACGGAATGGATCTGACAGCGAAATGGTATTCACGACATCGTCGGTTTCGGATGTCATTGCTGCACTGGACGAACGCTCCAAGGAAATCTTCCGCCGCATCGTCGAAGGCTATCTGGAAAGCGGCGAGCCGTTGGGTTCGCGCAATCTCTCGCGCCTCTTGCCCATGTCGCTGTCGCCGGCTTCCGTGCGCAATGTCATGAGCGATCTGGAAGAGCTGGGGCTGATCTATTCGCCGCATGTGAGCGCCGGCCGATTGCCGACTCAGGTGGGCCTGCGCTTTTTCGTCGATGCCTTCATGCAGATCGGCGATCTCTCGGCCGAAGACCGCGCCAATATCGACCGGCAGGTGCGGGGCAGCAACCGCGACCAGCCGGTAGAATCGATGATGTCGGAGGCAAGCAGGGTGCTGTCGGGCATCTCGCGCGGCGCCGGCCTGGTGATCACCTCGAAGAGCGACCCGGTTCTCAAGCATGTGGAGTTCATCCGGCTGGAGCCGACCAAGGCGCTTGCCGTGCTCGTTGGCGATCACGATCAGGTCGAAAATCGCATCATCGAACTGCCAGCCGGCACCACGTCCTCGCAGCTCACCGAAGCCGCCAACTTCCTCAACGCCCATATGACTGGCCAGACGATGCCGGAATTGCGGCGGCAATTGCAAAGCCTCAAGGAAAATGTGCGTCAGGAGCTGGATACCCTGTCCCATCAGCTGGTCGAGCGCGGTATAGCAGTCTGGTCCGGGGGCGATGACGACGGCAAGCCGACGCAGCTCATCGTGCGCGGCCAGTCCAATCTGCTCGCCGAGATCGGCGGTGCGGAGGATCTGGATCGCCTGCGGTTGCTCTTTGACGATCTGGAAAAGAAGGACAGCCTGATCGAGATCCTCAATCTTGCCGAAAGCGGGCCGGGCGTGCGCATCTTCATCGGATCGGAAAACAAGCTCTTCTCGCTGTCCGGTTCCTCGCTCATCGTTGCGCCCTATCGCGACGAAGATGATCGTATCGTCGGCGCGGTCGGCGTCATCGGCCCGACGCGGCTGAATTATGCCCGCATCGTGCCCATGGTGGACTATACGGCCCAGCTTGTTTCGAGGTTATCGCGGCCTGGGATGTGACGGCAGCGGCCATATCCGGCCGGAGATGATTGCGGCGGTCGCGAAATGCCGCGAATTGGCTGTTCTTCTCGACAAAGCCTTGATTTTTTCCGACCAAACCTCGATATCGGGCACATTCAAAGACCAAGCAATTCGGAGACCGTCATGACCGACGAAACAACGAAAACCGGACCTGACGCCACGGCGGCCGACACGTCAGCGGAATTCGCGCAGGATGCTGCGGAAACCGTTGACACGGCCGAGCCGTCTCAGCCGGATCCGGTTGAGCTGCTGAAGGCCGAAAACGGCGAACTGCGTGATCGCTACCTTCGTCTCGCCGCGGAGATGGACAACCTCCGTCGCCGCACCGAGCGCGACGTGAAGGATGCCAAGTCCTATTCCGTGGCAAGCTTCGCCCGCGACATGCTTTCGGTGGCGGACAATCTGCGCCGTACGCTGGATGCCATTCCGGCGGAAGCACGCGCCAGCGCCGATGCCGGCCTGAACACGCTGATCGAAGGCGTGGAGATGACCGAGCGTTCGATGCTCTCGGCCCTGGAGCGTCACGGCGTGCGCCAGCTGGAGCCCGTCGGACAGAAGTTCGACCCCAATTTCCACCAGGCCATGTTCGAAGTGCCGAACGCCGAAGTGCCGAACAATACCGTCGTGCAGGTGGTGCAGGCCGGCTTCGTCATTGGCGACCGCGTTCTGCGCCCGGCCATGGTCGGCGTTGCCAAGGGCGGCCCGAAGATCGTCGAAAATGCCGAGCAGGGCGCCAACAGCCCGCTGGACGAAAAGGACGCCTGATCCTTTTTCGGGTAGTGCAATTCCAGGAAAAGTGCGCCGCGGTTTTCCGTCCGGAATTGTGTAAAAACAAAACGATGGAGCGTTTTCGCGATTCGAGGAAAGCGGAAAGGCTCCAGCGGCAACAAAAGAAAGAGCCGGACGACGTCAGATCGTCCGGCTCTTGTTTTTGTCTTGGTTCGATGCGGCGCGGGCCGTCACGCAGCGTTGGATGCCTGCTCTTCGTTGAGGAATGCGTAGATGGCGGAGGCTGAATCGGTGGCCCGTAGCTTGGCGACCAGATCCTGGTCCCGCAGAACGCGCGCAATGCGCGACAGCGCCTTCAGGTGGTCGGCGCCAGCACCTTCGGGCGCGAGCAGCAGAAAGACGAGATCGACGGGCTGGTCGTCCAGGGCCTCGAAATCGACAGGCGCTTCGAGACGCGCGAAAATGCCGGCGATAGACTTGATGTTGGCAAGCTTGCCATGCGGAATGGCGATGCCGTTGCCGACGCCGGTGGAGCCCAGGCGCTCGCGCTGCAGCACGACATCGAAAATTTCTCGCTCCGGCAGGCCCGTCAGCTTGGAGGCCTTGGTGGCCAGCTCCTGAAGCAGTTGTTTTTTGGAATTTGCCCTCAAGGCGGGTATGATCGCATCTTGCTGTAGCAAATCTGCCAATGCCATTCTCTTTTTCCTTCGTGTCGCCGAGAACCGATGACGAGCAAGCAGCGGCCGGTCGCCACTGGGCGCAGCCGCCGCTCATCTTCCATTCTCAGCCTTTGATATTGGCCGCGTCGATCCAGCCAATGTTACCGTCCTGGCGACGGTAGACGATGTTCAGATGTTCCTTGCCGGGGCTGCGGAAGAGCAGCAACGGCTCGTCGGTCATGTCGAGCGCCATCACGGCCGTCGCAACCGACATGGTCTTCAATTGCTTCGTGCTCTCGGCAACGATCGCCGGTGCGAAATCGGCGGGAACCTCCTCGTCGTCATCGGGCACGCCGTCCATGACGGTGTAGGCGACTTCAGCCTGGCCGTTCATATGGTTGCCGGCTTGATGGTCCTTGAGTTTGCGTTTGTAGCGGCGCAGGCGCTTTTCGATGCGCTCGGACGCTGCATCGAAGGCAAGCTGTGGGTCCATGGCTTCGCCGGCAGCATGCAGCACGACACCGCTGTCGAGATGAAGCTTGCAATCGGCCGCAAAGCGCGAACTGGACTTCTGCACAGTTACCTGACCCGAATACCCCCCGTCGAAGTATTTGGTCACGGCCATACCGATCTGGTCTTCTATCCGTTGGCGGAAGGAGTCACCAATTTCCATATGTTTACCGGAGACACGCACACTCATGGAGTTTCCCTTCTTGTAGTGGTTATTGCGCGTATCAGTTTACGCCAAGCCTCAAGCTCATCCAAGCACTTCACGCAGTCAAAGGCAAATTGCGTATCTCGACCGCCTTTTGGATGGTGGGGATAAGTTTCATGGTCGTGCTGTCAGTCCTGCAGCGATTGCGGCGGGCTTCTAGCCTTGCCGCATGGGAAAGTCAACCGCGTCTTAACGGACTGTTAGGAGTCGGACATCCGGCGGTTGAAAGGCCGCAATCGTCAGAAACCGGAGACTTTGGCGAGCGCTCGTTTCTCGCGTCGGCGCTGTACCGACGAGGGAATGTTCATGGCTTCCCGGTATTTTGCAACCGTGCGGCGGGCAAGCTCGATCCCGCCCTTCTTCAGCGTATCGACGATATCGTCGTCGGACAGAACCGCATCCGGGCTTTCGTTCGAGATCAGCAGGCGGATCTTGTGGCGCACGGCCTCAGCCGAGTGGCTGTCGCCACCCTCGACGGCGCCGATCGAAACCGTGAAGAAATATTTGAGTTCGAACAGTCCGCGCGGCGTCAGCATATACTTGTTCGAGGTCACGCGGCTGACCGTCGATTCATGCATCTTGATGGCATCCGCCACGGTTTTCAGATTGAGCGGCCGCAGGTGATCGACGCCATGCAGCAGGAACGCGTCCTGCTGCCTGACGATCTCGCTTGCCACCTTCATGATCGTCTTGGCGCGCTGGTCCAGGCTGCGGGTCAGCCAATTGGCGTTCTGCAGACATTCCGACAGGAAGGCATGATCCTGGCTGGTCTTGGAGACGGATGCGAAATAGGACTGGCTCACCAGCACCCGCGGCAGCGCATCCGGATTGAGCTCCACCAGCCAGCTCCCGTCCGCGGCCGGACGCACGACGATATCGGGCATGATCGCCTCGGATATGTCGGTCTCGAAGCCGCTGCCGGGCTTGGGGTTGAGCTGGCGGATCTCCGCCATCATGTCGAGCAGGTCTTCCTCATCGACGCCGCAGAGCCGCTTCAGCGTGGCAAAATCGCGCCGGGCAAGCAGCTCGAGATTTTCTATCAGCCGCTCCATGGCGGGATCGAAGCGATCCTTCTGCCGGAGCTGGATTGCCAGGCACTCGCTGAGGGAGCGGGCAAAGACGCCGGGCGGATCGAGCTGCTGCAGGGCATCCAGCACGCGCTCCACGTCTATGAGCGCCGTGCCGAGGCGCTCTGCCGTTTCGCCGAGTTCGGCGCGCAGATAGCCGGCATCGTCGAGCTGATCGACGAGGTGCTGGGCAATCAGCCGGTCGCCCATGGCGGGGAGCGAGAAGGGGATCTGTTCATTGAGATGATCGCGCAGCGACACCTGGCCCGCGACGAAATCGTCCAGATCGTAGCTTTCGCCGGCTTCGCCGCCGGGCATGGATTTCCACTGGCTGAGCAGCTCCGGCGCATCGGCGCGCTGCGGGCCGCCATCGTCGGGAAAGACGTCGCTGAAATTGGTGTCGAGCTCCTCGCTCAGCCGGGTGGTATTGCCGGTGTTGTCGTTCTCGTACCAGTCGCTCGCAAGATCACCGGCGCCGCGGTCGGAGTCGTCGTCGCCATGGGATTCTTCCGCAGCTTCGAAACGGTCATCCTTGGTCTCGCGGTCCGCATTGCTGCCTATATCCTCGTCATTTGACGAAAATTCCAGCAGCGGGTTCTTCTCGACTTCCTGGGCGATGAATTGAGTGAGTTCGAAATGAGTCATCTGCAGCAACTGGATGGATTGCATCAGTTGCGGTGTCATCACCAGGCTCTGGCTTTGGCGCAGAAAAAGATTGGCCGATAGTGCCATGGCGGACGCGAGACTCCCCTTGAACTCCTCGGGAATCCGCGCTTCCATCCATTAAAATCTTCGCGAAATTCCAACTGGCCCAAAAATTGCTTTTTTATTGGATTTGGTCAAGCGGAACTGTGAAGCGGAAGTAGATTTCCGCCATGCAACGGCACGCCGGTAATATTAGCGCGTGAAGGAATGGAATTTCAGCCTATCAGAGGCTGAAATTGTCACCCAGATACAGCTTGCGTACTTCAGGATTGCTGACGATATCGTTCGCCCTGCCGTGCGTCAGCACCTCGCCCGCATGGATGATGTAGGCACGGTCGATGAGGCCGAGCGTCTCGCGAACATTGTGATCGGTAATCAACACGCCGATGCCGCGCGCGGTCAGGTGATGCACGAGGTTCTGAATGTCGGCGACCGAGATCGGATCGACGCCGGCGAAGGGCTCGTCGAGCAGCATGAAAGTCGGGTCGGTCGCCAGCGCGCGGGCGATTTCAAGGCGGCGGCGCTCGCCGCCCGAAAGGGCGATCGCCGGCATGGTGCGCAGATTGCGAATGTGGAACTCCTCCAGCAATTCGTCGATCTTGCGCTCCCGCTTCGTCTTGTCCTTCTCATGGACTTCGAGTACGGCGCGGATGTTTTCTTCCACGGTCAGGCCGCGGAAGATCGAGGCTTCCTGCGGCAGGTAGCCGACGCCGAGCCGCGCGCGGCGGTACATCGGCATCGTTGTGACGTTGTTGCCGTCGATCTCGATCGTGCCTTCATCGACCGGCACCAGTCCGGTGATCATGTAGAAGCAGGTGGTCTTGCCCGCTCCGTTCGGCCCGAGCAGTCCCACAGCTTCGCCGCGGCGTACAACCAGCGAAACGCCGTTGACGACGCGCCGCCTGCCGTAGGTCTTGGTGAGGCCACGGGCGATCAGCGTGCCCTTATAGCGTGCCTTGTCCGCAGCCGGCGAGCCCGATGCTGCAGAAGACGGCCCGGGCACGCCGGGCAAAGTGGAGGTTGTCGATGTCGTCACGAGGGAGCCGGTATCAGTTCTTTTTTTGCTGCTGCTGTACTTGCTGCGACTTCGGATCGAGCTGGATCTGGACGCGGCCCCCACAGGCATCGAGCTGTGCTTCGCCCGATGCCATGTGCACGGTGAGCTGGCAGCCTGTGAATACGTTCGGCCCGTCGGTCAGAACCACCTTCTTGCCCTTCAGGACCGCAAGCTGATTGGTCATGTCGAAAGAACCGTCGTCCGCCGTTGCCGTCTGCGTGCCCGAGACGAGGTAGACCTTGTCGGTGACCAGAATATGGTCGATGTTGGCGTCGCCCGACACCAGCGACTGGTTCTGCTCCTTGGCGGCCTTGGCGACCGGGTTGTCGAGCTGCTTGGCGTCACCCGCCTGCTTCTTCTTGTAGAAGACCGTCATCTTGCCAGCCTGCATGGTCGTGGTGCCCTGGACCACCTTGACGTTGCCGGTAAAGACGGCCTGGCTCTCCTGGTCATGGATCTCCAGCTTGTCGCTTTCGATCTGGATCGGCTGATCCTTGGAGAGGGCAAGACCCGGCATCGAGCTGGTCGTCGACTGCGCGCCGGCGTCGGCAGCTGCGAAGAAGGCGACTGCGCCAAAAGCACAGAGAAGGCCGGCCTTGTGCAAGCCGGAGTTGAAAATTGAATTTGGCCAATACTTTATCATGAACCGCCCGGCTTCTGTTCGCTATCTGAATTATGGAGAGCGGCAGGTTCGATGTTCATCCGAACCTGCCCGTCGAATTCGATTACGCTTCCCTTATCCGTCATCTTGAGCGAACGCGCAACAACCGACATGCCGCCTCGGGAGATGGCAACCTGATCCTGGCTGGAGAGATCGCCCTTCTTCACGTCCAGGAACGCGGTCGTGAATTCGGCGCGCAAGCCATTGTCCATCTCGACGACGAAGGGCTCGGTAAGCTTCAGCGTGTCGGCCTGGCGATCGAAATCCGCGCTCTGGGCCACGACATGCGCGATCACGTTGGTGTTGACCGGCATGGATGCCTTGATGGTCTTCAGCGTGATCATGTTCGGGTTCCTGATGTCCTGCAGCGCCTTTTCGGCGAGCAGGGAATAATTGATGCCGTCCTTGTTACGTCCGGCGATCGCGGGCCGCTCCATGACCACCTTGCCGTCCTCGATCCTGGCGCCTTCGATCTTGATGTCGGCCGGCAGGTAGGCGCGTATGACGGAGACGGCGACGAATATCAGCGACACGATGACGGCGGCAAGCGGTAGCAGCACCCTGAGCCGCTTCACGCGGTTCGAGTGGAAGATCGCGTCCTTATACGCGTTTCTTTCCGGCATCGAGCGCATTGCCTCGCCGGGGGGCTCGATCGTATTGAGCATGCAACAGTCCGTCTTCTTATGATCCGGAGAACCGCATTCACGCTATGCGAGGCTGTGCCAAAAAGCCTGTCGGATCGTTTCGCATTATTGCAATGGCTTGCCAATATGGATTTTTTTCTGCAGCGGGCGAATTTAGGCAGAAAAATGTGCCATAAACCGGTTTCATCAGGTCGGACGATACCCTATCTGATGAACCGGCAGAGCGGGTCCCGCTGCCGACATCGGGAACGGGAAACGCTTTTCTCTGAAGATTGTGCCCGTTTCAAGGTGTCATACATCCGGTTTGTAGCGCATTCGATTTGTTGCAAGGAGAAATAAGGCGTGATGGACAGTTCTGCAATCGCGGATCGGCGACAAATGCGCCGCAAGCTTGGTTTCTGGCGAATTGTTGCCGTTTTGCTGCTTGTGGCGCTGGGATTCGCGCTCTATCGCTTCTTTGCCGCCGACCTGCCGGATGCGCGCGGCCCGCAAATCGCCCGCGTCACGATTTCCGGGCTCATCCAGGATGATCCCGAACTGCTGGAGCGGTTGAAGAAGATCCGCGACAACGATCAGGTCAAGGCACTGATCGTTTCCATCTCGTCGACCGGCGGAACCACCTATGGCGGCGAGCGCATCTTCAAGGCGATCCGCGCCGTTGCCGCCAAGAAGCCCGTCGTATCCGACATCCGCACCGTCGCCGCTTCGGCCGGCTATATGATCGCAACGGCCGGCGACGACATCGTTGCGGGCGATACGTCGATCACCGGGTCGATCGGCGTCATCTTCCAGTATCCGCAGGTCAAGGACCTGCTCGACAAGGTCGGCGTTTCCCTCGACGAGATAAAATCGGCGCCGCTGAAGGCCGAACCGTCGCCCTTCCATCCGGCAAGCGAAGAGGCCAGGAACATGATCCGCAATATGGTCATGGACAGCTACGGCTGGTTCGTAGATCTCGTTGCGGATCGCCGCAAGCTGCCGCGCGGCGAAGTGCTGAAGCTTGCCGACGGCAGCATCTTCACCGGCCGTCAGGCGCTTGAGAACAAGCTGATAGATATGCTCGGCGGCGAGGATGAAATTCTCTCCTATCTCGAAACGCGCAAGGTCAAGAAGGACCTGCCGATCGTGGATTGGAAGCGGGAAGACAAAACTGCGTCCTTCTTTTGGCCCGGGGCCGCTTCCTGGTTGCTAAATCGTCTCGGTTATGATGATTTGATCAAGGGAGAGAGTCTTCAGAAAATCATGACCGATAAGTTGTTTCTTGACGGCCTGCTTTCAGTTTGGCAGGGTGCAGCCAATTGATAAATCAATGATTTAAGGGGATAGCCGTGATCAAGTCGGAATTGGTGCAGATCGTTGCCGCCCGCAACCCGCATCTCTACCACCGTGACGTCGAAAATATCGTCAACGCCGTCCTCGACGAGATCACCGATGCACTCGCGGCCGGAAACCGGGTCGAACTTCGCGGATTCGGCGCTTTTTCCGTCAAGAACCGGCCTTCGCGCTCCGGTCGCAATCCCCGCACCGGCGATACGGTCTTCGTCGAAGAAAAATGGGTTCCATTCTTCAAGACGGGCAAGGAGCTGCGCGAACGTCTCAATCCGGGCGCCGGCGACGAGGAAGACGATAACTGATCGGCCCGTTCCGGCCGGATTTCCCCCAAATACTTCGACGGAAATAGCCGTCTGACATGATTGTGCCGCGACGCGGCGGCACTTGAATTCGGCCGCCTCTTTTCTATTCTGCGGCAGAAGGCAGCTTGGATGTGGGCATTCACGGCTGCGGACAAAGGAGCTGCGCAATGGCCAAGAAGATCGTCAATCTGCTGATATTGCTGCCGCTCGGCATCATTCTCATCGTATTCTGCGTCGCCAACAGGCAATCCGTCACGCTGGCCTTCAATCCATTCCGGCCGGACGATCAGGTGCTGTCGCTGAATGCGCCTCTGTTCTTACTGCTGTTTGCGGCGCTGATCCTCGGCATGCTGGTGGGGAGCGCGGTCACCTGGTTCAATCAGGGAAAGCACCGCAGGCGCGCCCGCAATCAATCGCGAGAAGCGGTACGCTGGCATGCTGAAGCCGACAGGCATCGCGCTCGTGCGGAAGAGATTGCCGGTCAGCTTCCGTCAAAATGATGCGGTGTCCGAAAGCCGCATTTCCTTGTAATCGCCTTCCGGCGAGGCGCCATCGCCGATGATCTCGAAGCCGAGGGCTCGATAGAAGGCCATGGCGCGCACGTTTCTGACCAGACATTTCAGCCGGTAGCGGCGCTTCGGCCAATCCGGCAGGGCGGCAAGCAGCGCCTTGCCGGCGCCACGTCCCTGAAAAGCCGATTGAATGTAGAGCATATGGATGAAGTCGTCCGGCTCCCAAATCGCGGCGAATCCGGCAATCACACCGCATTCGTCCTCGCACACGTACAAGCGCTCACCATTCGTATGAATGGCGAAATCTTCCAGAGTGAAGTGATCGGGATCGACCCAGAAGAATGTCTCGCGACGAACGCGGAGATAGATCTCCGCAAGCTGCGGCATATCCTGTTCGCGTGCCGGCCGGATGGTCCAGATATCGGATTTCGATGTCATAATTTTCCATATGGGCGCGAAAAGCGCCCACAGCAATCACGAGTTGGCCTGACCGTTGATCGCCGCGGTAAAATCGGCGAAAAACTGCTGTGCCAGCTTCCTGGCGCTGGAATCGACCAGCCGCGAGCCGAGCTGCGCGATCTTGCCGCCGACCTGCGCCTTCGCCTCATATTGCAGGATCGTCTCGCCGCCTTCTTCCCTGAGGACGACGTCGGCGCCGCCCTTGGCGAAGCCGGCGATGCCACCCTTTCCTTCGCCCGATATCGTGTAGCTTTCCGGTGCGTTGATGTTGGAAAGCTTGACCTCGCCGTTGAAGGATGCGGAAACCGGGCCAATCTTCAGTTTCACGGTCGCCGTCAGCTCCGTCGGAGAAATCTGCTCAAGGCTTTGGCAGCCGGGAATGCATCGCTTGAGGATCTCGGGATCGTTCAGTGCCGCCCACACCGCGTCCCTGGGTGCTGCGATCCGCTCCTCGCCGGTCATGTCCATGCACAGTCCTCCCTATGTGACATTTTGTGCATGGATCATCGCAGATCGGAAAGCGCTTTGCCAAGTGGCGGCCAGATGCTATTTGCACGCACATATCAATTTTGAGACAAGCATGGTGAAACATAGGGAAAACCGGCCCGGCCAGAAAGCCGCGGGCGGTCTCGGGGCAAAACCCCGGCGTGACATGCCCGGCAAGCCACCGGCAAAATCCGCACACGCCTCAAGGCCGGCCAAGCCTTCGCGCGATCACGGTGAGCGGGTGGCCGAACCGCGGGATGCGGCAACCGCTTCCGCCGCGCCCGAACGGCCGTTGATCTTGAGAAGCGGCGAACGGCCGGCAGAGCGCGTGCCCGTCATCCTCGAATCGCTGGGCGCCGGCGATTTTCACCTGATCGACAGCGGCAACGGACTGAAGCTCGAGCAATACGGCCCCTATCGCATCGTCCGCCCGGAGGCGCAGGCGCTCTGGCCGCCGGCGCTTGCCGCGCATATCTGGGACAATGCCGACGCCGTCTTCACCGGTGATACGGACGAGGACGGCATGGGCCGCTGGCGCTTCCCGCGCGAGGCGCTTGGCGAGACCTGGCCGCTGCAATTGCTCGGCGTCGATTTTCTCGGCCGTTTCACCGCCTTCCGCCATGTCGGCGTCTTTCCGGAGCAGATCGTGCACTGGGCCTGGATGAAGGAGCAGGTCGAGGCGGCGAAAAGGCCGCTGAAGGTGCTGAATCTCTTTGGCTATACAGGCGTCGCATCACTGGTGGCGGCTGCGGCGGGCGCGGAAGTCACCCATGTCGATGCCTCCAAGAAAGCGATCGGCTGGGCGCGCGAAAACCAGGCTTTGGGCCGCATGGAAAAGCTGCCGATCCGCTGGATTTGCGAGGATGCGATGAAGTTCATCCTGCGCGAGGAGCGGCGTGGCAACAAATATGATATCATCCTGACCGATCCGCCGAAGTTCGGCCGCGGCCCGAACGGCGAGGTCTGGCATCTGTTCGAGCATCTGCCGCTGATGCTGGATGTCTGCCGTGAAATCCTGTCGCCCAAGGCGGTCGGCCTCGTGCTGACGGCCTATTCCATCCGCGCCAGCTTCTATTCGATCCATGAGCTGATGCGCGAGACCATGCGGGGCGCGGGCGGCGTGGTCGAATCCGGCGAGCTCGTGATCCGCGAAGCCGGCCTCGACGGCCGCACGCCGGGCAGGGCGCTTTCTACCTCTCTCTTCAGCCGCTGGGTGCCGAAATGAACCAGGATTTCCGTAACGACGGCCCGCGCAAGGTCGGACAGGTCAAGGAGGTCACCTCGCTTGCTAATCCGATCGTCAAGGACATCAAGGCGCTGACGGTCAAGAAGTCGCGCGAGGAAAGCGGTGCCTTCCTGGCGGAGGGCCTGAAGCTCGTCATCGATGCGCTCGATCTCGGCTGGACGATCCGCACGCTTGTTTATGCCAAGGCCGCCAAGGGCAAGCCGCTGGTCGAGCAGGTGGCCGCCAAGACGGTCGCCGCCGGCGGACTAGTGCTGGAGGTCAGTGAAAAGATCATCGGTTCGATCACCCGCCGCGACAATCCGCAGATGGTGGTCGGCGTTTTCGAGCAGCGCTGGCGGCCGCTTCGGGACGTCAGGCCGAAACCGGGCGAGACCTGGGTGGCGCTCGACCGCGTGCGCGATCCCGGCAATCTCGGCACCATCATCCGCACCGCCGACGCGGCAGGCGCATCCGGCGTCATCCTCGTCGGCGACACGACCGATCCGTTTTCCCTGGAAACCGTACGCGCCACCATGGGGTCGGTCTTTGCCGTTCCCGTCGTCAAGGCGACGCCGGAAGAGTTTCTGGCCTGGAAGAAGACCGCAAGGGTTGCCGTCGTTGCCACCCATCTGGCCGGCGCCGTCGACTACCGCACCATCGACTACAAGAGGAAGCCCGTCGTCATCCTGATGGGCAACGAGCAATCCGGCCTGCCGGATATCTTGGCGAAGGAGGCCGATGCGCTTGCCCGCATCCCGCAGGCAGGCCGCGCCGACAGCCTCAATCTGGCGGTTGCCACAGCGGTCATGCTGTTCGAAGCCCGCCGTCATATCCTGACACTCAGCGAGACGCGATGACCGAAAGCGAAACCCACGAACGGCCGACGACGAAGGCAGCCCTGTTTTCGCGGCCCCTGCCCATCCTGATCTTCATCGTGATCGCGGTCATTCTCGATCAGGCCATCAAGATCATGGTGGACCATTGGCTGCCGCTGCAGGAGATGGTGCCGATCATTCCGATGCTGGCGCTCTATCGCACCTACAATTTCGGCGTGGCATTCTCGATGCTGTCGGGCATGGACGGCTGGTTCATCGTCGGCATGCGGCTCGTCATCGTCGCCTTCGTGCTGTGGCTGTGGCGGCGCGCGCCGGATCACCGCTGGCTCGCGCATGTGGGGTTTGCCCTGATCATTGCCGGCGCGCTCGGCAACCTGATCGACCGGTTTCTCTACGGCCATGTGATCGACTACATCCTCTTCTATACGCAGACGTGGTCTTTCGCCGTGTTCAATCTTGCCGACAGTTTCATTACCGTCGGCGCGGGATGCGTCATCCTCGACGAGCTTCTGATGCCGAAAAAGGCAAAAACTTAAAATTCTAGCGAATCCCTGAAGGCATCGGGAACCGTGCCTGTGATAGCCAGTGTGCATGAGCACTCTGGCAAATTTGCAGGAAAAGCTTGCCGCGGCAGCAGTTCGCGGCCAAACGGAGCCGATCGAGGGACTGGCCGAAAACGCGCCGGTCCCTGCAAGGCCGATCGAGTCGCCCCAGAATGGGGTTCGTCAACCGGCATTGCCCGCGCGGGCCTGGTGGCTGCAGGGCCATTGGCTGAATGGCGGTGGGCTCGTGGCGGGCGCTGCTCTTCTTGCGACCGGCTTTGCCGGAGGTCCCCTGACGCTGGCGGGCGTTTTGGCCCTCTTGGCCCTCGCACTCGCCGCTGCCAGCGTCGCCAAAATCCGAAGCGCAGCCCATAAGCCCGAGGCCGCCCTTACCGATTTCAGCGAGAGCGAGCACGACCGCCTGTGGGAACACAAGGAGAGCATCGGCCTGCTTGCCACCGTCCATGACGCGCTTGGAGACATAGCAGTCACCCGCAGCATCGATCGCCGGATTCTGCACGCCAACGCCACCTTCCGCAAGCTGACGGGCAAGTCACATCCGGAAGGCCTGACGCTGGAAGAGGCCGGTCTCGTATTCCGTGCCGTCACCGACGCGAAACATCAGGACGCGGAAATCGCCACGCCCGAGGGGCGGCGCATCTTCGCCTGGCACGATGTCATGTTCCGTGATCCGGCAACCGGACAATTGTGCATGCAGAGCATCGCGCGCGACGTGACGGAAGAGCGGCAGACCGCCCGGCTGCGCGAGGATGCGCGGCTGAAGGCCGAGTATAACAGTGCGGCCAAATCGCGGTTGCTCGCAACCGTCAGCCACGAGATCCGCACGCCGCTGTCGGGCATTCTCGGCATGAACCACCTGCTTGCCCAGACACCGTTGACTTTGGAGCAGGCAAATTATCTGACCGGCATTCGCCAATCGGGGCATGCGCTGGTGCAGTTGGTCGAAGACCTCCTTGATTTCTCCACGATCGAAGTTGGCCGCTTCCAGTTGCATCCCCGCCAGGAGGCTTTGCGTCCTCTGCTGGAGGGCGTCATCGAAATGCTCGCCCATCGTGCCCATGAAAAGGGCATCGAAATTGCCGCGAGCGTTGCCGCCGATGTCCCCGAAAGCATGGAGTTCGATCCCGCCCGTCTACGCCAGATCCTGTTCAACGTCATCGGCAATGCGGTGAAGTTCACCCAGGCCGGCGGGGTTCTCGTCCGTGTCGATCTTCACGAGCGCGACTTGACGATATCGGTGCGGGACAGTGGCCCCGGCATGACGGAGGAAGAACAGGCGCGCGTCTTCGGTGAATTCGAACAAGCCGGCTCGGTCGTGGAAAGAAGCGCCGGCACAGGGCTCGGCCTTGCCATCTCCGCCCGCATCCTGCGTGAGTTCGGCGGCAGGCTCAGCGTCGCCAGCGAGCGCGGCGAGGGCAGCGAGTTCGTCATCTCCTTTCCGGTCGGCCTGGTTGCCGGGGAAGACGGGTACGGTCGTCGCGGCAGGATGCTCGGGGGATCCCGCGTCCTGCTGCTGGCTCCCGAGGGAGCAGCAAGCACGGCCATCATGCGGACCATTCAGACCCTCGGCGGCCACTGCAGGCTGATCGGCGCCGATGACATGGAGGATCTGCTGCGGTCCTTCCCGATGAGTGACGAGGGGGCCTGGACGGATCTGATCGTCGACCACCGCATGGCGCCCTGGTATTTCAGCGACGGAAATGCGCTCGCGGTGCCGAGGCTTCGCAAGATCTTTCTGGTCAATCCCGAGGAGCGCAATACCCATCCGCTCGATCTCTTCGATGCCTGGCTCATCCGGCCGCTGCGCGAACAGTCGCTGATCGATGTGCTGAGAGGCCGCATGCGCGGCATGGAAAAGCGCGAAGCCTTGATCGAAGCGGTCTCGGAGATCGGCATAACGACGCCCGAGGCGGAGGACCGCACTCTGGATATCCTTCTGGGCGAGGATGATCCCGTGAATGCGATGCTGGTTCGGGCCATGCTCTCCAAGGCCGGTCACAGGGTTCGTCTCGTCGAGGATTTCGATGGCCTTCGTGCCCGCGCTGAAAATGCCGAAGCGCGGCCCGAAGTGCTCGTGACCGATTTCAACATGCCCGGTGGCACGGGTGCGGCTGTGCTTGCACAATTGCGCGCTTACGAGCGCCGGCAGGGTTTGTCGCCGCTTCCCATTATCGTGCTGACCGCAGACAGCCGCGATGCGATCCGCCGTCAGGCGCTTCTGGCGGGAGCCGATGCCGTCATCGTCAAGCCGGTCGATCCTGAAAAGCTGACGACGGCGTTGCAGGCCCTGTCGAGATCGGCTTGCGAACGCGGCTACACCGCCGCCCGTCACGTGTGACGCGCAAAGGCCGTTGCTGCACTTTAAATCCGCCGCATAATTCCGCCTCCGATCTTCAAACGAAGATTGAGGAAGCCGGCTGATCGACGCCAGATTGAGGGCGCTATGTCGCTCAACCTCTGGCAATTGCCGCCGCTAAGTTGGGGACAGCGCGTTCATTCGAAAATTTGCAATGGGCACGCTTCTTGCATTTAGCCAAGCTGCGTGTCACTTTCCTGTCGCACGAATTTGGTTTATGGCGCTATATCGGCCCGCAGGGGGAGAATCGCCATGTCCATCGAAATCTTGAATCGCGAAGCTCAGGGCGAAATGGTTCAGTCTTCAAAGGCAACGGTTGAGCCGGTTGCCAGCGATGTGCTCGGACGCATCGGAAATCTAGAAACGCGCCTTGCCCGCTCGGCGCGCGAAATCGATGCCGCTCAGGCCGTCCGTTACCGCGTTTTCGTCGAGGAGATGAACGCGCAACTTCCGGCCGATGCCATGCGCCGTCAGCGTGATGTCGACGGCTGGGATGCGATCTGCGACCATCTTCTGGTGTTGGACCGTTCGATCGAGGGCGATCCGGAAGATCAGATCGTCGGCACCTATCGCCTGCTGCGCCAGGAAGTGGCCATGGCCAATGGCGGTTTCTATTCCTCCTCCGAATTCGATATCGATGCGCTGCTTGCCCGCCATCCGGACAAGCGCTTCATGGAGCTCGGCCGTTCCTGCGTGCTGCCGGATTACCGAAACAAGCGTACGGTCGAGTTGCTGTGGCAGGGCAATTGGGCTTATGCGCTGAAGCATGGCATGGGCGCGATGTTCGGCTGCGCATCCTTCCCCGGCGTCTTGCCGGAACAGCATGCGCTTGCCCTGTCCTTCCTTTATCACAACGTTGTGGCCAAGGATGAATGGGCTGTCGACGCTTTGCCGTCGCTTGCCCGCAATATGGACCTGATGCCTACGGAAGCCGTGAATGCGAAGAAGGCGCTGATGGCGCTGCCGCCGCTGATCAAGGGGTATCTGCGCCTCGGCGCCATGGTCGGCTCGACCGCCGTGGTCGATCAGGCCTTCAATACCACGGATGTGCTGATCGTCCTGCCGATCGCCAGCATCTCGAATCGCTATGTGAATTACTACGGCGCGGATGCAGGTCGCTTCGCGAGCTGACTCTATCTTTGTTTTCACGCAATTCCGGACGGAAAATCGCTGCGCACTTTTCCGGAATTGCTCTAAGGGATGGCAAAGATGTCGATCGCGTCCGTGATGCCGCGCAACGCGACATGATGCGATTGCGGCGTGAGGCCGCGCCTTGTCATCAGTTCGGCGGCGCGCGGATGATCGAGCACCGAGCTGGTTGCGAATATTTCGCGTGACGTGGCAAGATGCTGGACGCGGGACGCGATATTGACCGTTTGCCCGAAATAATCCTGCCGTTCATTCAGGCTCACGGCGATGCACGGCCCCTCGTGGATGCCGATTTTCAGTAGAAGATCGTCATTGCCGCGCTCTTCGTTGAGGTTGAGCATGGCCTCGCGCATCCGCATGGCAGCAATCAGCGCCCGGTCCGGCGTCGGGAAGGTCGCCATGACGGCATCGCCGATGGTCTTGACGACCGCACCCGCCTCCGCCGCGACGATCTCGTGCAGGATGCCGAAATGGGTCTTGACCAAGTCGAAGGCTGCGAGATCGCCGACCCTTTCGTATAATTCCGTCGAGCCGCGCAGGTCGGTGAACAGAAAGGTGAGGCTGGTGATCTTCAATCGCTGATCGATGTCGATCGTATCCGTGCGGTAGATGTCACGGAAGGTCTGGTTGGAAAGCAGATGCTTGGCGGTCAGGAATGGCCGGCGTTGCCCGAGCAGCGTGTGAAGAGCTTCATTGGCCACGCAGATCGACGGCAGCACGCGAATGTCCGTGTGGTTCTCCATCTGGATGCGCAAAGGACCGGGCCGCAATTCGATCGCCTCGCTGTGGCGGTGCATGCGATCGAAAACGAGCGAGAGAGCCTGCCGCTCCTTCGATGGCTCTCCCTTCACATCGAGGAATTGCGCCGCATGCGTGACAGGCTCGAAGATGATAGTAAATTCCGCCGGCAATTGAAGCGATATCACCGCCTTCTCGCCGGGCGGCAGCTCAAGCGATTCCAGGACGAACTGATCGACTTTTTCCTCATACCCTTCGTCGGGAAGGTCGATACCCGAGCCCCAATAGATCTGGCGGAAATATTCAAGGGGCGGCAGGTCGTGCGGATTGTGCGCTTCTATGTGGCGCACGCGCGGACTGACGGTGAAGGTGACTTCCACCATCTCATCGAGCGTCGGCTCGTATCCGGCTGCGCAAAGCGTACAGTTATAGGTGTCGCTTTGCACGGTTTTCAGCGAGGTATTGGCATCCAATACCCCGCCGCAGCCGGGGCAAAGAACATTCCACGACATCTCGAACAGGCCAAGGCGCGATGCGTGCAGAAAGGCATTGACGGTCTGTTCTTCCTCGAAGCCGTGGGCGGCCGCGAAGGCCAGTGGGTTCACGCGGTTGAGCTTGCGGTCGGGTGCCTCGAGGACGAGCCGCTCTATAGCATCGACAATATCCGGCTGCGCTGAATGGCGCAGCACTCCGAACAGGACTTCTGCTTCGCTCATCCGTATATTTTACACCGAATTGAGACGGGAGCCCATCACCTTTGTTGGTCTCCGACTCAGTCTTATGGATTGCCGGCTACGATCCTGCACCATAGGCGGCGATGGCGGCCATATTGACGATATCCGAATCCTTGGCTCCCATCGAGGTGATCTGCACCGGTTTGTCGAGCCCGACGAGCAGCGGCCCGATCACGGTGGAGCCGCCGAGTTCCTGCAACATCTTGGTGGAGATCGATGCCGAGTGAAAGGCTGGCATGACAAGCACGTTTGCCGGTCCGGAAAGCTGCGAGAAAGGATAAAGGCTTTCCATGAGCTTCCTGTTCAGCGCGACATCGGCGGCCATTTCGCCGTCGAATTCGAAATTCACATGGCGCTTGTCGAGAATATTCACCGCTTCACGCACCCGCTCGGAGCGTTCGCCGGGGGGATGGCCGAAGGTGGAATAAGCGAGCATGGCGACGCGCGGCTCATAGCCCATGCGCCGTGCGAAGCCGGCGGCTTCCTCAGCGATATCGGCCAGTTCTTCGGATGTCGGCATGTCATGCACGGCGGTATCGGCGACAAACACGGTGCGGCCTCGCGCAAGCACGATCGATATGCCGATCACTGTATGCCCCGGCTTGGCGTCGATGCAGCGGCGCACGTCGCCGAGTGCCGTCGAATAGTTGCGCGTGACACCCGTCACCATGCCGTCGGCGTCGCCAAGCGCCACCATGCAGGCGGCGAAGTGATTGCGGTCGTTATGGATCAGGCGCGTCACGTCGCGATGCAGATAGCCCCGGCGCTGCAGCCGGGCATAAAGATAGTCGATATAGGCATCGCCCCGCTTCGAGATGCGGGCATTGACGATTTCGAGGCCCGGGCGGTTGAGATCGATGCCGGCGCGCTCGGCCGTGGCTTTGATCAGATCCTCGCGGCCGAGCAGGATGGCGGTGCCGAGTCCCTGATTGGCATAGGAGAGAGCGGCGCGCATGACCTGTTCCTCCTCCGCCTCGGCAAAGACAATACGCTTCGGATGCCGGCGTACGCGCTCGTAGAGCTGTGCAAGGGTCGAGGCGATCGGATCGCGCCGGGCTGAAAGCTCGCGCGCATAGGCGGCCATGTCCGAGATTTCGCGGCGGGCAACGCCGCTATCGATTGCAGCCTGGGCGACCGCAACCGGAATTGCCGAGATCAGGCGCGGGTCGAAGGGCACCGGAATGATATATTGCGCGCCGAAACGCGGCCTTGCTCCCTGATAGGCGGCGACAACATCATCGGGCACGTCTTCGCGCGCAAGGCTCGCAAGCGCATTGACGGCTGCGATCTTCATCTCGTCATTGATCGTGGTGGCCCGCACATCGAGCGCGCCGCGGAAGATATAGGGAAAGCCGAGGACGTTGTTGACCTGGTTCGGATAGTCCGAGCGTCCCGTCGCCATGATGGCGTCGTCGCGGATGCAGGCTACTTCTTCCGGCGTGATTTCCGGGTCGGGATTGGCCATTGCGAAAATGATCGGCTTGTCCGCCATCGAGCGGATCATGTCCTCGGAAAAGGCGCCCTTCTGCGAGAGGCCCAAAACTACGTCGGCGCCCTTCATCGCTTCCGCCAGCATGCGCTTGTCGGTCTTGACGGCGTGTGCCGACTTCCACTGGTTCATGCCCTCGCTGCGGCCCTGGTAGATCACGCCCTTGGTGTCGCAAAGGACGATGTTCTCGGGGTTGAACCCCATCGACTTGATCAGCTCGATGCAGGCGATGGCCGCGGCACCCGCGCCGTTGCAGACGAGCTTGGTGGTCTGCAGGTCGCGCCCGGTCAGCTCCAGCGCGTTGATGAGACCGGCGGCCGCGATGATGGCGGTGCCGTGCTGGTCGTCATGGAACACCGGGATGTCCATGAGCTCGCGCAGACGCTGCTCGATGATGAAGCAGTCCGGAGCCTTGATATCTTCCAGATTGATGCCGCCGAAGGAGGGGCCGAGATAGCGCACGCAATTGATGAATTCATCGACATTCTCGGTGTCGATCTCAAGATCAATCGAATCGACGTCGGCGAAGCGCTTGAAGAGGACCGACTTGCCTTCCATGACCGGCTTGGAGGCGAGCGCTCCGAGATTGCCGAGGCCGAGAATGGCCGTGCCGTTGGAGATGACGGCGACCATGTTGCCGCGCGAGGTATAGTCGTAGGCGGTGGCCGGATCGGCGGCGATTGCCTTTACGGGGACGGCCACGCCGGGCGAATAGGCAAGGGAAAGATCGCGTTGGGTCGCCATCGGCTTGGTCGGGTTGATCTCAAGCTTGCCGGGGCGGCCGTTCCTGTGGAAGTCCAGCGCTTCCTGCTCGGTGATCCCCGTTCCCGGACGCGACTTGCTCTTGCTGTCAGCCATTGTTCCTCCAAACCTCCTGTGGGCGACCGGTCCCTCTTGCCCGATAGCTGTTGTCTTCTATAGCCGCGCGCGGATAGGGTGGCACCTCATTTTTTTGGAAAAACTGCACCTCCGTGAACGAACGTATAACCGCCAGCATCGATGCTTTCTCGGCCGCCGAGCTTGCCTCGGAGGAAAGCCGCGCCTCGGCTACCCCGATGATGGAGCAATATATCGGGATCAAGGCGAACAATCCCGGTTCGCTGCTGTTCTACCGCATGGGCGACTTCTACGAGCTGTTCTTCGAAGACGCCATCGACGCGTCGCGCGCGCTCGGCATCACGCTGACGAAGCGCGGCCAGCACATGGGGCAGGATATCCCGATGTGCGGCGTGCCGGTTCATGCAGCCGATGATTATCTGCAAAAGCTGATCGCGCTTGGCTTCCGCGTTGCCGTCTGCGAGCAGGTGGAAGATCCCGCCGAAGCAAAGAAGCGCGGCGGCAAGTCCGTGGTGCGGCGCGATGTCGTACGCTTGGTGACGCCGGGCACGATCACCGAGGAAAAGCTGCTTTCGCCCTCGGAATCCAATTATCTGATGGCGCTGACCCGCATCCGCGGCGGCGCCGAACCGCAGCTGGCGCTCGCCTGGATCGATATTTCGACGGGTGTCTTCCGCCTTGCCGAAACGGAGACGTCACGGCTGCTCGCCGATATCCTGCGCATCGATCCCAGAGAACTAATCCTGCCGGATACGATGTTTCACGATCCGGAATTGAAGCCTGTTTTCGACATACTCGGCCGCACGGCCGTTCCGCAGCCGGCTGTGCTCTTCGACAGTGCCAGTGCCGAGGGGCGTATCACCCGCTATTTCGGCGTCTCGACGCTCGATGGCTTCGGCACGTTCAGCCGGGCCGAATTGGCTGCGGCCGCGGCTGCGATCGCCTATGTCGAAAAGACCCAGCTTGCCGAGCGGCCGCCGCTCGGGCTGCCGGAGCGCGAAAGCGGTGCCTCGACGCTCTTCATCGATCCCGCAACGCGCGCCAATCTGGAACTGGTGCGCACACTTTCCGGCGACCGCAACGGCTCGCTGTTGAAGGCGATCGATCGCACCGTGACCGGCGGCGGCGCCCGGCTTCTCGCCGAACGGCTGATGTCGCCGCTGACCGATCCTCGGCTCATCAATGAGCGGCTGGATTCGATCGGCTTTCTGACCGAGGAGCCGTCGCTCTGCAGCGATCTGCGTTCGGCGCTGAAACATGTGCCTGATATGCCGCGCGCTTTGTCGCGTCTCGCGCTCGATCGCGGAGGGCCGCGTGATCTCTGGGCGATCCGTCAAGGCTTGGCTGCCGCCGCCGATGTCGCCCGCATGCTCGCAGCTGCACTTCTGCCGGAGGAGCTGAAGGGGGCACTGGCCGGACTCAGCGCTTTGCCTGCCGATCTCGAAGCCATGCTCGCCGCGACGCTTGCCGACGAGCTTCCCTTGCTGAAGCGCGACGGCGGTTTCCTGAGAGAAGGGGCAAATGCCGAACTCGACGAAGTGCGGGCGTTGCGCGACCAGTCGCGCCGCGTCATCGCCGGCCTGCAGCTGCAATATGCCGATGAAACCGGCATCAAGTCGCTGAAGATCAAGCACAACAATGTGCTCGGCTATTTCATCGAGGTCACGGCCGGCAATGCCGGGCCGATGACCGATAGCAGCGAAGCCAAGGCGCGCTTCATCCACCGCCAGACCATGGCGAACGCCATGCGTTTTACCACGACAGAACTGGCCGATCTAGAAAGCCGCATCGCCAATGCCGCCGACAAGGCGCTGGCAATCGAGCTTGAGGCTTTCGATCGCATGGTCACGGCCGTTGTTGCTGCTGCCGAAGCGATCAAAGCCGGCGCCCGCGCTCTGTCGGTCATCGATGTCGCAGCCGGCCTTGCGCTGCTTGCCGAGGAGCAGGCCTATTGCCGGCCCGTGGTCGATGGAAGCCGCATGTTCGCCATCGAAGGCGGCCGTCATCCGGTGGTCGAACAGGCGCTGCGGCGCCAGGCAGGCGGTCCGTTCGTTGCCAACAATTGCGATCTTTCGCCGAAATCCGACGGCAAGGATGGCGCCATCTGGCTGCTGACCGGCCCGAACATGGGCGGTAAGTCCACTTTCCTGCGCCAGAACGCACTGATCGCCATTCTCGCGCAGATGGGCTCCTTCGTGCCGGCCGCTTCGGCTCGTATCGGCATCGTCGATCGGCTGTTCTCGCGCGTCGGCGCTTCCGACGATCTGGCCCGCGGCCGTTCGACCTTCATGGTCGAGATGGTCGAGACGGCGGCGATCCTCAATCAGGCAACCGAACGTTCCCTGGTCATCCTCGATGAGATCGGCCGCGGCACCGCGACCTTCGACGGCCTTTCCATCGCCTGGGCCGCCGTCGAGCATCTGCATGAAGCCAACCGATGCCGCGGCCTCTTCGCCACGCATTTCCACGAGCTGACCGTTCTGTCGGAAAAGCTTAGCCGGCTTTCGAATGCCACCATGCGCGTCAAGGAATGGGATGGCGATGTCATCTTCCTGCATGAGGTCGGGCCGGGCGCTGCCGACCGCTCCTATGGCATTCAGGTGGCGCGTCTCGCCGGCCTGCCGGCTTCCGTGGTGGCGCGTGCCCGCGACGTTCTGACGCGGCTCGAGGATGCCGATCGCAAGAATCCGGCAAGCCAGCTCATCGATGATCTGCCTCTCTTCCAGGTGGCCGTTCGCCGGGAGGAGGCGGTCGGGCGACGCGAACCCTCCAAGGTCGAGGAGCGGCTGAAGACGCTCGATCTCGACGATCTGACGCCGCGCGCCGCCCTCGATGTGCTCTACGAGCTGAAGAAAACTCTGACCAAGACCGGCTGACACAGGCGATATTCCAAGGACAACATGATGTATCTCGAAGTTCTTCTCGCCGAAGTCCGCATTCTGGGCGAGCGCTTTTCTCCGATTGCCGCGCGTGGCAAAATAGGCGGCGAGGGTGAGGCGCCGGATTGCGAATCCGATCGCGGCCTGCTCGACATCACCCTGTCCTGCAGCCGTATTTCCGATATCTGTTCGAAGATCGCCAAGGCCGGCTATTGGGAATGCGAGCGCGAAATGGTGACGCAGATCGGCGCCCAGTCGCGAAACATATTATATAGCTTGAACGAGCTAAGGCGGACGCTGGAGCCGGCAAGGCCCTAAAACTGCCGGTTTCTGCGTCGATTGGCGTCACGCTTCGTCAACTTTGACCCGGTAGAAATCGGGAGGATCATCGATTCGAGATGGTCGGCTCCGGCTGGTTTCGAGGAACCCGGGCATAGAATGCCTGTGTCAATCGCCCGGCAAAGAGGCTATAGCGCATGCAGACGAAAAGACGGGCGCGCCGGCAATGGGCCGCGCCAGCGAACAGAAAGCCGATCGGCAGGGCATGGAAACGCATCATATCGATTTTTCGACCATTCTCGATGTATCCGCGCTGAGGGCGGAGTGCGAGGCTCTCGCCAAACGCGGTCTGGACAAGAATGAGGAGCGTTCCGCGCTACTCGCACTGCTGAAGAAGGCGAGCCAGGACGGACGCGAAGAAGCGCGGCGATCGCTGATTGCCGACGGCAGCGGGCTCGATTGCGCGCACCGGATTTCCTGGCTGCAGGACCAGATCATCACCGTCCTCTACGATTTCACCGTACGCCACGTCTATCCGAAACAGGCAGGCGCCTTCTCCGTCACCGCCGTCGGCGGTTATGGCCGCGATACCTTGGCGCCGGGCTCCGATATCGACCTTCTCTTCCTCTTCCAGCCGAAACCGGCGAGTGAGACGCACAAGGCGGTCGAATTCATTCTCTATATGCTTTGGGACATGGGCTTCAAAGTCGGCCACGCCACGCGCACGGTCGAGGAATGTATCCGCGAGGCCAAGTCCGACATGACGGTGCGCACCGCCATTCTCGAAACACGCTATATCTGCGGCAACGTCGCGCTGGAGCGCGAGTTGCAGGCGCGCTTCGACAAGGAAATCGTCACCAATACCGGTCCGGAATTCATCGCCGCCAAGCTCGCCGAGCGCGACGAGCGCCATCGCAAGGCCGGCGACACCCGCTATCTGGTCGAGCCGAACGTCAAGGAAGGCAAGGGCGGCCTGCGCGACCTGCACACGCTCTTCTGGATCTCGAAATATTATTATCACGTCCGCGATCCCGCCGAACTGGTGAAGCTCGGCGTGCTTTCGAAGCAGGAGTACCGCCTTTTCGAGAAGGCCGAGGATTTCCTATGGGCCGTGCGCTGCCACATGCATTTCCTGACGGCTAAGGCGGAGGAGCGGCTTTCCTTCGATATCCAGCGCGAGATTGCCGAGGCGCTCGGCTACCATGCCCGCCCCGGCCTCTCCGCCGTCGAGCGCTTCATGAAGCACTATTTCCTTGTCGCCAAGGATGTCGGCGATCTCACCCGCATTCTCTGCGCGGCGCTTGAGGATCAGCAGGCGAAGGCCACTCCGGGGCTCACCGGCGTCATCAGCCGCTTTGCCAACCGCTCTCGCAAGATCGCCGGCACCGTCGAATTCGTCGAGGATCGCGGCCGGATCGCACTTGCCAATCCCGATGTCTTCAAGCGCGATCCGGTCAGCCTCATCAGGCTGTTCTTCGTCGCCGACATCAACGGCCTCGAATTCCATCCGGATGCCTTGAAGCGCGTCACCCGCTCGCTGAACCTCATCGACAACGATCTGCGTGAAAACGAGGAGGCGAACCGCCTCTTCCTTTCCATCCTGACCTCGAAACGCGATCCGGCGCTGATCCTGCGCCGGATGAACGAGGCCGGTGTGCTCGGCCGCTTCATCCCGGAATTCGGCAAGATCGTCTCGATGATGCAGTTCAACATGTATCATCACTATACGGTGGACGAACATCTGATCCGCGCCGTCGAAGTACTGTCGGAAATCGACAAGGGCAAGGCCGAGGACATCCATCCGCTCACCAACAAGCTGATGCCCGGCATCGAGGATCGCGACGCGCTCTATGTTGCCGTGCTTCTGCACGATATCGCCAAGGGCCGCGAGGAAGATCACTCGGAGGCCGGCGCCGTAGTCGCGCGCAAGCTCTGCCCCCGCTTCGGCCTTTCGCCGAAGCACACGGAGCTTGTGGTCTGGCTGATCGCCGAGCATCTGACCATGTCGATGGTCGCCCAGACACGCGATCTGACCGACCGCAAGACCATTATCGATTTTGCCGACCGGGTGCAGTCGCTCGACCGGCTGAAGATGCTGCTGATCCTGACGGTCTGCGACATCCGCGCCGTTGGCCCGGGCGTCTGGAACGGCTGGAAGGGCCAGCTTCTGCGTACGCTGTACTATGAAACCGAGCTGCTGCTATCCGGCGGCTTCTCCGAAGTATCGCGCAAGGAGCGGGCGGAAGCTGCGGCCGAGGCGCTGGCACATGCGCTTGCGGACTGGAGCCAGAAGGATCGCAAGGCCTACGTCAGGCTGCACTACCAACCCTATCTGTTGTCCGTGCCGCTGGAGGATCAGCTCCGCCACACGCAGTTCATTCGCCAGTCGGACAAGGCGGGCAAGGTGCTCGCGACCATGGTGCGCACCGACAGCTTCCATGCCATCACCGAAATCACCGTGCTCTCGCCCGACCATCCGCGTCTGCTGACCGTGATCGCCGGTGCATGCGCCGCTGCCGGAGCCAACATCGCGGATGCCCAGATCTTCACGACATCGGACGGGCGTGCGCTCGATACCATCCATGTCAGCCGCGAATTCCCCAATGATGCCGATGAGCTGCGCCGTGCCGCCACTATCGGCAAGATGATCGAGGACGTGCTGGCCGGCCGCAAACGCCTGCCGGAGGTCATCGCGACGCGCACGAAGAACCGCCGCAAGAACAAGGCTTTCGTCATCCCGCCGTCTGTCATCATCACCAACAGCCTCTCCAACAAGTTCACGGTGATCGAGGTCGAATGCCTCGACCGCCCCGGCCTGCTGTCGGAAATAACAGCCGTTCTTTCGGACCTGTCGCTCGATATCCAGTCGGCGCGCATCACCACCTTCGGCGAAAAGGTCATCGACACCTTCTACGTCGCCGATCTCATCGGGCAGAAGATTTCCAACGAGAACAGGCGAGCCTATATCACCGCGCGCCTGAAAGCCGTCATGGCGGGCGAGGAGGATGAAATGCGCGAGCGCATGCCGTCGGGCATCATCGCGCCCGCCGCCACGCGCGGCGTCGTCGTCGAAAAGCCAGATCCTGAGAAGAAAGCCGGTTCCGCCGCATGAGCCTAGTCAAGAAATTCATCACCGTCGGTGGCGCGACGCTTGGCAGCCGCATCTTCGGCTTTGCTCGCGAAACGCTGATGGCGGCCGCTCTCGGCACCGGGCCGATGGCCGACGTTTTCTACGCTGCCTTCCGCTTCCCGAACCTCTTCCGCCGCCTGTTCGCCGAAGGCGCCTTCAACGCCGCTTTCGTGCCGCTCTTCGCCAAGGAAATCGAGGCGAACGGCATCGACGGCGCGAAACGCTTCTCGGAAGAAGTATTTGGCGTTCTCTTCTCGGTTCTGTTCCTGATTACCGTCGTCATGGAACTCGGCATGCCGCTGCTGGTGCGTTGGGTCATCGCGCCTGGTTTCGCCGACGATGCCGAGAAATTCGACCTGACGGTCCGGTTGGCCGCCGTGATGTTCCCCTATCTCATGTCGATGTCGCTGACGGCGATGATGAGCGGCATGCTGAATTCGCTGCATCATTTCTTCGCCGCCGCCGTGGCTCCGATCTTTCTGAACCTGGTGATGATCAGCGCACTGTTCTACGCGATCCACTTCGGCGCCGATCCGCTGAGCACCGCCTGGTACCTATCCTGGTCGGTACTGGTGGCAGGCGTCCTGCAGCTGGCCGTCGTCTATATCGGCGTGCGTCGTGCCGGCATCAATATCGGCCTGCGCTTTCCGCGCTTTACGCCCAATGTCAGGCGGCTCCTGCTTCTTGCGATCCCAGCGGCCATCACCGGCGGCGTCACTCAGATCAATCTGGTGATCGGCCAGGCGATTGCCTCGGGCAAGGAAGGTGCGATCGCCGCCCTGCAATATGCAGACCGCATCTATCAACTGCCGCTCGGCGTCGTCGGTGTCGCGGTCGGAATCGTGCTTCTGCCGGAGCTGGCGCGCTCGCTGAAGTCGGGCCATATCAAGGAAGCCGCCAATATCCAGAACCGCTCGATCGAATTCGTGCTGTTCCTAACGCTGCCGGCCGCTGTCGCCCTGTGGCTGCTCTCCGACGATATCATCCGCGTGCTTTACGAGCGCGGCGCCTTTAACCCGAACAACACGACGCTGGTCGGCTCCATCCTCGCCATCTTCGGCTTGGGCCTACCGGCCTTCGTGCTGATCAAGGCCTTGCAGCCCGGCTTTTATGCCCGCGAAGATACGAAATCGCCGATGCGCTACACGGCGGTCGCCGTCTTCGTCAATTCGGCGCTGTCCATCCTGCTTTTCCCGGTGCTGGCCGAACGCGGTATTGCGCTCGCCGAGGCGGTTGCCGGATGGCTGAACGCTGTACAGCTCTTCGTTACGCTCTATCGCCGCGGGCATCTCGCCTGGGAATGGTCGCTGGCGCGCCGCACCGTCATGCTCCTCGTCTCCTCCGCCGTCATGGGCGGCGTCATCGTATATTTGTCTCATCGGTGGGAGCCGCTTCTGGGGTCCGGCTCGCCGCTGCTCACCAAGGCCGGCGTCCTGGGCTTGCTTATAGTGATTGCGATGGCGGTGTATTTCATTGTCGCCTTCCTGATCGGCGGCGTGGATTTGGGCATGATACGCCGCAACTTGAAGCGCAAGCGAGCGGCGGCTGCACCGGATGCGAAGGCGGTGAACGAGGAGTAGACAGCGACGCCGGCTATCGCGCGAGCTGAGATCGCGTACCTCCTCTGTCGCTGCCGCGACATCTCCCCCACAAGGGGGGGATTGTTGGGAGTTTGCCGCGCCCTTCGTAAACCAGTAGGCCCACCTCTATGAGCACGTTAATGATTAGATATGAGTAGGTGCCACGCGCTACCGATCTCCCCCCTTGTGGGGGAGATGTCCCGATAGGGACAGAGGGGGCACGCACCCTCCACATATGCGCAGTTTATTTTGTTCGCGGAGCCCGCATGCCCCAATCCCTCTTCCTGGTAACCCTCGTCGTTGACGATTACGACCGCGCCAAAGCCTTCTACTGCGATGTCCTCGGCTTCGAGTGCTTGGCTGACGAGGCGCAGTCGGAAGGCAAGCGCTGGGTCGTCGTCAGACCGAAAGGCACCGAGGGCGCCGCGCTGTTGCTCGCCCAGGCCGCCAGCGACAGTCAGCGCGCCGCGATCGGCAACCAGACCGGCGGCCGCGTCGGCTTCTTCCTCAAGACCGATGATTTCGCCGGCGACCATGCCGCGATGAGGGCCAAGGGCGTGCGTTTTCTGGAGGAGCCGCGCCATGAAGTCTATGGCACGGTGGCGGTCTTTGCCGATCCCTACGGCAACACCTGGGACCTGATCCAGCATTCTTCCTGAGACTCCGTCACATAGCCTCTTGATCCCCGTCGATACCGCGTGCATAAGCCGCTCGAAACCAAGGGGCGAGCATTGCTCTCCTAGAGCCGGATGATTTTCGGTCGAAGCGACCGAAAATCATCCGGCTCTAAAATCAAAGAAATAGAGCATGATGTCGTCCGAAAACCGCATACACTTTTCGGCATCATGCTCTAGGCCCTCCACAAGCCTTTTGAGGACGACATGACCGAATTCAAGCCGCTCGTATTCTCCGGCGTTCAGCCCACAGGCAATCTCCATCTCGGTAACTATCTCGGCGCGATCCGCAAGTTCGTGGCCCTGCAGGAAAACAACGATTGCATCTATTGCGTCGTCGATATGCATGCGCTGACGGCCCAGCTCGTCCATGACGATATGCCGAACCAGACGCGTTCGATCACGGCGGCCTTCCTTGCTGCCGGCATCGATCCGGAAAAGCATATCGTCTTCAATCAATCGGCCGTGCCGGGGCACGCCGAGCTTGCCTGGATCTTCAACTGCGTCGCCCGCATCGGCTGGATGAACCGCATGACGCAGTTCAAGGACAAGGCCGGCAAGGACCGCGAGCAGGCCTCGCTCGGCCTTTACGCCTATCCGAGCCTGATGGCCGCCGACATCCTGCTCTATCGCGCCACCCATGTTCCGGTTGGTGACGACCAGAAGCAGCATCTGGAGCTGACCCGCGATATCGCCATGAAGTTCAATCTGGACTACATGGAGCATATACGCCGCACCGGCTACGGCATCGACATCACTGTCGGCGACGAGCCGGTTCATGCCTATTTCCCGATGGTCGAGCCGCTGATCGATGGCCCGGCGCCACGCGTGATGTCGCTGCGTGACGGGACCAAGAAGATGTCGAAATCCGATGCTTCCGACCTCTCGCGCATCAACCTGCTCGACGACGAGGAAAATATTTCGAAGAAGATCCGCAAGGCCAAGACCGATCCGGATGGCTTGCCGAGCGAAATCGCCGGTCTCGCCGGCCGCCCGGAAGCCGACAATCTGGTCGGTATCTATGCGGCTCTTGCCGACAAGTCGAAGGCCGAGGTTCTATCCGAATTCGGCGGCCAGCAGTTTTCGGTCTTCAAGCCGGCGCTGGTCGATCTCGCGGTGCATGTGCTGTCGCCGATCACGATGGAGATGCGCCGCCTGATGGCCGATCCCGGTCACATCGATGCTGTTCTGCGTGATGGCGGCGCCCGCGCTCGCGCCCGCGCCGACGTGACCATGAAGCAGGTTCGCGACATTATCGGCTTTCTCTATTGAAGATGTCGTCATGCAAGCTCCCCGGTTGAAAACGGGGGCTTGCAAAACGTCGCCTTCGGGTGTCAGAATCGCCGCATGGTTTCAAAACGTCTCTCACGGCTGGAAGGCCATCGCCGCAAGTTCATGGCGATCATCGACGGCACGCCCGAATGCCAGCGCGCCGTCCACTATGCTGGCCGACGTGCCAAGAATTCCAATGGCGGCCTCGTATTGCTCTATGTGATTCCCGAGGGCGATTTCCAGCAATGGCTCGGCGTCGAGGAGATCATGCGGGCGGAAGCGCGCGAGGAGGCCGAGGCCGCGACCGCAAAGGCGGCGCAGAGCGTGCGCGAGAATGTCGGCATCGATCCGGAGATCGTCATCCGCGAGGGATCGGCGGCCGAACAGATCAACGCGGCGATCGAGGAAGATCGCGATATTGCGCTCCTCGTGCTTGCCGCCGGTTCGGCCAAGGAAGGTCCAGGCCCGCTCGTTTCATCGATCGCCGGACGCGCGGCAGCCTTTCCGATCCCGGTCACCGTGCTTCCGGACACGCTGAGCAACGAGGAAATCGACGCGCTGAGCTGACCGGCGCATGCCATTTCTTGAGAAACACTCTCTTGATTGAAATGGCCAAAAGGCCTATTTTCTTTTGAAATATTCTAAAGTCGGAACCGGGTGTTTCGCCCGCCGCATGGAGATCAAGATGTTCATTCAGACCGAAGCGACGCCGAACCCCGCGACCCTCAAGTTTCTGCCGGGCAAAGTGGTTATGGAAAGCGGCACGGCCGAGTTCCGCAGCGCCGAGGAAGCCGAAGCTTCGCCGCTCGCCGCCCGCCTCTTCGAAGTTCCTGGCGTAACGGGCGTCTATTTCGGCTACGACTTCATTTCGGTCTCCAAGGAAAATCAGGAATGGCAGCATCTGAAACCCGCCATCCTCGGTTCGATCATGGAGCATTTCATGTCCGGCAAGCCGGTCATGGGAACGTCTTCGGTTTCCTCCGAAGTGCAGGATGCCGGCGGTGAGTTCTTCGACGAGGGCGACGAGGCGATCGTTCTGACGATCAAGGAACTGCTGGATACCCGCGTGCGTCCTGCCGTTGCCCAGGATGGTGGCGACATCACGTTCCGCGGCTTCCGCGACGGCAAGGTCTACCTCAACATGAAGGGATCGTGCTCGGGTTGCCCGTCTTCGACGGCGACGCTGAAGCACGGCGTGCAGAACCTTCTGCGCCATTTCGTCCCGGAAGTGCAGGAAGTCGAAGCCGTTTAATACCCAGGCTTTCGGAAAAGTTGACATGATCGTACTGGCGCTCGACACGGCAGGTGTGGATTGCGCTGCCGCTGTGTATGATAGCGGCAGTGATTCTGTGATGGGGGAGGTCACGGAAACGATCGGACGGGGGCATGCCGAGCATTTGATGCACGTTGTCGACGAGGCGCTGGCAAAGGCCGGTATAGCGCTTTCGGCGGTCGAGCGTGTCGTCGTGACCGTCGGCCCCGGTTCCTTCACCGGCATCCGCATCGGCGTCGCAGCCGCACGCGGTTTTGCACTTTCCCTCAATGTCGCTGCCGTTGGCGTCACGACCCTCGAGGTCATGGCAGCGGCCGCGCGAGAGCAGAATCCGGGCAAGTCGGTTCTGGCTGCCATCGATGCCAAGCGCGAGGAGATCTATCTCCAGAGCTTCGATGCCGATGGCAGTCCGCTGGACGAGGCTCGGGCCGTGACGATCGGCGAGGCGCGGACAATTGCCGGCGCCTTCGACGGCATCGTCACCGGAACGGCCGTCGCCCGGCTGAGCGACGCGCCGCCTGCGGAGCGGCCAGACGCATTTCCGATTGCCATCGTCGCCCGGCTGGGCGCTGGCAAACCTGCCGGCGAAAAGCCGAAGCCGCTTTATCTTCGCGGACCCGATGCCAGACCGCAGGCCGGATACGCAGTTGCCAGGCAGTAGAAATGCTCGAATCCTACCTTACCTTGAAAGCCGAATACGAAATCATCCCAATGGAACTGAAGGACTGCGCCGAAGTGGCGCTCCTGCACGGCGAGCGGTTCTCGCGGGTCTGGGACGAGGCCGAATTTCAGGGGCTCCTTTCGCAGGAAACCACCTTCGGCTTCGTCGCCCGCCAGACCAATGCCATCCTGAAGAAGGCGCTTCCCGGCTTCGTGCTGGCGCGGCATGTGGCGGGCGAGGGTGAAATCCTGACGATCGCCGTCCATGCCAAGCTCGCGCGCTCCGGCCTCGGCTGGAGACTGATGCAGGCGGCCCTTCGCGAGACCCGCAATCGCGGCGGTGAAGCCATGTTCCTGGAGGTTGACGGCGGCAATCAGCCGGCGCTCGGCCTCTATCGCAAGCTCGGCTTCGAAACGGTCGGCGAGCGCAAGGCCTACTATGTCGGTGACGACGGCACCAGATCGACGGCGCTTGTCATGCGCCGCGTTCTTCGCTAGAGCATTTTGCAGCCAGGTGGCATCACTTGGCGTCGCACGAATGCGGCAAGACAAATGGATGGAACGGCAATTTGGCGCTCTATCCCTTGTTACAGTCCAACAGACCGAAGACAGCAATTGATGGATGATGCCGTAAAATCCCTCGAGGAGCTTTGCGCCGAGCGCGGCATGCGCATGACGGAGCAACGCCGGATCATCGCGCGCATTATCGAGAGTTCCGGGGATCACCCGGATGTCGAAGAGCTCTATCGGCGTTCTGTACAGGTGGATGCGAAAATCTCGATTTCCACCGTGTATCGCACTGTCAAGCTGTTTGAGGATGCCGGCCTTCTTGCCCGCCACGATTTTCGCGATGGACGTTCCCGCTACGAAACGGTGCCGGAAGAGCATCACGACCACCTGATCGACCTGAAGAGCGGTGAGGTGATCGAATTCCATTCGCCGGAGATCGAGGCTTTGCAGGAACGCATTGCCCGCGAACACGGCTTCAAACTCGTCGACCACCGGCTGGAGCTTTACGGCATCCCGCTGAAGAAGGACGAAGGTTGACGTGAAGGCTTTTATGCAGGAGCGAATGATTTGATGACCTGGCTGCGCATCGGCTGTGCCGCCGTGGTCATTTGCGCCGTCAGCGCCGTGATGCTGCCGCTGCAGATCCTTTGCCTGCGCTTCGACTGGAGGCTCCGGCGCTATCTGCCGCGCTACTGGCACCGCATCGTCTGCTACTGGCTTGGGGTGCGCATCCATGTGGTCGGCAGGATGGAGACGAGCCGGCCATTGATGCTGGCCTCCAACCACTCGTCCTGGCTCGACATTCTCGTCCTTTCGGCGGTTGCCGATGTAGCTTTCATCGCAAAATCGGAAGTGCGGGACTGGCCGATCTTCGGCCAGTTCGCGCAATGGCAGAAGAGCGTCTTCGTCGAGCGCGAGCAGAAGCGCAAGACCGGCGAGCAGGTAAACGAGATCGCCGACCGCATGGCCGATGGCGAGATCATGGTTCTGTTTCCGGAAGGGACGACGTCCGACGGCAATCGGCTGCTTGAGGTCAAGTCCTCGCTGTTCGGCGCTGCTGCTGCCGCGCTGCCGAAGGCGCCGGATGCCGTCGTGCATGTCCAGCCGGTCGCAGTCGCCTACACCCGCGTTCATGGCACGCCGATGGGTCGCTATTATCGCCCGCTGACGGCGTGGCCCGGCGACATCGAGCTCGTGCCGCACCTGAAGGGCATTATCCAGTGTGGCGCCATCGATGTCGATGTCTGCTTCGGCGAAGCCGTCGATTATCGCCCCGGCACCAACCGCAAGGAAGTCAGCGCCACCATCGCGCGGCGCATTCGCAATATGCTTGCCAGCCGCCTGCTTGGCCGCGAGATCGCTTGATTTCCAGGTGATTCCAACTTTTTCATTTTCTCCGACGGCAAAAGCCACTACATAGCGGCCCATGACCAAGGACAGCCTGACCCTCGATGCCCCGGCGGCCGACGCTTCGCAGCTCGGTCCCCGCGACGGCTCCAACAGCCGCAAGGTCTTCATCAAGACCTACGGCTGCCAGATGAATGTTTATGATTCCACGCGGATGAGCGATGCGCTCTCCCGCGACGGCTATGAGCCGACCGAGGACATGGAAGAGGCCGACCTCGTCCTGCTGAACACCTGCCACATCCGCGAAAAGGCGGCGGAAAAGGTCTATTCCGCGCTTGGCCGCCTGCGCGAGATGAAGAAGCGAAAGGCTGCCGACGGCCGCGATATGATGATCGGCGTCACAGGCTGCGTCGCCCAGGCGGAAGGCGAGGAAATCCTGCGCCGCGCGCCGGCCGTCGATGTCGTCATCGGCCCGCAGACCTATCATCGCCTGCCCGACGCGCTTCGCCGCGCCAAGGAAGGTCAGCGCGTCGTCGATACCGAATATGCGATCGAGGACAAGTTCGAGCATCTGCCGATCGCAGAGAAGGCGAAGATCCGCTCCCGCGGCGTCACCGCCTTCCTGACGGTGCAGGAAGGCTGCGACAAGTTCTGCACCTTCTGCGTCGTACCCTACACCCGCGGCTCCGAAGTCTCCCGCCCGGTCGCTCAGATCGTCGAGGAGGCCGAGAAACTTGTGGACGGCGGTGTGCGCGAAATCACCCTGCTCGGCCAGAACGTCAATGCCTGGCATGGCATCGGACCCAAAGGCGAAGACTGGAGTCTCGGCGATCTCCTCTATCGTTTGGCGGAAATCCCCGGCCTCGCGCGCCTGCGCTACACGACCAGCCACCCGCGCGACATGGACGACCGGCTGATCGCCGCGCATCGCGATCTGCGCACGCTGATGCCCTATCTGCACCTGCCGGTCCAGGCCGGCTCGGACCGTATTCTGAAGGCCATGAACCGTCGGCACACGGCTGCGGAATACCTCGCGCTGATCGAGAAAATCCGGGCCGCACGGCCGGATATCGCGCTTTCCGGTGATTTCATCGTCGGTTTCCCGGGGGAGACAGACCAGGATTTTGAGGATACACTGAGGCTTATCGGGGAGGTGAATTATGCACAGGCCTTCTCGTTCAAATATTCCACGCGGCCGGGCACGCCCGGTGCGGAATTGAAGGATCAGGTGCCCGAAGAGGTCAAGACCGAGCGGCTGGAGCGATTGCAGACATTGCTGTTGAGGCAGCAGCATGCGTTTGCCGAGGCCTGTGTGGGCAAAACAGTGGATATCCTTCTGGAAAAGCCGGGCCGGATGCCGGGCCAGTTGATTGGACGCTCCCCTTGGCTGCAATCTGTGAATGTTGATGCAAAAGCATCGCAAATCGGTGACATTATTAACGTACGAATCACCGGAACGAGCACCAACAGTCTCTTTGCTGAGTTGCTCTAGGTTCCGGCCTACCCAAAGGAGCCGCACCGCTTGAACGGACAGGAATTGGTTTCTTCTTCATCGCGCCAGCCCCGCACCGCGAGCGACGCCAATCACTTCACCCTGACGTTCGAGAATAATCGGTTCGCCAGTGAGCTTTTCGGGCAATTCGACCAGAATTTGAAGCTGCTCGAGGAGCGGCTCGGCATCGATGCGCGCGCCCGCGGCAACTCCGTCGTCATCACAGGCGATGTGCTGGCCACCAATCAGGCGCGCCGCACGCTCGATTACCTCTATGACAAGCTGCAAAAAGGCGGCAATGTGGAGCGTTCCGACGTGGAAGGGGCAATCCGCATGGCGGTTGCCGCCGACGATCAATTGACGCTGCCGACCATGGAGAGAAAAGCCAAGTTGACGATGGCGCAGATTTCGACGCGCAAGAAGACGATCATCGCTCGCACGCCGACCCAGGATGCCTATATGCGGGCGCTGGAGCGTTCCGAGCTCGTCCTCGGCGTCGGGCCTGCCGGTACCGGCAAGACCTATCTTGCCGTTGCCCACGCTGCTCAGCTTCTCGAGCGCGGCGCCGTGGAGAAGATCATCCTGTCGCGCCCGGCCGTCGAAGCCGGCGAGCGTCTCGGCTTCCTGCCTGGCGACATGAAGGAAAAGGTCGATCCCTACCTGCGCCCGCTCTACGACGCGCTCTACGACATGATGCCGGGCGACAAGGTCGAGCGTGCCATCACCGCCGGCGTCATCGAGATCGCTCCGCTCGCCTTCATGCGTGGCCGCACGCTTGCCAACGCTGCCGTCATCCTCGACGAGGCGCAGAACACGACATCCATGCAGATGAAAATGTTCCTGACACGTCTCGGCGAAAACTCGCGGATGATCGTGACAGGCGATCCGAGCCAGATCGACTTGCCGCGCGGCGTCAAGTCCGGCCTGGTCGAAGCGCTACAGCTGCTGAACGGCGTCGAAGGCATCACCATCGTTCGCTTCAAGGATACGGATGTCGTCCGTCATCCGCTGGTGGCACGCATCGTTCGGGCTTACGATTCCACCTATGCCGCAACGGCCGAGGAAAGCGATTCGCAGATCTGATCTGCGACGCAGAAGCCGATGAGCAAACTCGATATACAGATCAGCGTGGAGGAGGGCGATTGGCCCTCCGAAGAGGAGTTGCAGTCGCTTGCCGAGCGCGTGCTGGGTGAAGCTGCGGCCTATCTCAAGAAACACGAAAAGCAGCCTTTTCCAAGAACGGCGACCGAATTGTCCCTGGTCTTCACCGACGACGCCTCCATCCGTGAGATCAATGCGGAATGGCGCTCGCGGGACAAGGCGACGAACGTCCTTTCCTTTCCGGCTTTTCCGCTGGAGCCCGGCGGCAAGCCCGGCCCGATGCTCGGCGACATCATCATCGCCAGAGAGACCGTGGAGCGGGAGGCCGTCGAGTTCGAAAAGAGTTTTGACGACCATCTGACGCATCTGATGGTGCATGGTTTCTTGCATCTCTTCGGCTACGACCATATGAATAATAGCGAAGCCGAAAGAATGGAGGGGCTGGAGACTCGCATTTTGGCTGGTCTTGGCCTATCTGATCCCTATGCGGGACAAGACCCCATTTGATTTGAACCCTGTCCGATCAGGAACAATGAGCGACTTTACGACAAGACCGGCCCCCGAGGCCAAAGACGGAGCCGATGCAGCCTCCTCCGACGAGGTAGGCAGTAGTAGCAACGGCAAGCGATCCCATTCTTCATTCTGGGCACGCGCCGCGCGCATCCTTCGCCCCGCACAGGATGCCGCCCGGTTGCGCGAGGATCTCGCCGACGCGCTGATGACCAACGCGGCCGGTGACGACGCCTTCTCCGCGGATGAGCGGGCGATGCTGCACAACATCCTGCGCTTCCGCGAGGTGCGCGTCGAGGATGTCATGGTGCCCCGCGCCGACATCGAGGCCGTCGACCAGAATATCACCATCGGCGAGCTGATGATCCTGTTCGAGGAAAGCGGCCGCTCACGCATGCCCGTCTATGCCGATACGCTGGATGATCCGCGCGGCATGGTGCATATCCGCGATCTGCTCTCCTATGTCGCCAAGCAGGCCCGCAACAAGCGTCGCGCAGGCAGTGCCAAGACGGCCGCCACTGCTGCGACCGGTGCTGCCGCTGAAAAAGCGCCGCGCTCGGCCAAGCCGAATTTCGATCTTTCTCGGGTCGATCTGCAGAAGACGCTGGCGGACGCCGGCATCATCCGCAAGATCCTGTTCGTACCGCCCTCGATGCTCGCCTCCGATCTCCTGCGCCGTATGCAGGTCAACCGGACGCAGATGGCGCTTGTCATCGACGAATACGGCGGCACGGACGGCCTGGCGTCGCATGAGGACATCGTGGAAATGGTCGTCGGCGACATCGATGACGAACATGATGACGAAGAAGTGATGTTCAAGCGCGTCTCCGAAGACGTCTTCGTCGCCGACGCCCGCGTCGAGCTGGAGGAGATCGCCGCAGCGATCGGTCCGGATTTCGATATCGCAGAGCAGGTGGACGAGGTGGATACGCTTGGCGGCCTGATCTTCTCCGCGCTTGGTCGCATTCCGGTGCGCGGCGAGGTGGTACAGGCGCTTCCGGGCTTCGAGTTTCATATTCTCGATGCCGATCCGCGCCGCATCAAGCGGGTGCGTATCACACGCAAGCGCCATGCCGTTCGCCGCCGGCCGACCGTCAAGTTGGAAGGCGAAGTGGGTTCGCCGGAGCGTGACCTGCCGGCGCCGGAAGCGATTGCCGAGGAAATATCGGCAGAGCGTAACGCAACCAGCCATTAGAGCAATTTCAGGAAAAGTGCGTAGCGCTTTTCCTGAAATTATGCTGCAGATTTAAAGCGTTACAGCGACTCTTCGCGCGTCGTATATGACGCGCGGCGCTATAGTCGGCGCTTCAGCGGGACAAATCGCTGCATTTTTGAAAGACTGCGCCCAATTGATTCGCGATTGGACGGAGCTGGCGCATGGAATGGCTTTCGGGCAGGGTGATCCTCGTCTGGGGTTTCAAACGTGCGTTGCTTACGATTCTAGCCGGTGCCGCCGGCGTGCTGGCATTGCCGCCTTTCGGCTTCTTTGCGGCGATGTTCATCTCCTTCACGCTGCTGGTCTGGCTGCTGGACGGTGTCGCCGCAGGCCCGGACAGCGGCCTGCTCGGGCGTCTGTGGCCGGCTTTCTTCACCGGCTGGCTGTTCGGCTTCGGCTATTTCGTGGCCGGTCTCTGGTGGCTCGGCCACGCGCTGCTGATCGATGCCGACGAATTCGCCTGGGCCTTGCCGCTCGCAATCCTCGGCCTTCCCGCCTTCCTGGCCGTCTTCTACGGTGTTGCGACCGTGCTTGCCCGCCTCCTGTGGTCCGACGGCATGGGGCGTATCGCGGCACTCGCCTTCGCCTTCGGCATTCTCGAATGGCTGCGCAGCTTCCTCTTCACCGGCTTTCCCTGGAATGCCATCGGTTATGGCGCCATGCCCATTCCGCTGATGATGCAGTCGGCGCATGTGATCGGCGTGCTCGGGGTCAACGTGCTTGCCGTCTTCGTCTTCGCCTCGCCGGCACTGCTCGGCACGCGCCAGGGCAGGGTGCCGGGGATCGGTCTTGCTATCCTCATCGTTTCAGCTCATGTGGGCTACGGCTACTACGCGCTTGGTCTGCCCGAAGCGCCGCTCACCGACGCCAAGACCGCGCCGGTCGTGCGTATCGTACAGCCGTCCATCGATCAGGAAACCAAGATGGACACGGCCGCCGACCGCGCCGCCATCTTCGACAAGCACCTGGCGCTTTCGGTCCAGCCGCCGGCAAACGGCGGCAGGCGGCCCGACATCATCGTCTGGCCCGAGACGGCCGTTCCCTTCATCCTCACCGATAACCGCGATGCGCTTGCCCGCATCGCGGATCAGCTCGACGACGACCAGACCCTGATCACCGGCGCCGTCCGCGTCGAAGACATGGGGCCGGGCATCGAGCCGCGCTATTACAATTCGATCTATGTCATCGACGGCAAAGGTCAGATCATCGGCGCCTCCGACAAGACCCATCTCGTGCCCTTCGGCGAATATGTCCCCTTCGAGCATATTCTCAGCTATCTCGGCATCGAGAATGTCGTGGAGCTGCCGGGCGGGTTTTCCGCCGCCGCCAAGCGGCAATTGCTGACGTTGCCGGATGACATCAAGTTCTATCCGCTGATCTGCTACGAGATCATCTTCCCGAACGAGATGACGTCGGAAATCCGCCAGGTCGATGCCATTCTCAACGTGACCAACGACGGCTGGTTCGGAGATACGCCCGGCCCTTATCAGCATTTCCTGCAGGCGAGGGTGAGAGCTGTGGAGCAGGGGCTGCCGCTGATTCGGAGCGCCAATACAGGTATTTCAGCATTCGTTGATGCACACGGACGTCTGCTTTCTGGTATCGATTATAACCAGCAAGGCTTTATAGATGCCACTCTGGGTGGCGCAACCGTATCGCGCATCGATGATAAGGTCAGAAAAACAAACTTTTGGTTGATCATCGGCGCAGTCGGCATGATTGCTGCGATTTCGCGTATGGGTTTTATTTTTAGGGTGAATTGACCAAAAAACCCTAAAATTGCATAGTGCTAGGCATCCGCCTTTTGAACGTAGACTGGAGGCCTTGGGGGCGTCGGCTGCAACGTGGCGTTATAGGGGTGGAGAAGGGTACCGGGTGGCAGGTCCTGAATTCAACCTATGTTAGGGTAAAATGATGATAGAGAATAAAAAGAAGCCGAACCCCATCGACATTCATGTCGGTAGCCGCATACGCCTCCGCCGCACAATGCTTGGCATGAGCCAGGAAAAGCTCGGCGAAAGCCTCGGAATTACGTTTCAGCAAATTCAGAAATACGAAAAAGGCACCAACCGCGTTGGCGCCAGCCGCCTGCAGAATATCTCAAGCATCCTCAATGTCCCGGTATCCTTCTTTTTCGAAGATGCGCCGGGTGAGCACTCGGCAGCCGCCGGCGGCATGGCCGAGGCATCCAGTTCCAACTACGTCGTCGATTTCCTGTCTTCCTCCGAAGGCCTGCAGCTCAATCGCGCCTTCGTGAAGATTTCCGATGGTAAGGTCCGTCGCAAGGTTGTCGAGCTGGTCAAGGCGCTAGCCGCCGAGGCAGATGCCGAGTAACCCTTTCTCAGCAAGGGCAAACCCGTAAAGTGGAGAGGCGGTCAGTTTGGCCGCCTTTTCGCGTTTCAGGCAAAATTTTATCACTCTGGCGGGGATATAAAGATATATTTATGTCCTTGTGTGGCTTGTTTTTCCAGGCGGAGGCGAATATCAAATGCAGAGATTTGTTCTTTGAGGGGAATCCCGTATGCGCGCGAATTATCTGTTTACGAGTGAGTCTGTTGCCGAAGGTCACCCGGATAAAGTCTGTGACCGCATCTCCGATGAAATCGTCGATCTGGTTTACCGCGAGGCCACAAAAACCGGCGTGAACCCCTGGAGCGTGCGCATAGCCTGCGAGACCCTTGCCACCACCAACCGCGTCGTCATCGCCGGTGAGGTTCGCCTGCCTCCGAGCCTGATGAAGAAGGACAAGGACGGCAACGACGTCATCAATCCTTCCAAGTTCAAGGCCGCCGCGCGCCGAGCCATCAAGGATATCGGCTACGAACAGGACGGCTTCCACTGGAAGAAGGCGCGCATCGACGTGCTCCTGCATTCGCAGTCCGCCGATATCGCCCAGGGCGTCGACAACGCTGCCGACCAGCAGGGCGACGAGGGTGCCGGCGACCAGGGCATCATGTTCGGCTACGCCTGCAAGGAAACGCCTGACCTCATGCCGGCGCCGATCTACTATTCGCACAGGATCCTGCAGCTGCTCGCTGCCGCCCGCAAGAAGGGCGACGGTGAGGTTGCCAAGCTCGGCCCCGATGCCAAGAGCCAGGTGACTGTCCGCTACGTCGACGGCAAGCCGTCCGAAGTGACCTCGATCGTTCTGTCCACCCAGCATCTCGACGAAAGCTGGGACTCGAAGAAGGTTCGCTCCGTTGTCGAGCCCTATATCGTCGAAGCCCTCGGCGACCTGAAGATCGCTTCCGATTGCAAGTGGTACATCAACCCCACCGGCAAGTTCGTCATCGGCGGTCCGGACGGCGATGCCGGTCTCACCGGCCGCAAGATCATTGTCGATACCTACGGCGGTGCTGCCCCGCACGGCGGCGGCGCTTTCTCCGGCAAGGACACGACCAAGGTCGACCGTTCGGCTGCCTATGCCGCCCGCTATCTTGCAAAGAACGTCGTTGCCGCCGGTCTTTCCGATCGCTGCACGATCCAGCTGTCCTACGCCATCGGTGTTGCCCAGCCGCTGTCGATCTATGTCGATCTGCACGGCACGGGCAAGGGCGTTACCGAGGATCAGGTCGAAGAGGCCATCCGCAAGAATATGGACCTTTCGCCGACCGGCATCCGCCGTCACCTCGACCTCAACAAGCCGATCTATGCAAAGACCTCGGCCTATGGTCACTTCGGTCGCAAGGCCGGTCGTGACGGTTCCTTCTCCTGGGAGCGTACGGACCTGGTCAAGGCCCTCAAGGAAGCCGTGAAGCTCCGGGAAGCCGCATGATCGATACCGAGCGCCGGTCGCGGGCGACGGAAGCATTCTTCGGCCGGCGCAAGGGTAAGGCCTTGCGCGGCCAGCAGGCCGAAAAACTGGAAGCATTGCTGCCGCGGTTCATCCTCGATCTTTCCGACCCGGCGCCGCAGCCGCTGAACGATCTCTTCCCGGTGCCGACCGAACATCTGCGCCTGGAGATCGGCTTCGGCGGGGGAGAGCATCTGATCCACAGGGCGCTGGAGCAGCCGAAAGCAGGCTTCATCGGCGTGGAACCCTTCGTCAATTCGATGCAGAAGCTGCTTGCACGTGTCGACGAAGCTGGCGCGCACAATATCCGCGTCTACAATGACGACGCGACGCAGGTGCTGGATTGGCTGCCGGCCGGATGCCTCGATCAGATCGACTTGCTCTATCCGGATCCCTGGCCGAAGAAGAAGCATTGGAAACGCCGCTTCGTCTCGCAGGTGAACCTTGCCCGTTTCCACCGCGTGCTGAAGCCTGGCGCTCTCTTCTGCTTCGCATCGGACATCGACACTTATGTCAACTGGACGCTGCAGCATTGCCATGCGCATGGTGGCTTCGAGTGGACCGCGCGGAATGCCGCCGACTGGCTGATACCCTATGAGGGCTGGCCGAGCACGCGCTATGAAGCTAAGGCGAGGCGCGAGGGGCGCTCGTCTGCCTATCTGACCTTCAAGAAAATCTGACTGCTCGTTATCAGGGCGAAAATTTGAGATATTGCTGACCGCACCATCCGAAGACCGCCGCGCGAGCCAGTCTGGATCAAGCGCACACGTTGCCATATGGGGCCGGTTCGATACGGTCCTGGCGGACGGCGGATTTCACCGTCGGGCGACGCTCATGGTCAGTGCAGGCTGACCGTCTTCAGTTCGTCTTCGGCAGCACGATAGAAGGTGCTGGAGCGATTGTCCGTCAAAAGGATCGGCGTGCCGTCGGCACCGAAGAGAGCCCAGAGATCGACATCGGGATCGATATCGGGCGCTTCCGGGAAGCAACGGGATACTTCGGACCAATCCATTTTTCTGATGTAGGCGACCTCACCGGTGCCGATATTGGCAAGTTCGGTTTGGGTCAGGCGGGCGGTGGCTTCTTTCAACAACATGCTCGTACCTCCAGTGTGAGGGACCAACGGCTCAGGAGCATGATGCCGAAATGTGTAAGCGGCTTTTGGCGACATCGTGCTCTAGTTTTTGATTCTAGAGCTGATTCGCATTTCAGATCGATTCGGCCTGAAATCGTCCGGCTCTAGGCCGTTGTTCTACTGTGAGACCGAAATGTTAATTTTCTTTACTATGCGGTCGGGTTCCGGCCGAATGAGGTCGACGGAGAGCAGGCCGTTCTTCAGCGTGGCGCCGAGCACCTGCATGCCGTCGGCAAGGACGAAGACGCGCTGGAATTGCCGGGCGGCAATGCCGCGATAGAGATAGTCGCGCTCGCCCTGCTCGACCTGGCGCCCCCGGATCAGAAGCTGGTTTTCTTCCGTCGTGACATCGAGCTCGTCTTCGGAAAAGCCGGCGACGGCCAGCGTGATGCGCAGACGCTCCGGCTCGCCGGAAAGACGGTCCGCACGCATCCGTTCGATATTGTAGGGAGGGTAACCGTCGCTGACCTTGGAAATCCGCTCCAGCGTCTTTTCCATGGTGTCGAAGCCCAGAAGCAGCGGGCTGGCAAAGGGAGTCGTCCGGCTCATCGTTTCAAGTCCTTGGTATCAAGCGACCGTTCCGGACCTGATCTTCAGCACCCGGTTGGCCATAATATGGGAGTACGCGCCTTTGAGTGCAAGCCATCGCGTCTTCGCATTTGCGAGATCGAAATCCATGATGCGAAATCGTTTTGCGCCACGGCGAGCGAGTGCTTGACAAAGCCGGACCGGACCCGCGACAAAGCCTCTCGATCTGCACCGGAGGAAAGTTGAAGACATGACCGAACCCAGAAAAATCATCATCGATACCGACCCCGGTCAGGATGACGCCGCAGCGATCTTTCTCGCCTTCGGCAGCCGCGAGGAGATCGATGTGCTCGGCATCACGGCGGTCGCCGGCAACGTGCCGCTACGGCTGACGAGCCGCAATGCCCGCATCGTCTGCGAGCTCTGCGATCGTCGCGACGTCAAGGTATTTGCCGGCGCCGATGCGCCGCTCAAGCGCAAGCTGGTCACGGCCGAGCATGTGCATGGCAAGACCGGCCTCGACGGCCCGGAACTGTCCGAGCCGACCATGGAGCTGCAGCCGGGCCATGCCGTCGATTTCATCGTCGATACGCTGCGCAGGGAACGGGAAGGCGCCGTCACGCTCTGCACGCTCGGCCCGCTGACCAATATCGCAATGGCTTTCCAGAAGGCGCCCGACATCGTCGGCCGCGTACGCGAGCTTGTCATGATGGGCGGCGGCTTCTTCGAAGGCGGCAACATCACGCCGGCGGCCGAGTTCAACATCTATGTCGACCCCGAGGCGGCGGACGTCGTGTTCCGCTCGGGTGTGCCCATCGTCATGATGCCGCTCGACGTCACCCACAAGCTGCTGACGCGCAAGGATCGCGTCGAGCGTATCGCCGCTGTCGGCACTCCGCCGGCCAAGGCCATGGTCGAAATGCTTCAGTTCTTCGAGCGCTTCGATATCGAGAAATACGGCTCGGACGGTGGTCCGCTGCATGACCCGACGGTTATCGCTTACCTTCTGAGGCCCGAGCTGTTCAAGGGGCGCGAATGCAATGTCGAGATCGAGGTGACTTCGGAGCTGACCGCCGGCATGACCGTGGTGGACTGGTGGCACGTCACCGACCGTAAGCGCAATGTCAAGGTCATGCGCGACGTTGACGCTGATGGCTTTTTCGCATTGCTGACGGAACGGTTCGCCCGCATCTGATCGGGACCCCCATCTGATCGGACCATGCAAAAGGCCGCCGGATCGATCCGGTGGCCTTTTGCGTTTTCATCCGGTCAAGGTCGGCTCAGAACTCTTCCCAATCGTCCCGAGCGAGTGCATTGGCGCCTTGGGTCTGGGCAGCCGCCTTGCGCGCCGGCGCAGCCACAGGTGCCGCAGCCCGGCGCGGAGCTGCCGGCGCACGCATCTGCTGCGCCGTTGCCCGCAATGCGCTGGCATTTTCCTGGACGGCGCGCGCGGTGCGGAAGCGTGCGACGAGCGTCCTGAGCGTCTGGGCCTCCTCGGCAAGCGCCACACTGGAGGCCGTGGTCTCCTCGACCATCGCGGCGTTCTGCTGGGTCACCTGGTCCATCTGGTTCATGGCCGAGTTGATTTCCTTCAACCCGATGGCCTGCTCGCTTGCAGACGCGGAGATCTGGCGGATCAGGCCGTTGATCTCCATCACCTGCTGGGCGATCTTGTGCAGGGCATCGCCCGTGCGGCCGACCAGATCGACGCCTTCCTTGACCTGCCCGGCCGAGGCGTTGATGAGAGTCTTGATCTCCTTGGCGGCATTGGCCGAGCGCTGAGCCAGCTCGCGCACTTCCTGCGCGACGACGGCAAAGCCCTTGCCTGCCTCGCCGGCACGGGCGGCTTCCACGCCGGCGTTCAGCGCCAAGAGGTTGGTCTGGAAAGCGATCTCGTCGATGACGCCGATGATGCGCGACACTTCCTGCGACGATTGCTCGATGCCGTGCATGGAGGCAATGGCTTTCTGGACGATCTCACCGGAACGCTCGGCATCTTCGGAAGCGGCGCTGACGCTGCTTGCCGCCGTGCGGGCGTTGTCGGCGCTGGAATTGACCTGAGCGGTGAGCTGGTTGAGCGCTGCCGCCGTCTCTTCGAGGCTTGCCGCCTGCTGTTCGGTGCGGCGGGCGAGGTCCGATGCGCTGTTGCTGATTTCACCGGTGCCGCTGCCGATATTGCCGACGCTGGCATTGACGGTGTGCACGGTCTCCTCGAGGCTCGCCAGCGCGGCATTGAAATCCTGCTTGAGCTGGGCATATTCGCCTGGGAAATCGTCCGTGATCCGCTGGCTGAGATTGCCTTTCGAGAGTTCGGCAAGGTTATGGCCGAGAATGCTCACGATATGGCGTTGCAGCGCAACGCTCTCGCTGCGTTCCGTTTCCGAGCGGCGCCGCTCGCCTTCCGCGGCCAGACGCTGATTGTTGGCTTCGCCTTCCAGGCGTTTGGTATCGGCGAGTGCGAAGCGGAAGCCTTCCAGCGCTTTGGCGACCGAGCCCACTTCGTCCGCGCCGGCCTGACCGGCGACCGGTTCGGCATAGTTGCCGGCGCTGAGGCGGTTGACGCTTGCGACGAGACCCGCAAGCGGCTTCTGCACGAAGCCGCGCACGGCGGCGTAGAGAGCGAGCATGACGGCAGCGAGTACGAGGATGCCGGCAACGATCATCATATAGGTCTGATCGCGTACCGGCGCTGCAATGGCGCTGTGCGGCACGTCGATGAGAACGACCCAGGTGGCGTTGAGGCCGGGAACGGCGAAGGGGTAGACGACGCGGTCGAATGCCTCGCCGCTATTGTCCGAGAGGTCCTTCAGGACGCTTGACGAAGAAGAGGTCAAAGCCGACTTGATGACGTCTGCGCCGGTGCCGTTATAGTCCTTCATCAGGAGGTCGGCGGTCGGCGCGACCAGCCACTTGTTATCCTGCGAAACCAGCAGCACGCGGCCGGTGCCGAACGGCTGCAGCTTCTGCAGTTTGGTGGAAAGCGAAGCAAGCGAGATATCGACGCCGGCAACGCCGATCAGCTTTCCGCCTGATACGACAGGATAGGCGATGGAGCTCATGGTCGTCGGGACGTCGGTCCCCTGGGCGAGATAGGGCGGCGTGATTGCGCCCTTGCCGCTGTCGGCGGCAAGCTTCCACCACGCCGCGGTGTAATCATTGTCGAAGGTCGAGAACTGGATGCCGCCATCCTTGGTCTTTGACCAATAGGGCGTAAAGGCGCCCTTGTCGTTGACGCCCTGATCCTTGTTGTTGGCGAGTTCCGTCGTCTTGCCATCGATCGAGCCGAGCTGCTCGCAGAACCAGCTGCCGAAGGCAAAGGCGTTCTGTTCGACATTGGCTTTGAGGATGTTGATGATGCCCTTGCGATCGAAGGTATGACCTTCGTGACCGCGGCCGATAATGGCGGCCATGGAGCGGGCCGCGCTGGCCATTTCGCCGACATTTGCGGCGATCTCATTGGAAATGGATTTGGCCTCGGTATTGGCCTGATCCATCGTCAGCGTTTCGACGCGATCGCGGGTCTGGGAAATCAGCAGAAAGTTGGAAATCAGCAGGACGAGTGCAATCGCCAGCCCGGTGACCAAGATCAGCTTGGCCGCAAGCGACTTCATACGAAAGATGAACATCATTTCCTCGAAAAGCGATGCGCCGGATACACATTATCCGGATGCAAAGTCGGCGCAGGATGGCCCCGTCATGGGGCCGCCGTGAAAATTCCTGCCGCGGCCGGAAGGCTATGCACGCCAGGCCAGAGGAGAATGATATGGAAGCGCAAAAATTTAATTAACTGCGCTTCGCAATGCTTACAGAATTTTAGTCCTAAAGCTTTTCGGCGACTTCGCTGGCAATCGGAATTGATGGCTGTGCGCCCGGCTTCAGGCAGGCAAGCGAGCCGGCGACGGCAGCCCGGCGCAGGCTGGCATGAAAATCCAGGCCTTGATCGAGGCTGGCGGCAAAATAACCGCAGAACGTGTCGCCGGCACCGACCGTATCGACCGGCTCGATGACGAGGCCTTTCGCATGCGAAAGCTCACCGTCGCGGATGGCGACCACACCGTCGCCGCCGAGTGTGACGATCAGCGTCTGTCCGGTTTCGCCATGCAGGCGCACGAGCGCTGCTTCACGCTCCGCCGCCGACATGTTGTCCTGGCCTGCCAGCCTCTCGAATTCCGTCTCGTTGGCGATGACGATATCGGCAAGCCGGCCGAGACGGGCCGCCTCGGGGATCAGGGGAGCGAGATTGAGCACGGTGCGCACGCCCTTTGCCTTGGCGGCGTTCAGCGCGGTTTCGACCGCTGCGACCGGGATTTCGAACTGAAGCATCAGCGTATCGCCCGGGTTCAGTGCGGCCACTGCAGCCGTTGCGTGCTCGGCCGTATTCGTGCCATTGGCGCCGGGAACGACGGCGATCATGTTCTCGCCGTCACCGCCGACCAGGATGAGGGCCGTGCCCGTCGGCTCGGACACCCGCCGGACGGCAGAAAGATCGGTGCCTGCCGCCTGAAGCAGATCCAGCGCGGGCGCCGCAAAACCGTCATTGCCGACCGCCCCGCTGAGGCGGACGGTTGCGCCGGCGCGGCGTGCGGCCAGCGCCTGATTGGCACCCTTGCCGCCGGCGGCCGTGGAAAAACCGTTGCCGGCAACCGTTTCACCCGGCTTCGGCAAACGATCCGTGGTGGCGATGAGGTCCATGTTGATGGAGCCGAAAATAGTGATCATGCAATGTCCTGCCCTGGGTGTTGGTCTCGCATGATCCTACCGTCTTATGTCTTTGCGGATCATGCGCCGATTGGGCGCGACACTGCCGAAGCGATCAGTCTTCGTCAACTACCCTGAGCTTGAGTTGGCTCGTGCGGTTGTCGACAGGCTTGGGCCGTTCTGCCGGCCGCGCCTTGACAGGCTCTTTCGCCGCCTCGAATTCCAGTGCTTCTATCCGTTCGCCGCGCCTTGCGAGCTTGTCGGCGGAGGTGACGATCATGTCGACATCCTTCTGCGCCATGGCGAAATGACCCTGCAGCTTTCGCACCCGTTCGTCCAGGCGTGACAGGTCGTCCATCAGATGAGCCACTTCACTTTGGATCACATGGGCCTGCTCGCGCATACGCTGGTCCTTCAGGACAGCTTGGATGACCTGGATCGACAGCATGAGCAGCGAAGGCGAGACGATGACGATACGGGCGCGCTGGGCCTTCTGCACGATCGCCTCGAAATTCTCGTGGATCTCGGCGAAGATCGACTCGGACGGCACGAAGAGGAAAGCCGTATCCTGCGTCTCGCCGGGGATCAGATATTTTTCCGAAATATCGCGGATATGCAGTTCGAGGTCCCGGCGGAACTGTTGTGCGGCGATCTTGCCCTGTTCGGGACTGGCCGCAGCGCGAATGGCATTCCAGGCCTCTAGCGGAAACTTGGCATCGATGACAAGCGGTGGCGTGCCGTTCGGCATTCGCACGGTACAGTCAGGCCGCGAGCCGTTGGAAAGCGTTGCCTGGAATGCATAGGCACCCATCGGCAGCCCATCGGCGATGATGGTTTCCATACGCGCCTGGCCGAAGGCGCCGCGCGTCTGCTTGTTCGAAAGGATGGCCTGAAGGCCGACGACATCCTTGGCGAGCGTCTGGATATTGGTTTGCGCGGCGTCGATGACGGCGAGCCTTTCCTGCAGGCGGCGCAGATTTTCGTGCGTCGAGCGCGTCTGCTCGCCGATCGTCGCCGTCACCCGTTGCGACATGCCGTCCAGGCGCTGACCGATGGCCTGATTGAGCTCCGCCTGCCTGGAACCGAAGACTTCGGCCATGGTGGCAAGCCGTCCCTGCATCTCCGCCTGCGACCGCAGCAGTGCGGCCATCGTGTGCTCGGCGTCGAGTGCGTCATCTTCCGCCCGTGCTCTGCCGCGGGCGAAAAGGACGATCACCGCGATCGCAAGAAGGACGACGAGGCCGGTCAGAACCTGGACCGCGGAAATGGCTTGGCCGAAGAGGATGAAGGACATGAAACCTGGCGCGCTGATGACGTTCTCATCGACACCATAGCAAGTTTGATACGAATATCCAGATCAAAACGTGAACAGAATTTCCGAACCGGTTATGCGGATCTGAATGGCGACCGTTGAAAAAACACCGCTTCACCGTCATCTTGGCGATTCCATCGCACAACAAGATGCGTTATGGGAAACGTCATGACGATCAAGCCACTCATCATTTTGCCCGATCCGCTGCTCCGCCAGGCCTCCAAGTCCGTCGAGCAGATCGATACCGAAATTCAGCGCCTCGCCGACGACATGCTGGAAACCATGTATGACGCGCCGGGCATCGGCCTTGCCGCTATACAGATCGGCGTTCCTCGCCGTCTCCTGGTCATCGACGTTGCTCGCGAAGGCGAAGAGAAAAAGCCGCTCGTTTTCATCAACCCGGAGATCGTCGCGTCTTCGGACGAGCGTTCGGTCTATGAGGAAGGCTGCCTTTCCATTCCGGATTATTATGCCGAAGTGGAGCGCCCCGCGCGCGTCACGGTCAAGCACCTGGACCGCAATGGCAAGGAGCAGTTCACGGAGGCTGATGGCCTGCTGGCGACCTGCGTACAGCACGAGATCGATCACCTGAACGGCGTGCTGTTCATCGACCATATCTCGCGCCTGAAGCGGGAGATGGTGATCAAGAAGTTCACCAAAGCGGCAAAGGCCAAGGTTCTCTGATCCCCAGCCATTGAGAGATCGGCTTGAGGCGCCTATGATATCATTGATATCAAAGGGAGGCGCGAGTGAGTGATCTGTTGCTGCGCGGCATCGATGACAGCTTGAAGAAACAATTGCAGGCAAATGCCAGTAAGCATGGCCGTAGCCTCTCGGATGAAGCAATCGCTCTGCTGCGTCAATCGCTTGGACGCTTGCAGGATGGAAGTAAGTCGGCGGGTCAGCGGTTGAGGGCTGTTCTCGGCGCGGAGAAGCTCAGCGAAGAAGAAATTGAGGCGATCAACGCCTTTCGGAATGTACCGGATCGCGATCCGCCCCATTTCGAATAGTCCTGTGGCTGGCGAATGATCGTTCTGGACACAAATGTCGTATCCGAATTGCAAGGGCGACTATATAGCGAGCACATATTGTCCTGGCTTGATGGCTTCGCTGCCGAGGCCGTCTTCTTAACCGCTATCACAGTGGGTGAGGTCCGTTTCGGGCTGGAACTGTTGGCCGACGGACGGCGTAGAATGGCGTTGCTTGCGGAGCTGGAGGCGATAGAGACGGAATTTTCCGGTCGTGTTCTGGGATTTTCGAGCAACGCAGCCCATCAATACGGAATTATCTCCGCTCGCCGTCACAACGTCGGACGAAGGATGGAAACGAGGGAAGCGATGATCGCGGCCATCTGCCTTGCGAACGGTGCGACATTGGCGACGCGGAACACAAAAGACTTCGAAGGGCTTGATCTCAAGCTCATAAACCCGTTTGAAAGCGGCTAGCGCTTGACCGATGGCATGTGCAGCCGCTGCTGGGTCATTCCAAATCTGATATCTTAGCCGGATGGATCGCATGTCCCTCAATATCATCTTTATGGGAACGCCCGAATTCTCCGTACCGACATTACGGTCCCTGATCGATGCCGGGCACAAGATTCGTGCCGTTTATACGCAGCCGCCGCGGCCAGGCGGTCGGAGAGGGCTGGATCTGCAGAAATCTCCCGTACATCAGGTGGCCGAATTGCTGGGCCTGCCGGTTTTCACGCCCGTCAACTTCAAGGATCCCGACGAACGCCAGCGCTTTCGCGATCTGGAAGCCGATGTCGCCGTCGTCGTCGCCTATGGCCTCCTGCTGCCGGAAGCGATCCTCACGGGCACGCGCCTTGGCTGCTACAACGGCCATGCCTCGCTGCTGCCGCGCTGGCGCGGTGCTGCCCCCATCCAGCGTGCGATCATGGCCGGCGACGCCAAGACTGGCATGATGGTGATGAAGATGGACAAGGGGCTCGATACCGGCCCGGTCGCGCTGACGCGCGAGGTTGAGATCGGCGGGACCATGACCGCGGGCGAGCTCCATGACAGGCTGATGCTGGTGGGTGCGAAAGCCATGGCCGAGGCGATGAACAAGCTGGAGCATGACGAACTGCCGCTGACCGCACAGCCATCCGAAGGCGTTGTCTATGCCGCCAAGATCGACAAGGGCGAAACGCGTATCGATTTCGGCAAGCCGGCAGCGGAAGTTCACAATCACATTCGCGGCCTGTCACCTTTTCCTGGCGCGTGGTTCGAAGCCGAAATCGCCGGCCGTCCGGAGCGCATCAAGGTGCTGGGTTCGGAATTGGCCGAGGGCAATGGAGCGCCCGGCCATGTGCTGACGGATGATCTCGTCGTTGCGTGCGCCTCCGGCGCCATCAGACTCACGAAGCTGCAGAAGGCCGGCGGCAAGCCGTTGGGGGCAGCCGATTTCCTGCGCGGCACGCCGATCGCGCCGGGCACCGTACTTGCCTCGGAGCAGGATTGATGCCGCGTTACAAAATGACCGTCGAATATGACGGCATCCCCTATGTCGGCTGGCAGCGTCAGGAAAACGGCCCCTCCGTGCAGGGCGCGATCGAAGGCGCCATCCTGTCTTTGACGGGCGAAACCGTTTCGATCCGCGGGGCGGGACGCACCGATTCCGGCGTGCATGCCGTGGGGCAGGTCATGCATGCGGATCTCTCCAAAGACTGGAAGGTCTATACGCTCCGAAACGCGCTCAATGCCCATTTGAGGCTCGCCGGAGAGCGCGTCGCCATTCTCGATGTCACTGAAGTCGATGCGAGCTTCGACGCGCGCTTTTCGGCCATCCGCCGCCACTATCTCTATCGCATCATCGCCCGCCGTGCGCCGCTTGCATTGGAAGCCGGACGCGCCTGGTGGGTGCCTAAGGATATGGATCACGAGGTCATGCATGCCGCGGCCCAGACCCTTGTGGGACGGCATGATTTCACTACCTTCCGCTCGGCGCATTGCCAGGCGAATAGTCCGGTGCGCACGCTCGACCGGCTGGACGTGACGCGCAGCGGCGAGCTGATCGAGATCCGGGCCACGGCGCAAAGCTTTCTGCACAATCAGATCCGCTCCTTCGCCGGTACGCTGAAGCTTGCCGGCGAGGGCAAATGGACGCCCGACGACGTGCGCGCGGTGCTCGAGGCCAAGGATCGCAAGGCCTGCGGCCCTGTCGCGCCGCCGGATGGGCTCTATTTCATGCAAGTGGATTATCGCGACGGTGCCGGTTTGGCTGGCGGCGAAGAGGAGAACATCGATGACGGTGACGATCTATCATAATCCCGCTTGCGGCACGTCGCGCAACACGCTGGCGATGATCCGCCAATCGGGCGAGGAACCCATTGTCATCGAGTATCTGAAGACACCGCCGAGCCGCGAACGGTTGGCGGAACTCATAGCCGCCATGGGCCTGACGGCGCGCGATCTTCTCCGCCAGAAGGGAACGCCCTATGACGAACTCGGTCTTGGCAATCCGGACCTCGCCGACGATCAGCTGCTTGATCGGATGATCGAGCAGCTGATCCTGATCAATCGTCCGATCGTGGTCACGGAAAAGGGCGTGCGCCTCTGCCGCCCCTCCGAACTCGTGCTCGATATCTTGCCGAATCCGGACATCGGTCCCTTTACCAAGGAAGATGGCGAGGTCGTGGTTCGGTAGACTGCAGGCTTCAGCCCGGCGGATATACGCCGAGGAAGCGCTGCAGGAAATCCGTCAGCAGCAGGTTTGGAATGAGCAGCATCAGCGTCAGCGTGCCGACAAAAAGCGGATGTGTACCGCAGATCATCCTCAGGATGCGCGCCAGCGAAAAGATGATGGCCATGGTCAGCGCCAGGGATAGAAGCGCCGCCAACTCCTTTGAGCCGGGAATAAAGACGGTCATCGCAACGAGGAGTGCGTTCAGATAGTTTGCGGGCACGAAAAGCCAATTTGCGGTAACGACGATCGGCGCGAATTTGTCGCCGAAGCGGAAGGCCAGGAGCAGCACGCCGACGAATATGGGCGGGATCAGCCAATTCGCGGCTTCGACCAGCGCCAGCCTTAGGAAAAACGCCAGGCCGGTCGATGTTTCGGGCGGCATGGCGGTCAGATAGGCCTGCTGCCACCGCAGCCAGAAAATGCCAATCGACGGCAGGCTCCACAAAATCGCCCAGAAGGAGCGCAGCATGCCGCGGTCCGATATATCCAGATACTGGAAGCCGCGCGCGTCCATGCGTATCAGCAGCCAGAGGCCGGACAGGTAATATTGGACTTCCCTAAAGCTGGGCATTCTCGAACCAGCGCTGGATGAAGGTCTGGTAGATCCCGGTCAGCGTTTCGAGATCGGAGAGCGCTACGCGCTCGTCGACCATATGCATGGTCTGGCCAACAAGCCCGAATTCGACGACCGGGCAGTAGTCCTTGATGAAGCGGGCATCGGACGTGCCGCCGGTGGTCGACAGCGCCGGCCTTTGGCCGGTAACGCTCTCGACGGCGGAGGAAAGTGAGGCGATCAGCGCATTGTTGCGCGTCAGGAATACCTGGCTCGGACGCTCCGACCAGACGATGTCGTATTTTGCGGGCGGGCGCCCAGGGCGCAGCGACTGGTCGGCTGCTGCCGCATCCAGGCGCGCCAGGATTTCGGCCTTCAGCGTATCGGACGTCCAGGTGTCGTTGAAGCGGATGTTGAAGGCTGCGGCCGCCTTGGCGGGAATGACGTTGGTAGCGGCATTGCCGACATCGACGGTCGTCACTTCGAGGTTCGACGGCTGGAAATTGTCGGTGCCGGCGTCGAAAGGAGGGTCGAGCAGCGCTTCCGTTAGCTTAATGATGCTGCGCACCGGATTGTCGGCGAGGTGTGGATAGGCGGCATGGCCTTGGACGCCATGGACGGTGATGAAGCCGGAGAGCGAGCCGCGGCGGCCGATCTTGATCATGTCGCCGAGGCGGTCGGGGTTGGTCGGTTCGCCGACGAGCGATGCGTCCCATCTCTCGCCGCGCTCCGCCGCCCATTGCAGCAGCTTGACCGTGCCGTTGATTGCCGGTCCTTCCTCGTCGCCGGTGATCAGGAAGGAAATCGAACCGGCCGGCTTGCCGTGCTTCTCGATGTGCCGCGCGACTGCCGCTACGAAGCAGGCAATACCGCCTTTCATGTCGACTGCGCCACGGCCGAAAAGCTCGCCATCGGCGATTTCGGCGGCAAAGGGCGGATGGCTCCAGGATGCGGCGTCGCCGACCGGTACGACATCCGTATGGCCGGCAAACATCAGATGCGGCCCATCCGTGCCAAGACGCGCATAGAGGTTTTCGATATCGGGCGTTCCGGGTTCGCTCGCCGTCATGCGCTCGACCTTGAAGCCAAGCGGTGCCAGCATATCGGCAAGCGCAGTCAGCGCACCGCCCTCGGCCGGCGTGACGGAAGCGCAGCGAATGAGGGTCTGCAGATTGGTGACGGGATCGGTAACGGTCATCGGAGGCAACTTATCCGGCGGGAAATGGCAAAGCGATGGCAAAGGATCGGCGATGAGTCGAAAATCTTTGCAGCGATTCCAGCAATCGCACAGGCGTGCTCACCCGGCAAGCATGAGGGAAGCGCGGTATGGCGCCCGCGCTTCCGAATTTTTGCGAAATCAGTCGCGCAGCAGCTCGTTGATGCCGGTCTTCGAGCGGGTCTTTTCGTCGACGCGCTTGACGATGACGGCGCAATAGAGGCTCGGGGCCGGCTGGCCGTTCGCCATGGTGTTGCCGCTCGGCAGCGCGCCGGCGACGACGACCGAGTATGGCGGAACCTCGCCATAGGTGATCTCGCCGGTGGCGCGATCGACGATCTTGGTGGATTTGCCGATGAAGACGCCCATGCCGAGCACGGAACCTTCGCGGATGATGCAGCCTTCGACGACTTCGGAGCGGGCGCCGATGAAGCAATTGTCTTCGATGATCGTCGGGCCGGCTTGCATCGGCTCCAGCACGCCGCCGATGCCGACGCCGCCGGAAAGATGCACATGCTTGCCGATCTGGGCGCAGGAGCCGACCGTCGCCCAGGTATCGACCATGGTGCCCTCGCCGACATAGGCGCCGAGATTGACGAAGGACGGCATCAGGATGGCGTTCGGAGCGATATAGGCGGAGTGACGCACGACGGCGTTTGGCACGGCGCGGAAGCCGGCTTCGCGGAAGCGGTTTTCGCCCCAGCCTTCGAATTTCGAGGGAACCTTGTCCCACCAGGTGGCGTTGCCCGGGCCGCCTTCGACGATCTTCATGTCGTTCAGGCGGAAGGAGAGCAGAACCGCTTTCTTGAGCCACTGATTGACCGTCCAGTTGCCGTCCGCACCACGCTCGGCCACACGAACCTTGCCGCTGTCGAGAAGATTGAGCGCCGTTTCGACAGCGTCGCGGACCTCGCCGCGCGTTGACGTGTTCACATTGTCGCGATTGTCAAAGGCGGCCTCGATGGACTTTTCGAGGGAGGCGAGATCGTTAGCGCTCATGGGAATTCCTTAAAACGTCAGTGCCTATCGTGTTTTCCGGAAATGGTCCGGAAACGGTCGATTGGTCGTATAGCATGGAGTTCGAAAATGGAATGTCTTTTCCGCGCCGATTAAGCTTGGAATCAAGGCGTCGCAGGGGCATATGCAAGAGCTTGGCCATTTCTGTCCATTGGCGGGAACGGCTCGTCATGATCTATTCGAAAGGCATGAATAAATGAGCAAGGGGAAGAACGGCAGGCTGAGGCGCAAGGATGGGGTATGGGACCCCTTGAAAACGAGCTCGGCGGACAAGCAGCGAGCCGAATCGGTGCCGCGCACGCCGCAATCGATGTCGCCTTCCTACCGCCTTGCCTATGCGGACGAGGATTTCCTCTGCCGCGAGGAATTGCGGCCGATCCGTCTGCAGCTGGAATTGCTGAAGACCGAAATGTATCTGACCGAGCGCGGCATCACATCGACCGTCGTGATGTTCGGCGGCGCGCGCATTCCAGCGCCCGGTGCCAATGCCTGGGCCGCGCGCAACGATGTGCAGCGCGCCAATCTCGAAGCGGCATCGGTCTACTATGAGGAGGCACGCAAGTTCGCCCAGCTTTGCTCGCGCTACTCCGCCGGGTCCGACTTCCGTGAGTATGTTATCGTCACCGGCGGCGGCCCGGGCGTGATGGAGGCGGGCAATCGCGGTGCGGCCGAAGAAGGTGCACCGTCCATCGGCCTCAACATCGTGCTGCCGCACGAGCAGGCGCCGAATGCTTACGTCACGCCGGAACTCAGTTTCAACTTTCACTATTTTGCGATCCGCAAGATGCACTTCATGGTGCGCGCCAAGGCGATCGCAGTGTTCCCCGGCGGCTTCGGCACCATGGACGAGCTGTTCGAATGCCTGACGCTCATCCAGACCGGCCGCATGGAGCGCCTGCCGCTCATTCTCTTCGGTGAGAAGTTCTGGCGCAGCATCATCAATTTCGAAGCGCTTGCCGAATTCGGCACCATCGCTCCTGACGACGTGAACCTAATCAGCTTCGTCGATACCGCCGACGAGGCATGGAAGATCGTTCAGGATTTCTACGAGCACGATAACGGGCACTGACGACGAAAGGCCCGCCATCGCATGGGCGAGGGCGGGCCTTCGGTCTAGGGAGTATCGCTCGATCGGGCGGGTTTACAGCAGCGGCCGGTTCGGCATGTCGTCCAGCGAGATCACGCCGTCATGGTTGCGATCCATGCGGTCGAAGAGCTTGCTGGCAGCGTCTTCGGCTTCCTGCTTGCTGATCTGGCCGTTCTCATCCTTGTCGATGCGATGGAACAGCATCATGCCTCGCATGAAGCCTGCTTCGTGCATGAAGCGTCCGTGCGGCCTGTGATGGCGCGGGCCGCTATCGCCGTAATTGTCGGCCTGAGCTTGATCCCCCTTGGACTGATCGGCTGGAGCCTGGCCGTTTTGGCTCTGGTCGCCGTCCGCCTTGGCGCGCTCGGCCTTCCACTCCTTGAGGCGTTCCTGGCGGTAGGCGCGCAGCTCGCCGGGCGTGATCTCGCCGTCGTGATTGGTGTCGATCTGGTCGAAGATCTTGTCGACGCCGGTCTTCACTTCATCATGGGTGATCTTGGTGTCGCCGGGCTGGCCGAATTGCTTCAGCATCCGCACATAGACGATTTCCGGTGAAAAGCGCGGTCCGTGCCAACGTCCGCCATGGTGACCGTCCCTTGCTTCGCCGCCTTGGGCAGCCAAGCTTGCCTGAGCGGCAGCGCCCACCAGAAGGGCGGCGGAAAGTCCTGCAAGAAGAATTTTTTTCCCGTTCATCGTTTTTCCTTTCGTGTCGAGGAATGGTCAAACGATACGGCTGGCGGTCGAAAACGACCAATTAAACCTCTGTAAGGCGGATGAAACTTTCGTAACCCCATCCTAGCACTACTTTGGCAGAATGTATTTTGGTGTTGGGAATCTAATTCGACAATGGGGACATCGTAGCGGTGGTTGGTGGCGCGATAGCGCTGCGATGACCATGCGTCGAATGGCCGGTAGTGTCGGCTTAGGCGGGCCGTGCCTCTTCCTTTTTTTCCCGCTTTACCTTGTTGAGGCGCTGATGTTGCAAGAAGGCGTAAGCGATCATCGTCATCAGCGCGTGTCGGTGCAGACCTTGCCATGATCGACCCTCGAAGTGATCGAGGCCGAGCTCTTCCTTCATCTGCTGGTGGGCCTGCTCGCAGATCCATCGTGCTTTGATTGCCGCTGCTAACTCTTTCAATGTTGCCTCGGCTGGAAGATTGGAGAGGTAGTATTTGCGCTCGTCGTTTGAACGCCATTCACCAACGAGCCATGCCTCTTCACCCGGCATGTGTTGCTGTCCCTTGTCGAGGATGCGTTGTGTGGAACCGTCAGCAATTCGAATGCGCAGAGCCGCGAAGCGTGCGGTCAATCGACCCTTCGTGCCGTGCCGCCAACTGACCTTCTTCCAGGTCGTTCCTTCCAAGATCGTTTCGGCTGCGGTCGAAAGGGTGTCGGGGATCGAATGCTTGCGCGGTCGTCCATGGCCGGAGACAGGAAAGATCAGTGCGACATCATGGGGATAGACCTTCTGATGCTTGGGAATGCCTACAGCCCAGGTGAGATTGCGCCCACTGAGCCCCTGGCGGAACGCCGCCGACACACCATAGCCGGCATCCGCAAGCACGGTGCCAAACCGCACGCCCACGGCGATCAGCCGATCGATCTCATCGAGAGCGATCTCCGGTTTGGTGCGGGATCGGCGCATCTCCTCGGGAACACCAGCTTTCGCCATCCGATCCTCGTCACTGGTCCAATTGTCGGGCAGGAACAGCCGCAAGCCCACTGGGACGGGAACCTCGTCGCGGGCCAGCGTCAACGATACCAGCGTCTGGCAATTGGCGCGTTTGCCGAGCATCGATGCATATTGTGGTGCCACCCCAACAGAATGGTCGCCCTTCTTCGGCAGGCCTGTGTCGTCGATCACCAGAAAAGCATCCGAACCCCCGACAATCTTGTCGGCCTGCACCGCCAGTTCCGCCTCAAGGGGACCGGCATCCCAAATCCCATCCGAGATGAAATGATGCAGACGGTCATACTGATCAGGCGCGAGACGTTCCGCCATTGGCTCGATACTCTTGCGATCGCCAGGTCCGATGAGGCCCGATACATAGACCGGGCACATCTGCCGCCGCTTCTTGTGACCAAGCTTCTCGACGAACGGCTTCAGCCAATCCGCCAGTGCAACATCCAATTCTGCCATCTCGCGCAACCCTGTGAAATTGCTCAAGATGGCCCATCATCGTAAATAGCAGGTTAATCTGCCAAAGTAGTGCTAGAGCATGATGCCGAAAAGTGTGAGCGGTTTTCGGACGACATCATGCTCTATTTCCTCGATTCTAGAGCGGATTCAGATTTTAGGTGGGTCCGACCTAAAATCTGAATCCGCTCTAATGAAGGGTTAAATCAATGCCTTGAGGAAATGGGTGAGGTCGTCGGTTACATAGTCGATATGATCGTCCTCGCCCGTCGTGCGCTCCCACCACTCGACTACGGTCGTCTCGAGATTTTGAGGCACGAGAAGCACGGTCTTCATGCCGAGCGCCTTCGGTACGGTAAGATTGCGCGGCAGGTCCTCGAACATGACGGCCCTGTTCGTGTCCACGCGATGCAGGCTCATGAATTTGTCGTAGGTGGTGCCGGCGGGCTTCGGCACGTAGTCGGCCGCAACGATATCGAAAATATCGTCGAAGCCGTCGAGGATGCCGAGCGCTCCGGCAGTTGCCTGGGCGTGCTTGACGCTGCCGTTGGTGAAGATGAACTTTCGCCCCGGAAGCGCCTTGATGGCGGCGGCCAGCTCCGGCTGCGGCGTCAGCGCCGAATAATCGATCGCATGGGCCTTTTCCAGGAAATCGTTGGGGTCGATGCCGTGGTGGATCATCAGGCCCTGCAGGGTCGTGCCATGTTCGAGGTAATATTGCTTCTGCAGTTTGCGGGCGTCTTCGCGCTCCATCTGCAGCAGGGCAGCGACATAGGCTGTCATGTTCTTATCGATCTGCGCGAAGAGATCGACGTGATGCGGATAGAGCGTGTTGTCGAGATCGAATACCCAATCGCGGATATGGGAGAAATCGGATGGGTCGGATAGTGTTTTCGTCTTGTCCATGGCGTCTTATGACACGCCCTCTCCCGGGAGGGGAAGGGAAATATTCATGCCGCAACGTGCGGACCGTATTGAGGAGATTGCCGCCCACCTCAATGCCCGCTATGATTTTACTATTGATTTTCGAGGTTTTACTCTATTTCACTTGTGAGCAAGGGCTTACGCTCTTTCGGGTCGTGGAGAGGAAATTGCCCGGCCGGGCTTTTCGGAGGGGATGCGATGAGTCAGGTGGAAAAGGCGCAGGAATTCGCGCGGCTGCACAAGAAGGGCGAGCCGCTGATCCTTTTCAACATTTGGGACGCGGGATCCGCCAAGGCCGTTACGGAAGCCGGTGCGAAGGCGCTGGCAACGGGAAGCTGGTCGGTCGCCGCCGCCAACGGCTTCAGCGATGGCCAGGCAATTCCGTTATCGCTGCTGGCTGTTACCGCCAAACTGATTTCGGTAACGAGCCCATTGCCTCTGTCGGTCGATTTCGAGGGCGGTTATGCCGTCGAGCCCGAGGAGGTTGCCGCCAACGTCGAAAAGATCATGGATCACGGCGCCATCGGCATCAATTTCGAGGATCAGGTGATCGGCGGCCAGGGCGTCCATCCCATTGAGGTGCAGGCGGCGCGCATCCGCGCCATCCGGGAAATGGCTGATCGCCGCGAGATACCGCTGTTCATCAATGCCCGTACCGATCTTTTCCTGCAGGAAAGCGATACCGCGCATCATCAGATCCTGCTTGACGACGCCTATCGCCGTGCCGATGCCTTCGCCGAAGCAGGCGCCAGCGGCTTCTTCGCGCCGGGGCTCGTCGAGGCCGAATTGATCGGGGCTCTGTGCGAACGCTCCCCATTGCCCGTCAATATCATGGTGCGCCCAGCAACGCCTGATAACGAGACCATGGCTGGCCTTGGCGTCAGCCGCATCAGCTACGGCCCTGCACCCTATCGTTCCGTCATGGGGATGCTGAAGAGCGAGGCCGAAGCAATATATCGGCCGTCGTGATCGGGCCGTAGGCGCTCCGCAATCGAACTACGGAGGGCCTCTGCATCGAGCTGAACAAGCGTGGTCGTTACGGAACGATCAGCGTGCCGGCGCCGCGCTCGGTGAAGATCTCGAGCAGAACCGAATGGGCCGTCTTGCCGTTGAGGATGACGACGCCCTGAACGCCGGCCTTGATGGCGTCGATGCAGGTCTCGACCTTCGGGATCATGCCGCCGGAAATCGTGCCGTCGGCGATCAGCGCATGGGCCTGCGCCACGGACAATTCCTTGATGAGCTGGCCCTGCTTGTCGAGCACGCCGGGAACATCCGTCAGGAAGAGCAGGCGCGTGGCGCTCAATGCACCGGCGATGGCGCCGGCAAAGGTGTCGGCATTGATGTTGTAGGTCGCGCCGTCGCGGCCGGGAGCGACCGGGGCGATGACCGGGATCATCTCCGATTTGGCGAGCAGGTCGAGCAGCGTCCGGTCCACTTCGACCACCTCGCCGACGAAGCCGAGATCGAGCACGCGCTCGATGTTGGAATCAGGGTCCTTGATGGTCTTGTGCGCCTTTTCGGCGAAGACCATATTGCCGTCCTTGCCGCAAAGGCCGATCGCCCATTCGCCCGTCTGGTTGATGAGCGCGACGATTTCCTTGTTGATCGAGCCTGCAAGCACCATTTCGACGATTTCGACCGTCTTCTGGTCGGTAACGCGCAGCCCGCCTTCGAACTTCGATTCAATGCCCATCTTCGTCAGCATGGCGCCGATCTGCGGGCCGCCGCCATGGACGACGATCGGGTTGACGCCCGACTGCTTCAACAGCGCGATATCGGCGGCGAACGCCTTGCCGAGTTCGACGTTGCCCATGGCATGGCCGCCGTATTTCACGACGATCGTCTTGTTTTCGTAACGCTGCATGTAGGGCAGCGCCTGTGCGAGCAGGTTGGCTTGGAGTTCGCTGTGGGCTTCGGACATGGTGCACCCTTCGGAATTGTTCGCGGCCTTTTATCTCAAGTTTTTGACAGAGGGAATAATGATGTCGGGATTAGTTGATACTATGTCATAATCGCGTCGCCGAAATTGATGCTGCCGGCACGTTGGCCGTGGAGGAGTTTTCTTCTAAAGATGGTATGGCGTCGCAATCGAGGATTTGGATGGCGAACGAAGAGATCGAAGCGCTGATCGGTCGCGTTGCGATGCGCGATCAAAAGGCGTTTGCTGTGCTCTACAAACGCACCAGCTCGAAGCTCCTCGGCGTTAGCTTGCGTATCGTCGGCAATAAAGCGGATGCGGAAGAGATTTTGCAGGAAGTCTATGTCAGGATTTGGCAGCGGGCGGAGCAGTTTGCAGCTTCGGAAGGGCCGGCGATACCCTGGCTGACGGCGATCGCGCGCAATCGAGCCATCGATTTCGTGCGCGCCCGCAAGCCCGTAGCCGACGAAATAGATAGCGCCTATGATCTCGCCGACCTCGAACCGGACCCCGAAGAGCAAGCAATCGTGAAGGGAGAGGGGAGGCGGATTGACAGGTGCATGGAAGAGTTGGAAGCTGATCGTGCGCGGGCAGTTCGCAGCGCCTATGTCGAGGGCTTGAGCTACCAGGAGCTCGCCGACCAGCACGCGGTGCCACTGAACACTATGCGCACCTGGCTGCGCCGAAGCCTGATCAGACTGAGAGAGTGCATGGACCGATGAGTACGCCCGATCAAAGCAAGGGAGGCCGCTCCCGCGACGAAGTCCTGGCCGGAGAATATGTGCTTGGCGTGCTTTCACTGGAGGACCGGCAAAAGGTCGAGCGCCGCATGCGCAGCGACCGCCAGTTTGCCGCCATCGTCAGCCGCTGGGAGCAGAATCTCTCGGAATTCAACGAGGAATATGAAGCGGTGGCACCCGCGGCCGCCGTATTTCCGAAGATCGAAAAGCGGATTTTCGGTGAGGTCGCGCTCGGAGCACATCTCTGGAATTCGCTCATGCTCTGGCGTTCGGTCGCCTTCGCTTCGCTGTTTCTGGCCGTCGGCGTCCTCGTTTTCGCCATCACGAATGAGGGTGGATTAAGGTCTTCCGCCGGCAAGCAGCTGACCGCCTCCCTTTCCGGCCAGAATAGCCCGATCAATCTTCTCGCCAATTATGACGTCGCCAACGGGCGTCTGAAGATAACGCCGGTCGCGGCCGGCAAGTCCGAGGAAAAATCGCTGGAGCTCTGGCTGATTCGAGGCAGCGATCCAGCCGAAGCGCTTGGCGTTCTGCCGCAGACCGGCGATGGCGAAATCGTCCTGCCGCCGGAGCTTCACGCTAAGTTGACCGAGGGCGCGATCATTGCTGTCAGCGTCGAGCCCTTCGGCGGCTCGCCGACCGGCAAGCCGACAGGCGATGTGGTTGCCTCCGGCACGATCCACTTGCCCTGACGAATTTCATCCCGCGAAAAGCAATCGCAGCCGAAACTCTTTGTCCGCGTGCTCCGTATCTCCTTCCGGCCCCGCCTGACGGGGTAACAAAGAGGGATAGGAGACGTTATGATCAGGACCGTATTTTGCATTGCTGCCTCTGCCGCAATGTTGTCAGCCGCAGCCGGCCTTGCCTATGCCAAGGACCCGATGGTGGGTGGTGCTGCGATGTATGCCAGCAGGAACATCGTTCAGAACGCCGTGAATTCGAAGGATCACACGACGCTTGTTGCGGCCGTCAAGGCGGCCGGCCTTGTCGATACGCTTGAAGGCAAGGGGCCTTTCACCGTCTTCGCACCGACGAACGAGGCCTTCAAGCAGCTGCCGGCTGGCACGGTCGAAACGCTGCTGAAGCCGGAGAATAAGGAGAAGCTGGTCAAGGTGCTGACCTGCCATGTCGTGGCCGGCGATGACATGGCTGTCGCACTCAGGAAGTGGGCGATGAGCAAAGGCGGCGAATACGATCTGAAGACGGTTGGCGGCTGCACGATAAAGGCCATGGACAAGGGCGGCAAGCTGACGCTCACCGACGAAGCGGGCGGTACGGCTCACGTCACCATTGCCGATGTCAAGCAGTCGAACGGCGTGATCCATGTCGTCGACAAGGTGCTGCTGCCAAAGATGTAATTCTCAACAGCGATACGGCCGTCGTCTCCTGATGCGGGATCAGGGACGGCGGCCTCGTTCTGCCGGTATGTGTCAGACCTGAATGCCGGCTGTCAGGCCGATGGCCTCGCGCAGTTCCTGAAGGCCCACGCCCTTTTCCGAGGAAGTGGCGAGGATACCGGGATAGGCGGCGGGGCGCTTGCGGATTTTTTCGGCGGTGTCGGCAAGGAGCTTCGGCAGGCCCGCTTCCTTGATCTTGTCGGTCTTGGTGAGCACGATCTGATAGGAAACGGCGGCCTTGTCGAGCAGGTCCAGAACCTCCGCGTCGTTCTTCTTGATGCCGTGGCGGCTGTCGATCAGCACATAGACGCGCTTCAGCGTCGTGCGCCCGCGCAGATAGTCGAATACCAGTTTCGTCCAGGCATCGACCTGATCCTTCGGCGCTTCGGCGTAGCCGTAGCCGGGCATGTCGACCAGAGCCATTGGTGGCAGATCGTCGCCCTCGCCGGAAAAGCCATCGGGAACGAAATAGTTGAGCTCCTGCGTGCGTCCCGGCGTATTCGAAGTACGCGCCAGCCCCTTATGCCCGACGAGAGCATTGATCAGCGACGACTTGCCGACATTGGAGCGGCCGGCAAAGGCAATTTCCGGCGGCCCTTCCGGCGGCAGGAACTTCATCGACGGCACGCCGCGGATGAAGATCCATGGTCGCCCGAAGAGCGGCTTGTCGTCTTTTGTCGTCTGGTCTGCCATTTGCTCGGTCTTTTTGCTTGGTCTGATGGTTTGGCTTCAAGGTTTTGCCCATGAAAGTCAAGTTTCGATCAGTCAATCGGCAGCATGAGAGTAAAATCCGCAATTGCTGCACCGCCAATACATCAAAGCCGTGCTAGATCTCGCGCCCATGAAAACCACTACAGAACAGAATTATCGTCGGCGTATTGCCCGGGTCATCGCAGCGATCATGCTCGATCCCACGGCACCTCATTCCGTCGAAAGCCTGGCGGCGATCGCTCACTTCTCGCCATTCCATTTTCACAGGCTCTATCGGGCGATGACAGGCGAAAGCGTTGCCGCCACGATCCGCCGGGTACGGCTTGCGCAGGCCGCTAATCAATTGGCCGCGAGCCCGGCCTCCGTCACCGAGGCGGCGCTTGAGGCGGGCTATGACAGCTCGCAAAGCTTCGCCCGCGCCTTTCGCGGGATGACCGGCTTTACCCCGTCAGCGTTCCAGCTGCAGCAGCAGGCGATCACCGCAAATCTACCCGCCGTTGAGGTAAGTGACCGGGACTCCGCAAAGGTCTTTGGGTTGAGTCATGAAGGGCCGGCCCAAACGATACCGCACACTTTTCGCCGGCTCGCGCAAAGGCTGACGGAATTCGGCTGCACCTGGCACGATATGACCCGCGTAGGCATCGGTTCCGGCGACCCCGAACAGGGGGAGGGGTTTTGGTATTTCGCGGGCGTCGTGCTGCCGCCGGATGATGCCGCGACGGAAGGGCTGGAGCAGCGTGATCTGCCCGGTGGCCTCTATGCCTGCTATCGTCTTATGGGGTCGTATACCCTCATTTCTCCGACCTTTCAGACGCTCTTCGGCGGCTGGATGCCGCAGAGCGGCTACGAGCCTGACGACCGCCCGGTGATCGAAGCCTATCTTAACCATCCCGCCAAGGTGATGGAGCATGAAGTAGCCACCGATCTCCTGATCCCGTTGCGTCGTACGGCAGCCTGAGCCGTCTGAATGCAGACTCCCGACTTTACCATGCCGGCCATCAAGGCCGGCGGGTCGGTATCACTTGTCTTTCTCTTGCTTGATTTCGCTCCCGGAGTAGAAAATGCATTTCACGAAGATTGGAATTCTCTTCGCCATAGGCTTGGCTGCCTCGTCAACTCAAGCGGCCGGTCTGGCTTCCATCAAGGTCCCTGAAAGTGCGGACAAGCCGGCCCTGAGCGCCTTTGTCTGGTCGCCCTGCGCGACGCCGCCCGGGGACGTGCAGCTTGGACCGATGACGATGCCCGCGGTCCGCAATTGTCCGATTGACGGAAGCAGGCTGCCACTGGTCATCATCTCGCACGGACATGGCGGCAGCTCCCTCAATCATCACGATGTAGCGGAAACGCTCGCCGATGCCGGTTTTCTGGTGGTCGCGCTCAACCATCCTGGCGATAATTTTTCCGATCTCAGCCGCTCCGGCGATATTTCGATCATGTTTCAGCGGCCACAGGACATCAAGCGGCTTATCGATTTCCTGCTGGGTGACTGGCAGCAGTCGGAAAAGATCGATCCTGACCGCATCGGCTTCTTCGGCTTTTCGCGTGGCGGCTATACGGGGCTCGTGCTTGCGGGCGCGGTCCCGGATTTTCATGATGCGACCGTGCCATGCCCGGAGCCCGCGCCGATCTGCGGCGAGATCCGCCGCAACGAAATACCCGTCGAGCCACTTGCCCGTGACCCGCGCATAAAAGCTTTCGTCCTGGCCGATCCGCTGAGCTTCTTTTCGAAGAAGGAAAGCCTGAGGGCGGTCAATGCACCGATCCAGCTCTGGAGTTCGGAACATGGCGGTGATGGCGTGCGACCGGAAAATGTCGCGGCACTGGCGGTGAAACTGCCTGACAAGCCGGATTTCCGTGTCGTGCCCGGTTCGGCCCATTTCGCCTTTCTGGCGCCATGCCCACCCGGCCTGGCCAAGTCGCAGTCGGAAATCTGCACGGATCAGTCGGGGTTTGATCGGGCCGCATTTCACAGATTGCTCGATGCCGACGTCCTCGAATTCTTTCGGCGAAACCTCGCATCTGAGCGCAAGAGCTGAGAAGATCGCTGGATCGCCGGCCCTGTTCGCATCGAATGCCAGCCCCAAAAGAGAAGCCCCGCCGAAGCGGGGCTTTTGCTATCATTTCGATGGAGCCGGTTTTCGTTTGAAGAGGTTCTTCAGATTGTCGAAGAGTTCCACCTTCACGCCATGCCGCTTCATGATGATCGACTGCTGGATCACCGAGAGCGTGTTGTTCCAGGCCCAGTAGATCACGAGACCGGCCGGGAAGCTCGCCAGCATGAACATGAACACCAGCGGCATCCAGTTGAAGATCATCGCCTGGGTCGGATCCGGCGGCGTCGGGTTCATGCGCATCTGGAAGAACATGGTAACGCCCATGATCAGCGGCCAGACCCCGAGATGCAGGAAGGTCGGAGCCGCAAAGGGCAGCAGACCGAAGAGGTTGACGATCGACGTCGGATCCGGTGCCGAAAGGTCCTGTATCCAGCCGAAGAACGGCGCATGGCGCATCTCGATGGTGATGTAGATCACCTTGTAGAGCGAGAAGAAGATCGGGATCTGCAGGAGCACCGGCCAGCAGCCGGCGATCGGATTGATCTTCTCTTCCTTGTAAAGCTGCATGGTCGCCTGCTGCAGGCCCATGCGGTCGTCGCCGAACTTGGCCTTCAGCTCCTCCATCTTCGGCTGCACGCGCTTCATGTTCGCCATCGAGGCATATTGCCGGCTGGCGAGCGGGAAGAAGAGTGCCTTGACGACGATGGTGGTGCAGAGGATGGCGACGCCGAAATTGCCGAAGTAGCGGAAGAAGAAATCCATCAGCTTGAACATCGGCTTGGTGATGAAATAGAACCAGCCCCAGTCGATCAGACGGTCGAAGCGCGGGATCGAATAGCTGGTTTCGTAGCGGTCGATGACCGGGACTTCCTTGGCGCCGGCGAAGACGAGGTTCTTCAGCTCGATCGACTGGCCCGGGGCGACGGTTACGGCGTCTTCCTTGTAATCGGCCTGATAGCGCGGCGTGCCGTCGGTAAAGTGAGAGAAGCGCGCGTCATAGGCCGTCGATTGCGGCGGCACGATGGTTGCGGCCCAATATTTGTCCGTCATGCCGAGCCAGCCGCCGGTCGCCTTGGCGGGCGTCGTGGCTTCCTTCTCGGTGGACGCGTATTTGGTCTCGATTAGGCCGTCATCGCCGATGACGCCGATGAAGCCTTCATGCAGGACGTAAGCCGACGGCGTCTCGGGCTTGTTGTAGCGGGTGACGCGGCCGTAGCTCGACAGCGCAACCGGCGCTTGGCCGCTGTTGGCGATCTTGTCGCTGATCGTGAACATGTAGCGATCGTCGACCGAAATGGTGCGGGTGAAGGTGATGCCCTTGTCGTTGGTGTAGGAGAGCGTCACCGGCGTCTTGTCGGTGAGCTTGTCGCCGCTTGTAAGCTTCCACATGGTCGAGGGGCCGGGAACTGCGCCGGTCGTGTCGCTGCCGACATAGCCGAGCTCGGTGAAATAGCCGTCCTTGGTATCGGCCGGGCTGAACAGCGTGATGATGGGGCTGCTCTTGTCGACGGTCTCGTGATAGCTCTTGAGACGGAGATCGTCGAGGCGGGCACCCTCCAGGTTGATGGAGCCGGCAAGGGCCGGCGTGTCGATGATGACGCGGGCGGAAGCCGTCTTTTCGACGGATTGGTCACGGCTGAGGACCGCAGGCGTCGTCTGGCCGTTTGCCGGCAGCGAACCGTTGACCGCGGTGCCCGCAGGAGCTGGCTGCGTCGTCTGGGCCTGCTGCGTCTGCTGGTGCTGCTTGGCGGCCTGTTCGGCCTGGCGCTGCGCTTCGAGGCGCGGGTTCATGTAGAAAAACTGCCAGCCGAGAACGATCAGCACGGACAGTGCAATTGCTATGAAGTAATTGCGGTTGTTTTCCATCATACTTTCCTGGAGCGGTCGTTTTCCGACCGCCGATGTTTCGGCCTGGTTTCGATGCGGCTTACGAGTTCGCTCGCCAGTTTTTCGAAAGGCGCGGTCAGCACCTCGCGTCGCGCGACAACCACATAGTCGTGTCCGGGCTGCATTGCAAATCCGGCGTGAAGCCGCACGGCTTCTTTCAGCCTGCGCCGCATGCGGTTGCGCTCCACCGCGTTGCCATGTTTTTTGGTAACGGTAAAACCGACGCGGGGTTCGGCGTCGGCGAGCTTGCGGTCCAGCATTTCTATGAGGAAGAAGCCGCCTCTGCGCTTCTCGCCTTCGCGGACTGCAAGAAACTGCGGCCGGCTTTTCAGCCGCCCGACAGTCTTTTTGGGTCGTTCATTCGTCAATTTGCCCGCCATCCTGGATCATCGGGCACTTCGGCCCTTAGGCCGAAAGACGCTTGCGGCCGCGGTTACGGCGAGCGGAAAGAACCGCACGGCCGCCCTTGGTGGCCATGCGCGCACGGAAGCCGTGGCGACGCTTGCGGACAAGCTTGGATGGTTGATAGGTACGCTTCATTTATTTGAACACCGCGGAGTGCGGCCCTTCTTGAGCTTTGCTTTGAGTAGCAAGGAGCGTTGTTGATTATGGCGAACGGACTTGGCCTGCAAATGCGGGCTCCATGACCGGACGTGCGCGGGCTTATACGGACCAAGCCTTCGGAAGTCAATTATATGGGCGCAGATTCCTTGAATTCAGGCAAATTCGGCGGTTGTTCGAGGCCCTCGACGATTATTCATCGCTTCTTGCCGCAGATTCATATCCGTGGGGTGAAATTAAGCAATTCGTAAAATATGTAGTAAAACCAATCCGTATATGGGCTGAAAATACTTCAAGCGAACGTTAATGATTTTAGTCGATATCTAACTTAGCGCTGGGGACCCATCAATTTGTGGGGGCTGGGATCAGTGTCGGAGGGATATATCGTGAAAATTCGCGGCAAAATTAACCTGCTTGTCTCTGTTATGACCGGAGCAGCGCTTCTGATCGGCGCGACCGCCCTTTATGCGCTGCATCAATACGATCAGAAACTGCAGAGCTACGAGCAGACGGCCGGCCGCGCCTATATGGGCGAGCGCCTGAATCGCTACGTGACCGCGGTCGTCATGGAAGCACGCGGCATCTACGCGGCTGCCTCGGCAAAAGATTCCAAAAGTTTTGCCGATGGGCTGACGGTCGATCTCGACGAGATCGACAAGGTGCTTGCGGCCTGGGCGCCCCTGGTTCCTGACGCGCAGAAGCCGGATTTTGCCAAATTGCAGGCTCGCGCCCAGGAGTTTCGCACCTTTCGCACCGAGACCGCCAGGCTCGGCGTGACCGACGGCCCCGAGGCGGCCGGCAAACAAGGGAACAACGAAGCCAACCGCGCTAATCGCAAGGCCTTCCAGGCCGAGATCGATGCGGTCGTCCAGACGGACAAGGCCGAACTCGCCGCGGCGGAAGCAGAGATCACGACTTTCCACACCAGCGTCCTGACGGTCGTCCTCGGCATCATGGTCGCCGGCATTGGCACCGGTATCGGATTGGGCGCCTACATCGGCACCGTTCATCTGAGCCGTCCGATCCGCAAGGTGACCGAGGCGATCAAGAAGGTCGCGGAAGGTCATTTCGATATAGAGGTGCCGTTTGCCGGGCGCCGCGACGAGATCGGCGAAATGGCTGCCGCCGTCGATGTCTTCAAGGAAAACGGCAATGCCGTGCGCCGTATGAATGCCGAGGAAACGGCCACGCGCGCCAAAAGCGACGAGCTTCAGTCGAGCATGTCCCTGGCGGTCTCGGCTGCTGCGGCCGGCGATTTCAGCCGGCGCATCGACAAGGACTATGGCGACGTCAACCTCAATCGCTTCGCCCGCAATGTGAACGAGCTGCTGGTCAGCGTGGATACGGGGATCGGCGAGGTCCGCCGTGTCATCGCGAGCTTGGCGGAGGGCGATCTGACGCAGGCCATGAAGGGCGAGTTCCAGGGCGCTTTCGCCGAGCTGCAGCAGAACGTCAACACGACGCTCGCAACGCTCAAGAGCACCATGCGCGAAGTGCGGGAGACCACCGGCTCGATCAACTCCAATACCAACGAACTGCGTCACGCGAGCGATGACCTCTCCAAGCGCACCGAACAGCAGGCGGCAGCGCTGGAGGAGACGTCGGCAGCGCTCGATGAGATCACCTCCGTCGTGCAGAATTCGACGGAACGGGCGCGTGAGGCAAGCGTCATGGTCGGCGAAGCGAAGGACGATGCCGCACGCTCCGGCACGGTCGTCCGCAACGCGATCGACGCCATGGGCCGTATCGAGCAGGCATCGGGCGAGATCAGCCAGATCATCGGCGTGATCGACGATATCGCGTTCCAGACCAACCTGCTGGCGCTGAACGCCGGCGTCGAGGCCGCACGCGCCGGTGAAGCGGGTAAAGGCTTTGCCGTCGTTGCTCAGGAAGTGCGCGAACTCGCCCAACGTTCCGCCACGGCCGCCAAGGATATCAAGGCCCTGATCGGCAAGTCCGGTGACGAGGTGCATGTCGGAGTCAAGCTGGTGCAGGCGACGGGGGAGGCGCTGTCCTCCATCGAAGCCAGGGTCCTCAAGATCAACGACCATATCCACTCGATCGCAACGGCAGCGCGCGAGCAGGCAACCGGCTTGTCAGAGGTCAACAAGGCCGTCAACCAGATGGATGAGGTCACGCAGCGCAATGCCGCCATGGTCGAGGAAACCTCGGCGGCGACCCATCGGCTGGCGGCCGAAGCGGATGGTCTTGTCCATCTCGTCTCCCGCTTCAAGGTCGATGCTGTCAATGTTTCGGTGCCGGTGCCCGCGCGTGCCGAAACGCATCGTCCGGCCGCTTCGCCGGCACGAAGCATGATCAACAAGGTCGCAACCGCTTTCGGCGGCGGGGCGCTTGCACCGGCTGCCGCGAGGCAGGGCTAGGAAGAATTCTGATCTTGCAGATATGAGGTCGGCTTGGTGAGGCTGGTTGCAGCGCCTGAGCGCCGCTGCCGGCCTTCTTCTTTTTCAAAATCCTCGGCCGATTGGAAAAAAGCCCACAATCGCCTATTATTTAGTTTCGACCAGATTGCATCAAGTCGCTTTCCAGCGAAGCGGGACAATTGAAATGGACAGTGGGCAGGACAAGGGCGCCGCAAAGGACGGCAAGGCCGAGAAGGGCCGCCTGTCCCAGTTTTGCCGTCCGACAGGCATCTTCGGCGGCCTTTCGGGTAAGCTCCTTGTTCTCACCGTCGTTTTCATTTCGCTGGCGGAAGTGCTGATTTTCGTGCCGTCCGTCGCCAATATGCGGTTGCGCTGGCTGGAGGATCGGCTGAACACTGCCGCAGCCGCCGCTGTCGTCATTGACGGCCTGCAGCCGGCCGAACTGCCGCGCGCGCTGCAGAAGGAAACGCTGATGGCGACGGGCACGCGGGCCATCGTTCTGCGCAAGGACGGCACGTCACGCCTGCTGGCAACAGCCGAGATGCCGGCTTCCGTCGATGAGAAATACGACCTCGGCGACGTGTCTCAGCTCACCGCGATCAAGGATGCGCTGGATACGCTGCTGTTCGGCGGCAACCGCATCATCCGCGTTTTCGGTCCGGTCGGCGGCGACGCCAATACGGGCATCGAGGTGGTGCTGAAGGATACCCGCCTGCGCAATGCGATGCTCGCCTATTCGACCAGCGTGTTCTTCGTCTCCATTCTGATCTCGCTGTTCACGGCGACGCTGATCTTCTTTGCCATCAACCGCATGATGATCCGCCCGATCCGCCGGCTGACGGACAGCATGCAGGCCTATGCGGACGATCCGGAAGATCCCGGCCGTATTCTTGCGCCGGATAAGGGGCGTGACGAGCTTGCAGTGGCCGGCCGGCATCTCGCCGCGATGCAATCGCAATTGCAGAAGACGCTGAAGCAGCAGAAGAACCTGGCGGCGCTCGGCCTTGCCGTGTCGAAGATCAATCACGATATGCGCAATATCCTCTCTGCCGCCCAGCTGATGTCGGATCGCCTGGTCGATGTCGACGACCCTATGGTCAAGCGTTTCGCGCCGAAGCTGCTGCGCACCATCGATCGCGCCGTCGGCTATACGACCGAGGTCCTCTCCTATGGCCAGACCTCCGAATCGGCGCCGCGCAGGCGCAAGATCCGCATACTAGAGCTGATCGAAGAGGTGCGCGATATCCTGGCGATCGATCCGGATAGCGGCATCGAGTTCGTCGAGCAGCTCAGCCCCGATCTGGAGGTCGATGCCGACAGCGAGCAGCTCTTCCGCGTGATCCACAATCTCTGCCGGAATGCCCATCAGGCATTGATCGCTTTCAGAGAGGCCGAGCCCGATGGCGTCAGGCGGATTACGGTTTCGGCGCATCGGATCGGCAGCGTTGTCAGCATCACCATCGATGACACCGGGCCTGGCATGCCGAAAAAGGCGCGTGAAAATCTCTTCACGGCTTTCCGCGGCTCGGCCCGCTCCGGCGGCACGGGCCTTGGCCTGGCGATCGCCCGTGAACTCGTGCTTGCCCATGGCGGCACCATTGCGCTCGTCGAAAAGCCGGCTGCCGGCACCCAGTTCCGCATAGAAATTCCCGACCGCCCGGTATCCCTCGACGATTATCGCAGCAGAAGCTTGCAAGAAAGCTGATGGTTTTCAGCCACTTGACGTCGATATGCACGAAAATTGCGATCTTTTTCAGAAATCCACTTGCATTCCCTCAAGGGACGCTTTAGAGAACCGCCCACGCCAACGGTTTCTTCCGTTTCGGCCACGCACCCGTAGCTCAGCTGGATAGAGCACCAGACTACGAATCTGGGGGTCAGGAGTTCGAATCTCTTCGGGTGCGCCATTTCATTCATGTAGATTTTGACTTGCCTATCGGCCTTGGTGCCAGCGTATTAGTTCGCTTGGGACGTTCGACGTCCGGCGCATGCAGCTAGGCATTCTGACCCTTCTCCGCGTTAGGGCATTTCTGCTTTCCTTCGAATCGCGAAAACTTCTTATCCTTTCGTTCTTACGCGGTTCCGGGCAGAAAACGCACTTTTCCTAAAGTGGCGCAAATCAGCTCTCACGCTTGGCTTCCGCTCCATGATCCGTCGCCAGCGGCAATTCCGGCAGGAAGAGCAGTGCGAGGAGCGCCAATGCCACGATGGCTGTGCCCGTTGCAAAGGTCATGGCAATCGCATGACGATAGAGGGCTATCGCAGCGGCATGGGCCTCGGGGGAGGCGGTTGCGAGCTGTTTCATGCCGGCTTCGGTCAAGGACGCGACATGCATCCCATCCAGTGCGCCGGCGGTCTGGACGCGATAGGCGAGGATTGCGCCGGAGCCGGTGACGCCGATGAGGCCGCCGAGCGAGCGGAAGAAGGCAAGCGTCGCCGTGCCCACGCCGCGGTGGGCAAGAGGCAGGGCATTCTGCACCGCGATCGTCATGGTGGGCATGACGAGGCCAAGGCCGAGGCCGAGGGCAAAAATGGTCGGCTCGATGGTCCAGAATCCCCGGCTGGTAGCTGCGGCCCAGGCGAGCACCGCAAAGGCGGCCGTCGCAAGGCTCAGGCCGCAGATCTGCGCCGGCTTGTAGCGCCCGAAGCGATGCAGCAGCACGCGCCCATTGACCATGGAGGAGATGACGACGCCGACCATCAGCGGGCCTGTGAGCAGGCCGGAATGCGAGGCGCTGACCCCCATGACCATCTGGAAGAACAGCGGAAAAAAGAGGCTTGCCCCCAGCATGCCCATGAAGGTCAGGGCGAGCACGATGCAGGCGACGACGAAGAGCCGGTTGCGGAAGAGATCGGGCGGCAGCACCGGCTCCGGCTCGCGCCGGATATGCAGGATGAAGAAGACGAAGAGAACGAGCGCAAGCGCGGAAAGGCCGAAAATCTGGGGCGAGTTCCAAGCCCATTCGTTGCCGCCGAGCGCGAGCACCAGCAGGAAGCTGGTCGTACAGCTCGTCAGCAGGGCCGCACCGAGATAGTCGATGCGGCGGCTGCGAGCATGGTGCGGCCGCTTCAGCGCCCGGCCGATCATGACGAGGGCGACGGCGCCGATTGGCAGGTTGACGTAGAAGATCCAGTGCCACGACAGGAGATCGGTGATGACGCCGCCGGCGATCGGACCGATGACGCTGCAGACGGCGAAGACGGCCGCGATCGAACCCTGATTGCGGCCGCGTCTCGCCGGCGGCACGATGTCGCCGATGATGATCTGCGCCAGCGGCAGCAACCCGCCGGCGCCCACACCCTGGATCGCCCGGAAGATGATGAGCTGCATCAGCGTCTGCGCCATGCCGCTCAGCACCGAGCCGAGAAGGAAGATGAGGATCGCCGCGTAGATCATCGGCTTGCGGCCGTATTGGTCGCCGAGCTTGCCATAAAGCGGCATGGTGCTGGTCGAGGCGAGCACATAGGCGCTGACGACCCAGGAGAGATGCGTCAGTCCGCCGAGATCGCTGACGATGGGCGGCAGCGCGGTCGCAACGATGCTCTGGTCGATCGCCCCGAGGCCGAGAACGATCATCAGACCGAATATGACGGCGCGGATCTCGCGACGATCCGGCGGGTCGCCTGCCGCGGGAGCGGATGGCGGGACGGTATCCAGGCGAGCCGTATTCATTGTCCGATCTCCATGAGCGGCGCGATTGCGGCGCGGATAGCGTCACGCTGCGCGGGCGAAAGTTTGCCGAGTTCGAAAGCGAGCCAGTCGGTTCTGCGCTGTTTCAGACGGCGGATGACCTCCTCCCCCTTCTCCGTCGCCACAAGGCCGATGCGGCGCCGGTCGCTTGGATCCGGCTCCGAACGGGCAATAAGGCCGTCCCGCTCCATGGCCTTCACATGGCCTGAAATCGTCGGTCCGCGCAGCCTCTCCATCCGCGCCAGCTCGACAACGCCGATGCCTGGCTGGCGCATGATGGCGGCAAGCAGCAGGGCATGCAGCGGCGACGGCCCGGCTTCGTCGCTCTCGCGGCGCAATTGCCGGTACAGGCGATGGAGTGCGGGGCGCAGCGCCTCGGCCAGTTCATAGGCATCTTCGATCACATGAGGGCGGTCGACTTTGCTCATAGGGCCTCGCGGGGAATATGTAGGTAGGCTTCCTATCTATCGCGCCGGATGTACTTGCGCAAGCATTGAAATCCCTCTCTCCGTTCTGCGGGGAGGGATTTGTTGCAGGGGCGTAGAGGGAAGGAGCATCGTCAACCCGTCAACAGCTCCGAGGCACTCCGTAGCCGCCGGCAGATCGGCTGATCACGGGCATGAGCGGCGATCGCGGCGCGCACCGACAGCTCTTTGAGTTCGTAGAAACCGTATTTCGGTCCGTACATGGTGTCGCCCGTATTTTGGCAAGCGCCTCTTTGGCCCCGGCGCCGGTGCAAGAGGCAATGACGGCTCTTGCACCAGCCTGGCATCGCGGAACCCCTGCGAGAGATTTGGCGTTGCCTATTGCGCCCGGCCGCTTATACGCTGAGTGCAAGTTTGCAATAAATGAGAATTCATATCCGGCAAGACTGCCGAAATGCCTGCATATCAATGATTTTCGGTGCCTGACGCCATGGCATGCCTTTGAATTGCCATGCTGCTCAGCCCACATCTCGCCACATTCGATACCGTAGCCGAAGATTGGATTCGCGGAATGACGACAAAAACCTCATGCGCTGATTTTGTGCGGTTTTTCCGCTCCTGGGTGAGCGATCCGATGCGGGTTGCGGCGGTCGCGCCGTCGAGCGAGCGGCTGGCCAGGTTGATGACACAGGAGATCGAGCCGCTGACGGGTCCGATCCTTGAGCTTGGACCGGGAACCGGTGTGTTCACACGGGCTTTGCTGGCGCGTGGTATTCCGGAAAGCGCATTGACGCTCGTTGAGTTTGGCGAAGAGTTTGCCGTTCGCCTGCGCGGACGTTTTCCCGAGGCGCGGGTGGTGCAGATGGATGCGGCACAGCTCGGCCAGTGCGGCCTTTTCGACGATGCTCCCTTCGGTGCCGTCGTCAGCGGTCTGCCGCTGCTATCCATGCCGCCTGAGAAGGTCGCGGCCATCGTCGGCGGTGCCTTCGAGGCGATGAAGCCGGGCGGCGCCTTCTATCAGTTCACCTATGGTCCGCGCTGTCCGGTGCCGAAGCTGGTTCTCGAGAGCCTCGGGCTGAAGGGAACGCGGATCGGCAGCACGGTGCGCAATATTCCGCCTGCCGGCGTCTACAGGATATCGCGGCAAAACCCGCTGGAGCTCCCGATTGCCGGTTCGAAATATCGTGGTGCGGGAGACAGCGCCGGAATAAGCGCTTAGAGCATCCGCGTTTCCTCGAAGCGCGAAAACGCTCTACCCTTTTGTTTTTGCGCAATTCCGGACGGAAGCTGCTGCGCACTTTTCCTGGAGTTGCCCCAGGCGCTGGGGCCGGCTAGCTGGTGTGGAGGCGCCGCGTGACGGATGCGGAACGGGGCAAGGATAGCGGATGGCAAAGAAGCCGGATGTCGATGTCGCGGTGAAGGAAGGCCGGCGTGAGCGCAAGCGCCGCCAGACCCGCGAGCGCATCGGTGCATTGCATATGCTGCGCTGCGACCCATCTAATATCGGATCGCGACAGCATCTCTCCCTCGCGAAGCCCTCGATTTATCCGTCACATCCCGGCTCCTCCACGGATGCCGAAATGCCAGATCCATTTCAGATCAGCAAAAGGGACCAGAACCATGTCAGAATTCGACGCAGCCAAGTCCGGTCAGTTCAAGATCGGCGGTGACCTCCCCGTCCATCGCCTCGGTTTCGGCGCCATGCGCATCACCGGCGCAGGTATCTGGGGTGAACCGGAGGATCGCGACGAAGCCGTCCGCACGCTGAGGCGTCTGCCGGAGCTCGGCATCAATTTCATCGATACGGCCGATTCCTATGGCCCTGACGTGTCGGAACGTCTGATCAAGGAGGCGCTCCACCCCTATGGCCACGGTCTTGTCGTCGCGACCAAGGGCGGGCTCACCCGCACCGGCCCGAACGTTTGGGTGCCTCTGGGCCGCCCCGAATATCTGATCCAGCAGGCGCACAAGAGCCTGCGCAATCTCGGCGTTGGCCGCATCGATCTCTGGCAGTTGCACCGAATCGACTCCAAGGTGCCGGAGGCCGAGCAGTTCGATGCCGTGAAATTGCTGTTGAACGACGGCACCATCCGTCATGCGGGTTTGAGCGAAGTCTCCGTTGCCGACATCGAGGCAGCCTCGAAGCATTTCAAGGTCGTGACGGTGCAGAACCGCTACAATCTGGTCGATCGTACCAGCGAAGACGTGCTCGACTATTGCGAAAAGCACGGCATCGGCTTCATTCCCTGGTTCCCGCTGGCCGCCGGCGATCTCGCCAGGGAAGGTTCGCTGCTCGACACCATCGCGAAAAAACACAATGCAGCCCCGAGCCAGATCGCTCTTGCCTGGGTGCTGAAGCGCAGTCCCGTCATGCTGCCGATCCCCGGAACGGGCAAGGTCAGGCATCTCGAGGAAAATACTGCGGCGGTCGATATTGTCCTTTCCGACGAGGAGTTTGCCGCGCTGGACGCAGAAGGCAGGAAGGCGTTCAAGGCAGCCTGAGCCGGAAAACGTCCGGCCGGCGGAGGTGGCCCGCCGGCCGGATTGCCAGCAAGAGGCATTCCAATGCAAAAATGCCGATCACGATCATGTGAATCTCGGGATCTGGGCAAATAACGACTGTAAAATAGGCGTTGAAAGCCTTGAAATACCGCTGCTATGCGTAATTTCCGGCATCTGCGACAAAAGCAATGCATCGGATGCATTGCTGCATTGCGAAAGCTGGTCTGTTCATCCCGTCCCTCTCGTTATATCTAATCCCTCGAAGGCAGCGCACTCCTCCTCCCAGCGCTCCTTCAATGATTGGCAACACTCCTCCTCCTCCCAGTTGCCAATCCGGATCAAGAGCCCGATGCATCCTCCTCCCGCATCGGGCTCTTTTTTATTTTCAGCCCCGATCGGTGACCTGCGGTATCGGACGATTGCGTTGCGTCTTTGCAATGCTTTCGCAAATTAGCATTGCGTCATGAGACAGCGGGCTGCTGGAGTCGCTTGCGTGGCGGGTATCCACGCGTAGAGTAGCGCGGCTTTCTGGCGGTAATGAGAGGTTGCATGATGCAGCGCGTGGCGGATTCCGGCCGATGGGGAAGAGTGTTTTTCCGAACTGTCGCCGTGGCCGCGACTTTGTCGCTGGCCGCATGTGGTCGTCCCATCGGAGTCATGCAGCCCGTCAGTGAAAATGTGCCGGGCACGTCGAAGGTCGATCTTCTCGTCGCGACGACACGCCTGCCGGACAAGGACCCGGCCATTCTGTTTTCGGGCGAGCGGGGATCCGGGTTGAAGGTGGATGCCGTCAGCGTCTCCATTCCGCCAGAGACCAATCGCAAGGTCGGCCAGGTGCAATGGCCGAGCCGCCTGCCGGGCAATCCACTGAAGAATTTCGTCACGATCGCCGTCAAGCCGCTGGCGACCGAAGCGGACGGCCGAGGCTGGCTGCATGCGGAATTGCCGAAGAACAGGCGGGTGCTGATCTTCGTGCATGGTTTCAACAATCGCTATGAAGACGCGGTCTATCGCTTTGCACAGATCGTTCACGATTCCCACGCCGAGGTCGCGCCGATCGTGTTCACCTGGCCGTCGCGCGCCAGCATCTTCGATTATGCCTATGACAAGGAAAGCACGAACTATTCCCGAGACTCGCTCGAGGAATTGTTGCGCCGGGTTGCCGCCGATCCCGCCGTCGGCGATATCACCGTCATGGCGCATTCCATGGGTAGCTGGCTTGCGGTCGAATCGCTGCGGCAGATGGCAATCCGCAACGGCCGCGTCGCATCGAAGATCAAGAATGTCATTCTGGCGTCACCCGATCTTGACGTTGATGTCTTCGGACGGCAGTTCGCGGCACTTGGCAAGGACAAGCCGCATTTCACGCTGTTCGTCTCGCGTGACGACCGCGCGCTATCCCTGTCGCGGCGCATTTCCGGCAATATCGACCGCCTCGGCCAGATCGATCCCACCGCCGAACCCTACCGCAGCGAGCTGGAAAAGCAGGGCATCGCCGTACTCGATCTCACCAAGCTCAAGACTGGCGATAGCCTGAACCACGGCAAGTTCGCCGAAAGCCCGGAAGTGGTGAAGCTGATCGGCGCCCGGCTGATTGCCGGCCAGACCATCACCGATTCCGATGTCGGTATCGGCGATGCCGTCGGCGCTGTTGCCATGGGGGCCGCACAAACGGTCGGCAGCGTCGCAGGGGCGGCCGTCAGCGCCCCGATTGCCATTTTCGATCCCCGCACCCGGCAGAACTACGGCGAACAGTTGCGCCGGGTCGGCGCTTCGGCCGGCAATACCGTCGGCTCTCTCGGCGATAGCGTCGAAGCGACTGGCAGCAATGTCGGTGAAGCGCTGCAGCAATGATTTAGCCATGATTTGATCCGCAGCAGCGGCCTTCACGGCTGCTGCAAAACGTCGTAGCCATGTTGATCAATCTGATATATCAGAGAGCCGTGCCTGTTGGCGCATGGCATAATTGCGAATGGTCCCGGACGTAGCTGGCGACAGGCCGGCCGGGGGCCGATATGATATCGGTCACCAAACCGACGCTCGGCAGGACGCCGTTTGCACCCACAGCTGTCAGGAGGAAAGCCATGTCCGATACCAAAAAGCCCGTTGCACTGATTACCGGGGGTGGCCGCGGCATGGGCGAAGCGATCGCCCGCGAGCTTGCCGCCAATGGCTATCGGCTGGCGCTGATGTCGCCGTCGGAAAGCTGCGAGACGCTGGCGGCCGAGCTAGGCGGCGTCGCTTCGCGCGGTGTTGCCGAAAAGGCGGAGGATATCCAGGCTATCTTCGACCTGACGATGAGAAGCTATGGTCGCATCGATGCCGTGGTCAATCACACAGGCCATCCGCCAAAGGGCGATCTGCTCGACATCACGGACGAGAGCTGGACGCTCGGCTCCGACATGATGATCCTGTCGCTTGTGCGCATGGCGCGGCTGGTGACGCCGGTCATGCTGAAGCAGGGCAAAGGCGCTTTCGTCAATATCACCACCTTCGCCGCTTACGAACCGTCGCTGGTCTTTCCGGTCTCCTGCACCTATCGCGCCGCGGCCGGCGCCTTCACCAAGCTTTACTCCGATCGCTACGCAGCCGACAATATCCGCATGAACTGCATCCTGCCCGGCTATATCGACAGCCTGAACCACAAACCGGAAACCGCCGACAAGGTGCCGATGAAGCGCATCGGCCTGATGAGCGAAATCGCCAAGACGGCTGCCTTCCTGCTGTCGGATGGCGCCGGCTACATTACCGGCCAGAATATCCGCGTCGATGGCGGCATTACGCGACACGTCTGATTGGAGCATATGAGATGAGATGGAAGCGCACGATCCAGCTGCTGGACGTTCATTGCGAAGGGGAAATCGGCAAGGTCGCCATCGGCGGCGTGCCCAAAATCCCCGGCAACAGCATTGCCGAGCAGCTTCATTGGCTGAACACCGATCCGAAGGGTCAGGAGCTGCGCCGCTTCCTTGTTCTGGAGCCGCGCGGCGCGCCGATTGGCTCCGTCAATCTGCTGCTGCCGGCCAAGCACCCCGAGGCCGATGCGGGCTTCATCATCCTGCAGCCGGATCAGGCGCATGCGAGCTCGGGCTCGAACTCCATCTGCGTGACCACGGCCCTGCTTGAATCCGGCATTGTCGAAATGAAGGAGCCGGAAACCGTCGTCACGCTCGACACGGCTGCCGGCCTCGTGCGCGCCACCGCGACCTGCCGCGACGGCCGGTGCGAAAAGGTGCGGCTGACCATGGTGCCGTCCTTCGTGCACGAGCTGGATGTCGGTCTCGACACGACGCAATGGGGCAGGATCAAGCTCGACCTCTGCTATGGCGGCATTTTCTACGGGCTCGTCGATATCGGTCAGATCGGCTTGAAGATCGAAAAGGCCAACGCGGCCGCCCTCGTTCAGGCCGGCATGGTCATCAAGGATGCGATCAACCGGGCGATCACGGTGGTTCATCCGGAAATTCCGGCGATCTCGGGCGTTGCCTATGTGATGTTCCGCGACATCGATGCCGATGGTGCGATCCGCACCTGCACGACCATGTGGCCCGGCCGCGCCGACCGTTCGCCCTGCGGCACCGGCAATTCCGCCAATCTTGCGACGCTGCATGCCCGAGGCAAGGCCAAGGTCGGCGATGTCTTCAAGTCCCGCTCGATCATCGGTTCGGAGTTCGAAGTTGGCCTGCAGGCGGAGACCGAGGTCGCCGGGAAGCCAGCCATCATCCCGACGATCACCGGCCGCGGCTTCACCTTCGGCTTGAGCCAGGTGGCGCTCGATCCCTTCGACCCCATGTCGGAAGGCTTTGCCATGACGGATGTCTGGGGACCTTCGGCGGGGGATATTTGAGGGCCGAGCAATACGCTTCGACCACTTGGCGAGTTCTGCCCCTCACCCTAACCCTCTTCCCGTTTGACGGGGAGAGGGGACTTGTTTTGCATTCTCGTCTGAGCAAATTGCCGAAAGGAAGGTCGCAGGTGCGCCCATCCCCTTCTCCCCGCGCGCGGTGAAAAGGTGGCCGAAGGCCGGATGAGGGGCCTTTAGGACCGTCCCCTCACACCTTTGGATAAATCACACCCTTGCGCAGAATAATGTTCCCATAGAGCCGCGGCTCGCTGGTCTGGATCAGCGCATGCGCCTGCTTCACCCGCTCGTAGAATTCCGCCGGCAGCAGCGGCACGACCTTGATGTCGGGTACGTGCCGGGCGCAGCACTCGATCATTTCGGCATGAACAGGGTCGACGGCGTCCCGATCCTGTTTGACGGTTGCCCGGAAAATCGCCTGCGGCACGAAATCGTCGATCGGCAAAACGCTCAGCACGGCGTCGAGCACAGGAGTGACGCCGTGGCCATCGAGGCGGATGAGGCGGCGCCCATGTTCGAGGCCTGGATAATTGCCGTCCACGAGGGCGATCTCGTCGCCATGGCCCATCGCGCGCAAGGTCGCCAAAAGCTCTGGGCTCAATAGCGGGTCAATGCCCTTCAGCATGCTCTATCTCCTTGAAAAGAACGTTTTGATCGATGAGGTAGCGCGCAAAGATCGGCAGGCTGGCGCCGCCGATGGCGCGGGCCTGCGGTCCCACCGCGCCCTCGACGATCTCGGGCATGACGACGCCCTGAAGATCCAGTTCCGCAGCCGCCTTCATGGTCGCGCGCACCACGCGCTCACGCACCCAGTGCGGGAATCCACCATCGATGACGGCGGCGCTGAAATCGATGACGGAGGCGCATGCCACGATCGCCTGCGCCAATGCCTTGGCCGTATCCTGGATCCAGATTTCCAGCGGTTCGCCGAAATCGATCCAGTTGTCGGCCGAGTACCAGAGAGGACGCGAGTCGAAGCCGTGATCCCGCAGAAGATTTTCGAGCACGAAGATCGAGGCGATCTCCAGAAGCTGTCGGTTCTCGCCATTGCGGCCGCGCACGGGCAGAGGGCCAAGCGCGCCGGCCGTCCCTGTCCGGCCCACGAAGATCGACGAATTGAGAACGATACCGCCGCCGAGGAAAGAGCCGATGAAGAAGTAGACGAAATCGGGATAATGCGGGCCGACGCCGAAGACGAGTTCCGCGCCGCAGGCGCTGGTGGCGTCGTTCTGCAGCAGCACGGGATGCTGCACACGTGAAGCGATTTCGGTTCTCAGATCGAAACCGCGCCACACGTCCATCGCGCCGGGCGGGGCTCCTACCTGTTCTGCCCAGTTCCACAGTTCGAACGGCGCCGCGACGCCGATGCCGGCGATCCTGCGCCGTTCGCTGTCGCTGAGCCGGCCTTCCAATTCCTTGATGCCGGAGGTCACGAAAGCGAGAATGTCCTGCGGCAGCGGATAGGGATAGGTTTGATGGAGCTGCATCCTGATGCCGCCGACGAAATCCATCAGCACGAGGTCGGCGCTGCGCCGGCCGATCTTGACGCCGAAGGAGAGCACCGCGTCCGGATTGAGCCGCATGGGGATGGATGGCTGTCCGACACGCCCACGCACCGGCGCATCACGCGACAGCAGTCCGTCCTTCTCCAATTCCCGCATGATGACGGACACGGTTTGCGCGGAAAGGCCGCTCCGCCGGGCGATATCGGCCTTCGACAGGGCGCCATGACGGCGCACCAGCGACAGCACGAGCCGCTCGTTATGGGCGCGCACGCCAAGCTGGTTCGCACCCCCGGAGGGGTCGAGAATCGCCGGCGCTGTGGGTGTGTCCTCCGGGTCGTGCACGAGAGACATGGGCCTGCTCCTTCCATCATGGCCATGCCTGATTTTTTCCAGAATGCCACATCCAATTAATAATTCAATCCGATTTATTTATTGACAGGCGGATTTCTTTGGGTTCTGATATGGACCGTCGAGGATGCGCACATGGCCTTGGAGGAGGTCTACCGAAAACAATCCGACAGGCATGACGCATCTTTAAACCGGGTTCGGAGTGAGCCCGCGACAGCCGGAGGATCCGGCCTTTCAAACATCGGGAGGATTGAATGAAGAAATCTGTTATTTCCGCAGCAGTCGCCGCTCTGGCGATCGGCGTTGCCTTCGCGGCACCTGCCAAGGCCGCCGGCGTATCCGCCTGCCTCATCACCAAGACCGATACCAATCCCTTCTTCGTCAAGATGAAGGAAGGCGCTGCCGCCAAGGCCAAGGAACTCGGCGTTACGCTGAAGTCCTACGCCGGCAAGATCGATGGTGACAGCGAAAGCCAGGTCGCCGCGATCGAGAGCTGCATCGCCGATGGCGCGAAGGGCATTCTGATCACCGCATCCGACACCAAGGGCATTGTTCCTTCGGTCAAGAAGGCACGTGATGCCGGCCTGCTCGTCATCGCACTCGACACGCCGCTGGAACCGGCCAATGCGGCTGACGCCACCTTCGCCACGGACAACCTGCTTGCTGGCAAGCTGGTGGGACAGTGGGCCAAGGAAACCCTCGGCGATAAGGTCAAGGACGCCAAGATCGGCTTCCTGGATCTGACGCCGTCGCAGCCGTCCGTCGATGTCCTGCGCGACCAGGGCTTCATGATGGGCTTCGGCATCGACCCGAAGGACCCGAACAAGATCGGCGACGAAACCGATCCGCGCATCGTTGGCCATGACGTCACCAACGGCAACGAAGAAGGCGGCCGCAAGGCCATGGAAAACCTTCTGCAGAAGGACTCCGGCATCAATGTCATCCACACGATCAACGAGCCGGCTGCGACCGGTGCTTATCAGGCCCTGAAGGCTGTCGGCCTCGAAAAGCAGGTTCTGATCGTTTCGATCGACGGCGGTTGCCCGGGCGTCAAGTCGGTCAAGGATGGTGTCATCGGCGCAACTGCCCAGCAGTATCCGCTGATGATGGCTGCCCTCGGCGTCGAGGCGATCAAGAAGTTCGCCGACTCCGGTGAAAAGCCGAAGCCGACCGAAGGCAAGACCTTCTTCGACACCGGCGTTTCCCTGGTGACGGACAAGCCGGTTTCCGGTCTGAAGTCCATCGACACCAAGGAAGGCTTGAACAAGTGCTGGGGCTAAGCCCCTCACGAATGTGATATAATCCCTTAAGGAGCCGCGTCATGCGCCTGCTGGCGCGGCTCTTTTATGGGGAACAGACAATCGAAACAGTCACGTCGGTCGGGTTCAGATCCTGGCTGGCCCCCAACAGCCGGCGGTTTCCGCGCATGTGCGCGGTGGCGGAGGAACAAAATGTCCGGAGCACAGGAATTCGAACGTGTTCTCGACGGCAGCGACAAGAACGTCGCTTCGTTCGAGCACAACGATGTCTCTCTTTTGAAGCGCGTGCAGCACTTTCTGCATTCGACGCCGGCGGCGGTGCCGCTCATCGTCTTGGTATTGGCGATCGTGATCTTCGGCATCTCGATCGGCGGGCGGTTCTTTTCCGCCTATACGCTGACGCTCATCCTGCAGCAGATCGCCATCGTCGGTATTCTCGGCGCGGCCCAGACGCTGGTCATCCTGACCGCCGGCATCGATCTGTCCATCGGCGTCATCATGGTCATCTCCTCCGTCGTCATGGGCAATGTCGCCGTCACCTACGGTCTGCCGACACCGATCGCTATCGTGGCCGGCATGGTGGTGGGTGGAATTTGCGGCCTGCTCAACGGCTTCCTCGTCGCCAACATGAAGCTGCCGCCGTTCATCGTGACGCTCGGCACATGGAATATCGTCATGGCGACGAACTTCATCTATTCGGCCAACGAAACCATCCGCGACACCGATGTCGATGAAAAGGCGCCGCTCTTGCATCTGTTTGCCGCCAGCTTCCGGGTCGGCGGTGCGGTGCTCACTCTCGGCGTCATCGCCATGGTGCTCTTGGTCGTCGGCCTTTGGTACGTCCTCAATCACACGGCCTGGGGGCGCCATGTCTATGCGGTCGGTGACGATCCGGAAGCGGCGAAACTTGCCGGTATTCAGACCAAGAAGGTACTTCTTGCCGTCTATGGCGTATCGGGACTGATTGCAGCCCTTGCCGCCTGGGTCTCCATTGGCCGCAACGGCTCGGTCTCGCCGTCCTCCGCCGTGACCGATTTCAATCTTCAGGCGATCACCGCAACCGTCATCGGCGGCATCTCGCTCTTCGGCGGCCGCGGCTCGATCCTCGGCACGCTCTTCGGCGCCATGATCGTCGGCGTCGTCTCCATGGGCCTCAATATGCTCGGAGCCGATCCGCAGTGGAAGGTGCTTCTGACCGGCGTACTCATCATCGGCGCCGTCGCGATCGATCAATGGATCAGAAAGGTATCGGCATGACCACGACCGTCGAACCCATCCTCACTGCCCGCGGTCTCGTCAAGCGCTATGGACGCGTGACTGCGCTCGACAACGCCGATTTCGACCTCTATCCCGGCGAGATCCTTGCCGTGATCGGCGACAACGGCGCCGGCAAATCCTCGCTGATCAAGGCGATCTCCGGCGCGGTCACCCCCGATGAGGGCGAGATCAGGCTGGAGGGAAAGCCGGTCCACTTCCGCTCGCCGATGGAAGCGCGCGAAGCCGGTATCGAAACCGTCTATCAGAATCTGGCGCTGTCGCCGGCGCTCTCGATTGCCGACAACATGTTCCTCGGTCGTGAAGTGCGCAGGCCCGGCATTCTCGGCTCCGTATTCCGCATGCTCGACCGGCCGGCCATGGAAAAGCGCGCCCGTGACAAACTGACCGAGCTGGGTCTGATGACGATCCAGAACATCAACCAGGCGGTGGAAACGCTTTCCGGCGGTCAGCGCCAGGGCGTGGCCGTGGCGCGCGCTGCTGCCTTCGGCTCCAAGGTCGTCATCATGGACGAGCCGACGGCAGCCCTCGGCGTCAAGGAAAGCCGCAAGGTTCTGGAGCTCATCCTCGACGTGCGCGCCCGCGGCTTGCCGATCGTCCTGATCTCGCACAACATGCCGCACGTCTTCGAGGTGGCGGACCGCATTCATATCCATCGCCTTGGACGACGCCTGACCGTCATCAACCCCAAGGATTATTCCATGTCCGATGCTGTCGCCTTCATGACCGGCGCCAAGGCTCCGCCGGTCGAGAATGTCGCTGCATGAGTATCTCTCTTGAAGATGTTGCCGGCGAGATCATTGCGCGCGCCGGCAACGCGAAGCGGTTCCTTGTGGCGATTGCCGGTCCTCCCGGCGCCGGAAAATCGACACTGGCCGACAATGTCGCCAAAGCTTTGAAGGCAAAAGGGGAAAGCGTCGAAGTCCTGCCGATGGACGGCTTCCACATGGACAATGCCGTCCTCGTCGAGAAGGGACTTCTGAAGCGGAAGGGCGTACCGGAAAGTTTCGACGTTCGCGCCTTTCTCGACATCGTCAAGGCTGTGCGCGCCGCCGACCAGGAGGTTCTGGTTCCGGTCTTCGACCGTTCGCGGGAGATTGCCATCGCCTCGGCCCGCATCGTCTCGGCCGAGCATCGCTTCATCATCGCCGAAGGAAACTACCTGCTGTTCAGCCAGGGAAAATGGGCTGAACTTGAGGGCATGTTCGACTATTCGATCATGCTCGCCCCGCCCATCGAGGTGCTTGAGGAGCGGCTTTGGGCGCGCTGGAGGGGCTACGATCTCGATGAAGAAACAGCCCGGGCCAAGGTCTACGGCAATGACCTGCCGAATGGCCGGCTGATCCTTGAGAACCGCCGCCGCGCGGACGTCACCATCGATATCGTGCAGGACTGACCTTGACCGTCACTTAAGCGCCGTCGCGGATTGTTTTGCGGGGGCGGATGGTGCTATCGAAGCGCGATAGCAAAAGTGCGATCCCGAAAAGGCCGAAACAGCCTTCGGGCAAGATCGCGCTCACATCCCAGAGGTCGCGCCCATGCAAAAGCTCACCATCCGCCGTCCTGACGACTGGCATCTGCATCTGCGGGATGGCGCCATGCTGGAAGGCGTGATCGCTGATACTTCCAGACACTTCGCCCGCGCCATCATCATGCCCAATCTCGTCCCGCCCGTGGTGACGACGGCGGACGCGACGGCCTATCGCGAGCGCATTTTGAAGGCATTGCCGGCGGGCGATCGTTTCCAGCCGCTGATGACGCTCTATCTCACCGAGCATACCAGCCCCGACGATGTCGAAGAGGGCAAGAAGAGCGGCCTTATCACCGCCGTCAAGCTCTACCCCGCAGGTGCGACGACCAACTCGCATGGCGGCGTACGCGATCTGAACAAGGCAATGCCCGTGCTGGAGCGCATGGCGAAGATCGGCCTGCCGCTTTGCGTTCATGGCGAGGTCACGACGCCGGACGTCGATATTTTCGATCGTGAGGCGGTCTTCATTGAAACCGTGCTCGATCCGCTGCGCCAGCGCCTGCCGGAACTGAAGGTCACGATGGAGCATGTGACCACGTCGGACGGCGTGAACTACATCAAATCGGCAAAGGCCAATCTCGCCGGCTCGATCACGACGCATCACCTCATCATCAACCGCAATGCGATCCTCGTCGGCGGCATTCGCCCGCATTATTACTGCCTGCCGGTTGCCAAGCGCGAGAGCCATCGCCTGGCGCTACGCTCGGCAGCCACGAGCGGCGGCGCCAAGTTCTTCCTCGGCACGGATTCGGCGCCGCATGTCGATCCGCTGAAGGAATGCGCCTGCGGCTGCGCCGGCATTTACACCTCGATCAACACCATGAGCTGCCTTGCCCATGTCTTCGAGCAGGACGGTGCATTGGATAAGCTTGAGGCTTTTGCCTCTCTGAATGGCCCGGCCTGGTATGGGCTGCCTGTCAATGAGGACCGCATCACGCTGGTACGCCGGCCGAATGCCGTGACCTTCCCGGCCAAGATCGAAACGGGCGCCGGTCCGGTCACCGTCTTCGATCCGATGTTCCCATTGCACTGGGACGTCGAGCTTTAATTTTAGATTTATTATATAATCAATAATAAATATAAAGACTGTATTGCGGTGTAATATTGGTATTTGCCGCAATATGGAGCGTATATTTTATTGAAATACAGTTTCTTTATTATTTGCTGTAACTAATTTGATACCCCTTGAGGCCTAGCGTGTCGACGATCCCCTGCGGTAAGAGCGAAACCGTTGAAAGAGCGTGATGCTGGTTGACTACAACTCCCTCCTTTTGGCTCTCGGCGTTTCTGCTTCATGCCTCGCCGTAACCTTGGTCGGAAGTTGGTTCTCCCGTCGGCCCGACACCTTTCTCTTGACCTGCTCTGCCGGTCTTGTGCCTATTGTCGGCGGAATTTTCATCTATGGCTCCTATGTCGACCATCCCCGGCCGATGTTTGCCATTTTGACTTTCGTCCTGTTCTTTATCGGCTTCGCAACGATCTGGGTAGCCGGCCATCAGTTCCGCACGCGTCGGCTTTCCAAGGCTCGGTTCCTGTTTGGATGCCTCGGCGGCATTGCCGTGTCGGCCGGGCCGATGCTTGCCGGCTATGACGGGCTGGCATTCATGGGCGACAATATCGTCATCTGCCTGCTGCTGCTCCTGACGGCGCGCGAGTACTGGATAAGCCGCCGCGAGGCGCCGACCCCGCTCTACGGCATTACGGCGCTTTACACGCTGACATCCATCTCCTTCGCGCTCTGCGCGGCCGTGTTGATCGCCGATGGCAAGCTCGTGCTCGGTCATGCGCCCGACAACTGGGCTGAAGATGTCAGCCTTGCCGTCTGCATTGCCGGTATGACCGGGATCGGAGCACTGTCGCTTGCCCTGCATCAATGGCGCCAGGCGGCACTTCATCGTCAGGAGGCGATCACCGACGCCCTGACCGGGCTGCTCAACCGCCGCGCACTGTTCGGTCTCTACGGCCACCGCTCCTTCGGTCCGTCGATGGCCGTCATCATCTTCGACATCGATCGCTTCAAGGCGATCAACGATCAGCATGGCCACGCCGCCGGCGATCTCGTGCTCAGGCTGTTCGGCCAGGAGCTCTCCTTCGAACTGCGCTCTCCGGATACCGTAGCCCGACTTGGAGGCGAAGAGTTCGCTCTCGTTTTAGACAACACACTCCCGGGCCGCGCGGAGCAGGTCGCCGAGCGGGTGCGCGATGCATTTGCGGCGCGGTCGATCGTCATTGATGGCAAATCTCTCACCTGCACCGTCAGCGCCGGCGTGGCCACCGGCACGGTCAAAGGACTTGGTTTCGATGACGTTCTTCGCGCCGCGGACAAGGCGCTCTATGAGGCCAAGCGAAATGGCCGCAACCGTGTCGAGGTTGCGGCCTATCTGCACGCCGTCTAGAAGCGTAGTGCCGAAAAGTGTCAGGGGATCCCGGACGACCCCATGCTCTACTTCTTTGATTTAGAGCGGATCATTCGCCGAAAACCCCTGCAGCTTCCTTTGACCGGTTAAAAGAGAGCCCGAACGAAAGCGCATGCGGCAAAAAGCGACGCCACCGTGCGTACATGGTTCCACCGCATCCAATCGCCGAGATAGGCCGTCCATAGCTGCGCTGCTTCCGCTGCGTGGCCATCGACCTTGTCGAGCGCGTCATTCAGCGGAACGTTGAACACGATGGTCGAGAGGAAGCTGGCGACGATATAGAGAGCAGCGCCCGCCAGCATCATCACGCTGACGCTGCCTCGCCAATAGATGATAGCCATGGCGGCGACGAAAACCGACAGGGCAGCCGCCAGCATGAACACGACGATGAATGGCGAACGCACGATCGTGACGTTGATCGACTGCATGGCGGCGATCCCTTGATCGACCGGAAGACGGGCGAGGGACTGCATGACGAAGGTCGAGAAGGCGAAATAGACGCCGGCAAGAAGGCCGCTGCTGAGTGCGGCGGCGACGATGGCGATATTCGTGATCGGAAAGGTCATGGCTAGGCACTCCAGATGCCCGTCGCTGCGGTTTCACGGGCATGGTCGGAAAAGTCTTTGGCGTGTCTGCCGAGGATCCGGCTGACGCCGCTCGTGACAGGAGCGTTGCGCGAGCCCTCTGCCGATATTCCCGGCTCAGCGATGACGGCAATGGTCGATATCTGCATTTCAAGCGCCTCCGGCGTAAAATGTGATAAACTCTTTCATTTGCGAAATGTGATAAACTCTCTTATATTTCTTGTCAACAGTCACGGACAGGAAACGACATGACGCAGGAACCGATCGCAAGACGCAGGCGCAGCAAGGACGAGGCCGGCACGCCGCGGCGCATACCCAGCCAGCAACGCGGCCGCGAGCGCGTGGATCTGATCCTTTCAGTGGCATCCGAATTGATTGCGAGGAATGGCAGCGATGCGCTGCGCATGGGCGAGATCGTCGAGAAAGCCGGCGTCTCCTTCGGCTCGCTCTACCAATATTTTCCTGACAAGACGGCGATCATCCGCGTACTGGCCGAACGCTATAACGAGCAGGGCCGTCAATGCGTCGAGGACGAGCTGGTAGCGGTAAAGAGCGCCGATGAGCTTCGGGCCGCCCTTGGCCGCATTGTCGATGGCTACTATGCGATGTTTCTCGAGGAGCCAGTCATGCGCGACATTTGGCACGCCACCAATGCCGACAAGCTGCTGCAGCAGATCGATGCCGAGGACATGGAATGGCATTCACAGGCATTTCTCTCCGTCCTCGTCCGCCTGTGGCCGGAGCGGGACCATTCCGAGCTGGCAAGGATCGCCCGGCTAACCATGCAGCTGGTCGCGGCTGCCGTTCGCTATGCAATTTCTATCAAAAGAGAAGAGGGCGACAAGGTGATCGCCTTGTTCAAGACTATGCTCCCTGCCGATCTCGGAGAACTGCGCTGATTGCTTCCGGCCGCCTCTGCAGACCGCGGCGGAGGGGATATCCGTAAAAGCTCCTATGCGTCTGGAAACTCGGGCCGCTTGCTGCTATTGCCGCTGGAACGTTAGCGCTGCGAAGGAGGCCTCCGCATGACCCAGATGACATTTACCGATCGCGCCGTCATGGCTGAGCTGGTGGCCAGGATGCTTTGGGAAATCAAGGCGGTCCACTTCAATGCCGACAAGCCCTACAAGCTGGCCTCCGGCATGGCGAGCCCGGTCTATATCGATTGCCGCAAGCTGATCTCCTATCCGCGCATCCGCTCGACGGTCATGGATTTCGCCGCAAGCATCATCGTGCGCAATGCCGGCTTCGAACAGTTCGATTGCGTTGCCGGCGGCGAGACGGCGGGCATTCCCTTCGCCGCCTTCCTGGCCGAGCGCCTGAACCTGCCGATGATTTACGTCCGCAAGCAGCCGAAGGGCCATGGCCGCAATGCGCAGATCGAAGGCGATATGTGCGACGGCGCCCGCGTGCTCGTCATCGAGGATCTGACGACCGCCGGCGGCAGCATGTTTACCTTCATCGATGCGATCCGCGCGGCTGGTGGTATCGTCGATCACGGCATGGCGCTGTTTTACTACGGCATCTTCCCCGAGGCGGTGGAACGCTTTGCCAACGGAAAGGTCCGCCTGCACCACATCGCCACCTGGCGCGAAGTGCTTGCCGTCGCCAAGGAGCAGAAGCTCTTTGACGGCAACACGCTTGAGGAAGTCGAAGCCTTCCTCAACGCGCCGCTCCCCTGGTCCGGCCGGAATGGCGGCATTTCGGAGCTGCCAACAAACTGACGCTTTGCTTTTGCCGTGAATTTATCTAATCGATTTATGAGACTGGATAAGACAGACGCACTCTTTGGGAGGCCGGAATGATACTATGCTGTGGCGAAGCTTTGATCGACATGCTGCCGCGCGAGACGACGCTGGGCGAAAAGGGCTTTGCGCCTTATGCCGGCGGTGCGATCTTCAACACTGCGATAGCGCTTGGCCGTCTCGGCGCCCCCACGGGCTTCTTCACCGGCATCGCCGATGACATGATGGGCGAAATCCTGCGCGAAACGCTGTCTGCCTCCAAAGTCGACTATAGCTATTGCGCCATCACGCCCCGTCCGAGCACGATCGCTTTCGTCAAGCTCGTCAACGGACAGGCGACTTACGCCTTTTACGACGAAGGCACGGCCGGCCGCATGATCACCGAGGCCGATCTGCCGACGCTCGGCGATGATTGCGAAGCTCTGCATTTTGGTGCGATCAGCCTGATCCCCAACCCTTGCGGCGCGACCTATGAGGCGCTGATGAAGCGCGAGCATCAGAGCCGCGTGATCTCCCTCGATCCGAACATCCGTCCGGGCTTCATCAAGGACAAGGCCGCGCACATGGCCCGTCTGAACCGGATGGTCGCCATGTCCGATATCCTGAAGTTCTCGGATGAGGATCTGGAGTGGTTCGGCATTGCCGGCAATCACGATGAACTCGCTGCGCATTGGCTGGGCGAAGGCGCAAAGCTCGTCGTCGTCACCAAGGGTGCGCAAGGCGCAACCGGCTATACCAAGTCGTTGAAGGTTTCGGTTCCGAGCGAGCGTGTCACGGTGGTCGATACAGTCGGCGCCGGCGATACGTTCGACGCCGGCATCCTGGCATCGCTGAAGATGAACAATCTGCTGACCAAGGCGCAGGTGGCTTCGCTCAACGAGAAAGCGCTGCAGGATGCGCTTGCTTTGGGGGCAAAGGCTGCGGCCGTGACCGTGTCGCGCGCTGGGGCAAATCCGCCCTGGGCAAGTGAGATCGGGCTTTAGGCTTTCATTGATCTTGAGGACTTGGAGGGGCTGTAACCCTCTGTCCCTTTCGGGACATCTCCCCCACATGGGGGGAGATTGGTAGCTTGTGGCACTCCATTGTCCCCAAGCCGATATCGCATCTGCTGAGACTGAATCTGTTGCATCTGAGGAAGGTGCGGCAGCCTGCTAACGATCTCCCCCCATGTGGGGGAGATGTCACGATAGTGACAGAGGGGGGGTGCGCACTCTCCATTTACTGATGCGATGAGATCGCGCAACGCTTAAACCCTCTCCTCGAGGGGGAGGTGGATGAACGCTTTACTTCGCGCGGCTTGCCAGCGCAGCCACTAGGCCTTGCGTCGAGGAATCGTGGCCGGCAGCGCTTTCCTTGCCTTCGATGACGGGCAGCAGGCCGGTTGCCAGTTCCTTGCCGAGCTCGACACCCCATTGGTCGAAGGAGTTGATGCGGAACAGCACGCCTTCGACGAAGACGCGGTGTTCGTAGAGCGCGATCAGGCGGCCGAGCGCGTAAGGGGTCAGCTTGTCATAGACGAAGGTGATCGACGGACGGTTGCCGGTGAAGACGCGGTGCGGCGCGATAAAATCGGCCTTTTTGTCGTCCATGCCCTTGGAGGTGAGCTGCGCCTTGGCTTCCTCGAAGGTGCGGCCCTTCATCAGAGCTTCGGACTGCGCCAGGCAATTAGCCATCAAGAGCTGGTGCTGGTGGCGCAGGTTCGGCTCGAAGCCGTTGGCGGCGATCATGAATTCGGCCGGGATGATGCTCGTGCCCTGATGGATGAGCTGGTAGAAGGCGTGCTGGCCGTTCGTGCCGGGTTCGCCCCACACGACCGGACCGGAATTGCCTTCGACCGGCGTGCCGTCGATGGTGACGCCCTTGCCGTTCGATTCCATGTCGAGCTGCTGCAGATAGGCCGGGAAGCGCGACAGGCGCTGGTCATAGGGCAGAATCGCGCGCGTCGGGTAGCCCAGCACGTTGCGATGATAAAAGCCGATGAGGCCAAGAAGCATGGGCAGGTTTTCCTTGAAGGGCGCCTGGCGGAAATGGTTGTCCATCGCATGCGCGCCGTCGAGGAACTTGCCGAAGTTTTCCGGGCCGATCGCGATCATCAGCGGCAGGCCGATCGCCGACCAGATCGAGTAGCGGCCGCCGACCCAATCCCAGAAGCCGAAGACGCGCTCGCTGTCGATGCCGAAGGCGGCGACCTTGTCGAGCGCCGTCGACACGGCGGCGAAGTGATGCTGCACGGCAGCTTCGCCAAGGGCATCGGCAATGAACTTGCGCGCCGTCTGCGCGTTGGTCATCGTTTCGATCGTCGTGAAGGTCTTCGAGGCGACGATGAAGAGCGTCGTTTCGGGCTTAACGAGCTTCAGGATATCGGCGATATGGGCGCCGTCGATGTTGGAAATGAAATGCGAGCGCGGGCCGTCATGGAAAGGCGCCAGCGCCAGCGTCGCCATGACCGGGCCGAGATCGGAGCCACCGATGCCGATGTTGATGACGTCGGTGATCGCCTTGCCCGTCGAACCCTTCAGCGCGCCGGAGCGGATGCCGTCGGCGAATTTGCCCATCGCGGCCAGAACGGCGTTGACGTCAGGCATGACGTCCTTGCCGTCGACAAGCACTGGCTTGTTGGAACGGTTGCGCAGCGCGGTGTGCAGTACGGCGCGGTTTTCGGTGAAGTTGATGGCGACGCCCGAGAACATTTCCTCGCGCTTGGCCGCAATGCCGCCTTCGGCCGCGAGCTTCTCGAGAAGAGCGAGAATGTCGTCGTTGACAGCCGTCTTGGAGTAATCCATCAGCAGGTCGTCGAACGAGGCGCTAAACCGCGAAAAGCGTTTGGAATCGGCTGCGAAGGCGGCGCGAATATCGGCGGCCTTCGTTGCCGATGCAGTGCTCTTCAGTTGATCGACGAGGGCGTTCATGGAGGACTCCTTGCGGTTCGCGCCGCTTGCCGTCGGGGGAGGGCAGGGCACTCTGAGTTGGTCGCGGAAACTATTCCCTATGTAGGGCGCAAATCAAGTTCACCTATCGCCCAAAACGAAAAAAGGCCGCTCGCGGATCAAGACGAGCGGCCCCTTGAATGAAATGGAATTATGTCAGCCGCGCAACTCCTTGCGCAGGATTTTGCCGACGTTCGATTTCGGCAGTTCGGAGCGGAATTCGATGAAGCGCGGGCGCTTGTAGTTGGTCAGGTTTTCAGCGCAATGGGCCTTCAAGTCGGCTTCCGTCAGGGCCGGATCCTTCTTGACGATGAAGAGCTTTACCGCTTCGCCGGAATGCGGATCGGGAACGCCGATCGCAGCCGCTTCCAGAACGCCCGGATGCATGGCGGCGACTTCCTCGATCTCGTTCGGATAGACGTTGAAGCCCGAGACGAGGATCATGTCCTTCTTGCGGTCGACGATCTTGGTGTAGCCGCGCTCGTCCATGAAGCCCATGTCGCCGCTGCGGAAGAAACCATCCGCTGTCATGACGCGCGCGGTTTCGGCCGGCTGCTTCCAGTAGCCTGCCATGACCTGCGGCCCGCGGATGCAGATTTCGCCGACCTCGCCGATCGGCAGGGAGTTGCCGTTCTCGTCACGAATATCGAAATCGGTACCCGTGATCGGCAGGCCTATCGTTCCGGAGAATTCGGAGCTGTCGAAGCGGTTGGCGCTTGCGACCGGAGAAGTCTCTGAAAGGCCGTAGCCTTCCGTGATCCAGGCGCCCGTCATCTTCCGCCAGCGCTCGGCGACCGGCCGCTGCACCGCCATGCCGCCCGCGAGCGTTGCCGTGTTGGAGAGATCGAGCTTGGCAAACTCCGGATTGTTCATCAGCGCGTTGAACAGCGTATTCAGGCCGGGGAACATGTCGAACTTGTATTTGCCGAGTTCCTTGATGAAGGCGGGTATATCGCGAGGGTTGGCGATAAGCACGTTATGGCCGCCGAGCGACATGCCCATCAGCGAATTCACCGTCAGCGCGAAGATATGGTAGAGCGGCAGCGCGCAGACAAAGGTCAGCTGCTCGGGGCGCGGCTTGTTGATATAGGCGGACTGCAGCCAGAGCAGCAGCTGCAGCTGGTTGGCGAGCAGGTTGGCATGGGTGAGGATGGCACCCTTGGCAACGCCGGTCGTGCCGCCGGTATATTGCAGGAAGGCGATGTCGCTGCCGCTAAGCTCGGTGGGCTTCAGCGGCAGGCGCGCTCCTTCGGCGATGACGTTCTTGAAATTGCGATGGCCGGGGATCGACCACGCGGGCACCAGCTTCTTCACCTTGCGAACGATGAAGTTGACGATGTGGCCCTTGGCGCCGAGCATATCGCCGAGCGCCGTGACGACGACATGGCGAACGTCCGTATGCGCCAGAACCTGCTCTACCGTATGGGCGAAGTTTTCAAGAACGAAGATCGCCTTGGCGCCGCAATCGCGCAGCTGGTGCTCGAGTTCGCGGGGCGTATAGAGCGGATTGACGTTGACGACGACAAGGCCGGCGCGAAGTATGCCATAGGTGGTGACAGGGTTCTGCAGCACGTTCGGCATCATGACGGCGACGCGATCGCCTCTTTGGAGGCCAAGGCTTTGAAGCCAGGCGGCAATCTTGCGCGTCTGGATGTCGAGATCGCGATAGGTAATGGATTTGCCCATGCTGGTGAAGGCAAGCCTGTCAGCATAGCGCGCGCAGCTCTCCTCCAGCAATTCGGCGAGTGATGCATGCTCCAGCGGCGGCAATTCGGCCGGCACGATATCCGGATAGGACGCAAGCCATATTTTCTTGACCCGCGGGCTATCCGAAGGAGCGGAGACTGAATTCATGCGCACTTCCTCCTTCACGCATCATCACCACACCGCGCCGTTTTGAGAGGCGGTTATGCAAAGTGTCACCGCACGATCAAAAAGTCTCCCGCTTTTCACATCGCTATGGCCGTTGCTCTCAACTAAATTACCCGAGTCTGTGAGAAGCTATACTAACCTTAACGTAAACGTCAATAAATCCCGTATGCTCACGTTTTTTTACAGTTTTGAAAAAAATGCTGGAACTTTTCTGGCAACAGGGCGTTAATGGGTCGTGGGCGAAAACCCATCGGAGCATCGTGCTGCCTTCGCGAGCAGATCGGACGCTCCAGGCTTATGTACGCGTATCCAAAAGGAGGTGCGCATATGTATAAAGAGAGTGCCGATATCCACGGCCGTGACCTTTATATCAAGGACATGTCGATGCTGGTTGCCTGCGACCGCGTCGAGGGCTCGAAGGTATTCGGTTCGGACGGCAAGCAGATTGGTCATATCGAGAGGCTGATGCTTGAAAAAAGCGATGGACGCATCGCTTTCGTCATTCTGAGTTTCGGCGGCTTTTTCGGCATCGGTCAGGATCACTACCGGCTGCCGTGGGAAAAGCTGCGCTACGACGCCCGAATTGACGGCTACCGCGTCGGCATGACCAAGAACGACGTTGAGAAGGCGCGCCGCTTCGCCAGCAAGGACGAGCACGACCATAAGGATCATGGTCACAAGAGCCATGACTATTTCGGCGTGCCGCCCTATTGGATGTGAGCGCGCCGGCAGATCCGGCCTTACAAGCCCCGCCGGCGTGGGGCTTTTGTTTGTGCGGACTATAGAAACCGACCGTGGCTTTGCACCACCTCGATCTTATAGCCATCGGGGTCGGTGACGAAGAAGAAGAGCGCAAAGAGCTTCCCATCGCGATTGAGTTCGACGATCTTGCCGGGATTGAGCCCGAGCGAGGTCATGCGCGCATGTTCATCTTTCAATTCCGCAACGGAGGTGGCGAGGTGGCCATAGGCATCGCCGAGCGCATAGGGTTCGGTGCGGCCGTGGTTGACGGTCAGTTCCAATTCGAATCCGGTTTCGGCGTTGCTGAGATAGATCAGCGTGAAGGTTTCGAAGGCGATGCGGTCGGCAACCTCCAGTCCGAAAGCCTTTTTATAGAAATCGACCGAGCGCGCCTCGTCGAGTACGCGGATCATCGAATGAATCATCTTGGCCATCGGCGCCTCCGTTGATTGTCTGGGCAGGTCACCGCAAGCCAATGCCATCGCCGATCGATGAAGGCAAGCATGCGGAAAATTGAGAGGTCCGCAGTCGAGTGCAAATCCGGGGGTTCCTGGATCCTGATAGGTCTGCTTAACTCCCCAGCGCTCAGGCATATGTCTCAAGGGGGAAGCCATGTACTACGCTATTCTGGCCTATCATGAGGAAGATATCGTCGAATCCTGGAGCGAGGAGGAAGATGCCGCGCTCATAACGGAGCTTTTGGAAATCAACGACCGCTTGGTCGCACGGAAGTCGCTGGGGCCGGCCGCGCGCCTGGGATCGACCCAGAATGCCGTTACTTTGCGAGGCCCGGGCGCGGGGGTGGTCATCGACGGCCCCTTTGCCGAAAGCAAGGAGCAATTGCTCGGCTTCTACGTGGTCGATTTTCCGACGATCGAAGGCGCGGTCGATGCGGCGCGTGAACTGCGCCGCGCCAATCCCACCGCGGTTTATGAAATCAGGCCGATCCTGCTCTACGTGCCCGGTGCATCCTTGCCCTTCGGCGAAGGCAGTTGACGACTTTACGCAGGCGGCCGACTGCGGGAGGCCGCTGCGGCCTTCGTCTCAATGGGATTGCAGCCCGATCCTGCGGGTTACGGAATGTTCGATCATCTCCATGCCGTCATAGATCAGCACCGCCATCAGGCCGACGATCAGCCCGCCCTGCAGGATGAAGGCGGTGTTGTCGTTGATGAGGCCGGCGATGATGACTTCGCCGAGCCCCTTGGCGGCGACGGTGGAGCCGATCGTCGCCGTGCCGATATTGATGACGGTCGCGATCTTCAGTCCCTCGATGATCAAGGGCAGGGCGAGGGGCAGCTCGACGCGGGTGAGGCGCTGCCAGCCGCTCATACCCATGCCGTCGGCGGCATCGAGCACCGAGGCCGGCACCTGTTGCAGACCGGCGACCGTGTTTTCGAAGATCGGCAGCAGCGCATAGAGAAAAAGCGCAATCAGCGTCGGCACGGCGCCGAAGCCTGTGGTCGAGATCGCAAGCGCCAGCACGGCAACCGGCGGGAAGGTCTGCCCGGCATTGGCGATCGCCCGCGATAGCGGCAGGAAATCGGCGCCGATCGGCCGCGTGACGAAAATGCCGCCAAGCACCGCCAGGATACCGCTCGCGGCGATCGAGATGACGATCAGTTCGAGATGGCTGAGCGCCAGGCTCGGCAAGCTGTTTTGCATATAGATCGGCGACGCCCCGAATTTGGTCAGCGGCGCCAGAACGGGCATCAGCCATTCCGGGCGAAACAGCATGACCAGAAGCAATGCCAGGGCCAGGAGGCGAAAGAGATTGGCGGTGAGAAATCTCATGCTTTGCGGCCCAGCTCGATCAGGTGCTGGATCGAGATCGAGCCGACTGGCATCTTGCGTTCGTCCTCGACGGTCGCCTCGTCCGCGCCCTGCCAGATCAATTCGGCCAAGGCATCGCGCAGATTGAGGGTCTGCGGCAGGCGGTAGCCGAGACCGGGTCGCAGCGGCTGCATGCTCTCCTTCAGGGGCAGCAGCGACATCAGTTTCAACGCGCGATCGGATGTGCCGGTCAGTTGCTGGACGAAGGGATCGGCCGGCTCCGTCAGGATCTTTTCCGGCTCCGAACATTGCAAAAGCTTGCCGGCGCTCATGACGGCGATCTTGTCGCCGAGATGGAAGGCCTCGTCCATGTCATGCGTGACGAGGATGACGGTCGTGCCGAACTTTTTCTGGATGGCGAGGAGATCATCCTGCGCCTTGCCGCGGATCACCGGATCGAGCGCGCCGAAGGGCTCGTCCATCAGCAGCAGCTCCGGTTCCGCCGCAAGCGCGCGCGCCACGCCGACGCGCTGCTGCTGGCCGCCGGAAAGCTGGCTGGGATATTTTTTGGCAAAGATGCCGGGATCGAGATGGAAGAGATCGAGGAGCTCTTCGACGCGTTGGTCGATGCGCGCCTTCTCCCAGCCGAGCAGCTCGGGGACGGTGGCAATATTCTGCGCGACGGTACGATGCGGAAACAGCCCGTGCCCCTGGATGGCATAGCCGATGCGGCGGCGAAGCTCGGTCGCCGGCACTTTCATGATATCCTGGCCGCCGACGGAGATATGGCCTTCGCTGATCGGCACCAGCCGGTTGATCATCCGCATCAGCGTCGACTTGCCCGAGCCGGAGGTGCCGACGATGACGGTGATCGTGCCCTTTTCCATGCTCATCGTGACATCGTCGACCACGGTAGCGCTGCCGTAGCGCTTGGTGACGCCCTCGAGCTTGATCATGTTGGTCATGCGCGTTGTCCCCGGATGCTGTCGATGACCGCATCGAGGATGACGGCCGATGAGAAGGCGAGAAAGACCGTCGGCACGGCGCCGAGCAGTACGAGGTCATTGGCCGTCTGGCCGATGCCCTGGAAGATGAAGAGGCCGAAGCCGCCGCCGCCGATCAGCGCCGCCACTGTGACGAGGCCGATCGCCTGTACCAGCACGATGCGGATGCCGGTGAGGATGACGGGAAAGGCGAGCGGCAGATCGATGCCGGTCAGGATCTGCCGGCGCGTCAAGCCCATGCCGGCGGCGGAATCGCGCACCGAAGGATCGACGCCGGCAAGGCCGACGACGGTATTGGCGACGATCGGCAGCAGCGAATAGATGACCAGCGCCACCAGCGCCGGCGCCACGCCTATGCCCTTGACGCCGATGGCCGCGGCGAAAGGCACATTGGCGGCGATATAGCCGAGCGGCAGCATGAGGATGCCGAACAGCGCCAGGCTCGGAATGGTCTGCACCAGGCTCAATGCCCGCAGCACCACGGCGCGGATGCGTGGCTGCCAGTAGCAGAAGATGCCGAGCGGCAGCGCCAGCACGATGGCGATGGCGACGGAGCCGAGGGAGAGGAACACATGGTTGAGCGCCTCATGCCAGAACTTGCCGGCATTGTTGGCGTATTCCTTCATGATCGAGAGATCGTCGAGGAGGCCGGAGCGCAGGACGGCTGCGAGCAGAGCGGCATAGATCGCAAGTGCTGCAACCCTGAGCCACGGTGTCAGCCGCAGCTTTACAAGGGCGTCCGAAATCATCAATCCCACCACGGCCAGCAGCACCCAGAAGGAGCCGCCGGGCGTAATCCGCGCCACCGTGCTGCCTACGGGCGTTGCAGCGGTCGAAACAAGGCCGAGCGTTACGATGAGTGCCGCTATCGCCAGCGTGGCGATGGCGAGGCGAACGACCTGATTGTGCAGGAAGAGTGCGGCAAGTGCGGCTGCGGTCAGAAGGACGAGCAAGGTGATGGCGGCCGGCTGGCCAATGAGCTGCATGAGCAATTGTGGCTTGCCGGCTGCGATGCGGTTCGCCTTGACGATGATGAACGGCATCCAGGCTACCGCGAGCGCGCCGCCCGCCACCAATACCACTCCGAGACGGTCCACTCCGCGGACCGCTAGCGCATCTTCCATCAGACAAGCTCCGTCAGCGCATGAGCCGAAAATTCGAGGCGGGTTCGGACAAGATCATGCCCATAGGAAAGCCCGCGGCTCCACTTTATCAAAATGGAGCCGCAAGAGCAGCGTCAACGCCTTACTTCAGAAAGCCCTTGTCCTTGAGGTAGGATTCGGCAACGGCCTTGGCCGGCTCGCCATCGACCTGGATGCGGCCGTTCAGCTTGCGCAGCACATCGGCAGTCAGGCTCTTGAAGATCGGCGCCAGAACTTCTTCGATCTTCGGATTGGCCTTCAGCACTGCCTCGCGGATGATCGGCGTCGGCGCATAGACCGGCTGCACACCCTTGTCGTCTTCGAGAACAGTCAGCTCGGCGGCTTCGATGGCGCCGTCCGTGCCATAGACCATTGCGGTGTTGACGCCGTTGGTCTGGTCGGCCGCAGCCTTGATCGTCGCTGCCGTGTCGCCGCCCGAAAGCACGACCTCCTGATCCGGCTTCAGCTTGAAGCTGTAGGTGGTCTCGAAGGCAGGCAGGGCTGCCGGAGAGTTGACGAATTCGGAAGAGGCCGCGAGTTTGACGGCACTGCCGCCGGAGACCCATTTGCCGAAATCGGACATGGTTTTCAGCTTGGCAGGACCGGCGACATCGTTGCGCACGGCGATCGCCCAGGTATTGTTGGCGGGCGAGGGCGTCAGCCAGACGATCTTGTTGGCGTCGTAGTCCAGCTTTTTGGCCAGATCGTAGCCTTGCTGCAGGTTCTTCCAGGCCGCGTCGTCGGCCTTGTTGAAGAAGAAGCCGGCATTGCCGGTATATTCGGCATAGATGTCGATCTCGCCTGATATGATCGCCTTGCGTACGACCGGCGTCGTGCCGAGCGCGATGCGATCCTGCGCCTCGATGCCGTTGGCGTTGAGCGCGGCGAGGATGATGTTGCCGAGAAGGGTGCCTTCGGTGTCGATCTTCGAGGAGACGACGACGTCGGCAGCGCTGGCGCCGCTGGCAAGGAGAGCCGTCAGCGTGGCGGCAAGTGCAAGCTTCTTGAACATGATGTTTCCCTTTGTACCCCGTTAACCTTTGTTCTGCCTGCCCGTGCCGCCTCGAAAGGCGCAGTCCGGACAGGCAGTTTTCGAGCGGGCCGGCGGCCCATAGGCGAATTCGTGGCTGCTTCGGGTAGGTAGCGCTCATCGCGGAAAAATCGATGCGCTCGGATTCCCGTTGCAGTCGCGCGATTATGGCGAGCGTACTCGACATTCGCGCGAAATTGGATTTCTTTTTTCGGGGGCAAGCGCGTTTGTTTTTGTTCCCCTTACCCGTTTGGCGCTGTTCCGATCTCATTTTTGCGGCCGGATCGATAAGGCGCCGAGAAAACGATAGCCGGCGCCTTTCGGCTTAGGGATATCTTTTTTCGAGAACAGACCGTATCCTCGGGATATTGTTGATATCGCTGCAGTCGAGCCAGAATGCACGCTGCGGATAAGGGGATGGGATTTGTATCTCGGCGCGTTGGTCATAGCCGATATGGTATTCTCCGTTGGCTCCGTGAGGGAAACCGCGCGCCGGCTTTCCTTTTCGGCCTCGACCGTCTCCGGCGCGCTGCGCAGGCTCGAGACAGAACTGGCCCTCAAGCTCGTCGAGCGCGCATCCGGCGAGCTTGCGACCCTTTTGGCGAGCTCCAAGGTCCAGAAGGGCCTGCAACCCATTCTCGGTTGTATCCGCCAGCTCTCCGCCTTGGTGAAAGAGCCGCCGGCGCCGCAGGATTACGACCAGTGGGCCGCGCGCCTGCCGTTGAAGCTCGCCACTATCGAACGCTTCCTCGAGGTCGCCGATCAGGGCAGCATCAATCGCGCTGCCCGCCGTCTGCGTCTGGGACAGCCGCAGCTCTCCCTGCAGATCGCCAATCTCGAGGAATTGTTCGGCTGCCGCCTGTTCGCGCGGCAGGCGCAGGGCTCGGTACTGACGGAGGCCGGCCAGGAGGTTCGCGCCATCCTCGCCGCCATCGCGCAGGCCTGGGACGAAATGAAAGCCGCCGCGGACGAACGCTTTCAGCGAACCGCCCGCGCGGTGCGTATCGGCTCGATCATTCCCACAGGCTCGGAAAGCTGGGTCGCCCGCTCGCTGGCAAGCCTGGTGTCACGCTGGAACATCGGCGGCAACCGCAACATGCTGTCGCTGATGCTGATGACGGCCGACGATCTGCGCGAGGCGCTCCGTTCCGGCCGCATCGACGTTGCCATCGTCGATTCCGTCTTCGGTCTCGACGCGTTCGAACATATGGAGCTCGTCGCGACCGATATGGTGGCGATCGCGCCGCCCGACAGCACCGAGAAGACCTTCGCCTCGCTCGTGGAAAACCATCCGCTCTGCGTGCCGAGCCCGCGCACCGGCATCGGCAATGCTGCAACGGCCTTCGGCTACGATAGCCGCGATCGCCGCCGGTTTCGCGGCCGCGACATCACCTCGGCGGACTCTTTGCCCGTCATTGTCGATCTCGTCGCCAATCATGGCTATGTCTCGTTTCTCGGCCGTGTCAGCGCCTTGCCGATTGCGGACAAGGTGAGGATCGTCGATCCGGATGAAACCCTGCCATTGTCCTATCATCTTGCCCATAATGGCCGCAAAGCCTCCGTCGAAGCCTGCCGGCTGATCCTGCAGGCGGTTCGCGAACTGGTTGGAGAAACGGAAACGGCGCCAAAGCGTCTGTCGTCCTGAAGGTCCCGGAACAAATGCTCCACATTCGCGTTCATGTGGGTTAGGTTAGTCCGGGCGTACGCAGCCGGGGGACTCGTTCGGCACCCAAGGAGAGACCATAGATGAAAATTCTTGCAACGGCGCTCGTCGCATTAGGCATTATTGTTCTACCTGCTACCTATGCCGAAGCGCGTGACCATCATCACCGCTGGCACCACCATCGCCCCATCATGATGCATCACCACCACCACCGTCATTATTATCGCCCCTATCACGGTTGGCATCACCACTACGGCTGGCGGCATGGGCCACACCATCATCGCCGACACGGCGGGCCGCATTTCTCGCATGCCTGACGGCTGCGGATAGGCTGAAAACAGTACGCTCATAGATGGAACGGTTCAGAGATTCCAAGAAACACTGAACCGTTCTTGCCGCGCCGCTTTTTCAGCTTGTCCGATCGGGCTGCTCGCCTGGTTTCCAGTGGTATCTCCGCCATGTCGATCGGCGGCAGAGTGAACATGCCTGCGCCTCGTCAAGCCGCTCCACCGCTCCATGATCTCCCCTGTCGATCGTAAAACTCGCAGTCTGTACGTGGAACGAGCAACGATTTGGCGCCGGCGATCGTGCCTACCGTGCCGCGTATCCGCGGAACCATCGAAGGTGCTTCTGCGTTTACCATATCGTCCGGACGAAGCGAATGATCCGAGTCGCGTTTGCGTCCGGCATTCAAGGAGGCTGGAAATGAAAATTCTGGCAACAGCGCTTATTGCGCTAGGCATGCTGGCACTGCCTGCAACTCATGCCGAAGCACGTCGTCACTACCATCACTGGCACCATCATCACTACCGGGTAATGGTCTATAGACACCATTATTATCATCGCTACTACTATCGTCCCTATTACCGCCCTTATCCCTATTACTACCGGCCCGATTATGGTTACGACGAGCCCTATTATGGCGGCTACGCGCCATTTTACTCGTTCGGTCTGTTTGGAGGCTTCGGCGGATTTCACCACCACCATCACGGCTGGGGTGGCGGCCGTGGATATAATCACGGCGGATGGCACGGCGGCGGGCATTGGCGGTACTACAACCAGCCGCATTTCTCGCACAACTGACGAAGCGGGCTGACAGAAAAGCGGCGCCTTGCGGTGCCGCTTCCTGATGATTTCATAAGCTGCCCGGCAGCGAAAGGCTCATGCCGGGTTCAGGACGTGAACAGCGCGCTCCGCCATCAGATGCTTCACCTTTTCGCCGTAAGCGGCCATATGCGCGGAAGCCGCATGGACCTTCAACGCCTGCATGCTTGTCCACTTCTCGACCACGACGAACGTATCAGGCCCAAAGGCCGGATCTGCTCCTTCGACATCGACGACGGCGGTATATTCGATACAGCCGTCTTCGGCATGAACGGCCGGAACATTCGCCTGGAAGGCTTCGAGCACTTCGGCGCGCTTGCCGGGCAGGGCGGTGAGGATGGCGAGAACGTGAATCATGGGATGTCCTTGAAACGGTAGGCAACGCGGATAGAGAATATCCGGCGCCGATTGCGAAGCTGGCTTCAATCATTATCACGGAACGAGACCATTCGAATGCCGGGCTTCAATTTTGTTGGTCGCGCATCGAATTCCTGCCGAACCGGCCGGGTTCACATCCGGTTGATGTATTTCGGATCGAGCGATCCGCTGAGGAGATGACCGACCGCGAGGAGATTGCCCTGCAGGCGGCCGCGCCGGTCGATATAGGGCGGCGGGTTGACGGCGCCGACGATATTCGAAGCGATATTGCCGCCCATCAGCTTCAGTGCCCATCTCAGCGAAACGGAGCGTTTCTTGACGAGATAGAGCGGATTGGCGACCTGCGAATAGCCGAGGCGCAGACCGGAGGTGCGGCCGGCCTTGACGCCAAGATGAACGCCGCGCAGGCGATTGAACTTGACGATCTTGCCGAAAGGGCGCAGCCGCCGGCATAGATCGACGTCTTCCTGCCAGGCATAGAGCGGCAGGTCCTCATCGAAATAAATACCATTTGCGAGCATCGCTTTTCGGCGGAAGATCATATTGCAGCCATAAGCGTTATGCGTGGCCTCGATCGTCGGCGCCGGAAAGGGAGTGGCGTCGGCTGCGAGCGCGGCATCCGCTTCGTCCGCGGTCAGGCCCGGCCCAAGGATACCGTCACGGATGACTTCGCCGGTTGCCACGACGATGTCTTCATCCGCCTCGAACAGGGCTTCCGTCTCGGCGAGATAGTTCGTTGCCGGGAAGAAATCGTCATCGAAGAAGACGACTACATCCATGCCGACAGCCGCGTCGATGATTGCATTGCGCTGCGGGCAGCTTCCCTGCGGCGAGGAGAGGATCGTCACTGGAAACGGCGCGGAGCGCAAGCGGGGCACATCGACATCTTCGGCTTTGGCCGGGCATATGAAAAGATGATCCGGCCTGCGCGCCTGCGCGGCCAGCCTGTCGATCATGGAAGCCAGGATCGCCTTGCGGCCGCATGTTGCTATGCCGACGCAGATCTTCATGATGCATCCTCCAAGAGCATTGTCCCGGGGCGCACGAAATCATCAAAATCTGAATCTTTGGTTGTACTAATTGTGCGCATTCAACGGATCGCATGCAAACGTACTTTGTTGGGAGAAGCCAGCTCGCTTGTGCTTTCAAAGGAGGCGTTCCGGCGGATGGCGCCAGTCGCGCCCGGCAGGTTTTACGATCGCCCCGAATGCCTGACACAAGCCATGGATGCCAAGACTTGCAGCATCCACGGTTCCGAAGCAGGTTGCCCATGCGGTCTGTCCTTCGGCCAATGTCGAAGGTATCCGCCGCCCCATGCAAACGCGCGACTCGAGATGTCAGTACAAGACCGCAATGCCGCACACGCAGCTTGGTCTGCATCATACGGAAAACGCGCGGCTGCTGCCGGATCGCGGCGAGCTTTTGCACCGGTTGCCGCATGGCGGCGTCTGCGCCGAAATTGGCGCGGCTTTCGGCGATTTCACCGCCGAGATCATTGAGAAGAACGCACCTGGAGAGCTTTACCTGATCGACGCATGGGATACGCCCCGCTATCAGGAGGGCTTGGAGCAGATCCGGGCAAAATTCCGAGGCGCGCTGGATCAGGGCGGCCTGCGGATCGTCCAGGGCTATTCCACCGTCCGGCTTTCGGAGTTTCCCGACAGCTTTTTCGATTGGGTCTATATCGACACCAATCACAGCTATGAGACGACCCTGGAGGAGCTGCAGATCAGCCACTTCAAGGTAAAGCAGGAGGGCCGCATCGCCGGCCACGACTTCTGCACCGGCAATGTCATCGATGCTATCCCCTACGGCGTGGTCGAAGCCTGCACCAAGTTCTGCAGGGATTTCCACTGGCAGTTCGAATACATGACCCTGGAATCCCACGGGCATTTTTCGTTTTCGCTGAAGCGGCTTTAGGCGTGCTAGCTGGAGGCCATTTTTCGGCCGTCATAACGGACTGATTTCCGTCGCTGGACGCTGTCGGCGACTTGCCGATCCGGGGCGCTGACGATCTTGCGGAGATGTTTGCGAAACAAATGGTGCCGCTTACGTGACTCGAACACGTGACCCCATCATTACGAATGATGTGCTCTACCGACTGAGCTAAAGCGGCATTCTGCGGAGCATTCGGTTCGGCCCCGCGATTTGCATGGCGCTGATACAGTCTATGCGGTCAGATTTCAAGCGCTCAAATCGCCAATCGGCAAAAAAGCGGCATGCCTGTGAAAAAAGCCCTGCTTTTCACGCCCGATCAAAGCGCCAGCCGGGCGCGGGCCTGCCGGTATTCGGCCTCGAGCCTGTCGACCAGGGCGGCAACGGGCTGGATGGACTTGACGGCGCCGATGCCCTGGCCGGAACCCCATATATCCTTCCAGGCCTTCACGCCGGTCGTGGCGGCTTCGAAATCCATCTTCGAGGGATCCGCCTCGGGCAGGTTGTCCGGGTCGAGGCCGGCGGCACGGATCGAGGGCTTCAGATAATTGCCAAGGACGCCGGTGAAATAGTTGGAGTAGACGATATCGGCGGCAGTGCCCTCGACAATCGCCTGTTTGTAGGCGTCCGCGGCACGCGCCTCTTCCGTCGCAATGAAGGGCGAGCCGATATAGGCCATGTCGGCGCCGGCGGCCTGAGCTGCCAGGATGGCGCCGCCGGTGGCGATCGCGCCTGCCAGCAGCAGCGGTCCGTCGAACCACTCGCGGATTTCCTGCACCAGCGCGAATGGCGAAAGCTGACCTGCGTGACCGCCGGCGCCGGCAGCGACCGCAATCAGCCCGTCCGCACCCTTGCGGATTGCCGAATTGGCATGCCGGTTGTTGATGATATCGTGCAGCACGATGCCGCCATAGGAATGCACGGCCGCGTTCACTTCGGGCACAGCGCCCAGCGAGGAAATGACGATCGGCACCTTGTATTTCACGCAGAGCATCAGATCGTGTTCGAGGCGCTTGTTCGACGTATGGACGATCTGATTGACCGCAAATGGAGCTGCAGGACGGTCCGGATTTGCGGCATTGTATGCGGCAAGATCCTCAGTGATCATGGCGAGCCATTCGTCGAGCTGGCTCTCCGGCCGCGCGTTCAGCGCCGGAAAGGAGCCGACGACACCGGCCTTGCATTGCGCCAGCGTCAAGGCGGGATGAGAGATGATGAAAAGCGGCGAAGCCACGACCGGCAGGCGCAGGTGCTCGGTCAGGATGCGGGGGAGGGCCATGAACATCATCCCTTTTGACGTTTACGAAAACGTCAAAAGGGATAGCAGATGTCCTTCGAGAGGGGAAGACGGCGGAAGAGCCGAGATAGCAGGCAGTAGGCAGCAGGCAGTAGGCAGTAGGCAGTAGGCAATAGTGCTTGACCGCTCATGCCAGACACCTTCCCCTACTGCCTGCTGCCTACTGCCCACTGCCACCCCATTTGCGTCGTCTTTGCCGTTTATCCCCCGCCGAGCACTCGCCGCCGTCGCCGGAGGCTTGCGTATTGCCAAACTGGGCGTTACCGAATCCGGTTAACGAATGATAAAATCGTGGCTGCCTTCGCCGTAGGGTATGCGAGTATGTTTCGAGTGAGAGTAAAGGACCTGCTGTGAGCGGATTAGAAACGGCTATCAGAAGCGCGTTGGAGCGGTCCGATCGCGCCAATCCGGAAATCCGGGCTCGCATCTATCAGTCAGCACGGCAGGCGCTGGAAGCCGGTCTTCGCAAGCAGGACATTACCGATGCCGATGTTGTCGCCGCCCAGCGCCAGCGGCTGGAAATGACGATCCGGCAGATCGAGGGCGAAGAGCGCGCGCGCCCCTTGCCGCCGGTCCCGCCGGAACTTGGCGCTCCGCATGTTTCCCCTGCTGCACTCCGAGCGGAGGCCGGACAGCCTTCGCCGCGGTCGGAGCCGGTTATGAGCGTGCGCGGCGAAACCCGCGATCCGCAGTTTTCCGCAGGTGCTTCGGCTCCCGTCGAGCCGGCGCGGCGAGAGGATGATTTCGGCGACATGCGCGCGGGTCCTGCCGATCATCTCGGTGCCGAGAGCGATATCAGACCGACGGAAGGGCCGGTCGCTGCCCGTTCGATGAACTTCAAGCCGGAGCGTGCCGCCGTACGCCGCAAGCCGCGCAAGTTCTTCTCGCGTCTGCTGGTCTTCTGCATCCTGCTCGCTTTCCTGGGCGTCGGTGCTTGGTGGATCAAGACGTCAGGCGTGTTCATGTCGGCCGCTCAGAGGGATTCGAGCGTGCCCAACCCGCCGGCACATGTCGACTCCCAGGATTTCAGCGGCAACGGCAGCAATGACGACACGTCGGATCAGGACGACAATAGCGGTCCCGTCAATCCGGGCTTGGCGACCATCGATCCGCAGAACAGCTTCTCCGCGGAATGGCTCGAGATATTGAAGCCCACCGACGCGCCGAAGGTGGCGACCGGCCCGCGGTCGAAGGCCGAAAACGTATCGGAGAACGAGGGTCCGGCCGTACGGCTGACCTCGCTCAGCAGTGGTTCGGACGGCAGCGGCTCGGTCGAAGTGCCGGTCAATATACTACAGCAGATGGCAGGCAAGGCTTCGATCGTCGCACTGACGTTGCAATCAACCTCGGATGCGCCGACGCAGATCACCGTGGAGTGCGATTTCGGTGCTCTCGGCCGCTGCGGCCGCCACCGCTTCACCGTCAGCCGCCAGAAGACGGATTCGCTGTTTCAGGTGCGGTTCGATCGCTCGGCGGTACCAACCGGTTCCGGCCACCTGATCATCAACAGCGATGTCGACGGCAAGGCCCGCGGCATCAACATCTACGCCATTCGCGTGTTGCCCGGGCAATAGGCCTGGAGCAATTCCAGGAAAAGTGCGCAAGCGGTTTTGCGTCTGGGATTGCGTGAAAAACTGAACCGCTCTAAGGCCACGTGTCGTCAGGCGAGGATATCCGATCCCATGCCGAGGATCTTCTCGTCGACCTTGCCGATGGCTTCCTTGTCCTTGCCGTCATAGCCGAGTGTCAGCAGAATGTGACGGATAAGGTTCAGGCGCGCCCGCCGCTTGTCGTTGGCGCGGATGACAGTCCAGGGTGCGTGGTCTGTATGCGTTTCCTTCAGCATGCGATCGCGTTTTTCGGTGTAGTCCTTCCATTTCGGCAGGGCGGCGATATCCATGGAGGAAAGCTTCCAGATGGCGCGCGGATCGTGCCTCCGGTCGTGGAAACGCTTCAGCTGCATCTCCCGGCCGATATCGAGATAGAACTTGAAGAAATGAATGCCGTCCTGGACGACGAGCTTTTCCATTTGCGGCGCCTGCTTCAGAAACTGCTCGTATTGTTTCGGCGTGCAGAAGCCCATGACCGGCTCGACGCCGGCACGGTTGTACCATGAGCGGTCGAAGAGGACGAATTCGCCCGCGGTTGGAAACTGGGCGACATAACGCTGGAAATACCATTGCCCTGCCTCGCGATCCGTCGGCTTCGTCAGCGCCACCACGCGCGCAAGGCGAGGGTTCATATGAGCCGATGTCGCGGCGATCGAGCCTCCCTTGCCGGCGGCGTCGCGCCCTTCGAACAGCGCCATCACCCGCTTGCCCGTCGCCTGCAGCCAGAATTGTACCTTGATCAGCTCGATCTGCAGCGCCTTCAGCTCTTCGAGATATTCTTCTTCCCTGAGCTTCTTCTTGTAGGGATAGCCGCCTGACGTCAGTGCTTCGTCATCGATCCAGCTCGGCAGGACGGGGTCGTCGACATCGAATATGCGCTTGACGCCATGGATCTCCAGCTCCACCGCGCGGCTTTCCGCTTTCTCTCCCATGTATAGGCTCCTCGGCTGTTTACACTGTGTTAATCCTGCCGCCTGGCACGGCAAAAAGCTTCTCGACGAAACTGGAGCTTTTATTCAATGCTTTCAACCCCTTTGCCATCTTCCCCTTTTGCCGGCTACATTTATTCCTGTCCGCAGCTGCCTTCTGTGGATTGAGCCGAATACTTCTGTCATGAATCGCAGATAAGACGCGGAATCCAGCATATCATGGTGGCAGGCGAAGGGACGGGTGCAGTTGGAAGACGAATGGTCATTTGTCAGGAAGTTGGCAGTTCGGCTGCGGCAGGAGAGCGCCATCCTGGTTCTGGCGACGCTGATTGCCGCGCTCGCCCTCGTTGAAGGTATCAACACCGGCGCCGTATTCTGGATCTGGGCCATCGTCATGATCGTCACGCTGCTTCGCCCGCCGCTGGTCGAGCGGGTGGAAGTGCCGTCGCAGGCCGAGCCTGCGCCCGTCGATGCGCAAGCCCTGCTGCGCACCGCCTTTGCGGGACTGGCGGCGCTCGACATGCCCGTGCTGATCATCGATCGCGAAGCGTCGGTGCTGGTACAGAACATCGCCGTCGAAAAGGCCTTCGGTGCCTTTCCGATCGGCGCGCATATTTCATCGAAGCTGCGTTCGCCGGGCCTGCTCGACATGGTGCGCGAGACGATTACCACCAATACCCCGAACCAGATCGAACATTCCGAGCGCCTGCCTTCGGAGCGGGTCTATGTCGTGCGTATCGCGCCGATCGATCTGCCCGAGATCGACAGGCAGGAAGATGCGCTCTTCCTGCTCTCCTTCCGCGACATATCGGAGATACGCCATATCGACCGCATGCGCTCGGATTTCGTCGCCAATGCCAGCCATGAGTTGCGCACGCCGCTGGCGTCGCTGCGCGGCTTCATCGAGACGATCCAGGGACCTGCCAAAGCCGATCCCAAGGCGCAACAGCGTTTCCTCGGCATCATGCTCGATCAGACGACGCGCATGAGCCGACTGGTCGATGACCTCCTCTCGTTGTCGCGCCTTGAGCTGAAGTCTCATATCGCGCCGGATCAGAAGGTGGATCTCGTGCCGCTGCTCGGCCATGTGCGCGACTCCCTGCTGCCGCTTGCCGGCGATCTCGGCGTGGCCATCGACCTGCATCTGCCGGCGGGCAAGGTCGAGGTACTGGGCGATCGCGACGAGCTGGTACAGGTCTTCGAGAACCTGATCGAAAATGCCTGCAAATATGGTCAGGAGGGGAAGGCGGTGGAGGTCTCGTTGCTGAGCAACGCGGGCCAGGCCGTCGAGGTCGTCGTTTCCGACAAGGGGCCGGGGATTCCGGCAGAACATGTGCCGCGCCTGACCGAGCGCTTCTATCGCGTTAACGTTGAGGACAGCCGTTCGAAGAAGGGAACCGGTCTTGGGCTTGCCATCGTCAAGCATATCCTGACCCGACACCGCGCCAGATTGATCGTCAAGTCCGAAGTAGGCAAGGGAACCGACTTTACGGTCCGCTTCTGAACGCTTCTGCAACGCGCTATTTCTGGCGTGAATTACCCTAATCATATCAATTGGATGACCTGTCATAATTGTTTCACTCGCCTGACATAAAAGGGCGGTGTTTTCGCCAGTAAGAATGGCATGCTGAAACAAGGCGGATGTGGCGTTCGCTTCAGCATTCTTCAAAGCTCATCAGGGGGTTCGTTATGAATGCTTTGAAAATGTCCATTCTTGCGCTGGTTGCGGCGGCTGCTTTTGCCGGCACTGCGGCGGCTCGCGATCAAATTCAGATCGCCGGCTCCTCTACGGTATTTCCATATGCCAAGATCGTTGCCGAGTCTTTCGGCGAGACCTTTGCCAACTTCAAGACCCCAGTGGTCGAATCGGGCGGCTCAGGCGCCGGCCTGAAGGAATTCTGCAAGGGCGTGGGAACGGATTCCATCGACATCGCCAATTCATCGCGCCCGATCAAGAGCAGTGAAATCGAAGCCTGCAAGGCCGCCGGCGTTGCCGATATTCAGCAGATCAAGATCGGTTATGACGGTATCGTCTTCGCCTTCGACAAGGGCAATCCGGACATCAGGTTCGAGCCGGCCGATCTCTACAAGGCCCTTGCCGCCGAAGTGGTCGTCGATGGCAAGCTGGTCGCCAACCCCTACAAGAAATGGTCCGAGATCAATCCGTCGCTGCCGGATTTCGAAATCGCCGCCTATATTCCGGGCGAGAAGCACGGCACGCGTGAAGTCTTCGAAGAGAAGGTACTTGCCGCCGGCTGCAAGGCTTCCGGCGCGGCCGATGTCATCAAGGCGGCTGTCTCCGATGCCGAGCGGCAGGCCAAGAAATGCATTGCCGTGCGCAAGGATGGCGCTGCTGTCGATATCGACGGCGATTACCCCGAAACGCTGGCCCGCATCAATGCCAACAAACACGGCATCGGTGTTTTCGGTCTCTATTTCTTTCAGAACAATGCCGACAAGCTGAAGGTTGCCACCGTGAGCGGCATCGTGCCCTCCGGTCAGACGATCGCGGATGGCACCTATCCGGTATCGCGGCCACTGTTCTTCTATGTCAAAAAGGCCCATCTGGGTGTCGTCCCCGGGCTCAAGGAATATGTCGATTTCTTCACCAGCGATCAGATGATCGGACCGGACAGCCCGTTGGCGGAATACGGCCTTGTGCCGGCGCCGGATGCCGAGCGCGGCCAAATCCGCAAGGACTTTGCTGACGGGAAGATCATGTGAATGCGTAAGGATTGGACACCGGCGAGGCTTGGTGCCGCGCCGGCGTTCGCCGGGGAATGGGAATGAGTTTATCGCTGCTGCTGCTTTGCCTGTCGGTCATCGGCGCCTTTGCTTTCGTGCTGGGGCGGGTGAGGGCGGCTGCGCTGTCGGGCGGCAGGTCCTCGGCCATGCATTCCCGGCTCAGCTACCACGGCGCCTATGCCGCCATATGGGCGATGCTTCCGGCTTTGACGCTCGTCTGTGTCTGGCTGATCGCCAGCCCCATCGTCATCGATCGCCTGGTGACCAAATCCTTTCCTGAAGAGGTTCAGGCTCTGCCGCCGGCCGAACTCAATCTCAGCTACGGCATGGTGCGCAGCATCGCCCATGGCATGCGCATGCTGGATGGCCGGGAGCTTGCCGATGTCGATGGCGGCAAGGCCGATCTTCAACTGCTGCTGGCGCAAAAAGGCGTTCCCCTCGCCGTTCGCCCCACGGGCTACATGATCGACGCCGCCAACAAGTATAACAGCATGCGTGAAATCGGCCGGATGGTGATGTCGGCGGCGGCGATCGTCGTTTCGCTGCTCTGTGTGGTCTGCGGCCTTCGTGCCATCGCACCGCGTTTTCGTGCCCGCAACCGTGTCGAACAGGTCATTCTCGGCGCATTGATCATCGCCTCCTCCATCGCCGTGTTGACGACGGTGGGGATCGTCGTTTCGATGCTTTCGGAAGCGGCGCGCTTCTTCAGCATGGTGCCTGCCGACGAATTCTTCTTCGGAACCGTCTGGGATCCGCGCTTTGCCGGCGCGGGGTCACAGACCTCGGGCACCTTCGGCCTGATTCCGCTGCTGGCGGGAACGATCTATATCGGCCTCGTGGCCATGCTCTTCGCCGTCCCCATCGGCCTATTCGCGGCGATCTACATGGCCGAATATGCTTCCGCACGCGTTCGCTCCGTCGCCAAGCCGATGCTGGAGGTTCTGGCCGGCATTCCCACGATCGTCTACGGCTTTTTCGCCCTCGTGACCGTCGGACCGTTTCTGAGAGATATCTCCGCCGAGATCCATGGCTTGATGACCGGAAGCTATAGAAGCTTCATCGAGGCGCAGAGCGTTTTGACGGCCGGCTTCGTCATGGGAGTGATGCTCATTCCTTACGTCTCTTCGCTATCGGACGACATCATCACGGCCGTGCCGCGCTCGCTTCGCGACGGCTCGCTCGGCCTTGGCGCCACGCGGTCCGAGACGGTCAAGCGCGTGCTGCTGCCGGCTGCCCTTCCGGGCATCGTCGGCGCGCTGCTGATGACCGCGTCGAGGGCCGTCGGCGAAACCATGATCGTTGTGCTGGCCGCAGGCGTAGCGGCGCGCATGCAGCTCGATCCCTTCGAGCCGATGACCACCGTCACGGTGAAGATCGTCAACCAGCTGACCGGGGATCTTGAGTTCACCTCGCCGCAGACACTCGTCGCCTTCGCGCTCGGCATCACGCTGTTCTGCCTGACCCTGTGCCTCAACGTCTATGCGCTCTACATCGTCCGCCGATACAGGGAGCAATACGAATGAGCGACGTCGTATCCTCCTCAGCGCCGAATATGCCTCGCGGGCTCACGCCGGGTGCGTTTATGCGCCGCGATATCGGCATCAGACGGCGCTATGCCGCCGAGCGCCGCTTTCGCGCCTACGGCTTCACAGCCGTCATCTTCGGTCTTGTGTTCCTTGTTATCCTGGTCTCGACCGTGGTCGGCAACGGCTATACAGCCTTCGTGCAGACGTCGATCACCCTGCCGATCGAATTCGCGGAGAAGACGATCGACCCGGCGGGCAGGCGCGGCAGCGATCCGAAGGTCCTGATAGCAGCCAATTATCAGGTGCTGGTGCGAGAAGGGCTGGTGAAGGCGCTCGGCATTGATCCCGCCAATCACGCGCTCGTTCGTGAAGCGATCGCCATGGTATCGGACGGCGCCAGGATCGTGCTTCGCGACCGGGTCGCCGCCAATCCGTCGATCATCGGAACGACGGAGAACGTCACCTTCCTGGCCAGCGCCAACATCGATTCCGCCAGCAAGGGACAGATCGATCTGACCGTCAGTGAGAAGGACCGTAAGGTATCCGACCGGCAGGTCGCCTGGATGAAACGGCTCAGCGATAGCGGCGCGTTATATAAGGCCTTCAACAGCGGCCTCTTTCTGTCCGGAAATTCGAGCCGGCCGGAAGCTGCGGGGCTCGGTGTCGCGCTGATCGGCTCGCTCTATCTGATGCTGACCGTGCTCGTGCTCGCCTTGCCCATCGGCGTCGCCGCCTCGATTTATCTGGAGGAGTTCGCGCCGAAGAACCGGCTGACGGATCTGATCGAGGTCAACATCAACAATCTCGCCGCGGTGCCCTCGATCGTCTACGGTCTCCTGGGCCTCTCGGTCTTCATCAACACGATGGGCCTGCCGCGCTCGGCTTCGCTGGTCGGCGGTCTCGTATTGAGCCTGATGACGCTGCCGATGATCATCATCGCGACGCGCTCGGCGCTGCGGGCAGTGCCGCCGTCGATCCGTAGTGCTGCGCTCGGCCTTGGCGCCTCGCGCATGCAGATGGTTTTCCATCACGTCCTGCCGCTTGCGATGCCCGGCATTCTGACGGGCACGATCCTCGGGCTTGCCCATGCGCTCGGCGAGACGGCGCCGCTGCTCTTGATCGGCATGGTCGCCTTCGTCGCCAATTATCCGGCATCGCCGCTCGATCCTTCGACGGCACTGCCCGTGCAGATCTACATGTGGGCGAACGAAGCCGAGCGTGCCTTCGTCGAAAGGACGTCCGGCGCCATCATCGTGCTGCTCTTCTTCCTCGTCGCGATGAACATCGGCGCCATCCTGCTGCGCCGCCGCTTCGAACGGCGCTGGTAAGGGAGGGTCGTAAGATGAACATGATGACCGAAGCCGCAAGCGAAAGAGCATTGACCAGGAAGATGACGACGATCCCCTACAAGATGATCGGCCAGGATGTTTCGGTCTTCTATGGCGACAAGCGCGCGCTCTTCGACGTCGATCTGAAGATACGCGCCAATACGGTCACGGCTCTCATCGGCCCGTCCGGCTGCGGCAAGTCCACCTTCCTGCGCTGCCTCAACCGCATGAACGATACGATCGAGACATGCCGCGTCACCGGCAAGATCACGCTCGACGATCAGGACGTCTACGACAATAGCATCGATGTCGTGGAATTGCGTGCCCGCGTCGGCATGGTCTTCCAGAAACCCAACCCGTTTCCAAAGTCGATCTACGAGAACGTCGCCTACGGCCCGCGCATCCATGGCCTGCATCGTTCGAAGGCCGATCTCGAGCATATCGTCGAAACCAGCCTACAGAAGGCCGGTCTCTGGGGTGAGGTCAAGGATCGGCTCCATGATGCCGGCACGAGCCTGTCCGGTGGTCAGCAGCAGCGCTTGTGCATAGCCCGCGCCGTCGCGGTCAGCCCGGAGGTCATCCTGATGGACGAGCCGTGCTCGGCGCTCGATCCGATCGCGACCGCCAAGGTCGAGGATCTCATTCACGAGCTGCGAGAGAATTTCACCATCGTCATCGTGACGCACTCCATGCAGCAGGCAGCCCGCGTCTCGCAACGCACCGCAATGTTCCACCTCGGCCATCTGGTCGAGGAGAACGACACCGATAAGATGTTCACCAATCCCGACGATTTCCGCACGCAGGATTACATCATGGGCCGTTTTGGTTGATGATGTCAGGCGCGCGGCTCCTTTCACACAGTTCACTTTGAGGATAGAAAAAATGGTCTCCACTCACATTCTCTCAGCCTACGACGAAGACCTGAAGTTCCTGACGCGCCGCATTGCGGAAATGGGCGGCCTGGCCGAGCAGATGGTCAGCGACAGCGTACGCGCCCTGGTCAACAGCGACGCGGCCCTGGCCCAGAAGGTCATCTCCGACGATGTGGTTCTCGACCATGCCGAGCGCGAAGTCGGCGACAAGGCGATCGTCACGATCGCCCGCCGTCAGCCGATGGCCGCCGACCTCCGCGAAATCATGGGCTCGATCCGCATCGCCTCCGATCTGGAGCGCGTCGGCGATCTCGGCAAGAACACTGCAAAGCGCGTCATTGCCGTACAGGGCACCGGCGTCCCCCGCCGTCTTGCCCGCGGCATCGAGCATCTCTCCGAACTGGCATTGAGCCAGCTCAAGGAGGTTCTGGATGTCTACGCCACCCGCTCGCCGGACAAGGCCGTGTCGATCCGCGAACGCGACGAGGAAATCGACGCCATGTATACCTCGCTCTTCCGCGAGATGCTGACCTACATGATGGAAGATCCGCGCAACATCACCACCTGCACGCATCTTCTCTTCTGCGCCAAGAACATCGAGCGCATCGGCGACCATGCCACCAACATCGCCGAGACGATCTATTACATGGCGACCGGTGCTCAGCCGGAAGGCGAGCGCCCGAAGGATGATACCGCCAACACCGTCGGCGCGGTGACGGAATAATTTGGAAGCGAAGAAAGGAGACCATAGGCGCATGGTTCCGAGAGTTGCTGTTGTAGAAGACGAGGAAGCGCTCAGCGTTCTGCTGCGCTACAATCTCGAGGCTGAAGGCTTCGAGGTAGATACGATCCTCAGAGGCGATGAGGCCGAGCTGCGTCTCCAGGAGCGCATCCCCGATCTCCTGATCCTCGACTGGATGCTCCCCGGCGTGTCCGGTATCGAGCTCTGCCGCCGGCTGCGTATGCGGCCGGAGACCGAGCGCCTGCCGATCATCATGCTGACCGCCCGCGGCGAGGAAAGCGAGCGCGTGCGTGGCCTTTCCACCGGCGCGGACGACTACGTCGTCAAGCCGTTCTCGACGCCGGAGCTGATGGCTCGCGTCAAGGCGATGCTGCGCCGTGCCCGCCCGGAGGTTCTCTCCACGGTGTTGCGTTGCGGCGATATCGAGCTGGACCGCGAAACTCACCGTGTCCACCGCAAGAGCCGCGAAGTGCGGCTGGGGCCGACGGAATTCCGCCTGCTGGAATTCCTGATGTCCTCGCCGGGCCGCGTCTTCTCGCGCTCACAGTTGCTCGACGGTGTCTGGGGCCACGATATCTACGTCGACGAACGCACTGTCGACGTTCATGTCGGCCGCCTGCGCAAGGCGCTCAATTTCTCCAACATGCAGGATGTCATCCGCACCGTTCGCGGCGCGGGCTATTCCATGGAAGCCTGAGCGGCAAGGCCGCTCGGGCATCACTACATAGCGGCGGAAATAGAAAAACGGGCCTCGAGTGGCCCGTTTCTCATTTGCAGCGCCGCGCACCATATGTGGCGCGCAAAGGTCGCTGTAGCGCTTTAAATCTGCTGCACAATGTGACGCTTAACCGTTGTTTCGGCGGCGATCATGCACCGGCTGGTATGCCATGCGCTGGTGATAGGTGCAGTAAGGCGACGAATCCGGGCTGTCATTGCCGCAGAAGTGGAAATCGTCCTTCAGCGGATCGCCGACTGGCCACTTGCAGGTGCGTTCCGTCAGCTCCGTCAAGCCAAGCCGGCGGGAGATCGGGACGACGACGTTTGCTGCCGGGCGGTATTGGATTTCGTTGACGGAATCGACCTCGATCTCTTCCTTCAGCATGGTTGCGCCCTGTTGGCGGGTGACCACGGTGCGGGTGGCAACGCGCGATCCGTAGCTCGTGGCGCGAGGAGCTGTGGCGCTGCGCTTCGGCGTGCGCGCCGCGGTTGTCGTGCCGCCTGCCTTCGCTCGGCCGGGAAGGTTGAGGCGGTGTACCTTGCCGATAACGGCATTACGGCTCACTCCGCCAAGCTGCGCAGCGATCTGGCTGGCGCTCAACCCTTCGGACCATAGCTTTTTCAGCTTCTCGACGCGTTCGTCTGTCCAATTCATGCCCTGTCTCCGCTGTCGCGTTTCCGATGGCAGAATCCCTCACCATTGCCTCGCATGGAAACGAGGCGCGAAACGCTCTAAAATTGTGGTGACTAGTTCCGCCGCATGCAGTCTAGCAATTGCTTTTTAACCTAGTGTGAGGCTGACTCCGTGACAAGAGTCGCGGGAATCTTGAGGAATCGATTTCGAGGTTTTCCCCAACTTGCTGTCCCGGCGTGGCATTTCTGCAATAGCCGCCGCCGAACCCATCTCTTTTGCCCGCAAGCGCTTTCTCGCACCTGCTAAACGCCAGTTTTGTTGACATCGCGGTGCAAAACATCAATAGTGCCCGAGCCGCCGCAAGGCGGCATTTTTGATTTTTTCGGGCCTGTTTCATCAAATGGAAGCGATCGGTCCTTAAAGTTGTGATCAGGAGATATGGCCATGGCCGAGACCACGCCGCTTTATGACACCTATCTGCGCGCTCCGCTGCGGTTTGAGCGAGGCGAGGGCGTCTGGCTGGTTACCGAAAATGGCGAACGCTACCTCGATTTCGCAGCCGGCGTTGCCGTCAATTCTCTCGGCCATGCGCATCCCCATCTCGTCGCGGAGCTGAAGGCACAGGCCGATAAGGTCTGGCATCTGTCCAACCTCTACGAAGTGCCCGGTCAGGAGAAGCTGTCGAAGCGGCTGACGGAGGCGACCTTCGCCGACAAGGTATTTTTCACCAACTCCGGTGCCGAGGCACTGGAATGCGCCATCAAGACGGCGCGGCGCTATCAATTCGCCAAGGGGCATCCCGAAAAGTTCCACATCATCACCTTCGAGGGCGCCTTCCACGGCCGCACCATCGCGACGATCGCCGCCGGCGGTCAGGAAAAGTACATTGAGGGCTTCGGCCCGAAGGCGCCGGGCTTCGATCAGGTGCAGTTCGGCGATCTCGATGCCGTGCGTGCCGCCATCACCGAGGCGACGGCCGCGATCCTGATCGAGCCGGTACAGGGCGAGGGTGGTATCCGCCCAGCCACCAACGAATTCCTGCGCGGGCTGCGCCAGATCTGCGACGAGTACGGCCTGCTGTTGATCCTCGATGAAGTGCAATGCGGCGTCGGCCGTACGGGCAAGCTCTTTGCTTATGAATGGGCCGGCATCGAGCCTGACATCATGGCCGTCGCCAAGGGCATCGGCGGCGGTTTCCCGCTCGGCGCCTGCCTTGCGACGGCGGAAGCCGCTTCGGGCATGAAGGCGGGCACGCATGGTTCGACATATGGCGGCAATCCGCTCGCCATGGCGGTCGGCAATGCCGTTCTCGACGTCGTGCTTGCCGAAGGCTTCCTGCAGCATGTGCGCGATGTCGCGCTGGTTTTCCGCCAGGGGCTCGCCTCGCTCAAGGATCGTTTTCCAGATATCATCGAAGACGTTCGCGGCGAAGGGCTGATGCTCGGCGTCAAGGCGGCCATTCCGCAGGCGGACCTGCTGCAGGCGATCCGCGCCGAGCATCTGCTTGGCGTTCCGGCCGGCGACAATGTCATCCGCCTGCTGCCGCCGCTGGTGGTGACCGCTGAAGAAGCGCGCGAAGGTCTTGCCCGCCTGGAACGTGCCGCGGAGCGCGCGCGCTCTGCCCGCGCCAAGAAATCGGCTTGAACTCAACGCCCGTAGATGGGGCGATTACTGCGCCGCGCGTCGGGCGACGCAAAGGACGCAGTAACATTTAGGAATCGCATAAGCTTTCCTAAAATCGATGCCGATTTAAGGGCTTATGCGTGCCCCACGCGGGCGTTATTGTTTTTTCTGGAGCACAGGTAAGGACATGGCTTCTCCGAAACACTTTCTCGACCTCTCTGCCGTTCCGGCTGCCGATCTGCGTCACATCATCGATGACGCGATCGTGCGAAAGAGCGCACAGAAGGCCGGCACGGCCGACAAGCCGCTCGCCGGCAAGATGCTGGCGATGATCTTCGAGAAGCCGTCCACCCGAACCCGCGTCTCCTTCGACGTCGGCATGCGGCAGCTCGGCGGCGAGACGCTGTTCCTCTCCGGCACCGAAATGCAGCTTGGCCGCGCCGAGACGATCGGCGATACGGCAAAGGTGCTGTCGCGCTATGTCGATGCGATCATGATCCGCACGACCGATCATTCGCGCCTGCTGGAACTGGCCGAGCACGCGACCGTTCCGGTCATCAATGCGCTGACCGACGACACGCATCCCTGCCAGATCATGGCCGATATCATGACGTTCGAAGAGCATCGCGGCCCGATCAAGGGCAAGACGCTCGCCTGGACAGGTGACGGCAACAATGTGCTGCATTCGCTGATCGAAGGCGCGGCGCGCTTCGGCTATCGCATGAATATGGCGGTACCCCTTGGTTCCGAGCCGAAGGATCACTATCTGAACTGGGCTCGCAACGAGGGCGCCGAAATCATGCTCTCGCATGACGCAGACCGCGCGGTCGCCGGCGCCGATTGCGTAGTAACCGATACCTGGGTTTCCATGAATCAGGAGCACCGGGCTCGCGGTCACAACGTCTTCCAGCCCTATCAGGTCAACAAGGCTTTGATGGCACAGGCCGGCAAAGACGCTTTGTTCATGCATTGCCTGCCCGCCCATCGCGGGGAGGAGGTGACGGACGAGGTGATCGACGGTCCGCAATCCGTTGTCTTCGATGAGGCGGAAAACCGCCTTCATGCGCAAAAGTCGATTCTTGCTTGGTGCCTGGGCGCGATCTGAGAATATGAAGCCGCGCCTCAAGGGCGCGGGCACTAGAGCCGGATGATTTTAGGTCTGTTCGACCTAAAATCTGAATCCGCTCTAGAATCAAAGAAATTGAGCATGATGTCGCCCGAAAACCGCTCACACTTTTCGGCGTCATGCTCCAGGAGTAAAGCAATGGCCGAAAATGCCGCCTCGCTGGGTCAGTTCGATTTCGCCGGTGACGATCACGTCGTCCCCTTCCAGGTGGAAGGTTTGGACGTGCGCGGCCGTGCCGTGCAGCTCGGTCCGCTGCTGGACGCGATCCTCGCCCGGCACGACTATCCCATGCCGGTTGCACGCCTTCTGGCCGAGGCCATCGTCCTCACCGTGCTTCTCGGCACCTCGCTGAAGTTCGAAGGCAAGTTCACCGTGCAGACCAAGGGCGACGGTCCTGTCGATCTTCTGGTCGCCGATTTCTCGACGCCGGAAAATGTCAGGGCCTATGCGCGTTTCGATGAAGAAGAGCTGGCAAAGGCAGTGGCTGAAGGCCGGACCGAGCCGGAGCAGCTGCTCGGCAGGGGTGTGCTCGCCTTCACCATCGATCAAGGCCGCTTTACGCAACCCTATCAGGGAATCGTGCCGCTCGACGGCGCTTCGCTCGAGGAGATTGCCGGCACCTATTTCCGCCAGTCGGAACAGATTCCGACCCGCGTCCGCCTCGGCGCTGCGGAGCTCTTCGATCGCGATGAGAATAACAAGCCGCGTCATCGCTGGCGTGCCGGCGGCTTGATCGCGCAGTTCCTTCCCGAGGCGCCTGAGCGCATGCGTCAGCCGGATATCCACGGCGGCGACGGCGATACCGGCCTGCGCCATCATGTCGAGGACGACGCCTGGGCGGAAGCGCGCAGCCTCGTGGAAACCATCGATGCCGACGAGCTGACGGATCCGCAGGTCGGCACCGAGCGGCTGCTGTACCGCCTGTTCCACGAACGTGGCGTGCGCGTCTACGAGCCGAAGGCCGTCTATGATCGCTGTTCATGCTCACGGGACAAGCTGAAGGGTGTATTGAAGGGCTTCACGGCCGAGGAGATCGATGCAAGCCAGGACAATGGCGAGATCGCCGTGACCTGCGAGTTCTGCTCGACGACCTATCGCTTCGAAGTGTCCGAGATAGAAGCGGCCTGATGCTACTCTAGTTCAGGGTACGCAGCAGGTTCGGCGTATCGAGAGAGAAGGCGGGGATCTTGACATGGAATTGTTCCCCGTCGTCCGTCTCCATCTGATAATGGCCGAACATCATGCCTGAGGGCGTGTCGAGTGGGCAGCCCGAGGAATATTCATAGGTATCGCCGGGCTTCAAGTGCGGCTGCTCGCCGACCACGCCGGGGCCTGTCACTTCATCCACGATGCCGTTCATGTCGGTGATGTGCCAGTAGCGCGTCACCAGCTTGACGGCCTTCTTCGAATGGTTGGAGATGACGATGCGATATCCCCAGACATAGCGATCGTCATCCGGGTCGGATTGCTCCTCCAGATAAAACGGTTCTACGACAACTTCTATGTCGCGTGTTAAGGCGCGATACATGCCTGATACCTTGCCACTGTCCTGAAGCGCCGAGGCCACTTTCGAGCCTGGTCGTCGCTTCGGTATTTCCAAGCTTGCGGCATATTATCCGCTTTCCATCACTCTCGCAAAGTGCTGGATTTCTAGCGGTATCCTATAACCTACCCGTTCCGTCAAGGAACGGCACGATGAAAACTTGCGTAAACCGCCGGCGCGGCCTGGAATTCAGCTATTGCGGTTGACGTTAAAGGTTAATGAAGCTGCTCCAAAGTATCTCGGTCGGCTTGTCATTAGGTCTCTTTTATCGGACTGGCGGCGTTTTCATATTCCGTGCGCGGAAACGCTTGTCATGATTTCAGGTGCACTTGCAGGGCGGCCGTCACATCTGCGCTTTCTGCAATCGAAATCTCCAGACCATATAATTCCCGATCCGGCCTTATGTTCCCCTGAGCCGACGGTCACGATTTCCCCTTGGCCCAGATTTCGGCTATCATCTGATTCTGGCATGGCCCGTGCCTCCCCCTCCATCCGGGAAAGTATATTTCATGCGGGGCCGTCGATATCCAAACCGACTGTTTGAGCGCCTAGCATAAGGAGGGGTTGCGGTCATCGCTCGCGATAGGAGGTTTAGAATGAGGCTTTCCGCCCCCGTTTATCATTTGAAGCGCAAGGCGAGACTTCTGTCCCGCCAGCAGAATATTCCCTTGCACGCCGCGCTGGATCGCATCGCGGCCGGCGAGGGTTTTTCAGGCTGGAGTTTGCTTTCGAGCAAAACGAACGCAGCCGTGCCCGTCGGCGAACTGTATGCACGTTTGAGCCCGGGCGATCTGGTGCTGGTCGGAGCCCGGCCCGGACACGGTAAAACGCTGATGAGCTTGAGGCTTGCCGTCGAAGCCATGAAGGCCGGCAATCGCAGTGTCTTCTTTACGCTGGAAGACACGGAAAAGGTCGTTCTGGATCGCTTCCCGGTGATCGGCGCCGATCACGCGGAATTTGTGTCGCTGTTTGAATTCGATAATTCTGATGCCATCAGCGCCGACTATATCGTCGAGAGGCTGGCCCACGCATCGCGCGGCACGCTGGCGGTGGTCGATTTTCTGCAGCTGCTGGATCAGAAGCGGGAGAAGCCTGACCTGATGATCCAGGTTCAGGCGTTGAGGGCGTTTGCGCGCCACAAAGGCGTGACGGTCGTCTTCATCTCGCAGATCGACCGCTCCTACGATCCGGCGCTGAAACCTGTGCCTGACCTGAAGGATATCCGCCTGCCGAACCCGCTGGATCTGGCGCTGTTCGACAAGATGGTGTTCCTGAACAACGGCCGGGTCGAATTCAGGGCCGTCGGCTGACGGACTGCCGCGTCCTGCCATTGGCCCGTGGGGGCAGGTCGAGCCGCCTGGAAAAACACCCGGGCGGCTCGGTCGATGTCAGGCGGAAACCTGCGCCAGGGCGCGAGCGAAATCCTCGACCAGGTCTTCGCTGTCCTCGATGCCGGCGGAAAAGCGCACGGTGCCTGGCGAAATGCCCAGTTCGGCGCGAGCCTCGTCGGTGAGGTTCTTGTGCGTCGTGGTGGCCGGATGGGTGATCAGGCTCTTGCTGTCGCCGAGATTGTTGGAGATCTTCACGATATCAAGCGCGTTCTGAAGCTTGAAGGCTGCTTCCTTGCCGCCCTTGAGCTCAAAGGCAACCAGGGTCGAGCCGCCGCTCATCTGCTTGGCGATGATATCGGCCTGCGGATGGTCGTTGCGGCCGGGATAGATCACCCGGGCGACCTGGTTGGTCTGCTCGGCGAGGAAATCGGCAATCTTCGCGGCGTTCTTCGTCTGTTGGGCGACACGCAGCGGCAGCGTCTCGATGCCCTTCAGCAGCGTCCAGGCGGTAAACGGCGACATGGCCGGGCCTGTGTGGCGGAAATAGTCCTGCAGGTTCTCGTCGATCCACTGCTTGTCGGAGAGGATGACGCCGCCGAGCGAGCGGCCCTGGCCGTCGATATGCTTTGTGGCGGAATAGACGACGATATGAGCGCCGAGCTCCAGCGGCTTCTGGAAGAGCGGCGTCGCGAAGACGTTGTCGACGACGACTTTGGCGCCGATCTGATTGGCGAGCTTGGCGACGGCTGCGATATCGACCACTTCCAGCGTCGGGTTGGTCGGGCTTTCGAGGAAGAAGACCTTCGTGTTCGGGCGGATGGCCTTTTCCCAGTTCTCGGTGAAGCGGCCATCGACCAGCGTGCATTCGATGCCGTATTTCGGCGCGAGCGTCTCGACCACCCAGCGGCAGGAGCCGAAGAGGGCGCGGGCTGCGACGATATGGTCGCCAGCCTTTAGCTGGCAGAGGATGGCGGCGGAGACGGCGGCCATGCCCGAAGCAGTGGCGCGGGCGTCTTCAGCGCCTTCCAGCGCGCACATGCGCTTTTCGAACATATCGTTGGTGGGGCTGCCGTAGCGGGCGTAGATGAAACCGTCCGTCTCGCCCTTGAAGCGGGCTTCCGCCGCCTCGGAGGTGTCGTAGACGAAGCCCTGGGTCAGGAAGATCGCTTCTGAGGTCTCGCCGAATTGCGAACGGAGCGTTCCGTTGTGTACGAGCTGGGTTGCGGGGCGCCAAGTCTTGCTCATGCCATCACCACTTTCAAAACAAAAAAACCGGCCGCGAAAGCAGACCGGTTCAACCCCGGTCTTTTTAGCCACTTGTTTAACGTGGCTGCAAGCCGACCGGCCAAATCACCACGGGATAAGTTGCAATACTGCCGTTGACGGCTTGCGTCAATTCCCCGAGTTTGGTTTTGTCTGCGACAAATTATGAGAGAAGCATGATGGTTCGCAATACTGGAATTCTGGCCGATCGCGCCATCGCAGCGCTCTTCGAAACGGGGCGGCTGACGAGCGAGAGGGAGCTGGACGTCGATCAGATCCAGCCGGCAAGTCTTGACCTCAGGCTCAGTTCCCATGCCTTCCGCGTGCGCGCCAGCTTCATGCCAGGCCCGTCGCATCTGGTCGCCGACAAGCTCGACCGGCTGAAGCTGCATGTGATCGATCTCTCCGAAGGCGCGGTGCTTGAAACCGGCTGCGTCTATATCGTGCCGCTGATGGAGCGCCTCGACCTGCCCGAGAATATGTCGGCCTCCGCCAATCCAAAGAGCTCCACCGGCCGGCTCGACATTTTCACCCGCGTCATCACCGACCGGGCGCAGGAGTTCGACAAGATCCCGGCCGGCTATTCCGGCCCGCTCTATCTCGAAATCAGCCCGCGCACCTTCCCGATCGTCGTTCGTCGCGGTTCCCGCCTGTCGCAGATCCGCTTCCGCGTCGGCCAGGCCCTGCTCTCCGAGCCGGAATTGCTGGCGCTGCACGAGACCGAAACGCTGGTTGCCAGCAAGAAGCCGAATATCACCGGCGGCGGCATCGCGCTGTCGATCGATCTGGCCGGCGACAAGGAAGGGTTGATCGGCTATCGCGGCAAGCACCACACGGCCGTCGTCGATGTCGACAAGAAGGCCCAGCACGATATTTTCGATTTCTGGGAGCCGCTCTACAGCCGCGGCCGCACCGAGCTGATCCTCGATCCCGATGAATTCTACATCCTCGTTTCGCGCGAGGCGGTGCATGTGCCGCCGCATTTCGCCGCCGAAATGACACCCTTCGATCCGCTGGTCGGCGAATTCCGCGTCCATTATGCCGGCTTCTTCGATCCGGGCTTCGGCCATGCGCCGGCCGGCGGCCGCGGCAGCCGCGCCGTGCTGGAAGTGCGCAGCCACGAAGTGCCTTTCATCCTTGAAGACGGCCAGATTGTCGGCCGTCTGATCTACGAACACATGCTGGAGCAGCCGAGCAGCCTCTACGGCTCCGGCCTCGGCTCGAACTATCAGGCGCAGGGCCTAAAGCTCTCGAAGCACTTCCGGCTGTGATCGCATAGCGGCGGCCTTGACAGAGGCCGTCAACTGTTGGACATCTCAAGGTGTCAGGCGGGTGTAGCTCAATGGTAGAGCAGCAGCTTCCCAAGCTGAATACGAGGGTTCGATTCCCTTCACCCGCTCCAAAATCTTCATGTTAGAAACGGTCTCTTCGCCTTCAGCGCTTCTGTCAGCGCTTCGCCGAAGGTGGCGATCGGGCGTGCGAGGCGGCCCGCCGGCGGGCGGTGCACCAGCCAGTTGACGACTTTCGGGCTGAAATCCGGAGCCTCGATAATTTCGACCGAATCGCGCCAGCGGCTGTCGGCCAGTGCGGCCGGCGTCAGTACGCCGATGCCGAGGCCGCGCGCAACCAGCGACATGCGCAGATCGGCGCTCATGGCTTCGACCCCGACGTCGAAGGGCAGGCGCTCGGCTTCGAAGCGATGTTGGATGAAGGCGCGGAAGCCGCAGCCGCTCTGGTTCATGATCCAGGGAAAGCGTGAAAGCTCCTCAAGCTTCGGTTCCTTGGGAACGCCGAGCGATGGTGCGGCGACGAGGATAACGGCGTGGACCCCGAGCATATCGCCGACGACATTGTCCGGCGGCTGCAGCCCTTCCGCCAGGCAGACGGTTGCCGCATCGAGCTGACTGTGGGCGACCTGCTCTATGAGCTGCGGCGACCAGCCGGTGACGATGCGCAGCGTCAATTGCGGAAACTGGCTGCGCAATTCGTCGAGCGGGGCCGATAAGGCCGCTTCGGAGAGATAGGGCATGATCCCGAGGCGGAATTCGCCGCCGATCGTGCCGCCGGGCGAGACGCCGGCCTTGAGATCGTCGAGCGAACGCAAGACGCGGCGTCCATGCTCATAGGCTTCGCGTCCTGCTGCTGTCGGTCTTAGCGGTTTCGACTGCCGATCGAGGAGGGCGATGCCGAGACTGTCTTCCAGATTCTGTATGCGCCTTGTGATGCCTGGCTGCGTCAGGTTGATGCGTGCGGAGGCCGATACGATCGATCCGGTCTCCACGACGGCGACGAAGGCCTCGAGATCATGAATGTTCATGAGGAACTCGCATAATCATTATTATTTCATTTCAATTGCCGCATTATGCAGCAAGGCGATAAACATAGCTATCTTTATTATCAGAAATTATTGGAGAGCCTATGTCCACAAGAGAGCCCATGTCGCAGGTTCGCGAACGCACGGCGAACGAGCTGCCGGAGGGTGATGTCTCCACGGCGGCCGCCGCTCCCTCGACACTGCTGTTTGCCGTCGCCACCGGCGTCATCATCCTCAATCTCTTTGCGCCGCAGACACTCGTTGGCATTATCGGCCCGTCGCTCGGCTTTTCCGAGAGTGATGCGGGTCTTGTGGCCATGTCGTCTTTGCTCGGCTATGCCGCGGGTCTCTTTTTCCTGGTGCCGCTGGCCGATCTGATGGAAAACCGCCAGCTGGTGCTGCGCATGCTCCTTTCTGCCTTGGTCATGGCGATCGCCGCCGCCTTCGCGCCGACCGGGTGGAGCCTGTTGATTTTCCTGTTTCTGCTCGGGGCAGCCTGTTCCGCGATCCAGATCCTCGTGCCGATTGCGGCAGCCATGGCGCCGCCCGAGCATCGCGGCCGGGTCATCGGCAATGTCATGAGCGGCGTGATGATCGGCATCCTCGTGTCGCGGCCGCTGGCAAGCCTCTTTGCCGATCTCTGGGGCTGGAGGAGCTTCTATGCCATCAGCGCCGTGACGCTTGCGCTTCTGGCGGCTTTGCTTGCGCTGCGCCTGCCCGAGAGACGTCCGTTGGTCAGCGCCAGCTACGGAGCCCTTATCGGTTCGCTCTTCCAATTGCTCTATGAGGAACCCGTGCTGCGGCTGCGCGCTTTCACGGCGGCCCTGATGATGGCGAGCTTCAGCCTGTTCTGGACATCCGTCGCCCTGCGCCTGGCGCAGCCGCCATTCTCGCTCGGCCAATCCGGCATCGCACTGTTTGCGCTGGTCGGTGCCGGCGGTGCCGCTGCGACATCAGCCTTCGGCCGCATAGGCGACAAGGGCTGGACGCGGACGGCGACGCTGGTCGCGCATTCGATCGTGCTTGCGGCCATGGCCTTGGCCGCGTGGGTTGGCGGGATAAGATCGGGTCATCCCATCGCGCTGCTGATCCTTCTCGGTGTGAGCGCCGTGATGCTCGATGTCGGCGTCACCGGCGATCAGACGCTGGGACGCCGCGCCGTCAACCTTCTGAAGCCGGAAGCACGAGGCCGCATCAACGGTCTCTTCGTCGGCATCTTCTTCCTCGGTGGGGCGCTGGGGTCGGCGCTTGCCGGCACGGCATGGAATTGGGGCGGATGGATTGCCGTCTGTGCCGCCGCTGCGGTCTTCGGCCTTATCGCCCTCGTCACGGCTTTTTCCGCACGGGCGTGAACGAAGCAAGCGGACGGACGGCATAGGTCGTCCGTCCCGTCGTCATCCAGGCGCACATCGAGACGCGTCACTGCCATTCGTCCGGCTATGACGCGCAATGGCGGCAACCTCAGAATTCCGTCCAATCCGCATCCTTGCCCGGCGTCGTTGGCGGATTGGCGCCGAAGGCGCTCATCAGTTTCTGGCCGAGTGCGCGGGCCGGCGAAGGCCTGGGGCGCACTTTAGCGGCATCCGCAGCCCGAATGGCCGGACCAGCGGCTGGCGGAGGCGCCTGGCGGACCGCAGCCCGCGGAGTGATGGCTGCAATGGGTGCTGTGGATACCCGCATGGCATCGCCGCCATCCGTGCGGAATTGAGCGAGCAGACTTGAGAGCGAAGCGGCTTCCGTCGCCAGGCTGTGGCTCGCGGCCGTGCTTTCTTCGACCATGGCGGCATTCTGCTGCGTGCCGTGATCCATGGTATTGACCGCAGTATTGATCTCCTGCAGACCCGCCGATTGCTCGCGCGACGCCTCTGCGATCGCGTGAACATGCCGGGTGATCTCCTGTACGCCCGAAACGATGGTATCGAGCGCCTTGCCGGTTTCGCTGACGAGACCGACGCCAGTGCGCACGTGCGTTTCGGAGGTGGCGATGAGGTCCTTGATCTCCTTGGCCGCATTGGCGGAGCGCTGCGCAAGTTCGCGCACCTCCTGTGCAACGACGGCAAAACCCTTGCCTGCCTCGCCGGCGCGAGCCGCTTCGACGCCGGCATTCAGCGCAAGGAGGTTCGTCTGGAAGGCGATGTCGTCGATGACGCCGATGATGTTGCTGATTTCGCTCGATGATTTCTCGATCTTCTGCATGGCTTCGATCGCATTGCGGACGACTTCGCCGGAGCGTTCCGCATCGGCGCGCGTATGGGCTGCAAGCTCGCTTGCCTCCTGCGTGCGCTTGGCCGCGTCCTTGACCGTGGTGGTGATCTGCTCCAGCGCGGCGGCCGTTTCCTCGACGGAAGCGGCCTGTTGTTCGGTGCGCTTGGAAAGCTCGTCGGCCGCGTTGCGGATTTCGCCGGCTCCGGCGCTGATGGCGCGGGCATTGGCGCCGACAGCCTGCATGGTTCCGTTGAGTTTCTGGATCGAGTCGTTGAAGTCCTGGCGCAACTGATCGAGGTGCTCGACGAACCGGTTGTCGATACGCGTGACGAGGTCGCCTTCCGCAAGGCGCTTGAGGCCGTCGCCGACTGCCTGGATCGCCTGCTGCAGATGGGCTGCCTCTGCAGCCTGCCGAGCCTCACGCTGGGCGCGCTCGCTGTCGCTGAGGGTGCGATCCGCCTCGGCCTGCGCTTCCAGGCGCACGCGTTCCACTGCATTGTCGCGGAAGACGGCGACGGCGGATGCCATCTGGCCGATTTCATCCTGGCGCTCGCGGCATTCGATATCGCTTGCGGTGTCGCCATCGGCAAGCGTCGTCATACGCTGATGCAGCCGCATCAGCGGCGCCGCAATGCTTTTCTGCGCGACATACATGCCGAGGATGACGGCCAGCACCATCAATGCGCTGAGGGCAAGGAGCGTGTAGTTGACGGACCTGTTGAGATCGTCCGACAGGGCGTTGGCGCCGTCGTTCATCCGGTTTGTCAGCGCATCGTCGTTGGCTTGCAGGTCAGCGATAAGCTTGGGCAGCTTGTCGCTGATCAGGGTCATGCTCGCTTGCGCACCCTTGGCATCACCGTTCCTGCGCTGATCGATGGTCTTGCCGGTGAGCGCCTGCAATTCGTCGAGACCGGCAAGGATCGCATCGATCGACGTCTTTTCGGCGGGAACAAGGTTTTCGGCATGTTTCAGCCTGTCCCTGGCCTCATCGAAGCGGCTGCTGCCGGCCGTCGCGGCCTTGAAAGCATCGCTGCCTTGGTCGAGGTTCAGCATCAGGCTTGCCTGCAGCACCGAAGAAAGCGCCGATGAACTCGCGCGCGCGGCTTCCGTCGCCGCGACGGCCTCATTGTCGAGAAAGGCGCTGTAGGCCCGATCCGCCGTGCGGAATTCTCCGGCAACCTGCATCAGGCCAGCGAAGGAAATGACGCCCAGAAACAGGATCACGGCAAGCATTTTGGTTTTGATTTTCAGGTTCTTGAACATAGCGGTCCGCCTGCGAATGCCGTGCCTGTTGAAACGAGGCCAAGAGCCCTTTCGCCCCGGATGAGCGGCTCTGGGCATCTGGCCTGATATGGATGGGTAAAGCCGATTTTGCGTGATACCTTGCCAGGAAGGTCCCGACGACCTGCGTCATGCGGTCGGCGTTCGAGCCGATGTCGTCGATGGCGGCAAGTACAATCAACAGAGCTTAATCGACCGCTAACGGCAGAGGCCGTGTGGCCGAAATCCCCCATTAATTTTGTGCATGTTCAAAACTGCACAACCGGCCGATGCGCGCGATCTGGATTGTTCAGCCGGAAGGGGCGGACGCCATCATTGCATGGCGCGATATTCCCCCTGCGGCGTGACTCTGCTAAATCGGATTCGTGAACTGGAAATGTGCATCCACGACAGGAGGCCGTATCAAGACCATGCGTGTTTGCCTTTCGTCGACGATTTCTGCGGCCCGCCTTCTGGCAGGGGCAGCCTTGGTGGCGATGTCGTCTGCGCTGCCGCTTGCCGCTCAGGAGACGAAGCCGCAGAACCTGCCGATCCTGTTCGATGCGCGCGAGCGCCTGCCGAAGCCGGACCTGTCCTCGCTGGTCAGGCTGCGGTTCCTGACATCGACCGACTTTCCGCCCTTCAATTTCCTCGATCAGAACGGCAAGCTCACGGGCTTCCATGTCGAGCTTGCGCGCAAGATCTGCGACGAACTCGCAATATCCGACAAATGCCAGATCCAGGCTTTGCCCTTCGGCGAATTGCAGGGTGCGCTTGCCGCCTCTCAGGGCGATGCGGTGATATCAGGCGTTGCCGTCACGCCTGAGCTGCGCAAGACCTTCGCCTTTTCGCGGCCTTTCCTGATGTTGCCGGCTCGCTTCGTGCGCAATCTCAAGGCATCGATCAGCGGTACGTCAGCCGCCTCGCTTGCGGGCCGCCCGGTCGGCGTCGTCAAGGGCACCGTGCACGAAGCGATGCTGGCGGCCTTCTTTCCGGCCATCAAGCCGGTGCCGTTCGACGATAAGGATACGCTGCTGGCCGCCGTCAAGGACGGCAGGGTCGATGCCGCTTTTGCCGACGGTTTGCAGCTTTCTTTCTGGGTCTCCTCGCCGGCGGCGGAAAAATGCTGTGCGCTGTTTGACGGCCCCTATCAGTCGCAGCAGTTTCTCGGGGAAGGCTTGACTATCATGCTGCGTCAGCAGGACGCCGATCTGACGGCCGCCATCAATCATGCGCTTGCCACGCTCTCGCGCGATGGCAGGCTGCAGGAAATCTATCTGCGCTATTTCCCCTACGGGCTCTACTGACCGGGGTAATTCCGGGGTGTGTAAGGCGGGAAAATGTGTCAGGCCTTGCGGTAGCGGGCGATCGCACTGCGCTCGATGGCCGCGCAGGTCAGCTTGTCCAAGCCGAAACGGTCGCGAAGCAGGCTGAGCAGGCGCAATTCTTCGGCCTTGACCGACAGGTCGGCCGAGGCGACTTCCACGGCAAGCGCATAGGCGGTGTCGTAGAGACGCGCGGGCAGGGTGTCGCGCACGGTTTCGAGCACGATGTCGAGCCCTTCATTGCCTGAAAGCAGCTTGGCGCAGTCACGCGATACCGAAATCAGCTTCTCGTCGTCGAACCCCTTGAAGACCGGCAGGGCGTGAATGAGCTCCCCGATGCGGCTGAGCTCCCGGTCGTTCATCGTGCGGTCGACGGCCGAGGCCAGCACCATGACGTAAATCAGGGCCTCGTGAGCAGAAAGCGGCTTGTTCATGACAGGCGAAGTCCTCTGGATTGGCAAATTGAAAAGTCGCGCGTCTTTTGACAAAAGCTACTGCATAATTCCTTAAATCGGAATCGATTTAAGGATAAAATCGTACGGCAGATTTAAAGTGCTGCCGCGCCGCGCGTCAGATCGGATTGAGCGGGTCTTCCTTGGGCGGGGGCGGCGCAAGCGTCGATTTTCCATTCTTGCGCGGATCGTCTCCATACATGCCGCGCTTCTTCTGCTTGGCCTCGTCGACAAGCGCTGCAAGCGGCGAGCCAGGCTCCGGATCTGCCCAGCCGAAGCGGACGAGCCAGGCACCGAGGTCGACGCGCACATACCGGCATTCGCCCTTGACCGTACCCTTCCAGGAGGCATCCGGCACATCGCAATCGATGGAACGGCCGCGCAGATACATGCGGAACGCCGTGCGCGCGGCTTGGCCGCACGGCCAGCTCTTGCCGTTCGAGCCGAGACACATCCGGTCGACATCCGTCGGAATGATGCCGTCGAGCTGCACGCTCCTGCCGGCAAGGGTCAGTATGCCGGCCTGATCCGAGAAGGGGCGGACAAGCTCGACCGTTGTCGTCTGTTCCTGCGGCTTGGATGCGGGGTCGAGCGCAGCCTGTTCGGATTGGGAGTCGGGTTCAGGCTTGGAGTCAGCCTGCTGTTGCGTCGGTGGCGGCAGGGTTCGATGTTCGGCGGCGGCCGCCTCCCTGTCGATCTGATCGGCCGGTATCCGGTTATCGGGCAGAGGATTGGTTTTTGCCTGTTCGGCGGAAGCCGTCGCCGACGCGGTGGCCGCCGCCTTGTCCGGCGTGGCAGGCTGTGGCGCCTGGGACGAGGCGATGTCTTTGTCCCTGGTCATATCTGCCGCCGCCGGCGCCGGCTCCTCAGGTTTCGCCGGCATGTCGTTCAAGCGTGCGGGGTCGGTCGGAACCTTATTTTCTTGTAGTGCTACGGCTTCCACCGCCGGCGTCTTGCTCTCCTCGGCTTTGGCTGCGTTGCCGCCCCGCGCCTTTTCAGCGGCGCCGCTCGCCGGTGCCGCAGCGGCCGCGGCCGCCATGGCTGCGGCAGATAGCTCCGGACCGCCGTCGGAACCGGTCGAAGACGCCGCCGTGGCAAGAATCGTCGGCTTGCCCTTCGCTGCTTCTGCCGCCGAAGCGGCGGGCTGCGCGGTCGCCTGGACCTCCGGTTGCGACCTGTTCGGTGGCCTATCGTCCTGCTTGGCGGTTTCGATGGGCTTGGATGCCTCGATGGCTTTCGGTGGCGTCGGATCGGCCTCGGCCGTGGCGGCGTTATGGTCCCGGCGGGGCAGGCTGAAGCCATGCTCACCGAGCTGTATAGCGACGAGGGTCAACCAAGAACCAACGATCGCGCCTGCCACACCTGCAAGCCAAATATCACGACGCATAACGAGAAAACTTTCCTATTGGCTGGCCCATATGATCCGGGCAATCCATTCCACATCCGCAAGGTCGAAGCTGCGGTTGGGGTGTTCCGGGTTGAGCGACAGGAGCTCTATCGACTTCGCGCTCTGCCGCAGCAGGACCTTCGCCATGACTTCGCCCTCTCGGGTCTTCACAACGACACGGTCGTTTTTTCTGATCTGAGCGCCTGGCTCGACGATCAGAATATCGCCGTCGCGATAGAGCGGCAACATGCTTTCGCCCTGCACCTCGAGCGCATAGGCGCCCGCCCTTTGCACGGCGGCAACGGGAAATTCTACCATGTCCCAGCCCTGGCCGGCGGGGAAGCCGCCGTCATCGAAGAAACCGCCGGCGCCCGCCTGGGCGAAGCCGATCAGCGGGATGGAATTGCCAGGCGGCAGGATTCCTTTCACGAGTGCCGCGCCTGGCGGTTCGGCCGGGCGGATGAAACTGAGGAACTGCTCGAGACTTGCGCCGGTCGCATCCAGAATCTTGGCGATCGATTCCGTTGATGGCCAGCGCAGGCGTCCATCCTGGCCCAACCGCTTGGATTTGTTGAAAGAGGTGGCGTCGAGACCGGCGCGGCGGGCGAGGCCGGAAGCGGTCAAGGCATGCCGCTCGGCAAGCCGGTCGATCGCACCCCATATCTGCTCGTGTGACAGCATCGCCGCTCGGTATCCGCGCCGGCTCGCCCGGCACTCTGCTCTTTAGAAAAGGTTAACCGAGGCATTTTGGCGAGTAAAGACCGGCATAGGAATACGGTCCTTTATCCCCGTGCTTTCATCGTGCGGCCTTTTGCCGGCCTCAGGTCTTTTGCGGCTGCGGCTTGACGTCCGGCTGCTCGTTCTGGAATTCCTTCGCCATGCCCATGAAGCCGCGCATGAATTTCTGCATGATGCCGAGCGTGCGGTCGACATCGGCATCGCTAGGCAGGCTGGAGCCCTTGTTTGCGGCGACTGTCTTTTCCAGTTTCGTCACGCGGTCGGACAGGCGATCCAGCTCGTCGTCATAGGCGCTGCGCTCGTCGGCGGCCATGCGGCAGACAAGATTGCCGCTCTGGTCCTGGCAGATGGACATGGCGCCGGTCTGCTTGTCCAAGCGGATGAAATGATCGCCGCTGCGCTCCAGCTGAAAGCGCGTGGTATCCGGCTCTGCCGCAAGCGCCGGTATGGAGAGAAGAAAAGCAGCGGGCACAAGCATGGCTGCAAGGCCGAATTTCAGTTCCTTCGTCATGTCATCCTCCGGATTTTCTGCGTTAAATCCCAAATCCATCACGGAAAGCGTGGACATCGGCCGATGTTTTCGTGCAAAGCCCTATCAGGACAGCTTTACAGAGGGATGATGACCGCCATGCCAGTGGTTTACAAGATCGTGCCGGACGCGCTCTGGCAGCAAGCCAGACAAACCGGCGTTTTTCATGGCGCGGCGATCGATCTGACCGACGGCTACATTCATCTCTCCACCGCGAAACAGGCAAAAAAAACCGCCGAACTCTATTTCGCGGGGCAAACCGGCCTACTGCTGGTGGCGGTCGACGGGGATGCCCTTGGAGACAAGTTGCTCTTCGAACCCTCGCGCGGCGGCGATCTCTTCCCGCATCTCTATGCGCCGTTGCCGCTTTCGGCCGTGCTCTGGGAGAAGCCGCTGCCGATCGGCGACGATGGCGCTCATATCTTTCCGGAGATGCCGGAATGATCGGCGCCTTTCGCGATCTCGGCCGGCGCGGCCTGTTCCTGTTCGATCCGGAAACTGCCCATGGCATGTCGATAGCGGCATTGAAATCCGGCCTCATACCAGCCTGCCGCGTAAGCGCCGATCCGCGTCTGCGCCAGACCGTGGCCGGCCTCGATCTTGCCAATCCGATCGGCATGGCTGCCGGCTATGACAAGAATGCCGAAGTGCCGGAGGCGCTGCTGAAGCTCGGTTTCGGCTTTACCGAGATCGGTACGGTCACACCGAAGGCGCAGCCCGGCAACCCGCGCCCGCGCATCTTCCGCTTGGTCGAGGACGAAGGCGTCATCAACCGCCTCGGCTTCAACAACGAGGGCCACGAGGCTGCATTCCAGCGGCTGAAAGCAATCCGCGGCAACGGCATCATCGGCGTCAACATTGGCGCCAACAAGGACAGCGCCGACCGCATCGCCGATTACGTCGCCGGCATCCGCCGTTTCTATTCGGTTGCGCATTATTTCACCGCCAACATCTCCTCGCCCAATACGCCGGGCCTGCGCGATCTGCAAGCGCGCGAAAGCCTGTCCGCTCTGCTGTCGGCTGTGCTCGCCGCTCGCGAGGAAGAGGCGGCGAAGGCCGACAAGCGCATTCCCGTCTTTCTCAAGATCGCACCGGATCTGACGGAGGAAGGCATGGACGATATCGCCGCGGAAGCTCTGTCGCATGCCCTGGATGGCCTGATTGTCTCCAACACCACGCTGTCGCGCGATGGGTTGAAGGATCAGCGGCAGGCCAAGGAAGCGGGCGGCCTTTCCGGCAAGCCTGTCTTTGAAAAATCGACCACGGTGCTCGCCAAGATGCGTCGCCGCGTTGGTTCAGCGCTGCCGATCATCGGCGTTGGCGGCGTGTCGTCCGCGGAAACGGCGCTTGAGAAGATCAAGGCCGGTGCCGATCTCGTCCAGCTTTATTCCTGCATGGTCTATGAAGGGCCGGGTTTGCCGGCACAGATCGTTTCCGGCCTGTCGAAGCTGCTCGACCGCGAGCGTGCCGGATCGATCCGAGACCTGCGCGATGCCAAGCTGGATTACTGGGCGAACCGGAACGTCTGATCCGCCCGCTTCTTCAGGCCCATGGCCAGGAAGATGCCGCGAAACAGCAGGAAGGCGTTCATGGCCATCCACAGGCCATGATTGCCGAGTGTCGGCACGAAAACGGCAAGCGCCATGACGTATCCGCCGAAAGACAGCAGCATCTTGTTGCGCATCTCGCGCGACCAAGTGGCGCCGATGAAGACCCCGTCCATCAGGAAGGCGAGCGCGCCGGTCAGCCCGGTAATGGCTGCCCATGGCAGATAGGTTCCGGCTGTCACTCGGACCTCTTCCGACGTGGTCAGCAGGCGGATCAAGGCCGGCCCGGCGGTGAAGAAGAAGATCGCGGCGGCAAGCGCCAGCCCGAAGGACCAGAGCGCAGTCAGCTTCAACCCGCGCTCGAAGGCTGGCCGGTAATTGGCGCCGATCGAGCGGCCGGTGATCTGTTCGGCCGCGTTTGCCAGCCCGTCGAGATAATAGCCGGATAACAAAAAGAAGTTCATCAGCACGGCATTGGCGGCCAGCATGACGGCGCCGAAGCTGTTGCCGATGCGCGTCATCAGCGTGAAGGCGCCGATGAGCACGAAGGTGCGGATGAGGATATCGCGGTTGAGCGCGAAGAGCTGCGTGAGCTTGGTGCGCGAGAACAATTCTGCGCGCGCCGGCCTTTCTTCGCCGGCAAAGCTGCGCAGCACGATAGCAAGCCCCAGCAGCATGCCGCTCGCTTCGCCGATCAGCGTGCCCCAGGCGACGCCGGCCACACCCCAGCCGAGCCAGAGACCGAGCAGGATGGCGAGCATGATATTGACGCCGTTGATGACGGTCTGCAGCAGGAGCCCGATACGGCCCTGACCGCGGCCGAGCACGAAGCCGAGCAGCGCGTAATTGGCAAGCGCCGCCGGTCCCGACAGCATGCGGATGGAGAAATAGGTGCGCGTCGCATCGGCAATGCCGCCTTGCGGTCCCATCAGCTCGATGCCAAGCCAGAGCAGAAGTGGCGACATGAGGACGATCACGATGCCGCAGCCGAGCGCCGAGATCATGGCGCGCCAGAAGACGGCCTGTTGCTCGTGCCTATCGTGGCGGCCATAGGCCTGGGCGGTCAGTCCCGTCGTCGAAGCGCGCAGGAAGTTGAAGCTCGCAAAGAGAAGGTCGAACAGCACCGCGCCGATTGCAAGCCCCGCCAGCGCATCCGGCTGGCCGAGATGGCCGACGACTGCGGTATCGACGAGGCCGAGCAGCGGCGTCGTCATGAAGCCGAGCGTCATCGGAAGCGCGATCGACAGTACCAGCCGATGCGTCACGTCGAAGGGCCGAACCTTTCCGCTCTCCTGCCGGACATCCATATTACCTTGCGCCTCCTCAATCCGAGGAAAGCACCATGGACCAATAGGGCCTGCCACCGGAAGAGGGATCATAGGCGAGGGCGACGCCAAGCCCGTCATATTTGCCGAGCATGTTGTGCAAATGCTTCGGCGAATTGATCCAGGCCGTCACCGCGGCATTCACGTCGCTCTGACCCTCGGCAATGTTCTCGGCGGCCGGCAGCTTGACGCCGCTTGCCTTGACGCGCTTGCCGAAATCGTCGCCGATGCCGATCAGATGCTCCATCTTGCGGGCATCCGCCATGCGCCGCGCCTGGTAGATGGCGGCGGCACTGGCGGCCCCGTCGATCTTCAAGGGCGGCAGGCCGTTCCTGGCGCGCAGCGCATTGACGAGCGGCAGGGCGGAGGCGGTCTGATCGCTGGCCGGCGTGTTGGAAACATGGGTCGGCGGTGTGGCGCAGCTTGCGACGGATGCCGTGAGCGCAAGAGCGGCGAGGCGCAGCGTATCGCGGCGCGTCAAGGTCAGTGTCTGGGAGGTCATGTCAGCTGCGGTAGTTGAACAAACGAAGTATGATGAAGATCGGAATGACGATGGAGGCGCCGAGCAGCACGTAGTCGCCGAACTCGCCGAGAGCTGCGAAGCCGGTGTGCCAGAGATCGAGCAGGAAGCGGCGGACGCCATTGAGGAAATCGAGCGGCCGCCAGCCGAAGAACTTCATCACGAAGCCGACGACGAGCGACACGATGACGAGCTTCACCAGCGTTCGGCCCGGCGAGTCGCCGAGGAATCTGTTCACCTGATCGGACATGCTGACGTCTCCATGATGGCAGTCGGTCGGTGTTGAGATAGGGCCGGCACCTGCGACTCGCAAGCACTTTTGGCCGGCACGCATCTCAAACTAGCGTCTGCCTGAAATAGGACTTGAGTTTTTTTATGGCCGCGTTCAAAGGCGAGCGTCAAACAGGAAAAAACCCATGCTGCCAAGCCAGCTTTCCTCCGGCGATGTCATCGCCGACCGCCGTGCCGATTATGCGAAGATGCTTGCCGAAAGCGGAGAGCCTGCGAGCGCCGCCGAGCTGATGGAGCAGGCGCTGGAGCTGGCGCCGCGCTGGGCGGCAGGCTGGTTCACGCTCGCGACCTATCGCGAAAAGGCCGGCGATCAGCCGGGCGCGATCGCCGCGCTGAACGAGGTGCTGGCGCTTGACGAGGGCGATGTCTTCGGCGCCCGCCTGAAGCTTGCGGTGCTCGGCGGTGCCGACGTGCCGGACCGGCCGCCCAGCCTCTATGTCGAGCGATTGTTCGACGATTATGCCGATCGCTTCGAAACCTCGCTTCTCGAAAAGCTCGGCTATATTGTGCCCGGCAAGCTTGCGGCGCTGATTGCAAAAACGGCCGATATCCCGAAACATTTCCGTATCGCCATCGATCTCGGCTGCGGCACGGGCCTGCTCGGGCCTGAAATCCGCGCAAGGGTCGACAGGCTGGAGGGCTACGACCTGTCGAAGGGCATGCTTGCCAAGGCGGCCGAGAAGCATGTCTACGATCATCTTGGCCAGGCCGATCTGTCGCTGGAGCCGGATCTATCGGGCGTGTTTGAGGCGGGGCTTGCCGCCGGACGGGCGGATCTGGTCACAGCTGCCGACGTGCTGATGTATCTCGGTAACCTGCAGGGCGTCATGGCAATCGCGGCGAAGCTCGCGGCGGATAGCGGCATCTTTGCTTTTTCGGTCGAGGATGCGCAGCAGGCAGATGGTTATGTGCTGCGCGATTCACTGCGCTTTGCCCATTCGGAAGCCTATGTCAGGGAAGCTTTGGCCGATCACGGCTTCATCGTGCTGGATCTCGCGCGCAGCCTCATTCGCATGGATGGCGGAAAACCGGTCCACGGCATTCTGTTCATTACGCGGAAATCGGCCTGACGATTTCGAATCTTGCGAATTTCAAATAGGTCAGCATTGCTTACGTATTTTCGCTTGATTGTTGTCGGAGCTTTCAGCAAAAAGCCTTGAAACACAGGGGAAAGCACATGGCGAACGCGAAGAGCGCATTTGGCGTCTGGAATACATCCGCGACCCGGCATTCGTGGGTCGAGGACGTTCAAGGCATCCTGACCGGGAGCCTGATTTCGTCGCTCGGGCTGTTCTGTCTTTCAAGCGCCGGTCTTCTGACGGGCAGCACCGCCGGCATCGCCTTTCTCTTGCACTACGCGATCGGTGTGAACTTCGGCCTGGCTTTCTTCGTAGTCAATCTGCCGTTCTTCTATCTGTCGCTGAAGCAGCTCGGCCCGGTCTTCACCGTCAAGACCTTCATTGCTATCACGCTGACCTCGCTGCTCACCAACCTGCAGCCGCTGCTCTTCGATGTCGCGCATATCAATGCGCTATGGTCGGCGGTCCTCGGCGGCATTCTTCTCGGCTTCGGGCTGCTCGCGCTCTATCGCCATCGCGCCAGTCTCGGCGGCGTCGGTATTCTGGGGATCTATCTGCAGGAGCGTTTTGGCATCAGGGCAGGGCTGGTGCAGCTGGCAATCGACCTATGCGTGCTCGCAGTCGCTTTTGCGGTGACCACGCCTACGGTGGTCATCTGCTCGGTGATCGGCGCGATCGCGCTCAATCTCTTCGTGGCGATCAATCATCGCTCGGATCGCTATATAGCGCTGTGAGGCTGAAGCCTATTGTTTGCGCGTCTCGTCGGATTCGACGATCGCGGCTTCGTGATACCAGCTGTCGAAGGCGGCCGCCGCGATAGTCGGGCCGATATCTGGCGTAAGGTTCACCTTCGGGCGTTGGCTCACCGCCGTGGAGCGGGCCGTGACGGGAAACTGATAGATCTTTGCGGTTTCGTGCCGAGTACCAATTGCCATTCGTGTCTCTCCCTTTTTGGTGTTTAAGCGGGTGCGCTTCAAGAGACAACTCATATATAGCAGGGCCGAAGGCGAATATCACCATTTCGCTTAAAAAAAATGCTAAATGATGAAATTATAGGCAATTAGAAGATGGTGCGGCTAATGCCGTTTCTTTGATCTGCCGATTTTCCGATCCATTTTTAGGCCGGCGCGCCTGCGACATCTTGGCAATTCGATTGGAGCCGTGGGCCGCGATTTAAAAAAGAATCCGATAGTTGACGCCCGAAATCTCGTCCGAATATGCCTGAATCGTAAAAATCTCGTTCTGTGGACGCGATATCGATGCGATCTGGCACGGCACATGCATCTCTCTTGGCAGCCGTTCGTAGTGAGGGATTTTCCGGCGGGCGCGCCGGCCAAGTTTTTCCTACTTCGCCTGATTAACTGTTATGAGGTGCGTAATGACGAAATATAAGCTCGAGTACATCTGGCTCGACGGGTACACCCCGGTACCGAACCTGCGCGGTAAAACGCAGATCAAGGAATTCGACGCATTTCCGACGCTCGAGCAGCTTCCGCTTTGGGGCTTCGACGGTTCGTCGACGATGCAGGCCGAAGGCCGCAGCTCCGATTGCGTGCTGAAGCCGGTCGCGATCTATCCGGACCCGGCCCGTACCAATGGCGCTCTCGTCATGTGCGAAGTCATGATGCCGGATGGTGTCACCCCGCACGAATCCAACAGCCGCGCGACCATCCTCGACGATGAAGACGCATGGTTCGGCTTCGAGCAGGAATACTTCTTCTACAAGGACGGTCGTCCGCTCGGTTTCCCGGAATCCGGCTATCCGGCTCCGCAAGGCCCGTATTACACCGGCGTCGGCTACAAGAACGTCGGCGACGTCGCCCGCGAGATCGTTGAAGAGCACCTCGACCTTTGCCTTGAAGCAGGCATCAACCACGAAGGCATCAACGCCGAAGTGGCCAAGGGTCAGTGGGAATTCCAGATTTTCGGCAAGGGCTCCAAGAAGGCTGCCGACCAGATCTGGATGGCACGCTACCTGCTGCTGCGCCTTTGCGAAAAGTACGGCATCGACATCGAGTTCCATTGCAAGCCGCTCGGCGATACCGACTGGAACGGCTCGGGCATGCACTGCAACTTCTCGACCAAGTTCATGCGCGAAGTCGGCGGCAAGGCCTATTTCGAAGCGCTGATGGCTCAGTTCGACAAGAACCTCGAAGCCCACATCGCCGTCTACGGCCCGGACAACCACATGCGCCTGACTGGCAAGCATGAAACGGCCCCGTGGAACAAGTTCAGCTACGGCGTTGCCGACCGCGGCGCTTCGATCCGCGTTCCGCACTCGTTCATCAAGAACGACTATAAGGGCTACCTCGAAGATCGTCGCCCGAACTCGCAAGGCGATCCCTACCAGATCGCTTCCCAGGTTCTGAAAACCATCTCGGAAGTTCCGACGGCTGATTTCGGCTCGGTTGCTGCCTAAGTATTGAGTATGGCGTCGGTCTTCTGGATCGACGCCATAATTGTATCTGGGGATATGATTTGAGGATTGACCGCAGCTTTTGATCTCGTTGCCTGTGCGGCACCCCCCTCTGTCACTGTCGTGACATCTCCCCCACAAGGGGGGAGATTGGTCACCCGCAGTATTGTCATCGTAAAATAACAGGCATCGTATCTCTTGAACGATCGTGCCTTACTTTGCGGAACCAACGATGCGCCCCAACGATCTCCCCCCCTGTGGGGGAGATGTCACGAAGTGACAGAGGGGGGACTCTCCGGCAATCGCATCTATCTCGTCAAGCAGCCTTGCTTGCCGCATCGACCGGATGCTGCGAGCGGAAGCCGACGGCAAGGCGGTTCCAGATGTTGATCGTGCCGATCGCGACCGTGATCTTGACGATCTCTTCTTCGCTGAAATGCTGCTTCAGCGGCTCGAAATCGGCATCCGGAATGCCGGTCTGGGCAATCTTGGTCACCGATTCGACCCAGCGGAGCAGGGCGCGTTCGCGGTCGTCGTAGACAGGCGATTCCCACCAGACGCACATCAGGTTGATCCATTGTTCACTGAGCCCATCGTGGCGGGCTTCCTTTGAATGCATGTCGACGCAGTAGGCGCAGCCATTGATCTGCGAGGCGCGAAGCTTGATCAGGTGAATGAAACGGCGTTCGAGGCCGCTGCTCTGAACGAAGTTCTCCAGCGCGGATACGGCCTTGTAGGAGTCGGGGGAGGCTTTGGCGAAGTTGAAACGCGGATGCATGGGTCTTCTCCTTGGGTTTAAAGCTTGAGGTTCAGTTTCTAGTCTTGCGTTCATGAAGTGCCAGAAAGGCGCAGCCTCTCGCGGCTATGCCACCGTCCGTGTCCGTCTGCTGAAGATCTGTCAGCACGTCGGCGATCGTTGTCTTTGCCAATTCGGCCCGGTAGACGCGCTCTGCGGCCAGCATGGCGGCATTGATGCCGCAGGGCTTGGCGAAGTAGCGCCCCTCGAGCGGGTTCGGACCGCGCTGGCGGATTTCCGCGCAGCGGAAAGCGGGCGCGGGGCCTTCAGCCGCCAGCACGATATCGAGAAGGGTAATCTCCTCCGGCTTGCGCGCCAGCCGATAGCCGCCCTTCGGCCCCGGCACGGTATCGAGAATGCCGGCGCCCGAAAGCGCCTGCAGATGCTTCAGAAGATAGCTGACAGAGACGCCGTGAAACTCGGCGAGCGCCGCCGCCGAAAGCACGCCGCCATCCGAGAGGCCAGCCAGCATGGCAACGCAATGGATGGACTGTTCGACGCCGTCTCCGAGCTTCATCTTCGTGCCTTTCTAATCATGGATATTTTTTATCCGCGATTATGATGAGAGTCAAGACCCTTTAAGTTGGGCTGTGCGTAAGGTGAGGACGGGTTATCCCGTGCGTTCGATACCCCCCTCTGTCACTGTCGTGACATCTCCCCCACAAGAGGGGAGATCGTTTGGAGTATGCCGCTGCACCTCGGCCAGCATCGCGCTTCTGTTTCCGCAGACGCAAAGATTATTTAAGGCAGGCAGGCGCCACAAATTACCGATCTCCCCTCTTGTGGGGGAGATGTCCCGAAGGGAGTGCACACTCTCGAAGAACACCAAAGTCAATGATACGCCCCCGCTTCTCATCCGCCGCATATCCATTACATTGAACCCCGTGGACCAGATCGACGCGCAGCATCCCCTTACTTTACCTGCCCCCTTCACCCGCTGGTTTGCGGAAAAGGGCTGGCAGCCGCGTGCCCATCAGCTGGAGCTGCTGGCTCGCGCCGAAGCCGGCGAAAGCACGCTGCTGATTGCGCCCACTGGTGCTGGCAAGACGCTTGCCGGTTTCCTGCCGTCGCTCACCGATCTCACCCGGCGCGGCAAGATCCCGCCAGGCTCGGCCTTCACCGGCATCCACACACTCTATATTTCGCCGCTGAAGGCGCTGGCGGTCGATATCGAGCGCAACCTGATGAAGCCCGTGTCGGAAATGGGCCTGCCTGTCACAGTCGAGAACCGTACCGGCGATACGCCAAGCGGCAAGCGCCAGCGGCAGAAGCTCAATCCGCCCGATATTCTGCTGACGACGCCGGAGCAGGTGGCGCTCTTGCTCGCCAATCGCGAGGCCGAGCGTTTCTTCAAGGATCTGAAATACATCGTCTTCGACGAGCTGCATTCGCTCGTCACCTCCAAGCGCGGCCATATGCTGTCGCTCGGCCTTGCCCGCATCCGCAAGCTGGCGCCGCGCGTACAGACCATCGGCCTTTCCGCGACGGTCGCCGATCCCATGGACCTGCAGAAATGGCTGGTGGCGCAGCGGCCGGGGGAAGAGTGCCATTCCGGCCTCGTCATTGTCGAGGGCGGCGCCAAGCCCGATATCTCGATCCTTGCGACGGAAGAGCGCATCCCCTGGTCCGGCCACTCCGCCAAATATGCCATCCCCGATATCTATCGCGAGCTGAAGGCGCATCGCACGACGCTGCTTTTCGTCAACACTCGGTCGCAGGCCGAAATGCTGTTCCAAGAGCTGTGGTCGGCCAATGACGATAATCTGCCGATCGCGCTGCATCACGGCTCGCTCGATGTCGGCCAGCGCCGCAAGGTGGAGGCGGCCATGGCGGAAAACCGGCTGCGCGCTGTCGTCGCCACCTCGACGCTCGATCTCGGCATTGATTGGGGCGATGTCGATCTCGTCATCCATGTCGGTGCGCCGAAGGGTGCCAGCCGGCTTGCCCAGCGTATCGGCCGCGCCAATCACCGCATGGATGAACCCTCGAAGGCAATCCTGGTGCCGGCCAACCGTTTCGAGGTCATGGAATGCCAGGGAGCGCTCGACGCCAATTATATCGGTGCGCAGGATACTCCGCCGATCGGCGCCGGCGCGCTCGATGTTCTCGCCCAGCATGTGCTCGGCATGGCCTGTGCCGAACCCTTCAACATGCTGGAGCTCTATGATGAGGTGCAGAGTGCGGCACCCTATGCCGAGCTTTCCTGGGAGACCTTCGAGCGCATCGTCGATTTCGTCGCCACCGGCGGCTATGCGCTTAGGACCTATGAGCGCTATGCCCGCATCCGCAAGACGGCAGATGGCCGCTGGCGCGTCTCCAATCCCCAGGTCGCCCAGCAATATCGTCTGAACCTCGGCACCATCGTCGAAGAGGCGATGCTGAATATCCGCATGGTGAAACGCAATGCGCTGGGTTCGCTCGGAAGAGGCGGCGCGCCGCTCGGCAAGGTCGAGGAATATTTCGTCGAGCAATTGGCTCCTGGCGATACTTTCCTATTTTCCGGCAAGGTGCTGCGTTTCGAAGGCATCCGCGAAAGCGAATGCCTGGCCTCGCAGGCCTTCTCGCTGGACCCGAAAATTCCCTCCTATGCCGGCGGCAAGTTTCCGCTCTCGACCTACCTTGCCGATCAGGTGCGGACGATGATTGCCGATCCCGACCGGCGGCGGCGCCTGCCGGATCAGGTGCGGGATTGGCTGGAAATTCAAAAAGAGAAGTCGCTGCTGCCGAAGCGAGACGAGTTTCTGATCGAGACCTTTCCACGCGGCAGCCGCGCCTATCTGGTCGCCTATCCTTTCGAGGGCAGGCTGGCGCACCAGACGCTCGGCATGCTCCTGACCCGAAGGCTCGAGCGCGTCGGCGCCAAGCCCATGGGCTTTGTCGCGACCGATTATTCCCTTGGCATCTGGGGTCTGGAGGATATGGGACTGATGATCGCCAACGGCCGTCTCAGCCTCTCCGATCTTTTCGACGAGGATATGCTCGGCGACGATCTCGAAGCGTGGCTTGACGAATCCTTCCTGCTGAAGCGTACCTTCCGCAATTGCGCCGTGATTGCCGGCTTGATCGAGCGTCGGCATCCCGGCAAGGAAAAGACCGGCCGCCAGGTGACCGTCTCGGCCGATCTGATCTATGACGTGCTGCGCAGCCACGAGCCCGATCATATCCTGCTGCAGGCGACGAGGCAGGATGCGGCGACCGGGCTTTTGGATATTGGCCGTCTTGCGGATATGCTGAGGCGAATCAAGGGCCATATCACCCATCGGGCGCTCGACCATATTTCCCCGCTCGCCGTGCCGGTGATGCTGGAAATCGGCAAGGTGCCGGTGCCTGGCGAAGCTCATGATTCCCTACTTGCGGAAGCGGCCGACGATCTGATCCGCGAGGCGATGGAATAGGGGTGCCGCAAAGCAGACGATGAAGGTAGATTGTTAAAGTGATGAACCGCCTGGCGCTAGTGCGAGATATAAATGCTCAAGGCAGCGGCGCGTCCGGCGTCGAGACCGTCGTTGAGGGCGTTGCTGCCGTCTGCGATCCGCTCGGTGCGCTCTATCTGCCGGATGCCGGCATTCTCGTCGTCTCCGATCTGCATCTGGAAAAGGGAGCCGCCTTCGCCCGTCGCGGCATGCTGCTGCCGCCCTATGATACGCTGGCGACGCTCACTGTCCTTTCCGCCGTCATGTCCCGATATGATCCGAAACTCGTCGTTTCGCTCGGCGACAATTTTCATGATCGCGTCGGTTCGCAACATCTGCCGGAAGAATTTCGCAGCCTTATCGTCAATATGGCCCGCGGCCGCGAATGGATCTGGATCAACGGCAACCACGATCCCGACGGCACGGTCGACCTGCCCGGCCATTCGGTCGACGAGATGCATTATGGCGGACTCACCTTCCGCCACGAACCCAAAGCAGGCCTGCAGACAGGCGAAATCGCCGGCCACCTGCACCCCTCGGCCACGGTTCGGCGCCGGGAGAAATCGGTGCGCCGCCCGTGCTTCGCGACGGATGGCGCTCGCCTGCTGATGCCGGCCTTCGGTGTGATGACCGGTGGTCTCGATCTGCGCCACAAGGCCATGGCTGGCCTCTTCGCGCGGGAAAGCCTGATTGCGCATCTGCTCGGCCGCGATCGCATCTACTCCGTCCGGTTTGGCAATCTTTCGGCCTAGGCTGCCTTCGCTGGCTCATAGCGCAGGATCACCGCGCCGGTCTTCAACGGGCGTGAATCGATGAGCTTCATCGGTCGCTGTTCGGTTGCCCGCTTGAAGTGCGGATTGCCGGCGCCGAGCACGACCGGAACGAGGCAGATCCTGAGTTCATCCACAAGCCCCGCCTTGAGCAGCACGTCCGTCACCTCGGCGCTGCCGAAGACGAACATGGTCTTGCCGGGTTCCTGCTTCAGCTTTTTCACTTCGGCAACAACGTCGCTGACGACGCGGGTATTGTTCCACTCCGCCTTATCAAGCGTCCGCGAGGCGGCGATCTTGGCGATGCCGTTCATATAGGCGGCAATCTCGGGCGCTTCCGTTGCGGTCGGCCAATAGGCGGCCATGCCCTCATAGGTCTTGCGGCCGAAGATCAGCAGATCGCCTTCCTTGCCGAGCTCGGTCGCGTAGTGTTTCAGCTCATCACCCCAGGCGAGCATGTGAAAATCGAGGTCCCAGGGCTTGGTTCCCTCGAAATGGCCGTCGAGCGTCATGAGATTCCAGACAACGAGCTTCCTCATCACTTCCTCCATTGTGATAACCATGTCGTAATCAAAACTGGTTGCTAAAAGCAATCGGTTGCAAGCTAGCTGCACTGATGGCAAAATGCAAGCGGTTTTTGGAGATCATCATGGACGCACTGCATCGTTCCGGCTGCCCGATCAATCTGACGCTGGAAATTCTCGGCGACCGCTGGAGCCTGATCGTCATCAGGGACATCATGTTCGGCAATCGCCGGCATTTTCGTGAACTGCTGCAGAATTCCGAGGAGGGCATTGCTTCCAACATCCTCGCGGACCGTCTGAAGCGGCTGGTCGAACGGGGCCTCCTGACCCGGAACGATGATCCGACCCACAAGCAGAAGGCCGTCTACAGCCTAACGGAAATGGCGATCGATCTTGTGCCGCTGTTTGCCCATATGGGCGCCTGGGGCCGCAAGCATCTCCCGGTATCGGAGGAGCTGTCGATCCGCGCCGAGCTTCTGGAAGACGGCGGCCAAAAGCTCTGGCAGGATTTCATGGAGGAGCTGCGCGCCAAGCATCTCGGCAAGGCGCTTCCGCCCGACACACCTTCGGTGCTTGGCCGGTTGACCGAGGCCTATCTCGAGGTCGTCAATCGCCGGGAAGGCGGCTGATCAGCTCTTCCGGAACATGAAGCTTGCACCCCATCCGGTAACGAGAGCCAGCAATACGGAAAACACGCCATAGCTGATCGGCTGCTGATGCGCCGCATCCGTGATCATTTGCTCTATGCCTGTCTTGATGACGCGCAGCGGCAGGGATTTCTCACTCAGGAACTTGCCGCTCTTGAAGAGGTAGGCGCGGACGGTGTGTACACCGTTCGGCACGTCGGCGGGAATCCTGAGGGTCGCCTTGAAAAGCGAGGAGCTGACGAAGCGCACTCCCGCCGGGTCGCTTTCGTAGAGGCCGCCTGCCGACTGCAACCGCCGGAAAGCCTGCCGGAATTCCGGCACATCGCCGACATTGCCGACGAAGCCGAGCGGGGTGAGAGGAATATGATCGACGCCGATGCCGCGATCGCTGAGTTCGAGCGGTGTGGTGATGTTGTCGACGGCGCGCGTGCTCGACAGCGAATAGGCTTCCGGCACATGTTCGAACGTCATCGAGCGGGTGTTGACCCAGATGCCGAAGACGCGCTCCTTCCTGCGAACCGTGGCATTCTCGCGCGGGCCGTCCAGCACGACGACGATATCGTATTGGCCGATCGCCAGAAGCAGTTGATCGGTATTGGAAAGGGCGCCGAAAATCGTAAGGTCGGCGCCGGCGAAATCCGAGGTGATGGCGATCTCGCTCGTCGAGGTGCCGATTTCCATCGTCTCGCGCGCCGTCGTCGAGGTTGTCGGCTGATCGAGCAGTACCTGCGCCTGTGCGGAGAGCGGTAAAAACAAAAGCGTGGCAGCAAGGAGCAGTCCGGACCCTCTCATCGGCTCACCCCTTCCATGATGACGGAATAGACGTCCGCAGGCGTGACTACGAGAGTGATGACGAGGCGAAGGCCGACGGCCAGAACGAGGAGGCCGAGGAGCGCCCGCAATTGTTCGCCGCGCAGCTTCTGGCCGACGCGAACGCCGTATTGTGCACCGACGACGCCGGCCACCATCAGCAGGAAGGCCAGGATGATATCGACGGAATAGTTGGTGGCTGCCTGAACGATTGTCGTGAAGGCCGTCACGAAGATGACCTGGAACAGCGAAGTGCCGACGACGACGTTTGTGGGCACGCGCAGCAGGTAGATCATGGCAGGCACGAGGATGAAGCCGCCGCCGATGCCCATCGGCGTCAGCATGCCGACGAAGAAGCCGAGGCCTATCACCGGAATGGCGCTGAGATAGAGCTTGGATTTCTTGAACCGCAGCTTCAGCGGCAGGCGCTGCACCCAGTTGTGATGGCGCGGCTTGGCGGCTGCCGGCGGCAGCTTGCCCGCCGCCCGGCGCATGGCACGTATGCTCTCCCACAGCATGAGGCTGCCCACTGTGCCGAGCAGAACCACGTAGATCAGAGAGATGATCAGGTCGATCTGGCCGAGCCTGCGCAAAAGCACGAACAGCCAGAGGCCGAATGTTGCCCCCGCCAGACCGCCGGCAAGGAGGATCGTACCCAGTTTCAGGTCGAGCGAGCCGCGGCGAAAATGGCTGAGCGCGCCAGAAACCGAGGAGGCAACGACCTGATTGGCGCCGGTGGCGACTGCTACAACGGGTGGGATATTGTAGAAAATCAGAAGCGGTGTGATCAGGAAGCCGCCGCCGACACCGAACATGCCGGACAGAAATCCTACGGCTGTGCCCATGCCGAGAATGATGAGGATATTCACCGACAGTTCTGCGATCGGCAGATAGATCGTCACGCCTTGTTCCCGTTTGAGGCCTTTCGGCACGATGACCGAAGCCTATTTTCCCCTTAAACGGCGGATTCTAATCTGAAATCATTGCCAGAGCCTTAGGAAAAGCCGCCCTGCATCAGTTTTGGAATGGCCAGCCATACTCTAACCCGTTTTTTTCCGCTTTTCTGTGACGTTGTCTTGCGGAGTAAGCAGGAACGGCGGCACCAGGCGGGGCCGGTCAGTCCCCGCTCAACAAAATGCCGGCGCAATTGCGCCGGCATTTTCGATGGATCGCTTTCCGCGGGAACCCTGAGGTTTACTTGTTGCGGGCGAGCAGTTCCTTGACGACTTGATCGGTCACCCGTCCATCCGTTGGCAGGCCCACCGACTTCTGGAAGCTCTTCAGAGCGGCGACCGTCTTTTCGCCCATGGTTCCATCCGGTGCGCCGGCATCGAAACCATTCTTGTTGAGAATGGCCTGAATGTTGCGGATGGCCTTCTTCATGTCAATCGAGGCCGTGTTCACACCCTTTCCGGTGGTCCATTCATCGGGGATGTCGGTGCCGTTGGCCTTTGGGTCGGCAGCCTGTACTTTCCAGAGGTCGACCTTGGCGCGGGCGCCTTCGAGATCGGCCGGCTTCATGGCATTGGCGACTTCATCACGCTTCTGGGCGGCATCCTTGTCGCCGCTCTTTGCGGCGATCGCGAACCATTTATAGGATTCCTGCAGATCCTGCTTCACGCCGTTGCCGCGCGCATAGAGGATCGCGAGGTTGAACTGGCTGTCGGAAACGCCGAGATTGGCGGCGCGGATAAACCAGTTTGCGGCCGTATCGTAGTCCTGTGGCCCGGCCGCGCCCGAAGCGAAGAGGACGGCGAGATTGTGCATGGCGCTGGCGTTGCCCTGATTGGCGGCCTGCTCGTAATATTGCTTGGCCTTGACGAGATCGCGATCGACGCCATTGCCCTTCTCGTACATGCTGGCAAGGCGATACTGTGCGGGCGCATAGCCCTTGTCGGCCGAGAGCTGGTACCAGCTTGCAGCCTGCTTCATGTCGGCGGCAACGCCGCGGCCATCCGTATAGCGTGCGCCGATCTCGAAGAGCGCAACCGGGTCGGCCGACTTGGCTGCAGAGACGAGCGACGGCGGCTGGATGCCATCGGGCACCGTGATGTCTGGCGCTGCCGGGGTGGCGGCGGGTGCGGTCGCGGCCGCCGGGTTGGTCTGGACAAAGGCTTCTGTCTGCTGTGCAGGTGCGGCGCTGCCGGCAGGAATCAAGGTCTCGCCTGCCGCCTGGTCTCCGCCGAGCGGAGCCGCCGTCGTCAGGTGATCGCCTGCCGGTGCGGTGGCGGGGCTGGCCGGCGCCGTTGCATGCCCGGCTTCTGCTGCGCCCGTTGGGGAAACCGCTGGTGTTGCGGTCTGGCTTGCAGCAGGCTGCTGATTGCTGTCGGATGAGGCCGTGTTGCCGGCGGCGCTGTTGGTTGCGGCACCGCCAGAAGCCGGCGCTGTCGCCGAGATGGCTGCGGGGTCGGGTGCCTTCTGGCCGCGCGTCAGCGCGTTCGCCAGCGGATAGGCCATGATGGCGAGCACGACGGCGCCTATCGCAAGCAGGATCGGCCGGCGGAAGCGTGAGAACACGCCACCTTGTTTCGCGTCCTTCCTGGAGGCCGGCGCCGAGCGCTGCGTCAGGTCGACTTCCATAGCTGCCGCCTGGGCGGCGCGCCGGGCCGCGGCGATATAGTCGGCCCGTTCGTTTTCGGTCGGCTGGCGGGCATTTCCGTTGCGGGAGGCATTCTGGCTCGCACGCACGCGCTCCAGGATCTTCTTGATGTCGGGTGCGCCGGAGCCTGGCTCCAGCAGCTCGTTGGCCTCTTCGCCGGGCAGTACGTCAGCTGGATCGATCGACGGCGCCTGCTCGATCACGGGGCGATCCGGCAGAAAGATCGGCTCTGCTTTTTCCGGGGTGAAGAAACGTTTGCCGATGCTCACGAACAGGCTGGTCTTGCCGCTCTTCTTGGCTGCAGCCTTGATTTCAGCCTTCGTGTTGGCGTCGATCGCCTGTGCGACCGCGACTTCGGAGGCGACCGTGGATTCGGCGGGGGCAACCGTGCGGATGATCGGGCCAGCCTTCTGCTGCTGCACAGCCATCGGCGGTTTTATGGCCGGCATATCCTCTTCGGCGAAGACGTCGCTTTCGAAGCTCGCGACGGGCATGGCCGGCGCGGGCTTGCGATGCTCCATGTGGTCGAGCCGGTCGGCGATCTGCAGCAGCGTATCGTGCAGGGCCTCGAAGGTGCGGTGTGTGCGTTCGTCGCTGGCGCGGCTGATATCCTCCAGGTGGCGAAGGTCTTCGGCAAGCGCCGTCAGTGCGGACATGTCGGCCGCCTGTACGCCATTGCCCATCGCGCCTTCGCGCGAATAAGCCTCGACGACGGTTTCCGCCGCATGGCGTGCCGCCTCGATGATATATTCGTCGTTGGTTGCCATGTAGTCTTCGATCGCGCTCATCCGGCGGTCGAAATCGGCCGGCAAGTGATCGGCGGCAGCCCGTGGTTCGTGCGTCAGCAATGTCGAGAGATGGGCGATCTGCTCTTCGAGATTGCGCAGTGCCTGCGTATCCGTGGGCGGTGCGGCCGTGCTGGCTTCAAGCCGTGCGGCAATGTCGGAAAGGCGTCCTTCCAGGCGCCGCACCATGCCGTCGTCAATGCCGGCGGCCGGGACCGGCGGGTGGAAATCCATCTCGTCGATGCGGCGGGCGAGATAATCCAGACGGTCCGCCAGCACATTGCCGACAGACCCGTGTTCGAGCGCATCGATCTTGTGAGAGATGTCGGCGAGATAGGTAACGAGCTCGGGCTGCGGCGCGGCCTTCTGCGAACGCTCCATCAGGTGCGAGAGCTGGTCGAGACGCTCTTCCAGGCGGGCGACGGCCTTGGCGCTGCCCAGCTCATCGATGCGCATGGCGAGCGCCTCGAGACGGCCGGAAAGATCGTCGGCCGGCAGGCGGCGCGCTGAGTCGCGGTGCATCAGATCGATCTGGTCGGCAAGGCCGCTCAAGCGACCTTCCAGCCGCTGCATCGCCTGATCCTGCGGCTGCATCATGGAGCCGAGGCTCTCCATCGCGGTCGCGATCGTCAGCAGCTTGTTTTCCAGCGCATGCACGGCCGGACTGTCGTTCATGCCGCCGAGATGCTGCTTGATGTCATCGAGACGATAGGCGAGCGAGACGAGCTCGTCCTGCAGGCCCGCCGTATCGATCGCTTTAACCTGGCGCCCCACATGATGCAGGGATTCTTCGCGGGCAAGGCCGTCCATCAGCGAGCGCAGTTCGTCGAACTCGGCTTTCAGGCCGGCGGTCTCCGGCTGGCCGGCGAGCTGGTTGATGCTGTCGGCAAGCCGCGCCATGTCCTCGCGCACATCGGCGACGAAATGCTTGTCCTGCGTGCTCTCGCGGATATCGCGTATTTCGGCGCGCAAGGCGTTGACTTCGCGGGTCACACTCTCGGCGATATCGTGCTTGAGATCCTGGCGAAGGTTCACGAGCGCCTGGGCGATGTCGACCGGCGCGTCGGCGGCGGCCCGCATCGGCTGGCGCTGGGAATAGCTGTCGATCGGGCGTCGTGCCGGCTGCGGCTCGGCATGCACGATTTCCTCGCGGCGCGCCTGCAGACGCTCACGGTTTGCTTCAAGCGCACGCTGGCGCTGACGGATCTCGGCGAGCGGATCGGGACGGGGATCGATGTCCTGACGCTCGCCGCGCAGAGGACGTTCGTAGGGGCGGCTGGCATATGGCTCCCGTTCCGGGCGAGGCGGCATCCGCTCCGGCGCAGCGGCTCGCTCGGGCGCATGGCCGACGGCGACGCGCTGGCGCGTGTCGCGCGAAGCGGCAGTGCCCATCAGCCCCTCTATGCGCGCCTCCAGCCCCTCGATCGTGCGGCTCAAGGCATCCAGCGATGTCCAGTCGCCCGTGCCTGCAGGATTTGATCGCGATCCGCTCATATCTTTTGCTCGCCTCGAACTATCGACCGCCCCGGGCCGTTATGCTGACGAAAGAAGGACATTGCCGCATCACTGCGCTGTCCGCATTCCGCCGTTCGGAAAGGGATAAATGTATTGGCTTTCCTCAAACCGAGCCGCAAAGACAGCGCGCCATCAAAGGATAGGTTGAAGAAGCGCGAAGCACTGCTGCTCAACTCGTACAATTTACGAAACGTGGTAAACAACTCGTTAAGTTTGACGGAAGTCTTAACCTTTTATTTCGGTTCTGCTGTCCGAAGCCTCGATATTCTTGCGAGCAGGCCCCGCCGGGAAGATGCCGGTGAGAGGTTCACATCGCCTGCGTACCTGGAGCTCCCGGTCGCTCACCAAAATTTCAGCCTGTGGCGCGAATTTGACGTTTACGCAAACGTCAATTTTTTGTAAGACTGAGCCAGCGGCCGGAATCTCAAGGTCCGGCGGCGAATTGGAGGGATTCGAGAAATGCCAGTCTACAAGGCCCCGGTGAACGATACGCTCTTCGTGCTGAACGATGTGCTCGGGCTGGAGCGCTACAACAATCTTCCGGGTTATGCCGATGCCACCCCCGACATGATCGAGGCGATCGTCGGCGAGGCCGCCAAGTTGGCGGAGGAAGTGCTCTTCCCGCTCAATTATTCCGGCGATCAGGAAGGTTGCGTACGCCATGACGACGGCACGGTCTCGACGCCGAAGGGCTTCAAGGAAGCCTATCGCGCCTATCGCGAAGGTGGCTGGCTGGGTCTCGCCGTGCCGGAGGAATTCGGCGGGCAGGGACTTCCTTACGTGCTGCACTGCGCCGTCGGCGAATATACCTCCGCCGCCAACATGTCACTGATGATGTATCCGGGCCTGACGCAGGGCGCGATCGCCGCCATCCTCGTGCACGGCTCCGACGCGCAGAAAAAGACCTATCTGCCTAACATGGTCGAGGGTACCTGGTCTGGCACCATGAACCTTACCGAACCGCACTGCGGCACCGATCTCGGCCTGCTGCGCACCAAGGCGGTCCCGCAAGCGGACGGCAGCTACAAAATATCGGGCCAGAAGATCTTCATCTCCGCCGGCGAGCATGACATGACGGACAATATCGTCCATCTCGTCCTCGCCCGCATCGAAGGTGCGCCCGAGGGCACCAAGGGTATCTCGCTGTTCATCGTGCCGAAGTTCCTCGTCAGGGAAGATGGTTCGCTCGGCGCCCGCAACCCGGTCTCCTGCGGCGCGATCGAGCACAAGATGGGCATCCATGGCAATGCCACCTGCGTCATGAACTACGACGAGGCGACGGGCTTCCTGATCGGTGCCGAGAACAAAGGTCTCAACGCCATGTTCGTCATGATGAACGAGGCCCGCCTCGCCGTCGGCTTGCAGGGCGTGTCGATTGCCGAGATCGCCTATCAGAATGCCGCCAACTATGCTCGCGAGCGCATTCAGGGCCGTTCGCTCACCGGCCCGAAAGTACCGGACAAAAAGGCGGACCCGATCATCGTCCATCCCGATATCCGCCGCGCGTTGATGACCATCCGCGCCTTCAACGAGGCCGGCCGCGCCTTCCTGCTCTGGACAGCGCTGAAATCCGATATCGCCCATCGCTCTCCGGACGAGAATGACCGGCAGGCGGCCGACGATATCCTGGGTCTTGTGACGCCGATCCTCAAGGGCGTCATGTCCGACAAGGGCTTCGAACACGCCGTCATGGCGCAGCAGATCTTCGGCGGCCACGGCTATATCGAGGAACACGGCATGAGCCAGTATGTCCGCGATGCCCGCATCGCCATGATCTACGAGGGTGCCAACGGTATCCAGGCGCTCGATCTTGTCGGCCGCAAGCTGGCGCAGAACGGCGGCCGCGCCGTCATGGCTCTCTTCAAGGAGATCGGCGATTTCTGCGAGGAGAACCGCAACGACGAGCGGATGGCCTTCTTCACCAAGCATCTAAAGAAGGGCTTGAACGATGTGCAGGCCGCGACCATGTGGTTCATGCAGAACGCCATGGCCAAGCCCGACAATGCCGGCGCCGGCTCGACCGATTACATGCACCTCTTTGGCCTCGTCGTCCTCGGCTATATGTGGGCGAAGATGGCCAAGGCGGCGCAGGCAGGTATTGCGGCTGGCGACAGCGCGCGCGAGGACTATCTGAAGAACAAGCTTGTCACGGCGCGGTTCTACATGGAGCGCATCATGCCGGAAACGGCACTCCGCAAAGCGCGCATCGAAACCGGCGCCGACACGATGATGGAACTGGCGGCGGAAGCCTTTTGACTGGAATCCCTTCTCCCCCTCGGGGAGAAGATGGCGGACAGGCCGGATGAGGGGGTGTTGCGCAAAGCGTTGCTTTCAGCTCACGCCTAAAGCCCTCGGGTTGCATTCCCGACCCCCTCATCCGCCCTTCGGGCACCTTCTCCCCGCTGGGGAGAAGGAGAGTTATTGGAACGTGGCGTCAGCCGCCGCAGGGAGACGAGACATGACCGAGGTTTTCATTTACGACCATGTGCGCACGCCGCGCGGGCGGGGCAAGAAGGATGGAGCGCTGCATGAAGTGCCCTCCGTGCGCCTTGCCGCCAAGACGCTTGAGGCAATCCGCGACCGCAACGGCCTCGACACGGCAACCGTGGACGACATCATCATGGGCTGCGTCGATCCGGTCATGGATGCCGGCGCCGTCATCCCGAAAGCAGCCGCCTTCGAGGCAGGCTATTCGAGCAAGGCACCGGGCATGCAGATTTCCCGCTTCTGCGCCTCGGGTCTCGATGCCGTGAACTTCGGTGCGGGCAAGATCGCTCAAGGCGCCGACGATATCGTCATTGCCGGCGGTGTCGAAAGCATGTCGCGCGTCGGTCTTGGCATGTCCGGCGGTGCATGGTTCATGGACCCCTCCGTCAACTTCCCGGCCTATTTCATGCCGCAGGGCGTATCGGCCGATCTCATCGCCACCAAATACGGCTTCTCCCGCGATGATGTCGACGCCTATGCCGTCGAGAGCCAGAAGCGCGCCGCCAATGCCTGGGAGAAGGGCTATTTCAAGAATTCGGTCATTCCGGTGAAGGATATCAACGGCCTGACCATTCTCGACCGTGATGAGCATATGCGTCCCGGCACGGACATGCAGGCGCTCGCCTCGCTCAATCCTTCGTTCCAGCTGCCGGGCGAGATGGGCGGCTTCGAGGCCGTCGGTATTCAGGCGCATCCGGAAGTCGAGCGCATCAACTACGTCCATCATGCCGGTAACTCCTCCGGCATCGTCGACGGCGCCGCCGCCGTGCTGCTCGGCTCCAAGGCGGGCGGTGAGAGCATGGGCTTGAAGCCGCGCGGCCGCATCAAGGCTTTCGCCAATATCGGCTCCGACCCGGCACTGATGCTGACCGGCCCGGTCGACGTTACCGAAAAGCTCTTGAAGCGCACCGGCATGACGCTCGCCGATATCGATCTCTTCGAGCTGAACGAAGCTTTCGCCGCCGTCGTGCTGCGCTACATGCAGGCTTTCGAGATTCCGCATGACAAGATCAACGTCAATGGCGGCGCGATTGCCATGGGCCATCCGCTCGGCGCAACCGGCGCGATGATCCTCGGCACCGTGCTGGACGAGCTGGAACGCCGCGATCTCAACACTGCACTGGTCACGCTCTGCATCGGAGCCGGCATGGGCACCGCCACGATCGTCGAACGCGTCTGAGGGGGAGGAAACCAATGGCTTATACGAATTTCACCGTCGAAACCGACGCAGACGGCATTGCGCTCGTCACCTGGGACATGCCCGGCAAGTCCATGAACGTTTTCACCGCCGAGATCCTGGAAGAGCTGAACGCCATCGTCGACGCCACCGTCGCCGATGCGAGCGTCAAGGGTGTCGTCTTCACCTCGGGCAAATCCTCCTTCTCCGGCGGCGCCGATCTGTCGATGATCAAGTCGATGTTCTCCTTCTATCAGGAGGAGAAGGCGAAGGACCCCGCTGCGGCCGCGAAGAAGCTCTTCGATCTTGTCGGCCGCATGACCGGCCTGTTCCGCAAGCTCGAAACCTGCGGCAAGCCGTGGGTGTCGGCGATCAACGGCACCTGCATGGGCGGCGCTTTCGAGCTGTCGCTCGCCTGCCATGGCCGCGTCGCATCGAGCGCCAAGAGCGTCAAGATCGCGCTGCCCGAGGTCAAGGTCGGCATCTTCCCCGGGGCCGGCGGCACGCAGCGCGTCTCGCGTCTGGCGGATGCGCAATCCGCCCTGCAGATGATGACGACCGGCCAGTCGCTGACGGCGGCGCGTGCCAAGGCGATGAATCTCGTGCATCAGGTCGTCGAGCCGGATCAGCTGATCCCCGCCGCCAAGCAGATGATCAAGGATGGCCTGAAGCCGGTTGCCCCCTGGGACGAGAAGGGCTTCAAGGCACCGGGCGGCGGCATCTGGACGCCCGCTTCCGCCCAGCTCTGGCCGGCGGCACCCGCCATCCTGCGCCGCGAGACGGCGGGCAATTATCCGGCGGCACTCGCCATTCTCAAATGCGTCTATGAAGGCCTGCAGGTTCCCTTCGATACCGGTCTGAAGATCGAGCAGCGTTATTTCACCCATGTACTGCAGACCACCGAAGCCTATTCGATGATCCGCTCGCTGTTCATCTCCATGCAGGAACTCGGCAAGGGAGCGCGCCGTCCGGCCGGGCAGCCGAAGACGGAGCTGAAGAAAGTCGGCGTCGTCGGCGCCGGCTTCATGGGCGCCTCCATCGCCTACGTCACCGCGGCCGCCGGTATCCCGGTCACGCTCATCGACCGCGACATCGAAGCCGCGACCAAGGGCAAGGGTGTCGGCGCGGGGCTGGTCAAGGATTCGATCGGTAAGGGAAGGCTGACGCAGGACGAGGGCGCGGCCCTTCTGTCCCGCATTACGCCCTCGGCCGATTACGCCGACCTGAAGGATGCCGATCTCGTCATCGAGGCTGTGTTCGAGGATCGCGACGTCAAGAAGGCCGTCATCGAGGCCGTCGAAGCGGTGCTGCCCGCCGGCGCGGTCTTCGCCTCCAATACCTCGACACTGCCGATCACGGGCCTTGCGAAAAACTCCAAGCGTCCGGCCGATTTCATCGGTGTGCACTTCTTCTCGCCTGTGGAGAAGATGATGCTGACCGAAGTGATCCTCGGTAAGGAAACTGGCGATCATGCGCTCGCCGTCGCCCTCGATTATGTCGCGGCCATCAAGAAGACGCCGATCGTCGTCAACGACACGCGCGGCTTCTTCGTCAATCGCTGCGTCTTCCGCTACATCCATGAAGCCTATGACATGCTGATCGAAGGCGTGCCCGCCGCCATGATCGAGAATGCCGCCAAGATGGCGGGTATGCCGGTAGGGCCTCTGGCGCTGAACGACGAAGTCGCAATCGACCTCTCCTACAAGATCCTAAAGGCGACGGTCGCCGATCTCGGCGAGAGGGCTGTCGATCCGCGTCACATGCAGCTGATCAGCGGTCTCGTTGAAAGCGAGGGGCGCCTGGGCCGGAAGAACTCGAAGGGCTTTTACGATTATCCGCCGAAACCGGCGAAGAAATCGCTCTGGCCGGGCCTCAAGGATCTCTATCCGCAGAAGAAGGCCGATGATGTCGATGTCAACGTGCTGAAGCAGCGCTTCCTCGTCACCATCGCGCTCGAGGCATCCCGCACCATGGAAGAGGGCATCGTCACCGATCCGCGTGAGGCCGATGTCGGCTCCATCCTCGGCTTCGGCTTTGCCCCCTATACCGGTGGCGCGCTGTCCTATATCGACGGCATGGGCGTGAAGGCTTTTGTGGAACTCTGCGAAAAGCTGGCCGCCGCCTATGGCTCGCATTTCCAGCCGACGGCGCTGTTGAAGGACATGGCCGCAAAGGACGAAACCTTCTATGGGCGCTTTGATCCCTACCGGGTCGCGAAGGCGGCTTGAGCCAACAAATCGTTGCTGACGACAAATAATGGGCCGCTCCTGTCGGGAGCGGCCCTTTTCATTCGTCCTCTGCTTGAGTTCATCAAACCGAGGAAAGTGACATGATCGAGATCATCGGTAATCGTGATGAGGCAGCGGCCATCAACTCAGTGATCGCAAGCTGGGCTTCCGCTCTTGGCAACAAGGATACGGCGGGCGCCGTCAGGCACCTGAGCGACGATATCATCAGCTTTACCCTGGCTGCACCATTGATGCACAAGGGTAAGGGCGAGAAAGGTTTGGAGGGCTGGTTTTCGACCTGGGAGGAGCCGATCGGTGGCGATGCCGTCGATGTCAGGCTCACCGTTGGAGGCGATGTGGCCTTTTGGACCGGGCTTGTGCATATGACCGGCAGGAAGACTGACGGCATCGAAGTCGATCTCTGGTTTCGCCAGACGCTCGGCCTCAGAAAAGAGGCCGGCATCTGGAAAATCGTCCACCAACATACGTCGGTGCCGTTTGCCATGGACGGTAGTGGTTTTGCCGAGCTTAGGCTCAAACCGTAAGATTTTACTTACGCAATGCTCAGGGGCTTTTCCCGACGGGATCGCAAGGCAACGACGCCCCAGCCGACGAGCAGAAGGATCGCCGCCGCGTAGATGTCGGCGGCCTCAGCAAAGCCGAGCGCCTTCGACAGGAAGCCAGCGAGAATGGCCGGCACACTGAAGGCGAGATAGCTCTGGATGTAGAAGGCGGAGAGCAGCCCGGCGCGTTCGTCGGGCTTTGCCAGCGGCATGATGCTTCGAACCGTGCCGAGGAAGACAGCTCCGAAGCCTGCGCCAGCAATCAGCGTTCCTGCGGCAAGGATCGGCACTTCAGCCGCATGCATGCCGGCGATGACGGGAAATATGCCGAGCGTCATGGTCGGTATGCCGAACCTCATGATCGTGACCGCCGATCTCTTGCGCAGCAGGAACACCGCTGCCGCGCCGCTGATCGTCAAGGCTGCGACCACGGAGCCGCCGACCAGCGGCGTGGTGCTGCCGGTCGTCGCGCTGACCAGCGAAGGCACCAGCGATAAATAGAAGCCGGCGAGCGCCCAGACGGCGATATTGATCGGCGTCAGCGCCAGCAGCGTCCGGCGTGCCTGCTGGGGAACGGCCACTTCCGGCTTTAGCGATGCGAGTAGGCCGGCCCGCCGGCGCGTTGTTTCCGGCACCAGCCAGAGCAGCGCGGCTTGCAGCATCAGCAGGGCGAGTGTCACGACATAGACGAGCACGGTTGGAGCCGGCGCGAATTGGATCAGCAGGCTCGTGCCGAGCGCGCCGGCCGCCATACCGGCCAGCGGTGCAAGGCTGTTGGTGATCGATCCCCTGATCGGATCGAGATCGACCAGCGCAGCCCCGGTGGAACTGACCGCAGTGCCCGTTGCAAAACCCTGCACGATGCGGGCGGCAATCAGCCAATCCGGACCCTTGGCCATCAAAAATAGCGCTATCGCCACCATGTTGAGGAGGATCGAAGCGAAGATCACCGGGCGACGGCCGAGATGGTCGGAAATCGAGCCGACGAGGAGCAGCGCGGCGAGAAGGGAAAAGGCATAGACGGCGAAGATCACCGTGAGCAGCACCGGCGAGAAGGCGAAGGCTTGCTGGTAAAGGCGGTAGAGAGGCGTAGGTGCGGAGGAGGCGGCCAGGAATAGGGCGCTGGTCGCAGCATAATAGAACGGCGCCAGGCGTCTGGCCGGTGAAATTGCTGTGCTGGCGGTGGAATCGAGCGGAGCCATCGACTATATCCTACCTAAAGCTAAAAGATTGCGTTAGGCGCATATAGGATGCCCGATGCACAAAAGCAAATAATTTGCGTTAGTGAATCGACCTGTGGTCGTTCGCGATCAGCAAAAGGGAAGATTGGCAAAGGTTTATGGGCTACAGAGAAAATCCTCGTCCCGGCGGGCGCAGCGCCAGAGTGCAGGTGGCCGTGCATCAATCCGTCCGCGACATGCTTGCCGCGATGGATCGCGCCGACATCACCATCCCCTTGATCGCGCAGCGCGCCAAAGTGACGCCATCGACGATCTACCGCCGCTGGGGTGGCCTTCAGGAGCTTCTGGCCGACGTGGCGGCGTCGCGTCTGCAGCCGGAGGGCGAGCCCGCCAGGATCGGCAGCGCGCGCGAGGATCTGGAGGCCTGGGCCGAGCAATATGCCGACGAAATGGCCTCCGGGGTCGGCCGGCAGCTATTGCGTGATGTTCTCTCGGCGGCTGACTGCACGAATGCGGAAAAATGCTGCACCTACACGCGCACTCAGCTTGCCGTCCTCATCGCGCGGGCGGAGAAACGCGGCGAGCCCTTTCCGACCGAAGAGGAGCTGATGGATCATGTCATCTCGCCGATCATTTACCGCATCCTCTTCGACCGGGCGCCCGGCCCGGACCATGTCCGCAAGCTGATCGCGAAAGTGATGCCGGAGAGCGTAGTCAAGACCTGACACGCCGCCGGCAATGCCGGGCGACTCACTTGGGTCTCCGGGGCAGTTCTGGGGCTTTGGCTTCGTTGCTCGCAACTGACGAACAAGTGGTCGAGTATGTGCATGTTCAGATTGTAGTGACTGCAAAATTGCCGTGGGATATGCGTGCTCGGTCGAGGGTCGCCGTCGATTTTCTGTTGAAAAATAAGGAAAAAGATGGTGCTAATCAGCATGAATGAATTCAACGGCAACGCGAAGGGGACTGCTCAATGCTTAATGAATTCAAGGCGTTTATCGCCCGTGGCAATGTCATGGATCTTGCGGTCGGCGTGATCATCGGCGGTGCTTTCGGCGGCATCGTGAAATCATTGGTTGACGATATCATCATGCCGGTCGTCGGTGCGATTTTCGGCGGCTTCGATTTCTCGAACTACTTCATCGGTCTTTCCTCGGCGGTCAATGCGCCGACGCTCGCCGCCGCCCGCGCCCAAGGCGCGGTTTTCGCCTACGGCAACTTCATCACCGTCCTAATCAATTTCCTCATCCTCGCCTGGATCATCTTTCTCATGGTCAAGGGCGTGAATGCGCTGCGCGCCCAGGTCGAGCGCAAGGAAGAAAAGGTTGCCGAGGCAGCACCGCCGCCGGCTGACGTTCAGCTCCTGACGGAAATCCGCGATCTTCTCGCCAAACGCTGACGCGTCTTCTTCAATTTCTTTTAAAGCCCCGTTCCGTAAGTGGGGCTTTATTCATCACCAAAATCGATCAGTCGCTAAGGCAAAGTCATGGGATTTGTTCGCCGCTCTGCTTTATGAAGGCGGAAACTGGAGACTTTGCATGTCGATACTGGATAGCCTCAGCCCGCGCGCGCTCGCAGCACCCGAAAGCGGGATCGTCGAAGTGGTCAATTATGCCCGCGGCCGTGAAGGCCTGCTGCCGCTCTGGGTCGGCGAGGGCGATCTGCCGACGCCGGATTTCATCAATCGCGCCGCAATGGCCTCGCTCAATGCCGGCGAGACATTTTATACCTGGCAGCGCGGCATTCCGGAACTGCGCCAGGCGCTGGCCGATTACTACGGCAGGCACTTCGGTACGTCGCTGCCGATGGAGAATTTCTACGTCGTCGGCTCCGGCATGCAGGCGATCCAGCTCTCCGTGCAGGCAATCACCTCTCCCGGCGACGAAATGGTCTATCTGTCGCCTGCCTGGCCGAATATCGCCGCCGCGCTGGAGATTGCGGGTGCCCGCTCCGTGCCCGTGCCGCTGCAGTTCGAACACGGCAAATGGTCGCTCGATCTCGAGCGCCTAGAGGCGGCGATCACGCCGAAGACCAAGGGTCTCTTCATCAATACCCCCTCAAACCCGACAGGCTGGACGGCAACCCATCAGGATCTCCGGGACATTCTGGCTCTGGCGCGCAAGCATGATCTCTGGATCATGGCCGACGAAATCTATGCGCTCTACTATTATGCCGGCGGCCGCGCGCCGAGCTTCCTGGATGTGAAGGAAGCCGACGACAAGATCATCTTCGTCAATTCCTTCTCGAAGAACTGGTCGATGACCGGCTGGCGCGTCGGCTGGATCGTCGCCCCCGCAGAGCTCGGGCAGGTGATCGAAAACCTCGTGCAATATTCGACATCGGGCGTCGCGCAATTCATGCAGCGCGGTGCGGTCGCCGCCCTGAACGAAGGCGATGACTTCGTTCGCGCCAACATCGCCAAGGCGACACGCTCGCGCGACATTCTCTGCGATGCGCTTATCGCCACCAATCGCGTGCAGACGCTGAAGCCGGATGGCGCGCTTTATTCGTTCCCCAGGATCGACGGTGTGACCGACAGCCGCAAGGCTGCCATCGACATCGTCGACAAGACCGGTGTCGGCCTGGCGCCCGGAACGGCGTTCGGTCTAGGGGGAGAGCTGTTCATGCGTGCTTGCTTCCTGCGCGATCCGGTGCAGGTTGCGGATGCTGCGGAGCGGTTGAGCCGGTATATTCTGGGGTTGTAGTCTTCCTCCTATGCATGGCCGAATGGAGCCTCGCTCAAAAGGCATCTTTTCGGTTGCCGCATCTTCGTCACCCCCTCTGTCCCTTTTGGGACATCTCCCCCACAAGGGGGGAGATCGTTAGGAGTTCGCAGCTGCTCGCGGCAATACGATGCACTTCAGTCTCTGCAACTACGATATTGGTTTGAGGTGGGTCGGTGCTGCGGGTTACCAATCTCCCCCTTGTGGGGGAGATGTCACGAAGTGACAGAGGGGGCACACTCTCCGTATTACGCAATACCATCGATCTATAAAATGCAATCGATCCGCGAAAGCCCAGCCTAACCATCCCCGCAATCTTTCCCGCGTACCCGTCCGCTTTTAATCAGTTTCGCAGGAGAAGCGGCCTCATATGGTCTCGATAAGACTTGGCGGGGACGCGAAGAATGACGGTGTTGGTGACGGGCGGAGCCGGTTATATCGGCAGTCACATGGTCTGGAGGTTGCTGGATTCGGGCGAGGACGTGGTGGTCCTCGATCGCCTGTCGACCGGATTTCGCTGGGCGGTTCCGCCGGCGGCTCGCTTCTATCTCGGCGATATCGCCGATGAAGCGCTGTTGCGGACGATTTTCGCTGAAAACGACATAGAGGCCATCATCCACTTCGCCGGCTCGGCCGTCGTCCCGGTGTCGATTGAGGATCCTCTTTCCTACTACGAGAACAATACCGGCAAGACCCATATTTTAATGAGCGCCGCGGTCAGGGCCGGCATCCGCCATTTCGTCTTTTCCTCCACAGCTGCCGTCTACGGTCAGCAGCCTGCGGACCGGCCGGTCGGCGAAGACGCGCCGTTGCGGCCGGAATCGCCCTACGGCCAGTCCAAGCTGATGTCTGAGCTGATGCTGCGCGATGCTGCCTCCGCCTATGATTTCCACTATGTCGCGCTGCGCTATTTCAACGTCGCCGGAGCCGATCCCAAGGGGCGGGCCGGTCAGTCGACCGATGGCGCCACTCATCTCATCAAGGTCGCCTGCGAGGCGGCCCTTGGCCGCCGCCCCCAAGTAACCATTTACGGCACGGATTACGCGACGCATGACGGCACGGGCGTTCGCGACTACATCCATGTCAGCGATCTCGCGGACGCGCATCTTGCGGCCTTGCGGCATCTGCGCGATGGCGGCCGGTCATTGGTAGCCAATTGCGGCTATGGCCAGGGCTATTCCGTGCTTGATGTGCTCAACATGGTCATGCGCGTCCATGGTCGCGCCTTCCGCATCCACATTGCTCCGCGGCGCGCCGGCGATATGGCCAGTATCGTCGCCGATGCGACGCTTGCCCGTCGCGAACTGGGATGGACGCCGAAATACAATGATCTGGAAATGATCGTGCGCTCCGCGCTGGATTGGGAGCTTCGCCTTGCCGAACGTGCGGGCTTCGATGCTGCCGGCGTTAACCGGGTCTACGCCGCTCCAAGCATGCTGTAACGGGATCGGCAATCTCAGCTTTCCGGGCGTCTCCATGGCCCCAGAAAGGCCGGGGCATTCTTGCGCACGGCCTCTGCCAAGAAGTCGATAACGGTGCGCACGCGCGGCGACTGGCGCAGGTCGCGGTGGCAAGTGATCCAGTAGTGGCGCCTGAGATCCACCTCTTGCGGTAGAACGACCTGCAGATCCGGATGCTTGCCGGCGATGAAAAACGGCAGCACGCAAAGACCCTGACCGTTCTTCGTCGCTGTCAGCTGTGCAAAGATGCTGGAACTCTGGAATTGCGGTCTGATGCGCGGATGGACGTCGTCGAGATAGTCCAGGCCTGGCGCGAAGATCATGTCCTCGATATAGCCGATGAAGGCAAAATCCGGCAGGTCGTCGCGGCTTTCGATCGGCGGATGGCGGGCGAGATAGTCACGCGATCCGTAGACCTGCAGATGATAGTCGGTGAGCTTCTCGGTGAAGTAGGGGCCGGCCTTCGGTGGGTCGAGCACCACGACGATATCGGCTTCCTTGCGCGAGAGCGACATGATCTGCTGGATGGTGATCAGCTCCAGGGAAATATTCGGATGTCTGGCGGCGAATTCCGGCAGGACGCCGGTGAAGAAGAAGTTTGAAAAGCCCTCCGGCGCGCTGATGCGCACAACACCCCGTTGTGCCGCCGATCCGGCCGTAAGATCGGCGCGAAGACGTTCCGTTTCCTGCTCCATGTGCTCGGCCGTATCGACGAAACGCTGGCCCATGCTGGTCAGCATGTAACCGCGCGGATTGCGCTCGAAGAGCTTGACCTTCAAGGAAAACTCCAGCCGGTCGATGCGGCGCGAGACCGTGGCGTGGCTCGTGCGCAATTGCCGCGCCGCGGTCGAAAGCTGTCCGGTTCGCGCGACGGCGAGGAAAAACTGCAGATCGTCCCACGTAAAATGCGGCGTGCGCTTCATTCCTCTCTCCTCTGTTCAAAAATGAACAGACACTGTTTGGAATTAGTTACAATCTCGACTTGCGTCAACGCGCGAATTCCGTGATCCTGCCGATCGGAAAAAGTCGTTTCGAGGAAAGCGGCTGGCCAATTTTGAACAGATTCGTTTTTGCCAAATCTCTGGGAGGAGAGGATATGCGAAAGAGTCTCATTGCATCCCTTGCATTGCTGCTTGCAACGAGCACAGCGGCTTTCGCCGCCGGCGCGGCCAATGGTTTCGTAAAGATCGGCATCCTTAACGACCAGTCCGGCGTGTATGCCGACTTCGGCGGCAAGTCGTCGGTCGAGGCCGCCAAGATGGCCGCCGAAGATTTCGGTGGCAAGGTTCTCGGCGTGCCGATCGAGATCATCGATGCAGATCACCAGAACAAGCCTGATATCGCCTCCAACATCGCCCGCCAATGGTATGACCAGGACAAGGTCGATGCCATCATGGAGCTGACGACCTCGTCGGTTGCGCTCGCCGTGCAGGCTGTTGCCAAGGAGAAGAAGAAGATCGACATCGTCACCGGCGCTGCCACGACCGATCTCACCGGCAAGCAATGTTCGCCCTACGGCTTCCATTGGGCCTATGACACGCATGCCCTCGCCGTCGGCACCGGCGGCGCGCTCGTCAAGCAGGGCGGCGATACCTGGTTCTTCCTGACCGCGGACTATGCTTTCGGCTATTCGCTCGAGCAGCAGACCAGCGATTTCGTCAAGGCCAGCGGCGGCAAGATCCTAGGCTCCGTCCGCCATCCGCTGTCGACGAATGATTTCTCGTCCTTCCTGCTGCAGGCGCAGTCGTCTGGCGCCAAGGTCATCGGCCTTGCCAATGCCGGCCTCGACACATCAAACGCCATCAAGCAGGCGTCGGAATTCGGCATCACCCAGGGCGGCCAGCATCTGGCGGCATTGCTCTTCACGCTCGCCGAAGTTCATGGCCTCGGGTTGAAGGCGGCGCAAGGCCTGACGCTGACGGAAGGCTACTACTGGAACCTCGACGACAAGAGCCGTGAATTCGGCAAGCGCTTCTTTGCCCGTACCGGCAAGATGCCGAACATGGTCCATGCCGGCACCTATTCCGCTGTCATGCAATATCTGAAGGCGGTGCAGAAGGCGGGTACGGACGATACCGAGGCCGTCGCCAAAGAACTGCATGAAATGCCGGTCGATGACTTCTTCGGTCGCGGCGGCACGGTCGGCGCCAACGGCCGCATGATCCACGACATGTATCTGCTTCAGGTCAAGAAGCCCGAAGAGAGCAAGGAGCCGTGGGATTACTTCAACGTGCTGGCGACGATCCCGGGCAAGGAAGCCTATATCGACCCAGCCAAGAGCGGCTGCGATCTCGTCAAGCAATAGGGCTCGGACCGGCCCATGGCGATGTCAGCGACACATCTGCACGAAGAGCCCCGGGTGGTCTTGTCCGCCCGGGGACTGCGTCGCGATTTCGGCGGCTTCACCGCCGTCAAGAATGTCGATCTCGACGTGTATCATGCCCGCGTCCACGCGCTGATCGGCCCGAACGGTGCCGGCAAGACCACGGTGTTCAACCTGCTCACCAAGTTCCTGCAGCCGACGCATGGCACGATCACGCTGCTCGGCACCGATATCACGAGGACCAGGCCGGACAAAGTCGCGCGCATGGGCCTCGTGCGTTCCTTCCAGATTTCGGCCGTCTTTCCGCATCTGACGGTGCTGGACAATGTCCGCGTCGCTCTGCAGCGGCCAAACAATCTCGCCCACCAGTTCTGGCGGCCGCTGTCTGCTCTCGACGGTCTCAACGCCCGCGCCGAACAGCTCATCGCCTCGGTCGGCCTTTCGAAGGAGCGGGATGCCATCGCCGCCGATCTTTCCTATGGCCGCAAGCGCGTGCTGGAGATCGCAACGACGCTCGCGCTCGATCCGAAGGTGCTGCTGCTCGACGAGCCGATGGCCGGCATGGGGCTGGAGGATGTGAACACCGTCTCCGGCATCATCCGCGATGTCGCGCGCGATAGGGCCGTGCTCATGGTGGAGCACAATCTCTCGGTCGTTGCCGATATCTGCCATCATGTCACGGTCTTGCAGCGCGGCGAGATCCTTGCTCAGGGCGATTATGCGACGGTCAGCCGCGACCCGCGTGTCCGCGAAGCCTATATGGGCACGGAGGAGGTTTGACCATGGCCCCGCTTCTGGACGTTCAGGGCCTCAATGCCTGGTATGGCGAAAGCCACATCCTGCATGGCGTCGATATGCGCGTGGGTGAAGGCGAAACCGTCACGATCCTTGGCCGCAACGGCGTTGGCAAGACGACGACGCTGCGCACCATTGTCGGCATCGTCCGCGCCCGCAAAGGCAGGATCGCTTTCGCCGGCAAGGACATGATGCAGGTGCCGCTGCACAAGACGGCGCATCAGGGCATCGGTTTCGTGCCGGAGGAGCGCGGCATCTTCTCCACGCTCAGCGTCTATGAGAATCTGATGCTGCCGCCGGTCGTGGCATCGGGCGGCATGACGCTCGACGAGATCTTCGAGCTCTTTCCCAATCTGCATGAGCGGCGCAACAGCGTCGGCACCAGGCTTTCGGGCGGTGAGCAGCAGATGCTTGCCATGGCCCGTATCCTGCGCACTGGCGTTCGCATGATGCTGCTCGACGAGCCTACCGAGGGTCTGGCCCCCGTCATCGTCCAGCGCATCGGCGAAGTCCTGCAGAAGCTGAAGGGTCGCGGTATGACCATCCTGCTCGTCGAGCAGAATTTCCGTTTTGCCAGCCGCATCGCCGATCGTTTCTATGTGATGGATCACGGCCAGATGGTTTCGGAATTCCCGGTCGGCGAACTCACAGAGCGCATGGATATGCTCCACAAGGTTCTGGGGGTCTGAACCATGACGATGATATTCGGCATCCCCGCCCAGGCGCTTCTCGGTCAATTGCTGATCGGGCTCATCAACGGCTCCTTCTATGCGTTGCTAAGTCTCGGTTTGGCGATCATCTTCGGCATGCTGCGGGTGATCAATTTCGCCCATGGCGCGCTCTATATGCTCGGCGCCTTCGCCGCCTATCTGCTGCTGGCCTATGCCGGCATCGGCTATTGGCCGGCCCTCCTTCTGGCGCCGCTGATCGTCGGCCTGTTCGGGGCACTGGTCGAACGGCTCTGCCTGCGCCAGCTCTACAAGATCGATCCGCTTTATGGATTGCTCTTCACCTTCGGCATGGCCCTGACGATCGAGGGAACCTTCCGCTATCTTTATGGATCTTCCGGCCAGCCCTATGCCGTTCCGACGGAGTTGGCGGGCGCGAAAAATATCGGGTTCATGTTCCTGCCCGTCTATCGCGGCTGGGTGGTCATCGCCTCGCTGATCGTCTGCATCGGCACCTGGCTGCTGATCGAGAAGACCAAGCTCGGCGCCTATCTGCGCGCCGCGACCGAGAATTCCACACTTGTGCAGGTGTTCGGCGTCAACGTGCCGGTGCTTCTGACGCTCACCTATGGCTTCGGCGTGGCGCTTGCCGCCTTTGCCGGCGTGCTGGCCGCACCGATCTATCAGGTTTCGCCGCTGATGGGATCGAACATGATCATCATCGTCTTCGCCGTTGTCGTCGTCGGCGGCATGGGCTCGATCATGGGGGCGATCGTCACTGGCTATATGCTCGGGATTGCCGAAGGCCTGACCAAGGTCTTCTATCCGGAAGCTTCCAACATCGTCATCTTCGTCATCATGGCGATCGTGCTGCTAATAAGGCCGGCAGGCCTCTTCGGTCGGGATGCGTGACATGGCTGGATTGATCACATCGAAACCGAAAACACAGCCGACCCTCTCGATCCAGAAGCTGTTGCTGATCCTTGGCCTCGTCGGGCTGATATGGGCGCCGTTCTTCATCTACCCGATCTTCGTCATGAAGGTGCTCTGCTTCGCGCTTTTCGCCTGCGCCTTCAATCTGCTGCTCGGCTATGCCGGTCTGCTCTCCTTCGGTCACGCCACCTTCTTCGGCGGTGCGGCCTATTTCACGGCCTATACGGTGAAGGAATGGGGTGTTCCGCCCGAACTCGGCATCCTGATCGGCGTTGCCGGTGCTTCGCTGCTCGGCCTGGTCATGGGTTTCGTCGCCATCCGCCGGCAGGGCATCTATTTCGCCATGATCACGCTGGCGCTCTCCTACATGTTCTATTTCTTCTGCCTGCAGGCGAAGTTCACCCAGGGGGAAGACGGCATCCAATCGGTGCCGCGCGGCTATCTTCTCGGAGTTCTCGATCTCAATAACTCATTCAACATGTATTACTTCGTTCTCGCCGTGTTTCTGATCGGCGTGCTGATCACCTGGCGCTTCATCAATTCTCCTTTCGGCATGATCCTGAAATCGATCCGGGAGAACGAGCAGCGGGCGATCTCGCTCGGCTATTCCGTGGCGCATTACAAGCTCGGCGCCTTCGTCATGTCGGCGGCGCTTGCGGGGCTTGCCGGCGCTGTCAAGGCGCTGGTCTTTCAGTTTGCGACGCTCACCGACGTCGCCTGGCAGATGTCCGGCGAGGTCATCCTCATGACGCTCCTCGGTGGCATCGGCACGCTGATCGGTCCGATTTTCGGAGCGGGATTGGTCGCGACGCTGGAGAATTATCTCGCAACTTCGGAATTCCCGGTCACCATCATCACCGGTGTCGTCTTCATGGTTTGCGTCCTGCTTTTCCGCCGCGGCATCGTCGGCGAATTCTATGCCTCGCGGCTGGGACGGAAACTGGGTTTTGAATATCGGCGGTAAAGATCAAGCCTATGCTTTTTTGCTATACACCCCCTCACCCCAGCCCTCTCCCCGAGGGGAGAGGGGGTGTTGCTCCAGAAAATCGGCGGACTAGTAGCCGCGGCAAATGCCGAAATGGTCCCCTCTCCCCCCGGGGAGAGGGTTAGGGTGAGGGGGCATGCCAATGGATCGCTTCGACTACATTATCATCGGGGCCGGGAGCGCCGGATGTGTGCTCGCCAACCGGCTTTCGGCCGACCGCAACAACAGGGTTCTGCTGCTGGAAGCCGGCGGCAATGACAATTACCATTGGATCCACATCCCGGTCGGCTATCTCTATTGCATCAACAACCCCCGCACCGACTGGTGTTTCACCACGTCGCCGGAAGCGGGGCTGAATGGCCGTTCGCTGAACTATCCGCGCGGCAAGGTGCTCGGCGGCTGCTCCTCCATCAACGGCATGATCTACATGCGCGGCCAGGCGCGCGACTACGATCTCTGGCGCCAGCTCGGCTGCGCCGGCTGGGGCTGGGACGATGTGCTGCCCTATTTCATCAAGTCCGAGGACCACTATCGCGGCAAGGACGAGATGCACGGCACTGGCGGCGAATGGCGGGTCGAGAAGGCGCGTGTGCGCTGGGCCGTGCTCGATGCCTTCCAGGCTGCGGCCAAGGAGGCCGGCATCCCCGAAACGGCGGATTTCAATCGCGGCAACAATGAAGGCTCAGGCTATTTCGACGTCAACCAGCGCTCCGGCATCCGCTGGAATACGACGAAGGCCTTCCTGCGCCCGGCGATGAAGCGCGGCAATCTCACCGTCTACACCAAGGCTCAGGTCCGCCGCCTGATCGTCGAGGGCGATGCCGTCACAGGCGTCGAATTCCAGCATATCGGCGTGGCGAAGCGCGCCCGTGCAAACAAAGAAACCATTCTGTCGGCCGGTTCCATCGGCTCCCCGCATATTCTCGAACTGTCGGGCATCGGCCAGGGCGATGTGCTCAGCAAGGCCGGCATCGAGGTCGTGCGAGAGGTGAGGTCCGTCGGCGAAAACCTGCAGGATCACCTGCAGCTTCGCCTTGCCTACAAGGTGACGGGCGTTCCCACATTGAACGAGAAGGCGACGAGCCTCATCGGCAAGGCGGCGATCGGCCTTGAATATCTGGTTCGCCGCTCAGGCCCGATGGCGATGGCGCCGAGCCAGCTCGGCATCTTCACCCGCTCCGGTCCGGACAAGGAAACGCCGGATTTGCAGTATCATGTGCAGCCGGTCTCGCTCGATAAGTTCGGCGATCCCGTTCATCCCTTTCCGGCGATCACCGCCAGCGTCTGTAATCTCCGCCCTGAGAGCCGCGGCTCGGTGCATGTGCGCAGCCCCGATTTCGCCATGCAGCCGGCCATCAGCCCCAACTATCTTTCCGCAGCTCGCGACCGGGAGATCGCCGTGCGCTCCATTCGCCTGACGCGGCGGATCGTGGCGCAGCCGTCTTTCGCCCGGTTCCGGCCGGAGGAGTTCAAGCCGGGGCCGGCCTACGAGACGGATGCCGATCTGGAACATGCCGCCGGCGATATCGGCACGACCATCTTCCATCCGGTCGGCACATGCCGCATGGGCGGCGACGCGCAAAGCGTCGTCGATCCCCGGCTGCGGCTGCGGGCGCTCGCAGGGCTGCGCATCGCCGACGCTTCCGTCATGCCGTCGATCACATCGGGCAATACCAATTCGCCAACCATCATGATCGCCGAAAAGGCCGCTGAAATGATCCTTGCCGATAACAGATGAATCTCTGAGGATTGATAGCTGCAAGGACAGGAGATTTGCATGAACAGCACGGACGAAGTCATCATCGAGCGGCGCGGATCGGCCGGCATCGTCAGGCTCAACCGTCCGAAGGCGCTGAACAGCCTGACATTGCCGATGGTGCGCATCATTGCTTCTGCATTGAAGGACTTCGCCGTCGATCCCGCGGTTGCGAGCGTCATCGTCACGGGCGAGGGAGAGCGCGGGTTCTGCGCCGGCGGTGATATCCGCCTGCTGCACCGGAGCGGCAAGGAAGGCAGCGATGAAGCGGAAACCTTCTGGCGCGAGGAATTCCGGCTCAATCATGCCATTTCGCGCTACTCCAAGCCTTATGTCGTGCTGATGGACGGCATCACCATGGGCGGCGGCGTCGGTCTTTCGGCGCATGGCAGCCATCGCGTCGTCACCGAGCGCACGCGTCTTGCCATGCCCGAAACCGGCATCGGCTATTTCCCGGATGTTGGCGCCACCTGGCTGCTGCCGCGCGCACCGGGCGAAGCCGGCACCTGGATGGGGCTGACCGGCCTGACCGTCGAGGCGGCCGACGTTATCCATGCAGGCTTCGCCGATCACTATGTGATGTCCTCCGCGCTGCCGGCTCTCATGGATGCGGTAGCAGCGCTGCCCACCGTTGCTTCCGCCGCAGACGTGCATGCTCTCATCAGGACGATGGCAGCCGATGCTGGCGAAAGCCGGCTTGCGGCAAACCGCGATATGATCGACCGGGCGTTTTCAGCAGACACGGTGGAAGGGATACTGGCGGCATTGGCCGGTGAGCCCAGAGAATTTGCCGAAGAAGCCGCCGGCGTGATCGCCAGCCGTTCGCCGACCAGCCTGAAGCTGACCTTGCGGCTGCTGAGGGCAGGGCGTACGAGCGCCAATCTTGCCGAATGCCTCAATCGTGAACTCGGCGCCTGCAGGGGCATATTGTATAATCACGATTTCTACGAGGGCGTGCGAGCCGTTGTTATCGACAAGGACCGCAATCCGAAATGGTCTCCGGCGAGTCTTTCCGAAGTGACCGTTGCCGATCTCGACCGCTTCTTCGTGCCGGCGCAGCCGCCGCTTTTCGCGAGCTAGACCGGTTCAGAGCGTCACGGGATTCCGAATCGGTCTATCTCACTACTTTAAGCGATTTCGGAACGGGAAGCCGATCTGCACTTTCCCGGAGTTGCTTCAACCGATCATGGGAGGAAAACATCATGACACGGATTGCATTCATCGGCCTTGGCAACATGGGAGGCCCGATGGCCGCCAATCTCGTCAAGGCGGGCCATGCCGTTACCGGTTTCGATCTCTCACATGATGTGCTGAAGGCTGCCGAAGCATCGGGCGTGAGGGCGGCCAATGTGCTGACCGAGGCTTTGGCCGATGCGGAAGTGGTCGTGACAATGCTGCCGAAGGGCCAGCACGTCCTGACCGTATGGACCGACGTTCTGCGCTCGGTACCCAAGGGAACCCTGGTGATCGACAGCTCCACCATCGATGTCGACAGTGCCCGCAAGGCGCATGCCATGGCAGGCGATGCCGGCTGCCTCTCGCTCGATGCGCCGGTGTCCGGCGGCACGGGCGGTGCCGCCGCCGGTACTCTGACTTTCATGGCCGGCGGCTCGACCGAGAGCTTCGCGGCCGCGAAGCCGCTGCTTGAGGTCATGGGGAAGAAGATCGTCCATTGCGGCGATGCCGGCGCCGGCCAGGCGGCGAAGATCTGCAACAACATGGTCCTCGGCATCTCCATGATCGGCGTCTGCGAAGCCTTCGTGCTTGGCGAAAAGCTTGGCCTCTCTCACCAGGCCCTCTTCGATGTCGCCTCGACCTCTTCCGGCCAGTGCTGGTCGATCAATACCTATTGCCCCGTGCCCGGCCCGGTTCCGACCTCGCCTGCCAATAATGACTACAAGCCCGGCTTTGCGGCGGCGCTGATGCTCAAGGATCTGCGGCTATCTCAGGAAGCGGCACTCTCCAGCGGCGCATCGACACCTCTGGGCGCGGAAGCGGCGCAGCTCTATGCGCTCTTCGAAAAGCTCGGCAACGGCGACCGCGATTTTTCGGCAATCATCGAGATGTTTCGCGAGGCGAAGTGAGGGTGGCTGGATAGTTGGCCGGGTGTGGGTTTGCCCCTCAACCCGGCCCTCTTCCGCTCGCGGGGAGAGGGGGGAGTTGTGCCACGAGCGGCTCCCGGTTGAGAGAAGGAAGGCCTACTGCTTTGTGAGGTCGTCCCCCTCGCCCCGCTTGCGGGGAGAGGGTTAGGGTGAGGGGCCAGGCGCGAAGCTGAGGCATCAAAGAGCATGCCTGACCTGCCGACCTCGATTGCTGCAACTCACCGCCACATGCCCCGCATGCGCGCACCCATATCGACGCGCACCTCTCGCGCCCGAATGGCGGCTGCGCTTTCGGCCCGCGCTTGCGGCCAGCCGCAAACCTCGAAGAACTGCAGCAACGTCGCCGGGATGAAGCGGGTGCGCGAGGCGAAGACATGTTTGTCGCCCTGCGCATGCTGGCCATGCACGAAGAAGCGCTGCGGAATGACGAGATCGAGATTGTCCTTCGCTCGCGTCATGGCGACGTAGAGCAGCCGACGCTCCTCCTCGATCTCGGCGGATGATCCGACGGCGAGATCGGCGGGTATGCAGCCGTCGACGGCGTTGAGGATGAAGACTTTCGTCCACTCCTGACCCTTGGCGGAATGGATTGTCGAAAGGATCAGATAGTCCTCGTCGAGCAGCGGCACGCCGGCCTGATCGCTGGTCGCATCGGGCGGATCGAGCGTCAGTTCGGTAAGGAAACGCTCGCGCGAACCGTAGCCCGCGGCGATCTGTTCGAGCTGGACGAGATCTGCCTGGCGGGTCGCGGCATCCTCATGCGCGCGCCCCAGATACGGCTCGTACCATTGCCGAACCAGGCCGATTTCAGCCGGCCAGCCGGCCTTGCCGCTTTTGACCTCCCGCATCGTCTCGACAAAGGCGGTCCAGTCGTCTCCCGTGCGCGGTGGCGGCGGAAGCTCGGCAAGGGCCGTGATCGGGCTCGCCTCTTCGCCGATCTGGTCGAGCACGCGCTGCGCGGTGGAAGGGCCGACGCCGGGCAGGAGCTGCATCAGGCGGAACCCCGCCACACGGTCGCGCGGATTCTGGGCGAAGCGCAGCGCCGCCAGCATGTCCTTGACATGGGCGCTGTCGAGGAATTTCAGACCGCCGAACTTGACGAAAGGAATGTTGCGGCGCGTGAGTTCCACTTCCAGCGGGCCGCTATGGCTTGAGGTGCGGAAGAGCACCGCTTGCTGCTTGAGCCTCGCGCCGCCCTCGCGATTTTCCAGCACCTGGTCGGCGATGTAGCGCGCCTGGTCGGCCTCGTCGCGCACTGTCACCAGCCGCGGCCGCTCTGGGCTTTGCCGCTCGGTGCGCAGGTTCTTGGTGAAGCGCTCGGAGGCAAGATCGATCACGGCGTTGGCGGCAGCCAGGATCGGCTGTGTCGAGCGGTAATTGCGATCGAGCGTGACGATATCGGCCGATGGCGTGAAGGCCTTGGGGAAATCGAGAATGTTGCGCACGGTCGCGGCGCGGAAGGAATAGATCGACTGCGCATCGTCGCCGACGACGGTCAATCCCCGGCCATCCGGCTTCAAAGCAAGCAGTATGGAAGACTGCAGCCGGTTGGTGTCCTGATATTCGTCGACGAGCACATGGTCGAACCGGCTGCGGATATCCTCGGCGATCAGCGGCTCCTGCAGCATATGCGCCCAATAGAGCAGCAGATCGTCGTAATCGAGCACGTTCTGTGCCTGCTTCGCCTCGACATAACAGGCGAAGAGATCGCGCAGCTGCTGCTCCCACATGGCGCACCAGGGAAAGAAGTCGCGCAGCACACCGTCGAGCGGCGCTTCGGCATTGACGGAGCGCGAATAGATGGCAAGGCAGGTCGCCTTGGTCGGGAAGCGGTTTTCGGTCTTGGAAAAACCGAGGTCATGACGCGCAAGGTTCATCAGGTCGGCACTGTCTTCGCGGTCGTGAATCGTGAAGGCCGGGTCGATGCCGATCTGTTCTGCATAATCCCGCAGCAGGCGAGCACCGATGCCGTGGAATGTACCCGTCCAGGCAAGCGCGTCGGCGGTGATGCCGGCATTCGCTCCCAGTACCTCGCGGCAGATGCGCTCGACACGGCGGCCCATTTCGGCGGCGGCGCGGCGCGAGAAAGTCATCAGGAGGATGCGGCGCGGATCTGCGCCTTTGACGATCAGATGTGCGACACGATGGGCAAGCGTGTTGGTCTTGCCGGAGCCGGCCCCGGCGATGACAAGCAGCGGCCCGGCAATATGGCTGTTGCCCTCCGTCGTGCCATGCTCCACCGCCAGCCGCTGCTCCGGGTTTAGTTTTTCCAGATAGGCGGCGGTCATCAATTCTCCTGGATGGACTGGGATTCTTGGCGGTGCACGACGAATCGCGGGTGCGGAAAAATATATGCGTTCTATGGATGTTCCGAATCGCCGAAGCCTGTCAAGTTTCATCGGACCCGCACGGAGATGTGACCTTTCGCGCAAGAATCTTATCCGGATTTGGCCGGATGCAGCTCGAAAAGGACTTTCTTCGTACTTATCTATCGTTTTGGCGCGGTATTTTGAGTTCGCAGTGCGTAGAGTGAAGGTTTCCGAACATGAACGAAACGATCGCCATCGGCCTGCGTCTGCCTGGCGGACTGGTGGCTTTACCGGACGGGCGCCTCGCGCTTGTCGAAATGGATGCCAGCCGCCGCTGCCTGAAGCTTTTCGACTCAAGCGGCGCATCTGAGGAAGTTTGTCGGATCGGCGGCACTCCGGCGGGGGTTGCAGTCGATGGGAATGGGTGCTTCTGGGTGGCCGGCGGGCCGGAGAGTTCCATTCTCAGGCTCTCGCCGCAGGGACGGGTCCTTCAGGTGATAGAGGGCGGCGCAGACGGTCCGTTTCTCCATCCGAATGCTCTTGCCTTCGGGCCTGACGGCCTGCTTTACATGACCGATTCCGGCATCCGCCTCGCCGATCTTCTGGAAGGTGGCCACGTTCATCCCGACTTCTTCAAGGCGGCCTATAACGGTCGTGTTTATCAGATCGATCCGGCGGAAGGCCGGGTCATACGTGTTCTGGCCGCGGGTCTGCTGCTTGCCGGCGGCATTGCTTTCGATGCTGACGGGTTGCTTTACTACAGCGAAACGCTCACTGGAAAAATCTACCGGCAGGTAGTCGGCGGACGGCATGAGACGTTTGCGCAATCGATGACGTCGCCCGCCGTAAACGTGCTGCGCGGACCGTCCGGCTTGGCGTTTGATCGCAGCGGCGTGCTCTACTGCGCCATGTATGGTCTGGGCGAAATCTGCCTGATCGATACGGAGGGCAGGATGGCAGGCCATATCCGCACGAATGGAGCGCGGTCGGGAAATATCGCCTTCAGCGTCGATGGCAAGCACCTGCTCGTCAGCGAGCAGGAAAAGGGTGTCGTTGAGAAGATAACGGCACCGCGTCCAGGGCTGCCGCTGCATATGCCGTCCATTTCCTGAAGCGCTTCGCCGTCCTTCAGACCAGCTCCTTGCGCCTTGGAACGATTTCAGCAAAACCGCCGCCCATTTTGGTGCGAGACGCTCCGGTCCGGCTGATGGACATGCCCGGCGGGCGGGCATGTCCCGTTTCTATAGATCCTGCAGCTTATTCCGCCGCAGGAATCTGCTTGTCCTTGCCGGACTTGCCGTCCGCGGGCTTGCCATCGTTGGCGATGACCTTGGCATGGCGGCGGCGCCAGTCGCCGAGGAAGAGCAGGATCGGCGCTGCGATGAAGACCGACGAGGCGCCAGCCACGAGGATGCCGAACACCATCGGGATCGCGAAGCTGGAGACGGCGCTTCCGCCCCAGATCGCCATCGGCACCAGCGCCAGGAAGGCGGTGGCGTTGGTATAGAGGCTTCGCGCCAGGGTCTCGTTGATCGACTTATCTATAATATCTCGCAGCGGCATCGACTTGTAGAGCCGCATGTTCTCACGCATGCGGTCATAGACCACGACCTTGTCGTTCACCGAATAACCGACGAGCGTCAGGATCGCGGCGATGGCCGTCAGGTTGAAATCGAGACCGGTGATCGCGAAGAAGCCGATCGCCTTGGTAACGTCGAGCACCAGCGTGACGATGGCGCCGACCGCGAACGGCCATTCGAAGCGGTACCAGATATAGAACAGCATCGCCAGGCTGGCGATCACGACCGAGAGGATACCGGCCCAGGCAAGCTCGCCCGAAACCTTCGGACCGATGACGTCGGTGCCTTCGATGGTCGCGCTCGGGTCGATCTTGACGATTTCGGCCTTGAGCTTGGTCACGGCCGCCGTCTGCGCCTCTTCGCCGCCATCCTGGCGCTGGGCACGAACAAGGATGCTGTTGTTGTCGCCGAAGGACTGCAGCGCGATTTCGCCGAGGCCGAGCGTGTTCAGGCCGGCGCGGAACGTCGACAAATCGGCGGCATCCTTGGTTTTGACCGACATCTGTATGCCGCCTCGGAAATCGACGCCGTAATTGAGGCCCGGATGGATGAACAGGACCACCGAGGCGATCGACAGGATCGCCGAGACGGTGACACCGAAGAAGCGGGCCTTCATGAACTGGATGTGCTTGTCATAGGGGCTGAAGGGGATTAGCGGCCTGATGTTGACCACCTTCAGCTTGCGGCGACGGGTGATGGCGATCATCACGACGCGCACGAAGGCGACGGAGGTGAACATAGAGATGATGAGGCCGAGACCCATGGTTACGGCAAAGCCGCGAACCGGGCCGGAGCCGAAGTAGAACAGGATGGCGGCGGCGATCAGGGCCGTCATGTTGCCGTCGATAATCGTGGAATAAGCTTTCTTGAAGCCGTTATCGATAGCGGCGAAGGCGCTGCGGCCCTTGCGGGTTTCTTCGCGGATGCGCTCGTTGATCAGAACGTTGGCATCGACCGCAAGACCGATACCGAGGACGACGCCGGCGATGCCGGGCAGCGTCAGCGTGGCGCCGACCAGCGTCAGGGCCGAGAAGGTCAGGATCGTATGGATGAGCAGCGCGACATTTGCGAGAATCCCCCAGGCGCCGTAGAGCACGAAGATGAAGGCGGCAACCAGGACGAAGCCGACCAGGCCGCTGTAGATGCCTTTCTGGATCGCGTCGCTGCCGAGGTCGGCGCCGACGGTACGCTCTTCGATGACGGTGAGCTTAGCGGGCAGCGCGCCGGCGCGCAGCAGGGCAGCAAGCGTGGTGGCGCTGTCTGCGGTGAAATTGCCGGAGATCTGGCCCGAACCGCCGGTGATCGGCTCGCGGATATTCGGGGCGCTCAGCACCTTATTGTCGAGGACGATCGCGAAAGGCTTGCCGACGTTTTCGCGGGTGATTTCGGCAAAGCGGTTGGCACCGGCGCTGTCGAAGCGGAAGGTGACGAGCGGCTCATGCGTGTTCGGGTCGAAGCTGACGCGGGCGTCCTTCAGGCGGTCGCCGGACAGCTCGATACGGTCGAGGACCGGATAGCTGTTGCCCCGCTCGTCCTTCATGATGGTGACGCCGGGGGGAGGATTGTTCGGGTCGGCATTGTCGGCAAGCAGGTGGAAGGACATCTTCGCGGTCGAGCCGAGCAGTTCGCGCAGATGCGACGGATCCTGCGCGCCTGGCAGCTGCACGAGAACGCGGTTCGGGCCGACACGCTGGATGGTCGGTTCGGCAACGCCAACCTGGTCGACGCGCTTGCGGATGACTTCCAGGCTCTGCTGAACGGCGGAATCGACATTGGCCGAAATGCCTGCCGGCGAGAAGGACATCGCGATGGTTGCGCCATTCGGCGTGATATTGAGATCGGACTGACCTGCGGACAGGCCCGATGTGATCGTGTTGGCAAGCGTGCGCAGCTGCGTCACGGCATCGCCGCTCTGCGTTGCGTCGTTGAGCGTTACGACGATCTGATCGCCGTTGCGCACGATCGAGCGTGTCTGGATGTTCTTGTCGCGCAGCACGCGGCGTGCGTCCTGCTGCAGCGACTGCAGCCGGCCGTTCGTCAGATCCTTTTCGTCGACTTCGAGGACGAGATAGGAGCCGCCGCGAAGGTCGAGGCCGAGAGATACCTGGCTATGCGGCAGCCAGGATGGGATTTTGCTGAGGGCCGACGGCGGAAGTGCGTTCGGCAGGGCCACGAGAAGGCCGAGCACGATGATCACCGAATAAAGTGCCACCAGCCATGGTGAAGTGCGCATGGGTATTGTCCTTGGAAATACACTTATGCCTGCGGCTGGGCCGCTGGCGGTCTTGTCGGAAATGCGGCGCGTACGCGCCAAACGCTTAGAGGAGCGTGCCTGGAGGCGCGCGAGCGAGATAGGCGCGAAACGCCACGGATTCGAGCCGTGCGGCATCGTTCGGTCGGCTCACCAGCCAGGAGGTTCCCGGATATCCAAAGGTGGGGAGGGAGCCAAGCGTTGCAGGCCCTATGTCGTGCCATGTGGCCTTCGGCGTCACCAGTCGGTCGGCAACGACAATGCCGCGTACCGGATCGCGCAGGGAAAGGTAGAGGGGCTGACTGTCCTTGCCCGAGGACAGCGCTTCGGCATCGGCGCGCGCGGCAAGATTGATGCCGCCGCCGAGCGCCAGTCCGACATAGGCGAAAAACGCGACGAACAGCGAGGCGATCACGCGCGCTCCGGCGCGGTGCGTCCTCTCGTCTCTATCTTCGCTGTCGGCGGCGCCGAATTCGAGCGGGCTCAACGGTCCAAAATGCCTTCATTCCTTTGCCGGAGCGAACTCCGGCGGTTCGGTCATGATAACAGGACGCCTAGCGTCTTCCTAGTAACCGCCTGTCATGATGCAGTTGCACGAGCGGGTCAACAGTCCCGGCTCGATTTCTTAATTTTCCGTGGTTTCCGTTCCGGCGGCCGAAGGCTTGGCCGCCAGGCACGATGCCGGAACGCGATAGGCATAAAGTGTCTTGCCCTTCATTTCCCCATAGGGCGGCGACCAGCTCTTGATGAGCTCGGCCTGACCCTCGGGGCAAACGATCGTGTCGCTGCCGACGAACAGGACCGGGCCGGTCGCGTCGGCCGGCAGGGAGAAGTTCTGCTCGTAATAATTCTTGGGGAAGCCGCCGAAATGTCGGGCATAGATGCGGAACGGCCTGCCCCTCAGCGTATAGTAGAGGTCAGCCAGGATATCGCGGTCCTGCGAGACGATGTCCGAGACCTTCGCCTCCGTGGCGATATTGGCGATTTCTTCACTGATGATGCTGCGGCCGACATAGCGCTTCATGACGAGGTCGCCGTTCGGCAGCTTGATATCCAGAGCGAAGACCGTTAGCACCGGGATTGCGAAGGCGACGACCGCACCGATGATCAGCGAGGTGCTGAGCCCCTTCTTCGTCAGGCGGTAGAGCACCCAGACGGCAAGAATGGTGCCGGCAGCATAGGCGGAAACGGCCCAGTTGGCGTAGGCCTTGGCCAGCAAGGCCTGCAGGGTGATCAAGGCTACGACGGGCACCGACAGCCAGAACAGCAGCTTTTCCCGGTCGTCGCTCTGTCCACGGATGAGCCGCCACGTCGCCCACAAGAGCGCATAGAAGACGACCGGTCCCACCACGCCGAATTGCGCGCCGAAGAAGCTGAGCCCGTTGAGCACGTGCTTCAGCAGGCCGTTGCCGCCGCCCCCCTTGCTCCATTGAGCGATACTTTCGGTGTGCTTTATGGTCGCCGCATCATGGGTGACGTTCCACCAGAGATTGGGGGAAACGACGATGGCGCCGATGATGGCGGCAATCGCGACATCCCGCCAGGCGATGCGCGCCGAACGCATCGTCAGCATGGCGATGCCGACACCGGGCAAGAGGAAAAGTATCGAATATTTCGTCAGGAATGCAATGCCGAGGCTGGCGCCCAGGATGACGGCTTCGAGGATCGAAGACCGTTTGGTCAGGCCGATAAAGGCCCAGATCGCGGTCGTCACGAACAGGATCTGGATCGTATCGGTCGATACCAGAACGGCCGATAGCGAGGCAGCCGGAAGCGTGATGAAGATGACGCCGACCCAGGGGGCGATCTCGCGCCCGGTTTCGTCGTCGATCAGCCGCCGCGTGGTGCACATCAGCATCAAGGCGGTGGCGAGATGGAAAAGCGGCGCCGATATGCGGATCCAGAAGGTCGCATCCGATCCGGAAATCATATTGAAGAAGCGGATGACCCAGGCAATCATCGGCGGCTTGGAATAATAGCCGAAATCAAGATTCTGCCCCCAGAACCAGTATTGCGCCTCGTCGACGAAAAGGTCGGTCCTGTTGACGAGCAACATGAGCACGCGCCAGAGCGTTACTCCGAAGATGATCGCAAGGGCCAGTCGCAGCGAAAGTTTCTGGGGGCTTGTTCGGGAATGGGTCGTGTCGAGCATTAACGGATGGATCTCGGTGCGTAGTTTTGAGGCTTAATACGGAACTATTGAGCTCAAAGCTAGCTCTTGGCCATCCGGAAAGACCGTCGAAGAGCTGCGGGTATGGCCGCAAACGTGCCATCCATCCGGTTTTGAGGGCCGAAATATCGGACCGGCGGTCCGAGAGCGGTTCAGTTTTTCACGGAATCTCTGAACCGCTCTTCTGTAACGGGCCTTGCCTTGTCAATCCCTTATGAGCTTAATCCCTCGCCGAGTGCTTGCTTCTGTGCGCAGTCGACGCTTGGCCGCTGCTCTATGGGGTCTGCTGAGGACCGGC
>Ga0209026_1000079_pt1 | contig 198355 bp, 150 predicted proteins | sample AraplaCL_Col_mCL_FD_184262 | JGI IMG/M metagenome (GOLD analysis project Ga0209026, IMG submission 184262) | Arabidopsis root microbial communities from the University of North Carolina, USA - plate scrape CL_Col_mCL (SPAdes) (version 2) | ecosystem: Host-associated > Plants > Roots >... | reverse complement strand
CGTCGGGACGCTGAGGGCTTAAAGCAGGCCTCGACGCTTGCAAGCTTGCTTTAAGTCCTCAGCGTCCCGACGCGTTGCGGTATAGCGGGAACATGTAGCCCGTGGCGACTAACCGTTTCTAAAAACCGTAAGCGTTCAGGCTTGTATCTCTCCCAATGCCGTGAGCTTTTCAGGCCGTTTCTTTGGGTTACTTTTCTTTGGGCCAGCAAAGAAAAGTGACTCGGGCCCTTTAGGGACCGAAAGCGCCGCAGGCAATCGCCCACGTTAACGCGCAACTCCGTTTCCTCAGCAAATTGGGGGGATATATCAGGGTGCAAACCCCAATGTCGTGATCTACACATAGCAACATCAACAGCCTGTAGCAGGGCGCGTCGGTTGGACCGAGGCGCAGATCCGTAGGTTGGGGTGCGAACCCCAACACCGTCATACGCACATATATCCAGGTGTTGGGGTTTGCACCCCAACCTACGGGAAAGACCGACGCATGGTTTCAATGGCGCAAGATGGCGATGACGATCTCCACCACGATCAATACGATGATCGCCATTTCCAGCAGCTCCGCGCGCTTGCCGGATGCTTCCTCGTAAAGCGCGGTGTAGGTGTCGCGGATGATCGCCAGCTTGCGGTCCACCGCCTCGCTGACGCGGCTGACGCGGAACAGGTCCAGCGCCGAGGCGTAGACGCGGGCTAGGTAGACGTCTTCGGTGACTTGCAGGGCGTTGTCCACTTTCTCGGTGATTTCGGTGACTTCCGCCACCAGGGTGTACAGGCCGCGCGCCAGATCGGCGAAGCGGCGCGAGGCCAGCGGGTTGCTGGCGTGATGGGCGGCCTCGACCATGTCGTACATGCGCGGCAGTTCCGCATCCAGCAATTCGTCGTAAAAGCGCATTTCCAGCAGCTGCGCGTTGGCGACTTCGAGGATGTCCACCACGTCCGAATCGCCGCGCGGTTCGTAGATGAAGGCGCGGTCCCAGGTCAGCACGACCAGGTCGTCCGCGTAATAGGAAAAGCGATGCTGCAAGAGATCCCTGCGCGCCTGCTCGGACAGCATGCGCTGCTCGCCCGACAGCAGCGGCACCAGGTCGATCTGCTCGTGCAGCGTGGGCACGGGTAGCGTTTCCTCGAACGCGTGCACGATGCCGAGCAGGTAATCCTCGTGCAGCGAAGCGGCGTTGGGTTTGGACAAGGCGGGTAGCAGCGCGGTGCGAAGCTGCTCCAGCAACTGTTTCCAGACGGGGCTGTCGGCGCCGGGGCCCAGCAACGCATCGACGGCATTCATCCGTTGCGAAAATGCATCCCAATTGCAGGCCGTGACCGGGATGCGCACCGAAAACGCCACCGCGCCGAAATCGTACAGCCTGGCCGTGACCTCGGCGCGACACGCCTGCCCCTGCAGCGACAGTTCCAGCGGATCGAGTTTCAGCAAGACCGGCGGCACGCCAAAGGCCACCGCCTTGGGCGGCGTGCTGCCAAGCTTGCTGCGCGTGCTGGTCGAGCGCCGCTGTTGTTCCCACAGTACTTGTGCGTTCGACAGGTCGATGGCATCGGCGATGTCGATCAGATGCATGGCAATGACAGCGGCCGATCGGACGGTGGGTTGTTCGAAGGGCATGCGGAGGCGCCAGGGAATGGAAAGCGCCCATTCAACCCTTTATCGGTTTATGGGTGCAAGGAAACTGCGCGCGCTTTCCGCGATGAGAACGCTTGCCGTCCCAAAAATTTGTTTCATCTGACAGCAATGGGACAAAGCTGTCACTTGAGCCTCTCTTCATCCTTCAGCGCGATAACGATGTCTTGCACTGCACTTCAGCAGTGCGCGTCGCCGAACCCTCGCCCGCCCCTGGGCACCTTCTCCCGGAGGCAAAGCGATTCGATCAGGCGGTCTACAGGTCGCGTGCCGTTAAGACCCTGAATGCGGCCACTTCACGCGCCCTACACAATTGGCGCCTGCACGCGCCACTCACCTGAAAACTACCTGACGCGTACTGAAATTAGCCGCGGCTTTTACGACGCTGAACCCGGTTTGGCGATAGCCAGCCACGTCAAGACTACGTAGCATGGCGTGACTACGCTCTCTGCACAAAACCGGCCTGCCATGTCCATGCAAGCCGAAACCGTCGCACCAAAAAAACTGGCCACCATCCCTCGGTAAGGATTGCCGATTCACTAGGCTTTGATCACGAGGCTTGCATGAACGCCGATACCTGGGAAACGCTCGAACGCCGTCAAGTCATCGCCGCGCTGCGCAGCTTTCGACGCGGTGATTTCCATGTACGTCTGCCGGAAGATCTGTCGGGGCAGGATGGCGAACTGGCGCAGCTGTTCAATGAAGTGGTGAACCTCAACCAGCAGATGACGGCAGAGCTCGAACGCCTGTCGCGCGTGGTCGGCAAGGAAGGCAAGATCACCCAGCGCGGACGCGTCAAGGCCGCCACCGGCGGATGGGAAAGCGCGATCCACGCGGTGAACGAATTGATCGAGGACATGGTGCAGCCCACCGCCGAAGTGGCACGCGTGATCGGCGCGGTGGCCAAAGGTGACCTGTCGCAATCGATGACGGTGGAAATCGACGGGCGCCCGTTGCGCGGCGAATTCCTGCGCATCGGCAAGGTGGTCAACACCATGGTGGAGCAGCTCGCCTCGTTCGCCTCCGAGGTGACGCGTGTGGCGCGCGAGGTGGGAACCGAAGGCAAGCTCGGCGGCCAGGCGACGGTGCGCGGCGTGGCCGGCACCTGGAAGGACCTGACCGACAACGTCAACGCCATGGCCACCAACCTTACCGGCCAGGTGCGCAACATCGCCGAGGTGACCACCGCCGTTGCATCGGGTGACTTGTCCAAGAAGATCACGGTGGAGGTGAAAGGCGAAATCCTGGAGCTGAAGAACACCATCAACACCATGGTGGACCAGCTCAACTCCTTCGCTTCGGAAGTGACGCGCGTGGCGCGCGAAGTGGGCACCGAAGGCAAGCTCGGCGGCCAGGCGCGGGTGGAAGGCGTGGCCGGCACCTGGAAAGACCTGACCGACAACGTGAACCTGATGGCCGACAACCTCACCGGCCAGGTGCGCAACATCGCCGAGGTGACCACCGCGGTGGCGTCGGGCGACTTGTCCAAGAAGATCACGGTGGACGTGAAGGGCGAAATCCTGGAGCTCAAGAACACCATCAACGTTATGGTGGACCAGCTCAACGGTTTCGCATCCGAAGTGACGCGCGTGGCGCGCGAAGTCGGTACCGAAGGCAAGCTCGGCGGCCAGGCGCGCGTGCCCGGCGTGGCCGGCACCTGGAAGGACCTGACCGACAACGTGAACCTGATGGCCGATAACCTTACCGGCCAGGTGCGCAACATCGCCGAGGTCACCACCGCGGTGGCGTCGGGCGATCTTTCCAAGAAGATCACGGTGGACGTCAAAGGCGAAATCCTGGAACTGAAGAACACCATCAACACCATGGTGGACCAGCTCAATTCCTTCGCTTCGGAAGTGACGCGCGTGGCGCGCGAAGTGGGTTCGGAAGGCAAGCTCGGCGGCCAGGCACGGGTGGAAGGCATCGGCGGCATCTGGAAGGACCTCACCGACAACGTGAACCTGATGGCGGGCAACCTTACCGGCCAGGTGCGCAACATCGCCGACGTCACCACCGCGGTGGCGCGCGGCGATCTGTCCAAGAAGATCACGGTGGACGTCAAGGGCGAAATCCTGGAGCTGAAGATCACCATCAATACGATGGTGGACCAGCTCAACTCCTTCGCCTCGGAAGTAAGCCGCGTGGCGCGCGAGGTAGGTTCCGAAGGCAAGCTCGGCGGCCAGGCGCAAGTGATCGGCGTGGGCGGCACCTGGAAAGACCTTACCGACAACGTCAACGCGATGGCCGCCAACCTTACCGGCCAGGTGCGCAACATCGCCGAGGTGACTACGGCGGTGGCGCGCGGCGACTTGTCCAAGAAGATCACGGTGGACGTCAAGGGCGAAATCCTCGAGCTGAAGAACACCATCAACGTGATGGTGGACCAGCTCAACTCCTTCGCCTCCGAAGTGACGCGCGTGGCGCGCGAGGTGGGCACCGAAGGCAAGCTCGGCGGCCAGGCGCAGGTGCGCGGCATCGCCGGTACCTGGAAGGACCTGACCGACAACGTCAACCTGATGGCCGACAACCTCACCGGCCAGGTGCGCAACATCGCCGACGTCACCACCGCGGTGGCGCGCGGCGATTTGTCCAAGAAGATCACCGTGGACGTGAAAGGCGAAATCCTGGAGCTGAAAAACACCATCAACACCATGGTGGACCAGCTCAACTCCTTCGCCTCGGAAGTGACGCGCGTGGCGCGCGAGGTGGGTACCGAAGGCAAGCTCGGCGGCCAGGCGCAGGTGCCCGGCGTGGGCGGCACCTGGAAGGATCTCACCGACAACGTCAACCTGATGGCGACCAACCTCACCAACCAGGTGCGCGGCATCGCCGAGGTGGTGACCGCGGTGGCGCAAGGCAATTTGAAGCGCAAGCTGACGGTGGATGCCAAGGGCGAAATCGCCGCGCTGGCCGACACCTTCAACGGCATGATCGAAACGCTGGCCACCTTCGCCGACCAGGTCACCAACATGGCGCGCGAGGTGGGCATCGAAGGCAAGCTCGGCGGCCAGGCGCGCGTGCCCGGCGCGGCCGGTTTGTGGCGCGACCTCACCGACAACGTCAACCAGCTCGCCGCCAACCTCACCAACCAGGTGCGCTCGATCGCCGACGTGGCCACCGCGGTGACCAAGGGCGACCTGTCGCGTTCGATCGCGGTGGAAGCCTCCGGCGAAATGGCCTCGCTGAAAGACAACATCAACGAGATGATCCGCAACCTCAAGGATCAGACACTGAAGAACGCCGAACAGGATTGGCTGAAAACCAACCTCGCCCGCTTCTCGCGCATGCTGCAGGGCGAACGCGACCTGGCCACGGTATCGAACCTGATCATGTCGGAACTGGCGCCGCTGGTGAATGCGCAGTTCGGCGTGTTCTACGTCACCCGCCGCGAGGAAGACGAAACCGTGCTGGAACTGGTCGCCAGCTACGGCGGCCGGGATACCTTGAGCCCCACCTTCAAGCTGCGCGAAGGGCTGATCGGCCAGTGCGCCGCCGACAAACGCGCGATCCTGCTTTCCGACGTGCCCAGCGATTTCATCCGCATCAGCTCCGGGCTCGGCCACGCGGCGCCGGTCAACATCGCCATCCTCCCTGCCCTGTTCGAGAACGACGTGAAAGCCGTGATCGAGCTGGCCTCGTTCAGCCGCTTCAACGAAACGCACCAGAGCTTCCTCGACCAGCTGATGGAATCGGTCGGCATCGTGCTCAACACGATCGCCGCCACCATGCGTACCGAAGGCCTGCTCAAGCAATCGCAGCTGCTGACGCAGGAACTGCAGGCGCGCCAGACCGAGCTCACCACCAAGCAGGAAGAACTGCACACCACCAACGAGGAACTGCAGGAAAAGGCGCAACTGCTGGAAAACGAAAAGAAGCAGGTGGAAGCGAAGAACTTCGAGATCGACCTGGCCCGCCGCGCCGTGGAAGAAAAAGCCGAGCAGCTCGCGCTCACCTCCAAATACAAATCCGAGTTCCTGGCCAACATGAGCCACGAACTGCGCACGCCGTTGAACTCGCTGCTGATTCTTTCGCGCCTGCTGGCCGACAACCAGCAAGGCAACCTCAACGAGAAGCAGGTCGAATTCGCGCGCACCATCCATTCGGCCGGCTCGGACCTGCTCAACCTGATCAACGATATTCTGGATCTGTCCAAGATCGAATCGGGCACGGTGTCGATCGAGATCGGCGACATGTCGATGAACAGCCTCAAGCAGCATATGGAGCGCACGTTCCGCCAGCTCGCCGCCGACAAGAACCTGGATTTCAAGGTGGATTTCGGCGCCACCCTGCCGGCCTCCATCCGCACCGACGAAAAGCGGCTGCAGCAGATTGTGCTCAACCTGCTTTCCAACGCGTTCAAGTTCACCTCGCAAGGCAGCGTGACGCTGTCGGTGAATCGCGTGGAAAGCGGCTGGAGCACCAATCATCCGGTATTGCGCGATGTGGAATGCGCGATCGAGATCGCGGTGACCGACACCGGCATCGGCATTCCTAAGGACAAGCAGAAGCTGATCTTCGAAGCCTTCCAGCAGGCCGACGGCACCACCAGCCGCAAATACGGCGGCACCGGGCTGGGCCTCTCGATCAGCCGCGAAATCGCGCGGCTGCTGGGCGGTGAATTGCAGGTGCGCTCCACGCCCGGGCAAGGCTCCACCTTCACCTTGTTCGTACCGACGGAACTGGTCTCGCACGCGGCGCCTTCGCCCGGCGCCAGCGCGGCGCGCTACGACAACAGCGGCGCGATGGTGCCCAATGCGTTGCCCGCGCCGATGGAAGTGAACGACGACCGCGATGCGCTGGACCACTCGCCGTTCGTGCTGATCGTGGAAGACGACCCCACCTTCGCATCGATCCTGCTCGACATCGCGCACGACGTCGGCATGAAGGGGGTGGTGTCCACCGCCGGCGCCGGCACCCTGGCGCTGGCGCGCAAGCTCTGCCCGCATGCGATCACGCTCGACCTTGGCCTGTCGGACATCGACGGCTTCGTGCTGCTGGATCTGCTCAAGCACGATCCGAGCACCGCGCACGTGCCGGTGCACATCATCTCCGGCGCCGAGAACCTGGATGGCGAGCAGTCGCTCGCCGGTCACGAGGTAACGGAAAAACCGGCCACCATGGAACGCCTGACCGAAGTGTTCACCGACCTCGCCCGGCGCGCCCGCGAGACGCAAACCCTGCCCGCGCCGACGATCGTGGACAGCAACGGCGCGCCGACCGGCGGGCTGCGCGCGGTGCCGGAACTGGCCGGGGCGAAAATCCTTATCGTCGATGACGACATCCGCAACATCTATTCGCTCACCAGCGTGCTGGAAAGCTACAGCGTGGACGTGCTGCACGCCGAAACCGGGCGCGACGGCATCCGCATCCTGCAGCAGACGCGGGACATCGACCTGGCCCTGATCGACATCATGATGCCGGAGATGGACGGCTACGAAACCATGCAGCAGATTCGCGCGCAATCGGAACTGGCCGGTGTACCGCTGATCGCCGTCACCGCCAAGGCGATGAAGGGGGATCGCCAGAAATGCCTGGATGCGGGGGCGTCCGACTACATCGCCAAGCCGGTCGACATCGAACTGCTGCTGGCCCTGCTGCGCGTATGGGTGACCCGCGCGCGCGAACGCACGGCCATGTTCGCGCGCACGCTGGAACCGGCACTGGAGAGCCATCCATGACATCCGACGTACTTGCACATGGCGTGCTGACCACACACAGCCAGACGCTTTCTTCCCGTGCCCGCATCCTGATCGTCGACGACGACGAATTGAACCTGCACGCCATCAAGACCGTGCTGGAAGACATCGCCGACGTGGTGCTGGCCAGCTCCGGCGAGGAGGCGCTCCGGCATCTGTTGAAAGGCGAGTTCGCGGTGATCCTGCTCGACGTCTACATGCCGGGCATGGACGGCTACGAAACCGCGCAGCTGATCCGCGCCCGCGAGCAGACCAAGCGCATACCGATCATTTTTCTTTCCGCCATCAACAAGGAAGTGGAGCACCTCATCCGTGGCTACTCGATGGGCGCGGTGGACTACGTGTTCAAGCCGGTCGAGCCGATCGTGCTGCAATCGAAGGTGGCGGTGTTCGTTGATCTGTTCATGATGCGGCGGGAGATCCAGCTCAAGGCCCTGCAGGAACAACAACTGCGCGACGCCAACCTGCACGCCAACGCGGATCGGCTGCGCGCGGAGCTCGAATTGCTCAAGGCCGAGCAGCGCCAGTCAGCGATCATCGAATCGCTGCCGATCGTGCTTTACCTGGAAGGCCTGGACACTTGGCCGCACTCGCCCAACTTCGTCAGCGGCAATTCCCAGGCGCTGACCGGTTTCAGCTTCGAGGAACTCACCGCCGACCCTGCCTTGTGGATGGATCGCGTGCACCCGGACGACCAGCGGCGTGTAGAGGTGGTGCTGGCCACCCGCAAGGATGGCCGCAGCTGCGCGGTGGAATATCGCTGGCGCATGGCCGATGGCCAGTACCGGCATTTCCTGGACCAGGCCGTGCTGCTGCGCGACACGCAAGGCAATCCGCTGGAATACGCCGGCACGCTGCTCGACGTCACCGATCGCAAGGAACTGGAATCGCAACTGCTGCACGTGCGCAAGATGGATGCGCTGGGGCAGATCACCGGCGGCATCGCGCACGATTTCAATAACCTCCTGGGCGCCATCCTCGGCGGCCTGGAAATGCTGGAACTGCGCGTGCCGATGTCGCCGGAGCAGCGCAAGCTGTTCGGCACCACGCGCCGCGCCGCCGAGCAAGGCACTGCCCTGGTCACCCGCCTGCTGGCGTTTGCGCGCAAGCAGAAACTGCAGCCGGCCAGCATCGACATGGCGGCGTTTTCCGCCGCCGCCACGCAACTGCTGGAACACACGCTGGGCGGCATGGTGATGGTCGAATGGCACATGCAGGAAGACGTGGGGTACCCCTATGCCGACGAAGGCCAGCTCGAGCTGGCGCTGATGAACCTGGCGATCAACGCCCGCGACGCCATGCCCGAGGGCGGCACCATCCAGGTGGCGTGCCGCAACGCCCAGGGCGGCCGCTACGGCCTCGCCGATGGCGATTACGTGGTGCTGGCGGTGACCGATTCCGGCTGCGGCATCTCCCCGGACGATCTGGAACGGGTGACCGAACCCTTCTTCACCACCAAGTCGATCGGCAAGGGCACCGGCCTTGGCCTCAGCATGGTCTATGGCTTCGCCCAGCAATCCGGCGGCACGGTGCGCATCCACAGCCGGCTCGGCGAAGGCACCACGGTGGAGATCTGGCTGCCGCGCGCCAGCCAGCCGCCGAAAAGCGCCCTCGCCGCGCCGCCGGCAACGATCGCGGGAACGCCCGCCGCGGGGAGCGAAGCGCAGCACGTGCTGCTGGTCGACGACCACGACGGCGTGCGCATGACCACCACCATCCTGCTGGAAGAACTGGGCTACCGCGTCACGGCGATCCCCGACGGCGTGCAGGCGGTGAGTCTTTCCAACGAAGAGCTGGACGACGTCGATGTGCTGATCAGCGACTACGCCATGCCGCTGATGTCGGGCTCGGAAATCATCCGCCAGTTGCGCGCCAAGCGCAGCACCCTGCCCGCCATCATCATCACCGGCCACGCGGACGCGATCGCCAATATCCCCGACAGCGTACCGGTGCTCAACAAGCCCTTTACGCTGGCGCAGTTGCAGCAGGCGATTGCGTCGGTGGAGGCGCGGCACGCGGTGGCGGCGGCGCGGTAATCGCCACCATCGGAGAATGCATGCGTGCACGGGTGTTGGGGTTTGCACCCCAACCTACGGTAGGATTGCCCCCACCTCAAGGACTGCTACGCGCCTATGACCAGCCATGCTCTGGAGTCGTTGTTGTCCCCCCTCGATGGGGCATCGCCCACCGGCGACAATCTCGAATATGACCCTGAATTCATGGCCCTGGAGCGCCTGGCGGCGCCCAAGGCCGAGCGTGTCGTAGGCGACAGCGTCATCGCCGCCGAGGAGCCGGACTGGGACAAGGTTTCCGACCAGGCCGAAGCCCTGCTGGGCCGCTCCAAGGATCTGCGCGTGGCCGTGCACCTGGCCACCGCCTGGATGCGCACCACCGGCCTGCCCGGCTGCAGCGCCGGCTTGCAGCTGCTCCGCAACCTGCTGGAACACTACTGGGACAACGTGCATCCCCAGCTCGACGCCGAAGACGACAACGACCCCACCGCGCGGGTCAACGCCGTGGCCGCCGTCACCGACCTGCAGGGCATGCTCGGCTTTTTCCGCACCACGCCGTTCGTGCAATCGCCACGGTTGGGCCGGTTCACGCTACGTGACCTGCGCATCGCCAACGGTTCGCTCAAGGTCGCCGGCAACGATGAAGAAAACACCGAACTGCCCGGCCTCACCCAGATCGAAGCCTGCTGCATGGATTGCACCGAAGAGCAGCTGGCCGAAAACGTCGCGGCCATCAACGCCGCGTTCGACCACGTCAAAGCCATCGACGCGATCTTCAATGAGCACATCGGTACTTCCGGTCCCGACCTGAAGCCCCTGCTCAGCGATATCTATGAAGTAAAGAAATTTCTGGAGCCACAGCTCGCCAAGCGCTCGCCGCAGGCGGCCGAGCTGGTGGAGACCGAGGACGGCGAAACGTCTGCGGCGTCCACCGGCAAAACGGTGGCGAGCGGCCGGATCGAAACGCCGCAGGACGTGATCCGCCGCCTGGACGAAATCTGCGACTACTACGCCCGCTGCGAACCTTCCAGCCCGATTCCGCTGCTGCTGCGCCGCGCGCAACGGCTGGTGGGCCTGAGCTTCGTCGACCTGATGAAAGATCTGGCGCCAGGCGGGATGAGCGAGTTGCAGGTGATTTCGGGGGTTGAGGAATAGCGCTGGTTTGCCCGGTACCGTCGTAACCGGGTGTGTTGAGTTTTGCATTACCCCGCCGTCATTCCGGCGAAGGTCCACTGCTGTCCGGGGAAAGCATCTGCCGATCTTGCGGGAAGGCTAAATTTCCGTCATCCCAGCGAAAGCTGGGATCCAGCGACTTGCAAAGCGTGAAAGACGCTGGATTCCAGCTTTCGCTGGAATGACGAATCGGCAGTACTGAAATTGCAGGCGAAAATCCTGCGTCTGGGTTACGCGCCAGGGAATCCATGCTTCGTCCTGGCGATAGATTCCGGCCTTCGCCGGAATGACGTTAGGCAAGGAACGGAAATGTCGCAAAAGCAGGCGGCCCCGCTCTGCTGGGCTCAAGCCAGCCGCCCACCCGTCACGACGCAAAACTGCACGCACGCATCAACGTATCACTCGGATGCTCGTCAAACGCCCGCCGATAATTGGCCGCAAAGCGCGACAGGTTCCAGATACCGCAGTTCATCGCCACCGACTTCACCGACAGCCGCTGCGTGCCTTGCGCGGAAAGCTGGCGGCTGGCTTCGTGCAGCCGGAGCAAGGTCAGATAGCGCGTGGGCGATACGCCTAGCAGGTCGTCGAACGCCAGGCGCAGGCTGCGGTCGCTGATCTGCGCCATGGCCGCGACTTCTTCCATGTAGATGTCGCGCTGCAAGTTGTCGCGCATGAACTGCACCGCCTTGCGGAAGGCCGGGTAATGCGCGCGATAGGCAAACGAATACGGCGGCACCGAGGCGGCGCGCGCGAACAATGCGCGCAATCCATGCTCGTCGATCAGGAAATCCGCCGCGCCGCTTTCCAGCAGCCGCGACAATCCGCGCGCATTCCCATCCACCAGGCCGTCGAACAAGATGCCGTACAAGGTGCGCCACGGCGTGCCGGCATGGCTGTCGGGATGGAACAGGGAAAACTGCCGGCCGGATTGGCCGAAGGAATCCGGATGCGCTTCGGCCGTACGCTTCACGCCCCCATGCAGCGGCGCCAGCGCCATGCTGATGCGCGAGCCGGGCGCCAGCATCACTTCGCATACGCTGCCCGGCAGCACCATCACCAGCGTATCGGCGATCAGCGGCATGCCGGCGCACCAGCTTTCCGGCGCCGTGTCGTGCACGTAGCAGGAAAGATAATGTCCCGGCGGCGGTACGAAGCGCCCGTGCACGGCGAAATCCATCAGTACGCTGCCGAACACGGCATGGCCATGCTCGCAACTGCTGAAGCCACCGCTCAGGCCGCCTTCCTGCAGCGAAATGGCCTCGAAGCTGCATAGCTCCAGCATCCGCCGAATGACAACAATGCCAGGCAGTAGAAATTTCTGTTCGTCCACGATGGCCGTTGTCGCCATGTTGCTTCCCTCGACTCGATGATCCGGTTGCTGCAAACGTGCACGCGTGATGACACCAAACCCGCTTACCAACGGATGTGCTTGTCCTGCTTTGCTTGCGAATACACGAAGAGCGGCGAAACGCGCCGCGTTTCGTCAAGGACCGATCGTTGGAGGCTTGTAGTACGGCGTGCCTTGGGCACCGGACTGCCGGAGGGCAGCGTTATACGCACAACAATGCTTTGCGATAAGCATGAATGACACCCCTGTTACGACTTTTTGTCATCGCATGACGTTGGCAAGTCCTTGCGATCCGTGCAAGGAATGCCGCTTCAAGGCTCACGTGTTGATGAAGAGAGCCACGAGCCGTTAAGGCTTGTCTCGAGAATAGGTGGCATTTGAATCGAATGAAATAAGAAGAATCTCAATGTGTGTCAACGAAATGTGTAGAGCGCAATCGACATGCATAAGGGCTGGAGGAATGGTCATGTCGAGGGTGGCGCCAGCGTGCGATGCGTCGCGCTTGGCGCAGGCAGGTCGATGCATGGGTTGAAACATGCAGCTGGCAGGCGTTGTTGCGGTGAATGTGAGTCGCACCGCATAAGCCGCTCTCCCTGCCGAGTCTCGACTGTGCGAATGACGGCTCCCTCCCCTGCTTGCAGGGGAGCGCCGGGGTGGGGTTGTCCGAGCTTGCCGCATGGCTGGTATGCGTCGCGAGATTGCTTCGCCCCGCCCCGCCCCAATGCTCCGAACTTGAGGACACCCGCCACCAGAATTCCAACAACCGTCATTCCAGCGAAAGCTGGACGTAGCGCGCAGCGCGGAGAACATCCGAAGGATGGCCCCGAAGGGGTGAGCGAAGCGAATCATCCAGTGCCTTTCCGCGCAAAAGTCACTGGATCCCAGCTTTCGCTGGGATGACGAATGGGAAGTTTCTGGCGATTGGAACAATCCACTCAGGCAGCTTCCCCATGACGATGCACTAACATCGGCACGCCCGTTGGCTCGAACCTTCGACACGGAGGATCAGGCATCCACGCCAACACAAAAATATCGCGCGTTACCCCAACCCGTGCGTCCGCGCATACTCGAACAACTGGCTGTCGCTGCTCAACCCCAGCTTCAACATGGCGCTGCGCTTCTGCCGGCTCACGGTCTTGACGCTCTTATGGGTCAAGGCGGCGATTTCGGTAATGCTGTGCCCTTGCGCAAACATGCGGATCACTTCCACTTCCCGCCTGGACAGGATCGGCTTGGCCCCGCCGCCTTCTGCCGGGCGCAGCACCACGTGCTCGCCGGCCAGTTGCCGGGTGAGGTATTTGCTCACATAGGTGCGCCCGTTGCGCACGGTGCGCAACGCAATCAGCAATTCGTCGACGATCGCCCCTTTTTCCACCACCGCGTTCGCGCCTTCCTGGTACATGGTGCGGAAAATGGCGGAATTGCGCATCATCGTCAGCACGATGATCGGCAGCTTGGGGTAGCGCCGGCGCAATTCGTGCAGCAGCGCCACGCCATCGAGCGGCTGCGCCGCGGCCTCGTCCGGCATCAAAAAATCGACCAGCAGCAGGTCGCAGGGCGTATCGGCCAACAGTTTCAGCAACCCGGCGCCGCCGGCCGCTTCGCCGACCACCTCGTAACCCTCGCCGCTATGCTGCAAGATCGTGCGCAGACCAATGCGCACCACTTCGTGGTCATCCGCTATAACAACCCGCACGCTCCACCCGCTTTTCCCATGCCTTATGCATCAGGGACATAAGGCGTTCGTTCTTCTTGGACACATTCAAAGTCATGCACAGATGCATGAGCGCCTTGGTTATTTTTGGGTAACGGGCTTTCCGATAGGTACCACTCTGCTTTACGGGATGTGTCACTGACGCCGCTCCGGACAACCGATATGGATGGACGGACTGTCATCAATGCCTTCGTGACTACCGCGAAGGACAATGAAGTCTAGTGGGAATGCCGCTCGTTCAGAATAGTCAGAAAGACTCCAAAGCGGAGTCATATTGGGACACGCATCGCAGTTCGCATGCGCAAAGTGAGACACACATCTCAAACCGTGCGGAAAGCAAGATGCTTGGGCAGCGTGAGGCTAACGGCCGAAATAGAACGCCACGCCGAACCCCGCCATCCACGCCGGCGCCGTTCCCACGAAGCCGCGGTCGAAGGAGATGTCCCATTGCAGGCGCGCGTTGGGCAGGTAGGTAAAACCTGCGCCGATCAGCGCACCGCTGCGGCCGGACTGGTGCAGCCCGACCATTTCGCCGTACACGCCCCAGGCTTTGCTGAGCGCGTAACCGTAATTGCCGGCCAATTGATAACTGCCATGATTGCCCAGGCGTTGCCATTGCGCAAAATAGCCGAGCGTGACGCGCTCGTTGAGCTGCTGCGCGACGGTGGCGCCCAGCGTATACGCGCGTTGCGGCAGGCGCAGACCATTTTCGCCATCGGGAAATTCCACCGTGCCGAGCATCGCCCAGCTCCACGCCGGATTGCCGGAGGGCGGCGCCACCTTCACGCTCAGCGTGGTGTCGCCGCGGCCGGTCACGCGTTGCGCTGCGCCGCCCGCGCTTTGCATCAGCCAGTTGAATGGCGTGCTGCCTACCTGCAGTTCCACCCCATGCCCCGCACCGATGCGCAGCAGGCTGTCGGTGAAGAACTGGCTGCTGCGCACGCCATCCTGCTTGGTCAGGCTCCAGTCCGGCAACCCTTGCTCAATGGCGAAACCCCCGAGCGGCAGTGCGCTGGTGCCGAATCCGAAGGCCGGGCGATCATAGGCGGGCACGGTTCCGCCGTTGCCCGACTCGTCGGCCTGCGCCGGCGTCGCCACCGGCAACGCGCATGCAAGCGCCATCGCAACCGGCCACCATGGCCGGCGCATGTCGTTCAAGGCGGCGGCCATCCTGCGCAGGCGCATCAAGCCGCGATGGCCCGCGCGACGCGCCGCGTGCCATCCGCACGCCGTCCCGCGACAGGAGCGGCGGCGGCCTGCTCGTCTTCCGCCCCCTTGATGCGGAAGAAGTTGACGTATTCCATCAGCTCGGCCGCGCGTTCCTGCAAGGCGCGGCTGGCGGCGGCCGCTTCTTCGACCAGGGCGGCGTTTCGTTGCGTCATGTCGTCCAAGGCGGTCACCGTGGTGTTGACCTGTTCCACGCCGGCGGCCTGCTGATGACTGGCCGCGGCGATTTCGGCGACCACATCGGTGGCCTTGCGCGTGCGATCGAGAATATGGCTCAACGCTTCGCCCGAGGCATTCACCAGCGAGGTGCCGGCCTGCACCTTTTCCGACGATTCGCTGATCAGCGCCTTGATCTCGCGCGCAGCGCTGGCCGAACGCTGTGCTAGTGCGCGCACTTCGCCGGCCACCACCGCAAAACCGCGGCCTTCTTCACCGGCACGCGCCGCTTCCACCGCGGCGTTCAAGGCCAGGAGGTTGGTCTGGAAGGCGACCTCGTCGATCAGTCCGGAAATCTCGGCGATGCGCGCGCTGGTGGCGTGGATGTCGGCCATCGCGCCGACCGCCTTGCCGACCACTTGTCCGCCGCGCTCGGCCTGCTCCAATGCGCCACGCACCAGCTTGGATGCCTGGCTGGCGTTCTCCGCGTTTTGCCGGACGGTTGCGTTCATCTGCTCCATGGAAGCGGCGGTTTCCTCCAGGCTCGAAGCCTGTTCCTGCGTGCGATGCGATAGATCGTCGTTCCCTTGCGCGATCTGCCCGGAGGCGCTCGCCACCGACGATGCGCTATGGCGAACTTCCTTGACGATATGCGTCAGCCGTTCGTCCATGCGGCGCAATCCTAGCAGCAGGCGCCCCACTTCGTCGCTGCGATCGACCTTGATGTCGTGATTGAGCTGGTCCGCGGCAATCGTGTCGGCCAGTTGCACGGCGCGATCGATCGGCTTGGAGATGGCGCGGATCATCGCCACCAGCAAAATGACGATAAGCACGAACCCGAAGGCGATCACGCCGACCATGGTCAGCCAGATGCGGTGGAAGGCCCGCTGCGCGTCGTCATAGGATTGCTGCGCCTGATCCTTGTTCTCCGCATAGAGCACTTCCACGTTGTTCATCGCCTGCGTAAACAGCTTTTCGTAGCCGCCTTCGTTGACCAGGAACTCGGTGTCGAACTTGCCTTGCGCGGCGTCGTCAAGGATGGTGGCGGCCATTGCATCCAACTGCTTGCGATAGCCGACCACCGCATCGGCCGCCTTGCGTTCGCGGTCGCTGGCGATCAGCGCGTAGTAAGCGCTCCAGGTCTTGTCGATCTGGGCGTTGTTCTGCGCAATGAAGGTTTTCACCGCAGCCGCCGCCTTGGCATCATGACCGAGCACCAGCTGATCCAGCTCGGTCACGTTCTGGTGCAGGCCGTCACGCACGTGCCCGATATCCAGAATCGGTTGAAGGTCCCCCTGGTACATGTCGGCGACGTCGCCGTCGATCTGGTTCTGGCCGTAGATGCCCATGCATCCGATCGCCACCATGATCAATGCGCACAGCGACAGGCCGATGATCAGTTTGCTCTTGATGGTAAGGTGAAGTGCTTTTTCATTTTTGAACTGCCCTCGATGAATGCTGGCGATCGTGTTTTCGTCCGTACGTTTTCGAATCGCCGCATAGCCGGCTATCGGCCAATCGCGCGCTTTTCTTGACCGACCAAGGCGAGGCACTCATGACATGCGCTTATGACTTGTACACAGCTTTGCCGGCCATGCATTCGTCGATGGCGCCCGAACGGCGCGCCTGGACATTTCGCACGATACAAACGCGCGTCGTTTTGTGACGCCCGCTACGTATTGCGTCCCGCCAGTGGACTACCGTCTGCTTCGCAGGGGCGGCTGGAGGGATTCTCATGAGCGCCATCACGCGCGGCATTGCCTTGTTTCTGCTTGCCATTCCCACCTGGGCCGCAGCCCAGGCCGTGCAGAATGCATCCCGTATTTCCGGCTCCATTTTTCCGACCGTGATCCAACCCAAGCCGTTGGCGCCACTGAAACCTACGCCAGGGTTACATCCGTTCGAAGCCACGCAAGGGGTAACGTCGGTGTGCCTTGCTGCATCGGAAAACGCCGCACGTTGCCACGCCGATGCGTTCTGCGATGTACAAGCCGTGGGATTGCCGCATTGCCTGGCGCGTTATGCGAACGACTTGGTGAAACGGCCGGATACCGCAACACGCACGCTGAGCTTTACCGTGCGCGATGCGCAAGGCGCGCTGAGCAAAGTGATCGTGCTGGCGACGGCGTCGCAGAGTGATGCGCAGATTGCGGAGGCGGCGTTGGATGGGAGGCCGGGCGCAGACATTGTGGCGATGCAGATGCCGTAGCGAAACTACCTGAGTGAGTCCCTCTCTGGGACCCGATTGGCATCGAATCTCAGCTTGCCGGATGCATCCCCTCCCCTACGTGTAGCAGGGGAGGGCCAGCCCTGCGCGCACGGGAGGGAGCCGTCATCCGCACAGCTGAGATTCGACGCCAATCAGGCCGGAGAGAGGGGCTCGTCCATACGTACAAAAGCACTACGGCTCATCCACCAAATGCCCCCGCTCCACCCCAAACTTACGCACCACCTTCGCCGTTGGTGGCGAGGCGAGCGGCGCACCCGGCGGGCGATCCAGATACGTCACCACGATCAGGTCCTTCTCGATCACGATGCTCTTGGGCTGCACGCGATCGCCGAGCAGCACGGCGGGATAACCATGTCCATCCGGCGCCACTACCGCCATGTAGATATTCGTGCCACTGCCGCCGGGATCATCGCTGAGCAACACCGCCACAACAGGTTTGCCATCGAATTCACCGCAGGTTTGCGTTCCCGCAATCAAGCGGGTCTGGTGCACCGTATGCGAGCCCGGCGCTGCAGGCTGCGAACGCACGCCGTTGACCAGCGTTACGGTATCGCCGTCGATGATGTAGCTAGCGTTCGCGGGATTGGCGATATGGGCACCGCTGCAGTCGATATTTGCCTGCGCGTGCACGGTAAACGCCGGAAGCAACAAGACCGGGATCCACCAGCAGGTTGGCTTCATGGAGAGCGCCTCGGTTGGGATGCAGCCTTAGCTTAGCGCCCGCGCGGGTGGGCAGTTTGTGAGCGAAGATCACACGTGGGTTGGGTAGAGGCGCAGCCGAAACCCAACGTTGCCATCTGCATCCAACGTTGAGGTTCGCCCCGGATCAAGTCCGGGACTCAGCCCACCTACGCAGACATTTCGCAGGATCGCCCCTCAATAAAAGCCCTTCTGCACCTGCAACCAGAACCGCGTCGAGGTACTCGCATGCGGGCCCAGCAAGGCCGGCTTGCTGCCTACTGGCGTGGCCACGCTGGCGCCGACTACCCAATCATGCGGGGCCGACCAATGCAGGCCCATACCCGCACTGCTCAAGCGCGCGCTGTTCGGGCCGAGCAGGAAGGGATCCTTGTATACGAGCACGCGCCCGCTATCGACGAAGGCCGACGCCTGCCACGGCCCGGGCAGCGCAGCGATAGTGAAGTCGTGGCGAAACTCGATCGTCGCCAGATTGCCCTGCGCGCCGGAGACCACGCCAATGTCGTAGCCGCGCACCGTACTGGGGCCGCCGAGATAGAACTGCTCGGAAGTATCCAGGTTCTTGTTGGCATGCTGTCCGGAAAAACCGAAATACAGCGCATTGGCCGGGTTCAACTGCTGCAGGCGCGATACGGAATAATCGATCTTCACGTACTTGCCTGCGGTGCGCGCGCCGAAATAATCGGCGAACAAGGTCTGGAAGTTGTCCAGATACAGGCGCCCGGCCGTGCCGCTGACGTTGAAATTGGTGATGCCGGTACGGTCACGCTGGTCGCCCGCCACGGTCAGCACCCAGCTATTGGCATGCCGATGCGTTTGCAGCCCGGCGAGGTCGATGTCGTCGTACAGGCGCTTGTGGTCGAACTCCAGCTGCGCATACAGATTGCCGGCCGTGTTGCGAATAAAAGGCTGCGACAGATTCACGCTCTGCGTGGTCGCGGTGCCGTGCGCGTGCAGGTCGGCAAGGCCGTTGCCCAGCTTGTAGGTAAGGCCGGAGACGGCAACACCCAGCGTGGTGCCCTGCCCGGTCAGCAGATAACGGTAACCGACGTGGCCATAGCTCATGCCCGCGCCCGAACTTACGGCGTTGGCATCCAACAGGTCGCCCTGGTGAAACAGGCCGTTGATGTCAAACGTACCGGACAGACGCACGCGATCGGTGTATGCATTGCCGTAGTTGTCCAGGCCCAGCGTGCCGGTGTAACGCGGCGCGGAGGTGACGTTCACCAGCAGATCCGAGGTGCCGTCCTGGTCGCCGGGACGCATGGTCGAATTGACGATGGCGCCGGGAATATCCGACAGCAACAGCAGGCTGCGTTCCAATCCGTATTCGCGCACCGGTTGTCCCGACTGCAGCGGCGACAACGTGGCGTCGAGCGGATGGTTGCCGACCGCGCTCTGGTTCTGCAGCACCACTTTGCCGTAGCGCGCCTCGACCACCGCCATGCGCACGACGCCATCGTGCAGTGTCTGCGCCGGTACATAGGCGGTCGCCAGCGGATAGCCGTGATCGTGATAGTAATCGCTGATCTTCTGCGCCAGCTCGTCGAGATCGTTCAAGCTGAGCTCGTGCCCCTCGCCCGACGCCACCAGTGCATGCAGGGTGTCGGTGGGCAACAAGGTATTGCCGGAAATCTGGATTGCACGTACGGGAAACTTGGTGTTGTCCGCGGAACGTGGCGATGGCTGCTTCTGGATATTCAGGTCGAGATTGGACGACGGCGGCTGTGCCGGCTGCTGCTGGATCTGCTGCAGCAACTGGCCGCTGTTGGTCTGCGGCGGCGTGACATGCGTTTGCGCATGCACTTCCGGCGCGCACAGCGCTGCTGCCACTGCAAGGCAGATAAGGGAAAGGCGCGGCGTTGCAAAAGAGTGAGCAGGCTTCATGGCGGTACCAGGGCGAGTGACAGCTTGGAATGTTGGTCGGGACGAGGTGGATCGCCCTCCCCTGCATGCAGGGGAGGGATGCCGCTGGAAAGGGTTATTCATGGCGAAGCATCCGAAGGCAGGCGCACGCCGCCGTTCTGGAATTGCAACGACAAACCGGGATGGAAATCCGAATGCGCGCGGTTGCGCTCGATCGGGCGATGCTTCAGCTGATGGTTGCCGGTGTAGACGCCGACCGTATCCGAATCGCTCGATCCGTACGGCGTGGCGATCGCCGCCGGTTCCAGGCCAGCCTGCAGCTGCGCGATCCAGCTGCCCTGCACGCCGCTGCCGTTGAAACCGGCACTGGTGATGTTGGCGATAGTCGTGGTGACCGGATCGACAATCAGATAGTTCGCCGCATCCGCGCCCACCGCCGCGATACCGCTCACGGTAACCGTCTTGTTGTTGCCCACGTACGGATCGGCGAACTGGGCCGTCGTATTGATCAGGCCGAGCTGATCGCCCGCAAGCACGCCGCTGGTACTCAGCGAGATCACATCGTCCGTCTTGCCGTTGTACATGCGATTGGTGCCGGTGGCGGTCACCACGATCGGCAGCGGCGTGATGTTGGCGAACAGGCCGGCAGGCTGCATCAGGATGTAGTTGCCCACATCGCTGCCGCTGATCGTCATGGCGGTGGCCACCGCCTTGCCGTTGCCGACGTTCTTGTCGCCGAACAGGCCGGTGGCATCGTTGCCGAGCACCACGTCGTCGTTGCCGAACACACCGCTGAGCGTGGAGCCGTGCAACGCATCGACGCGGGTACCGTCGTAGACACGGTTGGTCGTGGTCGTGCCCACCACCGTCAGCGTCGCCGGCGTAATGCTCACCCAATCGCTGCCCCCGGCCAGCGTGTAGTTGCTGGCCAGACCCGTGCCGTTGCCGAGCACCAGCGAGCCGAGGTTGGAGAACGCACGCTGCGAGCCGACATTCTTGCTGGTCAGCACGCCGGTACCTGCGAGATTCACCGTTTCGCCGTTGACGCCAGTGAGCACGCCGTTGTTGCCGAACAGGTTCGCCGCAGCGCCGGTGGTGCCGTCGTACACGCGCGTGCTGGTGAGGCTCAGCACGTACGGGTTGATCGTTGCGCTGGTGGCGGCGCTGCCGTTGAACGCATAGTCGCCCGCATCGGCACCCGATGCCGTGATACCGGTGACCGCGATCGACACATTGCTGCCCGCGTTCGGTGTGCTGAAGTTGGCCGCGCCGTCGTGGAAGTCCACCACGTCGCCCGACAGCACGCCGTTGCTGCCGAGCGTGACACCGGCGGTGGTGTTGCCGTCGTAGGTTTTGTCGCGACCCGTGGCGCTCACCACGATGTTGCGCGGCGTGATCGTCACCTGGTCCGTGCCGCCGACCAGCGTGTAGTTGCCGGCCAAGCCGGTGCCATCGCTCAATGCGAGCGTGCCCAGGTTGGCGAACCCACGCGTGCCGACGTGCTTGCTCGTCAGCACGCCCGAGCCGCCTAGATTGACGGTTTCGCTGCCGATGCCGGTAGACAGCACGCCGCCGCTGCCGAACAGACCGGCGTCAGCATCCGTGAGGCCGTCGTACACACGCGCGCCGATCAGGTCCAGCACGTGCGGGACGATGGTGCCGGTGAGACTGCCTGGCTGGGTCAGCACATAGTTGCCGGCGTCGCCACCGCCCACCGTCATGCCGGTGCTGACGGCGATGTTGCTGGCTGCATTCGGCGAAGCGAAGGTACCGGTGGTGGCGTTGCCCAGCGTGACGTTGTCGCCGCCGAATACGCCCTGCAACTGCGAGCCGCTCAACTGTGCCGTGGTGGTTCCATCGTATTGACGGGTCTGTACGGTGGTACCGACGACAGTGAGCGTGGCCGGAGTGATCGTCAGGTTGTCAGTACCGCCGACCAGCGTGTAATTGCCGGCCAGCCCCGTGCCGTTGCTCAGCGTCAGCGTGTTGAGGTTGAAATTGGCGCCGGTGTAGCTACCGACATTCTTGCTCGACACGGTACCGGAACCGCCGATGTTCACGGTCTCGCCATTGATGCCGGTGGCGATCACGCCGTTATTGCCGAACAGGCTGGCGTCCGCATCGGTGTTGGCGTCGTACACGCGCGTGCCGCTGAGATTGAGCACGAACGGATTGATGGTGGCATCAATACCCGAGGGTTGCTGGACAATGTAGTTGCCGGCATCCGTGCCGCTGACAGTCATGCCGGTGCTGATGGCGATATGGCTGCCGGCATTCGGCGTGGCGAACGTGCCGGTGGTGTCATTGCCCAGCGTGACATTGTCGCTGCCCAGCACGCCCTGCAGTTGCGAACCGCTGAGCTGCGCCACGGTATTGCCGTCGTAGGTCTTGTCCGCAGCCACGCTGCCGGAAACGGTAAGCGTCGCCGGTGTGACGATCACCGAATCGACACCGCCCACCAGCGTGTAGTTGCCGGCAAGCCCGGTGCCGTTGCTCAAGGCCAGCGTGCCGAGGTTCGCGAACGATTGCGTACCGACGTTCTTGCTGTTGAGCACGCCCGAGCCGCTGAGATTCACGGTTTCTCCGTTCACGCCGGCGAGCACGCCGTTGCCGAACAGGCTGGCATTGGCGTCGGTGAGGGCGTCATAGACGCGCGTGCTGGTGAGGCTGAGCACCACCGGAGTGATATTGGCGACGATGCCGGTCGGCTGGCTGAAGCTGTAGTTGCCGATATCCGCACCGCTGAGGTTCATCGCGGTGCTGACAGCAATGTTGGTGCCTGCATTCTTGCTGGCAAAGGTGCCGACGTTGTCGTTGCCCAGGGTGACGTCGTCGCCAGCGAACAGGCCGCTCAACGAAGAACCGCTCAGCTGTGCCGTGGTATTGCCGTCATAGACCTTGTTGGCGGCGACGGTGCCGATCACGCTCAACGGGGCCTTGGTGATGGTCAAGGTATCGGCACCACCGGCCAGCGTGTAGTTGCTGGCCAGGCCCGTACCGTTACTGAGCGCCAACGTGTTGAGGTTGAAATTGGCGCCCGTGTAGCTACCCACGTTCTTGCTCGACACGATGCCCGAACCGCCCAGGTTCACGGTTTCGCCGTTCACGCCGGCAAGCACGCCGTTGCTGCCGAACAGATTGGCGTTGGCGTCGGTGTTCGCGTCATAGACGCGCGTGCCGGTGAGGTTGAGCACCACCGGCGTGATGTTGGCCGTGACGCCGGTCGGTTGCTGCAGGACGTAGTTGCCGACATCCGTACCGCCGATGGTCATGCTGGTGCCGACGGCGATGTTGTTGCCGACGTTCTTGCTGGCAAACGTACCGGTGCCGGCGTTGCCCAGCGTGACGTTGTCGCTGCCCAGCACACCGTTGAGCACCGAGCCGCTCAGCGATGCCACGGTATTGCCGTCATACACCTTGTTGGCGGCGACCGTGCCGCCCACCGTGAGCGTGGCCTTGGTGATCGTCAGCGTATCGGTACCGCCGACCAGCGTGTAGTTGCTGGCCAGGCCGGTGCCATCGCTCAACGTCAGCGTGCCGAGGCCGAAGTTCGCTCCGGTGTAGCTGCCCACGTTCTTGCTCGATACAACGCCTGAACCGCCAACATTCACGGTTTCCGTACCGACGCCGGTGGAAATCACGCCACCCGTGCCGAACAGGTTGGCGTTGGCGTCGGTGTTGGCGTCGTACACGCGCGTGCCGCTGAGATTGAGGATCAGCGGCGTGATGTTCGCCGTGGTGGTCGTGCTGGTGTTGTCCAGCACGTAGTTGCCCGCGCTGGCACCGCCCAGGCTGATGCCGCTTACCGTCACCGTCTTGTTGTTGCCCACGTTTGCGTCGGCGAACGTGGAGGACGTGTCGCTGATGCTGACGCTGTCACCCACCAGCGTACCGGCCAGCGTCACCGCATCATTCACGCCGCCGTTGTAGACACGGTTGCTACCGGTGGCGGTAACGGTGATGTGCAGTGGTGTGATGTCAGCGGTGATGCCTGTGGGCTGCGTGAGGGTGTAGTTGCCGATATCCGTTCCGCTCACAGTCATGCTGGTGCTGACTGAGATGCCGTTGCCCACATTCTTGGTCGCGAAGGTACCGGCGGTGTCGTTACCCAGCGTGACGTTGTCGCTGCCCAGCACGCCATTCAGTACCGAACCGCTCAGCGATGCCGCGGTCGTGCCGTCATAAATCTTGTTCGCGGCGACCGTGCCGGTCACGTTCAACGCGGCCTTGGTGATCGTCAGCTTGTCGGTGCCGCCCACCAGCGTGTAGTTGCTGGCCAGGCCCGTCCCATCGCTCAACGCAAGCGTGCCAAGGCCAAACCCGGCGCCGGTGTAGACACCCACGTTCTTGCTCGACACGGTGCCGGAGCCGCCGATGTTCACCGTCTCGGTGCCGACACCGGTGGAGATCACGCCGCTGCTGCCGAACAGGTTGGCGTTGGCATCGGTATTGGCGTCGTACACGCGGGTACCGGTGAGATTGAGCACCTTCGGCGTGATGTCGGCGGTGGTCGTGGTCGAGGTGTTGTTGAGCGTGTAGTTGCCGGCGCTGGCGCCGCTCAGGCTGATGCCGCTGACCGTCACCGTCTTGCCGTTGCCCACGTTCGCATCGGCGAAGTTGGACGAGGTGTCGTTGATGGTGACTTGGTCGCCGGAAAGCGTGCCGGCCAGCGTCACGGTATCGTTCACCGACCCGTTGTACTGGCGGTTCGTACCCGTCGCCGTCACCGTGATCGCCAGCGGCGTGATGTTGGCGGCAACGCCGGTCGGCTGCTGGATGATGTAGTTGCCTGCATCGGTGCCGCTGATGCTCATGTTGGTGCTGACGGCGATGCCGGTGCCGACGTTCTTGGTGGCGAAGGTGCCGGTGGTGTCGCTGCCGAGCGTCACTGCATCGCTGCCCAGCACGCCGTTCAACACCGAACCGCTCAAGCTTGCGCTGGTGTTGTTGTCATACACCTTGTTGGCGGCGACGGTGCCACTCACGGTGAGCAGCGCCGGCGTGATCGTCACCCAGTCGGTGCCGCCCACCAGCGTGTAATCGCTGGCCAGGCCGCTGCCGTTGCTCAATGCGAGCGTGCCCAGGTTGGCGAACGCACGCTGCGAGCCCACGTTCTTGGTGACCAGCACGCCGCTGCCGCCGACGTTCACGGTTTCGCTGTGAATGCCGGTGGCAATCAGGCCGCTGCTGCCGAACAGGCTGGCGTCGGCACTGGTAGTGGCGTCGTAAACGCGCGTGCCGGTGAGGTTCAGCACATAGGGTGTGATCACGCCGTTGTTGCCGGTGGCGGATGTCGGCAGGATGTAATTGGCCAGATTGGTGCCGGCGTTGGCGACGAAGTCCGACACCACCAGCGTGGACTGCACGCCCAGGCCGGTGCCGGCATGCGGCGTGGTGTAGTTGGCGGTGGCCGACTGCGGAATCGAAGCGCCCTGCCCGCTTACGAAACCGGTCAACGTGTAGTCGCCTGCAGTGAGCGTGGCCGAGTTGCTGCCGTCGTACACCTTGGTGGGGCTGCCGGTGATGGTGGCGGTGAGCTGGCGTGGCGTGATGCTGGCGGTCAGGCCGCCGGGCTGCGCCACGGTGTAGTTGCCGGCCTGTGCGCCGCCCAGCGTGAAGCCGCTGATACTTACGCTCAGGTTATTGCCGACGTTGGCCGTGCTGAAGGTGCCGCCCGCGCCGGACGAGACCAGCGTTACGTTGTCGCTGCCCAGAACGCCGTTGAGCGTGCCGGTGCCCGAAAGCGTATCGGCCGTGGTGCCGTCGTAGACCTTGTCGACCGCGCTGACACCGCTGATGGTCAGCCCTTTGGGCGTGATGTTCGCGGCCAGGCCGCTGATCGGCTGCAGGATGTAGTTGGCCGCTTCGGTGCCGGAAATGGAAAAACCGTTGGCCGTGACCGCGATGCCGCTGCCAACGTTCGATTGCGCAAACGTGCCGGAGGTGGAGGTGTTCAGCGTGACGCTGCCCACGTCACCGGCCACCAGGCCGGACAGGCCCGCGGCCGATACGTTGAGCGTGTCGCCGGCCGTGGTGTCGTACACCTTGTTGGTGGCATACACACCGGTGACGAACAGCGGCGCCTGCGTGATGTCGCCGACGCCGGTGGCGCTGGTGGCCAGCGTGTAGTTGGAAAGCAGCGTGCTGCCGGTGGCCGTATAGTTGTTGGCGGTCAGGTTGCCGCTGATGCCGATGCCGCTGCCGGCGTTCTTGCTGGCGTAACTGAATGTCGCGGTCGGCGTGATGGTGGCGCCTTCGCCGGCGACGAAACCGTTGGCCTGGAAGTTGGCCGAGGTAAGCTGCGCGACCGTGCTGCCGTCATACACCTTGTTGAGGTTGCCGATCAGGCTCACCGTCAGCGGCGCAGGCGTAATGCTGCCCGTTGTGTAGACGGATGTCGGGAAGGTGTAGTTGCTGGCACTGCCGCTGGTGAAGGTAAAGTCAGAGCTGTTGAGCGTCACCGAGAACGGCTGGTTGCCGACGTTCTTGCTAGCAAAGTGGCCGGTGATGTTCGCGTTGACGAAGGCGCTGTCGCTGCCCTGGAAACCGCTGAGCGTGAAGTCCTGCGTGTACGTGCCGCCGCTCAACACGTTGAGCAGGTACACGTCCGTGCCGTCGTAGACCTTGGTGATCGGCTTGTTGATGCTCGCCGCAATCTGCACGCCCACCGACGCCGGCGTGATGGTGCCGAAACCGTTGGCGGACGTCGGCAGCGCATAGTTGGACAGAAGCGTGCCCGAACCGGCGGTGAAATTGGCGCCGCTGAGCAAGGTGCTGACTGCTTCCACGCCCGCATTGGCCGAGGCGTACGTGCCCGTCGTCGGGCCGTTGAAGGTGATGCTTTCGCCATTGATCAGGCCCGACAGCACGTAGTTGCCGGCCGTGAGCGTGGCGCCGGTGGTGCTGTCGTAAACCTTGCTGGGATTATTGACGATCGACACGAACAACGGCGCGGCATTGATCGTGCCTGTGCCGGTCACCGTGCTATTGAAGCTGTAGTTGGATAACTTGGTGCCGGAACCCACGGTGAAATCCGAAGGCTGCAGCGTGGCGGTCACGCCGATGCCGGTGCCGGCATTCGGCGATGCGTATACCGCCGGGCTCTGCGATACCACGGCGCTTTCGCTGCCGACGAAGCCGCTCAGGATGAAATTGCTGCTGCCAAGCGTGGCATTGTCGGTGGCGTCGTAGATCTTGGCAGGGCTGCCGTTGAACGAAATCGTCAGCGGTCGCGGCGTAATGTTGGCGGTCAGCCCGCTCGGCTGCGCTACCGTATAGTTGCCGGCGGCCGCACCCGTAAGCCCGAAGCCGCTTACGCTCACGGCAAGATTGTTGCCCACGTCCGACTGGCTGAAGGTGCCGCTGGCCGAACCGGACAGCGCAACGTTGTCGCTGCCCACGATGCCATTGAGCGTGGCGCTACCGAAATTCAAAGTGTCGGCAGCGGTGCCGTCATACACTTTGTTGTTCGCCGTGACGCCGCTGACCGTAAGCCCCTTGGGCGTGATGTTGGCGGTGAGATCGGTCGGCGCGATCAGTTGGTAATCACTGGCCTTGGCACCCGTCAGGGTGAAGCCACTGACGTTTACCGCAATGCCGTTGCCGGCGTTGGCGCTGGCGAAGTTGCCGGTGCCGCCGGAAGTGCTCAGCGTGACGTTGCCGGCATCCCCCGCGATCACGCCGAAGATGCTGGCGTTGCTCAGATTCAGGCTGGCCAGCGTGCTGCCGTCGTACACCTTGCCATTGGCCTGCAATCCGCTGAGCAGCACCGGCGCCTGCGTGATCGTGCCCATGCCGGTGGCGCTGGTGGGCAAGATGTAGTTGGAAAGCTTGGTGCCGGAGCCGGCGACGAAATTGGTGAGAGTAAAGGTGGCGTTCAACGCCTCGTTGCCGGCATCCGCGCCCGCATAAGCGATAGAGCTGGGCTGGTTCACGGTGGCGCTTTGGCCCGCTGCAAAACCGCTGATCAGGTAGTTCGATGAATTCAGCGTGGCGGTCGTCGTGCCGTCGTACACCTTGGTCGGGTTGCCGATGATGCTGGCCGTCAGCTGCGCCGCCGCGATCTGGCCGATGCTCGCCGTCCTGGATGCACCGGACAGGGCGTAGCCGTAAACCGGCGTGCTGCCGTTGACGATGTTGAACCCGGAGATGGACGACGGTGAGGTCACCGTAAGGCCGGTGCCCACGTCGGACTGGCTGTATGTGCCGGCAGCCGATGCAATGGCATCGCCGTTGATCAGGCCGCTGTCGGTGAAGTTGCTGCCTGCCAGCGTGGCGCTGATGGTGCCGTCATACGTTTTGGACACCGTGCCCGTGAGGCCCGAGACCGTCAGCGTGGGCGCCACGCTGTAGAACACGCCGTTGCCCGTGGCACCCGCTGCCGCCGCCGTGCCGATCGGCGCGTTGTACTGGATGAAGCCGGGCGTAAGGCCGCCCAGGTTCTCGCCGGTGGCGGTGGGGCTGGCGCTGTAGATCGCCCAGTTGCCGACCAGGCCCGCAGCGCCGACGTTGTTGATGAAAGCGTTGCCCGCGTTCAGTACCGTCTTGCCACTGGCGCCGGTGTTGGTGATGGCCGCGTTGAGGTTGACGTTGTTGCTTGCGGTCAGCGTGAGCGTGGTGTTGGCGCTCCACGTCACCGCTTGATTGACGTTGACGTTGCCGGAGGTACCGCCGGTACCGTTGGCGCTGGTGAACGTGACGTTGCCGCTGGCGAGCTGGGTTTCAAGCGTGCTGGCGGTGATGTCGCCGCCGCTGGCGGCGATGGTGAAATCGGTGGGATCGACCAGCCACGTGCCATCCTTGCCGCCGACCGCCTTGGTGGTGATGGCGCTGCCATCGGCGATATGCACCTGCGCGGCGGAGGTTTCGATGAAACCACCCTTGCCCCCATTCGGCGCACTCGCATCCAGCGTGCCGCCCACGTTCACCGTGCCCGCTTCCATGCCGCCCAGCAAGGTGATGGTGCCATCGTGGTTCTGCACCGTCTGCGCCTGCACGCGCCCGCTGTTGTTCACCACGCTGGCGAGCAAGGCGTCTTTCGCGCCGGCGGTCATGATCACGCGGCCGCCATCGGCGACGATCAGCTGGCGGTTTTCCGCCAGGTTGTTCAAGGTGCTCTGGTCCACCTGCAAATGCAGCAGTTGGTTGCCGTTGAAAGTGAGCGTGACCGCGCTGCCGCCGCCGAGCGCCACCGTGCCCAGTTGCGCGGTGATCACGCCCTGGTTGGAAACCTGGTTGCCGATCAGCGCCACGTAGCCGCCGTTCGCCGCGTTGATGCTGCCGCGGTTGACGATGCTGCCCTTGCCGTTGCCGCTGAAACGACGCGTGCTCGAATCGATGGTGCTGTCGTCGACATCCAGCGTGGAAGCCACCAGTCCGCCGACGTTCACCTGCGCGCTCTGCCCGAACAGCACGCCGTTCGGGTTGATCAGCCACACCTGGCCGTTGGCGTTGAGGTGGCCGTAGATCTCGCTGGGCGTGCTGGCGAAGATGCGATTGATCGCGATCGCATTGCTGCCCGGCTGCACGAAATTGACCGTCTGGTCCGGCCCGATGTTGAAGCTCTGCCAGTTCAGCGACAAGGTCGAGCTGTTCTGGTGAATGGTGGTGGTGTTGCCGGTCTGCTGGATCTGGCCGGAGCCGCCGACGATCTGCCCGCCGGTGGGACCACCGCTGGCGTACGCCAGTCCAGTCATGCCCAGCGCCGTCGCCAGCAGCGAAAGCATCGCGACGCGGCGGCCCAGCGTGTGTCTGCGTGCTGCGTCGGGCGTGATGGTGACGTTGCTTTCGGACAGCGAGGTATCTCGCCGGGCGAGGCGATTCCAACTCGGGCGGGTCTTCAAATTCATGGCACTACACCTTCGAATGTGGGATTGACGGCCTGTTGCACGCACACAGCACGCTTGCCGGCCCGGATTCCCGCGCGCGCATGGGGCCGGAAAAACGGCCGCACACAAGCGCTGGACCCAAGCCAGTTCAATGACGCGTGGTTTACGAAGGACGACCCCTGTTTGGCTCGTCCAGACTTCACCCGGCACGATCGATTCATCCGCGAATCGAGTCTTGCGCGTGAAATCTCCCCCTGCTCCCTGTGCTTTCAGTCAATGGTTGCCGCTGAAACGAGATGGCGCGCCCAGTTTTACTGGAGAAATGTTGCGATCATCGCTGCCCGCAACTTCCTGACGTATCGGCCACCTCGCAGCGACGCGAACTTTAAGTATTCGGCCGACGTCCCACAATCTCAAATAATTGCCTTTTCTTGCCCTTTCTTGCAGATGCCTCGATCGGGTGAAGACGTTTACGTGCTTGACCCCTTCAATCCAGGGCCAACGTGTAGCCCACCCCTCGCACCGAAATCAGCGGCAATATTTCGCCCGACTTTTTTGTGACCTTTTGCCGCAAGCGATGGATCAGCATTTCCAGCCGCGCGGGGTCGAAACCGGGAATGATGGCGGCCATTTCGTCGATCAGCGCCGCGCGCGGCGTCGGCTCCGGCGTGGATGCGGCCAGCCGGTTCAGCAGCAGCCGCTCGGGCATCGAGAGCGCGATGATCACGCCGCCCGGGGTGATCAGCCGCCAGCCACCGGCTTCCAGGTGCCAGCCGGTGTAGGCCAGTTCGTAGGAGGCGGCATTGGCGACGCGCCGGCTAAGGCTGTGCAGCGAAGCGGCCAATACCTCCACGTCGACCGGCTTGGTGAGATAGACATCGGCCCCTTCGGTAAGCCCCCGCACGCGATGCGCGGTGGAATCGATATCGGACAGCACCACGATGCCCATGTCCGACAGTGCACGCAGTTGCCCCACGATTTTGAAACCGTCTTCGTCGGGCAGTGTGATATCCAGCACGATCAGGCGAAAACGCTCCACCACGATGGCGCGGTAAAGCTCCGCTGCGCTACCCACGCCAGTCGCTTGGAAACCGAACGCCTTCAGTCCCGGTATCAGAACATCGTTTCGCAACTGCACGTCATCTTCCACGACGAGCACATTGCCTTTCACACTTTCAGCCATGCATCTCCCCTGCTCCCGGCGCCGTGGCGGCGACGCTGGTTTCCTCAGCAGCTTCGGTGCCCGCTGCTTTCCTGGGTTTGAAACTCATGCGCACGAGGTTACGTCGGACGCCTCCGCAAAGTCCATGTGTACGTTTACATGGGGGCCTTGCCCGTGCCCAGGTATATGGATGAGCTACTTTTTCGACACGTATGCGCTTTCGGGTACGTACCAGCGCCACGGATAGTCGACCGCCTTGGTGAGGCCGATACGCGTGGTCTGCACTGGCCGCGACGGCGGCGGCGTGCCGTCGTCGACAATGGCGCAGGCATCCCCCGCCACCAGGTCGATGCCGTTCTCGAGCTTGGTGATGCTCATCGCCTGCGTAAGGCAGGCCGGCCCGTTGCACAATTGCCGATCGTTCTTGGCCAGCGGCCGCGCCGCATACATCAGGTCGAGGCCGCCAATCGGCTGCAAGGCGCGAACCAGCACCGCATTGCCCGCGCCCTTCGGCCCGCACACGGCGTTCGCGCACCAGTGCATGCCGTAGGTGAAATACACATACATGTGCCCTGGCGTGCCGAACATCACTTCCGTGCGCGGCGTCATGCCGCGAAACGAATGCGCGGCCGGATCATCCGCACCGCGATAGGCCTCCACTTCCACGATGCGCCCGGCGCGGCCGTCGTGGTGAAGCAACACCTTGTTCAACAGCTCGGGCGCGACGATGAGTGGATCGCGGTTGTAGAAGCGGCGCGGGAGTGGGCGGGGCTTGGTCATGGCCATACCCCGAGCTTGCCTATTCGCAGGTTGGGGTGCAAACCCCAACGTCGCCATATCCCTTCACCCGAATGCTGGGGTTCGCGCCCCAGCCTACGCAGGCGAGGGAGCAGATTGGGCGAGCTGAGACTCGACACCAATCCGGCCGCAGGAGGAACGGCTTGCAAGTATAAAATGCATCGCCATGACTACCTCTACTTCCTGCGCCGCGCTTCTCGACCAACTGCGCCGCCAATCCCCGCTCATCCATTGCATCACCAACTACGTGGCCATGAACTTCGCCGCCAACACGCTGCTCGCCGCCGGCGCATCGCCCGCGATGGTGCATGCACCCGAGGAAGCCGGCGAATTCGCCCGGCTGGCCGGTGCGGTTACGATCAATATCGGCACGCTTTCCTCGCATTGGCTGAAAGGCATGCATGCCGCGGCGCAGGCGGCCAATGAAAGCGGCAAGCCATGGGTACTCGACCCGGTAGCGCATTTCGCCACCGCGTTTCGGCGCAAGGCCGTGGAAGCCTTGCTCGCGCAGCAGCCCACGGTGATCCGCGGCAACGCGTCGGAAATCATGGCGTTGGCCGGCGATGCCAGTTCCGGGCGCGGCGTAGATAGTGGGGACAGCGTCGAGCGTGCGGAAACCTCGGCCATGGTTCTGGCGCAACGCACGCGCGCCGTGGTGGCCGTAACCGGTAAAGTCGATTTCGTGACCGATGGAAAGCACAGTCTTCGCGTTGCCGGCGGATCGACCTGGATGCCCAAGGTCACCGCGATGGGTTGCGCGCTCACCTGCCTGGTCGGCGGATTCGTGGCCGTGGCGCCCACGGCGCCGTTGATTGCCACTGCCAGTGCGCTCGCCTGTTTCGGCGTCGCCGGATCGCAAGCTGCGCAGCAGGCATCCGGCCCCGGTTCGTTCGCCTGGCGTTTCATCGATGCGCTAGCCGCGCTGGATGGAAACACGCTGCAAGCGCAGGCACAGGTAACCGTCGCATGAAAAAGCCCTTCGACCTTTCGCTCTATCTCGTGCTGGATCCCGATCTGTGCCAACAGCATTCCATGGTAGACACCGCACGCGAAGCGGTGGCAGGCGGCGCCAGCATGGTGCAGGTGCGACTCAAGCGTGCGTCGACGGCCGAACGCATCGCGCTGGCGCGCAGCCTAAAAGAAGCGCTGCGCGACACGCATGCCGTGGTGGTGATGAACGATGACATCGACGCCGCCATCGAAGCCGGCGTCGATGCATTGCATATCGGCCAGCGCGACATGCCGGCCGCAGCGGCGCGCGCGCGCATCGGCAGCACCATGCTGCTGGGCGTGTCGGTGAATTCGCAAAGCGCGGCGCAGGCGATCGATCCGGCCCTGGTCGACTACGTGGGCGTGGGCCCGGTATTCGCCACGCCCACCAAGCCCGATCACGAACATCCGCTCGGTTTCGCCGGGCTGGCGCGCATCGTGGCGGCATGCCCGGTTCCCGCCGTCGCCATCGGCGGCCTGAAAGCCCACCACGTCAACGACGTATGGGCGAGCGGCGCTAGCGGCATGGCCGTGGTCTCGGCCATTTGCGGAACGCCCGATCCCAGGCATGCGGCCAGGGAACTGTGCCAGCGCATCCTGGCCGCGCGACCGGACTGAACGAGGCAATGACGGGGTTTTGGCCCGCTGCGGACAAGCCGATGCGCACAAACGCGTATTTCCCAGTGAATATCGCGTGAAAACGCCTGACAACGGCCTGACAATTGCCGGCCAATATGCGATAAATGGCGCGCCGGGAAGTCAGGCGCCGAGGAGGGGCCCCTCCTCAACATGGATGACCGATGCCCGACCGAGCCGCCGTCACTGGCGGCTCGTTTTATTTGGGGGTGTGGATTTTTTATCGCGGTAAATGACTGGCGTTGAACGAGATGGTGCATATGCGCGAGAACTACGGCCGGAACATGCATGAATGGCCTCCACTGATCGCCGCCCTCGTCAAGGCACGAGACGCCGGCATGTCACCCGGCGATCCGCATGTGCGTGAGCTTGCAAGGAAGTGGCTGGCATTCTTCACGGCGTATGCGGGTAATGACCCCGCTACGCATGCCCGCATTCGCGACGCCTACACCAATGAGCCCGACCTTCGCACCGGAAGTGGCGTCGACGAAAAGCTGTTTGGCTATGTGCGTGCTGCGCTGGAAGAAATAAATCGGGAAGCTTTGCCCAATTAAAGACATCAGCCAGGTCCCCGGCGCACAAATATACCCTCTGCTGCACTTGATTAGCGTCAATCCCAGCTGATGCGGCGAATCACGTAGAGTGGTACACATGCTAATTCGCCATCCCGGCCAAAGCCCATAGCTATTCCTTGCGGGAAAGCAAAAAACGTTCGTCATCCCAGCGAAAGCTGGGATCCAGCGACTTGCAGAGCGTAAAAGGCACTGGATTCCAGCTTTCGCTGGAATGACGGCTCGGTAGCGTGAATTTGTAGGCAAAAACCGCGCACTCGGGTCATGTGCCGCGTTTCCTTGGCGAATCACGTTTTTCCCCGGACAGCAATAGGCGAAGCCGGGACCCAGTGTCTTTCTGCTTTAAGTCGCTGGGCCCCGGCGTTCGCCGGGGCGACGAGCATGAAATGAGGATCAACGCCGTGGAGCCGAAGGGATAGCAGCTCGCACAACAATTCATTTCCGAGCTTTCTTCGCCACCAAACGACGATCACGCCCGGGTTCCAGCACGACCATCGTGAAACGCAGCTTCTTCCTTCCACCGCACACATACGCATGCTCGCAATCGGTGCGCGCATGCGCGGAGCTTCCCGTACCGATCTTGTAACCGGTGCCGTTCAACTCCAGCACCAGCTCCCCTTCCAATACGTGGAACAGCTCCTGCGTACCGTGCGGATGCGCTTGCGCGTCGAAGCGCTCGCCAGGGCGCAATTCCCACATCCAGTGTTCCAGCATGTCCGGGCCTTCCGAGCCGATCAGCAGGCGCGCGGTGCCGCCGTGCGGACCGGTCCACAAGGTCGCTACTTCGTCAGCGGACACAACGCGTACCGGACGATGCGCGGATTCGGCCACCTCGAACAGCTCGGCCACCGATACGCCGAGCCCGGATGCAATCCGGCACAACGTGCCGATGCTCGGGTTGGCCTTGCCCTGTTCGATCTGCACCAGCATGCCCTTGCTCACGCCGCAGCGCGCGGCGAACTGGTCGAAGGACAGCCCGCGCGCCTTGCGCAGCGATGCGATGCGCGCCGCCATCGCCGTGTGGATGGCTTGTGCGGATTCCTCCGGTGACGTATCGTCGGTCAATATATTGACTTTATCGGTCATTGGCGCATTCTGGGCGCACTCCCTCTTTCCGTCAACCGACCCCACGCCATGCCTGTCCAACCCACGATCGCCCCTGAAATCTTCGCGCTGCGGCCCGACTTCGCCGCGCTCAGCATCTACGCCGAAGACGCCCGCAACAGTCCCAGCGATACGCACAGTGAAGCGCTGCTGCGCGATGCCTGCCGCGCGCTCGATTCGGCGCCATGGGCGCAAGCGCATCTGGAAGCATGGCGCGAAACGTACCGCGCTTTCGGCGCCAAGCCGCAGCGGACGCCATGCTCGTTCGAAGCTCTGCGCAAGCGTGCCCAGCGCGATGGCGCACTTCCTGCCATCAACGCCGTTGTCGATCTCTACAACGCGTTGAGCGTGCGCTATGCGCTGCCGGTCGGCGGCGAGGATGTCGCCTTGTATGAAGGTTCGCCGCGCCTGATCCGCGCCGTCGGGGACGAACCGTTCGATACCATGGCCGAAGGGGTGCCGAGGATCGAGAACGTAGAACCAGGCGAAGTGGTGTGGCGCGATGACCACGGCGTCACCTGCCGGCGCTGGAACTGGCGGCAAGGCATCCGCACGCGCATCACCGAGCACAGCACGCAGATGTGGTTTGTGCTGGAACGGCTGGAACCCATGCCGATCGACGCGTTGCTGGAGGCCGGCGAACAACTGGTGAAAGGCTTGCACCGTTTGAGCCGGAACGTTCGCATCAGCCAGTTGTATCTGGATGCGTCAGGGCGCAGCAACCGGATCCTTGAAACGGCGTCAGAGCCCTGACGGAAACGTATCCCCCAAACCACTGCCCTGCTCGCTCTGCAGCGGCGTCACCGGCAATGTTTCGTCGAACCACAGGAACGCGTCGTACTGCTGCGGCAGCGACGCTTCCAGGTAGTGGCTGTGCAGTTCCGATTCGGGACGATAGATCACGCCGATGTAGCGTTCCAGGCGGCGCTTGAGCAATGACTTGTGCAGCAGCGGATGTGCCTTGGCGCGCAGATCCAGCAGAAAGCGCGGCTTGCCGCTGGCGTGCATCCAGGCTTCGTAGCTGTCCTGGTGCGAGGGGCGAATGCGCTTGATCTCCATCTCTGCGCCCCAGTGCGAGGCGCAGGCGACGGTACCGCTGTGCGTGCCCATGCCGATCGCCACCACTTCCTCGCCCCAGCGCTCGCGGCATAGCTGGCCGAGGTTGAGCCGATGGCGTTCGCTGCCCGACTCGGTGGCGCGCGCATCGCCGATGTGCGAGTTGTGCGCCCATACCACCGCCTTGGCCAGCGGCCCGCGCGCCTGCAGCACGTACTGCAAGGTGTCGGCCATATGTGTATCGCGCAGGTTCCAGCTTTCGGTGGCGCCGTAGTACAGCGCGCGGTAATAGCGTTCGGCATCGGCCACCAGGCGCGCGTTCTGTGCCGCATCGAAGTAAGGGTCGTCGTCGCCCTGCTGCGTGTAGGCGGTGCGCTTGGACAACAGTTCCTTCAACTGCGTCAGCACCGCGCCTTCGCAGCGCTTGAAATCATCGTCCAAGGCCCAGCGCCCATACACTTCCGGTTCCTGCCGCCAGGGTTCCAGGCATCCGTAGCGTTCGCGCGCGACCAGTGCCGCTTCCGGATCGACCTCGTCCAGGTACGCCAGCACCGCGGCGATCGATGCGGAAAGGCTGTAGATGTCCAGCCCGCAGAAACCGGCGCGATGCAGGGGCGGGTTCCTGGCGTTGCGTTCGCCCAGCCAGGTGAGAAAATCCGCCGCTTCCACGTTGCGCCACATCCACATGGGGAAGCGCGTGAACGGCGGCTCGGCGTCTTTGGCCGGCGGCAGCCCACGCACCTGGCGATCCACCACCGCCGCATCCGGCCAATCGCCCTCGATCGCCACCATGGTAAAGCCGTGCGCGTCGATCAGCCGGCGCGTGATCGCCGCGCGTGCGCGATAGAACTCCGACGTGCCGTGCGTGGACTCGCCAATCAGCACGATGCGCTTGTCCGCGAAACGGTCGAACAACGCGCCGAAGGATGGATCGTCGATATCCGGCAGCGGTTCGGCTGCTTCGGCAATGCGCTGCGCGGTGGCGATGCGGCGATGGAAGGCGTGGCCGCCTTGCGTGTCGTTGAGCCACGCCGGCTGGTCTTCGGTGTCGTGCCAGCCTTGCTCGCCGATCAATGGCACGAATTGCACGGCGCCGAATTTTTCTTCCTCATATTCGTCTTCGCCACGGCGCACGATGCGTATCAGGTATTGCCTGCGGCGAGACATGCCCACCGGCATCACCAGGCGGCCGCCGATGGCCAGTTGCTCGCGCCATGACGCCGGCACGTCGGGGCCGCCGGCGGATGCGAGAATCACGTCGTACGGCGCCGCCTGCGGCCAACCGAGCGTGCCGTCGCCGACGTGCACGGCCACGTTGCGGTAGTGCAATCGCTCCAGCGTTTCGCGTGCGCTTTGGGCCAACGGCGGATGGCGTTCGATGGTGTCGACGTGGGCCGCCATTTCGCTCAGCACCGCCGCGGCGTAGCCGGAGCCGGTGCCGATTTCCAGCACGCGGTCGTGCTTGTCGACGCCGGCCGCTTCGGCCATCAGCGCAACGATATAAGGCTGCGAAATGGTCTGTCCTTCGCCGATCGGCAAAGGGCCATCGTCGTAGGCGGCGTTGCGCAGGTTTTCCGGCACGAACGCTTCACGCGGCACGCGCTTCATCGCGGCCAGCACCACCGGGTCGTGCAGACCGCGGCCGGCGATCTGGCGTTCCACCATCCGCTGCCGGGCTTGTCCGAAATCGATCATGGTGATGCGCGCCGCCAATACCAACGTCGCTAGCCTGCGAGCCGGCATGTCTTCGGTGCGTCGAAGTTTTGGCACGGGCATACGCAGACAAAGTTGACGCTTGCGCAACATGCTGTGAGGGACGCTGCGAAGGCGACGCATCTCAAAGGAAACCTGCCATGAGCAAACGCAAGAAATCCTTCGATCCGGGCGAAACCATGCAGAACCTGGTCGATGCCAAGCAGCAGCGCAGCCAGCAGCCACCCGCCTGGCCGGGCGCCGGGGAGCGCGCTGAACCGCAGCATGCGCACGCACGGCCGCCGGATGAACCGGCGCCACACACCGTGCAACAAACGCCACCTTCCGCATCCGGCTACGAACGCAACGACATCAACAAACGGCACCACTGACGTCGCCGTCTCAGGAACGATCGTGAGCCCGCTGGGCTGGCTGTTCCTGCTGGGCGCGCTGCTGTTGGCCACTTCGCTGTCGGCCGGCTGGCTGCGACGCATGCCGGTCACGAACTTTGCGGTCTACACGCTGGCCGGGTTCGCCCTCGGGCCCATGCTGCTGGGCTATGCGCGCATCGACCTGGTGCAAAACGTGCACTGGCTCAGCGCCATCAGCGAAGGCGTGCTGGTGGTGTCGCTGTTTCTCACCGGCCTGAAACTGCGCGTGCCGTGGCGGCATCCTTCGTTGCGCGCCGGGCTTCACTTGGCCGTGCCGGCCATGCTGCTGTGCGTGGCCGCGCTCGCCTGGACCTGCCACGCGCTGCTGTCGTTGCCGTGGCCGCTGGCCGTGATCTTCGCCGCCATCGCCGCGCCCACCGATCCGGTGCTGGCCAGCCTGGTATCCGTCGACAGCGCCCGCGACGACGACGCCCTGCGCGTGACCTTGTCCAGCGAAGCGGGCCTGAACGATGGCACCGCGCTGCCGTTCCTGCTGCTTGGATTGCAGATGCTGCACGACACGCCGAATGCACACGATGTGCTGCATTGGTTGGCGCGCGACCTGCTCTGGGCGTTGCCCGCGGGCTTATTGATCGGCTTTGCGCTGGCCCGCCTGATCGGCATCATCGCCACGCGCGCAAAAATGGCCAGCGGCGATCGCGCGCCCAGCGACTTTCTCGCCCTGGCCTTGATCGCACTCGCGTATGCGTTCGCACGCGCGCTCCACGCTTCGCCCTTTCTCGCCGCGTTCGCCGCGGGCGTTGGTCTGCGTCATACCGAGTGGCGCGTGGTGTCGCGCCATCCGCATCCGGATGTGGAACGCAAGCAGCCCGATCGCATGCATCCGCCGGCCGAAGTGCTGGTCAATCCGAACCAGCGCGATGAAGTGGCGCTGGAAGAACCTTCCGCCACCATCGGCCTGGTGGTATCCGACGCCCTCTCTTTCGGCGACACCCTCGAACGCCTGCTCGCCGTAGGCATGGTGCTGGTCGTGGGCATCGCCTGTTCCGGCGCGTGGAGCGGCGAAGGCGCGCTGATGGCGGGATTGTTGTTCGTGGTCATACGGCCGCTGTCGGTGTGGTTGGCCAGTTATGGCGCACGCATGCCGCCGGTGCGGCGATGGCTGGCCGGTTGGCTCGGCATTCGCGGCATTGGCAGCCTCAATTACCTGGGCTACGCGTTGACTCATGGCGTGCCGTCGTCGTTCATGCAGCGACTCAATGCGATGGTGCTCACGCTGGTGGTGCTGAGCATCGTCGTGCACGGCGCAAGCTGCCAGCCTCTGCTCGCCTGGCGCGAACGGCGTTTGCGCGAACGCGCAAAACGGGCCGGCGCAAAATCGTAGACCGGGATGCCATCCCAGCATCGCCCATTCACCAATCGACGCTCGCCACGACCACTCCGGCCGTCAGCATCGCCAACCCCGCCACCAGCCACGCCAGCTGGTCGCCCACCCGTCCCGCATGCAGCACACGCAAGGCCTTGATGGACATATGTGCCGGCCATAGCACGCGATGCTTCAGCCATTTCGCAGCGAACAATTGCGCGGCCGCGATCACCAGCGCAACGCCCAACGCAAGCCAGCCGGAGCATTCGCCACCGCCTACCTCGGTGGGTACACCAGGCGCCGCATAGGCTTGCTTGCCGCTCAAGACATCCCACGCCGGCATATGCACGAACGTGGCTGCCGCAGCGCGCGCCATGCGCTCCAATGGCAAACCGCCGATCAGGTTCGCTACCACCAATACGAGCAGCGGCAACAGCATCAACAACCAGGGGCGATCGCCGCGTTCCGATTCCTCCGGCAACGTCGAACGCCCCTGTGGCAACTCGCCTTTGCCAAGAAAGATGCGCACGCCGGCACGCACCGCGGCGCCGCCGGTGGTAGCCGAGGAGATGATGATGATCGGCCCAAGCCAGTCATCGCCCACCCCTTTGGCCGCGCCCTCCACCGCTTCGGCGCCCGAACCCATGATGCCGATGGGAAAACCGGCAAGGCACAGGGCGGCTACGAAGTAACCGCATGCAAGCACAGGGCGATCGCGCGCGCGGCCGTACAGCTCGAACTCGTCCACGCTATCCAGCACCGCCGCCAGCATGCCCGCCGCCATGAACAAGCCCGCCTTCACCATGCCGTGGCCGAGCATGTAAAGCAGCCATCCCGCCGCACCATGCACGGTGACCAGGCTGAGCGCCGCCAGCATCACGCCAACGTGACTCACCGTGGAATACGCCAGCAGGCGCTTCAGATGCGTCTGCTGCAAGGCCATGAAGCCGCCGACGATGGCGGTGACTGCACCCAGCGGCACCAGCAATCCATGCGCCAGCGACACGACCGCAGGTATGCCGGCAAACACGATCGCCAGCAATCGACCGAGCCCGAACAAACCCACCGGCACCATCACGCCGGAGAAAATCACCGACACCGGCGACGGCGCCACCGCATGCGCATCCGGCAGCCAGAAATGGAACGGCACGCCAGCCGCCTTGATCAGCATCGCCGTGCCCATCAACACGAACGAACCGCACGCCAGCACATCGGCGTGGCGTTCGGCCAAAGTCTTGCCGACCAGCGCCATATCCAGCGCGCCCGTCGCGGCATACGCCAGGCCTACACCGGCCATCATCAGGAAACTGCCGATGGTGTTGATCACGGTGAAGTTGAGCGCGCCTTCCAGCGCCGCGTCTTCCAGCCGGTAGCCGGTAAGCGCAAAGGCGATTACGCTCATCGTCTCGAACCATACGAAGATGTTGAACAGATCGTGCGTCAGGCAGAAACCGATCATGGCGGCGCAGAACATCAGCATCAGCGCATGGAAATGCGCACGCACTTCCTCGAAGTAATGCCACACGAACAGAAAGGTGAGTGAAAACAGGCCCGCGATGAACGCACTCGCACCGGCGCCGGCGCTGTCCACCACGAAGCTGATGCCCAGCACCGGTCCGTGCGCAGGCCCCCATTGGCCATACCAGTAGGCCATCGGTTGGGCAGCCGCCACACGCGCAAGCGCCATGCATTCCACGCTGATGGCCGCGGTAACGAGCACCGCCAATGCATCGATCACGCGGCGCGGCACCAGCTTTTCCACCAGCAAGGCAAGCGCTGCCGCCAGCAGCGGCACCACCACCGGCAGCGGTATCCAATGCAGCAGGTTCAAGGAATGGGCTCCAGCTCTTGCGGATCGAGCGTGTTGCGGCGCTTGTGCAATTGCAGCGCCAGTGCGAGCAGCAGCGCGGAAACGGCCGCGCCCACCACCACGTCGGTGAGCACCAGCGCCTGCATCACCGGATCCACCGCCGGCGTTCCCGGCGGATGGTCATAGAAGATCGGTGGCCCGGAGTGCCATACGAAGCCGATCGCCAGCAGCAGCACATACGTGCCTGACTGCACCACCGAAAGGCAACCGATCAGATGTACGTAATGGCGGCTGGTGACCATGCCGTAGATGCCGACCGCCATCAGCCAGGCAGCAGCCAGCCACGGCAACAAGCGCAGCAACATCACTGCTCGCCCTCCGCTTCCGGTTCGCGCGTTTCCTCCAGGAATTCCACCAGCGCGTTGGCGAAGCCGCCGGTGATCGCCATGCCCACCGCCACGTTGAACAGCGGAATCAGCCCGCCGCCGGTAAGCGATTTGGGCTGGCCTTGCGGCAGTACGTTTTCCAGGAAGCCCGCGCCGAGCGCCAGCGGCAGCAGGCCGACACCCACGCAGCCGACCGCACCGAGCGCTTCCAGCACATGCATCACGGTCGGCGGCGTCACCTGTCGCCAGCTGCGATAGCCATCGCCCAGGAACAGCAGCAGCAACGCCGAAGCAAGCATCGCGCCGGCCTGAAAACCGCCACCCGGCGTCAGCTGCCCGTGCGCCATCACGTAGATGGAAAACGCCACGGTGGCCGGCAGCATCCAGCGGATCAGCAAGGCCACCGCTTCGCTGCGCGCAGGCAGCCAGCGCCCATCGGTATGAATCGGCTTGCGCGAGGCATCTTCACCGCGGCCGCCGCGCAACAGAACGGCGAGCCCGGTGATCGCGGCGACGAAAATGAATTCCTCGCCCAGCGTATCCACGCCGCGCACGTCGAAAATGATCGCCGTCACCACGTTGGTCGCCTGGCGCATGTACGGCACATGCGCGTTGACGGTCGCGCCGTAGGCCGGCAACTGCTCGCCGAACGCCGGCATATGCAACGCCACCAGTACCGCCGCCGGCGCCAGTACGATCAGCGCCAGGATGCACAACGCATAACGCAAGACCAGGCTGTATTTCATCGCGGCAGATTCCTGCGCCCGCCACCGCGTATGGCGGCCAGCACGGTCAGAAACATCACCGGTACCAGCGCCGTGCCCACGGCAATTTCCGAATAGGCAACATCCGGCGCTTGCAGCAGCAGAAACAGCATGGACAGGAACAGGCCATGCACGCTGATCATCAGCACCTGCCGCGCGGGCCGGCGCGTGAACGCCACCAGCGCTCCGCTGATCATCACCAAAAGCAGGCAACCGGCCACGGCGAGCATCATGCTTCGCCCCCTTTGCGCGGACGCATCAGGCGCCCCAACGCGTGCGAAATGCCGACGCTGACCAGCGCATTGATCAACCATAAAAACGCCACCTTGGCCGTGCCAAGACTCATGCCGGTCTGCAGTCCCGTCACGATCAACAACAGCGGCGAGGTCGCCAGGGACACAAAGCCCACCGCATGCAGGCGATCCATGCCCAGCGGCAGCCGCCACAGCGCCGCCGCCGAGATCCAGCAGCACGCCACCAGCAAAACCAGCGCAATCACGATCGCCACGTTCACATCCAACGCTCCATGTAGAAGCTGTAGGCGAACGTTCCCGGCAAGCCCAGCAAAGTGAGCGTCAAGGCCAGATCGATATATGACGGCTGCTGCATCGCCAGCGCGATCAATACGAAAACGATCGCCACCAGCGTGCTGACGAACTGGATCGCCAGCGGCCGAGTACGCAACGGACCGCGCCACGCCGCGATCGCGCCCACCAGAAGCGGCGGCAGCAAGGCGATGATCGCTACCCAGTACACACCATCACTCCGACCGCCGGGTTCCTTCGGCACGATGGACGCGCAAGGCCTCGCGATGCGCTTCGATGGTGTAGGCCAAAGGTCCGAACGAGGTTGCCAGGATCGCCAGCGCACGGCGCTTGGGAATCGCATGCACGTCCACGTCGCTTATCAGCACCGGCGCCGGCTCCATCACCTGCTTGCCGAACCGGCGCCGCCACAGCGAAGCCAGCACGTGCCATGCACCCAGCGGGACGTCTTGCAATGCGCCCTTTGCGGCGAGCTTGAAGATGTGAAACGGCTGTGGCGTACCCGTGAAGCGGAAAGCCGAGCGATGGATCAGGCGTGCATGCACATAGGCGGCCAGGCATCCCGCAAACGCGGCAACGATGATTTCAGCCGGAGACACGCTGCCTGCGAACAGCAGGCAGACCGCACCGAACAATACCGCTTCCGCCGGCAAACGCCACATCTTCACAATCCACTGAATTTTTCGGGATTGTTCCACCGGCAATGTGGAAGGAATGCGTAAGTTTCGACGTATATACGCGTGTGGCGATGCTCACTCGGTGGTATAGCGCCGCTGGCACAAATCGCAGAAAAAGCTGCGCCGCTTGCGATGGCCAAGATACCCGCGCGATAGCGGGATCTGGTGGACCGGGCATTGGCCCTTGTTGTGCACCAGCCAGTGCTTGCGCAGCACATGGGCCTTCTTCCAATCGAGAAAACGAAAACTGTAGGCGCGTGCCTGCGCCACGATTTCGTTCGCTTTTCTTGCCGGCAAGTCGCCCACCAGTGAAAGCGGATGCACCTTGCACAGGTACAGCACCTCGTTCTTGATGATGTTGCCGACGCCGGCGAAGACATCCTGGTCGAGCAAGGCGTCGCAGACGAGTTCTTCGGGCATGGCGCGGAATTTCCGGCGTACGAATTTCTCGTCCCACTGATCCGACATGATGTCGACGCGCCAGTCGTAGCTGTCCGCCGGGTCGCCTTCCAGCAGTTTTACCGAGCAGTTGTAGAAATGGATCTCGCCGTTCCGAAAAGTGAGACCGAGCCGTGGCGCGATGTCCTTGCGTTCGTTGATCAGGTAACTACCGAACATCAGCAGATGCACGCGCACGTAGACGCCGTCGAACACGATCAGCGTCTGCTTGCCGAAGCTGCGCCAATCGACAACGCGCTGGCCTTCGATACGCCCCATGTCGATCTTGGCGTTGCCTTCGGCGCGCGACACCCGCTTGCCGACGAAGATCGACGCTTCGTCGCGGAGGATCGCAATGGAAGGACCTTCGGGCATAAATCGTCTAATTCCGCCTCAAGCAAAAGCTCCTGCAGGTTGGGCTGAGCACCGGATCACGTCCGGGCTCAACCCAACCCGCGAGTCATTCCCGCCAGGATCAGAACACCGGCGGCGGCAAGGTATGCGATGGCGGCGTGCGCACCAGGCCGAGCAGATCGTCGTTCAACATCGACGCATGCGTCGCGAACAGGCCATGTCCGGCGCCTTCGTAGGGGCGAAAGATGCTGCCCGGCAGCAGGTCCGAGGTACGCCGGCCGTTCATGGCGAAGGGCGCGATGCGGTCCTCGGTGCCGTGGATCACCAGCGAAGGCAGGTTGATCGCCGCCGCCATGTCGCCGGTGAGATCCGTTTCCGCGAATGCCCGTACGCAGCCCAGCATGGCAATGCGCGAGGCCGGTTCGGCCAGCGACTTGATCCATGCCAGCTTCGCTGCGTTGATGCTGGACGTATCGAGCAGTTGCCCCACGAATTGGTCGATGTAGGTGAAGCGGTCCGCGCGGATGCGGGTGAAGATGTCATCGAATTTTGCTTCGTCGGCGCCGTCGGGGTTGTCCTTGCTCTTGGCCATGGATGGCGTGATCGCGCTCACTAGCGCAAAGCGCGTGACGCGCTGGCCCAGGTGACGGCTCATGTAGCGCACTACTTCGGCCGCGCCCATCGAAAAACCTACCAGCGTCACGTCGTGCAGGTCGAGCGCGTCGAGCAGCGCCTTCAGATCATCCACGAAGCGGTTGAAGTTGTAGCCATCGGCCGGCTTGGATGACTTGCCGAAGCCGCGCCGATCATAGGCGATGACGCGGCAGCCGCCGCTGGCCAGTGCAAAGATCTGCTCTTCCCACATCGCATGATCGAACGGCCAGCCATGCAGCAGTACAACCGGTGGGCCGTAGCCGATGTCCTCGTAATACAGTTCGATAGGGCGGCCCAGACTATCCGTTTCGACCTGCAACATGCTCATGGGATTCTCCTATTCTCCAGCAGAATTTAACGTTGGCGCCATGAAGAGGGTGTCGCCGTGAATGCATTCATTTGGCTGACGTCCGTGGCGCCGGTTTTCCGCTTTGTTGCGGCGTCTCCTGCTGCGGAAACAGATAGCTGGCGTGAGGGTTGGCCATTTCCACGCCGATCTCGCGGAAGCGGCGCAGGATGCGTCGATTGAGTTCGCGCTGTACACCCCAGCGTCCGCTGTCGGTGCATTGCATCTGGCCGACCAGGGTGATCTTCGAACCGTCCATGGCGTCCACGCCCCAGATTTCCAGGTCTTTCAGGATCAGCTTCTGGTAGGACGGATCGGCGCGCAGCTCCTTGCCGACTTTCTTCAGTTCTTCCATCGCGCGGTCGGCATCCGCGCCGTAGGCGATGCTGACGCTCATCGCCGCATTGCCTACGCCGCGGTTGGTGTTGTTGACCGTGGTCACCGAACTGAACGGAATGGTGTAGAGCGAACCGTCGCCGCCGCGCAGGCGCACCGTGCGTACGGAAAGATATTCCACCGTGCCGGAAACGCCGGCCACGGTGACCCAATCGCCCACCTGCATGGCGTTTTCCATCAACAGGAAAATGCCAGTGATGAAATCCTGCACCAGCTTCTGCGAACCGAAGCCGAGCGCCACGCCGACGATGCTTGCGCTTGCCAGCAGCGGCGTGGTGTTGATGCCGATCTCGTTCAAGGCGGTCAGCCCCACCACCAGCACCACCACGATAAACAAGCCGGTGCGCATCATCGGCAACAGCGTGCGCAAGCGCGCCGCGCGCATCAGGTCGCCATGCTCGGTCCACAAGGCAATGCGCCGTTCGATGCTGTAGCTGGCCCCTTCCCATACCGAGACGGCGACCACCGCCGCCACCAGGATCGTCAACGCGGCGGACGTGAGGCTGCGCCCGATCGGCCCTCTGGCGAACCATTCGAACGCGTCCAGGCCCCACGCCTGGAACAGTGCGATGACCGTCAGCACCGTCATGAAGAACGAAACGAGCCCGCTGATGATCGGGTAATAGCGCCGCGCAAGCCGCACGCGCGCACCATCCGCGGAAGCATCGTTGCCATCGCGCAGGCGGAACATGCGGCCCAGCGCGCCCTGCACCAGGATCGTCACCACCCTGGCGCCGATCAGGATGCCCGCCGAAACGCCGATGAAGTGGATCAGCTTGGGAAAACCGTCTTCCACGCCCAGCGCCCACACCACCCACGCACCGATGATGAAGGCGACGGCGAACAGCACCCACACCCGCGCCAGCCAGTTGCGCCCGGCGGCGACTACGCCGTGCGCACCGGGTTTCGCCGCAATCGCGCGTCCGACCGGCACGCGCAGTTTCAGGATAAGAACCACCGCGGCGATATGCGCAAACAGCGATATCAGCTTGATGAAGGCCATGCGGCTTGCCTCGCCGCCGCCGAGGTTCGCCAAGGCATCGCCGAAGGCCATGCCGAACGCCGCGACGATCACGATGCAGCGCATCCAGAACAGCACGGTGCGCGTGGTCGCATGGCTCACTGGCAGCACGCACAGCCCCGGCCCTTCCGGCGATACCAGCAGGCGCAGCACGGCCATGGTGATGCGCGTGCTGACATAGGCGTTGATGAAACTGCTGGCCACGGCGTGGATGCGCGCGTCGTCATCGCCACCTACGCCACGCAGTACCAGGCCGGAGACGACAAAGAACACCGCCAGCGGAAACAGGTTGATCAGCAGCGCGCCGAAGGCGAACACCAGATGATGCAGGGTGCGGGCATAGCGCGCCGGACGTGCCTGATCGGGCGTTTTGTGCGGCGCAGATGGTGGTGTTTCAGGTGGGCGTGCGGCAGTCGGCGGCGGACCGGCCGCATTCTGTTCGCCGACGTGCACGGGCTCCACGCGGTCGACGCCATCTTCGTTGGTGTGCACCAGCGCCACTGCGGCGGATGGCGGCTGCACGCCGGCTTCCGATTTCGCCTGCTCGGCCTTTTGCGATTCGGAAACTTTCGCCGCCTGCGCCTCGCGCTGCGCCAGCGCGCGTTCGCGTTCCTCGCGGTCGCGATCGCGTTTCTCCACCGCGTTCGCCCTGGCGACCAGCGCGCGCAGTGGGCGCTTGAGCAGAAAGTGGACCAGCCATTCGAACAGCACGCCCGCGGCAAACACGGCCGCCAGCGCAGCGCCCGTATGCAGCAGCAGATCGCGGTCGGCGGCGTTGGCGATATGTCCGCCGGATCGCTCGAACAACACGAGCAAAGCAAGCAGCGAAGCCCATGCTTCCTTGAGCTGCACGCCCAACCCCGCCGCCCATTGGCTGATCTGGCGCAGGCTACGTTCGATCAAACCGTTGGCCTGCAAGGGCACGATGCTGGCGGGTTTGGCGCCCGGTTTGGCCGCGGTCGCCGCATTTGCGTTCCTGGGCGGCGCCGTAGTAGTTGCCGCGCCGGTCTTGGGGGGCGGATCGGAAGCCTGCGCGCCTGCCTGCACGCAGGCTGCGGCCGTGCTGCCCGATGCCGGTGCGAGCTCGAATGCATGCAGCGGCAGCGCCACGAACATGCACGTAAACAGACTGAAAAATAGCGTCCGCAGGGCCTTGCCGACTATCCATGGAGCGAGAAAGGGCGTTCTGTTCACTGCGATCCGTGTGTACCACCACTGATGCACCTGCCACCGCGCGATCATTCCGGCGTTGCAGGAATGACGAGCGATCCGCACGCCCGCAGTGGATCAGCGGCGATACCTCCCATCGAAAGAAAACCTCACCTCACCGTGCACTGCCGTTCGTAAAAGCGGCGTGCACGGAAAGTTGTTCACGTCTTTATCCGCTGTCGGAGGGTAGAGATTTCGCGTGCACGTTCGCGTCGATTCGTCTCGCGGTCTTCACTTTGCCACACCGTTAGCTGTACGGAAGTTTGATCATCAGAGCCCTAACCTCAAGCATAAATCTGCAAAAGTTGGGCGAATCGTCGCCTTGCAGCCATGTCATGAGATCAAATGGAATGAGCATCGCCAAACCCGTACACAGGACTCACCACCCGAATCATCACCAGAAACGAGAAGTCGTCTCCGGCGTGCACCGGCGTCGACCCGAACCGCCGGCCACCGCCGCGCGCGCCGAGCGAAGCGGCGGAAAAATCCTTTTCGTCACCACCGAAATGACCGATTTCGTCAAGGCCGGCGGCCTGGGCGACGTCTCCGCCGCCCTGCCCCGCGCCTTGGCCAAGGATCACGACGTGCGCGTGCTGCTGCCGGGCCATCCCAAGGTGATGGCGGCGGCCCGCTCCATGCGCATGGTCGGCAAGACGCTCGGCCATCACGCGTTGCCGGCGTGTGAGATCGGTGAAATCAAGACCAGCGACGGCCTGACCATCCTGGTGCTGTGCAACGCCGAACTGTATGAGCGCGAAGGCTCGCCCTACACCGACGTGCACGGCCACGAGTGGCCGGACAACGCGATTCGCTTCGGCACGCTGTCGTATGCGGCGGCGGAGATCGCGCTCAATCACGCGCAGATGGACTGGCGCCCGGACCTGTTGCATCTGAACGACTGGCCGTGCGCGCTGGCGACGCATTATCTGGAAGGCCAGAGCAATGCCGTGCCCACCGTGCTGACCATTCACAACCTGGCCTACCAGGGCGTGTTTCCGGCATCCACCGCCGCCACCATCGGCATGACGCGCAAGCGCACCGAGCACGAACCGCGCGGGCGCATTTCGTTCCTGCATGAAGGCGTCGCCAAGGCGACCTATCTCACCACCGTCAGCGAATGCTACGCGCGCCAGATCACCGAACCGGCGCACGGCTGCGGACTGGACGTGCTGTTGCACAAGCGCGCGCAGGAAGGCCGCCTGATCGGCATCGTCAACGGCATCGACCCGAGCTGGGATCCGCAGCGCGATCCGGCGCTGGAGGCGCCCTTCGCCATCGGCCAGTGGGATACGCGGGCGCAGAACACGCACAGCCTGCGCGCGGAAATGGGCTTGCGCGAACAAAGCGGCCCGTTGTTCGCGGTGATCTCGCGCATGGTGCAGCAGAAAGGCGTGGACCTGATTTGCGAAGCAGCGCCGCAGATCATCGCCGCAGGCGGCCAGCTCGCCTTGATCGGCCGCGGCGATCCGTCGATCGAACGCACCATCGCGCGCCTGCCGCGGCGTTTTCCGGGCCGTGTCGCGGCGCACATCGGTTTCGAGGACGGACTGGCGCGGCGCATGTTCGCCGGCGCGGATTTCCTGCTGATGCCCTCGCGCTACGAGCCCTGCGGCCTCAGCCAGATGTACGCGCAATCGTATGGCTGCCTGCCGCTCGCGCACGCCACCGGCGGCCTGGTCGACACCATCGAGGATGGCGTCACCGGTCTGCTGTTCCGCGACGCCACCGTTTCCGAATTGCGCCGCTGCCTGCAGCGCGCCTTCCGCATTTTCGCCGAGCCCTTGCTGCTCAACGCCATGCGCGGCGCGGCCATGCTCGAGAAGCACGGCTGGGACGGCCCGGGCCGGCAGTATGCGGCCCTGTACCGGCGCATGTTGCCCACCAAGCAGCAGCCCGGCCATGCCGCGCAGCCAGCATCTTCCACGCGCGAAGAGAAAACCTATGTCCATCCGTAAGCAGGCGGACACGGCAGGCCGCACGACGAGGTGGATGACGTGGTGTCGAACCAACTTTCAAAAGACCAGCGCGTGAGAAGCGACCGCGGCCTGGCCGTGACGCCCACGGCGCGCGCGCATGCATGCATTCCGGCCAACGCGCTGGAGGCGCTGGACAAGGGACGCTGCGGCGATCCGTTCGAATGGCTCGGTCCGCACCGGCACGACGATCACTGGTACATCGCCACCGCGATGCACGGCGCCATCGAGGTGGAAGTGATCGACGTCGCCGACGGCGCCACCTGGCAGGCGCAACGTCTGGCGGAAGGCATTTTCGCCGCCTCGCTGCCGTACCGGCCGGAAGACTATTACCTGCGCATCCGCTGGCCGGCCGGCAAGGAAGTGATCCGCGATCCGTACGCCTTCGCGCCGCTGTTGACCGAAGGCACGCTGCGTGCGTTTCACGCCGGCGAATTGAGCCGTCCGGGCGATTTCCTCGGCGCGCACGTCATGCACCTGGGCGACGTGGACGGCGTGCATTTCTCGGTATGGGCGCCGAACGCGCTGCGCGTATCGGTGGTGGGCGATTTCAACCGCTGGGACGGCCGCCGCCATATGATGCGCCGTCACGCGCACGAAGGCGTATGGGAAATCTTCATTCCGGGCCTGAAGGCCGGCGCGCTCTACAAGTTCGAACTGCTCGACCGCAACGGCCATCTGCTGCCGCTGAAGGCCGATCCGTACGCACGCCAGACCGAGCTGCCGCCCGCCACCGCGTCGGTGGTGGCCGCGCCGCTGGTGGTGAACTGGCACGACGCCTCATGGATGGCGCATCGCGCATCGGTGGACTACGACCGCATTCCCGTTTCCATCTACGAAGTGCACGTCGGCTCCTGGCAATGGGATGAGGATGGCCGCCCGCTCGACTGGGGTACGCTCGCCACGCGCCTGATCCCCTATGTGCAGGCGCAAGGCTTCACGCATATCGAACTGCTGCCGATCAGCGAGTACCCGTTCGGCGGCTCCTGGGGTTACCAGCCGATCGCCGTCTACGCGCCCACTGCGCGCATGGGCGGCCCGGATGCGTTCGCCCGCTTCGTCGATTCCTGCCACGTCGCCGGCATCGGCGTGATCATCGACTGGGTCAGCGCGCACTTCCCTTCCGACGAGCACGGCCTGCGCGATTTCGACGGCACCAAGCTCTACGAACACAGCGATCCGCGCGAAGGCGTGCACCAGGACTGGGACACGCTGATCTACAACTACGGCCGCCGCGAAGTAAGCCAGTACCTGATCGGCAGCGCCGCGCACTGGGTGCGCCACTTCCACATCGACGGCCTGCGCGTGGATGCGGTGGCCAGCATGCTGTACCGCGACTACAGCCGGCCCGAAGGCGAGTGGATACCGAACAAGCACGGCGGCCGCGAAAACCTGGAAGCCATCGCCTTCCTGCAGGCGCTCAACACCGCCGTTGCGCGCGAACAACCGGGCGTGATGGTGCTGGCCGAGGAGTCCACTGCCTGGCCCGGCGTCACCCGCGCGGCCAGCGAAGGCGGCCTGAGTTTCAGCTACAAGTGGAACATGGGCTGGATGCACGACAGCCTCAACTATATGCAGCGCGATCCGCTGTACCGGCGCTATCACCATCACGATCTCACCTTCGGCATGGTCTACGCCTACTCGGAGAAATTCGTGCTGCCGCTGTCGCATGACGAAGTGGTGCACGGCAAAGGTTCGCTGATCACGCGCATGCCCGGCGACCGCTGGCGCAAGTTCGCCAACCTGCGCGCGTATTTCGGCTTCATGTGGACGCATCCGGGCAAGAAACTGCTGTTCATGGGCGGTGAATTCGCGCAGGAGCGCGAATGGCATCATGACCGTCCGCTGGACTGGCATCTGCTGGACGACCCGCTGCATCGCGGCGTGCATCAGCTGGTGAGCGACCTCAACCGCCTGCTGGTGCACGAGCCTGCACTGCATCGCCTCGACCACGAACCGGCCGGGTTTCATTGGGTGGTCGGCGACGACACGCATGCCTCGGTCTACGCCTACCTGCGTTGCGGTGGCGAAGGCGTGCCGCCGATCCTGGTGGTGTGCAATTTCACGCCGGAAGTGCGCCGCGATTATCGCGTGGGCGTGCCGGAAGACGGCATGTGGCGCGAGGTCTGCAACACCGACAGCACGCACTACGGCGGTTCCAATGTCGGCAACGGCGGCCTGATCCACGCCGATGCGTCCGGCTGCCGCGGGCAACCGTATTCGTTGAACCTGCTGCTGCCGCCGCTGGCGACCTTGATCCTGCGGCCGGATCGGGGCGAGGGGTGATTCAGTGTTTTTTGCCCCCTCCCCTGCGCGCAGGGGAGGGTTGGGGTGGGGTCGTCCGAGCGTGCCGCATGCCTGAAATGCTTCGCGAGATTGCTTCACCCCACCCTACCCCCCTACTACACGTAGGGGAGGAGATGCATGCCGGTAAACAGTAACTCGACGCAAGCCAGGGAATAAAGCCGTTCGCGGCAAGCAACAAACTTCATGTGCTTAAGCATCCATTCGATGCTTCGCGCACATGACGGCGCAGGGCGGCAGACATCACCAAAAAATCACCCGCCCACTGCGCAAAAGGAAGTACGAAGAGACTACAACTCAGCGGTGCGGTTCCCATGTCCACACATCCCCTATCAACTCGATCGCCCGCTTCGTCCTGCCACAACTGCACGTATGGGGCGCAGGTTCTCGATGACGGCACCACGCGCTTTCGCGTGTGGGCGCCCAGCGCCAGGCTCGTCGAACTGGTGATCGACGACCTCGCCTTCCCGATGCATCGCGACGAAGAGGGCAATCACACGCTCGCCATCGAGGTCGATCCGGATACGCGTTACGTCTACCGCATCGACGATCGCCAGGTGCCCGACCCCGCTTCGCGTTCGCAGCCGGGCGGCGTGCTCGGCGCGAGCATGGTGGTGGATCCGCGCGACTACGTCTGGCAATGCAACGACTGGAGCGGCGCGCCATGGCATACCGCGGTGATCTGCGAAGTGCACGTGGGCGCGATGGGCGGCTTCGATACGCTGCGCCAGGCGCTGCCGCGGCTGGCCGCCTGCGGCTACACCGCGATCGAGCTGATGCCGATCGCCTCGTTCCATGGCGATCGCAACTGGGGCTACGACGGCGTGCTGCCGTACGCGCCGGATGCCTCCTACGGCAGCATCGATTCGCTCAAGGCGATGGTCGATCACGCGCATCGGCTGGGCCTGTCGGTGATCCTGGACGTGGTCTACAACCACTTCGGGCCGGTCGGCAACCAACTACCGAACTATGCACCGGAATTCTTCAGCGCCGACACGCACACGCCGTGGGGCGCGGCGATCGATTTCCGGCGTCCGCAGGTGGCGCGCTATTTCATCGACAACGCGCTGATGTGGATCAACGAATACCGCATCGACGGCCTGCGCCTGGACGCCGTGCACGCCATCCAGCCACAGGCTTTCCTGGAGGAACTCGGCGCCGCGATCCGGCGCACCTGCCTGCCGCGCGGACGGCAGGTATGGCTGATCCTGGAAAACGAACACAACAATGCCAGCTTGCTTCGCGGCGATTACAACGCGCAATGGAATGACGATGCGCACAACGTGCTGCACGTAATGCTCACCGGCGAGCACGAAGGCTATTACGCCGACTTCGCCAAGAATCCCACTGCGGATCTGGCCAAGGCGCTGGCGGAGGGTTTTGTGTTCCAGGGCCAGCACGACCGCCGCGGCATCTCGCGCGGCGAACCCAGCCAGGATCTACGCCCCACCTCATTCGTGCTGTTCCTGCAGAACCACGACCAGATCGGCAACCGCCCGCTCGGCGAACGGCTGACCTGCCTCGCCAACGAAGCCGACCTGCGCGCGGCGATGGTGGTGGTGGCGCTCAGCCCGATGATTCCGCTGTTCTTCATGGGCGAGGAATGGGGCTGCCGCACGCCCTTCTATTACTTCACCGACTACGAAGGCGAGCTGGCCGAACAAGTGCGCCAGGGCCGGCGCGAAGAGTTCGCACATTTCTCCGGCTTCACCGATCCGCAGCGGCGCGCATTGATCCCCGACCCGAACGCGCTCGACACCTATGCCGCCTCCATCCCGCGCATGGACGAGAACGAGCGCAGCTGGGAATGGAAGCGCTGGCTGAGCGGCCTGCTGAAACTGCGCAACCGCTTTCTTTCCGATCGGCTGGAGAACTGTTGCGCGCTGGGCTGCGAGGTGCTCGGCGACAAGGCGGTATATGCGCGCTGGCGATTGAGCGACGAGCACCATTGGGAAATCGCGCTGAATCTTTCGGATAAGGACGTATCGCTGCCGCGCGATTCGGCCACCCGCGTGATCTGGATCGAATCGCAGGATGCGATGGACGCGCTCGATCGTGGCGTATTGCAGGCGCATACCGCAGTGGTGCTGGTAAGGGAGTTGGAAGGTGAGCGATTCCTCGCTTGAAATGCTTGCACGCGCCGCCGGGCTGTCCGTTCAATGGACCGACGCCTTCGGCCAGTCACGTACCGTCTCCGACGCCGCGCTGCAGGGCTTGCTGGCGGCGCTGCAATTGCCTGCGCAGGATGGCGCCAGCCGCCGGGCCGGCCTGCAACGGATCGAAGCGCGCCGTCGCGCGCCGCCTGCGCTTATCAGCGTGGATGTCGGCGATGCGTTCGATATGCCGCCCGGCCTGGCGCGCGGCGGACCCGTGACGGTGATCGATGAAGAAGGCCGCGCGCACCAGCTCGCACCGCTCGGCGCCGGCCGCTGTCGCGCACCTTCGCATTACGGCTATTACCAGCTGGATTCAGGCAGCCATTCGCTGACGCTGGCGGTGGCGCCGCCGCGTTGCTTCGGCGTGGATGATGCGCTCGGCAAGGACACACATCGTGCCTGGGGATTGGCCGCGCAGGTGTATTCATTGCGGCACGCCAACGACGGCGGCCTGGGCGACAGCCGCGCGGTGGCCGAACTTGCCGAAACGATCGGCCGCGCCGGCGGCGATGCGCTCGCGCTCAGTCCGCTGCATGCGATGAGTCCCGTCGCGGGACACTACAGCCCGTATTCGCCATCGCACCGCGGCTTTCTCAACTGGATGCATGCCGACCCTGCGCAAGTGCTGGGCGCTACCGCGCTGAATGCCGCGCTGCAAGCCAGCGGGCTGGCATCGACCTGGCAGCTCGCACAGCAAGGCAAGCTGGTCGACTGGCCGCTGGCATATGCCTTACGCCGCCATGTGTTCCGCATGCTGCACGAACAATTCGCGCACGCGCCGCCGACGCTGCGCGACGATCTGCTGCGTTTCACCACCGAAGGCGGCGATGCGCTGAAACGCCACGCGTGGCTGGCCGCGCGCCAATCGCAGGCGATGCTGGCCGGTGAAAGCAATGCCTGGCAGGCATGGCAGGACGACTGGCGCAGCGAAGCATCCGCCGCCGCGTTCGCGCAGCAACACGCGAACGAAGTGGATTTCGAGATCTTCCTGCAATGGCTGGCCGCGCGCTGTTGGGAAAACACCCAGCGGCGCGCTCGCGAAGCGGATCAGCATATCGGCCTGATCTGCGACCTGGCCGTCGGTTTCGAGGCCGGCGGCGGCGAAGCGTGGGCGTGGCGCGAGCATGTCCTGCAAGGACTGGAACTGGGCGCGCCGCCGGATGCATTCAATCCGGACGGGCAGAGCTGGGGCATCACGTCGTATGCGCCCTCGGGCCTGCAGGCCAGCGGCTTCCGTCCGTTTATCGAACTGCTGCGCGCGAACATGCGGCGCGGCGGCGGCCTGCGCATCGACCACATCATCGGCTTCCAGCACATCTGGGTATTGCCGCAAGGCGGCCCTTCCACCGAAGGCGGCTACCTACGCCAGCCGCTGCAGGATCTGCTGCGGCTGACCGCGCTGGAATCGTGGCGCCAGCGCTGCATCGTGATCGGCGAGGACCTGGGCACCGTGCCGGCAGGTTTACGCGACATGCTTGCTGCGCGCGGCGTGCTGGGCATCGACGTGCTGCTGTTTACGCGCGACGAACAGGGTGGATTTCTTGCACCGGATTTATGGAGAAAGAACGCGGTGGCGACGACGACGACGCATGATCTGCCGCCGTTGGCGGGGTGGCGGGAAGGAATGGATATTGCGCAGCTGGCCAACGCGCATGGGCTTGGTGAAGAGCAATTGCAACGACGGATGCGTGAGCGGGAGGATGAGGTTCTGCGGCTGGACGATGCCATCAACGCTTCGGCATCGCCATTGAGCCGGAACGACGGCGAGGGGAATCAGGCCTCGACGCAAGCATGCCATTACGTTGCATTCCTGGCCCAAACCCCTTCCCCGCTCCTCGTCCTCCCCCTCGAAGACGCCCTCGACCTCAAGACCCAACCCAATCTCCCCGGCACCGTCGACAGCCATCCCAACTGGCAGCATCGCCTGCCGGAAAACACCATCGAGCAGCTGCAACCTTTGCTGCAGTCCATCGGCACCTCCCTGAAGGAGGTCACGCCGGCATGACCGATTTGCGCGCCACCGTTCGCCTGCAACTCAACCACAGCTTCGATTTTCTGGCGGCGGCCGAGCATGTGCCGTATTTCGCGGCCTTGGGCCTCAGCCACGTCTACCTGTCGCCGATCGCGATGGCGCGGCCCGGTTCGCTGCATGGCTACGACGTGATCAATCCGATGATCGTCAACCCTGAACTCGGCGGCGAACCGGCGCTGGCCAAGTTCGTGCAGACGCTGCACACGCACGGCATGGGCGCGATCCTGGACATCGTGCCCAACCACATGGCCGCCGACGTCGGCAATCCGTGGTGGAACGATGTGCTGGCGATGGGCCGCACCAGCCGCTACGCGCATTACTTCGACATCGACTGGCATGCGCCGCATACCGACGGCAAGTTGTGGCTGCCGGTGCTCGCGGTGCCGCTGGAACAGGCGCTTTCGCGCGGCGAACTGCACGTGGAGCGGCACGTGGGCGGCACCACCATCGCGCTCAACGTCAGCGGCACCAAGCTGCCGATTTCCGAACAAGGCCTGCGCCTGCTGTTCGACCTGGCCGGGCACGTGCTGCCGCGCTTTCGCGCGGCCGAGGACGCCATCGATGCGGTGCGCCTGGCGATGCAGGACGAGGCCATTCGTGCGCACGTTGATCGCGCCATCGCGCAACTGCATACCGACAGGGCACTGATGCGCCGTTTCCTGGATCTGCAGCACTACCGGCTGGCGTGGTGGCGCAGCGGCAGCCAGGTGATCAATTACCGGCGTTTTTTCGACATCGACTCGCTGGTGGCGCTGGCGATGGAGCGCGACGACGTGTTCGACGCCGTGCACGCCCTGCCCTTGCGCCTGGTCCGCGAAGGCATGATCGACGGCTTGCGCATCGATCACGTGGACGGTCTCGCCCAGCCGCGCGACTACCTGCGCAAGCTGCGCTTGCGGGTGGATCGCGCCGCGCGCGTCGATCCGCGCCAGATGGCGCGGCGCATCTCGCTGCACGTGGAAAAAATCCTCGCGCACGACGAAACGCTGCACGAGGACTGGCCGGTCGACGGCAGCACCGGCTACGACTTCATGAACCAGGTCAGCGCCTTGCTGCACGATCCGCAAGGCCAGCCGGAACTGGCCGAAGCCTGGACCGCGATCAGCGCGCGCTCGAAACACTTCGATGACGAGGAACACCAGGCGCGGCGCAGCCTGCTGGCGAGCACCTTCGCCGCCGATCTCGATCGCTGCGTCGGCGCCTTCGGGCGCTACGTGGAGGACACGCCGGAACATGGCGATTTCACGCCGCCGGCGATGCGCCAGGCACTGGCCGAAGTGCTGGAACAGATGCCGGTGTATCGCACCTACCTCGGCACCGGCACCGCCAGCGAGGAAGACCGCCACGCGCTGGAACATGCCTTCGAGCGCGCAATGAAGGACGGCGACCCCGACCGCATCGCCTATCGCGCCTACCTCAGGCAATACCTTCTGGAAACCAAGGCGCGCTGGCTGAGCACGCTGTCACAGCGCCGTCATCTGCAGATCGCGCGCCGCCTGTTCGAGCAGCTCGCCACCACCTTGAATGCGAAAGCGGTGGAAGACACCGCGTTCTACCGCTACGGCGTGCTGCTTTCGCGCAACGAGGTGGGCAGCGATCCGCGCGTGTTCGCGCTCGCGCCGCGGCGCTTCCACACCATCATGCAGCACCGCGCCACCACCTGGCCGCGCGCCCTGCTCGCCACCGCCACGCACGATCACAAGCGCGGCGAAGACGTTCGCGCCCGATTGGCGGTGCTGAGCGAACGCGCGCGCTGGTTCGTCGACCAGGCCAGCCGCTGGCTGGCGGCGCTCGAAGGCCCCAACCGTCCTGCGCATGGCGCGCTGTGGATGCTGCTGCAGACGGTGCTGGCCGCGTGGCCGCTGGGCATGCGCGGCGACGATGAGGACGCCTTGCGCGCATTCGCCCCGCGCATCGAGCAATGGTTTCTGAAAGCCGAACGCGAAGCGAAACTGCATACGCGCTGGACCACACCCAATCCCGCCTACGAGGAAGCGTGCAAGGCCACCGTCAGCGACCTGCTGCTGTCCCCGCGCTACGCCACGCTACGCCGCAGTCTTCACGATGCAGCGCGCAGCCTGGATGCGCCCGGTGCGCTGAACGGGCTGGTGGCCGCCACGCTGCGGCTTACCGTGCCGGGCGTGCCCGACCTGTACCAGGGCACGGAATACTGGGACCAATCGCTGGTGGATCCGGACAATCGCCGTCCGGTCGACTACGCCGCGCGCAAGGCCAGCTTCGACGGCAACCTGCTGCCCGAGCAATTGCTGGAGGACTATCGCAGCGGCGTGATCAAGCAGCAGCTGATCCACCGCCTGCTGCGCGTGCGCCGGCGCCGGCCGGAGCTGTTCGCGCGCGCCGGCTACGAACCGCTGGACACCATGGGCTCGCGCCGCGAGCACGTCGTGGCCTTCGTGCGCCGCTTCGAACGGCACAGCCTGCTGGTGGCCGTACCGCGCCTTTGCGCGGCCGGCGTGCGCGAGGATCGGCCGATGGTGAGCAAGGATTTCTGGGGCGATACCACCATCGCCTCGGCCAACGATGACGGCGCGTGCACTTTCACTGATTTATTTACTCACCGGACGCACCAGGGCGGGATGCAGGGCCTTCCCGTCCAAACCCTGTTTTCCGAATGGCCGGTGGCCGTGCTGATGTCCGAATCCTATCCATGAAACGTTCTCCAGCGGAACGACACGCGCGCATCAGCGAGATCGCGCACAGCATCTGGGAATCGGAAGGGCGACCTTCCGGCCAGGAGACGCGCCATTGGCTGATGGCGGAGAAGCTGGTGCTGGCCGAAGAGCGGCATGCATCGCAGGAGGAGGAATCGCGGAGTAAGGAAAAAGCGCGGAAGTAGGTATTCGTACACGGTCTGGCCGTCGTTCCGGCGAACGCCGGAATGACGGTGAGGCTTAACAGGACATCTCGAAACTGATGAACCTCATGACCAAACCCACGCGCGTACACCGCGGCACCGAAACGACATCCCATGGCGCAAGCCTGCGCGAAGGCCTGCCGTTTCCGCTCGGCGCCACCTGGGATGGCCTGGGCGTGAACTTCGCGCTGTTCTCCGCCAACGCCGCCATGGTGGAGCTTTGCCTGTTCAACGAACACGGCGAGGAAACCGAACGCATTCCGCTGCCCGAATACACCGACGAGGTGTGGCACGGTTATCTGCCGGACGTGCGCCCGGGCCAGCTTTACGGCTACCGCGTGCACGGCCCTTACGATCCGAAAGCCGGCCATCGCTTCAACCCGAACAAGCTGCTGCTCGATCCCTATGCCAAGCAGATCGCCGGCGAACTGATCTGGGACGACGCGCTGTTCGGCTACACCATCGGCCATCCGGACGCCGATCTCAGTTTCGATGAGCGCGACAGCGCGCCGTTCATGCCCAAATCGCGCGTGATCGATCCGGCCTTCACCTGGGGCACGCATTACTGGCCGGGCGTGCCATGGGATCGCACTGTCATCTACGAGATGCACGTGCGCGGCTACACCATGCTGCATCCGCATGTGCCCGAGCCCTTGCGCGGCACCTTCGCGGGCCTGGCGCAACAGGCGGTGGTCGACTACATCCGTTCGCTCGGCGTGACCTCGGTGGAGCTGATGCCCACGCACGCCTTCATCGACGACAAGCATCTGCTCAACGTGGGCCTGCGCAATTACTGGGGCTACAACACCATCGGCTTTTTCGCGCCGCATCCGCGCTACATGGCCACCTCCAGCGTGACCGAATTCAAGGAGATGGTGGCGCACCTGCACGAGGCGGGCCTGGAAGTGATCCTGGACGTGGTCTACAACCACACCGCCGAAGGCAACCACCTGGGCCCCACGCTTTCGCTGCGCGGCATCGACAACGCCACGTATTACCGGCTGGCCGAGGATCACCGCTATTACGTCAACGATACCGGCACCGGCAACACGCTCGATCTTCGTCATCCGCGCACGCTGCAGATGGTGATGGATTCCCTGCGCTACTGGGCCACCGACATGCGCGTGGACGGTTTCCGCTTCGACCTGGCCACCATCCTGGGCCGCGAATCGCACGGCTTCGACCAGGGCGGCGGCTTTCTCGATGCATGCCGGCAGGATCCGATCCTCGGTCGCGTCAAGCTGATCGCCGAACCGTGGGACGTGGGCCCCGGCGGCTACCAGGCCGGCAAATTCCTGCCCGGCTGGGCGGAATGGAACGATCGCTTCCGCGACGCCACGCGCGCGTTCTGGCGCGGCGACGAAGGCCGGCTGCCCGATTTCGCCACGCGTCTGACCGGCTCGGCCGATTTGTTCGATCAGCGCGGACGCCGGCCGAATGCGTCGATCAACTTCGTTACCGCGCACGACGGCTTCACCCTCAACGACCTGGTCAGCTACAACCACAAGCACAACGAAGCCAACCGCGAGAACAATCGCGACGGCACCGACAACAATCTCAGCTGGAACCACGGCGAGGAAGGCTTCACCGATGATGCGGTCATTCTGTCGCTGCGCCAGCGCCAGATGCGCAACATGCTCGCCACCCTGCTGCTGGCGCAGGGCACGCCGATGATCCTGGCGGGCGACGAATTCGCGCGCACCCAGGGCGGCAACAACAATGCGTACTGCCAGGACAACAACATCACCTGGCTCGACTGGCTGGCCGCCGGCGAACAGCGCGCGCTCACCGATTTCGTGCGCCGCCTTACGCGCCTGCGTCGTGATTACCCGCTGTTGCGCCGCACGCGTTTCCTGCGCGGCCTGGTGGACGAGGAGTCGGGCATCCGCGACGTCACCTGGCTCACCCACGACGGCCGCGAATTCACCGAAGAGCAATGGCACGATCCGCACGAACGCTGCCTGGCCATGCTGCTCGACGGCCGCGCCAAACCCACCGGCATCAAGCGCCCCGGCGTGGACACCAGCCTGCTGCTGCTGATCAACGGGCAATTCGAGGACGTGACTTTCGTGCTGCCTTCCTCCAACGGCAAAAGCGAATGGCGCCTGCTGGTGAGCACGGCCAGCGATGCGACCGAGCCGAGCGAGGGGCACGTCACCATGATGGCGCGGTCGCTGGCGTTGTATCGGGCGCGGCCGGTGAAGCGGTAATTCTCACTTGTGCGACTGACGGCTCCCTCCCCTGCGTGCAGGGGAGGGCTGGGGTGGGGTTGTCGGCGCTTGCCGCAAAGTTGAAACGCATCGCGAGATTGCTTCACCCCACCCTAACCCTCCCCTACTACACGTAGGGGAGGGAATGCATCCGGGACAGCCTGGATTCGACGCTAGTCAGTTGGAACACAAGCACCACACTCACCCTCGCCCCACAGCACCCGTGCGAACGTAGCCACGCCATGCGTGTCGCCATCCGTACTGCCCTTCGCAACGCCATCAACGGCCTCAACGAAGACGAACTCTTCACGCACGCTGCCGCCATCGCCTACTACTCGGCCTTGTCGATGGCGCCGCTGGTGGTGCTTACCTTGTGGCTGTTGTCGCTGTTGGGCGCGCAATGGCAGGACCAGCTCAACCAGGCGCTTACCAACCTGATGGGCGACCGGGCGGCGCAGGCGGTGATCCTGATCGTGGAGAACGCCAAATCGCGTCCCACGCTGGGCAATGTGGCCGGCGTACTCGGCCTGGTAGTGACGCTGTTCAGCGCCTCGGCCGTGTTCGCGCAACTGCAGGGTTCGCTCAATCGCATCTGGCGCGTGGAGGATGTCGCACAGCGGAGCGCCATCGGCATCTGGCTCAAGGCGCGTGCGCGGGCGTTCGCGCTGGTGATCGGCATCGCCTTCCTGCTGATCATTTCGTTCGCTGTGAGCGCGCTGATCCATCTGATGATTCCGTACGGCTCGCTGGCCTGGTCGATCGTGGAATACATCGTATCGATGGCGGTGTTCGTGGTGGCGTTCGGCGCGATGTACCGCGTGCTGCCGGATACCGAGATCGACTGGTCCGACGCCGCCTGGGGGGCGCTGGTGACCACGGTGCTGTTCATCCTCGGCAAGTTCGCCATCGAGCTGTACATCGGGCGCGTCAGCATCGGCGGCGCCTATGGACCGGCCGGCGCGCTGGTGGTGATGCTCACCTGGGTGTATTACGCCTCGTTCGTGGTGCTGCTGGGCGCCGAGCTCACGCATGGCCTTGCCATGAGCCGGAGGCGCCCAGGCGCGAAAATCGATCGTCGCATGCTTTGAAAAAACTATGTGAAGCCGCTTCTGACAGAGCGTGTGCGCGGCATTGAGGTGGCTGGTGCGATAGTGGCCCCCGTCTATCGAGTTCATGCGGTTTGCTTGCTCCGTCGGGTGCCTCATGTCGCTGATCCTGCTCATCGTGTTGATCGTCATCCTGCTCGGCGCATGGCCGGCATGGCCGTACAGTCGATCATGGGGCTACTACCCGGTCGGTGGCGTGGGCGTGGTGCTTGTCGTGGTCATCATATTGTTGTTGCTTGGCGTCATTTGAAGCAGGTGGCCGCCGCCGCAGGCAGCCATTTTCGATAACAAAAAAATAGAAGAACTAGAAATGAATGCTTTCGTCCTCTGCACCAGCCGCACTCTCCAGCAAACCGACGCCATCGTGGCGGACCTCAAGCGCGCCGGCTTTGCCGAACCGCGCGTATCGCCGTTGAGCGATGTGGACACGTCTTCGCTCGATCCCTTGAGCTACGGCGGCGTGCGCATCGGCGTGCACGTAGCCAATCCTAACCAGCGCGATGCCGCGCAGGATATCTTCCACCAGCATGATGCCGACGACATCACGACCGACGACGAAACGCATGCAACGGCGCACTAATCTTGTGGCGACCCGTTGGCCATCCCTATCCGCCGCACTGCAAAAAGCCATTCGCGCCTGGGCCGAGGCGCCGGCGATGCGCAGCATGGCGCAGATGCCGCAACCGGGTCCTCGCCCGTTCCTGACCTTCGCGGCGATCCGCGCGCGCTGGCGCCCAGGCGGCGTTCCGACTGGCCAGAGCCGCTTCCAGCGCGAAGTGCAGCAGCGCCTCGGCGTGTTGCCGCAGTTCTTCACGCCGACCGATGCCGCACCGCTGCTCGCCGAGCAGCTGTGGATGCAGGCCAAGGCCGCCTATCTCGACAATCCACTACCCTCGCTGTTCAAAGAACGATTGTTCGTGCATCTGTCGCGTTTCTGCGAAGTGCGCTACTGCGTGGTGCGGCATGCCGGCTATCTGATCGGCAAAGGCTATCCGGCTGGCGACGCGCGCGCGGTGCCGGAAACGATCGAACAGGTGATCACCCTGCTCAGCCGCCCGGTACCCCATGCGACGCAACTGGAGGCGGTGTTCGCCCGGCTGGAAAGCTATTCCAAGCCCGCTCCCATTCCTGCGCCGCGCAGCAAGGCCGAGGAAGACCTGTTCGATGCAATCACGGTGATGTTCGTGGTGCCGGCGCGATCGGCGCAGGCGCGCGCCGCCGTGCGCTGCGCCATCGGCGAGGCCGCGTTCGAATACCTGTCCGCCCTGCTCGCCTTCATCCGCACCGCGCACTACTGGACCGAAACGCATCCGGGGCTGAGTTACGAAACAGACATGATCATGCAGATGGCCCAGCGCCAGGACCTGGCGCGACGGCTGCTGGATACCGCCGACGCCGAGTGGGCGCACGTGGGCGACGCGCTGCGCGAAGCGCTCACCGGCCAGTTGCAGGTGCTCAACACCGAACTGCAGCACCGCACGCGCAATCTGCTCAGCGTGATCCAGGTCATCTTCGACCGCACGCTGGCCAAGCACACCACGCTGGACGGATTCGCCGACGTGTTCTCCTCGCGCCTGGATGCGATCAGCCGCGTGCAGACGTACCTGTCGCGTCTAGTACAGGGCGAGAAAGTCACCTTCGACGGCCTGCTGCGCACCGAGCTCGCGGCGCACGCGGTATCGCTGCAGCAGATCACCCTGGAAGGCCCGGTCGGCGTGCGCCTGCGTTCGTCCACCTTGCAGACCTTTGCGCTGGCCATCCACGAACTGGTGGTCAACGCGGTGAAATACGGCGCGCTGGCCATTCCCACCGCGCATCTGACCGTGCGCTGGGAAGTGGAGCACTGCGAGGAGCAGCCGCCGCTGCTGCACGTGCAATGGCAGGAAACCGGCGTGAACATCGCCGCCAACGAAGGCGCCCCGGTGCAGGCCGGCTACGGCCGCGAACTGATCGAGCGCGCGCTGCCCTACCAGTTGCGGGCGAAAACCGAGTATGAAGTGATGCCCGAAGGTGTGCGGTGCATGATCTCCGTGCCGGTGCTCACGTAGCCGTCCCCAACCTACCGGGGTTGAGGCGAGTTCATCACAGGGCTTGCGGCTTTTTTTCACTATCTACACGCAACTTAAGCGCAGCAGCATGTAAATATGGTGCTTCGCTCATCAGAGGGACGCCCGCACATGAATGCCAGCCAGTTGAGCGGAAAATCGGTGCTTATGGTGGAAGACGAATACCTGATCGCCGACGCCCTGTGTTCCGCATTCGAGATGGAGGACGTGCACGTGGTGGGCCCGTTCCCGAACGTCGCCAGCGCCATGAAAGCGCTGGACAAGGGCGCCCGCGCGGATATCGCCGTGCTCGACGTGAATTTGAACGGCGAGCGCGTGTTTCCGCTGGCCGATCGCCTGATGGCCGACAACGTGCCGATCATCCTCACCACCGGCTACGACAGCGACGCCATTCCGCGCGATTACGCGCACCTGCAGCGCTTGCAGAAGCCGCTGCATCTGCACGAGCTGCTGGGGTGTCTCAACGGCATGCTCAATACCGTCAAGAAATAGCGCGTCGAGCCATTGCTCGAATACTGCAAGTACTGCAAGGAACTTACCAACCGTCGTCCCGGCGAACGCCGGGATCCAGTGACTTGGCGATCCAAACGTCGCTGGGCCCCGGCGTTCGCCGGGGCGACGATTTCTGGATGCCATGCCCCTAGGCCCCGCCGCAGGCGTCCCTCGATATGGACGCCTGCGGCGACCGCGTCCCGCATCAGCCGTGCAGGCTGTGCAGCGAATGCTTCAGCCGGCTCATCTCTTCGTGCGCCGAGCGCACCGACTCGTACGCATGCTGCGTGACCGCCAGCGAGGACGAGCTGAGCCGTCCATCGCCGATCACCTCTTCGTATTTGGATTTGATGCGGTCCTCGCCGCGCTCCACTTCGTCGATCACCGCCAGGTCGCCGTCGCGCACCGCGCTGCGCAGATTGACGAAGGCGCGGTGCATCGAAGCCAGCAAGGTGCCCTCCTCTTCCGGCTGGCCACCCAGCGCCTTCACCTGCGTCTGCAGCGAGCTGAAGGCCGCAAGGCGTTCGCGTGCGCGGCGCTGGAAGATCGACTTGAGCTCGGGATTCCTCACGTCCTTGGCCGCCTCGCGGTAGCCGTCGGCGCTGTCGATGGTGATTTCGATCAGGCGGTTGAGCAGGCTGATGTCTTCCGAATTGCTTGCCATACGGGTCGCCCTCGAATGGTTGCAGTTCGCAACGCTTCAGCGAACCGGATGCAGCCGCGGCGACTGCGGAATGCGCGCCACGTTGCTCAACGGCAGCGTCACGCGGCCTTCACTGTTCAGTGCGCGGATTTCCATCACCAGCTTCGCGTTGCGCTCGATCAATCGGTGATTCTGCGCAAGCAGCTGGCCGCATAGCCGTTCGAGATGCCGTACGCGTTGCTCGGATAGGATCGTCATGGCTCGCCTCCATTACTGATGCGGCGGAATATCCACTTTCCAAAGTGAAGCAAGCGTCTGTGCCGCTGCATGCCTTTTGCTCACTGCGGCGCCGTCCCGCGTGCGGGACGGCGCCGCCTTTTTCACCCTTGCCCGCGCACGCTCAGTGGCGCACCTCGCGCCCGCTTTCGCCTTCCATCGAGGCACGACGGTTCGCCGCGCTCTTGTTTACGCGCTGCTCGGCCAGTTTGGTGAGCTTCTCGTCCGCACTCTTCTCTTCCTTCAAGGTGTCCAGGATCAACGGCAGCACCTCGTCGTAGCCAAGTTCCTTCGCCAGTGCGGCCAGGGTGCCGTAAGCGGCGATTTCATAGTGCTCCACCTTCTGCGCGCCGGCGATCAGCGCGGCGTCGCGCAGAGTGCCTTCTTCCACCGACTCGATGATTTCCTTGCCTTCTTCCACCAGCCCTTCCATTGCCGCGCATTTGATGCGCTTCAGGCGGAGATCCAGCTTCTCGACCATTTTATCGATCCGCTCGACCTGGCCGTTGGTTTCCTCCAGGTGGCTTTCGAAGGTTTGCTTCAACTGCGGCTCGGAGGACGCGCGCGCCAGTTTCGGCAAGGCGCGGGTCAATTGCTTCTCGGCGCTGTAGATGTCCGAAAGCTCGTGCACGAAGAGTTCCTCGATCGATTTGACGGCCATGGTGTGTGCTCCTTACGGGGTTCATTTTGGAATGCGAGCCGACAAGATAGGCAGGCCGCCGTTGTGGAGGCGACATGGCCGGGTGAACCGGTTGTCGTTCACGATGCCATGCACGGGAGATCGATGCGCCGCAGCGGAAAAATTTTCCGGGGCGTACCGGGAAATTATTTCCTGCCCATGCACGGCGAGGCCCGCCACGCGCATTGGCGCCATGGCATGGATGTTGCGAACCCTTGCCCGCAATACGGGTGTTCCCTCCCACCAAGAAAGGAGCCATCCATGAATCGCGACTACTCCCAGCAACGGCACCATCGCCCGCCTTCGCGCTTCGACGTCTCGGAGCGTTACCAGGCCGGCCGCGCTTCGCGCGACAATCCGCCGCGCTTTGAGGACACTCGCTATGAGGACCGCGCCTCCAGCTGGAACGACGCCCAGACGGCGCGCTGGCTGTCGCACTACGGCGGCGCGGCGCAGCGCGGCGAGCAGGATTACGACTACGACCGCAACGAATACGCGCAGGGCTACGGCGACCGGCAGAGCCATGAGAATCCGCGCTACGGCCAGCGCTTCCAGGAGAGCTGGGAAGGCTATTCGCCGGACGAAGCATGGCGCCAGCGCGGCGCCGAACGCATCAGCCCGGCCGGGCACGGACGCTATGGCTGGCGCGGCGAGGATCTCGAACAAAGCACGCTGAATTTCCAGCCCGGCGAACGCGGCTACGGCGCGATGTACGGGCCTACCTTCGGCTCCACCTATCGCCACCCGGAACGCGGCCACGAAAATTATCCCAGCGACTACGGCACATCGGGCCGGGGCGAGGAAAGCTGGCGCCATGCCGGTGAACGCGGCGGCGCCTATTACGGCCGCGGCCCAAGCGGCTACATACGCTCGGACGAACGCATCCGCGAGGACGTCTGCGACCGCCTCACCGACGATCCACACGTCGACGCCAGTTCGATCCAGGTGACGGTGGAATCCGGCGTGGTCACCCTGCAGGGACAGGTGCCGGAGCGGCAGATGAAACACCGCGCCGAGGATTGTGCGGAACATATCAGCGGTGTGAAGGATGTCGAGAACCGCCTGCGCGTGAGCCGCGCCGATGCGTGGAGCGAGGAAGGTGAAGGCAGCGGAGGGTTGTCGCGGAATGAGTGAGGCTGGTTTTTCATTCCATTAGCGCCCGATGTAGCGACTTGCCAATAACTTCCCGAGTGCGCCCCTCTTCCTCCGGGAGAGGGTGCCGACAGGCGGGTGAGGCTTCGGGCGAAGCGCGATGATCACTTCTTGAAGCAAGCTTTTGACATCGTGCGCCGCTCTCACACTCCCCCTCTCCCGAAGGGAGAGGGTCTTGCACAAACGCCGAGAGCCCGGCACTCCCTGTGCCGGGCTCTCTTTTCAGCACGTCCATGGCCTACGGCGGAACTCCTAGGTTCCCACATACATCATGTGTTCTTGTGGCTCTGCTGGCCGGCTTTTACGTGTTGCTCGTGGGTTCCGCCACTGCTCTGCCGACCGGCCTGCACATGTTGCTCGTGCGTGGCATGATCACCACCGCCAGCCTTCCCGCCTTTGCTGGCGATCTTGCGCTGCTTGGATTCATCCATCGAAGCGAATCCGCGGTTGCTTTTTTCGGTTGTCATGAACTTGACTCCAGTGAGGAACAAAACGTCCGTCTCAACGACGAACGGTTGCCACTCTAGACAGCGGGTAGTCAAACGGATTTGAGATGTCCGTGAATGGTCTTTCGCGTCCGTGACAGGCTTGTTTCGATTACGCGCATACGCCTGTTTGCCTGCGTTTTTCCGCTGTTTTTAAGCTCGCGTGGACATGCGTACCGCACGCCTTGCGCTAGTCTCCAGGCAAGCGCACTGCGGCTCCTTGCGATCGTGGCGTTGCATCGCGTTACCTGCCCCTTCCATCAAAAAGGCACATCCAACATGACCGAAGACCTCTCCACCCGCAGCCCCGGCGAACACCTTTCGCTGACCGATCTGCTTGTTGTGCGCATGGCGTACGAACGCAGCAGCATACGCATGTACGAGCGCTTCATCGAAAAATGCCGTGGCAACAAGGACCCGGTCATCCGCGCCCTGGACCTGTCCCGGCTTGAACCGTTTTGCGAAACCCTGACCGAGCACGTCCATCTGCTGATGCAGGCCCTGGACGTGCTCGGCGACAAGCCGGATATCGACCGACAGGAACAAGGGAGCGGCCCCTTCCTCATCATGATGCAGGCCGCGCAGCAGCAGGTAAGCGATGCGGACATTCCGGTGCTGCCCTCGATGCAGGCGCTGCTTGCGGTGGAGCAGTTCAACGAAGTGTCGTGGGGCCTGCTGCTGGCCTTGATGAAGGATGCCGAGCTGCAGCGCTTCGTGGCGCACTTCCAGCACGCCTGCCTGCAGCACCGCGAGCAGCGCGCTACCCTGCAGCAGGCTTATGAAGACGTGGTGCTCGGCCTCGTGCGCCGTCAGCAACTGACGATGAAAACCACGCGTCCGCTGAAAAGCAGCATGACCGGACGTACGGGTTCGCTATTCGAGTCGCGTCATTTGGGTCGCGTTTAGCCTGCCAGGCCGGATGAAATTCCGTCACAGCCATGCATGCGCGTAGGTTGCGCCGGGATTTCATCGCGGCCCGCGCGCCATGCACGCTTTGGCGTTCACCTTCTCTTTGCCATACGTTCACGCGCTCCGCAGGCCACAGGTTGAACACTTCATGCACCTGCCAAATGCGCTTAACGAGTGTTGTCATGTCCGATCACGACGAAACCAGCGTTACGCCCCGGGGGTTTGCCGCCATGGATGAGCAGCGTCGCCGCGAAGTAGCCAGCCTGGGCGGCCGCATCGCGCATGCCAGAGGGCGTGCGCACCGTTTCACGCCCGAGGAAGCACGCAAGGCCGGCCAGAAAGGCGGCAGCCAGATCAGTCGCAACCGCAAGCACATGGCCGAGCTCGGCCGCCGCGGCAGCACGCGCGACGGTACGTCCGAACCAACCGAAGAAGCATGGACCTGACGCAGACTACGCTACTTGCCGGCATTCTTGCCCTCATCGCGCTGGTGGTTTACTACCAGCTCAAAGCCAGCGCCAACCACCCTGCCCGCACCCACGGTAGCATCAGCAAGGAAGACCGGCGCTTCCTGCGTCAGGCCGTGACTGTATCTGCCGCGGAAGTTGCGTTGAGCCAGCTGGCCTTGAAAATCTCGTCCGCCGCTTCGGTGCAATACATGGCCAAGCGCATCGTGGACGATCAGATCCAGGTCAACCGCAAGCTGGCCAGCCTGGCGTGGCGCTATCGCGTGAACGTGTCGGCCGAACCGGGCCAGGACGTGAAGCAGCAGACGCAACAGTTGCGCACGCTGCGCGGTGGCGCGTTCGACCAGGCCTATGACGAAGTGATCGTGCAGGATCATCGCCGGGCGATCGACCTGTTCACCGCCGCCGCCGGCAGCGGCAACGCCGAGATACGGCACCTGGCCGAAGCCACGCTGCCCACGCTCGGCCTGCATCTGAAAATGGCCACAGAACTGGAACCGCGCGTGGCGATGGCGGCGCCGCCGTTGCCGCCGATGTAGCGACTGCCTTTCCACGAGCCCTCCACTTCGCTCCGCGCATCCTGGTCCTTTCCCGCGTATCCGCAGGCAGTCGAGGTTTTCCATGCGCGGCAACGCTCCGTCCGTTCTGCTGGTCGACGATGATCCTGCGTTCGTCCACGGCACCGGCGCCCAGGCCGAAGCGAAAGGCTTCGACGTGGTGACCGCCTCCACCGTGCACGACGCATCGGTGGTGATCGCGCAGGAACGCCCGCTGGATCTGATGATGGTCGATCTGCTGCTGCCCGATGGCAGCGGCCTGGAGCTGATCGACCATCTGGGCGACGCGCGCGACGGCGATGTGGTGGTGGTCACCGGACGTCCCGACATGGACACGGCCATCCAGGCGATCCGCCTGCGCATCGACGATTACATGGTCAAACCCGTGGACGGCGCGCGCCTGAACGCGCTGTTCGATCGCGCCGCGCGACGCGCCGGCCTGCGCCAGGCACAGGAGATGGACGAATGCGGCGGCATGATCGGCGCGTCATCATGCATGCGGCGCGTGTTCAAGCTGATCCGCCGCATCGCGCCCACCGACAACACCGTGCTGCTGCACGGCGAAAGCGGCACTGGCAAGGAGTTGGCGGCCGAAGCCCTGCACGCGCTGAGCGGCCGCCGCGGACGTTTCGTTCCCGTCAATTGCGGCGCGATTCCGCCGGACCTGCTCGGCAGCCTGCTGTTCGGACACGAGCGCGGCAGCTTTACCGGCGCGATACGCGATCACAGCGGCTTCTTCGAACAGGCCCAGCACGGCACGCTGTTCCTGGACGAATTCACCGAAATGCCCCCGCCCCTGCAGACCTATCTGCTGCGCGCGCTGGAAACCGGAACCGTCACGCGGCTGGGCGCGCAAGATCCGCATGCACTGGACGTACGCGTGATCGCCGCCTGCAATCGCGACCCGTGGCTGGCCGTTTGCGACGGGCAACTGCGCAACGACGTGTATTACCGCCTGTGCGATTTTCCGATCGCGCTGCCGCCGTTGCGTGATCGGGACGACGATGCGGTGTGGCTGGCCATGCGCTTTCTCGATCGCTTGAACGACAAATACGGCACGCAATGCGTGCTGACCGACGCGTCGCTCGAATGCATCCAGGCCTATACGTGGCCGGGTAACGTGCGCGAACTGCAGCACATCGTGCAGCGCGCCTACCTGATGGCGGATGACGACCGCATCGACGTCGCCCAGGAAATCGGCATGCGCCGCGCGCTGCATGGCGGACGCTCGTTCCCTGCCCTCACCGGCCAGACGCTGGAAGACATCGAACGCATGGCGATCGAGCAGGCGCTGCGCCAATGCGGCAACGACAAGACGCGCGCGGCGCGGATGCTGGGGATCAGCGTGAAGACGATCTACAACAAGTTGATGCGTTATCGGGCTGAGGGGCGGAACGGGTAAACACCCCTCAATCCGGCGAAGGCCCATTGCTGCCCGCAAAAAAGCGAAATTGCCGAAAGAAACGCGACACATGATCCGATTGCGCGATCTTTGCCTGCAAATTCACGCCACCGATTCGTCATTCCAGCGAAAGCTGGAATCCAGTGCCTTTCACGCTCTGTAAGTCGCTCGATCCCAGCTTTCGCTGGGATGACGAACGTTTCAGGTTCCCGCAAGACGCGCGGAATTTTTTCAGCGAGGCGATCAGAAAAATCACTCGTAACGCGCGCCCCACGCAACTTCGCGCACACCACACCACGCCACCGGCCGCCAGCTCGGCGGCGGCTTCGGATCATCGATCGGTGGTGGATCGGCATTGGGTTCGCGCATCGGCGGACGGCTGGGTTGTGGCACCGGCAACCCCTGGTCGGGCAACGGCGGCGCGGGGCTCGGTGGTTTTACCGGGTCCGGCGGCGGCGCCGGTTGCGGGTTGACCAGAATCGGAAAAGTGGGAAGCGCTTCGATCAATGCCTTCATGATGGATGCATGTACTCAGTGAGGCGTCGATACGCGTTGCGACACTTTTTCTTTCTGCGAACGCGCGGCGGAATGTTCGAGGTCCGCCTGCGCCACGATGCCGCACAGCTTGCCGTCCTTGTCGGTGATGGGAATGCGGCGTACGGCTTCTTTCGCCATTGCATTGGCGATGTCTTCCACGCTGGCGTCTTCGGGCAGCGATACGGCCGGCGCAGTCATGTAGGTGTCCACCAGACATGCATCCAGCGTTTCGCCCTCGGCCACGCAACGCACGACGATGTCGCGATCGGTGATCACACCGACCAGTTTCTGTTGCTCATCGACCACCGGCACTTCGCCAATGTCGGCCTCCCGCATGATCCTGGCTACGCCTTGTACTGAATCGCGCGCCGAGCAACAGCGCGGATTGCGGGTCATGATGTCGCTTGCTTGCATGGTATGGATCTCCGTTGAGCCGTGGTCCCGATACCGAAAAAGCTTCCGCCACCGGGATAGACAAGCATGCAGCCCCATAGGCAAAAGCGTTGCGCAGGCCATACGAACGTACTCATCCACAAGCTCATGCAAAGGATTACTGAAACCGTTTACTGGTCAACGGCATGCAAAGACCCTTGAAAATGCTCGGTTTCCCCGCCTGCGTTACCTGCTTTTTCACGTTCCGATTACGTTGTAACGATCATCTTGAATCGGCGGTAACGGACAAAGGGGGCTGGCGCCGGAGGATGCGGACGTTGTCGGGTGGGGTTGCAGCAGAAACGTTGGCGTAAAACGTTCGATGCGGCTATCCGAGCACGCCAGCCATAGTTGCGGGGGCTTCGAAGGCACGTAACCCGCGCAACGGCCATGCACAGGCATGGTGTCCGTCGCCGCTGCATGAGTGAAATGCAGCGTCTTCGCGGTACCGCCGGGGCGACGCTGGTTGATCCGCCCGAACTTACGTGCCGAGTCCCGCCATGTCGCCAGCGTTACTTCACGACAGTCCGTCCCGTGCATTGCCCACCGACCATGCCGTCTTCATCCTGGACCGCCACGGCTACGTGGCGGCGGTGCAGGCCGGCGAGACGTTGTTCAGCACGCACGATCCGAAAGAACTGATCGGCAAGCATTACGCAAGCCTGTATTCAGATTCGCACGACGGCGCGCTGCTGGACAGCGCACTCAACGCCATCAGCACCGACCACCCTGCACGCCTGGAGACCTGGCTGCCGCAACAGCAAGGCCAACGCATCCGCGTGGAGGTTTCCGTGCATGCACTGAAGGATGACAACGGAAGCGTGCACGGTTTCGCGATGGTCATGCGCGACTTGCAGATACACAAACGCATGCAGGATCGCCTGCGCGAATGCGAGCGGCGTTTCCGGCTGTTCGTGAACGACGTGCCCGACTATGCGATCTGCATGCTCGACATGCGCGGCAACGTGCGCGACTGGAATCTCGGCGCGCAGCGCATGACCGGCTACGCGGTCCAGGCGGTGGCCGGCCGATCGTTCTCGACCTTTTTCCACGAGCCGCAACGCACCAACGAGCTGCCGCGGCAACTGCTGCGCACGGCCGGCCAGAGCGGCCGCGCGAACGCCGAATGCGAATTCCGGCGCGCCGACGGCGAAAGCTTTCCGGCCGAAGTCATCATCGAAGCGGTGCACGAAAGCGACGGCTCCCTGCTCGGCTTCGCCCTGATCGTCCACGACCAGACCCAGCAGCGGCTGGCCGAGCGGCGCCTGCGCGAAGCGCGCGAGCAGATCGTGCACGCGCAGAAGATCGAGGCGATCGGCCATCTCACCGGCGGCATCGCGCATGATTTCAACAATGCCCTGCAAGGCATCATCAGTTCGCTGGAGCTGGCGTCGCTGTCGCTGGATCGCCGCCACGTCGCCCAGGCCAAGCGGCATGTATTGGTGTCGCTGGAGGCTGCCTTGCGCGCCGGACGGCTCACGCAGCGCCTGCTTTCGCTGGCGCGGCGGCGAAACGCATCCAGCCAGTGCACGTGCGTGACCAAGGTATTGAGCTCGATGCGCGAACTGCTCGATCGCACCCTGGGTGACGACATCACGCTGGAGGTATCGTTTCCTGAAGACCTGCCGCCGCTGGCTTGCGATAGCGGCCAGTTGGAAAGCGCGCTGGTCAACCTGGCGGTCAACGCGCGCGACGCCATGGCCGGCCACGGGCACCTGAGCATGGCCTGCCGTATCTGCACGCCCGAAGACAGCGGCGTACAGGTGGCGCTCGATCGCTCGCACAGCGTGTATGTGGAGATCACCGTTTCCGACGACGGCCCCGGCATGAGCGAGGAAATCCGCCGCCGCGCATTCGAACCGTTCTTCACCACCAAGCCGGAAGGGCACGGCACCGGCCTTGGCCTTTCCATGGTGTATGGGTTCGTGACGCAATACGGCGGCGCGGTGGACATCCGCAGCATGCCGGGCGCGGGAACATCGGTATTGCTCTATCTGCCGTGCGACGAAGCCACGCTGGAAACGCTGCCGCCGAAAGAAGCCAAGCCGGCGCCGGACCTGCGCGGCTTCCGCGTATTGGTGGTGGAAGACAACGAGACGATCCGCCAATCCGTGGCGACACGCTTGCGCCAGTTGGGCTGCGACGTGCATGAAGCGGCGTCGGGCGACCAGGCCTTGTCGATGCTGGCGACCGGTTCGTCCTGGAACCTGCTGCTGTCGGACGTGGACCTGCCGACGATGGACGGCTATGCGCTGTGCTGCCAGGCGCGCAAGCAATTCCCCGCGCTGCGTGTAATTTTGATGACCGGTTACGCCGATACCGACTGGCTGGACGGCGGCGCGCTGGACGGCGCGACGGAGGCGTTGATCAAGCCGTTCGATATGGGGGATTTGCTGGCGAAGGCGCAGTTGTTGTTGCAGTCGGAGGATTCGTAGGGCGGGTTCATCGTTGCCCCGGCGAACGCCGGGGCCTAGCGACTTTGAGGTGCGAAAAAAGCCACTGCCCCCGGCGTTCGCCGGGGCGACGGTTCCACTTTTTTGCGGTATCCGCACACGTTGGGATTGTCACCTACGCCGCCCCACGCCGTACGCTGATCCGCGCATTCGCCGGCGGCCCCGCCACGAACGCGCGCAGATCATCCACCAGTTGCTGATACCGATGATCATGCGTATCGCGGTTGATCGAGCGCAACACCGACGAGGGATGCCAGGTGGCCATGGCGTCGATGCCGCCGGGCAAGCGGAACCAGCGGCCGTGGCTCATGGTGAGCTGGAACGCCGTACCGAAGAACGCCTGCGCTGCCATCGCGCCCAGCGCAAGGATTCGTTGCGGACGCACCTCGCGCAGTTCCGCCGCCAGCCACTCGCGGCAGATCGCCTGCTCCGCCGCATTGGCGCGCTTGTGCAGGCGGCGCTTGCCGCGCAGCTCGTACTTGAAGTGCTTCACCGCATTGGTGATGTACACCTCGCTGCGCTCCAGTCCGCTCGCTTCCAGCGCGCGGTCCAGCAAGGCGCCTGCGGGGCCCACGAACGGTTCGCCCGCCGCGTCTTCCTGCAGACCAGGCTGTTCGCCTACCAGCATCCACGCGGCGTGCGCGGGGCCTGTACCGAACACCGTCTGCGTCGCGTTCTTCCACAGCGGGCAGTCATGGCAACGCGCGGCCCGCTCGCGCAACTCCCGCAAGGTTCCAGCTGGAGGCGGCAAAGTCGGGGAACGGGCCAGTGGGGATTCCCAAGCCGATGGTGATTGCGGCATCTCAAACTCGTCCTCGCGTGCTTACGCGAAGCTTCCGATACCTTCTATCGAAAGGATGTGCAGGTTCAGTCAACAATCACATCCATAAACCATTCATGCAAACGGTTCGACTCGAAGAATGCTTCGTCCACTCGTGCGCGTCGTTCACCGTTGCGAATGATGGCTGTCCTGCTCTTTCGATCGGCTGGCGGAGGTACTGGACGCGCGACTTCGCATGCCGCCCTTCTTGCCGAGCGCCGCATAGCCTTCGCGGCCCAGTTCCTGCCTGCGTGCTTCGCCGCCCTGCTTGCCGAGCGCGGAATACCCTTCCGAACCGAGTTCTTCCTTGCGTGCAGCACCACCTTTCTTGCCCAATTGCGAATAGCCTTCCGGCCCTAATTGTTCCTTGCGTGCCTCGCCACCCTTGCGGCCGGCTTCGCGCACGCTCATGGCGCCCTTATCCGGGTCACGCTGTTTCCTGCTCATGCTTGTACCTCTTGCACTGGCTCTTGCAAACGTTCGTCGTGTTGGATTGAAACGACTGTGCGTGAGGGGAACATGCCATCGCTGGTGTGATGCTTACGTGCTTCTTGTGCATGGCATGACTGCGAAAACTTGTCGCACATCACATAACAGGTCATTCGTCGCGCACGCAAAATGGGTGTTGCAGCAGGCGCCAGTGAGTGTGCTTTCCCCAGCAAAACAAGCCCTGTCACGCATATGAACGCCACCGCAGGCATTACATCGCGCTAGCGTACGGTTCACTCCCCCGCCACTCGGGTGCGCAGTAGCTTTCGCAAAAGATGACAAACGGAGCGCCTCCATGACGAGAAAATCCAGTCACGCAAAAAAACCGCAAGCGCAGCCCGAGCGCCGCCGCATGACGGCACAGGAGCGCAGCGCAGCCTCCACCACGGTGTTGCCGCCGTTGCAGGATCCGGACGACGTCACACTGGGCTTCGGCCCGCGCAGCTTCGATCCCGATCGACGCACCGAGCGCCTGAGCTACCGCGACCCCGAGGAAGTTTCGCAAGGCCCGCTACGCTTCGACGAAACCAACTACAGCGTAGAACGGCTCACGCTGCCCGAAGGCGGCTACAACGAGTATGCCGATGAAGTCGTGTCCTATACCGACGAGGAAGGCATCCCGCGCATGCGCTACGGCCCGATCACCGGCGGCATGGAAAATCCGCAGTACGACGATTCCACCCAGAACGAGCTGCTTGCGGACCTGCCGCCGAGCGACGTGAACCCGGCGTACGAACCCGACGATCCTGACCTCGGCTTTCGCCTGACGGCGGAAGACCTGGAGACCTCGCCGGACTATATCGATCGCGACGTCGAGAAAATCCCCGGCTTCGGCCAGCAAGTGCGACGCGCCAACCCTGACGACGAGCGCGTCCGCGAACAGGTGTACGAAGCACTCGACCGCCGCGCGGACATCGACGCGCCGGATATTTCACTGCATGTGAGCAAGGGCACGGTCACCATCGAAGGCGAAGTCGCCGACGCGATACTGCGGCATCGCATCGAACAATGCGTGGACAGCGTCGATGGCGTGAAGGACGTCAACAATCGCCTGCATCTTGCCGCATCGCGGCCGCGGCGGGCGTGGAGCGATGAATAAAGCTGGATGCTGAGCTTGAGCCCCCCTCCCTTCGGGAGAGGGGTTGGGGTGAGGGTACGAGCAGCGCGCGATCACGCGCTCCGCCCGAACCCTCACCCGCCTCTCGGCACCCTCTCCCGAAGGGAGAGGGACTCACTCAGATAGATCAAAACTTCTGCGTATAACGCAAATACACAAATCGCCCATAGTCATACGACGCATTGTACGAATAGATGCTGTCGCTGCCGTTGCCGCCGTAGAAATACGGCGCCACGCGATTGAAGACGTTGTTCACGCCCATCGCGATCACCGCGCCCCATGGCGCCTTCCAGTGCACCTGCGCATCGTTGAAGGTCACCGACGGCACCTGGGTCATCGGCGTGGTGCCTACGCCGGTCTGGTAGTAATTCGGCAGCGTGCATGGGAACGCCGAGTACTGCGCGTTGTAGCAGGACTGCTTCAGCGGCGAGTAGTAGCGCAGCGTCCACTCCGCGCCGAAGTTGTGATAATCCCAGCCGATGCTGAAGTTGGAACGCAGGCGCCAATTGCCGGCCAGGCCGGCGTTGTGGCTGATCGGCGAGCCTGAGTATTGCTGCGAATCGTTGCGCGTGTAGTACGTGGATTGCGACTTCAGGTTGAACTGGCCGAACGAGAATTTCGGCAACGCATAGGACAGGCCGACGTCATAGCCGGCGGTGCTCATGTAGCCCTGGTTTTCCTCGCCCATGAACAGGCCGCTCACCTGGTAGTGATCGGCAGCCGTGCGCTGGAACCGGCTGCAATCGGCAGCGATGGACAGCGCGTAGCAGTTGTACAACACCTCGTCCGGCGAAATGTACGAGATGACGTTGCGCACCTTGTAGCGGAACCAGTCCACCGAGGCGTTGAACCCCTGCAGATAGCTGGGGCTGTAGACGAAGCCCAGCTGCGCGCTCTTGGACGTCTCCGGACGCAGCTTGATATTGCCGCCCTGGGTGAACGGTTCGTACACAGGGCCCGCACCCGGCGAGGTCACCGGCATGTTGGGCGCCTGCTCCTGCATGAAACCGTTGGCGTACAGGCTGCCCAGGCCCGCTGCATTCAAGGCGTCCTGGCTCAAGGCGGGTTGCCCGCCGATACCGCTGGCGCAGTTCTTGGCAACCTTGCTGTTGTAGCGCGCCAGACCGTAGGTGACGTCGCAGGGGTCGACGTAACCGGGATACGTGGTACTCACGCCGCCATACAGATCGGCCACCGTCGGCGCGCGGAAACCGGAGCCGTAGCTGGCGCGCACCAGCACGTCGTCGATCGGCTTCCAGGTGATCTTGTACTGATTGTTGTGCGTGCTGCCGAAATTGCTGTAGTGCGAGAAGCGCGAAGCGACGTCCACGCTCAACACCTGCGCCAGCGGCATATCCTTGAGCACGGGCACGTTGAATTCGGCGTAGGCCTCATTGACGTTGTAGCCGCCGCGGGTCGGCTGGCCGGCGAGGTTGGTGGTGAGCCCTTCCGAAGACAGTGTGTCGGGCGTGTCGTAGCCGTGGATCGAACGATGCGAAAGCCCCATGGCCAGGTTCACGCCGCCGGCCGGCAACTGGAAGATTTCGCCGCTGACGTCGACCTGCGGGCCTTTCTCCGAACTGCCGTAGCGTTCGTAGGTATTGACGCCGACGTAGTTCAGCATCGCCGCGCTGTAGCCGCCAGGGCCGGCCAGTACGTTCAGCGGCACACAGCCGGCGATAACGCTGTCGGGGGTGCCGCATTCGACATTGCCATTGGCATCCATGAACGACGGCCCCAGCGCGTTGGCCAGGCGCGGCAAGGAGAAGTCGCCGGTATTGAGGATGCTGCCGATGTAGCGCGTATCGAAGTAGTAGGCGTCCCAGTTGAACTGATGCTCGCCCAGGTTGAAATAGCCGTCCAGACCGACGTTGAAGCGGAAGTTCTCCGACTTGTTGATGTTCAGCCGCGGCAGTTCCACCACGTAGCGCTGGAACGCCAGGTCGGTTGGCGTCTGGCCGTCCGCGTTGGTGGGGTTGTAATAGCTCTGCGAGGACAGCATCAGGTTGCTGTATTCCGGATGCTGCAACGATACGAGGCTTGAGGTGGTGAGCGGCAGGCCGCCCACGCTGCCGGTGTTGCGATCCTGGTTCACGCCTGCGCTGAAGCTTGCGGTGAGATCGTCCGACAGGTTGTAATGCCCCTGCACGAAGAGGTTCTTCATGCTGGTGGCGCTCTGCAGCGTGACCTGGCGGTTGTAGTTGTACGTATCGCCCGGATCGGTCACGCGGCCATCAGCAGCGTACGTGGGCGACATCATCATGTGGTAGTCGTTGATGTTGCGCGGGTCGCCACCCGTATTGAGCACGGACATCGAGCCATCCGCGTTGTAGAACTGGCCATAGGCGCCCATGGAGGTGAGGCCGTTCAGGGGAAAGCGATCGGTAAGCGGATAGGCGCTGTACGGACGCCGTCCGGCGCCGATCGCATCCTGCTTTTCGTACTGCGCCGAGAACAGGATCGAGCCACGCTCGGTGCTCTTGCCGAAGGTGACGCCGTACTGCCCTTGCGAACCGTCGCCGTGCGGCATGAACTTGCCTTGATACACGTCGACCTGCGCACCGTTGAAGTCCTTCCTGGTGATGACGTTCACCACGCCGGCGATCGCATCCGAACCGTAGATGGCCGATGCGCCGTCGGCCAGCACGTCGATGTGATCGACGATGGACATCGGGATGCTGTCCAGATTGGCCATGCCGGTGTAGGAGGTGCCGATGCGCTTGCCGTCGATCAGCACCAGCGTGCGCGTCGCGCCCAGGCTGCGCAGGTCGATATAGCTGCCGCCCACGTCGGGGCCGGCTTCGGCCGGGTTGGACTTGCTGATGTCCGGCGTGGAAGCGGAAGTGAGGTTCTGCAGCACCTGGCTGAGCGTGGCGAAACCCTGGCGCTGAATATCCGCGGCGGTGATGGTGACGATCGGCTGCGCCTGCTCGATATCCACGCTGCGGATCATCGAACCGGTCACCTTGATGACGTCCAGCGGCCCCTGAATATCCGTCGCCGTCGATGCGGAGGTTACCTCAGCCGTTTGCGCGGCCACTACGTCGGCATGCCCGAGCGTCCCGGCCAACGAACTCATGATAATCACGCACAGTAATTTGCGCTGCTGGTCTTTCATGCAGAATACCCCTTGATGAATAGCGAAAACATGGCGATTTCCCAGCCGAAAACGCCTCGGGCCGCGATTAGGCCAAGGGGAAATTCGTGCCGTTTGAAATAAGTTAAGGGATTATCGGCAAGTACTCATTGTCCAAATTGGGCCAATGAAATGTCTTGGCCGGCCGATTATTTTTGGCGGCATTTATTCGTTAATACATGACATTTCAATAATGGCCTAAACGAACCGGAGCTTGTCCCTTGTGGAAATGGTGCAGGCGTATGCGAAAAACCTAAGATCAGAGTCGCATAGCACGTTCTGTCGGCAATGCCGAGTCGAGCTGCAGCGGATGGCGCACAGCTGCAGCTCGATTGTGGGGGCACAGGGGAGTGGTATGCACGACGATACCCGCATGGGTACGTTGATCTGGCCATGGCGCCGGCGATGCCTGCATCGCCGGCGTTTTTTGTAGGCTGGGGTGTTTTGCAGGCTGGGGCGCAAACCCCAACGTTGCCATGCACGCTTAACATTGCGATGTTGGGGTTTGCACCCCAACCTACGTGCTCATGAACGCGATGGTTGCCACGCTGGAGACCGAATGCCAAGATCGCGCGGCGGGGGGCAGGATGACTCATGCAGGTTCCCTGGCAGGAAGGATGCAAACCTGCAGATACCGGCGTCGACATACTTCTAACAAGCTTCGGCATTGAATGCCCCATCCACAAGGAGGAACGCGCATGAACACGCGAATGAACAAAGCCACCATCACCCTTGCAGCCCTGGCCGTATGCCTTGCCTGTGCCACCGCATCAGCACAGGACCTTGGCGGCCTCGGCGGGAAACTCGGCGGCATGCTGGGCGGCAACGGCGGCTCCTTGAGTTCCGGCAGCATGGGCAACGTGGCCGGCCTGTTGCAGTACTGCGTGAAGAACAATTACCTCGGCGGCGACAGCGGCGCATCCGGCCTGGCCGGCAAGCTGCTCGGCAAGACCGAAGGCGGCACCAGCAATGGCGACTACCAGAGCGGCTTGAGCGGCATCCTCAAGGGCAACAACGGCAAGACCACCAACCTGAGCGACGTCGGCGGCGGCAACCCTGATCTGAAATCGAAGATCACCACCAAGGCCTGCGATATCGTGCTCAAGCAGGGGAAGAAATTCCTCGGGCATTGAGAGGCGTTTCGGCGAACGTTTTACCCACAACTTCAACGCTACCGATTCGTCATTCCGGCGAAAGCTGCGGCGCCTTACAACAGCGAAGCTGGTCAATCCAGTGCCTTTCACGCTTTGCAAGTCGCCGGATCCCAGCTTTTGCTGGGATGACGGACGTGTGGCCCCGGCATTCGCCGGGGCGACGATACTCAACTACTGCCGTATTTCCGCCTCAACCAGCTTCGCCAGCAGCACCAGCGATTCCTGCCAGCCCAGGTAGCACATCTCCGGCGGAATCTGCTCCGGAATGCCCTCCTGCACTACATTCAATTCCGTCCCGCACGCCACCGCGCGCAGCGAAATCGTGGTCTGCATGCCGCCAGGCAGGTTCGGATCGTCGAACACGTCGGTGTAGCGGATGCGCTCATTCGGCACCAGCTCCAGGTATTCCCCACCGAATGCATGGGCCTCGCCGGTAGTGAAGTTGGTAAAGGACATGCGATGCCGCCCGCCTACCCGCGCGTCCAACTCGTGGACCTTTCCGGTAAAGCCGTTCGGCGGCAGCCACTTGGCCATGGCGTCGGCATCGAGAAAGGCGCGGTAGATGCGCTCGGGCGGCGCACGCAGTACACGGTGAAGCCGGATGGTGCTGGTCATGGTCTTAGGTCTCCAAAGCAGAGGAAGGCCCTCTGATGGGAATGACGAACGGCGCCGCGGGAAATCGACATGCGTCCGGTTTTTTATTCAACCGGCGGGTCCACCGGCACCAGCAGGCTCCGCTTGATCGTGCCCAGCGCCACGCGCGTGTGATAGCGCCGGACGCTGGCGTTCTCGGCCACCAGCCGCTGCATCAGCGCCTCGAAGTCGTCCACGTCGCGCGCCACCACGATCAACACGTAATCGCCCGCGCCGGTGACATACCACGCTTCCTGGATCATCGCTTCGGCCGCGATCCATTGCTTGAGGCTCGCCACCAGTTCCGGCCGCTCGCGCTCCACTTCGATCTCGACGATCAGGCTCAACGGCCGGCCGACGCGCTTGGGATCGACCACCGCCACTTCGGCGGCGATGACGCCCTCTTCGCGCAAACGCGCAATGCGGCGCTGTACCGCCGATGCGGAAAGCCCGACCTCGGCGCCCACCAGCTCCGCCGAACGGCGCGCGTCCTTTTGCAGCATCGCGAGGATGCGTCGATCGAGCTTGTCCAGTTCAATGGGCATTTTGTGTGCAGTGACGATGCAAGTTGCGGGCAAAACCCGTCCAGCTACTGATAATCGCGGGCTGGCCGCGCGGGCAAACCCTAGGGCCTGTTTACACTATTGGCGTAGCCCGCGTTGCCAAGGAGTGGTCGTTAGGTGGTAGTGCGTGGCGCAGCCTTGGCTGGCTGCCAAGGCAAGCCGCGCGCTGCCGCATAACGGCCACTCCTTGGCAACCCGGAGGGCCGGGTCTGTTTGCGCGCCATGCCGCGTCATCACTCAGTCGTGTACCGACGTACACTCCTTCGTTCTTCCTTGCCTGGCGCGCAAACAGATCCGGCGCGGGCCACGCCAATAATGTAAACAGGCCCTAACATAAGCCGCCATCGCCACTGCAGCAGGAAGATTTCCATACATGCCTCTGGATCTCGATATCACCCGCATTGTTGCCGCTCGCCAGCGCATCGAACCGGTCTTCCTGGATTCGCCCGTGATGACGGACGCCGCGCTGGATGACGCATTGGGCTGCCATGTGCTGGCCAAGGCGGAACTGGCCAATCCGATCGGCTGCTTCAAGGGACGCGGCGCGGACCTGTTCTGCGCAACCGCGTTGGAAACAGGGGCGCGCGTGGTCTGCGCATCCGCCGGCAACTTCGGCCAAGGCATGGCCTATGCCACGACCCAGCGCGGGTATGCGTGCACGATCTTCGCCGCCGAGCAAGCCAACCCGGTCAAAGTCGATGCGATGCGCCGGCTGGGCGCCAACGTGCAACTGGCAGGGGCGGATTTCGATGCCGCCAAGGAGGTTGCGCGCCAGCACGCTGCGGAAACCGGGCAGCGCTGGGTGGAAGACGGCGCCGAGCCGGCGATTGCCGACGGCGCCGGTACCCTCGCGCTGGAACTGCTCGATGTCGCCTCGTTCGATACCCTGATCGTGCCGCTCGGCAACGGCGCGCTGCTGGATGGCGTCGGCCGCGTGATGCGCGCGCTGGCGCCGCACGTACGCATCATCGCCGTGGTCGCGGCGAATGCGCCGGCGATGAAGCTTTCACTGGAGGCAGGACGCGCCATCGCCACCGATCACGCCAACACCATCGCCGACGGCATCGCCGTGCGCGTGCCGATCGCTGCTACCTTGTCCCGCCTGCGCGACTGCTGTGACGAGGTGGTGGCGGTATCCGAAACCGACCTGCTTACGGCGATGCAGTTGATCCATCGAATACTCCGCGTAGTGGTCGAACCTGCGTCGGCGGCCGGCGTGGCCGCCATCCTGGCCGAGCCGGCGCGCTTTGCCGGCCAGCGCGTCGCCACCGTCCTGACGGGCGGAAACATCGCCCCTGCCCTGCGCGACCGCCTGCTCGCAGCGTGATCACCGACGACAACGAATGAAACTCCTCTACCAGACACACTCCCCCTACGCCCGCAAGACGCTGGTCGCCGCCCACGAAATCGGCCTGACCGATCGCCTGCAGGTGATCCACCACGAAACCAGCCCGGTGGTGCGCAACGACGAGGTATTCGCACTCAACCCGCTGGGCAAGGTACCGGTGCTGATTTGCGACGACGGCACCGCCCTGTTCGACTCCACCGTCATCTGCGAATACCTGGACGGCCTGCACGATGGACCCAAGCTGATCCCCACCGATCCCTCGCGCCGCTACAGCGCGCTGCGCAACCAGGCGATCGCCACCGGCATCGCCGATGCGGGCATTGCGGTGCGCTGGGAAACCGAACGAAGGCCGCCCGCCACGCGTTGGGAACCACTGCGGGAAGGCCACTTGCAGAAGATCATCGCGGCCTGCGATTTTCTCGAAGAAAATCTGCGGGAGCAGGAAACGCCGGATATCGGCGACATCGCCCTCGCGACCGCCCTCAGCTGGATCGAATTCCGGCAGGTTTATGCGTTTTGCGAAGCTCGGCCACGGCTGGCGGCCTGGTACGCGCGGTTCTGTGAGCGGGAATCGATGCAGGTTACTGCGTTGCATGGGGAGACGGTCGATACAGCCACGCCGTAGCAGCACAACGAATCTCAACAGCACGAACGATGACTCCCTCGCCGGCACGCAGTGGAGAGAGCCAATCGTGGCGAGACTTGCGTATCACGAAGCATCCAACGCCTTGGCCATTTCCGTGGTCCCGTTCCAGCCCATTCCCTGATAGAGCGGCCTACCCTTTTCGGTGGCGTGCAAAATCGCATAGCCAACCCCGCGCCTGGCAAACTCCGCTTCCGCCAGCGTCATCAGCTCGCGCGCCAGTCCGCGATTCCTGTACTCGGGTTCGACAAAGACGTTCAACACGTATCCGCGCTTGTCCTGCATCGGATGCGCGGGGTGCGGTGGCCAATCGATAAGCATCAGCCCGATGCCTGCGATCGGCGCACCTTCGTCAATCATCACGAAGCCGAAATAGGATCCATCCAGCAGGCGCGGCCTGACCCATTCCCGGAAATGCTCGGTCATGGGCATCAACACATCATCGCGCCCGCCCGCATCCCGAAACATGGCCTCGCGATGCCGGCAAACGAGGTCAAGATCGTTGGCGTTGAGTGTTCGAATGTCCATGCTTGGTCCGAAGCTATGACGTCAAATCGTGATGTTCGTTGCCGAACGAATCGCGCACACGTTCCATGGCAATGGAAGACACCTTAAACCCAAGCTTTGCAAAGAACTCTATCGCCCCTTCCCGTCCCGCGCGAAGCATCCATGTGATGCCAGGATCGTCGCCCGTAATGTGCTCGACCAGTGCACGGCCAACCCCTTGCAACCGGTGCTCGTGCGATACGACCACCATGGAAAGGTAGCCATTGGAGATGCCATCGGTAATCGCCCGGGCGAACCCAATAATCTTGTGATCGGTGACAGCGACGGCTGTTCGCTGCGAACGGGCCAGGAGCTGCGCAAATGCTTCCGGGCTCCCTGCTCGATGGGCCCATCCGTTGGCGCAAAGGAACTGCCGCACCGATTCGACTTCCTGTATTTGTGCGTCACGAATGAGCATGGATTTTTCGAGCCGAATATCTGCGGTTCATGCCGATGCCTGGCGACATCCACCAGCGCGTGTGCAGCCGGGCTTCGAGAAGGCAATTGCCCCTTCGATGACGGGGCAAAAAAAGAAAACCAGAAAAAATCCCACCCTTCCCACCTCACTATCTTAGAACACCGGGGGCTTGCCGCAATCCCCCGGTCCTGTTGCTCAATCGCCGCTCTAATTACCGAGCCTGCGAACGGAGGGTCAGCGAGATGAAGATGTCGTTTTCGAATTGCGAAACGCATGTGGGCGCTGAACGGGCATCGCCGGCAGGAGCGCGGCCATGATCGGGCGTGCCGTGGTGATCGTGGGAGCGGGGCCGACCGGGCTGATGTTGGCGGGTGAGCTGGCCTTGGCTGGTGTCGAGGTTGCCGTGGTCGAGCGACGTGTCAACCAGGACCTTGCCGGCTCGCGTGCCGGCGGCCTGCACGCGCGCACCATTGAGGTGCTCGATCAGCGTGGCATCGCCGAACGGTTTCTATCGGAGGGTCAGATTGCGCAGGTCGCCGGGTTTGCCGGCACTTCGTTGGACATCAGCGACTTTCCTACTCGCCACCCTTACGGCCTGGGGCTGTGGCAGCAGCATATCGAGCGGTTGTTGGCCGATTGGGTCGGCGAGCTGGGTGTAGTGATCCACCGCGGGCGCGAGGTAATCGGTGTCGCGCAAGACGACGCTAGTGTCGATATCGCGTTGTCCAATGGCGAATCGCTGCGCGCGGAATATCTGGTCGGTTGCGATGGTGGGCGCAGCGTGGTCCGCAAGGCGGCCGGCATCGATTTTCCCGGCTGGGATCCGAGCACCAGCGCCTTGATCGCTGAAGTGGAAGTGGCCCGGCAACCGGAATGGGACATTCATCGCAATGCCTTCGGCATTCATTCCTTCGGCCGGGCGGAGTACGAAATCCGCGATGGCAAAGTGGTCTATCTGGATCGTGGGCCGGTCAGAATCATGGTGACCGAAGAGCACGTCGGGCCGGCGACCGAACCTACCTTGGATGACCTGCGCAAGGCGCTCATTGCCGCCTGCGGAACCGACTACGGCGTGCATAGTCCCAACGGGATTTCCCGATTCACCGATGCGACGCGCCAAGCCGTAACCTATCGCCACAAACGGATCCTATTGGCCGGTGACGCCGCCCACGTGCATGCCCCGGACGGTGGACAAGGCCTGCAAATCGGCGTGCAGGATGCAGTGAACCTCGGAAGGAAACTGGCCCAGGTCATCAAACGGATCTCGCCCGAGAGCCTGCTGGATAGCTATCACGCCGAACGCCATCCGATTGCCGCGCGCGTGTTGCGCAACACGATGGCGTCGGTCGCGCTGCGTCGTCCGGACGAGCGCACGACAGCATTGCGCGAGAGCATGGCCGAGCTTCTGGCCATGGATGAACCGCGCAAGCGATACGCCGGCATGCTGTCGGGCCTGGACATTCGCTACGACCTCGGCGATGGGCATCCCCTGCTCGGGCGCCGCATGCCCGATCTCGATCTTCTCACTGCCAAGGGTCCGATGCGGATCTTTACCTTGTTGCATGGGGCCAGACCGATATTGCTCAACCTGGGTGAGCCAGATGGTTTTGACATCACGGCTTGGGCGGATCGGGTGCAATTGATTGATGCCAAACACGCGGGAGAGTGGGAGCTGCCCGTGCTTGGCGCCGTCGCTGCGCCTTCGGCCGTGTTGGTTCGGCCCGATGGCTATGTCGCCTGGGTGGGAGAAGGCAACCATTCCGGGCTTGTCGATGCGCTGACGCGATGGTTTGGTGCGCCGGCGTGATCCCGAGCATTGGTCGGTCTTTTTGTAAGCAGAGCAAACATCGTCATGACTGACGTAACGCACGAACCACCGCGATACCGAGAAAAAGCCCGATCTGCGTGATCAGCACTATGCCCCAGCCGCCTTTGAACAGGTAGGCCACGACAAAGGAAACCGCCAACGAGAGCGCAGCCCAGAGTAGGCCGTGGTTGCTACCGCCTTGTTCGGCCTCATAGGCGCCAAGCACGTAATAGGTGTAGGCGCAAACCAACACCAGCAGGACGGGCGATTTGAGAAAATCCAAAGCAGTTCCCCTTGGTTAGACGCTATACGTTTTGGGCATTTATCGTTCCAGTCCCCATTGCAGATAACAGTGTTGTATCGCGTGCGCCGATTGCAGGCGGATCTTCGGCAAGTGAAGCTCGTCGTAGAGTACGGCGTAGCGCCGGCGATTGGCCGGCGTCACGATGGCGATATGGTGGATCATGGTCCATTTGATGCTGTCCTGGCCGCCCTCCAGGCCACCTACCCTGCCCTTGCCGAACAGTGCCCTGCGAGCATATCGAAACAAGCTCACAGGGGTGGATATATCCAGCAGAATGACGCCCGTCGCGCGCGCAAAGCGCTGTGGCATGCATACGGAATAATTGCCGTCCATGACCCAGCTGTCGCCCATGATGGCCTTGTCGTGCAAAGCGACAAATTCATCGATGGGACGCGGAATCCAATCTGTTTGCGGCAGGTGGAACAGTTGATCGAGGTGGATGGCGGCCAGCGCGCGCTTGCGTGCGATTGCATTGGCGAGGGTGGATTTTCCGCTATTGGACGGGCCCAGGATGCAGATGCGGTCTCCCAGTTCTTGCAACTGCATGCAGTCTTACCCTCAGAATTTGAGTGCTTCGCACAACGCTCCGCCTTATTCCCCCGGATGATAAACCCGCTCCACATGCCCCTTCAGCTCTTCCGGCCAAAAATAAACCTGCCGCAGGTTCCCGGTCGTGTAGCGCTCGGCTTCGTCGTTGAAATGCGGCGAGTCCGCATGCCCGCTTTCGCCGCCGGCGGTGATGGCGCGCGCATGCACCTTGTCGCCGAATTCGACCACCGCCACGAAACTGTTGCCGCTGGTGCCGTAGTAACGCTTGGTGCCAGGCCAGCGGTGCGCGCCGAAGGAAGCGAGCGAACCCCAGCGCGATGAGGTGAAAGGCACCGGAATGCTGGGCCTGGTGTCGTTGAAGGGCTGCACGATGTCGCCGGTCAAGCGCTGGAAGCGGTTCACTTCGCCCCACGGAATGCCCCAGCTGCCGAAATCCTTTTCCAGGTGGTCGGACGCTTCGGCCAGCGCCTGCAAGCGCGCTTTTGCACCGGCCTTCTCGGCCATCAGGTCGTACATCGACAGGCCTTCGGCGTTATCGGCCTTGTCCATCGCGTCCCACAGCGTATCGCCCCAGAACACCGCCAAGGTGGTGGGCATGGAGGCGATGCCCCAGCGGTAGTCCCAGTTGCGCAGCATGGCGATCTGCCCGGCGAGTTTCTGCTTGAGCGGATCGCTGGCCGGCAGCGCGTCGTAATCGTGCACGAGAATGGGAATCTGGCGCGCGAATTCCGGCAGATACGAATCGAACGCCGTGGTGATCAGCGACGCCAGCGTAAAGCCCTGCTTGCCGGTCAGCAGCATGGTGGCGTGAATGCCGCGCGGGTTTTCGCCGACGGTATCCATGTAGCGCGGATAATCCTCGCGCTTGGGGCTGTAGGCGCCAGCGGCGGAATAAGGCCAGTCGTTGGTGTTCATGATCCAGCCGTTCGGCGGGTTCAAAAGATGCGGCAGTTCGCTGAGCGCATGCAGACCCTTCCAGTCGGTCGCCGGATCGCTGCCATCGACGGGCTTGGTGTAATCGAAACGGTTGCCGCGCCTTGGAATGAATTGCGGATGCAGATAGGCGATTTCGCCTTTGTCGTCCGCGAAGATGGTGTTGTTGGATGAATTGGCCTGCAGCTCGGCCACCTTCATATAGCTGGCGTAATCGCTGGCCTTGGTGCGCAACCAGCTTTGTTCCAGCGCTTGCAAGGGCTTGTTCATCAACGCCATGGCGATCCACTTGCCGTCCTTCTCCCGCACGATCGGGCCGTGGTGCGTGGCGTACACCGTGAACGCGCGTTGCGCCATGGAGCCATCTTCCCTGCGATAAGCCAACGTCACCTGGCGCGCGGACACGGGGCGCAGCTCGCTGCCATAGCGATAGAACAGCTTGCCGTCCTTGTGCAGGATGGTTTCGGCGAATTCGTCGACCGCGTCGGCGGTGGTGGAGGTATGCATCCAGCCGATATGCGGATTGAACCCCTGGTAGATGAAGAACTGCCCCCAGGTCACCGCGCCATAGGCATTCAACCCCGCATCGCTGGACATCTGCAATTCGGAGCGGAAATAGAACGAGGTGTGCGGGTTGATCAGCAGCAAGGCATGGCCGTTGGTGGTGAGCCTGGATGCGATCGCGATGCCGTTCGAACCGGACGGCTCGGCCCAGCTCGATGGCGTTTCGGTCATCGCAATGGGTTCGCCATGCTGGCCATAAAAGGCTTGCAGCGGCTTGAGCGAGGCGCGCTCGATATCGCCACCGATGCTGCCCTCGCTGAAGCTCAGCGCCATCCACGGCTCGAAGTGCTTGATCACGCGCGGATGCGTCTGCGGATGCGTGGCCAGGTAATCGTTCAAGCCATCGGCCCATGCGTTCATCAACGCCTGCAGCCAAGTGGGGCTCTGGTTGTATTGACGCTGCAGTTCGCTCGGATCGATGAAAAGCCGCTGGCGCAGATCGCTCCAGATCGCGGACTCGCCTTCGGCTTCGGCCAGGCGTCCGAGCGAATGGAGATAGTTGGTCTCGACGCGATTGAAGTCATCCTCGGCCTGCGCATACGCCATGCCGAACACGGCGTCCGCGTCGGTCTTGCCATGCACGTGGGCGATGCCCCAGTCGTCGCGCGTGATGGTCACGTCCTGGGCTTGGCGATGCCAGCGTGCCGCGTCATCGGCGTGGGCGACAAAAGGTAGGGTCAGCGCAAGCGCGATGGCGCAGGCGTGCCGTTGCGCGCGCTTGGTGGCGGTGCGGTCGGTTCGCATGGTGCCCCGTATCGTGGTCGAGCGATCGGAGCATGGTAGCGAGTGCGCGCGCAGGCGTTAAGTTGACCTTTGGGCTACGTAGATTGGGGTGTAAACCCCAACGCCGGCATGCACGCCACCGCGAGTGTTGGGGTTTGCACCCCAACCTACGCTGGTCTGGTGGCATTACCGGTCAATGCGCCGGCATGCGCTCGAACACCGGGATGCCGTCCGGAATCAGGTGGAACGCCTGCCTGTCGCAGGTGAAGATGGCCATCTGCGGCGTGCCGAACAGGCTGGGGTCATCGAGCGTGCCCGCCTTCAGCACCACCGCGGCGAACTCCGGACGGCGGCCGAGGATATGCGTGCCGCATTCGCCGCAGAATTCGCGCGTGACGGGTTTTTCCAGGTCCGAGCGGGTAAACGCCCTGGGCGTGCCCTTGGTGTAGCGGAAGCCGGCGGCAGGCATCAGCAGGAACATGTGCGGCGCCCCGCCGCTGATGTACTGGCATTCGCGGCAGTGGCACTGCCCTTTCATCATCGGCTCGCCTTCGGCCACGTAGCGCAGCGAACCGCAGTAGCATCCACCTTCGAACGTCATGGTCTTACCCTCGACTGTTTGGATGGCCGCAAGCTTAGCGCGAGGTACCCGCCGCTTCATCTGTACTGCCCGATACGCGTTCCACGCGCCGGCGCTCGCGCTGCATCATCCCTGCCCGCTCGATCAGGTGATGGAAGGATTCGCTGGCATCGGGATCGCTGGTGGCCTCGCCGACGCTGAAGCGGATCTTGCAAGGATGGTCCGCGGCATTGAACGCCTCCACCGCTTCGCCGATGCGCATCAGCGCAATCACGCCGCCGGTGCTTTCGTCGTTGGTGATCACCACGAATTCGTCGCTTTCGGTGCGCGCGACGATATCCGCCGGTTCGAAGCTCGTCTTCAGAATGCGCGCCATCTCGCGCATGCATAGGGCCGCAGCATCATGCGACGCGCGTTCGTCGAGCTCGCTGACGCTTTCCATGGTGAACACCAGCAGGGTGATCGTCGTGCGGCTTCGACGGGCCTCGAGAAACGACTGCTCGCCAAGCACTTCAAAGCCGCGATAGTTCAGTACGCCGGTCGCTTCGTCCAGCAACGAAAGTTCATGCAGGTTCCGCTCCAGCGTATTGATGCGCTGGCCCATCAGCGAAACCAGCCCGCCCAGCGCAATGGCCAACACGGCAATGGTCAGGCCCACCGCGACCGCCGGCGACAGCCAACCCATACGGGCCAAGGCGGTACCGCCCAGCATCAGCACGAACGGCAACGACAAGGCGAGCGGCAACACCCGGCGGGTCATGCGACTGCCGAGCCCCGCACCCGTCAGTACCGGGAAATAGCCCAGCTGCATGCGCCACCCGATCAGCGCGAACGCCAGCAGCAGCATGCACGCAAGGGTTTGCGGCGAGGTGCGCGTGGACATGTTCTGCCCGAACAATTGCACCGCATCGAAGCAGTAGCCGGAGAAAATGATCAACGCATGCAGGCTGAGCAGCAGTGTCAACACTATCACCGCCATGCCGGCGCGAGGGTGCTGCACCGTTGCAAGCGACAATCCCAGCGCCATCAGCACGAAATAGATGGCCGTCTGCACCGACATCAAGCCCGGCGCATGGCTGGTGGTGTCGGCCGCAAACAACGTGTCGAAACCGGTCAGGCGTCCGCTGGCATGCTCATACAATGCCACCACCGCAAGCAGCGCCAGCAGCAGCGCGGCCACACGTGTGGCCCACCTGCGCAGCGACGACGACCCGGTGGAGAGCAAGGTCAGCCCTGCGGCGCTCAGCAGTGCGCTCAAGGCGGTGTCGAATTTCATCAGGTACCAGCCGGCCGGATACCAGGCGCGCACGCCCTTGACCAGCCAGGCCAGCAGGATGACCACCGCGATCAGCGCCGTGATCGCCACGCACACGGCCTGCACGAGCGCCACGCGCTTCAATGGCGTGGCGTCGGACTGGCTCGCTGGCAGAACGATCGAGTCGGTTTTCATGGAAGAGCGGGACAGGCGGTGGGCGGTGATCCATCTGGACGCTCGGGCGGGCACGATCTGGCGGCAGCTTGGTTCTTATGGCCAGGGTCGTTGCGGCAGCATACACCTGTGGATTATGGGCAAGGTGTCGTGTGCGGCATAAACACGTCTCTTGGATGTGAATGTTGCGTGTAGATGGGAAGTGGCTCTTAGAAGATCTTCTTCCCTCCGGCCTGGTTGGCGTCCAGTTTCAGTTGCGAAAATGATGGCTGTCTCCCCTGCATGCACCTGATTACGTCGAGCCTCAGCAGTGTGAATGACGGCTCCCTCCCCTGCTTGCAGGGGAGGGAACACATTCCGGCAAGCTGAGATTCAACGCCAATCAGGCCGCAAGTGCGAGCGTCACGCGTACAACGCCTTCGCGTGATACGCCACATGCTCCCCGATAAAACTGGCCACGAAGTAATAGCTATGGTCGTACCCCGCACGCATGCGCAGTTCAAGCGGATGGCCGACCGCATCGGCAACTTCCTTCAGCAGTTCCGGCTTGAGCTGCGTCTGCAGGAATTCATCGGCATCGCCCTGCTCGATCAGCAGCGGGATTTTTTCGTTGGCTGTTTTCACCAGCTCGGTAGCATCGTAGGCGCGCCAGGTTTCGCGGTCACTGCCCAGGTAGGTGGAAAATGCCTTCTCACCCCACGGCACGCGTGATGGCGCCACGATGGGCGAGAACGCCGATACGCTGCAATAGCGGCCGGGATTTTTAAGCGCAATGGTCAAGGCGCCATGACCGCCCATCGAATGGCCGCTGATCGAACGCTTGCTGGCCACGGGGAAGTGCTGCTCGATCAATGCCGGCAGTTCGTGCGCCACGTAGTCGTACATGCGGTAGTGCTGCGACCATGGCGTTACGGTCGCATTGAGATAGAACCCCGCGCCCTGCCCCAGGTCGTAGGCGGCATCGTCGGCCACATGTTCGCCACGCGGGCTGGTATCGCACACCACCAGCGCAACGCCATGCTCGGCGGCGTAGCGTTGCGCGCCGGCCTTGGTGATGAAGTTCTGCTCGTTGCAGGTAAGGCCGGACAGCCAGTACAGCGCCGGCACGCTTTGGTCTTGCGCCTGCGGCGGCAGATAGATGGCGAAGCGCATCTCGCCATCGACCGCGCGCGAGCGATGCCGATAGACGTCCTGCCAACCGCCGGAACAGGCGCGATGTTCGATGCGTTCGAGCATGGCCTGAAGTACTCAGAAGTGGATGACGGTGCGGATCGACTTGCCTTCGTGCATCAGGTCGAAGGCTTCGTTGATGCGTTCCAGCGGCAGGCGATGGGTGATGAACGGATCGAGCCGGATCTCGCCGCGCATCGCCTGCTGCACCATGCCCGGCAACTGGCTGCGCCCTTTCACGCCGCCGAACGCGCTGCCGCGCCACACGCGGCCGGTAACCAACTGGAACGGACGCGTGCGGATCTCCTTGCCGGCGCCGGCCACGCCGATGATCACGCTTTCGCCCCAGCCCTTATGGCAGCACTCCAGCGCCGCGCGCATCACGTCCACATTGCCGATGCATTCGAAGCTGTAGTCCACGCCGCCATCGGTGAGTTCCACGATCACATCCTGGATCGGCCTGTCGTAATCGGTGGGATTGATGCAATCGGTGGCGCCCATCTCGCGCGCCAGCGTGAATTTGTCGGGGTTCAGATCGATGCCGATGATGCGCGCAGCCTTCGCCTGCACGGCGCCCTGGATCACCGCCAGCCCGATGCCGCCCAGGCCGAACACCGCTACCGTCGCGCCCACCTCCACCTTGGCGGTGTTGTGCACGGCGCCGATGCCGGTGGTGACGCCGCAACCGAGCAGGCACACCTTGTCCAGCGGCGCCTGCTGATCGATTTTCGCCAGCGAAATTTCCGGCACCACCGTGTATTCGCTGAAGGTGCTGGTACCCATGTAGTGGTAGATCGGCTTGCCTTGATACGAAAAGCGCGTGCTGCCATCGGGCATCAGGCCCTTGCCCTGCGTGGCGCGCACCGCCTGGCACAGGTTGGTCTTGCCGGAAAGGCAGAATTTGCACTTGCCGCATTCGGCGGTGTAAAGCGGAATGACGTGATCGCCGGGTTCGAGCGTGGTCACGCCCTCGCCCACTTCCATCACGATGCCGCCGCCTTCATGGCCGAGCACCGCCGGGAAGATGCCTTCCGGGTCGTCGCCGGACAGCGTGAAGGCGTCGGTATGGCACACGCCGGTGTGGGTGATCTTCACCAGCACCTCGCCGGCTTGTGGCGGCGCCACATCGATCTCGACGATTTCCAGCGGTTTGCCCGGTGCGAAAGCGACGGCGGCGCGGGATTTCATGGGGGCTCCTGCAAATTGGCATGGAAAGGCGCAATTATCGGCCAGGCATGCGGAGGCAGGAATACACAAAACTCCGGTTGCCGTTTCGTTGCGAGGCGACGCATCTCAAAACAAAGTGGCCTTATTGCAGCGCGCAACAAGTGGCTATTGGGAACAAGGTCCCGGCGAGTGCATCATGGCCGGGACCCTGTGGAAGCGAGGTCTGGACGCCATGACGATACGCCGTATCACTGCCGTGCTGGGATGCTTGCTGTGGATGGGCAGCATGCCGGCCAACGCCATCGCGCAATCGGCCGCAGCCTGGCAGGCGCAACAGGCCGCCGCCGAGGACAAGGCCGACAAACTGCTGCTCACGGCGAAGCAGCAAAAAGGCCTGCTGGCGCAATACCGGGCACTGCTGCAGGGGTTTGCCGACGACGACTCCCCCGCCTTCCGCATGATCTTCGGGCAGTACCTGGCCTGGTACGCGAGCTACATCGGCGATTATCCCGTCGCCATGAAAGCCTTCACGATCAAGCAGACGCTGCAGCCGGGCGACAACGCATCGCCGCTGGCGCAAGGCGGCTATGCGGCACAGCCGGCGCTGGACGCCATTCCCGAGCTGGCCAAGAATTATCAGGTCGTGCTGCTCAATGAAGCCCACAACATCGGCATGACGCGCAGCCTCACCGTACCCTTGCTGAGCCGCCTGTATGCGCAAGGCTTTCGTTACTTCGCCGCCGAAACGCTGATGGAAAGCGATACCGGTCTGCAGGCGCGCGGCTATCCCACCCACGACAGCGGCTTCTATACCGAAGAACCCATCTACGGGGAAATGGTGCGCACGGCGCTCAAGCTCGGCTTCAAGGTCATCGCGTACGAAGCGACCTCGAATATGTCCAACCCGGATGCACGCGAAGCCGAACAGGCGCGCCATCTTTACGAACGGGTGTTCGCGAAAGACCCGCACGCGCGGCTGGTGATCAACGCCGGCTTCGATCACATCGTGAAGTCCGGCAGTTATCTCGGCGGAAAATCGATGGCCGAACATCTGGCCAGGCTTACCGACGCAAGCATGCTTTCCGTCGATCAGACGGCGATGTACCCGCATCCCAACAGCAATGGCGATCACCCCTATTACACGGTGGCGATGCAGCAGGAGAAGCCGAAGGAGCCGATCGTGTTCGTCGATCCGAAAGGCAAGCCATGGTCGCTGCGTCCTGCCTACGACGTCACGGTGTTTTTTCCGCCAGAAAAACTGGAACGCAAGCGTCCCACCTGGCTAAGCCTGTGGGGATTGCGCAAGGCGCGCCTGGTGAGCGCAGAAGGTTGCCGCGATCACTACCCGTGCCTGGTCGAGGCGCGCTACAGCAACGAAGGTCCGGACGCGATCGCGGCCGATCGACTGATACTGGACCAAACGCCGATCGCAGTATCCATCTCGGGCTTGTCGGCATACAGCAGCACGCAAGCGGTGCCTTCGGGCGATCTTTATTTGCGGCCCGGCAGTTATGAGCTGAGCTTCACTGCGGAAGGGGACAAGGTGGAGCATCGGGAAACGATCGAAGTGCCGTAAAGCCCACTGGCACTAACTTAAGCCGCTTTCGCTCAACTACTGCAAACGAGCTTGACCCGTCGTCCGGGCGAACGCCGGGACCCAGCGACTTTTTTAATCCTCAAAGTCACTGGACCCCGGCGTTCGCCGGGGCGACGATGCCTAAGTTCATGCCATTGCTATAAAGCCGGCGTAGGTTGGTAGCGGAACCTGACCCAACATATTGGAGCCACATCGTTGGGTTACGCTTCGCTGACCTAACCTACGACACACGTTCGCCGTCATGCGCAAACTTCTTGCCTTTACATTCACGCTGCTGGCTGTGCTCGCCGCGCCTGTTCACGCCCAGTCCGCGCAGCCTTCCAACGACGGCACCGCCGCCACGCACGGCCCGATCGTGGTGCTGATCACCATCGACGGTTTCCCTGCCCGCGCGCTGAAGGACCCGCGCCTGCCGATGCCAACGCTGCGCAAGCTGCAGCAGGAGGGCGCGCATGCCGATGCGATGCAGCCGATCAATCCCTCTGTCACCTGGCCCAACCACACTACGCTGATCACCGGCGTGACGGCTGCGCAGCATCACGTGATGGCCAACGGCCTGATCACCTTCCCGGCCGACGGCAGCGAGCCCCAAGTGAAACCGTGGACGCCAAAGGAAAACTGGGTGCACGCGCGCACGCTGTACGACGCGCTGGCGGAAAAAGGCATGAGCACCGGCCAGGTGGACTGGGTGGCGATCTACCAGGCCAAAAACGTGCGCTGGAGCTTCGCCGAAGAACCGGATGCGGACGGCGTGATCGCACGCGACCTGATCGAACAAGGCCTGGTGACGCGCGAACAGGTGGCCGAGTTCGGCAGCTGGCGCAGCCAGGACAGCAGTCCCGCCTGGCGCGACCAGATCTGGACCGATGCCGCCATCGACATCCTGACCCGGCATACGCCCAATCTGCTGCTGTTCCATCTGCTGCAGACCGATTCGCTGCAGCACGGCTACGGTGCGCTATCGCAACCGGCGTATGCGGCGTTCGCCGATGCGGACGCGAACATCGCGCGGCTGGTCGAAGCGGCGCGCAAGGCCGGCCTGCTCGACCGCATCACGTTCATCATCGCCTCCGACCATGGCTTCACCAATTACACGCACATCGTTCGGCCCAACATCGCCTTGGTGGAACAAGGCTGGCTGCATCAGGAAAAAGGCAATTACCGCGGCGACGTGTGGATACAACCGGAAGGCGGCGAAGCCTCGCTCTACATCCGCAACCACGCCAAGCGCGCCGACTTGCTGCCCAGGCTGCAGGCGTATTTCTCGAAGATGCCGGGCGTCGCGGCGGTCCATACCGGCAAGGATGCGCAGCGGCTGGGTATTCCCGCGCCGGGCTCCACCGACCAGGCGCCGGACCTGTACCTGGTCGCCAAGGCGGGCTACAGCTTCATGGAAGGCACGCAGGGATCGCTGATCACCAACGTCGACCCCGCCCGCGGCGGCCATGGCTATCTCAATACCGATCCGGACATGCAGGCGCTTTTTATTGCGTCGGGCGCACACGTCAAGCGTGGCGTGCAGCTCGGCGCCATCAGCAATCTGAGCGTGGCGCCGACCATCGCCAAACTGCTCGGCGTTTCACTGCCAGCAGCCACCCAGCCGCCTCTTGCGAACATGCTGGAATGAGACCTGCGTGACAGATTGCCTGTCTTCACATTTGCTTCTGGCTGCTGAAGACATTAAAAACGGGTGCAGGGGAAGTCCTCCCTCCGTGTTTTCCAACCGTCAAACCGGCCACGCCGGTCTGGCACCGCAGGAGCGTGCTGCAACAGGGGCGCTCCCCTCTTGGTAGTTTATGCAGATCAAAAATATTGCTTCCCGCGCCACCGCCATCGTCGCAGCTTGCGCGCTGGGCGTGGGCCTTGCCGGTTTCGCCACTGGCGCGCACGCCATCGACATTCCTTCGCCACCGGGCTGGCAGTTGCAGTGGGGCGACAACTTCAACGGCGCGGCCGGCTCCTTGCCATCGGCCGCCAACTGGCGCATCGATACCGGCCACGCGTATCCGAACGGCCCGGTCAACTGGGGCACCTCCGAGATCGAGAACTACACCAGCGATCCGAGCAATCTTCATCTGGATGGCAAAGGCCATTTGCTGATCACGCCGCAGCGCGGCGCCAATGGCGAATGGACGTCCGGACGCATCGAAACCGTTCGCGACGATTTCACCGCGCCCAACGGCGGCATGCTGCGCATGGAAGCACGCATCCAGATGCCGGACATCACCGGCCCGCAGGCGCTCGGCTACTGGCCCGCGTTCTGGGCGCTGGGCAGCAACTTCCGCAACAGCATGGTGTGGCCCAAGGCGGGCGAGTTCGACATCATGGAAAGCGTGAACGGGCTGGATGCCGCATGGGGCATCCTGCATTGCGGCGTGAATCCCGGCGGCGCGTGCGGCGAGCCGATCGGCATCGGTGCGCGCCTGCCCTGCCCGCACGAAGCCTGCACCGCCGGCCCGCACACCTTCACCTTCGAATGGGATCGCGGCGTAACGCCCGAACGCATGCGCTGGTTCGTGGATGGCCAATTGATCAACCAGGTGGCGGAAAACCAGCTGCCGGCCGAAACCTGGCGCGAACTCACCGAACAGCGCGGCTATTTTCTGCTGCTGGATGTGGCCATGGGCGGCGGCTTCTCGTTCGTGATGGCCGGCTGGAAACCCACGCCCACCGTTGAAACCGAACCGGGCCATTCGATGATGGTGGATTACGTGGCGGTGTGGACCAAGCCCGGCAGCGGCAAGAAGGTGCAGGCGCAGCCGGAGATGGCCGCGGATGCGAACAAGCCCGAGTCGAAACCGGTGATCAAGAGCTGAGTCGTAGGTTGGGGTGCGAACCTCAACTCCGACATGCATGTCGATCGCGATGTTGGGGTTTGCACCCCAACCTACCGAATTGAAGCCAGCAGGCTGGGATGAAATCCCAGCATCGCCACGCACGTACTACAACTGCTTACGCCGCTGCGCCACATCATCCGGCGTCACAGTCCCCTGCTTGCTGCCGAAATGTCCGATCACGTAATTGCTGAGCGCGGCGATCTCGGTATTGGAATACGCATCGCCAAACCCCGGCATGAAAACGTTCGCGTGCTCGCCGCGCAGGCTGGAACCATGCAACAGGATCTGCGTGAGGTTGATGCCGCGTACGTCGTTGACCGCACGCGTGCCCAGCAGCGAAGCGTACGGCGTCTGCTGGCCCTTGCCGTTCCATTGATGGCAACTGGCGCATGCGCCTTCGAACAGCTTCGCGCCCGTGGCGTCGGTGTGCGCATCGCCGGCGGGTGCGTAATCGCTGGAGGCCAGCGCCGCCGCAGGCTTGGGATCGACGGTGACGGGAAGCTTGCCCTCGCGCGCAGGCACGCTGCGCAGATAGGTGATCAACGCGGCGGTGTCAGCGGGTTGCAGGAAGCGCAGGCTGTTGTCCACCGCTTCGGCCATCGGGCCGGAAGCCGAGCCTCTGCCATCGGCATGGCCGGTGACGAGATAGCTGGCCAGCTCGGCATCGCTCCATGCGCCGATGCCGTGCACCTTGTCGGAAGTGATGTTGTAGGCATGCCAGCCTTGCAGTTCTTCGCCGGAAAGCTCCTGGTCGTGCTGCAGGGCGAACATGCGGTTCCTTGGTGTGTGGCACTCGGCGCAATGGCCCAGGGCGGTGGCCAGGTATTTGCCGCTGTTCCACTGCGGTGATTGCGAAGCGTCGGGCTGGAAGCGCTGGTTCTTGAAGAACGCCGCATTCCAGAAGCCGATCGACCAGCGCTGGTTGAAGGGGAAGGAAAGATCGTTCGGCCGGTTCGGCTGCGATACCTTCGGCAGGTTGAAAAGATACGCCTTGATCGCCAGCGCGTCGCTGCGGCTCAGCTGCGTGTAGGAGGTATACGGAAACGCGGGATACAGATGCTCGCCGTGCTTGCCGATGCCGTCGCGCAGCGCATGCAGGAAATCCTCGTCACTCCAGTTGCCGATGCCGGTGGTTTCGTCCGCGGTGATGTTGGAGGAATAGATGGTGCCGAACGGCAGGCGGAACGGTACGCCCCCGGCGAAGGCCTTGTTGGTGCCGGGCACGGTGTGGCACGCGGCGCAATCGGCGGCCTTGGTGAGGTATTCGCCGCGCGCCAGCACTTCGGCTGACGGCGGCGCGCCGGCGACGGGGGGCGAGGTGCCTTCGTTGCGATCGCTGCGATTCAAATACAGGTACACGCCGGTACCGATCAGCAGCAGGATCAGCACAATGAGCAGGAAGCGTCTCATGCGATGTCCCTCCCCTCCGGTGCCGCAGCCGTCACCACCGATTTCAACGCGTTAGGGCCTTGCACCAGCAGATCGCGATTCACCGGCAGGCTGTAAAGACGCACGCCGGTCGCGGCGAAAATGGCGTTGGCGAGCGCAGGCGCGGCGATGGCGGTGCCGACTTCGCCCAGGCCGCCGGGCGGCTCGGCATTGATCACGCGATGCACTTCCACCACTGGCGTTTCGTTGATGCGCAGCACGCGGTAGTCGTTGAAGTTGCTTTGCTCCACCGCGCCGTTCTTGAGAGTGAGGCCGCTGTACAGCGCAGCGCTGAGGCCGAACAGCACGCCGCCCTGCACCTGCGCTTCGACGGAACTGGGATTGACGGCGATGCCGCAATCGATCGCCATTACCACCTTGCGCAAGCGCACCTCGCCCTGCGGCGTGACTTCGGATTCCACGATGGCGCAGACGTGGCTGCCGAACGGACTGCCCAGGGCGATGCCACGACCCACGCGCGGCGGCAAGGCGCCGCTACCCCAGCCGATCTTCTCGGCGGCAAGGTTGAGCACGCCCAGCGCACGCGCGTTCTTCTGCAGCAACGCGCGGCGATATTCGAGCGGATCCTTGTTGGCGCGATGCGCCAGTTCGTCGATGAAACTCTCGACCACGAACAGGTTGTGCGTAGGCCCGACACCACGCCACCAGCCGACGACGATGCCGGGCGGCATGTTGTGGCGGATCCATTCCACGTGGCCCTTGGGAATGTCGTAGGGCAATTCGGCCACGCATTCCACCGCATCGCTGTCGAGGCCGTCCTTGCCCATGGCGCCCGGCGCGAAGCGCGCCAGCACGGAACCGCCGCTGGTGCGATAGCCGTACCACACCGGCATGCCGCTGGCGTCGACCACGGCGGAAATCACGTCGTGATACATCGGCCGCATGCGGTCGTGGCGGATGTCTTCCTCGCGCGTCCACACCACTTTCAGCGGATACGGCACCTGCTTGGCGAAGGCCACCGCCTGTTCCACCCAGTCGGTTTCCAGCTTGCGTCCGAAGCCGCCGCCCAGGTATTGCTGGTGCAGGATCACCTTGCTTTCCGGCAAGCCGGTGATCTTGGCCGACTCCTGTACAGCGCGCATCGGCACCTGCGTACCGACCCAGATGTCGCATTGCTCGGGCGTGACGTGCACGGTGCAGTTCAACGGTTCCATCGTCGCGTGCGCAAGCATCGGCGACTGGTATTCCGATTGCACCACGGTGCCCTGTGGCCGATCGCCGTCGTTGCGCGCGACGATGCCCTTGCCGTTGCGGGCGGTGTCGGCGATGGCGTCGCGCAACTGCTGCGTGGTGAGGTTGGCGTTTTCGCCGCGGTTCCATTCGATGGCCAGCGCATCCAGGCCTTTGCGCGCCGCCCAGAAATGCTCGCCCACCACCGCCACCGCATCGTCCAGGCGCAACACGTCGACCACGCCGGGAATCTTGCGCGCCGCCTTGTCGTCCAGCGAGGCGAGCTTGCCGTTGAAGGTGGGGCACGCCACCACCGTGGCCACTTTCATGCCGGGCATGCGCACGTCGATGCCGAACTGGGTGGCGCCCTTGATCTTGTCCGGCGAATCCACGCGCCGCATCGGCTTGCCGATCAGCTTGAAATCCTTCGGATCGGTCAGCTGCACCTTGTCGGGCATGGGCAGCTTGCCGGCGGTATCGGCCAGCTCGTTGAAGGTGGCGCTGCGTCCCGATTTGGAATGGTGCACCACGCCACGTTCCACCGTGCAGGTGGACGGATCAACGTGCCACTTCACCGCGGCGGCGCTCACCAGCATGCTGCGCGCCACCGCACCGGCTTCGCGCAGTACCGACCAGGTCGCGCGCGTGGTGGTGGAACCGCCGGTGATCTGTCCGCCCAGCGCCGGAATGCCATACAGCTCATCGCTGGCCGGCGAGTGCTCCACCTTGATCTGGTCCAGCCCCACGCCGAGTTCTTCGGCCAGCAGCATGCAGCAACCGGTGTAGACGCCCTGCCCCATTTCCGCGCTGGGCATCACCAGCCGCACCGGGCCTTCGTTGTCGATGCGGATGAAGGCATTGGGCGCGAACGGCGGATTGCCATCGGCCATGGCGGCGGCGGTATCGCCGGGCTGGCGGCGCGCGCTGATCATGGCCGAAGCGGCGCCGGTGCCGCCCAGCCACAGGAACGCGATCGCCAGGCCGCCGGTTTTCAGCGCATGGCGGCGGCGCAGGTCGACGGGTTCGTTCTGTGTCGAGGATGGCAGCGGAAGTTCAATGCTCATGATGCGGCTCCTTCCGGTGCGATCGTCTGCAGGATTTCGAGCTTGCCGGTAGCGGCCTGCTTGATCGCGGCGCGAATGCGCACATAGGTGGCGCAACGGCAAAGATTGCCCGACATGGCCGCATCGATATCCGCATCGCCCGGATTGGGCGTGTGCGCCAGCAGCGCCGCGGCGGCCATGATCTGGCCGGACTGGCAGTAGCCGCATTGCACCACGTCCACGTCCAGCCATGCCTGCTGGATCTTCTGCCCAGTGGGCGTGTTGCCTACCGCTTCGATGGTGGTGATGGCGCGGTTGCCGATGCTGCCGGCTGGCAGCACGCACGAACGCACCGCCTGGCCATCCAGATGCACGGTGCACGCACCGCATTGCGCAATACCGCAGCCAAACTTGGTGCCGGTCAGGCCGATGACGTCGCGCAATACCCACAGCAGCGGCATGTCGTCGGGAACGTCGACCGGGTAAGTCTGGCCGTTGATGGACAAGGACAGCATGGAACCTCCCCGTTGCTAACCGCGTACGCTGCCTGATGCTCGAAGCGCTTGCCTAATACTGCGGCGATGCTTTGCGCGTCGTATCGCGATATCTGAGCAAATGTTGCGTAAAAAAGCTGTAGTCCGACGACCTTCGTTTCACTGCCTTGCATGCAGCATGAGACCCGGACATCCATGACCAGACGCCATGGCGTCGATAGGCAAAGACGTGACACCATCGCGCCTGGCGATTCTGCTCCCTTTCTCCATCGACAGCAAAGATGAATTCGGCCCACGAGCTAAGCATCTTGATCGCGGCACTGCGCGATCTCCATCGCAACGGTACATCCAAGGCCGCCCTCGCCACGCTGACGCGCACGCGCGGCTCCACCTTCCGCCGCCCCGGCACGCGCATGCTGGTGCTGGGCGATGGCCAGGTGGTGTGCGAACTTTCCGGCGGCTGCCCGCAACGCGACATCGTGGCGCGCGCGCTGGAGATCATCGACAGCGGCGAGGCGAAACTGGTGCGCTACAACGCCGAATCGGGCCTGGACGTGTTGATCGAAATGGGCTGCGGCGGCGAACTGGAAGTGCTGATCGAACCACTGCTGGCGGTCCACGACACCGACTTCATCGACACCCTGGCACGCTGCCTGGACGAGCGGCGCATCATCCACATGGCCACGCTGTTTGCGGAAAACGACCGGGCCGTGATGCCGCGGCGATTGGCATGGAACGGGCATGAGGTGCTTTACGACGCCATCGCCGATGCATCGCTGACGCAGGCCATCATCGCGCAGGCGTCCGCATCGACCACGCATCGCGCGCGTGCGTTCAGCCTTCCATCCATCCACGGCAGCGTCGACGTACTGCTGGAAGTGATCGCCCCGCCGCATGCCCTGGTGGTGATCGGCAGCAGCGCCGCCGCACGCGCCCTGCTGCCCCTGGCCAGCGCATTGGGTTGGCGCACCACGCTGGTCGACAGCGACCCGGCCCGCCTGCGCGCCGCCGACCTGCCCGCTGGCCTGCACACCGCCTGCGCCACGCCGCAGCAGGTGATGGATACGGTGGCGCTGGATACGCACAGTTCCGTGGTGGTGATGACCCATAACCTGGAACAGGACATCGCCTATCTCAGCGCGTTGCGCCATGCGCCGGTGGCCTATCTCGGCGCCTTGGGTTCGCGCGAACGCGTGGCGCGCATGCGCGGCAGTTCCGCGCTCGACGGCATGCATGTGCATGCGCCAGCCGGCCTGGATATCGGCTCGGAAACGCCGGAGGAAATCGCCCTGGCGATCGCCGCGGAAATCATGGCGGTGGTCAACCATCGCAGCGGCGGCCACCTGCGCGACAACGACGGCGCCATCCACTGATGCCGGCCTTCTCGCCCGTGACGCTGCTGCTTGCCGCGGGCGCAGGCAGCCGCTTCGGCGGCGCCAAGCAGTTGGCCGATATCGGCGGCGAACCGATGGTGCGGCGCGTGGCGCGCGCGCTGTTGGACACCGATGCGCCGCTTATCGTAGTGACCGGCGCTTATGCCGATGAGGTGGAAAACGTGCTCGACGATCTTCCGCTCAGCGTGGCGCGCTGCGAAGACTGGCAACTGGGCATGGGCAACTCGCTGGCCACCGGTGCAAACGAATTGATGCGCATGTTCCCGCATGCGTCGGCAGCGCTGGTCGCATTGGCCGATCAGCCCCTGCTGGATACAGATGTTTTCCGGAGCCTGCTGGAACGCCATCGGCATGCGCCCGATCGCGTCCTGGCCAGCGCGCATGACGGCATCCAAGGCCCGCCGGCCTTGTTTCCCCGCGATTGTTTTGCAGCCCTGACGACGCTGTCAGGCCCGAAGGGCGCACGCGCCGTATTGCAACGCGAAGCGGCGCGGGTGGAGCTATTCGCCGCCGGCAACGTGGTGGATGTCGATACGCCGGATGACCTGCGCCTCGTGCAGGCGTCGCTTGGCCGGAAGCCGCTTTCGTAGGCGGCATGCGAAAAATCCCCGCGCAGGTTGGGTAGAGTCCGTGCGAAATACATAGAGGAATCGACATCCGGACTTGCGAGCCTATCCTTGCTCATCTGTAGCCTACAGGCTACAATCGAGGCATGATCGAACTGCGACGGACCGCTGAATACGACCGCTGGTTACGCGCCTTGCGCGACATCCAAGCCAGGGCTCGCATTAATGTCCGCATCCGGCGGCTACAGGACGGCAATCCCGGCCACCATCGTGTACTGACTGGCGGTGTCGTCGAAATGAAGATCGACTATGGGCCCGGTTATCGGGTGTATTACGCAAAGCATGCAGACAAACTGATCATCCTGCTTTGCGGAGGCGACAAGGCAACACAACAGACGGACATTGAGCGTGCGTTGATGCTGGCAAAGAACCTGTGAGGCGCTATGAAAAAGACGAAGACCGCTCCCTACGATGTCGCCGACTATCTGACCACGCCGGAAGATTGCGCCGCCTACCTCGACGCCTGCATAGAAGAAAGCAACGGCGACGCTGCGTTCATTGCCAAAGCCCTGGGCGATATTGCCCGAGCCAAAGGCATGGCGCAGGTGGCCAAAGACACGGGATTGTCGCGGGAAAGCCTGTACAAGGCGCTGTCCGGCGATCGCAGCCCCGACTTCTCCACCGTGCTTAAAGTTACCAAAGCCCTGGGCATGAAATTGCACGCGGCTGCGGCATGAAGCGGGGTCTGCATCAACCTGAAAAATTCGACGCCCCTGCAACGCGAAAGCCCCGCGTAGGTTGCGTGAGCTGGCTGGCAAGCGATGCCGGCAGTTCAAACCATACGCGGAATTGACGTCCGGGCATCTATTTTTTTTGTCGCATTTCGGTAAAGTTCGGCCATCCGTGCTGCGTCTCGGCAGGATGTCCTGGCGGGGAGTGGATGCGGACCAGAAGCCTGGCGCATGACCCAGGCATCGAAGGGAGGGGTTTCTTTCGAAACGGGGGTGAGCCCTCGCCACCGGCGATAGCCTTCGCCAGCGTTCACCGCGCTTGATCTATCGCAACCAAAGCCGGATCCGTCACCACCATACTGCGCATCGCTGCGAGGGAAACGCCTCGCATAGTTCCTCGAAGTCAGGGAGCCGCACGCTGCGGGCAACATGGAGCACGCACTCCATCCTATTTCTTCTTTGGGGAGGTTGCTGACATGAGCAATGAACAGGCTGCTACGCGGTTTTCCAATCCGGCCCCGCTGGGCCTGGCGGGGTTTGCATTGACGACGTGGCTGTTGAGCATGATCAACGCAGGCTGGTTCACCGGCGACGCCATGAACATGGTGCTGGCGGTGGCGTTGGCCTATGGCGGCACGGCGCAGATGATCGCCGGCGTGATGGAACTGCCGCGCGGCAATACCTTCGGCGCCACGGCGTTCGTCAGCTACGGTGCGTTCTGGTGGTCGTTCGCGTTGTTCGTGTTGTTTCTGCACGACAAGGTGCCTGCCGCGTTCGTCGGCTGGTATCTCTTCATGTGGGGCGTATTCACCTTCTACATGTGGATCGGCACGCTGCGCGCCGCACGCGCGTTGCAGCTTATTTTCCTGGCCTTGTGGATCACCTTTTTCCTGCTCGCGGCGGGTGAATGGACCGGCATGCCCGGCCTGCACACCGCGGGCGGCTACGTAGGTCTGCTGACGGCATTGCTGGCGTTTTATCTCTCGGCGGCCGAAATCATCAACGACGGTCACAAGCGCGTGGTGCTGCCCACCGGTGCGCCGGGGCCGGCCAACCTGCGATAGCGAGGAGGAGCCACCCATGAAACGACATGCCTTGTTTATGGCGCTTGCGGCAGTGGGCCTGGCCGCAACCGCTCCCGCCTTTGCGCAAAGCAGCCGCGATAAGGAGATCAAGGCATTGAAGGCGCTGGTCGAGAAGCAGCAGCAACAGCTCAACCAGCAGCAGCAGGATCTGCAGCAACTGCACGAGGCCTTGAGCCAATTGCAGAACCAGCAAACACAGCAGCAGACGCAGATCCAGCAGACCCAGCAGGCGCAGGCCCAGGTGCAAACCACCGTGGCGGCGGCGCAGAAGCAGGCGCCGACCTTCAGCAGCGCACCGGGCGTGGCGGTGACGCTGCATGGCTTCATCGATGCGACGGCGTTCTCGCAGAACAAGAGCTTCACCTTCGGCAATGGCCAGAACGCCGAGTATCCGATTCCAGGTTCCAGGGGTACGCTCAGCGGCGTGGACGTCCGCAACACGCGCTTCTGGCTGGATTTCACTGGCGCCAAGGTAGCCGGCGACTGGGTCGGCGGCGGACATCTGGAAATGGATTTCTTCGGCGGCAACAACGGCACTGGGCCGTACTCGCAAGAACAACCGCTGCCACGCCTGCGCCAGGCCTACATGGTGCTGGAAAACCCGCTGACCGGCAGTTCGTTCAAGATCGGCCAGATGTGGGATCTGATGTTCCCGCTGGACGACCTGCCCAATTCGCTCAGCCATATCGCCTTCCCGCTCGGCTATGGCAGCGGCATCATCGGCTGGCGCTTCCCGGGCATCGTGTTCTCGCAGGTTCTCAACCACGGTTCGACCGGGCCGCAATGGCGTTTGGATGTCGGCGCGTTCGAAGGCACCTGGAACGGTCCGGGCTCGCCGGTGAATTATCTCAGCGCGGGCAACGCCGGTTTCCGTCCGCAGATCGAAGCCAGGCTGCATGTGGAGCAACCGAAGGAATGGCTACTGTTCGCGGCCGCGCACTGGAGCCAGATCAACCTGGCCGGCGTGGGCGGCACCGAAGCGACGCCGGTCAAGCGCCAGTTCGCCAGCGAGGCCTTCGAAGTCGGCGGCCAGTGGACGCCCGGACAGTGGGTGTTGCGAAGCGTGGCGTATACCGGCCGCGGCATCGGCCAGATCTTCGGCGACCTCTCGCAATTCGGCGACATCAAGGACACCGGCGCCTACGTGATGGGCGGCTACAAGTTCACTCCGAACTGGAGCGCGAACGTGTTCTACGCCTTCAGCAAGCCCAACAGCAACGATGTGGTGCGCTGGCTCAACCACGGCGCCACCGGCTTGCTGAAGGATCGCCAGATGGCCGCGAACCTGCAATACAGCGTGGGCGATTACTCGTTTGCGCTGGAGTGGATCCACGCGATTCTCAATTCCACGTCCAATGGCGTCAATCGCGTGAGGACCAGCGGCAATCAGGTGAATGTGAGCGCGTTTTACAAGTTTTGAGGGCTTCCGGATTGCGCGGGATCATTACGTAGGTTGAGGTGCAAACCCCAACATCGCCACGCATGAATGACGATGTTGGGGTTTGCACCCCAACCTACGTTATCGCTCCATGTGCGTGCTGTAGCCGCCGCCCAGCGCATCGATCAGGCGGATCGACAGATCCGCCTGCTGGCTCTGCAATGCCGCCAGACGCTGATCGACCAGCAACAGTTGCTGGCGGCTGGCCAGCGGGGTTAGCGGGCCGCTTACGCCACCTTTGTAGGCGGACATCGCATCGTTCCAGCTCTTCTGCGCGTCCTGCTTGGCGCGTTGCTCGAGCGTGATCTGCGTGCGTACCGAGGCCAGCGCCGAAACCAGGTCGGAAACCTCGTTCACCGCGCCGATCAGCAAGCTGTTGTAGCGCGCGACGGCTTCGTCGTAGCGCGCATCGGCGCCGGCGAGATTGGCGCGCAGGCGGCCGCCGTCGAAGATCGGCAAGCTCAGCGCAGGCCCCACCGAATACGTGCGCGCCGGCAACTGGAACACGTTGGTACTGCCGCCGACGGCGACCAGGCCGGCCATCGCGCTCAAGCTGATATTGGGCAGAAACTGCGTCTTGGCGGCCTTGATGTCCTTGGCGGCGGCTTCGACCTGCCAGCGCGCGGCCACCAGGTCGGCGCGGCGGCCGATCAGATCCACCTGCAAGGTGTCGGGCAGCGCGATCAGGCCGGGATCGAGCAGATGCGGACGGGCGATGCTCAGGCCACGATCCGGCCCCTGCCCCAGCAATACGGAAAGACTGCTGCGCGCGGCATCGATGGCGCGATCGGCTTGTGCCTTTTGCTGTTCCGCACTGGCCACTTGCGAATCGGCGAAGGCTTCCTGCTGCGGCGTGCCCAAACCGCCCTGCACCAGGCGCCGGGTGAAGCCAAGTGTTTGCGAGGCGCGCTGCCATTCGCCTTCGGCAACATCTTTTTGTGCAAAGGCGTAGCCCAGCGCCACGTACGCGCGCGCCACGTTGACGGAAAGCTGGATGCGCGCCGCATACGCTTCGACGTCCGCCGCGCGGCTGCGCCCGAGCGCCGCTTCCCATGCATCGCGCTTGCCGCCCCACAGGTCGATGTCCCAGGAGAAATTCGCCGACACGGATTTGCCCCAGGCGAAATGGCCGAGCACATACGGCGGGTAGATCGGGTTCTTCAAGGACAGCCGGCTGCCCACAGCGCCTGCTTCCAATTCCGCCTGCGGCAAGCGCGCCGCGTAGGCCGTATCGACAATCGCCTGCGCCTGCTTCGCGCGCGCTTCGGCCTCGGCCAGGCTGGGATTGTTCTTCAGCGCCTCGTCGATCAATGCGCCAAGTTGCGGATCGCCGAAGCCCTTCCACCAGTCCTGCGCCGGCCATGCGGCGGGGCTCAGCGGCACGTTGACGAAACTCTGTTCGCTCTTGAGGCTGCTCGCGTCCAGCGCTTTGCCGGTGGGATGCAAACCGCCCGGCGTGGCGCAACCGGCGAGCGCGGCGCCGAACGCAAACACGCAGGCGATGCGAAAACGAGAAGACATGTTCAGTTGCATGGCGCGCTCACTGCCGTTGTGCCAGCGCATCGCCGTGCCCGCCCGGATGCACGATCAAGGTCGCCGTCTGCCCTGCCACCAGCACCGTGCCGGCCGGCATGTGTTCGGTATCGATGCTTACGCGCACCGGTACGCGCTGCGCCAGGCGCACCCAGTTGAAGGTGGGATTGATGTTGGCCAGGAGATCGGCGCCGGTGGGATCGACGGCACCGGCGATACCGCGCGCCACACCCTCCACCGTGCCGTGCAGATGCACGCCGCCGCTCATCAGCCGGATATCCACCGGATCGCCGATGCGCAGATGCGGCAGCTTGGTTTCCTCGAAATAGCCGTCCACCCAGAACGAATGGCTATCGATCAATGCAAGCCGAGGCGCGCCGGCGCTGGCGTAATCGCCCACGCGCACCAGCAGGTTGGTGACATAGCCGTCGACCGGCGAACGCACTTCGGTGCGCTGCAGGTTGAGTTCCGCCGTCGCCAGCGCGGCTTGCGCCTGCTTCACCGACGCCTGCGCCTGCTGCTGCGCCGCCATGGCCTGCTCGACACCGGCGCGCGCCTTGTCCCAGGTGGCGCGCGCGGCGTCGGCGGTGGCGCGGGCGTTGGCCAGGTCTTCGCTGGAGATCACGTCCTTCAGGCCCTGGCGGCGCCTGGATTGCGCTTCGTACATGGCGGAATTGGCCTGGGCTTGCGTGGTGCCCGCCCTGGCCGCATCGATGTTCGCCTGCGCGGCCGCCACGGCTGCCTGCGCGGCGGCGAGATTCGCCTTGGCCTGTTCCACCGCGTCGGCATAACGGGCGCGGTCGATCACGAACAGCACCTCGCCCTTCTTCACCGGCTGGTTGTCGACCACGTTGACCGCGGTCACCAGGCCGGAGACATCCGGCGCGATGCGCACCACATTGGCGCGGATACGCCCGTCGCGGGTCCAGGGCGAATACATGTAATGCCGCCACATGCCGTAGCCGATGATCACGGCAAGCAAGACGAAGACGGCGGTGATGGCGATGCGGATATAGAGAGTGTTTTTCATAGGTATATAAATCGAATGGCATGAGAGGGAATAGCAAGAGCGAAACAATCCAAACTTACGGACAACTGCTTTTCTTATTCCCCATTCCCTATTCCTTCTCAAAGCGTCAACAAGGCGAGGCCGCCGAACACGCACACGAAGAACGCCATGCGCAACAGCGCCGGATGCCACACGTAGCGGTACAAGCCATAGCGGCCGACCACCCAGTCGAACAACAGCAACAGCGCCGCGGCGAGCAGGAACCAGATCAGCAACGCGGGAATCAATGCACCGCCGATGGCGATTTCACGTGGCATGGGCAACTCCTGGTGCGGCGGGATGGGCTTGCATGTAGGCGCCGAGCACGGACTGCTCGTCCAGCATGGCCAGGCGCAGTACGTTCAGATGATTGAGCAGCCGCGCCATGGCTTCATCGCCTTCGATCATCGCCGTGGTGGCGGCAAGCGCGCTGCGTGCCTGCGCGTAGGTATCGGCGTGCGGATAGTCGAAAAGCTGCGCGATCGCGTCGATGCTGCGTTCGATTGCTTCATGCACGTCCTCGGGCAGGCGGCGGCCGGCCATGTCGTCGCGCAACTCGATCAGGGTGCGCCCCACTTCATGCACCGATAGCGCCCACGCCAACAGGCGGCGCGATGCCTGGCTGCCGCGCTCGGTCTGCGCCACGATCTGGCCGAACAGGTCGTGATTGACGCTTTCGAAGCGCGCGCGCAACCCCGGCAGCGGCGCGGTAGCGGCAAGCCGCACCTGGCGGCGCAAACGCTCCAGCTGGCGTGTGCGCAACCATGGACTGCCGATGGCCGAAGGCAGCAGCACGAAGGCCACGGCGGTGGCGGCCAGCCCTATCAATTGAGCCAGCGTATCGTTCCAGAAAAACACCACGTCGTAATGCATGTCGTTGCGCATTGCGAGGGTCAAGGTAAAGCCCATGCAGTAACCCACGCCGATGCGCGCCGTGGTGGGCCACGCCATCATCGCCAGGCCGATCATCAGGAACGGCGCCGAGCCGGCCACCAGCAAGCCGAAGCCGTCCATCAACGGCAGCACGAAGAACTGGCACACGAAGCTCGCGCACATGCCGATGAAAAAGCCCAGCGAGGTCTGCTGCACCCATTGGCTGGGATTGGGCGCGGCGGCGAACAGGCCGGCAAATACCGTGGCCAGCAACATCGCCGACCCGCCCGACGGCCACGCCGAACCGATCCAGAACAGGCTCAAGGCACCCATGACGAGGGAGGTGCGCAGCATCGCCAGCGCGGCGCCGAAATAATCGTTGCCGCGCTCGAAGCGCACGCGCTCGGTCACCGTGCCGGCAAGCCGCGGCGCCTGCAGTGCCGACGCCGTTTCGATATAGCCACATAGCTCATCGACGAAGCGATCGACCAAAGTGGCGCCAGTGTCGAAATCGAGTACGTCGTAGGCGGAGTTCATGTCGGCGCGCAGCATCGCCTTGCGCTGTTTGATCGCCTGCCGCGCACTCGCCATGCGCGGAAGCAGCACGCGTGCGGCGGCGCCCGCTTCGATCGGGGCATCGAGCGCGTCGGCCAACGGCCGGTACAGTTCGATCAGCGCGTCGGCGGCGATCTCATGCCCGCGGCGTTTCAGGCGATTGATCAGATGATGCAGGGTCTGCAGCGTGGTGGAAGCGGCCATGAAGCGTTGATTGAGCAGCAGCATGTGGCCGCTGCGCGCACGCGCCTCCGGATCTTCGAAGATCACCGAACTGCGCAGGTCTTCCACCGCCACCGCATCGCGCACGAAACGCAGGTGTGCATTCTCGATATCGGCGCGCGCCACCTTGCCGCACATCGCGCGCTGCACGAAATCGATGAAGTTGGCGAACTGAGCACGGCAAAGACGGCGCAGGTCATCGCGAATGCGACTAGGGAACACCAGGTCGCTCACCACGCCCGAAACGACGATGCCCAGCAGCACTTCGCTCAAGCGCCAGATCGCCGAATCGAACACTTCCAGCGGGTTGTTGATCGCCGGCAGTGCGACGATCGCCGCCGTGTAGCCGGCCAGCACGAACGCGTAGGATTTGAAATTGCGATACAGCGTGGCGCCGCCGGCGCATACGCCGATCCACAACGACAGCGCCGAAAGAAACAGCACGCGTTCCTGCGGGAAGAACGCCACGATCAGGAACCCCGCCAGCGCACCGACCAGCGTGCCGATGGCGCGGTAGAAACTCTTGGCCAGCACCATGCCGGTCTGCCGGTTGGCGACGATGATGGTGGTGAGCACCGCCGTGGAAGGCTGCGGCAGCGCCAGGCGCATCGCCAGCCAGCCGGCGAGATAGAAGGCCAGCAGCGACTTGGCCACGAACAGCCAGGTGGCCGTTTCCCCGCGCAGGCTCGCCATGACGGCTTCGCGCGTCGCCGAGGTTGCCTGGACTTCGGTTACGGACATGACGACGCTCGCCTCAGTCAGCCAACCCGCTCAGGAACTTCTTCAACAGCTTTTCGAGCTGGACCTGCTCGGAAACCGTCAGATGCCGCCCCTGCTTCCCCAGCAACGTGCAGATGTCCGGCAGCAGACTGTCCAGTAACGCCTGTCCTTGTGGCGTCAAGCTCAGTTCGATCTTGCGGCGATCGTCCGCGCTGGCGTGGCGGGCGATCAATCGCTTGTCGCACAACTCGTTGGTCAGGCGCGTGATGTTGGCGGACTTCTCGCCCGCCGCATCCGCCAGCTCCGACGGCGACATCGTACCGCTGGGCGAGCCGTAGAGCATCATCAGCAGGTTGTATTCCGGATGGTTGATGCCGTAGGGCCGGAGCGCAAGATTGGCCTCGTCGTGCAGTTGCTTGTGAATGTGCTTGATCAGGCGCACCAGGGTGGCCGGTCGGCGCGGAAACGCCGGGTAGCGGCGGCAGGTGACGGCAAGGCGCTGTTCGGTGGTGGCGAAGTCGGCCATGGCGGCGTTCCTGCTCCGGCAAGGTACATTTGTAGATATTATATAAATGTACTATTCAGATGTAAATAAGTGCTTGCCGCAAGGCCGTGTAGGCCGGGATGCAATCCCCGCGTCGCCACGATGCTTTGCTCCCTCCCTGCTTGCAGGGGAGAGCCGGGTTGCACGAGCTTGCCGCATCGTTGGAGTCCATCGCGAGGCGGCGTAACCCCACCCTAGCCCCCTGCTACGCAGGGGAGGGAACAGATGGTGGTGAACCCGAAACGCTACTCCAGCGCTATACGCCCGACGGCGCCGCCTGCATCGCCAGCTCGAACGACCGCTTGCGCGCCGCGTGATCGAAAATATTCGCCGTCAGCATCAGCTCGTCCGGCCGATGCCGTTCGATGAATGCCGCCAGCCCTTCGCGCACGGTCTGCGGCGATCCCACGATGGCACACGCCAAGGCGCGTTCCACCATGTGCTTTTCCGCCGGCGACCAAAAACTTTCGATATCGTCGATCGGCGGCGGAATCAAACCGGGGCGTCCGCGGCGCAGGTTCACGAAGCTTTGCTGCTGGGTGGTGAACAAGCGCCGCGCTTCCGCATCGGTTTCGCAGGCCACCACGTTGGCGCAGAGCATGGCGTACGGCGCATGCAGGCGCGCGGAAGGTTTGAAATCGCGGCGGTAGAGCATCAGCGCTTCATCCATCGCATCCGGCGCGAAGTGCGAGGCGAAGGCAAATGGCAGGCCCAATGCGGCGGCGAGTTGCGCGCTGAACAGGCTCGAGCCCAGCAGCCATACCGGCACCTCGATGCCGGCGCCGGGCACGGCGCGAACGACTTGCGCGGCGGAGGCAGGCGCGAAGTAGCCGAGCAATTCCTGCACGTCGTTCGGAAACGTTTCGGCCCCTTCGTAGTAACGCCGCAGTGCGCGCGCGGTCGGCTGGTCGGTGCCGGGCGCGCGGCCCAGGCCAAGATCGATACGCCCCGGATACAACGACGCCAGCGTGCCGAACTGCTCGGCCACCTGCAGCGGTGCGTGATTGGGCAGCATGATCCCGCCTGCCCCCACCCGGATCCGGGAAGTGCCGCCCGCCACGTGGCCGATCAATACCGCTGTCGCGGCACTGGCGATGCCGGGCATGTTGTGGTGTTCGGCCAGCCAGTAGCGGTGATAGCCGAGCTGTTCGGTCCATTGCGCAAGATCGAGCATGTTGGCGAACGCCAGCGCCGGCGTGCTGCCTTCGGTGACCGGGGCCAGATCGAGTACGGAGAGGGGAATCATGCGGAGGCCTTTGGCGAGGAAGCCACGATCTGGGGACGGTTGCCCGAAATGCCAGCGCGGTTACCACAGCCGCCTGGCTGGCTGCTGAACGGTTTTGGCAACTTTTTTCAAGAAATATTTTGTGACGCAAATCCCAAAAGTCACCGCCGACGCGCCGACCTAACCAAATTTTGATGTCACTGAACACGCGAACGCTAGACTCGATCAGCCAGCGAAATCCAGGTGCGTCATTCCCAGGATCGGTACCGCGCCGCTTCACTCCACGAGAGAAGTCGGCCGGGATACGGCATCACTGCCGTGTTGGATGTCTTCGCTGGCTTGCAAACGGCTGCTGCACATCATCTTTCGCGTCTCGGCGCTCAGGGGAAGACGATAGGCCGTTCTACGGACGACCTTCATGGGTGCTCGGAAAAGCACGACCAAGCCCGGTTCCGCATCGTTTATTTGCGGCGCCGCCGTCATGTCGTGGCAAAAGCTCGCGTTATGGCCACTACTCAAATCAGGTGAAGGAACACCAAAGCATGTGAACGTAATCAATGAAAATATCTGCAACCGTCAAGAAAAAACTTCTCGCTCCACTTGCTGCATCCCTTGCCCTCTTCGCTGCCAGCGCACCGTTATCGTCGAACGCCAACGCGCAGGCAGCGCCCATCAAGGCGCCGATCTACGGCGTGACATTGGACGACCTGTCCAACCTCAACGCGATCATCACCTCGCTGACCAAATTGCCGTATCGGCCCACCGTGCGTGTCGTGTTCGATCCCGGCACCAGTGCGTCCCAGTACTACCCTGCCCTGGTCAAGCTGCACACGGTCGCGTACGTGATGGGCGAGATCATGGATTCCTACTACTTCCCGACCGACATCAACACCTACACCGCGCGCACCAAGGAGCTGGTCTATGGGTTGAACGGCACCGTGGACGTGTGGGAAATCGCCAACGAGATCAATGGCGAATGGCTGCGGCAGGATCCTAGCGGCAACAACGCCACGGTCAATGCGGAAGAAACCGCGATCGGCCAGATGGTCGCCGCCGCCAGTTCGATCGTGAAGGGCGTGGGCGGCAAGACGGCGGTGACGCTGTATTACAACGACGACAGCAAGGGCAACAATTGCTGGGAAAAACCGCAGGATTACTGGAAGACCTGGCCCACCAGCTTCCTGCCCTCCAGCGTGCGCCAAAGCGCTGATTACGTCCTCTTCAGCTACTACCCGTACCAGGATTGCCCGGGGTTGTCGCCGTCGTGGAATGCGGATTTCAGCGCACTGGAAAGCATCTTCCCGAACGCGAAGGTAGGCTTCGGGGAAATCGGCACGTCCAGCACCGGCGCGCCCAGCTCGGTGCAGACAAGCCTGATCAAGACCTACTATCCGATGGTCAACAGCTTCAGCGATCCGAAGTTCGTCGGCGGCTTCTTCTGGTGGTACTACGCCGAAGAGATGGTGCCGTACACCAAGGCGTACTGGAGCACGTTGAACCAGACGATCGCGCCGCTGAAGGTACCGCAATAACGCGTGCCGCCTTCCTTGCGCGCGCAAGCAAGGACGATGCAGGCGCCCCAACATCGCCGATGGCGATGTTGGGGCGCCCTTTCACACCTCGCGCGTCCTAGCGCTGCATCACCCCCGCCAACGCCGGTAAATAACGCAATTCGAAAAACACGCTGTCGCCCTGGCACGGCGCCCGTTGCGCCAGGGCCGCACGGGCCTCGGCCGCCGGCAAGGAGGCCGCGCTGAACGCCAGGTCATTGCCGGTCTGGTGGAAAATCTCGAACACCACGCCGCGTGCGTGGGTCGCCGCGCACTGGCTGGCTGCATCGAGGTAGAGCTTGCGTTCTCCCTCGCCCAGGCGGCCGGTGCCTGCGCCGTCCTGCACCCACGCGTGCACGCCGCTTTGCTGGACATCATCGAGCAGTTGCGCGTAGCGCGACGGCGTCATGTTTCCCGCAAAAAACGACGTCACGTACACCGGTCGCTGCGCGATGCGATCGAGCTGGCGGCGTTCGGAGGCGAGATAATCCTGCAATGGCTTGCGCGCATCCGGATCACGCCAACGCTTGTCGTCGATCTCGATCGGCAAGTACCAGCCGGCTACGGCGTCCGCGCCGAGTTCCTCCACCCACCGGCGCGCCAGCTCACCGTTGCGGCGCGACAACGTACGCAGGTAATCGCCAAGCTGGGCGTTCGACGCCTGCTGGCGCTGGAAGAACGCCGGGTCGCTATCCAGCCCGATCACCACGCGCAACCCGGCGGCGCGCGCTTCACGCACGCGCTGCAGCAGCCATGCATGCCCTTGCGGATCGGCGAAGGCATCGCCATAGGCCGTCCACTGCAGCACCAGCGTATCGAAGCCCTGCCCGCGCAATTGCGCGAACAACGCCGGCCACTGTGCCTGCGCGACGCCGCGATCGCGCAGCAGCGGCTGGTAGATGATCGCCGTGGATGCGCAGGCAAGCACGGGCGCAAGCAGGCCCAGCATGGCCATCAGCCGTAGCAGGATGCGTTTCACCATTGCGCCCTCATGATCAGGAACACGGCGTTTCGTTCACGCAGGTAGCTGGTCAATGCATGCTGACCTTCCAGCGCCACGCTGAAGCGGTGCGGATAGGCGTCGTAATGCGTCTGGCCGAACCATACGTTCCATTGCAAGCCCAGCCCGACCCGCCCGTCGCGCGTATAGCCCAGGCCCTGCGCACGGTCGATACCGGTGTACTGCAGGTGGACGTACGGCTCGACGGTCTGCCCCTGCACCAGCTTGTCTTGCAGGCCGAAGCGGTAGTCGAGCGTGAACACGCTCTGCTTGGCGCGCAGGTAATGCGCCAGATCGACGTAGAAGTTTTGCGTAAACCAGCCCCATCCGCTGGCATGCCAGTCATCGCTGAGTTTGGGACCGAACGACCATGAACCGCTGGCGCGCAGCATGGTGTCGTTATGCGTGCCGCGATTGTTGCCGGCCGGTGTCTGCTGTTCGACGGACAGCACGATGTTCTGCGAGATCAGCGGTTTCCAGTGCAGGCCCACGCCCAGCATCGCCGCGTGCACCGGCCACACCGAACCGGTGGCGCCACTGCCGGCGAACAGGCGCGCATAGGCGGCCAGGGTGTTGGTGTCCGCGCCGGAGAGCAGCCGATATTGCGCTTCCAGTTGCGCATAGCTGCGGTAGGAAACGCCGGGCGCCACCGTGTTGGCGGCCGAGGACACCGTATCGCCCAGCGACATGTCCGCGTTGAAACTCCACTTGCGGCCAAGGTCTTCGTGCAGTCGCCGCAGGGCAAAGCGCTGATCGTCCTGCTCGCTCGTGTCGGCGTCGGCGCCATCCGTCGCCGGCTCGCTGGCAACATCGAACTGGTCGATCGCCTGCGTGGCATACCAGCGCGCCTGCGCGGTATCGCCCAATTTCTGGTGCACGTACAGCAATTGGCGGGTCAGTGCCGCGTTCTCCGGATCGGCCTGATGCGCCCGTTCGAATTGCGCCACCGCCTTGTCCGGCGCACCGGCTTGCAGATACGCATAACCCAGTGAAGCGGCCAGCCGGCTGTCGCCGGGCGCAAGCGTGCTGGCCCGCTGCAGCGATATCAGCGCCTGCGCTGCATCGCCCGCCTGGCTTTGCAGCGCCGCCAGGCGTGCGTAGTAGCGCGCATCCGGATGCAGCGCCACGGCGTTTTCCAGCTCGTTGCGCGCCAGCGCCGGATCGTGCGGTTCATCGGCCTGGGCACGCAGCCACCAGTAAGTACCATCCTGGTTTCCGCCTTGCGCTGCGTAGCTATCCAGCCAAGACCGCGCTACGGCCGTTTCATGGATGGTGAGCGCGGTGGTCGCCGCGGCGATCAGGTCCGCCGGCTGCATGTGCGCCAGCGGCACCGCACGCCACGCCTGCAGGGACGTTTCGTAGTCTTGCGCGCCATAGGCCTGGTAAGCCAGCGCGCGTATGGTGTCGCTATCGCTTTGTCCCTTGTTGGCTTGCGCATAGGCGTATTCGGCCAAACCGGGCCGCTCGCTGCCGTAGCAGTCGCCGAGCTGGCGCCATGAGCTGGGGGGATAATCGGCCGACAGATCGGCCATGACCTGGCGAATGCCATCGCAATCGTGCAGCGCGCCAAGAATGTGCAGTTGCTCGATGCGCAACGGCATGTTCTCCAACGGGCGCCGCAGACGTTCGCGATCCTCCGCCGAGAACCCGCTTGGCTGCTTCTGCGCCAATACGGCCAAGCGGGCAAACAAGGCCGATGCATGCGGGTTGCTGGCAAACGGATAGGCATCCAGCAACACTTGCTTGGCCTCAGTAAGCGCGCCGGCCTCCAGCAGGCGGTAGCTGAGCGGATCGAGCAGGCGATAGCCTTCCGGCTGCGCGATCAGCGCTTTGGCTTGCGCGTAGGCCTCGGCGTAGCGCCCCTGCTCCAGCTCGAGCCCGAAGCGCTGTTCACGAAAACGATCGGCCGGCAGACGCGACAGCATGCTGCGCGCCACCGCGTGATCGCCGCGCGCCATCGCCTGCAACAAGGAAAGTTGCGCCTGCCATGTCGCATTGGCCGGATACCGCGCGACGTAACGATCCAGCAGCGACGGCTGATCGCGCGCGGCGGTCGCCAGCAGATTCACCCATCGCCGCTCGTCCTTTTCGCTGGTGAAGGCCGGCCGGTGCGCAGCCATGTACGAGACGAGCGCCCTGCGGTCATCGCGGTTACTCATCGCTTGCGCGATGGCCAGATCCTGTTCCGGCGCATCCAGGCCACCGCCCTGCAATTGCAACTGGCGTGCAGCGTCGAGCTTGCCGAGCTTGAGCTGCAGCGTGAACCACTGCCGGCGCTCGTCGTCGCTGAGCTGGCCTTGCGCATTCAGCGTTGCCAGCTGCGCATCGGCGCGCTGATCGTCGCCGAGATAAATCGCCCGCTGCACCAGGGCATGGCGCAAGGCCAGGCCTTCCCGGCTGCGTGCAAAATCCGGTGCAGACAATTCCGCCTCGGCCTTGGCCATATCGCCGATCTGCAAATCGCCGAAGCCACGCTTGGCCCGGCACACCGGCCGATTGTCGCGGCGGCAATCGACGGCGGCGGCCGGTGCGGGCATCGCCGCACGCAGCCGCGCATCGTTCGGGGTGTAGCGCAGTTGTTCATTCAACACTGCTTGCGCCTGCCCCATATGGCCGAAGTGCCGATAAGCCTCGGCCAGGTCCAACGCCGTGTCCACGCTTTGCGGCGCCAGTTCGCGTGCGCGCATGAATTCGGCGATGGCGTTGCGCTCGTTGCCTGCGCGCAGCGCCGCATAGCCGGCCTGCCGATGCGGATAGAGCATGAAATGCTGGTAGCCGCTGTCGCCGCCGGCGGCGTCCTGATTCTGCGCACACAACGGCCATGCCGGCGCCATCACCAGCAACGCCAGCGCACAACGGGTGGGTAACGGCCGTTTCATGAGGCACGCCCCATTCGCGCGAACGCGACGCGCTCCTGCTCGAACAGGCTGCTGACGCTCGGCTGCAACGAGGCCTGCAGTGCCAGCAGGCGATTCAACGTGTCCTGGCTGATCACGCCCTGGCTGACCAGGAACTCCCCCAGGCGCTGCTCGCTGCGCGCGTAGCTGAGCAACAGCGCCCTGAAGGCGACTTCATCCAGCATCCCTTGCGCGACCAGGATCTCGCCCAGCAGCACCTGGCGCGACATATAGCTAGCCCACAGTTGCGGCACGCGATCGTGGCGGATCAGGCCCTTGTCGGCGGCAGCTTGCAGCAGCCGGTAGGGATCGCGTTCATCGCTGTGCACCTGCGCATACCAGCGCCGCAAACCGACCGTGACCTGCCCCTTGTAGGCAATCACATAACGCACGCGGCGACCGAGTTGGCGCGCGATGGCGGCCAAAGAAACCGGATCGATGTACGACTCGCTGGCCAGCACCAGCACGCCGTCGTCCACCCGCAACGGCACGATGGCATAGTGCAGCGCGATGTGCCGCGGCACCTCGTTCAACAGTTCACGCGGCAGCCGCGCGGGGTCGATGGATTCACACGGCACACCCGTCTGCTCGGCGACCTGCCTTGCCAGTTGCTCGGCGGTGATCCTCCCTTCGTGAATCAGCGAGCTGCCTAGTTGCAGGCCGTCGATGCGGTGCAGTTGCGCGTCCTTGAGCTCTGCCTCGGAAATCGTCCCGTTCGCCACCAGCATCTCGTCCAGCGAGCGCTTGCCGCGGTTCTCGCCACCGATGCTGGGAAAATCGTGCGTGGTCTTGTCCCACGCCACGCGGCGCGGATCGCCGCAACGGATGATCTGGCTGATGGCGCGCCAGTTGGCCATGAAATTGATCAGGTTGCCCCACAGCAATCGCGGTATCGACAGCAAGCCCTGCTTGAGGCCGTAATAGCCGGAGACGAACACCACCCGCTGCAGCATGCGGTTGCCCATCAGCGCCACGTTCGCCGCCAGCACCGCGTGGAACCAGTGCTGCCCTTCGAAGATCGACACGAACCTCGGCGCTTCTGGCCACGCCAGCTGCAGCAGCCAGATCATCGCCAGCTGCGCCATGATCAGCATGGCGGCGAAACTCACGAAGTTGTTGATGGCGCCCTTGCGGTCGCGCCACAGGAAATAGTTGAGCACCAGGCTGTGCTTCCAGCCATGCGTGCGATAGCCCTGGTAGACGATGCCGATGATCCAGCGCGACTTCTGGCGCACCGCCGTGGCCAGCCGGTCGGGAAAATATTCGCGCACGCATACCACGTTCGCGTCGCGCTGGCTCTGGCCCAATTGGCCGCGCCTGGGATGACGCTCATGGCGCAATACCGGAAAGCGCACGAAGATTTCCTCCATGCCGCGTTCCTTCAGGCGCAGGCCGATGTCGTAGTCCTCGGTCAGGCTTTGCGCATCGAAGGCAATGCCATGGCCGTCCTCGATCAGCGCCAGCATGGCGCGCCGGCTGAAGCAGGTGCCGACGCCGGCGCTGGGCACCTGGCCGGCCAGCGCCTCGCGCACGGGAATGTCCTTGCCGTGCAGCTCGGCGAACTCGTCCAGGTAATGCAGGCTGGTGAAATTGTTCCACTGCCGCTCGAACGGATAGACCGGAATCTGGATCAGGTCCTTGCGATGCACCAGGTAATTGAACAGCCGCAGTTCGTGCTCGCATACGACATCTTCGGCGTCATGCAGGATGAAACCCTCGAACGCCACATGCGCGCGGCCTTCGAACTGCATGATCGCGTCCAGCACATTGTTGAGGCAGTCGGCCTTGCTGGTCGGACCAGGGCGTGCGCACACCACCTTGTGCACGTTGGGAAAGCGCGCGCAGACCTCGTCGACGTCGCGCTGTGTATCCGGATCATTCGGATAGGTGCCGACGAAGATGTGGTAGTTCTCGTAATCGAGCGTGGTGGCGGCCAGTTCGGCCATGTGGCCGATCACGCCGGTTTCCTTCCACGCCGGCACCATGATCGCCAGCGGCCGTTCCGCCGGGCGATACAGCTCGTGGTAATGCGTGTGCTTGCAGGAGTAATAGACGAACAGCGAGCGCCACAACCGCCTGACCCAGTAAACGCTGTCGATGAAGAAGTCGTCCAGCCCGCTGATGAAGATCATCACCGCCACCACCGTGACGACCACGCCGAGGGCATAGAGATAGCTCGTGAACGCATCCAGCCACCACATAGGGGCCTCCTTCGCTCAGATTGCTTCGCGCTTGCACTCGTCGTATGCCAATGCATCCCTCAGCCGCTCGACCACGCGCACGCTCGCCTTGCCGTCACCGAATGGATTGCCTGCATGGGCCATCGCGTTGTACGTATCGGCATCCGACCACAACGCTTCGATCTGGCTGACGATGGATGCGCGCCGCGTACCGGCCAGCCGTGCGCAACCTGCCTCGATCGCTTCGGGCCGCTCGGTTTCGGTGCGCAGCACCAGCAGCGGCACGCCGAACGTCGGTGCCTCTTCCTGCAAGCCGCCCGAATCGGTCAGCACCAGCCAGGCGTCGATCAGCGCCTGCTGCATCTGCAGGTAATCCAGTGGCGGGCTCAGGCATACATTGGTCAAGCCGCCGAGGATGGCATGCACAGGCTTGCTCACGGTCGGGTTCAGGTGCACCGGAAACAGCACCTGCAAATCAGGATGGTTGCCGGCGACGTCGGCGATCGCATAGCAGATTTCGCGCAGGTCGCTGCCCCAGTTTTCCCGCCGGTGTGCTGTGACCAGCAGATGCCCGCGCCCCCGGACATGGCGCTTGATGCCGTAATGCTGCATCGCCCAGTGCTGGGCATCGATCACGGTATTGCCGGTAACGCTGATGCGTTCGCGCGCAATGGCTTCCTGGCGCAACGCCTGCGCCGCGCGCTCGGTGGGCGCGAAGTGGAAACGGGTGATGCGGCTGATCATCTGGCGCAGCCCTTCTTCGGGAAACGGCCGCTCCAGGTCGTAGGTGCGCAGGCCCGCCTCGATATGCGCCACGGGAATGTGATGGTGAAAGCCGGACAGCGCGCCCAGGAACGTGCTTTCCGTATCGCCCTGCACGATCACCAGCGACCACGCCGTATCGTTCAGCACCTGGTCCAGCAGGCCGCGGCAGCAGGTGCTGAACTCGCACAGGCCATCGCCACTGCGTTCCAGCGAGATGTCCGGATGGATCTCGAAACAACCAAGCATCTGCCGCGCCATCTCGCCATGCTGCCCGGTGTGCAGCCAATGCGGCCGTGCCCATCCACTACCGCGCAGGCAGTGATACAGCGGCGCAAGCTTGATGATCTCCGGACGCGTACCGGAAATGATGAGTATGTCTTGCATGCTCCCCCCTTGCAGAGTGGGAATGCCACCCCGCGTGCCGACGTCCCTGTCTCGCCCCCTGACGCTCGTTTTCGAGCAGCGGACAGCGGACCTGCCGAACGGACGGAATCGGGAGATTCGCTGATACAAGCAGCGCAAGCAGCTGCTTTGTGCGTATATTGCCAACTATAAGTTAAGCATACACATTAAATTGATTATATTTTGGTTAACAGGCACTTGACTCGATTTAATCAATTTGCTAGTCGACAAATCGAACGTGCCGCCGTAAGCTCACCCCCGGCGAGGCGTTCCATTTTCACGGGACAGGGGCCTGCGCATTCGGGATGTTGATCGCACCAGGGCAACGCGCGCGCAAGCGATGGTGTTGCTACGCATCGATCCGTCTTTTGCGTAAGGGGGCTTTCCATGATCCGACCAGCACTCCGTGGACCATCCACGCTCACATCGTTCTTTGCCGGCCTCGTGCTGGCCGTAGTTGCTGCATGCGGCGCAACCTCCACCGCAGCGCAAACGCTGTTTGCGGGCGCAAGCACGCTTCCCGCGCCGCCGCCGCCACCGCGAGCGACATTGCCCGTCAAAAAGGCAACGATAAAACCATCGACATCGGCCACGCTGTCGACATTCACCATCAGCGCAACGACGGCATCGACCCTGGCGGCGAATGCATTCAACGGCGCGCCTGGCGCCAACGCCAACCAGAACACGCTGGTGCTGTACGACAGCACTGGCCAATGGGGATGGCTGGGCGAAGCATACGGCGTGATGGCCGGCAATTTGGTCACACATGGCAGCAAGTACACGCTGCACGCAGCGGTGAACTATGCCGCAGGTGAGCTCAACGGCTATACCGGCCTGATCTACATCGGCTCGACCTACAACGAGCCCTTGCCCACCGCCTTGCTGGATGACGTGCTGGCGACCACCAAGCCCGTGCTGTGGATGAACGACAACATCTGGCAGCTGTCCGCGCGCGCGACGAATTTCGCGGGACAGTACGGCTTCACGCCGATGTACTTCGATTTCTCCAACGCCTTGGCGGTGACGTACAAGGGCGTGACCTTGCAGCGCAATTCGCTCGCCGTTCCCTCCGGCTTGCTGCAGACGGTGATCAACGATGCGACCAAGGCGCAGGTGCTGGCCGTCGCCACCAACGATACCGGCGGCACCATCAACTGGGCCACGCGCGGCGCCAACCTCACCTACATCGGCGAGATTCCCTTCAGCTATACCGGCCCGAACGATCGCTACCTTGCCTCGATCGACCTGATCGGCAAGGTATCCAATCCGAACATGCTGTCCCGCAAGCGTGCGCTGGTGCGCATCGAGGACGTCGGACCGGACGCCGACCCGGCCCAGCTGCGCGCGGTCGCCGATTACCTGTACAGCAAGAACGTGCCTTTCAGCGTGGCGGTGATTCCGTTCTACGTCGATCCCAACGGCTATTACAACAACGGCATACCGATGTCGATCCATCTCTACCAGGCCAAGGGCGTGGTGAGCGCGTTGAAATACATGCAGTCCAAGGGCGGCACCCTGCTGATGCACGGCTACACGCATCAGTACTCGAACATTCCCAATCCCTATAGCGGCGTCAGCGGCGACGATTTCGAGTTCTACCGCGCGCACATCGACAGCAACAATTTCGTGGTGTTCGACACGCCGGTCGCCGAAGACAGCATGTCATGGGCGCAAGGGCGCATCACTAAAGGTATCCAGGAGTTCACCAAGGCGGGCTTTTTCGCTCCCACCGTGTTCGTGCCGCCGCACTATGCCGCGTCGGCGATCGATTATCAGGTGTTCCACTCGCAATTCGCGGCGCTGTATCAACGCAGCCTGTTCGCCGCCGGCTGGTGCCCGAACGGTGCATGCGGAACGGGTACGCCTGATTACACGCGGATCTACGGCCAGTTCTATCCGTACCTGGTGCGCGACATATTCGGCGCGACGATCGTGCCCGAACAGCTCGGCAACGTGGAGCTGGTCGAATTCAACAACAACCCGCCGCGTTTTCCTGCCGACATCCTCTACAGCGCAAATTGCAATACGGTGATCCAGGACAGCGTGCAGAGCTTCTTCTTCCATCCCTACCTGGACATCAGCTATCTCAAGCAGATCATCGAAGGTTTGCAGGCCATGGGTTATACCTTCGTGCCCGCGAGCGTGGTTTCACAGGGTTGACGATTCATCGCCGGCGACTGTCCCCTGCAGGCCCCGGCATGAAGAGCCCCTTTCCTTCGGGAAAGGGGCTCACTTTTTTTCACCGCAGTTTTTTCAGAACGCCTGCTGCTGCGGGTATTCGGCGGTGAAATCGTTGTCCCACAGGAAATTGGTGAACGAGACGGTGACCGAAACATCCAGGCCTTCCACAAAATGCCAGCAACCGACCGGCAGGAACAGAATCTCGCCGGGATTCAATACGCACTCCAGCACCTGCACGTTCGCCATGCGCGGATAGCGCTGCAGGTCGATCTGCCGTCCATCCACGTGCGTAAAGCAGTGCTCGTGATTGTAGACGTGCGCGATCTCGCAGGCCGGCATCATCAGGATGCGCTTGCGGCCCAGCACCTGCGCCATGAAGTTGTTGGTCAGGTCATGATGGAACGGCGTGATGGTGCCGGCCGGGCCGAACCATAGAAAACCTTGGCTTGCGCCCTCGCCGTTCAGGTACTCGGGAATCTGCACGATGTCCTGCCACAGTTCGGCCAGCGCCGTGCGGTTCTTTCCCTCGTTGTAGGCGGTCATGTAGAAATCGTTGCTGCGGCCGGCGCTGCGCACCATCTCCACGTAATCGCCGAACGGCATCGTCTTGCGGTGCGCGGTCTTGCGCAGTTCGTACTGCGCGTCGGCATCGCGACCGAACTGGATTTCCACTTCGCGATCGCCGCAGCGCTGCTTGAAGTAGTCCAGGTTCCATCGGGTCATCGCGGGCCAGTCATCGAGCATGCCGGTGATGATCACCGGGCGGCCGGCGGTGTAGTAGGCATCGAGGAATTCGTCGCGCGAAAGCTTGTGCCGGCGCGGCACCTCGGTACTGCGCAGGCGGTTCATGTGGCGCTGCGTTTCCAATACCCAGTCGTGCTTGGTCAACCGGTTGCGCAAGCGCTGCGCGCCGGCCAGGTATGGGCTGGCGATGGCCTGCTGCACTTCCTGCACGGCTTCCTCATGCGGAATGCCGGCGCGCAGCATCTGTTCGTAGATGGCCTGCGGCGTTCCATCCAGCAGCAGGTTTTCCGCAATCCAACGGCGCCACTCGTTGTCGACGTGGACTACCGGCTTCAACTCGACGTTCGCCATGACATCCCCTCGCGCATTTGCCTGGCCGCAGCGACGAGCCTGCCACAAGCTGAGCCCGCCGCGGTGCCGATTGTGTCGGCGAAATGACAACGATGTCCATAGCATTTTTTTCCCTTGACGCTCGATCGACCCCTGAAGTGGAAAAGTAGCTATCCCACGTTTTAGCCGGGAGGCTCGTCATGCCCGAGAAACGCACATTGCGCGCCGCCGAACGGGATCGGCGCGAAGGCAAATCGCCCAGCACGCAAGCCGGCGAATTCGTGCGCGAGGAAATCGAGCACATCCGCGAGGGCAAGCACGGCGTGCGCTCATCCAAGCAGGCCATCGCCATCGGCCTGTCCAAGGCCCGGCGCGCCGGCGTGCGCCTGCCGGCGCCCAGGAAGAACGCCAGCAAACAGGTGCAGAAGAAGGCCGAGCAGGACCTGGAAGCCGGCGCGCAGCATCGGCGCAAATCCCCGCGGCGTGCGCGCGCTACCGAGAATGCCCTGAAGCGCGAAAGCCGGGAGCCGGCGTCGAAAAGCGCGCTGTCACGGCAGGCCAGGACGGCCGCGGCCAAGCGCAGCAGCGGCGCGCGTTCGGCCGCTGCGAAGAAGGCTGCCAGAACCAAAGGACCGGCGAAGCGGTCGGCGGCGGCGAAGAAGGCGGCCAGGACGCGAGCGCGGAAGGCTGCGGGCTAAATATCGATGCATTTCTTGCCTCATCGCCATTCCGGCGCAGACCGTTGCCGTCCGGGGAGTCTCTGCACGTCTTGCCAAAATGGCCAAACGTTCGTCATCCCAGCGAAAGCTGGGATCCAGCGACTTACAAAGCGCCAAAGGCACTGGATCCCAGCTTTCGCTGGGATGACGGTGAGGTACTAGCAAGCTCTGCTACGGAAGGCGGGCATCAGCCCGCCAACGCCGCGTCCACGATCCCCTGCGCCTCGCGCAGGATTTCACGCAGATGCTCGTCGCTGCGGAAGCTTTCGCCGTAGATCTTGTAGATCTCCTCGGTGCCCGAAGGACGCGCGGCGAACCAGCCGCTTTCGGCCATGACCTTGATGCCGCCGATCGGCGCGTTATTGCCAGGCGCGCGGTCGAGCACTTCGACGATCTTCTCGCCCGCCAGCTCCTTGCTCTGCAGTTGCTGTGGCGAGAGCTTGGCGAGGCGCGCCTTCTGCTGTGCGTTGGCGGTGGCGTCGACGCGGCTGGAATACGGTTTGCCCAGCGTTTCAGTGAGATCGGCGTACAGCTCGCCCGGATCCTTGCCGGTGCGCGCGGTCATTTCCGCGGCGAGCAGCGACGGCACGATGCCGTCCTTGTCGGTGGTCCACACCTTGCCGTCGTGGCGCAGCATCGAGGCGCCGGCGCTTTCTTCGCAGCCGAAGCCGAGCGAGCCGTCGAACAGGCCGTCGGCGAACCATTTGAAGCCGACCGGCACTTCGTACAGCCGGCGGCCGAGGCGCTCCGTCACGCGGTCGATCAGCGAGCTGCTGACCACCGTCTTGCCGACACTGGCGCGGTCGGCCCATTGCGGACGATGGCGGAACAGGTAATCGACCATCACCGACAGATAATGGTTGGCCTGCATCAGGCCGGCGCTGCGCGACACCACGCCGTGGCGATCGTGATCGGTATCGCAGGCGAACGCCACCTCGTAGCGGTCCTTCAGGCCGATCAGGCGCTGCATGGCGTATTGCGAGGAAGGATCCATGCGGATCTTGCCGTCCCAGTCCACCGTCATGAAGCGGAAGGTCGGGTCGACCACGTCGCTCACCACGGTGAGGTCGATGCCGTAGCGCTGCGCGATCGGTTGCCAGTAGTGCACGCCGGCGCCGCCGAGCGGATCGACCGCCATGCGCACGCCGGCGCTGCGGATCACGTCGAAGTCGATGATGTTTTTCAGGTCGTCGACATAGCGCTCGAGGTAGTCGTGCTCCTGCACCAGGCTGGAACGGCGCGCCGTGCGATAGCTGATGCGCTTGACGCCATCGAGCCTGCTTTCCAGCAAGGCATTGGCACGCTGCTGGATCCAGCTGGTGACGTCGGTTTCGGCCGGGCCGCCGTTGGGCGGGTTGTACTTGAAGCCGCCGTCGCTGGGCGGGTTGTGCGAAGGCGTCACCACGATGCCGTCGGCCAGGCCGTCCACGCGCTGGCGGTTGTGCACCAGGATCGCGTGCGACACCGCCGGCGTGGGCGTGAATTCTCCGCCGGCGGAAATCGCCACCGGCACCTCGTTCGCCACCAGCACTTCCAGCGCGCTTTCGAACGCGGGCTGGGACAGCGCATGCGTGTCGATGCCGATGTACAGCGGTCCGTTGATGCCCTTCTGGCGGCGGTAGTCGCAAATCGCCTGGGTGATGGCCAGCACGTGCCATTCGTTGAAGCTGCGATCGAACGAGGAGCCGCGATGGCCGGAGGTGCCGAAGCTCACGCGCTGGGTGGGTTCGGCCGGGTCCGGGCGAAGCGCGGCATAGGCTTCCAGCAGCTTCGGCACATCCACCAGCAGGGTTTCCGGGGCGGGTTTTCCGGCGAGCGCGTCGACGTTCGGGTTCACGTGTACAAAGTCCTCACAGATACGTAGGTTGGGGTGCAGACCCCAACGGTGCCAATGTCGATCAGGTCGACGACGTCGGGGATTGCACCCCAACCTGCCGATTATCCGGGACGCCGCATCAATCCTTCGTCTGCGCCGGGCCCAGCGGGTGGCCGTCTGTTCAGGCCTCGGCCTGCACCAGTTCGGCCGCCAGGGCGGGCAGTTCGGCGATCGCCTCGATGGTGTAGTCCAGGTCGGCCTGCAGGTCGCTCAGGTCCGTGGTGAGGGCGTAGTGGCCCTGGCGTACGAATACCGTGGTAAGCCGGTCGCCGAGCTTGCGCTTCATCTTGGCGAGCAGGTTCGGCTTGTCGTCGACCATTACGTAATGCGACGCGGGGTAGCGTTCCTGCATGGCGTCGAGCGCGAGTTCCTTGTGCACGAAGATCAGCACTTCGCCGCGCACCGCGGCGCGGATGCCGGCGCGTTCGATCTTGTGCGGCTGGAACACCACGTCGCCATCGGAAAGGATCACCGCGCGGCCGAGGCGATTCAATTCATCGATGGTTTCCAGCGCCTTCGGGTACAGCTGATGCTCGAACGGATAGTCGAGCAGCCAGTACGCGAGGTTGAATACGCCCGGGCGCGTATCGTTTTCCAGCCGGAAGTGCTGCAACGCGCCGAGGTAGTCCACGTAACCCAGCGCGTTTCTCAGTTCTTCGTAGATCGCCCAGTAGCGATCGCATTCGGCCTGTCCGAACTCGCGCGTGAGGTGCGCGCGCAGTTCGCTTCCGAAGCGGTCGTTGTCGAGCAAGGTGTTGTCGACATCTAGCAGAAATACGTGCGCAGCGTTGGTGTTGGCCTGGTTCACAAATAGACATCCACATGATGCTCGCCGCCGTCGTCGATCAGCGGCAGGCGGTCGCCCTCGACCGGCTTGCCGTTGAACAGGATGCGGCGCGGTTCACCCTGCCCTTGCCCCGCGTGCACCACGAGCTGGTAGTCGGTCTCGCGGTGGCGGTAGCTCAGGCGGTACTCCGTCCAGTCTGGCGGAAGCACGGGGGCGATGTACAGGCTTTCGCCCTCCACCCGCAGGCCCAGCAGCGATTCCATGATCAGCCGGTACATCCAGCCGGCCGAGCCGGTATACCAGGTCCAGCCGCCGCGACCGTCGTGGATGCCGCCGTAGTAGACGTCGGCGGCGACCACGTATGGCTCCACCTTGTAGACGTCGATGCGCTCGCCGCTGCCGTGGCTGATCGGGCTGATCATGTGCAGCAGTTCCCAGGCGCGCCGCGCATCGCCGTTGGCGGCGAAGGCCATCGTCGCCCAGATTGCGGCGTGCGTGTATTGCCCGCCGTTTTCGCGCACGCCCGGTACGTAGCCCTTGATGTAGCCCGGGTCCAGCGCGGAACGGTCGAACGGCGGATCGAGCAGTTGCACGATGCCGGCCTCGCGCTTCACCAGGTGCCGGTCCAGCGAGGCCAGCGCCTGTTGCCGGCGCTCCGGCGGCGCCACGTTCGACAGCACCGACCAGCTCTGCGCGATCGAATCGATGCGGCACTCTTCGTTCTGCCTGGAACCCAGCGGCGTGCCGTCGTCGAAATACGCGCGGCGGTACCACTCGCCGTCCCAGCCGTGCTCGTTCAATGCGGCGGCCAGTTTGCGCGCCTGCCCGTCGCAGCGTTGCGCGAAGGGTTCGTCGTTATGGCGGCGTGCGGTTTCGGCGAACGAGCTCAGCACCTCGCACAGGAAAAAGCCCAGCCAGATGCTTTCGCCCACGCCCTTCTCGCCGACCTTGTTCATGCCGTCGTTCCAGTCGCCGGTGCCGATCAGCGGCAAGCCATGCGGACCCATCGCCTTCAAGCCGCGCTCGATCGCCTGTACGCAGTGCTCGTACAACGTGCCATTCTGCTGCGAGTGGATCGGCAGGTCGTAATACGATTCTTCATCCGGGCGCACCGGACGGCCTTCGATATAACCGATGCGCTCGTCCATCACGCCGGTGTCGTGGGTGGTGTGCACGTAGCGGCTGAGCGCCAGCGGCAGCCACAAATAATCATCCGAACAATGCGTGCGCACACCGCGATCGGAGGGCGGATGCCACCAGTGCTGCACGTCTCCTTCCACGAACTGGTGCGCCGCGCACAGCAGCAGGTGTTGCCGCGCGTTGTACGGGCTGGCATGGATCATCGCCATCGAATCCTGCAGCTGGTCGCGGAAACCGAACGCGCCGCCAGACTGGTAATACCCGCTGCGTCCCCAGAAGCGCGCCGCGATCACCTGGTACATGAGCCAGCCGTTCGCCAGCGCATTCACCGCCACGTCGGGCGTCTTCGCCTGCACCTTGCCCAGCGTCCAGCGCCAGTGCATGCGCACCTCCTCCAGCGCGGCGATGGCGGCGTTGCCGCCGCGATAGCGCTGCGCCAGATCGCTGGCGCTCTTGGCATCGGGCGCCGCGCCAAGACGGAAGATCACCTCGCGCGTTTCGTCCTTGCCCAATTCGAACGGCACCTGGATCGCGGCGCAGGGATCGAGGCCGGCGCCGATGCGTCCGGACAATCCGGCACGGCCCATCGCCGCCGGTATGCGCGGACCGCCGTTGCGGCCGAGGAACTCCATGCGATCGCAGGTGACGCTGCGCGTGCTGGCGTCGGTGTCGAAGAACGCGACCCGTCCCGGGAACTCGGTGTTGTAGGCATTGCGCGCCAGCAGGGCGCCGGTGGCCGGGTCCGATTCGGTCACGATATGCATGGCGTATTTGTTGCGCATGTCGCCCAGCACCCATTCCACGTAACCGGTGGCGGACAGCCGCCGTGCGCGGCCGGAACGATTGCGCACGCGCAGCACCCAGAATTTCAGCCGCGCATGCAAGGCCACGTACATCCACAGCTCGGTGTGGATGCCGTCCTCGACATGCTCGAACACCGAGTAGCCGAAGCCATGCCGCGTCACATAGGTACCCTTGCCACGATGCGGCAGCGGCGTCGGCGACCAGTAGCGCCCGGTTTCCTCGTCGCGCACGTAGAACGCCTCGCCGCAGCTGTCGCTCACCGGATCGTTGTGCCATGGCGTAAGCCGGAACTCGTGCGAGTTCTCCGCCCAGGTATAAGCGCTGCCTGCCTCGGAAACGACACAGCCGAAATCGGGATTGGCCAGCACGTTCGCCCACGGCGCCGGCGTGGGGCGCCCTGGCCGCAGCACGATCACGTATTCGCTCAGGTCCGGTGAAAAGCCGCCGTAGCGATTGCTCAACTGCAGACTGTCCATCAAGGCCTGCGTGGTGTCCTCGCCGATCACTTCCACCGGACGGCTCAGCCGGTTGATCGCCAATGCCGGCAACTGCGCTTCCACGCGGCGGCGCTCGATCTGGTCGACCAGCAGGCCACGGCTGTCGGACAGCACGATGCGCGCCACCGATTGCACCAGCACGCGGTCCTCCGCCGAAAGCTGTTGCGAGGGACGCACGAAGATACCGCCGGGGCGATCGATCATGCCCGCTTCGGTGCTCGAAGCGATCAGGCCGAGAATCAGGTCCTGCAGTTCCTGCCGATAGCCGGCCTGGTCTTCGTTCCAGATCACCAGGTCGACCGGCAGCCCTTTCAGGCGCCAATAGGCGTGCGCCTGCACCAGTTGCCGCACCAGTTCGATGTTGGCGATATCGCCGATGCGCAGCAGCACGATCGGCAGGTCGCCGGAAATCGCCTGCCCCCACAATCCGGACTGGCCGCGGCGATTGGCTTGCAGCACGCTGGTTTCGGCGCGCAGCAGCGTGTTGGCGTACAGGATGGAGGCGGCCATGCGTTCGTACAGGCGTGCATCGGCGTGCGCGGCGTTGAGTTGTTGCAGCAGCACCTGGCTGTGCGTCCAGGCCAGGTCGAACACGCGGTCGGCCAGGTGGCGATCGCGATATTTTTCGGCCAGATGCAGGCAGGTTTCGCGGGTTTCCGCCATGCCGGTGACGATGTCGATGGTGGCCGACTGCTCCGGCGGCAACGTGATGCGCACGCGGATCGCGACGATCGGATCGAGCACCGAACCCACCGTATTGGAAAGCCGCGCATGCGATTCCAGCCGGCTCAAGGCCAGCGGCCGGGCGACGGTACGGCCGCGGCCGATGAACTTCGCGCGATCGGTTTCGTAGGAGATGTCGTCGATCTGCGCATCGTGCACCGCCAGCACGTGGCACAGCCACGGCACCCGTTCGTTGTTGGCGCGCGGGCGGCGCGTACCGATCAATGCCTGGGCAGACGCCACCCATTCGGTCTGCACGAACAGATTGCTGAAAGCCGGATGCGAGGCATCGGCCATGGCCGGCGCGATCACCAGTTCGGCGAAGGTGGTGACTTCGATGCTGCGCGGACGGCGGCCGCGGTTGGTCAGCCGCACGCGGCGCAGCTCGATGTCGTCTTCCGGAGACACCACGATTTCGGTGTGCGCGTCGTAATGATGCTTGCGCACGCGGAACTCGGCACGGGCGTCGGAAAAAATCGCTTCGTAGTGATCGGGCTTGACCAGGGTGGGTTGATACGTGGCCGACCAGAATTCCTTCGTCTCCACATCGCGCAGGTAGCAGAACTGGCCCCAGTTGTCGCGCGTGTAATCCTCGTGCCAGCGATGCACGGCCAGGTCGCGGCAGCGGCTGTAGCCGCCGCCGGCGCTGCTCACCATCACGTGATAGCGGCCGTTCGACAGCAATTGCACCGCTGGCCGCGGCATGTTCGGATCGGTGAACACGCGCAGCGGGTTGTCCGCCATCACGGTGCCGGTCTGCAGCGTTTCGAAGCCGATCGCGTGCAGGTATTCGGTGGCGTTCTTGGGTACGCGCTCCTGCAGCAGCAGGGCGATGGCGCGGAACTGCGGATCGTTGTCGAAGCGCTTCTGCATCGGCCGGTCCAGCAGCAGGTACGCCAGCGATAGCAGGCTCATGCCCTGATGGTGCGCCATGAACGAACTCACCACTACCGAGTTCTGCCCGTGCGGCACGCGCGCGGGGGTGTAGTCGATCGCTTCGTAGAAGCCGTAGCGCCCTCGCCTTCCTTCGTTCGCGAGCCGCTCCAGGTTTGCGTAGGCTTCCGACGGCGCCACCATCAGGGCCATCACGCTGGCATACGGCGCGATCACCACGTCCTCACCCAGGCCGCGTTTCAAACCGAGGCCCGGTACGCCGAACGCGCGGTATTGATAGTTCAGATGCACGTCGACGGTGTTGTAGCCCGATTCGGAAACACCCCACGGCACGCCGGTCTGGCGGCCGTATTCGATCTGCCGCTCCACCGCCGCGCGGCAGGTCTGGTCCAGCAGCGTGCCTTCGTAGGTGGGCATCACCAGCATCGGCATCAGGTATTCGAACATTGAGCCGGACCACGACAGCAGCACCGGCTTGCCGCCGGATGCGGTGAGCAGACGCCCCAGCGCAAACCAGCTTTCTTGCGGCAACTGCCCTTGCGCGATGGCCAGATAGCTGGCCAGGCGCGCTTCGGAGGCCAGCAGGTCGTAGCAGCTGGCGTCCAGCCGGCGCTCGTCGACGTTGTAGCCGATGGAAAGCAGCTTCTTGCGCGGGTCGTACAGGAAACGGAAATCCATCATGGCCAGTTCGGAAATCACCGCGGTCAGGCGCAGGATCTCGTCGCGGCGTCCTTTCGGCGTCGACGGCGGCGTGCCCTCCGCGGCGAGATGGTTGGATACCAGCACCTGCCACAAGGTGGGCATGCCGTCGCGCTCGGGCATGCCGGCCGTCCACGAAGTGACCAGGTCCATCTCGTGGCGGAGATCGGCGAGTTGCTCGCGCAGGCGCTGGTACCAGAAATGCGCCTCGGATTCCGGATCGTTTGGCACGAGGGCGTGCAGATCATCGATGCGCATCTGCAGATCCACCACGTGCACCATCACCCGCTCAAGCGACGGCGGCGGCGTCTGCACGTGGTCGCGCAGCAGATGGCGCAGGCTGGCGATGGCCGCGTTGTGCTGGCCGTCCGGCAAGGCGTCGCGCAGCAGCGTCAGCGTGTCGCGCAAGCCGTCCAGCAGGCGTGGATGGAACAGCGGATCTTCCAGCAGCGCGAGCAAGCCTGGACGCAAGGTAAGCAGATGCGCGGCGAGATTGCCGCTGTCCACCGATGAAATGTAGTGCGGCGTCAGTGGTTGCAGCGTGGTGGTGTCGTACCAGTTGTACAGGTGGCCGCGATAACGCTGCATGTTCTGCAAGGTCTGCACCGTCTTGGCCACGCGATCGAGCAGGCGCCCGGCGGTGATGAAGCCGAAATCGTACGCAGCCAAACAGGAAAGCAGCGACAGGCCGATATTGGTCGGCGAGGTGCGATGCGCCACCACCGCGGTGGGCACTTCCTGCATGTTGTCCGGCGGCAGCCAGTGATCTTCCTCGCCCACGTAGGTTTCGAAGAACGCCCAGATGCGCCGCGACAGCGCGCGCAGAAAACGCCGCTGCCGACGCGACGGCGTGAAGACGATCTCCTTGCGCCGCTCGCTCGACCAGCGCGCCAGTTCGGGGCCGACCAGCCACAGCAACAGCACCGGCACAGCAGGCGCCATGGCCAATGGCTGGCGAGCCCAGATGGCCGCGGCGCCCAACACCGCCAGGGCCGGGTTGATCCACATCACGCGATAGGTGCGCAGGGCCGACTGCGTATCTTCCTGCTGCACCTCGCGCGAGGTTCGCCATTGCAGCAGGTTGCGCCGGCTCACCGTCATGCGCCACACCGTGCGTGCGATCGCATCCAGGCTGTAATAAGCCTCGTGCGGCAGGCTGGTGAGATTGAACAGCGCGCGCGCGATGTGCTGCCCTGCCGGCGCCAGCGCGGATTTCAGGTGCGACGTGACAGTAATGTCTTCCTGCTTCTGCACGATCGCCAGCAGCGCCGAAAGCACCGGCAAGGTGAACAGCAGGGCCAGCACCGCCACGGTCCAGATGATCGGCTGCGCGAAACACAGCCACGCGATCAGGAACAGGGCGACGAACGATGGCGCCACCAGGCTGCGCCGAAGATTGTCGAAGATCTTCCAGCGCGACAGGCCATCCAGCGTGTTCTTGACCCATTGCCCCGGCGCATTGGGCACGCGCGGCAGCATCCACGGCAGCAGTTGCCAGTCGCCCCGCGTCCAGCGGTGCCGGCGCTGGTAATCGGCCAGATAGCTGGTGGGATATTCCTCGTACAGCGGCACGTCGCTCAGCAAGCCCGAGCGCGCGTAGCAGCCTTCGATCAGGTCGTGGCTGAGAATGGTGTTTTCCGGAAAGCGGCCGTCCAGCGATTGCGCGATCGCCTGGACGTCGTAGATGCCCTTGCCGATGAAGGAACCTTCGCCGAACAGATCCTGGTAGACGTCCGACACCATGCGCGTGTACGGGTCGATGCCCACCTCGCTGCCGAACAGCATGGCGTAGCGCGACCGTCCGCTGCTCGGCAGGCTGATACCCAGCCGCGGCTGCAGGATGCCGTGACCGCGCCGCATGCGCCCGCGCTCGGCGTCGTAAACCGGATGATTGAGCGGATGGACCATGACGCTGGCGAACGCCTGCGCGGCGTCGCGCGGAAGCTGGGTGTCGGCATCGAGCGTGATCACGTAGCGAATGCCGCGCAGCACGTCGACCGGGCCGACGGTCAGCATGAACGGCGTGGTCTGCCCGGTAAGCAGAAGGTGATTGAGATCGTTGAGCTTGCCGCGCTTGCGCTCGTAGCCCATCCACACCTTGTCCGCAGGATTGAAACGCCGCGGACGATGCAGCAGAAAGAAACGGTCGCGCGAACCGGGCGCGTATTTCGCATTCAGCGCGTCCACATGCTGGCGCGCCAGCCGCAGCAGGGCCTGGTCGTTTTCCTCCCATTCCTCATCGCCGTCCCTGAAATCGCTGAGCAAGGCGAGGTGGACGTTCTGGTCGCGGTTGGCCAGGAAATGCACCTCCAGCGCCTCGATCATGTCCTCGACGTCCTGCGTGCTGCCCAGCAGCGCCGGCACCGCCACCAGCGTGCGTGCCGATGGCGGCACGCCGCGCGAGAAATCCATGCGCGGCAACATGCTCGGCCTGGTGCAAAGGGTGGCGATCCAGTTCACCAGCCCCAGCGCGAACTGGCTGGTGGCGAGCAGGGATGGAATGGCGATCAGCACCAGCGCCCATGCGGGATAACGGTCGCTGCCGGCGGCCTCGACGATCGGCGCGGCCAACAGCAGCGTAAGCAGCAGCACCGCGCCCGCGTACAACGGCAACGCCCGGCGCTGCAGCGTGCGCCGCAGGTTCATCCAGCGGTGGTAGCGGTAGCCGACTTTTTTCTCCAGCGCCGGCAGGCCCTCGTCGATCAAGTAATAGCCCACGTGCGCGCGAATGCCGGCCGTCGCGTTTTCGGAAGCGCACGCCACGGCCAGCTCCAGCGCTTCGTGCGCAACGGCTTCTTCGGGTTGATCGCAGGAACGCGCCAGGCGCTCGATCACGTGGCGGTAATGGTCGCGCGTGGCGAAATCCATGTCCGCGTAGACGCCCGCAGGATCCTTGCGCAGCGTCTGGTCGACGATGCTCAAGCGCTCGACGAACGCATGCCAGTCGATCGCCGACAGATGGCGCAGGCTGCCGATGCTGTTGCCGACGGAAACCTGGTTGGCGGCCTGCTCCTGCGCTTCCACCTGCAGCTGATGCTCGATGCTGGAACCGTTTTCGGCCAGCCGCTGTTCCACCCAGGTCAACGGCATCGCCAGCACCGGACTCTGCCCTTGCAGGCGGCGCGCGAGTTCGGCCACGAAGGCGTGCGTCATCGGCGGATCGGAACGCGCCATGTCGGCCACGCCGATCACCACGCTTTTCGGATCGTGCTCGGCAATCTCGGCCAGCACGTCCGCCCATTTGCCGGCCTGGTCGCGGTAACGCCGGTTCGACATCACACGCACGGCGGCACGGCGCAGATTCTCGATCAACGCCAGCCGCAGCATGATGGGAATCGCCCACAATTCGCCCAAGGTCAGCGGCTGCACGGTCTGGTAGGCGGAAATGAAACGGCCCAGGCTTTCGTCGTCCACGCGGCCGTCGCCGTGTGAAATGGTTTCCAGCGCCAGCACGTACACACGCGGCAAGTCGTCGCCTTCGGCGTCATCGCGCACCAGTCGTGGCAGTTCGCGGTTGTAGCGCCGCGGCAGATGGCGGCGTGCGATGCGGACCTGGTCCTCGATCAGGTAATAGTTGTCCAGCAACCACTCGGCCGCGGGCGAAATGCGCCGGTTGCTCTTGGCCGCGGCGGTCAGGGATTCACAGGTCTGCAGCAGCAGGCCGGCGTTCTCGTCCAGGCGCTTGAGCAAGCGATCGGATGACGAGCGCGGGCTGAGCTTGTGCTGCTTGGCCAGCGCAATGCCGTGCTGCTCCATCTGCTCGGCGCTGAACAGCTCCGCCCGCAGCGCCGGCTCCATCGACTCGTCGCCGGAGGCCCCCTCGCCATAGCGCGCCGCTGCCTGCGGGTGCAGCGCTACGTGCAAAAGAGAGTTGTCGCTCCTGAACATCGCTTCGCTCCGACTGGTGTCACCTCCCCGTCAGAGCGCAATGCCCTGGCGTTCTTCCGCACGCCGGCGGGCATGCGTCACGGTGCGCTGCAACGTAAAAAAAATAGCGGTCGGCGCGTGAAATTAAGGTACGCAAAAGTCTGCGCTGGTTGTTATCCGCGCGATATTTGGCGCATGGCCGAAGCAATGGCGCTTACTTGCGTACATCGCGATCACCGCGGAAAACCGTCCCGCCCCTGCGACAGCAGGAGAGGGTCAGGCTGGGGTGCGAGCGAAGCGAGCGGTGGATTCGGCGAAGATGCCAAGGTATTTCAGTAAAGGAAATTTGGCTGCGCGCTAAAGGCCAAGCAACCCCACCGCAGCCCTCTCCTGCTAGCGCAGGAGGGCGCCGATCACGGCAAGCGAGCCGGCGAAGTTGCCCCGGCCTCTCGGCTACAGATGCCCTTGCGTCAATTCGTCCGCAAGCCGCGGCAGGTTGTACACCTTGCGCACGGACTCCACCAATACAGCCGTATCCACCGCCACTGCGCGATTGTTGCTGCCGTCGTAGACGAAATCGCCGCCCAGCGAATGGATGTTGCCGTCGAAGATCAACCCTACCGCATGGCCTTCGCGATCGATCACCGCGCTGCCGGAGTTGCCGCCGATGATGTCGTTGTCGGTCACGAAGTTCATCGGCGTGGACGGATCGAGCTTGCCCTGCGCCTTGATCCAGCTATCGGGCAGCTTGAACGGATCGGCGCCGGTGGCGCGCTTGTACAGGCCGTCGATGTGCGTGAACGGCGGCACCGGCGCGCCGTTCTCGTTCCAGCCCACCACCTTGCCGTAGGAAAGCCGCGGGGTGAAAGTGGCGTCCGGATAGCTGGACAGGCCGTCACGGTCGAAGCGCGCCTTGGCGATGGTTTCGTCGGCCTTGTCGCTGGGCGCGGTGACTTCGTCTTCGTACGCCTTGCGGATCTTGCGCGCCTCCGGATCGATCTGGCGCGCGAACGCGATCATCGGATCGGCCGAGGCCGCGATCGCCTTTTCGCCGCCGTCCCACAGCTGCTTGCGCACCACCGGATCGGCCAGCTTGGTACCGCTCACCAGCTGCTGCGCAAGTTGATCCGGCGATTGCTTGCCGAGCACTTCGTGCACGGTCGGGTCGTCCGCACCCAATACCTGGCGCAGTTTTTCCAGCGACCACGACAGCATGGTCTGCTCGTACTGCGGATAGACCGGCACGTCCGATTCCAGCGTATGCTGCACCGCCGGCAAATTCGCCTCGCGAAATTGCGGCAGGCGCTCGCCGTCGGGCTTGCCGCGCTCGACGGCCGAGCGCACCAGCGTGCGCGCATCGCCGAACAGTTCGCCGAAACGCCCGAGCCCCAGGCCGCCTTCGAGCATGTCGTAGCGCGCCCGCAGATCCTTGTTGCGCTGCTGCGCACGCTCCAGCTCCGCCCATGGATCGCCATACTTGGCGCGACGCTCCGGCGTAGCCGCCATCCACGCGCGCAAGGAAGCATCCTGCTGCTTCTTTTGCTCGACGAAATGATCATCCGCCAATGTCTGCAACCAGCCGTTGAATACCTTGATGGTGTTTTCCAGGCCAAAACGCAGATCCTGCGCTTCCTTGGTCTGTTCGGCGCCGGCGCGGCCGTACTGCCACAGCACACCGCGCAGCTCGGACAGCAAGCCAAAGAACGGCACCAGCCGGGCATCCCGCATCGCTCCCAACTGGATCCACGGAACGCCACGCTGGGTCGAACCGGGATTGCCGATCACGAAGGTCATGTCGCCGGCCTTGGGCCCCTGCGGCGAGAACTTGAAAAACTGCGGCGTGCTTGCCGGCTTGTCGTCGACATAGGCGCGGAAGAACGCCACGTCCAGGTCATAGCGCGGAAAGTTGAAGTTATCCGGATCGCCGCCGAAGAAGGCGATGCTTTGCTCCGGCGCGAACACCAGGCGCACGTCCTGGTAGCGACGGTATTTGTAGAGCGCGTAGCGTCCGCCGTTGTAGAGCGTGATCACGTCGCAGCGCCAGGTCTTGGCGTCGCCGTTGACGCAGGACTGCTCCAGCTTGCTGTCGATCGCGCGCTCGGCCTTTACGCGCTCCGCCCCGCTCTTGCCGGCCGTCGCCGCATTTACCTGCGCCGTCACATCGGTGATGGACTGCAGCTGATTGACTTCCACGTCGGGGCATTTGGGCTCGTCTTCCTGCCTGGCCGCGATGTAGCCATTGGACATGTAGTCCGCATGTCCTTTCGAAAGCTGCGAAAGACAGGTGTTGGCGCAATGGTGATTGGTCATCACCAGCCCGTTCGCTGAGACAAACGAACCGGAGCAGCCCTCGGCCAGACGCAGCGCCGCATGCTGCACCAGGTCGATCCACTGCTGGCTCGGCGTAAAGCCGTAGCGCTGCTGCATCTGCTTGACCGGAAGGTGATCCAGCGTCCACATGCCTTCGTCCGCCATCGCCGATCCCGCCGCGGCAACGAACAGGCCTGCCAAAGCCATACCCAGCATTCGCTTCATGGTCATTCCCCAGAAGACGCAGCGCGCGCAATGGCGCGAGTATGCGAGCCCCGTTAGAGCGCCGCCATATGACCGTTGGCATGGCCGCAGGAGCGCACGCCTTCCTCACGGGCTATCGCACTAATGCGCATGCCCGGAAGTGACAGTGCTCTCGGCAACCAGCACCGGCTGCACGGTCAGATGCTCGATGTCGTAGCCCGCATCCGCCCAGGCGTCGAGGCCACCCAGCAACGGGCGCACCTTGCGGTAGCCCAGCACCATCAAGCCCTTGGCGGCCTTGGCGGCGGACACTTCATTCGGGCAACTGCAATAGATCACCACTTCCCGGTCGATCGGCACGTGATCCAGTTCCCGCTCGACGCTGCCGAGATTGATCAGCAGCGCGCCGGGTATCACGCGGTTGTCGGCCAGGCGCGAGGCCTGCGAGCGCACATCGACGATGACGGGCGCCTCGCCGTCCCGCACGAGCCGGTGCAGCTCGTCCACGGTGATGCGCGCAAGGCGCAAGGAGATCAGCAAGCGTTTGCGCTGCCACCACTTCACGATGACGTAGGCGAGCAGCAGTGCGAACAGCACTTCCACCGCCACCGTGCCGGCGCTGGCCAGGGCGAACAGCACATAGTCGATCTGCTGGGAAAAGGCGTAGCCCAGCCCGACCACCACACCGATCCAGAGCAGCGAGCCAAGCGCATCGAACCACACGAAGATATGCGGCCGCAGTTTCATGGCGCCCATCAGCGGCGGAGCGATGGTGGAAAGGCCGGGGACGAATTTGGCGATCAGCAGGATCTGCCCGCGCCAGCGCTGGAAGCGCAATTCCGATTGCTTCACGCAGGAATCGGGCGAGAGCGAAATGCGGCACAGCGTGCGCATCACCGACGGCCCAAGGCGGCGGCCCGCCCAATACCAGACGACGTCGCTGATCAGGCACGCAAGCAACGCCACCAGCACCACCGCGCCCAGCGGAAGCTTGCCGGAGGACGACAACGCACCGGCCACCACCAGGGTCGGCACCGCCGGCAACGGCAGCCCGGCCTGCTCCACCAACACGTTGATGAAGACCAGCAACAAGCCGTATTCGGCAATCAGCGCGACGATCGCATGCGTCACGGGGAAACCCTCGCTCGGAACGAGTGCATCGTTGGGCCGAACGAGCTGGATTGCAAGGTGTTTGGCGGGTTCCGCGCAGGTTTTTTGCAGGTTGCTGCAGAAGCGCTGCCGGACCCGACATGGCCGAGATCGCCCTATCGGGTTCGGCAGCACCTTGACCCGGGCTACGCGTTGCTTATGCCCGGCTGCGCGGTCGTGGTCAGGCTCGGCTTGGGTACATCCTCGCCGAGCAGGAAGCGGAAGATCAGCCCGCCCGCCGCGCCGCCGAGCAGCGGCACCACCCAGAACATCCACAATTGCTGCAGCGCCCAGGTGCCTTGGAATACCGCCACGCCGGTGCTGCGCGCAGGGTTTACCGAGGTGTTGGTGACCGGGATGCTGATCAGGTGGATCAGCGTGAGCGCCAGGCCGATCGCCAGCGGGCCGAACCCGGCCGGCGCGCGGCGGTCGGTGGCGCCGTGGATCACGATCAGGAACATCGCGGTAAGCACGAATTCGCTCACCACGCACGCTTGCAGCGAGTAGCCGCCCGGCGAGTGCTCGCCATAGCCGTTGGAGGCAAAACCGCTGGCGGTGGCGTCGAAGCCGGGCTTGCCGCTGGCGATCACGTACAGCACCGCGGCCGCGACGATCGCCGCGACCACCTGCGCAACGATATAGGGCACCACGTCCTTGCCGCTGAAGCGCCCGCCGAAGAACAACCCCACCGTCACCGCCGGATTGAAATGCGCGCCGGAAATGCCCGCGCAGGCATAGGCCATGGTGACCACGGTAAGACCGAAGGCCAGCGCCACGCCGGCAAAACCGATACCCAGGTTAGGAAAAGCCGCGGCCAGTACCGCACTGCCGCAACCGCCAAGCACCAGCCAGAAGGTGCCGAAAAACTCGGCACAGAGTCGTTTGAACATGGGTTGTCTCCACTGAAGGTTAAGCAAAACCGCGCTACGGATCTTTCTTGCGACGCCTTACGTCCCCTTGCATCCGCACACGCACCTCCCGTGCATGCAGTGGATATGCGCGTAATACCACGGCGGTATCCGCGACGGAAGTGGTCGCTGGAAGGAATGTTCTCCGGCTAGGCCTAAAAGGCCGAAAAACAGCCCTGTCCCCGCCCAAAAGAAAACGGGATGCGCCACTTGCGATGGCGCATCCCGTTTGGTTTGCATGGCCGCTACGCGCGCAACGGCCGCGCGGCGAAGATCAGAGTGCCGCGTCCTTGAGCTTCTTGAGCGGACGGATCTTGACCTTCACGGTGGCGGGCTTGGCGGCGAACCACTGCTCTTCCTTCGTGAAGGGATTGATGCCCTTGCGCTTCGGCTTGGCCGGCACGTTGACGGCGGTGATCTTCAGCAGACCAGGCAGGGTGAACATGCCAGCGCCCTTTTTATGGATGGAAGCGTGCACAACACCTTCCAGCGCGGACAGAACACCACGCACATCCTTGGACGCAAGACCCGTGGTCTCCGCCAGGTGCGCAACCAGACCGGACTTGCTCAATGCATCCTTGATCGGCTTCGGAGCTGCTGCGGCCTTGGATGCCGACTTGCCTTTTGCTGCCTTCTTTGCCATGGACTACCCCATCGTTATATGGATTGTTGAAATGCGCCTTTCGGCGAGCGAAATGTAGGGGAAATTTGTGCCTTCGCCAACTGGTAAATGCGAAAAAAGCCCAAAAAGATGCGTCCGGGCACATCCCGAAGCAGGAAAACCCCGGGAAGCAAGCTTTTTGCCAAGCTGATCGGGGTTTATCGCGCCGCAAAAAGACGGCCTGCGTTGGGCATATTTTGAGCAGGCCGCGCAGTACCGAAAGTCATGTCCGTTGAGCCGAAGTCATGCGAGGCGAGTCAAACGCAAGGAGGACAGTGCCTGATCGTTTTCGTGCAAGCGCAGGTGGATTCCCATCTGTGCGAGACGCCTATCGCTATCTAAAAAAATATGGGGGGAGACGGCATGAACCGCGCACGATGAGCATGACTTGGTCGCACGTCGGCATCGCGCTTCATCCAAACCCTGACCTGTCGCCAAGCATCCTCTCGAATCTCAGTCAGGCCATTCATTTCATGCTCGTCGCCCCGACGAACACTGGGATCCGGTGACTTTAAAGCGAACGACGCTAGGTCCCGGCTTTCGCCCACTGCTGTCCGGGGAAAATAAAGTGCACGAAATTTCCCCCCGCACATTGCCTGTGCGTCTGAATTTCTACCTGAAATTCAATACCTCCGATTCGTCGCCCCGGCGAAAGCAGGGGTCCAGCGTCTTTGAGGATCTGCAAGTCGCTGGGTGATTCGCTTCGCTCACCCCTTCGGGGCCGTCCTTCGGACGTTCTCCGCGCTTCGCGCTACGTCCGGCTTTCGCCGGGGCGACGAACCAGCACGATGCAGCGTTCAACATTGTTCCTGCGATCCGACGCTAATCAGCCCAGCAGGGGACGAAATTGCCCAGTGCTTTCGCCCGATATGTCTGGGCGTTCTCGCACCGGCAGCCATCGCCGCGAAATACGCATGCATGACGCCCCCTAGACGCTCCTTTCATTCCGGCCTCACCGCAGGTGCCGTACAAACGAGCGCACCTGCACAGGCGCCAGGAAGCGCGCCCGAACGCCATGGTGGCCGCCTGCAACCTGCAACGGGAAGCCGCGCTCTCGCATGCCAGCGGCATGGCCCAGGAATTTCATCCGATGCCTTACGAAACCAAGACCGCAACCCGCGCGCCAGGCCTCAGCGTACCCGCCGTAAAGCGGGCTCCGGTGAGCGTGGTGGTGCCCTGCTTCCGCTGCGCCGCCACCATCGATGACGCGGTGGCGTCGATAGCGGCGCAAACCCTGCCGCCCGCCGAGGTGCTGCTGGTGGAAGACGGCAGTGGCGACGGTACGCTCGCCGCCTTGCATCGCGTTGCCGCGGCGTACGAGGACGGCTGGATCAAGGTGATTGCGCTGGAGGCCAACGGCGGCCCATCGCGTGCCCGCAATATCGGCTGGGAACGGGCCACGCAGCCTTACATTGCCTTTCTCGACGCCGACGACACCTGGGGCGCACGCAAGCTGGAATGGCAGATGGCGGCGTTGGAAGCCGACCCCGGCATTGCGCTGATCGCGCACCGGATGATCGTGGCCGCACGCGGCACCCCTATTCCCGAACCGCAAGGCTCGCCGCAGGCGCAGATCATCGGCCGCGGCCGCGTGCTGTTCCACAACCCGTTCCCTACCGCCTCGGTGGTACTGCGCCGCGACCTGCCCTACCGCTTCGATCCGCAGGTCTGGTATTCGGAAGATTACCTGCTGTGGTCGCAGATCCTGTTTTCCGGCCACCGCTGCGCCAAGATCGATCAGGTTCTGGCGATCTGGAACAAGCGCAGCCCGGGCCAGCATGGACTCAGCGACAATTTCGCGGCGGTGCACAGCGCGCGCCGCATCATGCGCCGGCGGCTGTGGCGCGAAGGCTTCATCAGCTTTCCCGAATATCTGTTCGCACGCGCCGTGGGGCTGGTGGCGCGCATACGCCGCGCATTGTTCAAGCCGCCCGGATTTACGCCCACGCCCGGCGTGGCCTCGCGGCGTCACGCACTGAAGCCTTAGAACAACACTGTCACTTCACCACATTGGCCTGGCTGTAGCCCATATACAGGCCGATCTTGTCGCCGGCTTTCAGGCTTGCCATGGATGCGGGCGGAAAGTGCACGCGCAGCGCCATGCCTTCGGCCGTTACGTCCACGATACCGGTCTTGGGGTCCGCGGCGGTCACCGTGGCCGGCATGGTGTGCATGCCATGCATGTTGACCATGTCGTTGCCTTTGATGGTATGCGCCATATGCGCACCCGCGCCTGGAGCGGAACCGGGTGGCGGCTCGTCCTGTGTGGATGCGATGGCCGCGCCCGCCAGCAAAAGCATACACGGCAGCAGCGCGCGCCTGATCGAGTTTGTGCGCATGATGGTTTCCTCATGGTAGTCAAGTCGCCGCCATGAGTATGCGAGCGGCGATGTTCACGGAGCCTCAAGGATTCATGCTGATGCACATCTTCACGGGTCCGCCCGCGCCTTGCGCAGGATGGGCGCGTCCGTCATCTCAGGCCAGCCTGGTGCCGTTCGGCACCGGACGCTCGATGGTGGTGATGACCACGCCCTGCTCGGTCGGGAAACCGGTGAGCAGGAATTGCGAGCGGAACGGGCCGATCTGCTTCTCGGGAAAATTGATCACGCCCACGATCTGCTTTCCAAGCAGCGATTCGGGCGTATACAGCGCGGCGATCTGCGCGCTGGTTTTACGCTCGCCGTATGGCCCGAAATCCGCCCATACCTTCCACGCCGGCTTGCGCGCTTCGGGGAAAGGCTCCACGCGGATGATCGTGCCGGCCACCATCAGCACTTTTTCAAAATCCGCCCAGCTGATTTCTTCGCGTTGTTGCTCGCTCATCCTTCAAGGCTCCGCTTGAACCAATCGTTGAACTCCTGCCACCAGTAGCTCGCCTGCGCGCCCAGCAAGCCGAACGGTTTGTAGGCATGGGCCAGGCCATAATCGCCGAACTGCTTCCAGCTTTCATCGCCTTCGGCCATGGCCGCCGCCAACAGCTCGCCGGCGGCGCAGGTCGGCGCCAGGCCATGCCCGCCGAACGCCTGCGCCCACCACAAACCTTCGCCATCCGTGCCGATCTGCGGCATCTGGTGGCGCGCGTAGCTCATCAGGCCGGACCATGCATAGTCGATACGCACGCCTTTCAAGACCGGAAAAACGCGCAGCATATCGCGCATCAGCACGCGCCGCACCGCCGATGCGGAGCGGTTTCGTACAGAGATCCTGCCGCCCCACAGCAGCCGGCGATCCGGCAGCGGCCGGTAATAGTCGAAAGCGAATCGCGTGTCGTACACGGCGGCGCGCGTTTGCAGGCATTCGTCGAGGCGCTCGCCGAGCGGCTCGGTCACCATCACGTAAGTGGCGATCGGCAGCACCGAACGATCGATCTGCCGCCGCAGCCCGGCGAGATAACCGCCACACGCCAGCACCACCTGTTCGGCCTGCAATTCTCCTTGTGGCGTGCTGATCTGCCAGTGCGCGCCCTCGCGGCGCAAGCGCCAGACGTCGCTGTTTTCGTGCACGCGCACGCCTTGCCGGGTTGCGGCTGCCGCCAGCCCGATGGCGTAGTTCAGCGGATGCAGATGCAGCGCATTGCGTTCGTAAAGGCCATCGAAATAGCGTTCGCTGCGCACCCGTTCGCGCAGCTCTTCCTGCGCCAGCCATTCCCAATGCACGCCGTAATGGTCGGCGAGCAGGCGCTGGCGTTTGCGCAACACATTGGGATCTCGGAACCAGTTCGCCCAGATCACACCCTGGTCGACCATGTCGCACGGCATGGCGTAATGCGTGACGCGTTCGCGAATGCGCTGCACGGCGGCGGTGGTGAGATCGAAGATACGCCTGGCACGCTCCGCACCCAGCTGATGCTGCAGCGCTTCCTCTCCCAGCGAATAGCCGCCGAACACGAAGCCGCCGTTGCGGCCGGACGCACCAAAACCAATCTGCTCGCGCTCCAGCACGACCACGTCCCGCACACCGCGTTCGGCCAGGCCCAGTGCCGTATTCAGTCCGGCAAAGCCGCCGCCGATAATGGCTACGCGCGTTTCCTGACGACCCTGCAACGGGGCGTAAGATTCATACGGCGTGGCCGTGGCGCGGTAATAGGACGGCACCGGAGATTGCATCATGAGGGGTAGGCCGGGCGGTTATGTCGCCGAGCATAACCCAACCGGCGGCCGCATTATTCGACCAGCGTGATATCCAGAATCCGCTGATCCGCCAGCCCGTGATCATCCACCACCCGCACGGTATGACGCCCTGCGCCGTGCGGCTGCCAGTACATCAATTCGCCGGGCGCGCTGCGGCCGACATAGGCATCGTCCACGAACCAGTACAGCGCGCGCACGTCCGCATCGTTGGTGGCGGTGAACGGAATGCTTTCTTCGGCAAACTGTTTCAGGCGCAAGGTATAGGTGCTGCCGCGCAAGGGCGAGGTAATGCGCGGCGGCGTACCGCTGATGCGTTCGTTGTCGTTGCAGGCCTCATTGACGGGAGGTTTCCGGCGCGGCATGCCGGCCTGCTGGAACACGCGCTGCAGATCCGAAGGCCAGAATTCGTATACCTCCACGTGCGTGCGCTTGTCGTCGAATGGCGGACAGGCGGCCTTGCCGGTCGCATCGTCGATCACCACAGGTCGATAGATGCTGTCGACGCGGATCGGTGATTTGCCGGGAATGAACCAGGTCATGCCGCGCTGCGGGCACCATTGCGTGGGCAGGCTGCCGCTGGCCAGGCAGATCTGCACGCGCCGCAGGTTCGGCGGCATGGCGCGGATGGGTTCGTTGAGCGGCACGTGTTCGGCGCTCATCGCATCGATGATCTGGAAAAACAGCGGCGCCGCCGCATCGATGCCGACGAAGGCCGGATTGCCGCTGCCGTCGAAATTGCCGATCCACACCACCAGCACGTACGGGCCGAAGCTGCCTGCCGTCCAGGCATCGCGAAAAGCCCAGGACGTGCCGGTTTTCCAGTACACCGGCAGGCGGGTACCCTGCATGTCCGCGGCATCGTCGGGGCGCGGGTTCTGGCGCAGGATGTCCATCACCATGTAGCTCGCTTCGTCGCTGAGCAGAGGCGTTCCATCGGTCTTGGGATCATCCACGCGCAGGCGCAAGGGACGCAGCACGCCGCGATTGGCGAGCATGGCGTAGAGCCCGGCCAGTTCCTGCATGCTCACCTCACCGCCGCCCAGCACCAGCGACAAACCATAGTGCTGCTCGCTGGCCATGCGGCTGACGCCGGCCTGCTGCAGGAAATCGTAGAGACTGGGCTGATGCAGTTGCGAGGCCACCCATACCGCGGGAATGTTGCGGCTGCGGATCAAGGCCTGCGTGGCGGTGATCGGCCCGAGGAAATTGCCGTCGAAGTTTTCCGGCGTATACGGGCCGAACGCGGTGGGCACGTCGCGCAGCACGGTCTGGGGATGCAGCACGCCCTGGTCGAAACCCAATGCATAGATAAAGGGCTTCAGCGCGGAACCCGGCGAGCGCTTCGCCAGCGTGCCGTTTACCTGGCCCTGGATGGCGGCATTGCGATAGTCGGCCGAACCTACCATCGCCTTGATGCCCATGTCGCGCGTATCGACCAGGACCGCCGCGGCATTGGCGATGCCGCTGGATGCCTTGCGCTTGACGTACAGCGCGATCTGGCGCTCCAGCGTGCGCTGCAGATCCAGATCGAGCGTGGTGGTGACCACGGCGCTGCGCGCTGCGCCATTCAACGCTTGCGCGGACAGAAGCTGTTCCACGGCATGTGGTGCCTCGAACGGCAGGCGGCTGAGCGGCCGCAGCGTCAACGGCAGCGCGAACAGCGGTTTCAGGTTGGCGTCGCGCGGATGCATGGTCAGCCATGTCTGATACAGGCGATTGCGCGCATCCGCCAGACCGCTGCTGATCAACGCGTTGTTCGCGCCCTGCCCGGCCAGCAGACGGCGCGAGGGATTCTGCGGAATCACCGCCAGCGTCAACGCTTCCGGCAGCGACAGCTGGCTGGCCGGCTTGCCGAAGTACACCAGGCTTGCGGTGGCGACGCCCTGCACGTTCGAACCATAGGGTGCGAGGTTGAGATAGGCCTCAAGGATCTCGCGCTTGGAATGGAACAGTTCCAATTGCACCGCGCGCGCGATCTGGCGCAGCTTGCCCAACGGCGTGCGTGTATTGAGTCCCCACAGCAAGCGCGCGAGCTGCATGGTGATGGTGGAACCGCCCTGCGGCGAACCGTGGCGGATGTAGGTGATCCACGCGCCGCGCAGCAAGCCGTACGGGTTGACGCCGGGATGCCAGCGATACCAGCGGTCTTCATGCAGCAGCACACCGTCGACCAGTTGCGGCGAGATGTCTTTCAGCGGTACCCACAGGCGGTATTGCTGATCGCTGGCGAGCGTCAGGCGCAGCAAGTGGCCTTTGCTGTCGTAGACCGCGGTGGATGAGGGCAACCAGCCGCGCAGCGGCGGATGCGGCCACAGGCGGCAGCCGGCAAGCACGGCGAACAGCAGCAACACCGCCATGAGCCAGTTTTGCCAGCGCACGATCCAGCGATGGGCGAGCTGCAGGAGCTTCATGAGTGCGCGCGCCGACATGCGTACCAGATCTCGTAGGTTGGGGTGTGCAAACCCCAACATTGCTTACACACCGCGATGTTGGGGTTCGCACCCCAACCTACGAAATGGCGCCTCGACTGCCGGCACGTTCAAGGCTTTTCCACCACCTTCAACGACAACCCACCCGCCGAACGCGCCTGATAAGTGCGGTCATACAGCGATTCGGCATACGCAGGCGGCACTGCGAACGTGCCCGCATTGGTCGCACGAATGCGATAGACGAACTGCCGTACGTCCGGCGTCGCCTCGCCGTAGATCACCACGCGATCCTCGCGGATATCCGCGTATTCCGGCTGCCAGGTCGAGCTTCCCAGGCCGATCGGCGAACGCCATGCCGGCGGCGGGCTGGTGTTGCTGTCGCCGTTTGCGTTGTCGCTGGAAGCGTCATCGCCCTGCGGCGCGCTGACCGCGGGCGGCGGTTCGATCACCGGTTCGAAACCGCCGGGCAGCAGGTCCACGATCGCCACATTGCCGACCGCATCGCTGCCGGTGGCGCGGATCTTCACGTGCACGTCGATCTCTTCGCCCAAGGTGATCGCGTCCAGCGGCTTGCCTTGCGCATCGGTGTACTCGCGAATGATCTCGATGCCGTTGGCGATCGCCTTGTCCGGCTGCACGCGGTCGTAGCCGCTCTGGCTGGCCACGCGCCAGGCCGGCAGGTCGCTCTGGTTGAGGAAGCGCAGCTTGGTCGCCGCCGCATCCCAGCTGCCGGCCTGCAGCAGATTGCCCTGCACGCTGGAGATGGTCTTGGTGCTGCCGTCGGCGTGCACTTCCTGGATGCCCAGCTTGTCCAGCTCGGCGCCGGTCTGGCCGGCGTAGCTGTCCAAGGCCAGGATCGTCATCGAAGAAGACAGCGTGTTGTAGTACTCGTGCGCCAGCGGCCAGGCGATGTTTTCGAACACGCGCGCCGGCAACGCCTTGGCGCGTTCCGGGAAATGCTTCGACAACAGATAGAGCACGCTCGCATCGCGTACCAGCGAATCGTAGTAATAGCCGTAAGCGTACTTTTCGTCAGCCTTCGAACGCGTCAGCACGCGTTCGGGGCCGGCCATCAGGCGATTGGCTTCGTCGTCCTGCTTGAGCAGCTTGTAGGAAGCGGCCAGCCACGCCGCGGCGAGGTCGTTCTTCCACACCTTCGGATACGCTTCCTGCAGGCGCTTCTGGATCGACGCCAGCGCGTTGGTGGTGACATTGCCCTGGCGCGTCAGCAGGTATGCCGCGTAGGCGCGCTGGCGCAGTTGATCCAGCGAATCCATGCCGTCGTTGGCAGCCAGTTGCTGCAGGTACTTGTTGCCGGCATCAAGCATGTCCTGCGGTACCGCGGTGCCGCGATCGCGCGCTTCGAGCATGAAGTTCATCGCATAGGCCGACACGAACGGTTCCGAATCGGGCGTGGCCGCCCACAGGCCGAAACCGCCTTCGCTGTTCTGGCGCGCATGCAGCACGTCCAGCAATTTGGTGATGGCCTCTTCGTTGCTGATCTGCTTGGCATCCTCGCCGCCGAAGGCCGGCTGCAGCGCATGCGCGAACACCGGCACCTGCGGCCACTTGGCCACGATCAGGCGCGGCATCGCCATGCTCACCACCTGCTCGCTGCAATAGTGCTGGTAGTTCACCAGGTAGCTGGTGATGCCCTGCGCCAGCACGACCGGCAATGGCGAGATCGCCGCATCGCGCGCCGCATACGCATCGAACATCTGCCGCAACGGCGACAGCTCCGATTGGCTGCGTGTGAACACCTGGCCCACGTCGACCTGGGTGCGATATGCCGCCGCCGGCCGCACCGACACATCCACCGCCTGGCGTGCAGATTTGCCCGCATATGCTGCAGTGAAAGCGAGATGCCCGGAGCCGAGCTTGTCGGTGGCCTTGACGCGGAACTTCACCACGCCTTCATGCATCTCGGCCAGGCTCACGTTCTGCGTGGCCGCACCGACCACTTGCAGTTGCGGCCCGGTCTGCAACGTGACCGCCACCGGCACCGGCTTGCCGCCGAGACCAGTGAGGTTGTTCGCCACGCCGACGCTCACTTCGGTCTCGTCACCCGGCGCAAGCGTGGTCGGTGCGTTGGGCGAGAGCACGAAATCGCCGCGCACCGTGGTTGCGCCTTCAAAAGTGCCGACGCGATCCGGCGACACCGCCACCGCCATCACGCGCAGCTTGCCGTTGAAGTAATCGGGCACGGCATAGGTGAAGTCCTTGTCGCCGTCGACATCGACGATGCCCGACCAGAACACCACCGGTTTGTCGCGCTTGCGCTTGAACGGATTGAGCTGGCGGCCGATCGCCGCATCGGCGTCACCGCCCGGCGCTGCCGACAAGGCCATCAGCTTTTCGAAATCCGGCAGGATCAGGTCGAGGATCTGCGAGGTCTGCACTTCCAGCATCTTCTTGCGGAAGAAGAACTTCAGCGGATCCCCCAGCTTGTAGCGGGCCACCTGCAGGATGCCTTCATCCACCGCAAACACCACTGCCTTGGCCGGGTGCTCCGCATGCAGCTTGAAGGTGACGGTATCGCCCGGCTTCACCACATCGGGCGAATCCACCTTGAGCACATCGCGGCGCGCGTCCAGGTTCACCGAGAACGGCACCACGCCATAACTCAGCGGGCTCATGAAGATTTCATCCGACGAGGGGTCGCGGATGAACTGCACGTTGATGTAGCCGTTGCCTTCGAAATCCTTCGGCAGCGTGATCTGCTGCACCGAGCTGGTGGTATCGGCATGGAACCAGGCGTGCGCATACACCTTGTCGCGCTCGATGGTGATCAGGCCGCTGCCAGCATAGGGCGCGCGGATGGAAACATTGATCGTATCGCCCGGGTTGTAGTCGGCCTTTTCCAGGTTGAGCTGCAGCTCCGCATTGCGATCGAGCGAGCGCGAGAGATTCGCATCGCCCGCCACCGAATAGCCCACGCGGTTCACTTCCACGCGATCGCTGCCGCGCAGGATCACCAGCGCGTAATTACCGGGTTTGTCGGTGGGTAAGGTGTAATCGAAGCCACCAGCCGGAATGCTCAGCGGTTGCTCGCTGACCTGGATTTCCTTGAGCTTGGACTCGTACTTGTATACGCCCGAATCCTGCTTGGTCAGCACCGACACGTAGCGCCGTTCGATCAATTGCGCCTTGAGCCCGTCCAGCTTGATCGACTTGGCCTGCGGGTCGATCGCCACCAGGTGCACTTTGCGCACGGCATTGCGGCTGACGTAATCGAGCGCGTCGTCGCTGCGGTAGCCGACCAGCCAATCGTTGCTCGATACCAGCGTCTGCGTGGCGGCGGCTACGCTGCGGCCCCCTTCGGGTTCGTGCGCCTTGACCAGGAAATACAGCTGATAGGTCGCATCGGCGTATTTCTTGAGGTCCAGGTCGAATTCGGCATGGCCTTTGTCGTCGGTCTTGCCGTCCTGCAGGTTTTCGTCGTAACCGTCCTTGGCGCGATGCACGTCGTAGAAGTGGTAATCGGGCCAGCTATGGAACGACGGCCATGCCGGACGCAACGTCAGCGAAGCCTCGACGCGGCGATCCGCCGCCGGCGTGCCGAACAGGTTCTGCGCATCGACCAGGCCCTTGAGCCCCGCAGGTTTCACCCAGCCTTCCGCAACCTGGCTGGATAGCTTCGCCGTCACCTTCATGCGATCGGGCTGGAATTCCTTTACCTGCACAGTGGTGTTGCCGATCTGCGTATCGGCCTTGCCGTCGCGCACGATGTATAGGTTGATCGTCCAGGTGCCGGTCGGCGCCGTTTCGGCCGGCGTGTAGCTCAGCTCGCCGAAACCGGAGTCGTCCATCTTCAACGGCAGCTGCTTCACCGTGACGCCGCGCGGATCGACCACTTCGGCCTGCAACGGAATGCCGGCCACATTGCGCAACCAACTGGCGGCGCGCACGATCAGGCCAATATGCATCTCGTCGCCCGGACGATAGATGCCGCGATCGGAGAACAGATACGCCGACAAGGTGCCCGGATTAACGGCGCTGGCTTCGCCGCCGATGTCGAAGCGCGAATAGTCGAGCTGCCGGTCGGCGCCGCCGATCGGCAGGAACGACAGGTCGTCCGCTTTCTTGACCACGAACAGCGCCGGGCGCTTCTCGCGGTCCAGGCCTTTGAAGGTGGGAAAATGCACCACGCCATCGGCGCCGGTGTCCTGCGCGAACAACGTCTGGCCGTTCACCGCCAGCACCGACACGTTCGCGCCCGCCACCGGCTGGCCGGTGCGGATGGATTGCACGAACACATCCTCGCTGCCGTCCAGTGCACGCTTGACCAGCATGCCCAGGTCGGTGACCACGATCAGGCGGCTGTCCTGCGCGGAAGGACCGCCTTCTTCTTCGCCGTTGCCGCTTTCATCGCTGGGTGTATCGCTGGACGTTGCAGCAGAAGTATCCGGATCCGGATCGGGCTGCGCACCGGGCGGTGGCGGCGCGATGCCCTGCTTCGCACGCGCCTTGGCCTTGGCCGCCTGCTCGGCCTGTTTCTTGGCCTGCGCCGGATCGAAATCGTACAGATGCAGCAGGAATACGCCGCGCTTGCCGGACTGCAGATACTGTCCGAGGTCCACGCCCTCGTAATGCGCATGCGCCGGATCGCCGGCGGGGAATGCGCGCTTGAGTTCGAAACGGTCGACGATGTGTTCTTCGGTGAAATCGTAAGGCAGCTGCGGATGCTTGTAGTCGCCCTGGTTGAGGCTGACCAGATGCTGCAGCTGATCCGGCAGCACGCGGCCGATCTGCAGGCGCATGCCGGCCATGTTGCGCGACACCACCGAGACGCGCTTGCTGCCGCTCAAGGAAAGCAGTGAACCGTCGGCCATGAAGCGCAGCAGCTTCGGATAATCCGGCACGGTGACGACCGCGCTCGCCGGTTTGCCGAGCACGTAGCCGCCGAAGGATTTCAGCCCCTTCTCTACGCGCACGTAAATGCGCTGGCGCGGATTGGCGTGGAACTTGAAGCTCTGCAGCGCCTGGTAGTCGTTTTCGGTCGGCACCACTTCCAGCGGAAGCTTCTGCGATTTGCGCAGCACGTCTTCGCCGACTTCGCCGGCGCTCCAGTCGTAGGCGGCAGGCTCTTCGTTGTTCTCGCCGTCCTGGCCGCCCTCCTCATCGCCGCGCTCGGCGTTCGGGTTGCGCTGCGGCAATACCCAGGCGTGCACCAGCGAGGCCAGGTCGCTGTCGCGCACGGCGCCGCTCAGGTTGATCACCAGCACCTGCTCGGGCTCGAATTTGTCGTTGTCGACCAGGGTCGGGCTGACGTCGTCCACGGTAAGGCTGTACAAGCCCGGCACGCGCACGCTGGTCTTCAATTCGGCCTCGGTGCCGTTGCCGCCGCGCGCACTGCGCACGCCGCTGTCGAGCGTGAGCGCCACGGCGCCATCGTCGCGCGGCAGATCCAGCGGCTGCGAGTGGATCCATGCGCGCAGCTTGTATTGGTCGTAGGTGACGCTGTACTTCAACGGCGTCGAAGAACGATCGCCTTGTCCGGCCAGGCTCAACGCAATGCGCTTTTCCAACTGCGCGGGATCGACCGGGTAATTGAAGTCGACCGGGATGATGGTTTTCTTGGCGGTGGGGTCCTGCGGGTCCTGATAGAACTCGCCCTTGCCCAGCACGGCCTTGAACGGCTGTATGTCGAACTCGAAATGGTCGTCGGCCATCAGCACGTGATGGGCGAAGGCTTTGGGAATATCGAAGCGGATCTTGTAGTGCTGTCCGATCGGCCAGTCGGCCGCCGGCGTGAAGCGCAGCGTCTTGTCGTCCACCCAGGTCCACTGGCCGCTCGTCTGCGGCTGCATGACGATGCCGTCGGTCACCGGCTTGCCGACCAGCTCGATCGGCGCGGCAGAGGCTGAAAAGTCGATCTCCAACGGATGGATCGTGATCGGCAGCTTGCTGTAATCCGTAACGTCGGGCGCCTGCACCTTCCAGGTGATGCGCACCGGTTCGTGGGGCCGCGGCCGATGCTTGTACCAATGCCAGCCGAACCCACCGCCGGCGATGACCACCAGGCTGGCCGCCGTCACACCCAGCGCATGCAGTGGGCGGCGGCGCGCGGCGAGCATCCACCCTGGTGCGGACCAGCTCAGCTGGCCAAGCAATGGGCTCAGCATCCATCCCAGCGCGCTCAGCACGCCACGCAGCAGCCTTACCGGCAACATAAGCAGAAAACGCAGCAAATCCATAATGCTTTCCGAAGTTCAATCCGTTAATGATCCACGGCAATATTTGCCGTGGCGTTCGCACAGCTACAGGGAAGCTCACGCCGGATGGCATGAAGGGCTACGAACGGAATTCCCCATGCGCATACTGCCAAGGATTCATGGCAGAGCGCCGTCGCAATTCTGGCATGAGTGGAAGCGTAAGGGCAGAAGGATGGCGAAGTGCTGTGGGGCCACGCCAATTCGGTGGGATACAAGCCTACCGATTCGTCGCCCCGGCGAAAGCCGGGGTCCAGTGACTTTGACGATCTTCAAGTCGCTGGGTCAGGGGCTGCAGTTATTCGCCACAGATGCCCTACTTGGGCCGCAGAACGGTCCTTATCTTTCCGCTCTTACCGCCGCCACAAAAGAATCGACCTTCCTTATCGGATTCAAGCCCTGATACGCCTATGCCAGGCGGCATATCCAGTCGCTCCAGCACTTCGCCCGTTTGCGGATCGATCCGCCGCACGTCGCTCTCATCCCCTTCCCAGGTGGCATGCCAGAGCTCGCCGTCGATCCAGGTGACGCCGGTGACGAAACGGTTCGATTCGATGGTGCGAAGCACCGCGCCGGTTTCGGGATCGATCTGGTGGATTTTGCGGGCTCGGTACTCGCCTACCCATAGCGACCCTTCGGCCCAGGCCAAACCGGAGTCGCCGCCACCGCCGGGCGCGGGAATGGTGGCGAGCACCTGGCCGGTGCTCGGATCGATTTTATGGATGCGATCCTCGCTGATCTGAAACAGATGCTGGCCATCGAACGCCGTGCCCGCGTGCGCGGCGATATCGATCGAGCGCTGCATTGTCCCGGTGGCAGGATCGAAGGCGCCGAGCTTGTCGCCGGCGGCGAACCAGACCTGCTGGCCATCGTAGGTCACGCCTCCCACCTGCTCGACGCCGGGAAAGGGGCCGTACTCGCGCAGAATCTGGGCTGGAGAACGTTTCATGGTTCTGTCCTGGTCAGTCGTTGATCACCATGCTAATCACCCGGCAACGGGCCTGGGAGTAACAAAATCGACGGAAAGCCCGGTACCGGCGGCGTCATCCAGCGGCGTGCCGGTCCGCGGCCGATCGCCTGCACCTTGCCGCTTGCCGCCAGCGCATCGAGCGCCCGCTGCACCGTGCGCGGACTGGCGCCCAGCGCTATCGACAGGGCCGAACTCGACCATGCCTCGCCATCGGCGAGCAAGGCGAGCACCGCCGCATGGCGGTCTTCGACGGGCGGCGCCAGCACGACCACCTCGCGTACCTGACGCGGCCTCAGCGCAAACCCCTGCTCCGTCGCGTTTATCTCCGCCACTGTTCGCAGCATCGCGCGCAATCGTCCGACTTCGACACGCAAGCGCGCACGGTGCGATTCATCGGCATGCCTGGTGCGAAAGGCGTGCGCGATCAGCCTGCTTCTCGGCACATCGGCGGGCCAGGCTTCGCCCATCAACCGCGCAAGCGCGAACAAGACCGGACGCGTCGCAAGCGAAATCGCCTTGCCCGTGCCATGGATCACATGGCGGCATGCATCCACCACGAATGTCGGCGATGCCAGCAGCGCTTCGACTTCGTCGAGTCGCAGCAGCCGTTCTTCGCCGCGTGCGATCAGGCGCGCGGCGGGTGCGTTCAATACGTGCGCGGCGCTTTCGATTTCCGCCATCAGCGCGGGGATGCGCGCCACCTGTGCCGCATGCGCGGCCCGCGCGAGCGCAGCCCGTGCCCGTTGGGTGTGCAGGCGGCGGATCGCGATGCCCGCCACGACCAGTTCGTGCGCGGCTCTCGATGCGGGCGGGAACGGCGTGGGGTCGAGTTCGGCCAGCATGCGTTCGGCGTCGTCGAGGCGGCCGAGCAGGAGCAGGCGGCGAACCTCGATGTTCCGCGCGTGCGCGGCGTTGACGCGGTCGTCATGCATTTCAAGCGTTGCGCGTGCGGCTTCGAGCGCTTTCGCAGGCCAGCCCAATTCGCGCGAAACCAGCGCGATTTCCGCTTCGGCCACGATGCATCTTGCCCGGGCCACCGCTTCTTTGGGACCGAATCCCCGCGCCGCCTTGCGCAACAGCGCCTTGGCCCGCACCAGGTCGCCGAGCTGCGCCATGGCGATGCCGCGCAGCGCAAGGCTGGGCGCATCGTCGCGCAAGGCGACCCGCTTCAGCGCGCCAAGCGGATCACCGGCGGCGAGTGCGCGCGCCGCGGCGGTGATCAGGGAGTCCACAGCGATCGCGCCACACTTGTCACTCCCACCCGTTCGGAGCCCAAGCGTTAACTATATCCCACGGCTACACGACACCCGCTATTGGACGAACGGAGGAACGATCATGACCACGCATGCGGTTGGAACACGCGAACAATGGCTGGCAGCGCGAATCGAGCTGCTGAAGGCGGAAAAAGAGCTCACCCATCGCAGCGACGAGCTGGCGCGCCAGCGGCAGGCGCTGCCGTGGGTGCCGGTCAACAAGGGCTATCGCTTCGACACCGACGAGGGCGGCGCTTCGCTGGCGGACCTGTTCCGTGGGCGCTCGCAGCTGCTGGTCTATCACTTCATGTTCGGGCCCGATTTCGCCGCCGGCTGCCCGTCCTGCTCGGCGATCGCCGACGGCTTCAACGGTATTGCCGAACATCTGGCGAACCATGACGTGATGCTGTGGGCGGTATCGCGCGCGCCGCTCGGGAAACTGCAGGCCTACAAGAAGCGCCTGGGATGGACGTTCCCGTGGGCGTCCTCGCTCGGTGGCGACTTCAATTTCGATTTCACCGTCTCCATCACCGAGGAACAACAGCGCCAGGGAGACTACGAATACAACTACCAGCGCGGCGGCCATGCGATGGATGAGACGGCGCAGTTCCCGCAGGTCGTCATCGATCATGCACGCGCAAGCGGAACGGATGCGCTGACCTATGTGCGCGAAAGGCCGGGCATGAGCGCTTTCGTGTTGGAAGACGGCGTCGTCTATCACACCTATTCCACCTATGCGCGCGGCCTGGACGGCCTGTGGGGCATGTTCCAGTGGCTGGACCGCGCGCCCAAGGGACGCAACGAGACGGGCGTGTGGTGGCGCCGCCATGACGAGTACGGCAAGCGCTGACCCGCTTCCCGGCCGGTGTCGAAAACGGAGCACCGGCTTCGTCGATCCCATGACCCTGCCGCATCGAGGCATTCGCATGATCGCCGCACAGACTTCCGAACGCGCCTTCTTCGCCGCCTCGGCGATGCTCTTCGCCATCAGCGCGGTGCTGACCATCGCATGGGGCGCATCCATGTCCAGCATGGATGCGATGCCGATGCCGGGCGGCTGGACGATGTCGATGACCTGGATGCGCATGCCCGGCCAGAGCTGGGGCGGCGCCGCGGCATCGTTCGTCCTGATGTGGGACCTGATGATGGCCGCGATGATGCTGCCGTCCCTGGTGCCTGCGTTGCAGCGCTACCGCCAGACCATGCGTGCGAGCGACGGCATGCAGGTGGAACGGCTGACCATGCTGGCGGGCGCGGGTTATTTCTTCGTGTGGACGGTGTTCGGCATGCTGGTGTTTCCGCTCGGCGCCACGCTGGCGGCAGCGGAAATGCAGTGGCCGGCGCTGGCGCGCGTCGTGCCGCAGGCGGCTGGCGTGATCGTCCTGGTCGCTGGCGTATTGCAATTCACCCCATGGAAGGCACGACAGCTCGCGCATTGCCGGGAAGTACTGCGGCATGCGCACACCGGCCACGCGTGGCGGCAAGGCATGTGCCTGGGGCTGCATTGCTGCCTGAGCTGTACCAACCTGACCGCAATTCAGCTGGTGATCGGCGTGATGGATCTGCGCGCCATGCTGTTCGTGACGGCAGCCATCACCGCCGAACGGCTCGTGCCGGCAAGCAAGCTGGTGGCGCAGGCCATCGGCGTCATCGCGATCGGTGCGGGATTGGTTCTGCTCGTCTAGCTTGTGGGTTGGTGCGAACCCCAACATTTGCGATCTACCAGACGTGGCGATGTTGGGGTTTGCATCCCAACCTACGATCATCGCCCCGGCGAACGCCGGGACGACGTCGTCGACACACATCAATACGACTTGGCGACTTCGCGTACGACCTTCGCCAGGCTCGGGTCCTGCATCGCCATGTGCATGGTGGCGCGCACCAGGCCGGCCTTGTTGCCGCAGTCGAAACGGGTGCCTTCGAAGCGATACGCCAGCACCTTGCCCTGCTCGGTCAGCAGCGCCTCGATCGCGTCGGTGAGCTGGATTTCGCCACCCGCGCCCGGCTTGGTCTGCTCGAGCAACTGGAAGATGCGGCCCGGCAGCACGTAGCGGCCGACCACGGCGAGGTTGGACGGCGCTTCGGCCGGCTTGGGCTTTTCCACCATGAAACGGATGCGCGCGCTGCGCTCGTCGATCGGTTCGGCGTCGACGATGCCGTATTTGTCGGTCTGGTCGTGCGGCACTTCTTCCACCGCGATCACGCCGGCGGACTCGGCTTCGGCCAGTTCGGCCATCTGGCGCAAGGCGCCCTTGCCGCGGTTCCAGATCAGGTCGTCGGGCAGCACTACGCCGAACGGTTCGTCGCCCACCACCGGCTTGGCGCACAGCACCGCGTGGCCCAGGCCAAGCGCTTCGGGCTGGGTGACGAAGATCGCGCGCACGTGGCGCGGCAGCGTGCCCTGCACCAGGGCGAGCAGTTCGTCCTTGCCCTTTTCCTGCAGCTTCGCTTCCAGCTCGTACGCCTTGTCGAAGTAGTCGGCGATGGCGTGCTTGTAGCGATTGGTGACGAAGACCAGCGTATCGGCCCCGGCATCGACGGCTTCGTCGACGGCGTACTGGATCAGGGGCCTGTCCAGCACCGGCAGCATTTCCTTGGCGACCACCTTGGTGGCCGGAAGAAAACGCGTGCCCAGGCCGGCCACCGGAAACACCACCTTGCGCAATGGTTTACTCACTCACTTCTCTCCAATTTCGTTACGGCGCAGCGGAATGACATTGTTCGGTTGGGCAGCGTCGCTCCAACTGAACGAGGGCAGCAGACTGGACACGCACTGGCGCAGCTCTTCCTCGTTGAAGCTCTGCACGGCGTCGGCGGCGCGGGCGACCTGCGCCTGCAGCAAATCCCACGACACCGGCCGGTGCTGCGCTAGAAATATCTTGGCGTGTGTCGTCGCGCTGTAGTTTTCCAGTGGATGGAACAGCTCTTCGAACAATTTTTCGCCGGAACGCAGGCCGGTGTAGACGATCGGAATCTCGGTGCCGGGCTTCTTGCCGGCCAGCCGGATCATCTGCTCGGCCAGGTCGCGGATCTTGACCGGCTCGCCCATGTCCAGCGCGAAGATCTCCCCGCCCTGCCCGATCGCCGCCGCCTGCAGGATCAGCTGCGTGGCTTCCGGGATGGTCATGAAGTAGCGCGAGATTTCCGGGTGCGTGACCGTGACCGGGCCGCCGGCATGGATCTGCTGGCGGAACAGAGGGACCACGGAGCCCGCTGAATCGAGCACGTTGCCGAACCGCACGGTGATGAAGTGCGTGTTCGAATGCGCGTTGAGGTTCTGGCAGTAGATTTCCGCGATGCGCTTGCACGCGCCCATCACGCTGGTCGGGTTGACGGCCTTGTCGGTGGAAATCAGCACGAAGCATTCCACGCCGCTTTCGCTCGACAGATCCGCCACGTTGCGCGTGGCCATCACGTTGTTGCGCACCGCAGTGCGCAGTTGCCCTTGCAGCATCGGCACGTGCTTGTAGGCCGCGGCATGGAACACCACCTGCGGCTTGGTCTCCGCGAACAGGCGGCGCATCGCCACCGCATCGCCGCAGTCGGCAAGGACGCTGTTGAGCAGCAGCTCAGGGTAAGCCGCGCGCAATTCCTGCGAGATCTGATACAGGTTGTATTCGCAGGATTCGACGATGGTGAGCGCCTGCACGCCGAGTCGCGCGACCTGGCGGCACAGTTCCGAACCGATCGAGCCGCCACCGCCCGTGACCAGCACGCGACGGCCGGTCAGCGTTTCGCGGATGCGCGTCCAATCCAGCTCGACCGCGTCGCGTCCCAGGAGGTCTTCGATCGAGACTTCCTTGATCTGGTTGAACTGCGCACGACCGGCGACGACGTCTTCAAGTTTGGGCACGGTGCGATAGGGCAGGCCGGTGCGATCGCACAGCTCCACCACCTGGCGCATCTGCCGCGCGCTGGCGCCCGGCAAGGCGATGAGCAGCATCTGCACCGCGGCTTCTTTTGCCACTTCCGGAAGCTGCTCGAGCATGCCGAGCACCGGCTTGCCGTTGATGCGCGCACCGCGCAGCGAACGGCGATCGTCGACGAAGCCGACCACCACGTAACGCGTGTCGCGATGCAGGTCGCGCGACAATGCTTCGCCGGCGCTGTCGGCGCCCACGATCAGCACACGCTGCGTCTTGGCGTTGACGAACAGATCGATGCGGCTGTCCTTCCAGAAGCGATACGCCAGGCGTGGCGTGCCGAGGAACAGCGACAGCACGAACGGATACAGCAGCAGCACCGAACGCGGCACGCCGTCCAGACGTCCATACAGGAACAGGGAAACGCCGATCGCCACCGTGCCGACGATGGCCGCGCGCAGGATGTTCCAGAGATCCGGCAGGCTGGCGAAGCGCCACACGCCCTTGTACAGGCCGGTCCATGAGTAGACCAGGCCCTGCACCAGCAGCACGATCGGAAATTCGTACGACTCGAAACCGACGATCAGCTTGGGATCCAGCGCATAGCGCAGTTCCTTGGCGACCCACCACGCCAGCGCGGTGACCAGCAGGTCGTGGATGACCACTGCGGCCCGTGGATGAACTGTACCGACCCATTTACGTATGGACATGACGAACCTTGTATCGATCTCGCCGGATCAGGCGCCGCTTGGCCGCCAGCCAAACTGCCGCCGCAACCCCATAGGTGACGATGCAGGCCAAAAGCCCCATCCCTGGTTTTGCCAACGCCAGCGTGGCCAGGGGCGCTGCGATCAGCAGATTCCACCCCAGATACCACGCTGCGCTTACCGCATGCGTATGGCCCCTGCGCACAATCCATTGGTACAGATGTTCGCGGTGCGCAGTGTACCAGCGCCGCCCTCCCGTCATACGGAGCAGCAGGGTAAGGCTCGCATCCGTCACGAAGGCTGAACTGAGAATCAGCGCCGGCCATACCAGCGCCTCGTTGAGGCGCCAGAGCATCGCCGTCAAGGCAAACAACAGCAGGCCGATGGCGCCGCTGCCCACGTCGCCCATGAAAATGCGCGCCGGCGAACGGTTGTACCACCAGAAGCCCAGGCAGGCCGCAGCCACGCAAAAAGCTGCGCCCATCACGGTGAACTGGCCGACGTGCCATGCGATCACCGCCAGGCCGCAGGCGACGAACATGCCTTGCTGCGCGAGCAACCCGTCGATGCCATCCATGAAGTTATGCAAGTTGACGCTCCACGCTCCGCCCAGCACCCACAGCGGCAGCCATAGCCAGCTCGGGCCGTCCATCATGAGCGCCACCGAAAACAGGGCAACGGCCAGTATTTGCACTCCGAAGCGTGGAAGCACTGGCAAGGAACTGTGATCGTCCCACCAACCAATCAAGGCGATCATGGCGGTGGCGGCCCATAACGTGACGACCACGTGAAGCGGCCATGGCGATCGAGCTTGCAGCAGACACAGCGGCAACGTCGCCAGGGTCGCCACGACGATACCGATGCCGCCGCCGCGTGGCGTGGGAATCTTATGCGAGCGCCGCTGCCCCGGCTGGTCGAACATGCCGCGCCGATGTGCGTACGCGATCGCCGCACGCACCACGCCCAACGCGATCAGGAAGGCAAACAATACGGCGAGCGCGATCGGGGCGAAGCCAACCACGACCGCGTCACTCATTGGCCACACCGTGGATCGGCCTGATCGTGCTCCATCCTTTGCAGCTGGGGCACTGCCAGTGATGGGCCTTGGTGCCGAAACCGCAGTGGCTGCAGCGATACATCGCCTGCCCTTCGAGCAGCTTGCGTGTGAGATCGCGCAGGATCAGGAAGTTCTCGCGCGCTTCGCCTTCGATCTTGTCCATGGTGGCGTCGATCAGCGCCATCAGCCCGCGCACGGAAGGACGCTGGCGCAATTGCGAGGTAAGAAAATCGATCGCCGGCTTTTCGCCATCGCGCTGCTGGTACAGATGCGTCAGCGCAAGCACCGGCGAGATGCCGTGATAGCGCGCGAGGATGTCGCGCAGGAAACGCTCGGCGCGCGCCATCTGGGCGGAACGCGCATAGCTGTCGAGCAGCGGCGGAAGGATTTCCGGCACGAAGGCGATATCGGCCTCCACTGCGCGCTCATAGGCGTCGACGGCTTCCGCATGCTGCCCTTCTTCGGCATGCAAGCGGCCAGTGAGCATGAAGGCACGCACGCAATCGGGTTGCGAGGCGAACGCCTGCTGCAGGTAATCGCGCGCTTCGGCGCGGGCGCCATGCTGGCGCGACTGCTCGGCCAGCTCGCAATAGAACTGGGCGATGGTGGTGGCTTCTTCTTCGCCAGTCATGGTTTCCAGCCGGCGCGCATGTTCGATGGCTTTGTGCCAGTCGCGCTCGTGCTGGTAGATCGCGATCAGATGGCGCAAGGCCGAGGGCGCGTGCGCGTTCATCGCCACCAGGTCGGAAAACAGGGCTTCGGCGCGATCGAGCAGACCCGCGCGCATATAGTCCTCGCCCAGTTCGAGCAAGGCCACGGTCTTCATGCCCTCGGACAGGCCGGGCCGGGAAACCAGATGTTGGTGGAGACGGATGGCTCGATCCACTTCGCCGCGACGCCTGAAAAGATTGCCTAACGCTAAGTGCGTTTCCACGGTGTCGCGGTTGTATTCGGCCAGCTTGAGGAAGACCTCGATCGCCTTGTCCTGCTCCTCGTTGAGCAGATAGTTGAGGCCGCGGAAGTAATCGGACGACAGCTCGCTGACCTGCACCCCGGAACGACGCACGCTGGCGCGCCGCGCGGTCCACCAGCCACTGAGGAAGGCCGCCGGTATCAGCAGTGCCAGCAGCGGGTAAAAGGCGCTCATGCTGTTTTCGATGCCTTGGCACCCTGCGTCTTGGCGGTGCGCCGCCGTTCGCGGCGATGGCGCGTGGTGACGCCCAGCCACGCCGTCAGGCCGCCCAGGATCCAGCCGATCGCCAGCATGGCCAGCAAGGCCGCGCCCTTGGGCACCTGGATGCGCGCGAACGCGAGGTCATATCCGACGAGGTCCGCATTGAGCGCCCCCAGGATCACTCCCCCGGCGATGAAAAGTAGCAATAGCAGCGTGACGATCAATCGCATCAGGCGACTTTAGCCGATTGGGAGAATAGGGAATAGGGATTGAGGGAATAGGCCCACGGCCTGCAGCAAGCTCGCAAACATACGTGTCCAGCGCACACCGCAACATGCTTGCCGCGGCCCGCTTTGCACTATTCCCTCAATCCCTACTCCCTATTCCCTGCAAAAAAGAAAAGGCAGGACCAGCCCAAAGGCCGCCTGCCTGTCGGAATGAACCTTGTAACGGCGATCAGCCGCTCTGCTGCTCCAGCCGCATGTTGACGCGTTCGCGCAATTCCTTGCCCGGCTTGAAGTGCGGAACATGCTTGCCCGGCAGGGCTACCGCTTCGCCGGTCTTGGGATTGCGGCCCATGCGCGGCGGACGGTAATGCAAGGCGAAGCTGCCAAAGCCGCGGATTTCGATGCGCTCGCCGCCGGCCAATGCCTGGCTCATCTGTTCGATGACGTTCTTCACCGCCAACTCGACGTCGCTGAACGCAAGATGGGTCTGGCGCCTGGCCAGCGCCTCAATCAGCTCGGATTTGGTCATGGGTCCCCAATGTCCGTGACGTGGAACGAATCGGGGCGGCGCAACGCCGCCCCGATGCAGGCACTTATCGATCGGCCTTGTTGAGCTGCTCCTTGAGCAGCGCACCAAGCGTGGTCGTACCACCCGACGCGGACGAATATTCGGCCATGGCGTCTTGCAGCTCTTCCTCATCCTTGGCGCGGATCGACAGCGACAGCTGACGGCCCTTGCGGTCCATGCCGGTGAACTTCGCTTCCACCTTGTCGCCCACCTTCAGATGCTGCGTGGCATCGTCGATGCGCTCCTTGGCGATGTCGCTGGCGCGCAGATAGCCTTCCACGCCTTCGCCCAGATCGATCACCGCACCCTTGGCGTCCACTTCCTTCACCGTGCCGGTGACGATCGCGCCACGCGGATGGACGGCCATGAAGTGGCCGAACGGGTCCTGCTCCATCTGCTTGATGCCGAGCGAGATGCGCTCGCGCTCCGGATCCACCGCCAGCACCACGGCTTCGATCTCGTCGCCCTTCTTGAAGTTGCGCACGAGGTCTTCGCCGGAGGCCTGCCAGGAGATGTCGGACAGGTGCACCAGGCCGTCGATGCCGCCGTCCAGGCCGATGAAGATGCCGAAGTCGGTGATCGACTTGATCTGGCCGGACACCTTGTCGTTCTTCTTGTGCGTGGCGGCGAACGCTTCCCACGGGTTGGCGCGGGTCTGCTTGATGCCCAGCGAGATGCGGCGACGCTCTTCATCCACGTCCAGCACCATCACTTCGGTCTCGTCGCCGACCTGCACCACCTTGGCCGGGTTGACGTTCTTGTTGGTCCAATCCATTTCGGACACGTGCACCAGGCCTTCCACGCCCGGCTCGATCTCGACGAAGCAGCCGTAATCGGTGACGTTGGAAACCTTGCCGAACAGGCGGCTGCCGACCGGGTAGCGGCGGGCGATGGCGACCCACGGATCGTCGCCCAGCTGCTTGAGGCCCAGCGACACGCGGTTGCGCTCGCGGTCGTACTTCAGCACGCGCACGTCGAGCTCGTCGCCGACGTTGACCACTTCGGACGGATGACGCACGCGCTTCCACGCCATGTCGGTGATGTGCAGCAGGCCGTCGATGCCGCCCAGGTCCACGAACGCGCCGTAGTCGGTGAGGTTCTTGACCGTGCCCTTCACCACCGCGCCTTCGGTCAGGCGTTCCAGCAGCTTCTCGCGCTCCTCGGAGAACTCGGTCTCGACGACGGCGCGGCGGCTGACCACCACGTTGTTGCGCTTGCGGTCCAGCTTGATGATCTTGAATTCGAGATCCTTGCCTTCCAGGTACACCGGATCGCGCACCGGACGCACGTCGACCAGCGAGCCCGGCAGGAACGCGCGGACGTCCTTGATGTCGACGGTGAAGCCGCCCTTGACCTTGCCGGAGATCTTGCCGGTGATGGTCTCTTCCTTGTCGAAGGCCTGCTCGAGGTCGTCCCACACCATGGAACGCTTGGCCTTCTCACGGGAGAGCTTGGTCTCGCCGAAGCCGTCTTCCAGTGCGTCGAGGGCTACCTTCACCTCGTCGCCCACGCGTACTTCCAACTCGCCGTTCTCGCTCTTGAACTGCTCGATCGGAACGATGCCTTCGCTCTTGAGGCCAGCGTTGATCACGACGACGTCGTTGCGGATTTCGACAACGATGCCGGTGACGATGGCACCCGGCTTCAGCTTGGAGATGGCCTGTTGGCTCTGTTCAAACAGCTCGGCAAAACTTTCAGTCATGTTGATTCCAGAAATAAGAAAAGGCCCTTGACCCAATGCGCGCGGTTGGATGATTGCGCTTGGGCAGGCCCGCCGGTTGTGGGTGTGTCGGGACGAAAGCCCTTGCACCGTTGACCCAAAACTTCATGCCGCGACATGAAGCACCAAAGCCGCCGGAACCCTTTACGGTTTCACGACGGCCAGAACTTTAGCGACCACGTCCTCGATCCCCATGCCAGTGGTATCGACCAGCACTGCATCGGCGGCGGGCTTGAGCGGCGCGACGGTTCGCGATGCATCGCGGGCGTCGCGCGCTTCAATTTCGCTCTGAAGGGACGAGAGTGTAACGCTCAGCCCCTTTTCCTTCAACTGCTTATAACGCCTTTTCGCCCTTTCGGCGGCGCTCGCGGTCAGGAATACCTTGTAGGGCGCATCGGGAAAGATCACCGTGCCCATGTCGCGCCCGTCCGCCACCAGGCCCGGCGCTTTGCGGAAACTCAGCTGCAGCTCGACCAGCGCCTTGCGCACCGAGGGAATCGAGGCGATGGCGGAGGCCGCGGCGCCCGCCGTCTCGGTGCGCAGCTCGTCCGTGGCATCGTGCCCATTGACGAGGACGCGCGTTTCGCCATCATGTGGCGCCGCACGAAACTGGATCCTGGTGGTCTCGGCGCAGCGGGTCACGGCCTCGGCGTCGGACAGATCCAGGTCGGCCGCCCCGGCGGCATAGCCGACCGCCCGATACAGCGCCCCGGAGTCGAGCAAGCGCCAGCCCAGGTGGTCCGCCACCAGCCGGCTGATCGTGCCTTTGCCCGAACCGGACGGACCGTCGATGGTGAGTACGGGCACGGCGGCCTTGCGAGTGGGCATGGATGATCCTGGTGGCACGGGAAGTGCTTAGCTTAGCCTGTTTCAAGGGGGTTCCCAGCCAATGCTCAACCGTTCCACTTCGACCGCATCCGCTTATCCGCCGCCTTCCGTGAACGACCTTCACCACCAGTTCCACCAAGCCGCCGACGAGCTTCGGCATCTGAAAAGCCGACCCGACAACGACACCCTGCTGATGCTCTACGGGCTCTACAAGCAGGCGCTGGAAGGCGACGTGCACGGTTGCCAGCCCACCAGCTTCTTCGACTTCATCGGCACCGCCAAACAGGAAGCCTGGGGCCGCCTGAAGGGCATGTCCCAGGACGATGCCATGCGCCAGTACGTCACCCTGGTACAACAATTGCTGCCCTGATCGGGCACCTGCCGCGCCGCGGCCACTTGCGCCGCTAGTGAAGGGGCTGCATATTCATACGATCGTTTGAACGACGGTCGATGCATGAACTACCCAAACTTGTTCGCCCCGCTCGTGCTGGGCCACCTCACCCTGCCCAACCGCATCCTGATGGGTTCGATGCATACCGGGCTGGAGGACAAGGCCGCCGATTTCGACAAGTTGGCCACGTATTTCGCCGAACGCGCACGCGGCGGCGTGGGCCTGATGGTGACCGGCGGCATCGCCCCGAGCATCCAGGGCTGGCTCAAGCCCTTCGGTGGCCGCATGACCCTGCCCTGGCACACGCCGCGGCATCGCAAGATCACCCGGGCGGTGCACGCCGAAGGCGGGCGCATCTGCATGCAGATCCTGCACGCGGGGCGCTACGGTTATCACCCCCTATCGGTGGCGCCCTCGCCCATGCAGTCGCCGATCACGCCGTTCAAGCCGCGCGCCCTCAGCGCGCGCGGTGTCGAGCGCACCATTCGCGATTTCGTCCGTTGCGCTCAGCTCGCGCGCGAGGCCGGCTACGACGGCGTGGAAGTGATGGGCTCGGAAGGCTATCTGATCAACCAGTTCATCGCCGCGCGCACCAACCAACGCAACGATGCGTGGGGCGGCGATACCGCGCGGCGCATGCGTTTCCCGATCGAAATCGTGCGCCGCATGCGCGAAGCCGTCGGCAAGGACTTCATCATCATCTATCGCCTTTCCATGCTCGACCTGGTCGAAGACGGGCAAGCCTGGCAGGACATCGTGGCGCTCGCCAAAGGCATCGAGGCCGCAGGCGCCAGCATCATCAATACCGGCATCGGCTGGCACGAGGCGCGCGTGCCGACCATCGTCACCAGCGTGCCGCGTGCGGGCTTCAGCTGGGTCACGAAAAAGCTCAAGGGCGAAGTGGCGATTCCGCTGATCACCACCAACCGCATCAACATGCCCGACGTGGCCGAACGGATTCTCGCCAGCGGCGAAGCGGACATGGTGTCGATGGCGCGTCCGCTGCTGGCCGATCCGGAATGGGCGATCAAGGCCAAGGCGGGACGCAGCGAACGCATCAACACGTGCATCGCCTGCAACCAGGCTTGCCTCGATCATGTGTTTCTCAATCAGCGCGCGAGCTGCATGGTCAATCCGCGCGCCTGTTTCGAAACCGAGCTGCGCATCCTGCCGGCCGCTACGCGCAAACGCATGGCGGTTATCGGCGCGGGGCCGGCCGGCATGGCGTGCGCCGCTACGCTGGCGGAACGTGGGCACGACGTCACGCTGATCGAAAGCGCCAGCGAGATCGGCGGCCAGTTCAACTACGCCAAGCGTATTCCCGGCAAGGAAGAGTTCCACGAGACGCTGCGCTATTTCACCCATCGCCTGGGCGATGCCGGTGTGCGCCTGCAGTTGGGACAGACGGCCGACGTGGATTCGCTCAAGGCAGCGAACTACGACCACGTGATCGTCGCCACCGGCATCAAGCCGCGCCAGGTGCGCTTTCCCGGCAGCGATGATCCGCGCGTGCTGAGCTATCTCGATGTGCTGGCGCGCAACCACGCCGTCGGCGTGCGCGTGGCGATCATCGGCGCCGGCGGCATCGGTTTCGACGTGGCCGAATTCCTCGTCGAACATGCGCCCTCTCCCACCACCGACGTCGCGCGCTGGACACGCGAATGGGGCGTGGACATGCAACTCGAGCAACCCGGCGGCTTGCGATCCCCGCAACCGGAACCGGCGGCGCGACAGGTCTGGCTGCTGCAGCGAACCGCGGGCCGCCCCGGCGCTCGCCTCAACAAGACCACCGGCTGGGTTCATCGCGCGACCCTGAAAAATAAGCGGGTGACGATGCTTGGCGGCGTCAGCTACGACCGTTTCGACGACCAAGGCCTGCACATCACTATCGATGGCCAGGCCCAGATACTGCCCGTCGACAACGTGGTGATCTGCGCCGGACAGGAACCCCACCGCAGCCTGGCCGATGCGCTCAAGGAAAAAGGCCACCCCAGCGTGCACGTGATCGGCGGTGCGGACGTCGCCGCCGAGCTGGATGCCAAGCGGGCCATCGCCCAAGGCACGCGACTTGCGGCGGCGCTTTAGCAAAGCATCGCAACAGGCTCTACGGGAAGCAGAAAAGGAAGCGCCCCGCCAGCGATGCGTCGGTAGTGGCTCTGGGGAGGGAGGCCGAAATACCGCGGGGGTAGCATCGCTGCGGGGCGAGGTCTGCGCCACTCGGGGGGAGGGGGTCAGTGGCGCGACAGGGAAGATATTATGATCGACCCGATACAGAATCAAATATATATTTAGACCCGTATTTATACGGAATCGCTATATGTTTGATTTCCGCCAGCTGCGCTACTTCATCGCGGTCGCCGAGGAGCTGAGCTTCACGCGCGCCGCGCAGCGCCTGCATCTTTCGCAGCCGCCGCTTTCCCAGCAGATCCAGGCGCTGGAGCAGGACCTGGGTGTGCGCCTGCTGGAGCGCGACAAGCGCAACGTCACCCTTACCGCGCCGGGGCGGCTGTTTCTCGACCAGGCCCGGCAGATCCTGGCCATGGCCGACGAGGCGCGCAGCCAGGTCGCCGAAGCCGCCGCGGGCTTTAGCGGGCACCTCAAGCTCGCCTACACCGTCTCGGTGTCTTTCCATCCGGCCCTGCCGCAGACGCTGCTGCGGCTTGGTCAGAACGCGCCCAACGTGCGCGTGTGGCTGAGCGAGATGTACAGCGAGCCGCAGTTTTCGGCGATCCGCAACGGCCAGATCGACGTGGGTTTCGTGCGCGACGTGCCCACGCACGAGGACGATGCACGCGCGCTGCGCATCGATGTGATCGACCGCGAACCCCTGGTGCTCGCCCTGCCATCCGGCCATCGCCTGGCGGGTCGCCAACGCGTGGAACTGAGCGAGGTGGCCGGCGATCCCTTCGTGGTGCAGCCGCGCGAGCTGGCGGCCACGCTGTACGACCGGCTGGTGCGCCTGGCGGCCAAGGCCGGTTTCCATCCGGTGATCCGCCAGCACGCCCAGCAGATCAATGGCCTGCTTGCCCTGGTCGCCGCTGGCATCGGCATGGCGCTGGTGCCGGCCAGCATGCAGGTGGTGAAACTGGCCGGCGTGAGCTATGTACCCCTGGGCGATCCGGATGCTTATCTGCTATTGGCAGTGGCCAGCCCGGTCGAGGGCGCATCGCCGGTGGTTCAGCAGTTCCTGGACACCGTCAACCAGGCCAAGGCCGCCTTGGGCTTGTGATGCCTCGGGTTTCTGGCGCCTTGGGCTTGTGGTAAGTAATTCAAATCGTTATACTTGCGCGCTTTCTTCGTTTCATTTCGTTCCAGGAGCCTGCCGTGAAGGTGCTTTCCTCTTTGAAGTCCGCCAAGCAGCGGCACCGCGACTGCAAGGTTGTGCGCCGCCGCGGCAAAGTGTTCGTGATCTGCAAGAGCAACCCGCGTTTCAAGGCGCGTCAGCGTTGATCTAGTCAGGCCATGAGCCGATGAAAAAAGCCGCTGCGAAGCGGCTTTTTTTGTGTTTGCGTTTTAGGGGTTACGGCTAGGTTGGGCCCCTCACCCCGGCCCTCTCCCCGGAGGGGAGAGGGCGCAAGGATGTATCACTCGTAGCTGACGCCGGTGATCTCGTAGCGCTTCACGCCGTTGGGCGCCCGGAACTCGAAGCTTTCGCCCTCGCTCTTGCCGATCAGCGCACGCGCGATCGGCGAGGACACCGCGATCAGGAACTGTTTGATGTCCGCTTCGAGGTCGCCGACGATCTGATACTTCACTGACTCGCCGCTTTCCTCGTCTTCCAATTCCACGATCGCGCCGAACACGATCTTGCTGCCCGGCTTCAGGCGCGACACATCGATCACCTCGGCGGTGGACAGCGCCGCTTCCAGCTCATTGATGCGACCTTCGATAAAGCTCTGCTGCTCACGCGCCGCGTGATATTCGGCGTTTTCCTTCAAGTCGCCGTGCGCGCGCGCTTCGGCGATCGCGGCGATGATCTTCGGACGCTCGACCGACTTCAGGCGTTCCAGCTCGCCACGCAGACGTTCGGAACCGGCCTTGGTAATGGGTGCGCGACTCATGCGTTCAGCTCCTTGTGTAGTTCTTGCAGGCTGTGAACCTCACCGCTGTCGTGGTAATCCAGCGAATGCACCAGCGCACGCGCGCCGGCCACCGTGGTGGAATAGGTGACGCGATGCTGCAGCGCCTCGCGCCGGATCGAGAACGAGTCGGCGATCGCCTGCTTGCCCTCGGTGGTGTTGACGATATACACGATCTCGCCGTTCTTGATCAGGTCGACGATGTGCGGGCGGCCTTCGGCCACCTTGTTGATGCGCTCGCAGAGCACGCCGTGCGCGGTCAGATAGCTTGCCGTACCGGCGGTGGCGACCAGCGTGAAGCCGCGCGTGGCGATGTCCGCTGCGATCGGCAGCAGGCGATCCTTGTCGGCATCGCGCACGGACACAAACACCTTGCCCTTCGGCGGCGTCTTGATGCCGGCGGCATCGTGGCCGCGCGCGAACGCCGCGCCGAAGCTGCGGCCTACGCCCATCACTTCGCCGGTGGAGCGCATTTCGGGGCCGAGGATCGGATCGACGTTCTGGAACTTCAGGAACGGGAAGATCGCTTCCTTCACCGAGTAATAGCCCGGAATCACTTCGCGCGTGGCGCCCTGCTCGGCCAGCGTGCGGCCGGCCATGCAGCGCGCGGCGATCTTCGCCAGCGCCACGCCGGTGGCCTTGGACACGAACGGCACCGTGCGCGAGGCGCGCGGGTTCACTTCCAGAATGAACACCGTGTCGCCCTGGATCGCGAACTGCGTGTTCATCAGGCCGATCACCTTCAGCTCTTTCGCCATCAGGCCAACCTGGCGACGCAGTTCGTTCTGCACCGCCGGCGACAGCGAGTACGGCGGCAGCGAGCAGGACGAATCGCCCGAGTGCACACCGGCTTCCTCGATGTGCTCCATGATGCCGCCAACCAGCACATTGCCGTCGCGGTCGGCGATGATGTCCACGTCCACTTCCACCGCGTGATCGAGGAAGCGGTCGAGCAGCACCGGCGAATCGTTCGACACCTGCACCGCCTCGCGGATATAGCGCGACAGATCCGCGTCGTCGTACACCACTTCCATCGCGCGGCCGCCGAGCACGTAGCTGGGACGTACCACCAGCGGATAGCCGATCTCGCGCGCCAGCGCCAAGGCTTCATCGGCATTGCGCGCGGTGCGGTTCGGCGGCTGGGTCAGGCCCAGCTTGGCGATCATTTGCTGGAAGCGCTCGCGGTCTTCGGCCAAGTCGATCGAATCGGGCGTGGTGCCGATGATCGGCGCACCGGCCGCTTCCAGCGCGCGCGCGAGCTTGAGCGGCGTCTGGCCGCCGTACTGCACGATCACGCCCTTGGGCTTTTCCAGATCGACGATTTCCAGCACGTCCTCGAGCGTAAGCGGCTCGAAGTACAGGCGATCGGAAGTGTCGTAGTCGGTGGACACGGTTTCCGGGTTGCAGTTGACCATGATGGTCTCGAACCCGTCTTCGCGCAGCGCGAGCGCCGCGTGCACGCAGCAGTAGTCGAATTCGATGCCCTGCCCGATGCGGTTCGGACCGCCGCCCAGCACGATGATCTTGTCGCGCGTGGTGGGATTGGCTTCGCACTCTTCCTCATAGGTCGAGTACATGTACGCCGTGGTGGTGGCGAATTCGGCCGCGCAGGAATCCACGCGCTTGTACACCGGGCGCACGCCCAGGGTGCGGCGCAGGTGGCGGATGGCCGCTTCGTCCGTGCTGGTGAGTTCGGCCAGGCGCGCATCGGAGAAACCCAGGCGCTTGAGCTCGCGCATGCGCGGCGCATCGAGCGCGCTGATGCCCTGCGCCTGCACGTCCTTCTCGGTCAGCACGATGTCTTCGAACGCAGCCAGGAACCACGGATCGACGCGGCTCAGGTCATGCACTTCTTCCAGCGTCAGGCCGGCGCGGAACGCATCGGCCAGATGGAACACGCGATCGGGACGCGGCTCGCGCAATTCGCGCTTGAGCGTGGCCAGGCCGTCTTCGCTGCCCAGATCCAGCCCCGTGGGGTTCAAACCGGTCTTACCGATTTCCAATCCACGCAGCGCCTTCTGCAGCGATTCGTGGAAGCTGCGGCCGATCGCCATCACCTCGCCCACGGATTTCATCTGCGTGGTGAGGCGCGCATCGGCCTGCGGGAATTTCTCGAACGCGAAGCGCGGGATCTTGGTGACCACGTAGTCGATGGTGGGCTCGAACGAAGCCGGCGTGAGGCCACCGGTAATGTCGTTCTTGAGTTCATCCAGCGTGTAGCCCACGGCCAGCTTCGCCGCGACCTTGGCAATCGGAAAACCCGTGGCCTTCGAAGCCAGCGCGGACGAACGCGACACGCGCGGATTCATCTCGATCACCACCACGCGGCCGGTTTCGGCATTCACGCCGAACTGCACGTTGGAGCCGCCGGTATCCACGCCGATCTTGCGCAGCACCGCGATGGAGGCATCGCGCAGGCGCTGGTATTCCTTGTCGGTAAGCGTCTGCGCCGGCGCGACGGTAATGGAGTCGCCGGTGTGCACGCCCATCGGATCGAGATTTTCGATCGAGCACACGATGATGCAGTTGTCCGCCTTGTCGCGGACCACTTCCATCTCGAATTCCTTCCAGCCGAGCACGGATTCTTCCACCAGCACTTCGTGCACCGGCGAGAGTTCCAGGCCGCGCTTGACGATTTCTTCGAATTCCTCGCGGTTGTACGCGATGCCGCCACCGGAACCGCCGAGCGTGAAGCTGGGACGGATGATGGTGGGATAGCCGACGGTGGCCTGGATTTCCACCGCCTGCTCGAACGAACGCGCCACCGCCGCCTTCGGGCACTCCAGGCCGATCTCGGACATCGCCACGCGGAACAGCTCGCGATCTTCCGCCATGCGGATTGCTTCGCGCGAGGCGCCGATCAGCTCCACGCCGTACTTTTCGAGCACGCCGTTGTCGGCCAGGTCGAGCGCGCAGTTCAAGCCGGTCTGGCCGCCCATCGTCGGCAGCACCGCGTCCGGGCGCTCCTTGGCGATGATGCGCTCCACCGTCTGCCAGTTGATCGGCTCGATGTACACGGCATCGGCCATGTTCGGATCGGTCATGATCGTGGCCGGATTGGAGTTCACCAGGATCACCCGGTAACCCTCCTCGCGCAGCGCCTTGCACGCCTGCGCGCCGGAGTAGTCGAACTCGCAGGCCTGGCCGATCACGATCGGGCCGGCGCCGATGATGAGGATGCTTTTGATGTCGGTACGTTTTGGCATCTCAGCGGGTCTCCTGCATCAGCTTGGCGAAACGATCGAACAGATAACCGATATCCAGCGGGCCGGGGCTCGCTTCCGGATGCCCCTGGAAACAGAACGCAGGGCGATCGGTGAGCGCGAAGCCCTGCAGCGAGCCATCAAACAGCGAGGTGTGCGTGATACGCACATTGCTCGGCAGCGTGGACGCATCCACTGCAAAGCCGTGGTTCTGCGAGGTGATCAGCACGCGGCCGTCGTCGTGGTCCTTCACCGGATGGTTCGCGCCGTGGTGGCCGAACTTCATCTTCAGCGTCTTGGCGCCCAATGCGGCGCCCATGATCTGGTGGCCCAGGCAGATGCCGAACAGCGGAATTTCTGCATTGAGGAATTCGCGCGTGGCGGCGATGGCGTAATCGCAGGCGGCCGGATCACCGGGACCATTGGAAAGGAACACGCCATCGGGCTTCATCGCCAGCACCTCGGCGGCGGGCGTCTGCGCCGGCACCACGGTGATCTCGCAGCCGCGCTCGGCCAGCAGGCGCAGAATGTTGCGCTTCACGCCGTAGTCGTAGGCGACCACGTTGAAGCGCTTGTCCGTTTCGTGGAACACGGTGCGGTCCAGATCGTACACGCCCTCGTTCCAGTTGTACGGTTTGGTCACGCTGACCACCTTGGCCAGGTCCATGCCGTTCAAGCCAGGGAAGGCACGCGCGTTGGCCAGCGCAGCCTCGGCGTCGATCGACTCGCCCGCCACGATGCAGCCGTTGAGCGCGCCCTTGTCGCGCAGGATGCGCGTGAGGCGGCGGGTATCGATGCCGGCGATGGCGACGATGCCATGGCGCTTCAAGTAATCAGGCAGGCTCTCGGTATTGCGCCAGTTGCTGGGCCGGCGCGGCACGTCGCGCACGATCAGGCCGGCGGTGTGCACGCGGTCGGATTCGGCATCCACCTCGTTGCAGCCGGTATTGCCGATATGCGGGTAAGTGAGGGTGACGATCTGGCGGGCGTAGGAGGGATCGGTGAGGATCTCCTGGTAGCCCGTCATGGCGGTATTGAAAACCACTTCGCCGACGGTTTCGCCAGTCGCACCGACGGCGTGGCCGTGGAATACGCTGCCGTCTTCGAGGGCAAGCAGAGCGGGATGAGGCATGTGGAGGGCCGCCTTTTAGGTACAGCAAGATCCGCAAGCCGCGTGCAAGCAGGCTTGTGGACCTTAGGTGAAGGAAAGTCTCGGGCGGGTTGAAATGATAGGCGCCAAGGAGCTTTCTGTCCACCGCAAGCGGCGGCCAGACCCGGAATGTCCTATGGAGCGCGCTGACAGCACGGCCGCGTTAGACTGACAGCAACTTAGCTAGGAAAGCTACAAAAGTTGATGAACACGACCGTCTTGCTGGACCCGGCCCGCCTTGATCGTCCGGATACCGACGTACGCCAGTGCCCGTTCCCGTTCATGATCGCGCACGGCCAATTGCCGGACGAAGCGCGCAACGATCTGGAGCGGGATTTTCCCAAGTACGCCAGCGCCGGTTTTTTCCCCTACGACCCGGCCGATTGCGGTCCTTCCGTCAACGCCCTGGTGCAGCAGCTGACCACGCCCGAATTCGCCAGCGCGATCGGCCGCTATCTGGGCATCGAGAACCTGGGCCGGTACCCCACGCTGATCACCCTGTGCCGCGCGTTGAACAAGCGCCATGGCACCATCCACACCGACAGCCGCTCCAAGGTGGCCACCGCCCTGCTCTACCTCAACACGCAGTGGCCTGACACCAGCGACGGCTGCCTGCGCTTTCTCAACCGCGTGGACAGCATCGACGACCTGGTCGCTCCGGAACTCAAGCCGCTGTATGGCGAGTTCGCCGTGTTCAAGCGTTGCGACAATTCCTTCCACGGCCATCTGCCGTACGAAGGCGAGCGCCGCGTGATCCAGGTGGCCTGGCTCACCAGCGAAGAGGAAAAACTGCGCAAGACCAAGCGTGGCAAATTCTCGCGTGGCTTCAAGAAACTGTTCGGCGTGCTGGACCGCAAGCTCGGCGCCGGACGCGATCGCAACGCGTCGCATCGCAACTGAGCAAAGACAGGAAAGTCATGGATGATCGATAAACGAAGCTTGCGTTTTTCTGTCCGGCGTTTTCCAGCCGACAATGCCAGGGGCCCGAACCGCCCTCGCATCCAGCCCATATCGTAATATCGCGCGATCGAGCCGCTTCGGGGGAAGCCATGTCTTTCGTGTTCCTGCTGTCCTTGGCGTTGCAGATCGCCTGCGCCGTGCACGTCATCCGCAGTGGCCGTCCGCTGTATTGGTTGTTCCTGATCCTGATCGGCTCCTATCTCGCCGTGCTGGTTTACGTGCTGGTTGCGGTCATTCCCGATCTTCAACACGACCCGCACGGGCGCAGGGCGGCCCGCACGGCGATGAAGGTGACCGATCCGCAGCGCCGCCGGCGCGAGCTGCAGAAGCAGTTGGAACTGAGCAACACCATCGACAATCGCCGCCGGCTGGCCGAGGAATGCCTGCAGCAAGGCGATTACGCCAACGCGCAGGAGTTGTACCAGGGTCTGCTTACCGGCATGTACGCCACCGATCCGCACTTCATGGAAGGGCTGGCGCACGCGCAGGCCGGCAGCGAACGCTTTGCCCAAGCGCGGCAGACGTTGGACGCACTTGCGCAGGCCAATCCGAACTACAAATCCAGCGAAGTGCAGTTGCTCTACGCGCGCTGCCTGGAAGAACTCGGCGACACCGAGGCGGCGCTCAATGAATACCGGGTGCTGGCCGACAGCTATCCCGGCGAGGAAGGGCGCTTCCGCTATGGCCGCCTGCTCGCGCAGAGCCAGCGCCATGTGGAAGCGCGCAGCGTGCTGCAAGGCCAGCTGCGGCGCGCCGAAATGATGCCCCGCTACTATCGCCGCAAAGAGCAGGCGTGGCTGAAGGCCGCAAAGCTGGAACTGTCGCGCCTGGGCGAATCCTGAGCAGGCCCCTACCCCATCAGCCAGAACATGTAGGCCGCAAACACGCCGTATAGCAACCCCACCGGCGCAAGCTTGCGTCCGTCGACGTGCCCGCGGCGGAACAGCCACCACAGGTAGACGATCGCGGCAGCCGTCATGATACCGGCCATGATCAACGGCTTGTCGAACATCCACGGCGTGGCGAATATCGCCAGCGCGCTGGGGATGGTGGCCTGGATCATCATGGCACCGGAAATATTCGCCAGCGCCAGGCGTTCCTTGCCCTGGCGCACCCAGATCAGCGCATTCATGGTTTCCGGCAGTTCCGTCGCGACCGGGCTCAATACCAGCGCCACCAGATGCGGCGGCAGGTGCATGGCGTTGCCGATGCTTTCGATCTGCAGCACGAAGACATGCGAAGCCACCGCGATCACCAGCAGCGACAGCGTCGCCTGCAGCGCCACCATCGACACGGCCGGATTGGACGAACTCGGCTGGAATTTCAGCGCTTCCAGTTCATCGCCATGCGACGTATCGCCCTCGCCTTTCAGCTCGCGCCATACGTAGATCGCATACGCCAATAGAAACAGGATGCCCAACCATGGCTTGAGCGCAAACGCGATCAAGCCCAGCCCGCACTTCACCACGAAAATCGAAAGGAACCAGGCCTGGTCGCGCGCCAGCCGCGCATGCTCGACCTGCACGCGCACCGTGGCGCGCCCCAGGCGACGACGATTACCCCACAACGCAAGGCCGACCACCGCATAAGCGATCGTGGCCAGCACCAGCGGACCGCCCATCGCGGCGCCGACACCGATATCGCGCACTTCGGCGGTGCGCCCCATGATCACCGCCACGAAGGTCACCGCGCTTTCCGGCAACGCCGTGCCGAACGCGGCCAACACCGTGCCGGTGGCCGTCTCGCCAAGATTGAGCTTTTTTCCCAGCCACTCGATGCTGTTGACGAAGTACTCGCAGGCGGCATAGATGGCCGCCGCGGAAAGCAGGAACAGCAGTGCAGTGAGCGCCATGAAACATTCCGGGCCGGGCGAGCGAAGTCCGATGGCGCACGCGCGTCGCTCGCCCGGCCGGGGTGAGCGCGTCGTGGCCAAAGGTCTCGCCGAGCGATCGCAAACGAATGCTGCGATAACCACCCGCGCCATGAAGCGAACGCTTCAAGTGTGTTGACGCGGATTCCTCGTTACAAGTGGGCCGAACGCCCGATGCCGCGAGGATGGCTACTCCCCAATGACAGTGAGTGCTGCGGATGCTACAGGCTTCGTACCGGCCTCACAACATATTGCGGACGCCGGAAGACACTGCCTTCAGGGTCCGTCCACCGCCTTGCGCCCGATCGCCGGATCGTCGGTGAAAAACGCGTCGACGCCCGCCGCGAGGTAGGCGCGGATTTCCGCGATCGAACCCGCCTCGTTGAATGTCTTCGGATCGCTGCCCTGCCAGAAATTCCTGGCCTGGAAATGATTCTCCGGGCGGAAGGTATATGGATGCACTTCCAAGCCTGCTGCATGCGCGTCATGCACCAGCGAGGTGGGCGTGCCCAAGCTGCCGTCGGCTTTCAATGGAATGATCGACCGGATGTTGGGACCGATCGCATCCGCATAGCCGGCGATCTCGCGCAGGCCGGCAGGCGTCACCATGTCGCCATAGCTCAGCTTGCCGCTTGCGGATGTTACGTCGTAGGGCTGTTCGGGCAGGTCGTCGATCAACTGCAACAGCCGGATATTGGGATGACGCTTGCCCAGCTTTCCATGCAGATAACGCAGGTTGGCGATTTCGAACGACTGGATTTCCACCGGCGCGTGCTGCGTATAGCGATGCGCGGCGATGATCGCCAGCACGCGGTCCTCCATCGGCAGGCCGATCTTCTGGAAATAGGTGCCGTGCTTGATCTCCGGAATGATGCCGATCACGCGTCCGCGCGTAGCCGCTTCGGCCGCCACGAAATCGATGATTTCATCGAACGTCGGTATCTGGAAATCGCCGTCGTAATGTGTGCCGCGATAGTCCGGCAAGCGTTCGCGTGCACGCAGCGTCTTCAGCTCCGCCAAGGTGAAATCCTCGGTGAACCAGCCGGTGACGCTGTGCCCGTCGATGGTCTTGGTCGTCTTGCGCGCGGCGAATTCCGGATGACTGGCGACATCGGTGGTGGTGCCGATCTCGTTCTCGTGACGGGCGACGGGCACGCCGTCCTTGGTCATCACCAGGTCGGGTTCCACGTAGTCCGCGCCGTCGGCGATCGCCTTCGCATACGAGGCCAGCGTGTGCTCGGGCCGCAAGGCGCTGGCGCCACGATGGCCGATCACCAGCACCTTGGCGGCGAGCGGTTTCTCATCGGCATCGATGGCGGCGGACATGAGTACGGCTCCCAGACAGCAGCTCAACCATAGTAGCGTTTTCATCCAGACGCCCTCACAGGTGGCGCAATCAGTCGGCGACGCGTGCCTGCAGCATGTCGTCGATGCCATAGCTGCCAGGCGTACGCGCCGCCAGCCATGCGGCCGCTTCCAGGGCGCCGCGCGCGAAGATGGAACGATCGGTGGCACGGTGGCTCAGCTCGACGCGTTCGCCCTGGCCAAGCAGCAACGCCGAATGCTCGCCCACCACGTCGCCGCCGCGCACGACGGCAAAGCCGATGCTGCCGCTGCGGCGCGCGCCGGGACGGCCTTCGCGCACATAGACGGCTTCCTTCGCCAAGCTGGTGCCGCGCGCCTCGGCAGCCGCATCGCCCAGGGCGAGCGCCGTGCCCGACGGCGCATCTTCCTTGCGGCCATGATGCGCCTCGACAATCTCCAGATCCCAATCAGGCAACGCCGCGGCAGCCTGGCGCAGCAGGCGTTTCAACACCGCCACGCCCAGGCTGAAATTAGCGGCATGCAACAGGGGGATGCGTTGCGCGGCTTGATCGAGCCGGGTTTGCAGCGATGCATCGATGCCGGTCGTGCCGGTCACCAACGCCGCCTCGTGTGCGATGCAGTAATCAAGCGCTGCGCTGAGGCCGTCCGGACCGCTGAAATCGATGACGACGTTGGCGGTGACGGCGTTCCAATCGTGCGCATAGCGCAGTGACGTAGACAGGTCCGCGAAAACGGGCGTGCCGTTATGTGCGGAATGGGCAGATACCAAGGCATTGACCAGTTCGAAGCGCTTGTCCTCGCGTACCAGCGCGAGCAAGGCGCGTCCCATGCGGCCGGAAGCACCGTTGATGGCGAGGCGGATGGGTTGGGTCATGCGGATGTCCTTAGCTCTTGTCGCCCTACCCAGGAAGGGTCAGGACCAATCTTGCAATGAATCGTAGGTTGGGGTGCAAACCCCAACGTCGTCATCTCCATGCATCCGGATGTTGGGGTTTGCACCCCAACCTACAGGTGGCTCAGGAGGTGACCCGCGACCAGAACTGCTTCACCCCATCCATCCAGCCTTTCGCGCGCGGCGTGTGCTCATCATCATCGGCGAAGGTGGCTTCCAGCTTTTCCAGCAGTTCGCGCTGCTCGCGCGTAAGGCGTACCGGCGTTTCCACCATCACGCGGCAGACGAGGTCGCCGGTGCGGCCGCCGCGTACCGATTTCACGCCGCGCCCGCGCAGCACGAACTGCTGTCCGGTCTGCGTTTCCGGCGGAATGGTGATGGCGACTTCGCCGTCCAGCGTGGGCACCTGCAACTCCGCACCCAGCGCCGCCTGCGAGATGCGGATCGGCACTTCGCAATAGAGGTTGTTGCCATCGCGCTGGAAAATCTCGTGTTCGCGCACGCGCACTTCCACGTACAGGTCGCCGGCTTCGGTACCGGCGGGGCCGGCTTCGCCCTGCCCGGCCAGGCGAATGCGATCGCCGTTGTCGACGCCGGCGGGAATGCGCACCGACAGCGTGCGGGTTTCTTCCAGGCGGCCTTCGCCGTGGCATTTCTTGCAGGGTTTCTCGATCGCGCGGCCGCTGCCGCCGCAATGCGGGCAGGTCTGCTGGATCGAGAAGATGCCGTTCTGCATGCGCACGCGGCCATGGCCGTTGCAGGTGCGGCAGCTGACGGTCTTGCCGTCTTCCGAGCCGCTGCCGTTGCAGTGATGGCAATTGACCTGGGTGGGAATGTCGAATTTCCTCTCGACGCCGAACACGGCTTCTTCGAGATCGAGCTCCATGATGTAGCGCAGGTCAGCGCCACGACGCGGACGCGAGGAACGGCCACCACCACCAAAAATATCGCCGAAGATATCCCCGAAGATATCGCCCATGTCGCCGAAGCCGGCGCCGCCACGGCCGCCGCCCGTGCCGCCTTCGAACGCGGCGTGACCGTACTGGTCGTACATCGCGCGCTTCTGCGCGTCGCCAAGCACGTCGTAGGCCTCCTTGGCCTCCTTGAATTTCTCCTGCGCGTGCGGGTCGTCCGGGCAGCGGTCGGGGTGGTATTTCATCGCCAGGCGGCGGAAGGCCTTCTTCAGCTCCGCTTCGTCGGCGGAACGTTCGACACCCAGAATTTCGTAATAGTCACGCTTGCTCATTGCTTGATCCGCGATTCGATGCGCCGATCGGGAATGAACCAGATCGCTGCCACCGTGGCATAAAGAACACACGACACCCACGGCGCCACGAACGCCACGAGGATGCCGCCTAGATACATGGCGACGGCGACCCAGCCTTTCCAGTCGCTGCCCACCGCCTGGGCCAACAGGGAATCCCGACCGCCGTTGGCGGCGATCAGGCTGCGCTGGAACGGCTGCCAGGCGATGCCGCACATCAGCAGCACGAAACCATAGACCGCCACGGGCAGCCGCGCGAAATGGTTCTCGCCCATCCAGCCGGTGGTCACCGGCATCAGCGACAACCAGAACAGCAGGTGCAGGTTGGCCCACAGCACCGCGCCGTTCACCTTGGCCGAAGCATGCAGGAAATGATGATGGTTGTTCCAGTAGATGCCGACATAGATGAAGCTCAATACGTAGCTCAGGAACACCGGCCACTGCGGCAGCAGTACGTTCCAGCCATCGCCGTGCGGCACCTTCAGTTCCAGCACCATGATGGTGAGGATGATGGCGAGCACGCCGTCGCTGAAGGCTTCGAGCCGCCCTTTGTCCATCGCCTCCCCTCCTGACACGAAACGAGCGCCCCATTGGAGGCGCTCGTTTTCAAACCGCTTTACTTGATTAGGACTTGCCGTCGTTCTTGACTTCGGTGAACTCGGCATCGACCACGTCGTCCGGCTGGGCCGAACCGCCGGGGCCCGGGCCATGTTGCGCACCGGCGCCCGCATCGGCGTGGCCGGCCTGCGCGGCGGCGTAGAGCGACTGCGCCACCTGTTCCAGTTTCTGGATCTTGGCTTCGATGGCGCCCTTGTCGTCGCCGTCCTTCGCCTTTTCCAGGTCCGACAGAGCGCCTTCGATCTCGCTCAGCTGCGCGCCCGGCACCTTGCCGCCGTGCTCCTTCAACGCGCTGCGCGTGGCGTGCACCAGCTGATCGGCCTTGTTGCGCGTGCTGACCAGTTCCTGGAACTTGCGGTCTTCTTCCTTGTGGCTTTCCGCGTCGGCGACCATGCGCTGGATTTCTTCCTCGGACAGGCCGGAACCGGCCTTGATCTCGATGCGCTGCTCCTTGCCGGTCTTCTTGTCCTTGGCGGACACGTGCAGGATGCCGTTGGCGTCGATGTCGAAGGTCACTTCGATCTGCGGCATGCCGCGCGGCGCGGCCTCGATGCCGGCCAGGTCGAACTTGCCCAGCGACTTGTTGGCGCTGGCGCGGTCGCGCTCACCCTGCAGCACGTGCACGGTCACCGCGGTCTGGTTGTCTTCGGCGGTGGAAAACACCTGCGAGGCCTTGGTCGGCACGGTGGTGTTCTTCTCGATCAGCTTGGTCATCACGCCGCCCATGGTTTCGATACCCAGCGACAGCGGGGTCACGTCCAAGAGCAGCACATCCTTCACCGAACCGCCCAGCACGCCGCCCTGGATCGCCGCGCCCACGGCGACGGCTTCGTCCGGGTTGACGTCCTTGCGCGGCTCCTTGCCGAAGAAATCCTTTACCGCTTCCTGCACCTTCGGCATGCGGGTCTGGCCGCCGACCAGGATCACTTCGCTGATGTCGGCCACGCGCAGGCCGGCGTCGTTGAGCGCGGTGCGGCACGGTTCGATGGTGCGCTTGACCAGGTCTTCCACCAGCGCTTCGAGCTTGGCGCGGGTGAGCTTGATGTTCAGATGCTTGGGGCCCGAAGCATCGGCCGTCACGTACGGCAGGTTCACTTCGGTCTGGTGCGAGGACGACAGCTCGATCTTGGCGCGCTCGGCCGCATCCTTCAGGCGCTGCAGCGCCAGCGCATCCTTGGACAGGTCAATGCCCTGGTCCTTCTTGAATTCCTCGATCAGGTAATCGATGACGCGCTTGTCGAAGTCCTCACCACCCAGGAAGGTGTCGCCGTTGGTGGCCAGCACTTCGAACTGCTTCTCGCCGTCGACCTCGGCGATCTCGATGATCGACACGTCGAAGGTGCCGCCGCCCAGGTCGTACACGGCGATCTTGCGGTCGCCGCCTTTCTTGTCCAGGCCGTAGGCCAGCGCGGCCGCGGTCGGCTCGTTGATGATGCGCTTCACGTCCAGGCCGGCGATGCGGCCGGCGTCCTTGGTGGCCTGGCGCTGGCTGTCGTTGAAGTACGCCGGCACGGTGATCACCGCCTCGGTGATGGTCTCGCCCAGGTAATCCTCGGCGGTCTTCTTCATCTTCATCAGCACTTTGGCGGAGATTTCCTGCGGCGCCATCTTCTTGCCGTCGGAGGTCTGCACCCAGGCGTCACCGTTTTCGTGCGCGACGATGCCGTACGGCACGATGTGGATGTCCTTCTGCACTTCGGCGTCGGTGAACTTGCGGCCGATCAGGCGCTTCACCGCGTAGAAGGTGTTCTTGGGGTTGGTCACGCCCTGGCGCTTGGCAGGGGCGCCGACCAGCACCTCGCTGTCCTTGGTGAAGGCGACGATGGACGGTGTAGTGCGATCGCCTTCGGAGTTCTCGATGACCTTGGTGGTGCTGCCATCCATGATGGCCACGCACGAGTTAGTCGTGCCCAGGTCGATGCCGATGATCTTGCCCATGATGTGTGCTCCGGAAATCTCGTGTGCGGCCCCGCGCCGCGAATGGTTGTCAGATGGGGTTCTGGTGAAAGTCGTTCAATACCAGCTAAACCCTGCAGTTCTGGAATTGCGGATAACGTTCAGCGCAAACCGTCAGTCGTCCTTGGCCACGGACACCAGGGCCGGGCGCAACAATCGATCGTTCAGTACGTAGCCTTTTTGCAGCACCGCCACCACCGTGCCGGGCGCCTTGCCGGGCGCCTCGACCATGCTCACGGCATGATGGCGTTCCGGATCCAGCGGCTGGTCGAGCGGATCGACCTGCACCAGGCCGTTGTTGCTGGCGATGCGCAGCATCTCCTTGAGGGTGAGGCTCAGGCCCTCGCGGATCGTGGCCACGTCGCCGCCCTCGGTCGCCAGCCCCCGCTCCAGGCCGTCGTACACCGGCAGCAGGTCGTTGAGCAGCTTTTCGTTGGCGAAGCGGCGCGCCTGCTCCAGGTCGCGATGCAGGCGGCGGCGCTGGTTTTCCAGCTCGGCCTTTTCGCGCAGCACGGTTTCGCGCAGCTCCCGGTTGCTCGCTTCCAGCTCGGCCAGCTTGGCCTTGAGCGCTTCCAGTTCTTCGCCCGGTGCGGCGTTTTGCGTGCCCATCTCAGGCGCGTCGTTAGGCGACTGCGAATCGCTGTTTTGCATGAAATGACTCCAAACATCGTCCTGGGCCGGCACATTTGCCGACCATGCCAAATATTGCGGTGTAACCCGCCTCCCAACCGGCCGTTATAAGGTCGTGGCGGCGCGATTCAAGGCATCGCTGAGCAGGCGGGCGGTGGCCTGCACCACCGGAATGACGCGATCGTACGCCATGCGGGTGGGCCCGATCACGCCCACCGCGCCCAGCAACCGGCCCTGCGCGCCATAGCTGGCGGTGACCACGCTGCAGCCATCCAGCGCGGCGAAGCCCGATTCCTCGCCGATGAACAGGCGCACGCCGGGCGCCTTGGCGCAGGTTTCCATCAGCTGCAGCAATTCGTTCTTCTTCTGGAACGCCTCGAACAGCTCACGCAGGCGGTCGAGGTTGCCCAGTTCGGCATAGGCCATCAGGTTGGTCTGGCCGCTGACCAGCACGTCTTCGTCCTGCGGCGCAAACGACGATGCGGCCAGCTCCACCGCCTTGGAAAGCAGTTGATGCAGTTCGCTGCTGGCCTCGCGCAGTTCGCGCAGCAGATGCGCTCGGATGTCGTCCACGCGCAGGCCCACGAAATGCCCATTGATGTAGTTGGCGGCCTGCTCCAGCTCCCGCGCCTCCACCGGCTTGGCCAACTGGATCACGCGGTTCTGCACCTGGTTGTCGGAGAACACCAGGATCACCAGCACGCGCGCATCCGGCAGCGGCACGAAGTCGATGTGGCGCAGCGGGAAATCGGTCTGGCGCGGCACCGTCACCACGCCGGCGAAATGGGTCATCGCCGACAGCAGCGCCGAGGCGTTGCCGACCAGGTCGCGCACGGTGGTCGGGCCGGGCGGCAGTTCGCGCTGCAGGCGCACCATTTCGTCACGCGGCAGCGGCTGCAGTTCGATCAGGCTGTCGACGAACAGGCGCAGGCCGCGCGGCGTGGGGATGCGTCCGGCCGAGGTATGCGGCGAGGCGATCAGGCCGGCTTCTTCCAGGTCCGCCATCACATTGCGGATGGTGGCCGGGCTCACGTCCAGCCCGGACGAACGCGACAGCGTGCGCGAGCCGACCGGTTCGCCGTCGATCAGATACTGCGCGATCAACGTGCGCAGCAGGCGCCGTGCGCGGGTATCGAGTTCTTGGCCTTGGCCTGGGTGACGAGACATGCGCTGTGGCAATCCGTGAGACGGCCTAGAAATAAGGTTTGACGAGCCAGAAAGCAAGAAAGGCTCCATGGGATGGGAAACAGGGGCCGGGCCCGGGGAACGCCAGGATCGCGGCGTGCCGGATGCTCCCCGTTCCCTATTCCCGGTTCCCCCGTACAATCGCGCCGATAACTACCACCCTTTCCCATGCTCACCTCCCTCTACGTTCGCCATCTTGCCGTCGTCGAAGAAGCCGATCTCGCCTTTGGTCCCGGCCTGACCGTGGTCAGCGGGGAAACCGGCGCGGGCAAATCCCTGCTGGTGGACGCCCTGATGCTGCTGGCCGGCGCGCGCGCCGACAGCGGCATCGTGCGGGCCGGCAGCGATCGCGCCGAACTGGCCGCGGAGTTCGACCTCGGCCAGTTGCCCGAGGCGCGCGACTGGCTCAAGCGCGAAGAACTGGACGAAGACGGCACCTGCCAGCTGCGCCGCGTGATCCGCGCCGAAGGCAGCTCGCGCGCCTGGATCAACGGCCGCCCCGCCACCATCGGCCAGATGGGCGAACTGGCCGCCCTGCTGGTGGAAATCCACGGCCAGCACGAACACCAGGCGCTGCTGGAACGCACCCATCAAATGAACCTGCTCGACGCCTACGCCGAAAACGAGACGCGTGTGGCGCAGGTACGCGAGCTGGCCGCGCAGTGGCGCGAACTTGGCGCACGCATCCACAAGCTGGCCGGCGGCGAGGACCGCGAGCATCGCCTGGAACTGCTGCGGCATGAACTTTCCGAACTGGAAAAATGGGCGCTGCCCGCCACCGCACTGGCCGAACTGGAAAGCAGCCATAAGCGACTGGCCAACGCCAGCAAGCTCACCGAAGGCATCACCGGCGTGGTCGACCTGCTCGACGGCGACAGCGAGTTCGCGCTGCGTTCGTCGCTGGGGCGCGCGCATGCGGAACTCAGCCGCCTTGCTGCCCTGGACGATCGCCTCGCACCGATGCTCGAACTGCTCGACAATGCGCAGATCCAGCTCACCGAAGCTGCCGACGGTCTTGCGCGTTATGCGCAGGATGTCGATCTCGATCCCGAACGCTATGCGGAAGTCGATGCGCATCTCACACGCCTGCACGAGCTGTCGCGCAAGCATCGTTTGCCGGTTGCCGAACTGGACGACAAACGCATCGCCATGCAGAACGAACTGACCGAACTGGAAAACGCCGGCGACGCGCTTCAACGCCTCGATGCGCAGCGAGCGCAACTGCAGCGCGACTACGACAAGGCAGCCGAAGCCCTGAGCAAATCGCGCCAGGCCGCCGCCAAGCGCCTCGGCAAGGAAGTAAGCGCATTGATGGGCGAACTGGGCATGGCCGGTGGCGTGCTGCAGGTAACGCTGGAAGCCTCCGAAAACAGCGAGCCCGATCCGCAAGGCCGCGAACGCTGCGAACTGCTGGTCAGCGCCAACCCCGGCCAGCCGCCGCGTCCGCTGCGCAAGGTGGCATCCGGCGGCGAACTGGCCCGCATCAGCCTGGCGATCGAGGTGGCCACGCTGGGCAAAGACACCGTCGGCTGCATGGTGTTCGACGAAGTCGACACCGGCATCGGCGGCGCGGTAGCCGAAGTGGTCGGCCAGAAACTGCGCGCACTCGGTTCACGCTGCCAGGTGCTGTGCGTCACGCACCTGCCGCAAGTGGCCGCGCAAGGCCATGCGCATCTGCGCGTCAGCAAGCACAGCGAAAGCGGCTCCACCCACACACGCATCGAAGTGCTCAACACCGAAGGCCGCCGTGATGAACTGGCGCGCATGCTCGGTGGCGTAGAGATCACCCGCGAGACGCGCGCCCACGCGAAGAAAATGCTGGAGCAAGCGCAAGCATAGGTTGGGGCGCAAACCCCAACATCGCCATGTATCACGCATCACGGTGTTGGGGTTTGCACCCCAACCTACGTGCGGATCGGCAATAACCCGCGCTCGCTGGCGATCCGGTAAAGATCCAGCTCCGAGCCCGCGCCCAGCTTGCCCATCAGGCTCGCGCGATGGATGTATACGGTTTTCTGGCCGATCCCCAGCTCCGCCGCCACCTGCTTCGGCGCACGCCCGGCCGCCAGCAGCAGGAACACTTCGTGCTCGCGTGCAGTCAGCCGGTCGACCGGGTCGAGCGTGTCGTTCGGCCGTGCCGCGCGGCGCTGGCGCAGGTCGGAACTCAGGAATTCCTCGCCGCGCATCACGGCGCGCAGGCCGGCCACCAGTTCTTCCGGCGCGACGCCTTTGGTGACGTAGCCGCTTGCGCCGCGGCGCAAGGCTTCCGATACGTAGGGTTCGCCATCGTGCATGCTCAGCACCACGATGCGCGTGCCGGGGGCGACGCTGCGCAGATGTTCGATCAGCGGCAAGCCGCTGCCGTCGGGCAGCGATAGATCGAGCGCGACCAGATCCGGCTGGTACTGGCTGATGGCTTCCACCGCGTCATCGGCATTGCGGCATTCGGCCACGACCTCGAGATCCGGCTCCATCTCGATAAGCCGTTTGAATCCTTCGCGGACGATGGCGTGATCGTCGACCAGAACAATGCTGTGCATGAGGCGCACTGTATCCGACGTCGGCCCGGATGCAATCCCGATTCCAACCAAGCATCACGGACCGACCACCGCCCGCTAACATCCGCGCATGCGCCTGAAACTTTCCTTCTTGAAGTCTCCCCCGTTCGCCGGCCTGGGTTACGGCGTGCTGTGGGGCTTGCTGTGGCCCACCTCGCAGCCGGACTGGACCTTGCAGTTCGGCCTGCGCTTCGGCGTGCTGCTGCTGTCGCCGTTCCGCTACTGGCCATGGCTGATCGGCTCGGAACTGGTCGCCGCGCTGTCGATCGAATACTGGTACGGCTACACGCTGGACTGGCACACCTTCGTGTTCGGCGACCTGCCGCTGCCGATGATGGTGGCGCTGTGCCTGGGGCTGCTGCGGCGCGCGAACCTGCGGCCGAGCATGCGCGATCCGGAAGAAGTCTCGCGCCTGCTGCTCTCGGCCGGCTTCACCGGCGTGGCCGCCACCGCCACCGACGCGGCAACGATGGCCTTGCTGCACGAGCTGCCGTCGACCGGCTTGCTGGAAGGCCTAGGCAACGAAATCCTCGGCTACTACGTCGGCCTGCTGTTGCTGGTGCCGCCGCTGATCATGCTATGGCGTGCGCGCCCGTCGAAGCAGGAGATGTCCGAACTGCTGATGGATGGCCTGCTGGTGATGCTGCCGGCGCTGATCATTCTGTTGATCCTTACCGAGCAGGCGGCGCCGCAACGCGAGTTCGCGCGCATCCTGTCGCTGGCGCCGGTGCTGTTCTTCGCCTTCCGCCACGGCTGGCGCGGCGCCAGCCTGTCGATGCTGGTGTCCAGCTCCGGCATGGCGCTGGTCGATCGCGTCTTTACGCACGTGGTGCCGACCGCGTCGTCGCACATGTTCCTGGCCGTGGCGGGCACTGGCGCCCTGATGCTGGGCTCGGCCACCGATGCGCTTCGGCGCAGCAGCGCGCGCATGGCGGAGCAGAACGTGTATCTGGCCGCGGTCAATCGCCGTCTCGATCACCTCGCCCGCCAGCTGCGCGATGCCGCGCGCGGCAACCTGCAGACGGAAGAAAGCCAGCGCCGCCACATGGCGGCCGAGCTGCACGACGAGCTGGGCCAGAACCTCACCGCCATCCAGACCCACGTGAAGCTGGCGCAGAACCGCCTGAAGCAGGCCGGCCTGGAAGACATCGGCACTGCCATCAACGACATCCTCGCGCACATGCGCCGCGCGCTACACCGGGTGATGGACGACTTGCGCCCGGCCGTGCTGGATGAGTTCGGCCTGATGCGCGCGCTGGACGAAGGCCCGATCCGCGACCTGCTGGCCACCGCCGGCATGATCTACCACACGGAACTGCACGGCGACCCGCGCCTGCTGGAGGAAGACATCCGCACCGCGATCTACCGCCTGGCCCAGGAAAGCGCCACCAACGCGGTGAAGCACGCCCAGGCCACCGAATTCCGGCTACGCCTGCGCATCGGCGAGCGGGCGGGGCTGGCGCTGGCCCTGGTGGACATCCGCGACAACGGCGTGGGCTTGCCCGAACGCGTCCCGCGCGGCGGCCGCGGCCTGCAGGGCATGCGCGACCGCGTGACCTCGCTGGGCGGGCTGTTCCGCCTGCGCCCCGACAGCCAGGGCGTTCACCTGCGCATTTTGCTGCGCAGCAACATCCCCAACCGCGAATCCAGTGACTTGTGACACTGTAACTAGGAAATTTTCCAATACCAGCTCCGTAAAAGCTTCGTTAGGATCAATCCCATCGATGTGGGGGAGCCGCCGTCGAGAGACGGCGAGCACGAGTCATCCGTGGGGACGGAGGACTCGAAGAGTGGCAGGACGCCACTCCGCCGGAGTCTGGACATTTGCAGGTATTCGCGAGCAATTCCGATACCACGCACGTCAAGAGACAACGGTAAGCCGCTGGGTGGACAGGAGTCCTCCCGCGGCTTTTTTTATTGGCTCGCACCGTAAATCGGGAATCGTCAATCGCAAATCGTTAAGAGCAGCAACCCGCAGGCTTGCCGGATTTCGCTCTTACTATTCTCGATTTACGATTTACGATTGCCGCCCCCACGCCCCAACGGCCTCACATACAGCACCAGGCTATGGTCCTGGATCTCATAGCCGTGCTTGGCCGCAATCTCGCGCTGCAGGCGCTCGATCTCTTCGCTGACGAACTCGATCACTTTCCCGCTGTCCACATCGATCATGTGATCGTGGTGCTGGCCGCGGTCCAGTTCGTACACCGCCTGCCCGCCCTCGAAATTGTGTTTGCTGAGGATGCCGGCGGCCTCGAACTGGGTCAGCACCCGATACACCGTAGCCAGGCCGATATCTTCCTGATGAGCCAGCAGCTTCTTGTAGACGTCCTCGGCGGTGAGGTGCCGGGCGCCGTCTTCTTCGAAGATCTGGAGAATGCGCATCCGGGGGTGTGTCACCTTCAGCCCGGCTTTACGGAGTTCTTGAGTTTCCTGCTCCATCGCAAGCTCCCGATACACGGTCAAATCGAGCCATAGTGTATCATCGACACCTTCACGATCCGGACGCACTACGAATGCAAAAGCTGATTCGCACGCTGGGCTACGCCGCGCTGGCACTCTCCCTGGCCGGCTGTCATCTCGTGTATACCCCCGACGTAGCCCAGGGCAATCTGTTCGACAAGACCATCGACAAGAACCTTGCCGATCAGCTCAAGCCGGGTCTCACCAAGCGTCAGGTGCTGGTGCTGCTGGGCACGCCTTCGGTGTCCACGCCGTTCAACCAGAACCGCTGGGATTACGTCTCCACCTATTCGCATCGTGGCGAGAAGATGAAGGTCAACGCCATGAGCCTTTACTTCAACAACGACGTGCTGGTGCGCACCGAGGGCAACCTGTACTTCCAGGATGCGCAGAAGCTGGTGCAGCAGAGCAACAAGTACAAGACCAAGTACGACGTCAACGACACCTCCGGCGACAAGGCGCCCGGCTCGGGCGGTGACAACGGCGGCGGTGGTGGCGGCGACAATGGCGGCGGCGGCCCGAACTGATCGCCCTGCCCGCTTCACCTGGCGCGTCGGCGCCGGGCGTCTTTCGGATCGAGCGTGAGCGGCCGGTAGATTTCCACCCGGTCGCCATCGTGCAGCACATCCTCAGCCGACACGCGGCGGGAGAAAATGCCCAGGCGTGATGGATCGAACGCCACTTCGGGCAGCTCCCGCAGCAGGCCAGATTGCTCCACCGCCTGGATCACCGTGCTTCCCGCGGGCAGGCTCACCCGGCGCAGCAGTTGGCGCTGCGGCGTGGCGCAAACCACTTCCACCGCGATGCGCTCAGCCATAGACCTTGTCCGCCTCGCGGCAGAAGTCGTCCACCATGCGGCTGGCCAGCCCCTGGAAACCCAGTTTCAACGCTGCGCCGCCGAGGCGGCCGGCATAGTCGAAATCCAGCTCCAGCGCCACCTTGCAGCCGTCGGCGCCGAGCGGGATGAAATCCCAGAACCCTTCCAGGCTGCGGAACGGCCCATTCACCAGGCTCACCTGCAACCGGCGCGGATGATCCATGGTGTTGCGGGTAGTGAAGCTGTGGTGGAAGCCGGCGAACTTGAGATCCAGCCGCGCCACCAGCATGTTCTCGCCACGCTCGATCACCTCGGCGCTGGCACACCAGGCGAAGCGCTTTGGGTATGCTTCGACCTCATTGACCAAGTCGAACATTTGCGCCGGCGAATATTTCACCAAGGCACTGCGGCGGATTTGGATCACGGCACCCTCATTACAGGAATCAAGGTCGAGCCCGCGTACAGGCAACCTGTGCGGGGGCGACAGGCCAAAGTTTAACGGACATGGCAAAAGCGAAGGACAAAGACAAAAAAGAAAGCGGCGGCACGATCGCCCTCAACAAGCGCGCCCGGCACGAATACCACATCGACCAGCGCTTCGAGGCCGGCATCGCCCTGCAAGGCTGGGAGATGAAGGCCCTGCGCGCCGGCCGCATCAACTTCGGCGACGGCTATGCGATGGTGCTCAAGAACGAAATCTACCTCGTCGGCACCTCCATCCCGCCATTGATCAGCGCCTCCACCCACGTGGTGCCGGTGGACCGGCGCACGCGCAAGCTGCTGCTGCATCGCCAGGAAATCGATCAATTGATCGGCGCGGTGGAACGCAAGGGCTACACCCTGGTGCCGATGGCCATGTACTGGAAAGGCAACAAGGTGAAGGTGGAAATTGGCCTGGCGCGCGGCAAGCAGGAGCACGACAAGCGCAACGCCGACAAGGAACGTGACTGGCAGCGCGAAAAACAGCGCACCATGCGCTCCCACAACCGCGCCGCCTGATCCGTTACCTGATCCGTCGCCCCGGCGAAAGCCGGGGCCCAGCGACTTCCATCAACGCGCATCCATCGCGCGCGCTCAACGGAAGTTGATATCCCCCACCACCATCACCATATATACTTCCGTCGCTAAAGCGATCTTTCCCCGGGGGTGTTCTGGCTTCGACGGGGGTAGTGAGATAGCTTGGTGCATGCCGAGGGGGCAGCTTTCCTCGTAAATCCAGCCGCAAACTTATAGTTGCCAACGACGACAACTACGCTCTGGCCGCTTAAGGCCTAGCCCCGAACCCACTTGTGCCTGTGCTCGTGGATGTAGGGTCATTATCACGGGATCGCCCAAAGCTGCCGCCTGTCGGTCAGGGTTAAATCAAGCAGGCTGGTCCTTCGATGCGCCTCGCACGCTGTGCTGTCGCGGGACGAGATCCAACAGTGAGCTAAGCATGTAGTACCGGGCGTCAAGCGCCTTCGGACGCGGGTTCGACTCCCGCCACCTCCACCAATAAAGCGGAACGCCCGGCGAGTGATCGTCGGGCGTTTTTTATTGATTGTCGGGCTCATCGATCATATTGGATCTGCAGCGCCCCGCGCCCAAAATAAGTGAACCTGGAACCGTTATTTGCTGCGTCGATTCAAACCACAACACTCTGTCCTCACTCACCAAGTAACATTACTCAATCGATTGCTTACTCTTTCCTACAGTAAACTAGCTACCGATACCGGGGGAAAAATAGTGGCGACTCTCAAGTACGTAAAGCATGAAAGAATTTTGTTGAAGAACCATATTGATTTAGATGAACGTTGGCTACAAGACCGGATTGGTGAAGATCCTTCAATTCTAGGTCTTGGCGACTTGGTTCTGAAGGACCGTGAGCGGATTCAACCACGGGCTGGTCGTCTCGACCTACTTCTTCAGGACGCCGAAACAAACAAGAGGTTTGAGGTTGAAGTCCAACTAGGAAAAACAGATGAGGCCCACATCATTCGGACAATCGAATATTGGGACATCGAGCGGAAGCGATATCCCCAGTATGATCATACTGCGGTAATAGTAGCCGAAGACATCACAAGCCGTTTTTTGAATGTAATTAGCCTATTTAACGGCTCGATTCCGCTTGTTGCCATACAACTTAATGCCATAAAGTTGGGCGACTCGATCTCGCTTGTATGCTCAAAGGTTCTCGATGAGCTACAGCTTGGGCTTGTAGACGAAGATGAAGAAGTCCAAGCCGTTACAGATAGGGCGTATTGGGAGGCCCGCGCAAGTAAGAGCACCCTTGCCATGGCTGATGAGATGTTGCGAGAGCTACGGACTCTGGACGCAGATCTAGAGCTTAAATACAACAAATTCTATATCGGCCTTGCAAAGGGCGGTCAACCGAACAACTTTGTTATCTTTCGACCTAAAAAGGACTGGCTTCGTCTAGAAGTTCGTCTGGATCGCTCCGACGAGACCCAATCTGACCTAAACAGTTCGGGCTTAGATGTCATGGATTACGATTCGCGATGGGGTTGCTATCGTATTCGACTCGCGCAAGGTGACGTAGCAAAACATCGCGATTTTCTTAGGTCTCTAATGGGTAAAGCATTTGCTGAAGCAAGCTAATAGCAGACTGACCGATCTGGTTACATTGAATTGTACGCTCCGCGGCGGTCCATTCTAAAACAGCATAGACGTCCCGTCGACGTCCCCCCGATTTTGAGTAGCGCGACGATTTGGAGTCCAATCCCTCAACCGACGGAGATTGGACGTGAAGAAGCGTTTTACCGAAGAGCAGATCATCGGCTTCCTGCGCGAAGCGGAAGCCGG